>ERZ746981.1-NODE-1-length-701004-cov-30.177896_pt1 | contig 701004 bp, 582 predicted proteins | sample MGYA00374948_ERZ746981 | MGnify/ENA primary metagenome ERZ746981 (study PRJEB28757, sample SAMN06711160) | food metagenome | host: microorganism | place: China:Harbin | collected 2017-01-30 | study: EMG produced TPA metagenomics assembly of the Analysis of... | reverse complement strand
CAGACCAGGCCGTACGCTGTCATGTGGTTATGAGATAACAAGCCGGACCGGACGCCGTCAGTCCAGTGTCAGTTACCGTGTCCGCTTTAAAGAATAATGCCACAGCGCCTTTTCGTCTCAGATGAGGCGACTACAGCCTGTCTGGTGCCATTCACTGAGCAGACAAGCTGTTTGGCGGGGAGAGCAGAACGTCCGCTATCTACGCCCGAACCTAAAATAGCAGACATTTCTGTTCGTCTAAACTGTATGTCGAGCAATGTTAAAACCTGCCTCTGGCACGGGTGGCGTGAAACCTTGAGGATGTAGCGCTGCCGATGATAATCTCACTGCACGATCCAGAACAGTCCGGCCTTATGAAAGCCATTGAATGTTTGATTCAGGGAAATTTGTATCAGCTGGCGATACAAACTTGTTCGTCTCTGAAGCCGGGAACCTGCAAGGAAAGGTAATTGTACTGCTTCATGGTGGTTTGCAGAGCCGGCTCGATTTCATCCCGCTCGCAGAGCATCTCGCAAAAGATTACAGGCTGATTGCTATTGATACGCGCGGACATGGTCGATCCGGTATCGGGACCGCCCCCCTGACATATCGACAGCTTCAGGATGATTTTACCGTGGTTCTTACCACGCTGGGGCTGCAAAAATCCGGTATAATCGGACATAGTGACGGTGGCATTGCCGCCCTGCGTCTGGCTGCATCTCATGCCGTACAACCGGAGTTCATCATAGCAGTCGGCGCGCATTGGGTATTGCCGGAAAATGATCCGGCCCGGCAGATTTATCAGACGATCACTCTTGAAAAATGGCGTGCGATGTTTGGGAATCAAATATCGAGATACAACACGGAAAATCCCGACCCGGATTTTGGAAAGCTATTCAGGGCGGCGACGCATATGTGGCTTGGCTGTGACGAAAATGCCTATCCGGGCGCGTCTGTAAAAAACATCCGGTGCCCTCTGCTCGTAGTGCACGGTGACGACGATATGCTGGTATCGCGGCAACAGGCGTTTGAGCTTACTGAGCAGGTCAAAGGTGCCAGGTTACTTAACCTGCCTTTCGCCAGGCACACGTTACTTGAAGACATGCCTGAACGTGTTTTTCCCTTTTTACAGGATTTCATGAATCGCGTCACAGCCTGAAGACTATGCGGTTGCATGGTCCGTTAGAGAAATTCCCTTCTGATTTCCAAACGTCTGGCATGAGGTGACTATCGCCTGTCCGTTTGTTCCGTCAAACGGAAGAAAAGTTATCGAAAGATAGCCTGTGTGGTAGGGTTCTGCTTCAGGAAACAGGGATTTTTCTCAAATATGAAATTGCGGCAACCTGGTAAGAGCGGCCCTCAGGTATCCGAAATCGGTCTTGGATGCATGAGCATGTCCGGCATGTATGGTCCGGCTGATCGGAAAGAAAGCGTCGCTACCATCCATGCCGCGCTGGACGCCGGGATCACGCTTCTCGACACCGGCGACTTTTATGGCATGGGTCACAACGAAATGCTGATCGGTGAGGCGCTCAGGGATATTCCTCGCGACAGATTCCTCGTCAGCGTCAAGTTTGGTGCGATGCGGGATCCGGGCGGCAACTGGGGTTCCTACGACGCGCGGCCTGCCGCCATGAAGAACTTCCTGGCCTATACCCTGCAACGTCTAGGGGTTGATCATATTGACATCTACCGGCCCGCACGGCTGGACCCGGCAGTTCCGGTTGAAGAAACGATTGGAGCCATCGCCGAGATGGTCCAGGCCGGTTATGTCCGGCACATCGGCCTTTCCGAAGTTGGTCCGGAAACCATTCGGCGCGCAGCTTCAGTTCATCCGATCAGCGATCTTCAGATTGAATATTCGCTGATTTCACGTGGTATCGAGGACAAAATTCTTCCTGCCTGTCGTGAACTTGGCATCGGCATAACAGCGTATGGCGTGCTCGCGCGCGGTCTGATCAGCGGGCACTGGCAAGGAGCGAAGGGGCCAGGGGACTTTCGGGTTCGTAGCCCCCGCTTTCAGGAAGGCAATGTCGAGCGTAATCTGGCTCTCGTGGAGACATTACGCGGAATTGCAGCCACCAAAAATGCGAGTGTGGCCCAGCTGGCAATCGCCTGGGTGGCCGCACAGGGTGACGATATTGTACCACTTGTAGGAGCCCGCCGGCGCGATCGCCTCGCCGAGGCGCTGGGTGCGCTTGATCTTACGCTGACGCCCGGCGATCTGGCTGTTATCGAGCAGGCTGTTCCCAAAGGGGCTGCGGCCGGGGAACGTTACGATCCGAAACAGATGGCGGTACTCGACAGCGAGAAATCCAGGGCCGTCGAAGGCTAAAAGTAAGATAGGGTCGGTGCAGGTATCTGGCCTGCGCGGCCATATCTTTGCTACCAGGTCCGTCGACGCTCTTTAACTGCTTACGGATTGCTATATGCCGATACTTATATCCGCTGTTCGGAACGTACCATTGAGCGTCTTCGTCTCAGATGAGGCGACTGCAGCCTGTCTGCTTAATGCTTGAAGCGGACAGGTAGCTATGTGGGGAAAGGCGAACGGCAGGTTCTAGTGAGCGACCATTCAAAAGCTGCCGCCAATCGTCAGCAGCACGCGACCAGCTTGCCTAGTACTACTGCGCCCTAATACTACATTGATTGCGCCAAAGCCTTGCAGTGCGAAGAAGCGTTAGGCCCGCTGCGTTTGCGGCGCAACAATCTCCCGCCTCATATCGTGACCACCGTCATTACATCCCGCCGACATTCAGGATTATGACGGAGAGTATGCTGGCAAAAAACTGCCTAACACAACGGCCGAGCTCGACCGGTGCACTATCGTCAGGCCATAGTGATCGGAGAGAAGGCTTTATCGTCTTGTTAGAATGCTTGGTCGTGGAGAGCTGTTTCGCATTGTCCGGACGTGCCGCTCTACGAGGGATGTCCAACCAACAATCTCTTCATCCTACGCACGTCGATGATCGTTCATATCCACAGAACTTTAAGAAAAATCAATCAGGTCGCTTTTTGGTACAGTCTTCAAGAGCCTTGCGTATCATCAGATTATTGATTTACATTAAAACCATATATTCATTTGGATACTAAAAACGTTATGGAAAACCAAAATAATCGACCTAATGACGAAGCGTACACAGGGCGTCCCAGCCTTTATTTTGAAACAATTACATTCTCTGATGGAACAATATTATCATTAGATGAAGAAGATATAATAGTTTTTGTTGGTCCAAATAATGCAGGGAAAAGTGCAGCTTTAAGAGAGCTTGAAGAGTGGGTCGCTCGTTCACGTCCCGGAACCGTAGTAAAAAATGCCAATCTGAAAAAAATGGAACATCAAAAGAATTACGTCATTTTCTAGAGAATAATTCTCAAAAAACGAAGGGAAATAATGGGTTTAATTTCGGGGGATTTGGATACAATATCCATGAGTCGCATATCAATTGGTTCGATCAACCTACAGATAGGCACCCCGTTGCTTCATTTTTTGCTAAACGTCTAGCTACCGAAACTAGGATTCAGGGCTCTAATGCGGCACCCGCAATCGCTCTGTTTCAAACACCGCCCACCAATCCCATTCACCTTCTGCTAATGGACGAAAATCTTACGAACAACATTAGTCAAAAATTCAATGCGGCTTTTGGTAAAGACTTAATCCCTTTTCGGGCTGGCGGCAGTGAATTTCCTCTTTATGTTGGAAAAAAACCAGAGATTCCCAAAGGAAAGGATGAACTATCCCGAGAGTTTGTAGAAAGTTTGAAAAATGACTGCGTTCGTCTGGATCAACAAGGAGATGGGATGCGTAGTTTTGCGACAGTATTACTTAATGCTATCGCTTCAAATACTCATTCTATTCAGTTCTTGGACGAACCCGAGGCATTTCTTCACCCTCCTCAAGCAAAACTATTAGGGAAATATATCGCTGAAGGTCGCCGTGATAAATCGCAATTGTTCATAGCTACCCATAGCACAGATATTCTAGACGGACTTTTAGAAGGAAGCTCAGGAAAAGTTCGAATAGTTCGAATTAGAAGATATGAAAATATAAATATTATAAAAGAGTTGGGAAAGGAAAAAACCAGTTCAATATCAAAAGATACATTAATTAGATTCTCTAGAGTATTTGAGGGTATATTTTTTGAGCGCGTATTTATCTGTGAATCAGATGCAGATTGCATGCTGTATAGTTCTATATTAAATTTACGATCAATAACGGGAGAGAAAAAACCTGATGTCTTGTTTGTTCATGCTGCTGGCAAACATCGCATGGGTAAAATGGCCGAGACGCTACAAGCCTTGGATGTTCCTCTATCTATAATTGCAGATATCGATATTTTAAATGAAGAAGATACATTTCGGTCTCTAATTGAAAAAACTGGAGGAGATTGGAAAAATGTTCAACCACATTGGAAAGTCATAGCCGATTTTGTGAATTCTAAACGTCCGGCTCTTAACGCATCCCAAATATCTGGTTTAATTAGATCTGAAATAGATGGCATAGAGGGGGTAGGAGAATTCCCTCCAAAAAAAGTTCGTGGAATAAAATCTATATTAAGAGATATTTCTCCTTGGAGTAGCTTGAAGCAGAGTGGACGTCTAGCTCTTCCCGGCGGCGAGGTTGTAAGCCATTTTGATAATCTTCTTGAGAAATGTTCGGAGATTGGAATTTGGATAGTTCCAGTCGGTGAAATCGAAGGGTTTTGTCGTAGCATTGGCTCACATGGACCAGGATTTGTAGAAAAAGTCATTGAGGAGAAAAATCTTCAGTCGGACCCGGAATTACAAGATCTTCGTGACTTCATAATGAAAATTTGGAGGGGATATAAATAGCTTACGCACGGCATGGCAGGTCGGCCTTCCGATATCCGATCACATGGCTGGTAGGATCTACATGTCTTTCCTGATTGGGCGAACTGGATGCCTAACTGGAAACCAGTTGTCTGGAATGTTGAGACTGTACAATGGGTTTGACAGGGGCACTTTGTCCGCTTTGCGAAAAACCAATTGCCTGCTTCAATGTCTGGGATGAAGGCGTAAAACCAGCGCCGTATGTCAGAAACCCGTGAGAAACAGATCAAGTGCCTGGGTGATTTCATCCTGATAAACAGACAATGAAGTCACGGTTTTCTTCAGATCACGATCAGGCACAGCAGCCATAAACTGCGTCATCATGACGAAGGACTGATCGTCGATTACAAATATCGGATTCAGTCTTTTTGCGGGCTTTGGCGCAACTTTCTGTGGCAGGAGGGGAACCACGGCGCGGGTGCCTAACCCGTCCAGCAGGTCCGCCTGCACATCCAGAACGAAACGCGCTTCACCCTGTCCGGATAAACGATACACGTCAAAACGGGCCATTCAGAAGGCCCGATAATCCGCGAGAGGAAGACCGTTCTCTTCGACATACTGTCGCGAGGCTTCAAGGGAAGAGCGGTTTTCTGCCAGCCATTGCTGAGAACGGATCGATGCGATCGCAGACTTCAGCCCCTGTTCGCAGGCCTGCGATATATTGAGGTCAAGCGATCTGGCCTCTTCGAGGAGCTGAGCAGATAACGTCACATTGGTGGGACGACGTGATGGGGTCGCGGAATGCAGGCGAACCATAGCTTTACTCCCTGTCCTGAAACCGGAGTCTAGCACATGTTTATGCGCATAAACATGCACATATCTTCATGCCGATCTATGGCCGCTTTCCCGGATCTTACGTCAGCCCTTAACTGGTCGCCACGAGGGCGCGAACGGGCCTCATTACGCCTTTAATACCCGCCACGTAATGACAAACCCGCATTAATCGCCACGATTTTTCACAAACACACAAACCCGGCCCCCCCGTCCGGCCGACAGCCTCAGACACCCCATCACCGCAGCGTCTTCAGCCACGCCACCACATCCGCCCGGTCCTTGTCATCCCCGATCCCGGGAAAGGACATCCGCGTCCCCGCCGCGAAAGCCGCCGGATTGGTCAGCCACGCATTCAGCGTCGCCTCATCCCACTGCCCCCCATGCCCCGACAGCGCCGCCGAGTAGGAATACCCTTCCTTCCCGCCGATTTTCCGCCCGAAAACATGGAACAGATTAGGCCCCACCGTGTCCGGTGCATCCGCCGTCATCGTGTGACACATCGCACAGCTCTGCTGCGCCACCGCCCCGCCATGCGCCGCATCCCCGCCGGCTGCCACAGCCGGAGCCGCTGACGGCGCTGCCGCCGCAGGCGGGGCAGGGGACTCAGCAGCCTCCCCGGAGGACGGAATCTCCACCCCCGGCTTCGCCGGCACCGCATAAGGCACCACAATCGCCCCCGTGACCCAGCTCACCGAAAGAGCCACAGCCGTCAGAAGCAATGCAAAAGCGCCACGATTGACCGACTGAAAATCCATGCCCATCCCGAAACATAACGGATCAAAAACGATAAACGGCAGAAAACGACCCGACGGCCGCACAGTTGCCACGAAGTACGCGCTTTTCTAGAGTGCGCCGCCCTTTCTGTGAAGCCACCGGCAGACACCCGCCGGGAACCAGGTAAACCCCGCACACCATGACCGCCCCCCTCGTCATCATCCCCGCCCGCATGGCCTCCACGCGCCTGCCCGGCAAACCCCTCGCCGACATCGCCGGCCGCCCCATGATCCTCCACGTCGTCGACCGCGCCCGCCGCGCCGGCGTCGGCCGCGTCATCGTCGCCGCCGGAGATCCGGAAATCGCGGAGATCGTGACAAAAGCCGGCGCGGAAGCCGTCCTCACCGAGCCCGGTCTGCCCTCCGGTTCGGACCGCGTCCACGCCGCCGCGCAGCAGATCGACCCGACAGGCGAAAGCAGCGTCATCATCAACCTCCAGGGCGATCTTCCCGGCCTCGACCCGGAAACCCTCCGCGCCGCCCTCCGCCCGCTCGAAGACCCCGCCACCGATATCGGCACCCTCGTCGCCCCCATCCGCGACGACGCCGAGGCCCACACCGACTCAGTCGTCAAAGTCGCCTGCGCCTTCGAACCAGCAACCGCACAGACCGCCCGCGCGCTCTATTTCTCCCGCCAGCCCATCCCCTGGGGCGAAGGCCCCCGCTGGCACCATGTCGGCGTCTACGCCTGGCGCCGCACCGCGCTCGCCCGCTTCGTCAGCCTGCCGGAAGCCCCGCTCGAAAAACGCGAGCGCCTCGAACAGCTCCGCGCCCTCGAAGCCGGCATGACCATCGGCTGCGCCCGCATCGCCGAAGCCCCGTTCGGCGTCGACACACCGCAGGATCTGGACAGAGCCCGCCGAATGCTGGAAGGGCAGGGGTCATGACCACCCCAGACATGACCACCTCAGATCGCACCATCGCCTTCCAGGGCCGCCCCGGCGCCTATTCCGACCTCGCCTGCCGTCAGGCATACCCAGGCTGGACAACCCTCCCGTGCGAAACCTTCGCCGACGCCATCGCCGCCGTGCATGACGGCCGCGCCGCTCTCGCCATGCTCGCCTGCGAAAACAGCCTCGCCGGCCGCGTGCCCGATATCCACGCCCTGCTGCCCGATTCCGGCCTGCACATCGTCGGCGAACACTTCCAGCGCGTCGAACACTGCCTCATGGGCGTCCCCGGAACCACACTCGCCCAGGCGCAGCGCGTCCACACCCACCCCGTCGCCATGGGACAGATCCGCAACCTGATCCGCGAACTCAGCCTCACTCCCGTCGTCGAATTCGACACCGCCGGCGCCGCCGAACTCGTCGCCTCCTGGGGCCGCCCGGAAGACGTCGCCGTCGCCTCGGAACTCGCCGCCGAACTCAACGGCCTCACCATCCTCCGCCGCAATGTCGAGGATGCCGCTCACAACACCACCCGCTTCTACATCGCCGCCCGCGAGCCCCTGAAAAGCGAAACACTGAAACCCGCCGCCGGACCGCTGATGACCACCGTCGTCTTCAGCGTCCGCAACGTCTCCGGCGCGCTCTATAAAGTCCTCGGCGGGTTCGCCACCAACGGCGTCAACATGACCCGGCTGGAAAGCTACATGGTCGACGGCAACTTCGCCGCCACCCGCTTCCTCCTCGACGTCGAGGGCGGCCCGGAAACAGAAAACCTGAAACGCGCCCTGGCCGAACTGGAATTCTTCTCCGAGCGTTTCCTCATCCTCGGCAGCTACCCGCAGTCGCCGTTCAGACTGCAGAACGCCGGGTAAGGATACGCCGCGCAGCAGACATCCGGTCTCCCGACCTGACAGCCGCGTCTGTTCGTGGCATACCCGGCAACCAATATAAGAGTCCGTTCTATAAGGGTCCGTCCGGCGGATCATCAGGAAGAAAGACCATGACCGAAGCCATGTTCAGAGGCGCGCTCACCGCCCTCATCACCCCGATGAACCGGGACGGCTCCCTCGATCTCGCCTCCTTCGACCGCTTCGTCGAATGGCAGATCGCCGAGGGCATCTCCGGCCTCGTGCCCGTCGGCACCACCGGCGAAAGCCCGACCCTCTCTCACGAGGAACATCACACCATCGTCGAGCGGACCATCCGCATCGCCGCCGGCCGTGTCCCCGTCATCGCCGGCGCCGGCTCCAACAGCACGTCGGAAGCCATCGACCTCGCGAAACACGCCGAAGCCGCCGGCGCCTCCGCCGTCCTCATCGTCACGCCCTATTACAACAAACCCTCGCAGGAAGGCCTCTACCGGCACTTCAGCGCCGTCGCCGACGCCATTAAAATCCCTGTGCTGCTCTACAACATTCCCGGCCGCTCGGTCATCGACATCTCCGTCGAAACCATGGCCCGGCTGGCGAGGAACGCCAACATCATCGGCGTGAAAGACGCCACCGCCAACCTGCTGCGCCCGCTCCAGGTCCGCCGCGCCATCCGCAACAAATACTTCAACCAGCTTTCCGGCGAGGACGGCACCGCCGTCTCCTTCATGGCCGCAGGCGGTGACGGCGTCATCAGCGTCACCTCCAACATCGCCCCCTCTCTCTGCGCCCAGGTCCAGACCGCCTGGCAGGAAGGCCGCACGAAAGAAGCCATCACCCTCCAGGATCGCCTCCTGCCTCTGCACGACGCCCTGTTCTGCGAGAGCAACCCGGCCCCCGCCAAATACGCCGCCTCCCTGCTCGGTCTCGCCGGTGAAACCTGCCGCCTGCCACTCGCCCCCCTGACCACGGCCTCGCGTGAAACCGTCAGAGCCGCGCTCACCGAAACCGGACTGCTCGACTGACCTATGGCAGCACCAAAAAAGAAGACCGGCCTCATCTCGCACGGCATCGCCGCGCAGAACCGTAAAGGCCGTTTCAACTACACCATCCTCGAAACCTTCGAGGCCGGCCTGGTCCTGAAAGGCCCGGAAGTCAAAAGCCTCCGCGCCGGCCGCGCCCAGATCACCGAAGCCTATGCCGGCGAACGCAACGGCGAGCTCTGGCTGTTCAACTGCTACATCCCCGAATACCAGGGCGGCGTTCTCTCCCGCTTCGACAGCCGCGCCCCGAGAAAACTCCTGCTCCATAAAAAGCAGGTCGAAAAACTCCTCGGCGCCGTCGCCCGCCAGGGCGCCGCCCTCGTCCCGCTCGACATCCACTTCAACGCCCGCGGCCTCGCCAAACTCACCCTCGGCCTCGGCGAAGGCCGCAAAAACGTCGACAAACGCCACGCCATCGCCGAACGCGACTGGCAGCGCGACAAAGCCCGCCTCATCCGCAACAAAGGCCGCGAAGACTAGAGCAATTCCACTGAACTCTGGCTCAGTGGAATTGCTCTAACTCATTGTTTATCGAGCATCTTCACCAGTTCGAATGTGTCCATTCAAACCGGATCTGCTCTGGCGGGCAGGGCAGGGGCCTTTCGGGGCGCTGCCCCGCACCCCGCAAAGGGACGCAGCCCCTTTGATCCCGGTTTATTAACAAAAGGGGTGCAGGGGGCGTCGTGCGCAGCACGCAGTCGCGTGACGCCCCCCCCTCCGGATTTCAGGGCAGCGCCCTGAGATCACGCCCATCCCAGGCAACACGATCCCGTGAAACCCAACCCTCCGCAGTAAACCCCACATCCCCGGCAGTCATTAACCCTCAGCATCCCTTCTGCGAGGCCCCCATGACAGCGACCCGACGCAATCTGCTTGCCCTCTCCGCCCTCGGCGCTGCCGCGTCCCTCATGCCACGCTCCGGACAGGCCCAGGACACGCAGCACGCCGGAGATGTCATGCCGACCCTCGGCACCGTCACCCGGAACACACTCCCGCAAAACACCACCCAGCCCGGCCAGCGCTTCCGCCCTCCGACCCGCCTCGGCCTCGGCGGCGTCCCCATAGGCAACGGCTTCGCTCCCGACACGGACGAAGACGCCGAAGCTGCGCTCGAAGCCGCCTGGGCCAGCGGCGTCCGCTATTTCGACACCTCACCCTGGTACGGCCTGGGCCTCAGCGAACGACGCTTCGGACACTTCCTGCACACAAAGCCACGCGACGAATTCGTCCTCTCCACCAAGGTCGGCCGCCTGCTCACCGCCGCGCCACAACCCTCACCCGGCACGATGTGGCAGGACCCATCCCCCTTCACCTACCGTTACGACTACAGCGCCGACGGCGTCCGCCGCTCCATCGAGGACAGCCTGCAACGCCTCGGCCTCTCCCGCATCGACATCGTCTACATTCACGATCTCTCGCCCGAAAACAAAGACATGGGCCCGCGCTGGACAACGTATTTCGATCAGGCCGCCAAAGGCGCCATCCCCGCCCTGACCAGAATGCGCGAAGAAGGCCTCATCAAAGCCTGGGGCCTCGGCATCAACACCCCTCAGGCCGCCCTGCGCACCATAAAAATCGCCGATCCCGACATCATCCTGCTGGCAACCCAGTATTCCATCCTGCGCCACGACGACGCCCTGGAACACACGCTCCCCGCACTCGCTTCACGCGGCATCTCCGCCGTCATCGGCGCCCCCCTCAACGCCGGCTACGCCGCCGGCCGCAACCGCTACGATTACGCCGGCACCATCCCCGCCGGCATGCCCGCAAAGCGTGAAAAGATGAACGCCATCGCCAGACAGCACGGCGTCGACCTCCGCACAGCCGCCCTCCAGTTCGCGATCGCAAATCCCACCGTCGCCGCCGTCATCCCCGGCGCCCGCAACGCCGCCCAGATGCAGGCCAACGCCCGCTCCATGGAAGTCTCAATCCCCGAAGCCTTCTGGAGCGACCTGAAACAGCAGAAACTGATCGCACAGACCGCCCCCACACCCCCGGTCGCATAATCCCCCGTCAGCCCGGCACCCGGCAAACCGGGATCAAAGCGGGGCGCGGGGCAGCGCCCCGAAAACCCCTCAGAACTCCGCCGACAGCGTAAGCGATATATCCCGGCAACCCCACCATACAGGCACGACGCCGTGTGCCGCCCGGTGCACCCGCACAAACGGACGCCCGGTAACACTCTTTCGTCACATTGCTGACCCCAAAACGAACAACCCACGGAAACCGCGCGACAAGGAAGCCATAACGCGCGCCCGGCTCCGGCATCGTGCAAAACCCGAAACACAGTGCATTGGTCACGCTCACCGCATGGTCGCCCATGGAATGAGCCCCGTCATTCCACCTCAGCCGAAGCGGAATCCCGAAAGCGCCTTGCCCATGACAGTATCGGCGTAGTCATGCGTGCCTCTGTCCTGACCCGCCGCACCCGCCGCAAACATCAGTGGCAGCAGATGCTCCTCCCTCGGATGGCAGAGCCGCGCCCCCGGAGCGTTTTCCCATTCCAGCAGAAGCCGGTCACGCTCCGCCGGAGCTGCCCCGGCCGCAGCCGACAGCCAGGCATCGAACTGATGTGACACCTCATCCGTCTGCGGACTGCCGCTCATGAAGTGCCGCAGATTGTGATACGTCATCCCTGTAGCCACAATCAGGATGTTTTCATCCCGCAAAGGCGACAGCGCCGCCCCGATCCGCATCTCCTGCGCCGCGTTCAGATCCTCTCCCATCGACAGTTCCACAATCGGAATATCAGCCCCGGGAAACGCCAGAAGAAACGGAATGAACACCCCATGATCGAAACCACGCGCCTCGTCCTCGTCACAGGGCAGACCGGCCGCGCGGATAAGCCCCTGCACCCGCGCCGCCAGAGCAGGCGAGCCCGGCGCAGGATACTGCAGCCGATACGTATGCTCCGGAAATCTGTAATAATCATAAATCAGCCCGGGATGCTCCGCCGTCGTCACCGTCGGCCTGGACGTCTCCCAGTGACCGGACATGACCACAATGCCAGACGGCTTCCGCGGCAGCGCTTCAGCAACCCTGCGCAGATGCGCAGCAAGCTTCTCCCACCCCGGCCAGTCCATGAAAAAACACGGCCCGCCACCATGCGGCAAAAACAGCACAGGCTGACGAACAGCATGAGCGGCAGACAGGTCGGACATCAATATCGTCCTTCAGCAGAAGCGGATTGGGTGAAGGCCCCACCACATCAGGATATTTCTAACATAATGGACAGAATACAGGCGAGCAGCCTCATTCGTCATGCGGCGTCCGCCGCTCAAATGGGAAACGTTCCCAGAGTTCCGGCTCTAACCAGTAATGACTAACCAGTAATGAAATGGCATTTTTCTCCACACCATTTTTTGCTTTCTGGTTGTCGGAATGCAGTCGAATTCTTGGCGGATAGGCAGTGAAGGAAACCAGAGGGCCCTTAGAAGCGAGCCTGGTGTCCGCTAAATTCCTTGTTTAACTTCGGGCGGAACGACATACGACATAGCTACAATAGCGCTTCTCGCCATAGCGCTAAATGCCTTGTCATTAGCGGCTTCTCGTCGGACAAGATCCTTATAAATCGCTCGTCGAGCCGCGAGTGGAATGTCTGTTCTCAATAGTTTGGAATAGATGCTCATTAGGTATTTCAGCCGCTCACCACGCTCTTCAATTAAAGCGGGTCGATCAAGGTCTAGGATGGCCTTTGTCGCTTCGCCCTCAATTGTACCACGTGGAATTGCAAATGCTCCGAGGAATATAAGGTGAAGCTCAGGGTTTGTATTATAGGGATCAATGATTTGATTAGCATTGGGGTCTAGATTTGACTTGTTTTGATTGCAGGTCTCGCAGGCTAAAGTCAGATTAGTCCACTGGACAGTTTTAGACGGCTCCAATGATTTCGGAATTATATGCTCCACGTCGCCGTGGTGAATATGTTGCAGCTTACTCTCACAATAAGCGCACTTATTGTTCGTTTCGGCTACCAATGCTGCCTTGATATCCGGATGTCGATACCGTGTTTTCTCGGTTTGAGTGGGCTCCTCATTGGCGGTTGCTTTGTCCAGTAGCGTCTGGGTCCATTCCGCCTCATGGTTGACGAGAATTTGGGGCTTTGGCGACTTTATCAGCGGTATCATGCTTGTCTTGCAACTTGGCTCAACGCTTCGGGATAGAATTCTTCGAGTCCAGCATTTTGAAGTCGCCGTCGGAGTTCATCGATACTAGCTTCGCTTAACTTATTGATTCGAAAATCTAAAGTGATCTGGCGTAGTTCTTCTTCTGCCCACATTGGCATGGTGACCGGGACCCCCAAAGCCTCCCTAAGTATTTCGCTCGCTGTTCCAGCACGACTGAATTGGTCAAGCAATAATGAGCTAACAGTACGCACGCTACGAGTCGCTTCTATATCATAGCGCAGAACGTATACGGAGGCGTCTTTTACTGACGAAACCACAAACGGGCTATGCGTGGCTATGATAAACTGAGCATCTGGAAACGCCTTTACAAGACTCTGTAATATACTTCGTTGCATCGACGGGTGTAGATGATTTTCTGGTTCGTCGAGAACTACTGTGAATTCTGATTTTCCTCTCGAATAGAGAAAAATCTGCCATACTAAATCTATCAGAGACATGATGCCACCCGAGGAAGCATCCAAAACAAACTCGCCGGTTGCGGTAACTAATATTATGTCTGGTATTTTAACAATTAATTTCTGAAAACCAAGAGTTTCAGGTAGTACTAGGCGAAGTGCAGCTTCAAAATCCTCAAACGTTTTTTCTAGTTCAGGGTTTCCCGCCAGATTTCTATTTCCGGGCCCGAATGTGGCCATCGATATGATGGCTTCTTTCATTCTATAGGTGGCGCTGTATTGAGTATAACCGGAGTTATATCTTTGGAGTGTCTCTTGGTGATATTGCTGATATGCCTGCTGAGCGCCTATTGATGAAGTTGGAATATTTGTGACGGGCTGATAGCCTACTACGGGCCTATGAGAGCCTATAAATAGTCCGGCGACTACTTGTTGTCGTGCGATCTGGACTTGATAAGTCGCGCTGCCAGAAATGGGGACATTAAGGGCTGTCTCTTGGCCATTAGCGTATGCAAGGGTACCAATCGGCGTTAGAGCGACGCCTCTCCCAGGCATTGAGGGATGAGTAAGCGTCTGTTCGTCATCCCAATCGAGATACCAATAGAGAGAAGCTCCATTTGCGTTGCCTCGAGGAGTGCCAAGAAGCGACGAAGCCCATCCAAAATGTTGGGATAATATCTTCAGCAGCGTGCTCTTGCCGGCACCGTTTGCCCCAGTAATTATCGTGACCCTTGGATGGAATGCGAGATTGACTTCATTGAACTGTCGCCAATGAGAAACCCTGAGATTCGCAAACTTCATATCTAGCGGTTCCAGTCGCAAAACGGCGAAACATTAAGGACAAACTACCGCATGCTGCGCGCGCCATACAATCTGCTCGAGCAACATAATTGGCTCAGCTGGATTTGGGCGAATGGCAGCTTTGATTATTTTATCCCGAAAGCTGCCCATTAATTCCCCGCCCAACTTCCCCACCCAAAAACCCATGACACCCACCCCACACCCCCGCTAAACCCCCTCCACATGAACCTCTTCATCTTCTACCTCGGCGGCTCAGCGCCCGGCGCAAACATCGAAGTGCACGATGTCCAGTTCGCCGTGGCCGAAAAGCCGGAAGACGCCCATCCCGCCCTCGTGAAACAATGGTTCGGCACGCGGGGCTCCCTCCACATAGACGCCTGGGGCATCGTGGACTGGGCAGACGGCTTTGCCGTAACAGTCGCGAAAGAAAAACCGGCCGGTAAGGAAAAACTGTACTTCATCAATATGGGCGGATACGACAAAGGCGCCCTGAAAGAAGAACACGACTTCACGTTCCTGGTCGCCGCAACCGCCAGTGAGGCAAAAGCGAAAGCCAGAACCCTCCTGCTGCCCGGTTTAAGCCACCGTCACAGAGACAATTTCATGGAAGTGGATGACTGTATCCCGCTCGAACAGATCGGCGGCCTGTATATCCACCTGACCCCGCAGCCGGAAGGAAAGCCGGTCAGCGCCGCATGGCAGGGATACAATAAAATCTAGATATAATCAGAAACTGACAGAACCCATAACCACACAGGCTCTGTCAGACAAAACCGGGGAATAACCCCCTCAGAACTCCGCCGACAGCGTAAAGTGATACACCCGCGGCAGCCCCGCATACAGGCTGGACGCCGCGCCCGACGTGCCGCTCGGCGCACCCGTATACACGGACGCCCAGTAACGCTCGTTCGTCACATTGCTGACCCCGAAACGAACAACCCACGGGAACCGCGCGACATGGAAACCATAGCGCGTGCCCAGTTCCAGCGTCGTATAGGACCCGGTGTGCAGCGTGTTCGTCACGTTCGCCGCACGGTTGCCCATGTAATGAACCCCGGCATTGAACGCCCAGCCGGACGCGAACTCGCCCAGCGAGGCCGGCAGCCGGTAATCCAGCAACATGCTCGCCTGCAACGGCGCCGCGCCAACAATCTCCTTGTTGTTCAGCGACGGCGAGTCCGCATGAACCAGCTCCGCATCCAGCCACGTCATGCCGGCCAGAACGGACAGATTCGGCAGCACCTCGCCCGAAACCTGCGCCTCAACACCATAGTTCCGCTGCGTCCCGCCATACTGATACGTCTGGCAGTTGGTCCCGGCCGCGCAGCCCGTCGGGTCCGTCGCGGTGACATACATCGCGTAAGGCGAGGTCATCCGGAAACCGGCAACGTTGAACTGCATCTTGTTGAAGCGCAGCTTGTACCCGACCTCATATTCCTCGGAATGCGCAATCGGCAGCGCAATATTCGTGTTGGTATAGCTCGCGCTGTTCGGCGTCACCGGACCGGCCTCAACCGACCGTCCATAGGTGAAATAGATCGTCTGATTCTCGGTCGGCTTATACATCAGACTGGTCGTCGGGCTGAAAGCCGCTGATGTATCAAAGGTTTTTCTCATCGGGCTCGTAGCGTTGAGCGCGCCTTCCTGATTGATCCAGCTCCAGGACAGCGTGCCCATGATCGACCAGTGCTCGTTGATCTTCAGCGTATCGCCCACAATAAAAGACTGACTGGTGATGCTGCTGGATTTGTACCGCCCGCGATAATACGGCTGCTCGCCGTTATTCTGCGTGGCCCCGTAAATATTATGGACCCCCAGATTCTGCGCGCTCGTCACCGCCGCGACCGGGTTGTAATTCCCCATCATGTAGCCGTTGGTGCCGATGACCAGATCATGCGTGATCGGCCCGGTGTGAACACGGCCGTTGAAATAAGCCATGTTACTGCCGACCCGGAAATCATCCGCCGTGGTCGTCGCCGTCGCCTTCGAGCTGTACCAGCCGTCGCTGCCCTTCAGCCCGCCACAGGTCTTGCTGCCATCGCACAGCGTATCGGCCACGCCAAAGGCCTGCCGCGCCGCGTCCTGGTAAAGCCCGCCCAGCGTAAAGCTCCAGTCCTTGTTGATCTGATGTTTGATCTTGGCCAGGAACGTATTGGTTTCCATATGATAGCCGCTCCACTCCGGAGCCAGCCGCCTGCTCAGATCCGGTGCCTCAGGAAGCTTCCCCCCGCCGACCCCGGTCGCCAGAATACCAAAGCCCGGCGCATCGCCACGCTGGTCATAGTTGTAATGACTGGCGTCAACCTCGATCACCGTCTTGTCGTCCAGATGGAAATCGAAATCGCCGCTGACCATCTCACGACGGATCGAACTGCCCTGCGTATAGGCCGTGCCATCGGCGTGCAGCATGTTCAGGCGATAACCAAACCACCCGTTCCGGCCCGCGCGACCGGAAATATCGCCATTGACCGTCGGTGTCCCGATGGAATCCACCCCGACCGAAAGCCGCTCCGTCCGCCGGTCCGTCGGCCGCTTGAGCGTATATTCAAACACACCCGCCGGATTTTCCGGCCCGTACATCGCCCCGGCCAGCCCGTTGAGAACCTGCAGGTTATCGATCCATTCCGCCGGATAAGGCGTCGTGGACACCACATTCAGCCCGTCCAGACGGGAGTTGGAAATCACATCCGCCTCGAACCCGCGTGACTGCGGCCGGGACGTATTCGGATCGCCACGCACCTCAAGCTGCACGGACGGCAGATACTGCGCCAGATCGTTGAGGTTGCGGATCTGCTGGTTCACCACAACGTCATGCGTCACGCCCATGACGGAATATGGCGTATCCAGCGTATCCCGGTTCCCCAGCGGCCCGAGATAAACCACCTTGTTCATATATTTCGCGCCCGTGCCATCCGCGGCATGACGCCCGTGAACCGTCACCGTTTCGCCGTTGGAACCATCCAGAATACCGGCAATCGGCGCCGTGCTGGCCGCCCCTCTGGCCGACGCCGTTTTCGTTACAGGCTTTGCAGGAAGAGCCTTTTTCGCAGCAGTCTTCCCGGCCGGCGCGCCCTGCTGCACAGGAACAGGCGTCGCGGCCAGCGCCGAAGTGGTCAGAAGAAAGACGCCAAACGTTCCGGCGACGAAAAAGGAAGAAAAACGATCGTGCATGGATCTGGCGGGTCCGCGATATGAAAGAACAGAAGCTGTTCCCCTTCTGCCAGGCCCGGGACAGGCTTGTCCATATACGACCGTGCATAAACCTGTATATGAACGAATATAATCACAGAGTGATGCCAGAATAATACACCTGCACCGAATTCATGATGAATGGCGCATAAGACTGTTTCACCTGTCAGACCAGAGAAGTGCCCCGCGCAGGGACAGGGCCGGCGCTATGCCCACGTCCCGACATATCTGCCCCGGTCGTCCTGCCTCTGATCGGAAGCCGATTGCGCAAGAGCAGGTGGCTCAGCGCTTCAGGCCGTGACCTCAGCGTTCCGGCCGCCGGTCTCCACTATACTGTGACGAACGATCTGCAGTCCGCCCCACAGCCCCAGTCCGCCCATAACACAGGCCACAACAATATCGGGCCAGCCCGTTCCTGTGCCGAACACTCCAAAAGCCGCCAGCAGAACAGCCAGATTGCCAATGGCGTCATTTCTGGAACAGATCCAGACGGACCGCATATTCGCATCACCACCGCGAAAACGATAAAGCATCAGCGCGACACCGCCATTGGCAAGCAGAGCCAGGCCGCCAATCAGCCCCATGGCCCCGGCATGAGGCAGCGTTCCGGCCCAGGCATGCCAGAACGTATTGCCCAGAACCCACAGGGCAAACACCAGCATCGTCATCCCCTTGAGCAAAGCGGCCCGGCTTCGCCAGATGAGCGCCATGCCGGTCACCGCCAGGCTGATGGCATAGTTCGCTGAATCCCCGAAAAAATCGAGCGCATCGGCCTGAAGGGAAGCGGAGCCCGCCATAACCCCCGCCACAATCTCAGTCAGAAAGAAGCCGGCATTGATCACCAGAGCAGCCCAGAGCGCGCGTCTCCATCGGGCGATTTCCTTCCCCATGGCCGATGCCGCAACATCCGGACAGCAGGAATCGTGACAACAGGGCATGGGGCGCTCTCGGCAAATGGCAGAAAACATCCCATATCCGCCCTGTAGCCACTACAGGGTCAAGACAAAATGCCGCAAACGCTTTCAATCGGAGATATGGGCCGCATAACCGACACGAAAGTCGAAACCATCCGCTATTATGAACGCGCCGGCCTTCTTCCCGCTCCGCCTCGCAGCGCCGGGAATTACCGCGTCTACACACAGGAACATCTGAGCCGCCTGCGCTTTATCCGCCGCGCAAGAGAACTCGGCTTTCCTCTGGATCAGGTGCGGGTGCTGCTGGATCTGGCGGCCCACACAGACCGTTCCTGCGAACAGGTCGATGCTGTCGCCCGCGAACATGTCATGGAAATTGATCGCAAGATCCGCGATCTGCGCTCACTGCGGCAGGAACTGAGTGAGCTTCTGAAGCAATGTCAGCATGGCAAAATCGGAGAATGCAGGATCATCGACGCTCTCGGTCCGGGCGCGGCACAATGATATGTCCTCAGTCCGGCTCTTAACGGAAAATTCTCAGAATCCATTGATAAAAAACACTAAAAGTTTCCGGGGGCCGCCTTTTTTTAAAAATGCGGCGTCTCCTGAAGCTTTCTGAAAATATCCGCCATAAACGTCTTTATAATCTGAAGGCGGTTTCACAGTCAGGACTCTGAAACAGTCTCTGAATCCTCAGGAAACATTATCCAGATGCATGACATCTGAAAGAATCGCACCAGCCCAAAAAACCGCTCCCCAACCCGGCGCCACCACACCGCCAGCCCACCCGCATCACCGGACAAACATCCCGATTCCCACCCCCGCAGGAACACACCGGCACACCTCCGAATCACGCCGCATCCCACGGGGGATGGCTTACTCCCGCAAGAACGCCCATAACCTCCACCGTCTGTTACGAGACCGGCTAATTTTTGCCACATCAGAGGATGCCTGATGTCCCGGCAAACAAGGAGATTTCGATGTCCATCAGGATGAATCGCGCCATGGCGCTTCTTATGGGTCTGACCATGGCCGTGGCGCCCGTCGTCGCGAACGCCCAGAGAGGCCCAGGCGGCGGTGGCGGCCCGGGCGGCGGCGGCCACGATGACGGCCGTCGCGGCGGAGGCGGTGGCCCGCGCGGCGGCGGCGACTTCCGTGGCGGCGGCGGTGGCGGCCCGCATGGCGGCATGTGGCGGAGAGGGGATCGCTATAACGGCGGCGGCGTGTTCGTCGATAACTGGCGCGGATACCGTGGCCTCTACGCGCCCCCGCCGGGATATCGCTGGATCGATTACGGCGGCAGCTTCCTGCTCGCAGCCATCGCGACAGGCATCATAAGCAGCGTCGTCGCCGGCAGCGCCTACGGCTCAGGCGCCCCGGTCGCAACACCCTATCCGACCTATCCGGGCGGCGCATACCCGGCCACAGCCGCGCCTTACCCGGCACAGGCCTATCCGGCGGCCCCGTACCCGACCGGCCCCGGCTACTGATCTCAGAAACTGAGACGGGGCGCACCAGACAGGCGCGCCCCACAAAAACACCCCACAAAAAACACCTCGTAACCGCTCCCCACCAGACAGCCGGAAACTCCGGCCCCTCAGATAATCCCGTCCCGGTCGCGTCCACCGGCGCCCCGCACAACATCGCCAGTCACTGAAAGCGCCCGCTCCAGCTCACCACGATTCCGCGGCGCCCCCAGACACAGCCTCAGCCCCGTATCGGCCTCCGCCGAGACAGCCGACGCATCCGGCGGCGTGATCTCAACCCCCGCCCGCAACAGCCGCGCCGTCACCCGTTCCGCTTCCAGCGCCCCCATCGGCAGCCACGCATGCGGCGAACGCTCCGCCCCCGGAGCAGCGATCAGCCCGCCCAGCCTCTCCCGTGCCATCTCCCACCGCACAGCCGCCTCCGCCTGCACCGCATCCCCGATGGCATCGATCCGCCCGTCCTTAACCCACTGGCTGAACACCAGCGCCCCCAGCGCCGGCGGGCAATAACCCAGTGCCCGGATGCCTCGCATCAGCCGCTCCCGTGGCAGACCAGGCGGCAACGACAGAAACGCCAGCCGGAATCCCGGACAGACGCCCTTCGACAGACTGGCCAGATAAAGCGTCCGCTCCGGCGCAAGGGACACAAGCTGAGGCGGCCGCGTGGAATAGGCGTAATACGCATCATCCTCCAGAATCAGCAGATCCCGCGCCCGCGCCACTGCCGCAATCTCCCGCCGCCTCGTCTCCGACATCGTCCGCGTCGTCGGATTGTGCAGCGTCGGCAGCGTGAACAGCAGCCGGCTGCCCGTCTCCGCCGCCGCCCGGTCCACCGCCTCCGGCAGCAGCCCCTCCTCATCCATCGGCAGCCCCCGCAGCTTCAGCCCCAGATGATCCGCCGCCATCCGCGCGCCGTAAAACGTCGTGGACTCACAGAGAACCGTCTCGCCCGGCCCGCAAAACGACGAAAAAGCCAGCGCAATCCCATGCTGGCCGCCATTGCACTGGATCAGATTCTCCGCATCGAACGTCAGACCATACGTCCGTTCGATCCACCGCGCCCCCGCCGCCCGTACATGCGGGAGCCCGGCCCCCTGAATATAATGCACCGCCGGATCGAGCGCCCCCTGCGCCATCAGAGCCGTCAGCGCCGCTCCCAGATCCGCCATCAGCGGCACCGGCGGCGGCGTATTGCACCGCAGATCGATCGGTCCACCGCTGTGTCCGTCCGTGTCCCGGCCCGGCAGATCGCCATGCCCCATTGTGGGAATATCCGGCACCGCCGTCAGTCCGCCCCGCACAAACGATCCCCGCCCGACATGCGCCATCAGCAGCCCGCGCCGCTCCGCCTCGGCATAGGCCCGCGTCACACTCCCGACACTGACGCCCAGACGAAACGCCAGATCCCGCTGAGGCGGCAGCCGTGCCCCCGCCGCCAGCACCCCGTCGCGGATGTCCCGCGTCATCGCCAGCACCAGCCGCTCATAGAGCGGCGCAGACCCCGACGACAGTTCCGGCAGCCACATATCCCTCTCCGACGCTCAGATTGAACCAGGACAATATAGTGATTGAACCCCATAAAAAAGATGTCAATCTAAAACAATCGAATCGATTCGACAGTAATTGTACTATAACAATAAGGATTGTCCCATGTTCCGGTCTCCTCCGGACACACCCTGTCCCTTACGGTTCGCTCCTGTTTCAACCCGGTCCCCGGAATGGCTGGATATAACCGGCCTCGCCGTCACCCTCATCGGTGGTCTGGCCCTGCTTCTCGCCATCCATACCCCGGCCGCCGCGCAGGAAGAGGACGAGCGCGTAGAAAAGATCGCTGTCCCCTATACCCGCGCCGACCTGACCGACCCCGCCCGGATGCGCCATCTCCTGACCCGCCTCGACAGAGCCGCCATGAAAGCCTGCGGCGACCTCGACGAAACCTCGTCACCGATGAAAGCCGCCGCGGAAAAATCCGACTGCCGCCGGCGCAGTTTTGCCCGCGCCGTCGTCGCCCTCCATAATCCGGCCCCGATACAGGCCCCGACAGAGACAGCCGCCGCGACCGCGCCGCAAACAGACCCCGTGGAGTAAAGACGCATGACAAAAGAACGCCCCTTCCGTCAGGTCGATGTCTTCGCCAGCGGTCCTTTTCTCGGCAACCCGCTTGCCGTGGTAGCCGATGCGGAAGATCTGTCCGACGAGCAGATGGCCCGGATCGCAAACTGGACAAATCTGAGCGAAACGACCTTCCTCCTCCCGCCGACCCGCCCGGACGCCGACTACCGCGTCCGCATCTTCACACCACAAATGGAACTGCCCTTCGCCGGACATCCGACCCTCGGCAGCGCCCATGTCTGGCTTTCCCTGGGCGGCAAATCCGGAGACGACACCGTCATTCAGGAATGCGACGCCGGCCTCATCCCCGTCCGCCGGGATCAGGGTCGCCTTGCCTTCGCCGCCCCGCCCCGCCGCCGCACCGGTCCCGTCGATCCCGAAGAACTGGCCCAGGCTCTCATGGGGCTCCATCTGAGTCCCGAAGATCTCGCAGACGCCGCATGGGCCGATAACGGCCCCGGCTGGAAAATCCTCCGTCTGCACGACCGTGAGACCGTCCTGCGCATCACCCCGGACTGGCAGGCGCTCGCCGGCCAGAAGATCGGCGTTGTCGCCCCGTGGAATCCGGCCCGTGACGGAACCGACGCTCAGTTCGAAGTCCGCGCTTTCGTGGGAGGTGAGGGGGGCTGGGAAGACCCCGTCACCGGAAGCCTCAACGCCGGGATCGCTCAGTGGCTGATCGAAAGCGGCACCGCACCGGAGCACTACATCGCCAGCCAGGGCACGGTCCTGAAACGCGCCGGCCGCGTCTTCGTGGACAAATCAGGAGACGACATCTGGATCGGCGGCAACGTAACAACCCATATCGCCGGCACTCTCACGGTCTGATTGCCCTGACGCCCGGAGACCGGGATCCTCTCGCTCACGTCTTTACGTTTAAACAAACCGGGATCAAAGAGCCTGCGGTCCTTTGATCCCAGGTAACGCCCCAAAAACCAGGCAGAACATTCCAATAAAAAAGGCGTTTATATACTTTGCAAAGACAGGCGGGATGGCTTTTCAGGGCTTTGCCCCGAACCCCACAAAGGGCCGCAGGCCCTTTGATCCCGGTTGATGAAATTAAAGAGGTGAGGGGACCAGGCCCTGCTTTGTCTCCGGTTTGCAAAACACATAAGCGCCATAAAAAAAGCCGCTGCAAACCCTCACGGGCCGCAGCGGCTTTTCCACAGGAATGACAGCCCCAAAGAGCCATCACTTCCATGCTATGCGTGTCAGTCGACGCTGATCGCGGCAGCTTCCGGACCCTTCTGGCCCTGAACCACCTTCACGTTCGTGACCTGACCCTCGTTGAGGGAACCAATGCCCGAGCGCTCCAGAGCGGACGCATGAACAAAGATGTCCTTGCCGCCATGGTCCGGCGTAATGAAGCCAAAGCCCTTCGTGGCGTTGTACCACTTCACGGTGCCACGAACTTCCTCAGCGCTGGACAGATCCGGAGCCGGACGCGGCGCACGGCCACCACCGAACCCGCCGGCGCCACGCGGAGCGCCAAACCCGCCGGGTGAACGGGGACGCTCAGGCTGGGCCGTGCTCTCGTCAACCGTCAGAACTTCCGCGACCTGGCGACCTTTCGGTCCCTGTCCGATCCGAACGGAAAGCGTAGCACCGGGGCTCACACTGTCATGACCAGCCTGCGAAAGGGCGTTCGCATGCAGGAACACGTCACCCGAACCATCAGCCAGCTCGACAAAGCCGAAGCCCTTCTCGCCGTTGAACCACTTCACAGTGGCGTCGATTTCCGGTCCGGAGGCGATCACCTGCGGGCTGCTGGGACGACGAGGCGCATATCCGCCACGATCCCCGCCACCTGCGCCGGCACCGCCAAAAGGCGAGTTGCCGCGATCATAAGGTGAGGGTGCGCTCATAAAATCATCGTCAAATCCGCCGCGGCGGGGAGAGCGGGAGCTGCGGTCGGTTCTGTTACTTCTCAACGGTCTTGATCCCGAGGTCTGGTGTGGCGAAAGAAGTCGCCTTGTGAAATAAATCCGGGGGAGGGGAGAGACGGCGCCGTAATGGTCGCCCTGTCGCGGCACATGTCGTCTCAACCTTAAATTCCGGTATCCGGGGTTTCCGGGTGGTCACCGGGGACAGACACAGAAAAGCATAAGGTGTCACCCGAAAGCTACTGTCTTTTTGCTTATTGCACCCCTGTACACATGAATTTCTTGCAATGAGATCCAGAGACGCCGTCCCGCGTTATTACCTTTCGGGCCGTTATCCGGCCATTACCGGAGCAGCGCCGCGCCACATGCCGGCCCCGCTGAGCAACATTACTGAATTTCCATAGGACCTTTCTTATCAGGCTGTTTTGTCTTAAACGATCAGCAGAGAATGACATGCCCGCGTCATTCCCGTGCGTGGGCGGCAGACACGCGAGGAAAATAAAGAATGCGGCACGGTCTGAAGCGCGGCCCCGGCTCTCACTGGAAAGTTTTCGTGGCGGCTGGCGCGGCGGTAGCAGGCCTGGTCGTGTCGTCCGGAGTCCATGCGACTCCTCTGCAGGACAACCAGGGCACCTGGACCCTGCAGGGCGAAAATGACGCGGTGTCCACATTAAAGGGCACGTCAGACCAGTATTATACGAGCGGCCTCCGCCTGAACTGGACATCCGGCACGGATAATCTGCCCGCACCGATCGCCACCGTGAACCGCGCCATCCTCGGTCCGGGCATGCAGCGGATCAGCATCGGCGTCCAGCAGCTGATCTTCACACCGTCCAACACCCAGATCGCCACACCGTCCCCGCGCGACCGGCCCTATTCCAGCCTCCTGCTCGGCACCGTCAATCTGATCAGCGACACCGACCTGTCGCGTGGCGTCTTCGGCATCCAGTTCGGCATCATGGGACCGGACGCCCTCGGCGAGCAGCTCCAGAACGGCTTCCACGGCGCCATCGGCGACACCAGCAACAAAGGCTGGCGTCATCAGCTCTCCAACCAGCCGATCTTCCAGGTCCAGTACGGACGCACCTGGCGCCTGCCCCTCGGCACACTCGGCGGCCGGAACGGCATCTCCTTCGACATGCTCCCGACAGTCGCCGCCCGCGTCGGCGATTACCGGACCGCAGGCACCATAGGCGACACAATCCGCTTCGGTCAGGGTCTGGACAGCGATTTCGGTGTCCCGACCATCGGCGCCGGAACCGACGGCACAGACGCCTACAAAGGCACGCGCGCCGTCCCCTGGTATTTCTTCGGCGGCGTGACCGGCGACGCCGTCGGCTACGATGCCTCGCTCCAGGGCAACACCATGCGCAGCAATTCCCCGCACGTGAACAAAAAATGGGACGTGGGCGAAATCCACGCCGGCGTCGCGGTCATGTTCTACGGAGTGCGTATTTCCTACAGCCAGGTCTGGCAGACCCAGGAATTCAGCACCGCCCGCAGCGGCCTGTTCAATTACGGCTCACTGGCCGCCTCCGCGAAGTTCTGAGCCCGATCAGCCCTTATGCCGCGCTCTTATTCTTCGGCGCGGCAGCTTTCGGGGCTTTGCCTCGAGCCCCACAAAGGGACGCAGTCCCTTTGATCCCGGTTTGTTAATCAAAAGGGGTGAAGGGGCGTCGTACGCAACACGCCTCCGCGTGAAGATCCCTTCCGGGTGCAGGGCAGCGCTCTGCTCCGTCTCCTGTTTGCAGATTACATAAGTCCCTTCTTCAGGATCCTCTGTATTCCGGAAGCTGAATCGTCGGTCGCCCAATCAGAAAGCCCTGAATCTCCTCACACCCATGCGCGTCCAGAAAACCAAGCTGCTCCTCGGTTTCCACGCCTTCCGCGCAGCACGTCATGTTCAGTGAGTGAATCATATAAAGCGTGGAGCGAAGCACCGTCTCAACGCGACTGTCCTCCCCAAGCCGCCTGACAAACATGCGATCCAGCTTGACCTGATCGAACGGATAATTCGTCAGACGCTCAAGCGCCCCGAAACCTGTCCCGAAATCATCCAGAACCAGCCGGACTCCCAGCCCCCGGATACGCGCCAGCTCTTTGCGGGCGCTGTCCGCAGGCCCGAAACTGCGCCGCTCCGAAAGCTCTATCTGAAGCCGCGCCGGCTCCAGCCCGCTCGTCTTCAGCGCATGAGCAATCGTCGAGGCGACACGCTCGGTCTCCAGCCATGAAGGCGAAACATTGACGCTCAGCCCCAGCGGCGTCTTCCAGACACTGGCCTGACGACAGGACGTCTGAAGCACCCACCGATCAATATCCTCGATCAGCCCCGCATTCTCCGCGCAGCCCAGAAAAACCGAAGGATCAACCGGCCCATGCCCGGGCCGGTCCCACCGCACGAGTGCCTCGAACGCAATCACCTGTTCCGTGCTGGTTTCAAGCACAGGAAGCCAGTTGAGCGTAAACGACCCCTCGGAAATCGCCTTGCGAAGATCAGCCTCCATCCCGATCTGGTCGGAATGCGCATGCGCGATCTCCGGCGCCACCCGATTGATATGAGGCCCCGCCCGCAGCCCCCTGATCCGCGCCAGCGCCGCGTTCGCAAACCCGATCAGCGTGTCCGTATCCGGAGCATCGAACGGCCAGGCCGCCCAGCCAATATAAGGCTCGAAAGGAAAACCGCTGTCGGGCCGGTCCTTGCCCTCGTTCATCCGTGCAATGATGTCATCAGCCAGACGCTCGGCCTTCTCCACATCGCGCTCAAGCGGCACGACAATCGCAAAACTTCCCCCGCCCAGATGAACCGTGAAACACGGAGCCGGAGCAATCTCCCTCAGCAGCACATAAGCGTTTTCAATCAGACCATCCGAAACCGGCCACCCGTCGCTGTCATTAATCGGACCGATGCGCCCCAGATCGAGCCGCAGCAAAGCCAGCGGCGAGGCGCTGGAAATTCCCATCGCCGTAATCCGCGTGTCGAGATAACGCGTGAGCGCGGTGCTCCCCGATGGCGGCCGGACATGCGGCCTGTGGCCACCCTTCGGCGTCGGATCGGTCGAGGCAGTCAGCGTCGCCAGCCGGGTCAGAGACGATGATTCAAAAGACTGTTTCGCATGATTCAGGCACAGGAAAAATACCGCACCCCCGTCATCATGCTCCAGAGGCCGCGTGACCCAGGCATGAAACCCGCTGATTTCATGCGCGAAAATCCCGGCCCTGACCCCGTTCTCCGCCGCAAGCTGGCTCGTCGACCCCTTCAGCCCGCGGACCAGTGCACCGATATCCACCTCCACCGGATCGCCGGCCCGCGCCAGAATTTCCGGCTGCGGATCGTCGTCCGCCTGACCGACAATAAAAACATTGTCACAGGGCAGGAGCTGCATGATCACCCGCGCAAGCGAACCAAGATACGCATCGCGGCTGATCAGGGAAAGATTCGGGTCATGCATGCCGCGATACCGTGCCTTGTCTTATAAATGAGCGGAGATGCCTGAAATGTTCTCTGCACTCCTGCCGTACTCTGCAGGTCGTGGTACCAGTCTTATGTAAATAGGCACTTAAAAGCATGTCTAAAAAACGAACAGATATACCTGAATCAGCCAGACTGTATTGTTCTCTGGAAATCAGTCTTACTAAATACCGCAAGCAGCATGGCAATCGCGGCATCCATATGTCCCTGCTGCAAAACCCTCCCGACCTTCATCTCCGCCGACTGCCGCGCCAGCGCCAGTAACGCGGCAGCATCAAACTCTCCCTCATCCGTCGTCGCAATCCGGAAACCCGGCAGCCCCGACTGCCGGACCCCCGTCGCATCTCCCCCGCCACGCAGCCTGAAATCCTCATCCGCGATCAGAAACCCGTCCTCCGTCTCCCGCAGCAGACCCAGACGCTGCCGCGCCACAACCCCCGTTTCAGATCCATGCAGCAACAGACAGTAAGACTCAGCCGCCCCCCGGCCGACCCGACCCCGCAGCTGATGCAGCTGCGCCAGCCCGAACCGCTCCGCATGCTCGATCACCATCACCGTCGCCGCCGGAACATCCACCCCGACCTCGATCACCGTCGTCGCCACCAGCAGCCGGGACTCCCCTGCCGCAAACGCCGCCAGCGCCGCCTCGCGCACCGCAATATCCTGCTGCCCATGCGCCAGCCCGACCTGAACTCGCCTGCCAAACCGCTCCGTCAGCGCCGCATGACGCGCCTCCGCCGCCGCAATATCCACCAGCGTCTCGCTCTCACTCACCAGCGGACACACCCAGAACACCCGCGCCCCGCCCGCAAGAACCCGCCCCAGCCCCGCCAGCACCTCTTCAAAAGACTCCGGCCCATGCACCGACGTCCGGATCGGCTTCCGCCCCGCCGGCTTCCCGTCCAGCCGGCTCACATCCATCTCACCCCAGTGCGCCAGCAGAACCGTGCGCGGAATCGGAGTCGCCGTCATCACCAGCATATCCGCCGCCCGACCCTTTTCCGTCAGTGAAATCCGCTGCCCCACACCAAACCGATGCTGCTCATCAATCACCGCCAGCGCCAGATCGTGGAAATGAACCGCCTCCTGCACCAGCGCATGCGTCCCCACCACCAGCACCGCCGACCCGTCCGCAATCGCCGCCAGCGCCTCCCGCCGGGCGCGGCCCCGCACCGACCCCGACAGAAACACCACCGGAACCGGCGACAGACGCTGAAACGTCGCATAATGCTGCCGCGCCAGAATCTCCGTCGGCGCCATGATCGCCGCCTGACAGCCCGCCTCCGCTGCCCGCAGCATCGCCAGCAGCGCCACAATCGTCTTGCCCGCGCCCACATCGCCCTGCAGCAGCCGCACCATCCGCCGCGGCGCCGCCAGATCCCCGTCAATCTCCTTCAGAACCCGGCCCTGCGCCGCCGTCAGCACATGCCCGAACCGCCGCAACGCCTCCCGCCGCAACGCCCCGTCCCCCGTCAGCGACCGCCCCGGCCGCTCCCGGTTCGCCTCCCGCGCCAGCAACGTCGCAATCTGATCGGCCAGCAACTCATCGCACGCCAGCCGCTCCCGCGCCTTCCGCCGCGCCCCCCGCCACGCATCGCCCACCAGCAGCGCCGGATCATCCCCCGGAAAATGCGTCCACAGCAGCGCCGTGCGAAAATCCGGCCACCCATGCCGCGCCACCACACCCGAATCCTGCCACTCCGGCAGCCCCTCCGGAACCAGCGCGAAAGCCCGCCGCATCGCCACCCGGACCTGCCCGCCAAACAGCCCCGCCGTCAGCGGCCATACCGGATCGAGCGCCGGAATCTGATCCTCCCCAGAGACAAAATAATCCGGATTGCTCATCGTCAGCCGGCCGCCAAACAGCTCCAGCCGCCCGGATACCAGAACCTCCGCCCCCGTCACCGCCCGCCTGGCCTGCCACCGCGAGAAAAACGCAATCTCCAGCGCCCCCGTCGCGTTCTCAATCACAACCTTCCACGGCTGACGGCGATGCGCCGGCGCCACCACCCGCGTCACCGTCCCCGCCACCGTCGCCACCATCCCCGGCTGACCCGCTCCGGGACCAGACCCCAGATCCGGCCGGTACCGCCGGTCCGTCACACTCTCCGGCATGTGAAACAGAAGATCCGTCACCGACGGCCCGCCACACACCTTCGCCAGCAGCTTCGCGATCGCCGGCTTCATCCCCGGAAGACCGGCCAGAGGGGAGAGCAGGGGAGCCACCACAGCCGGAACCGATACAGAAACCGGCCCACAAACCGGAACTGCAACAGGTGGTAAAACAGAAGCCGCTCCATGCGCCGGAGACATGGGAGACGCTTCTCCCGGACGATCCGGTCTGGACACGGGCGGCACAACGGCCTTTTTTGGCGGGCTGACAGGCATCAGCCACAAGGCTATAGGACAGCGGCGCCATGGAACAAAACGAAACCATCACCCCCGTCACATCTTCCCCCGAAGAGCAGGCCGACCTGGAGCGCCGCCGCCGCCGCCTCCTGTTTCGCTCCCAGCATCGCGGCACCTTCGAAACCGATATCCTCATCGGCGGCTTCGTCGAGCGGCACGTCAGCACCATGACCGCAAGTGACCTCGACGATATCGAAGCCGTCCTCGAAACCCCCGATCCCATTCTCACCGACTGGCTCTTCAACCGCCTCCCCGTACCGCCCGAAAATGAAACCCCCATGCTGCGCGCCCTGCTGAACGACGCCCACCGACGCGCCGGAATCATCAGCGAGCCCGCAAAACCAGACTGACCCCCGGCAAAACCAGGCCGGCCCCAACCTCATGGAACTGTCGCTGATGGACGCTGACGTCAAAACCGCAACCCGGGCCACCACCGTCTGGGGCGCCCCCGAAGGATTCGACGGCTTCCTCCTCGCGAAACGCGCCCGCGAACATAATGGCCCCGTGCTGCACGTCGCCCGCGACGACGCCGCCATGGCCCGGCTCAGCGACCTCCTCACTTACATCGGCGAAGACATCGAAACCCTCCGCTTCCCCGCCTGGGACTGCCTCCCCTACGACCGCGTCTCCCCCAACCCCGTCATCATCGCCGAGCGCGTCGCCACCCTGACCCGCCTGCTCGAAAAGCCGGACCCAAAGAAAAAAGGACGCATCGTCCTCACAACCCCCGCCGCCCTCATGCAGCGCGTCTCCCCGCGCAAAGCCTTCGAAGGCCAGTCCCTCACCATCGCCCAGGGCGAAAGCCTCGATCAGTCCTTCCTGATCGAACTCCTCATCGCCAACGGCTACACCCGCACCGATACCGTCATGGAGCCCGGCGAATTCGCCACACGCGGCGGCATCTTCGACCTCTTCCCCGCCGGACAGCCCGAACCCGTCCGCCTCGACCTCTTCGGCGACGAAGTCGATAACATCCGCAATTTCGACCCCGGCACACAGCGCTCCACCGGCACCGTCAAAAGCCTCACCCTCCGCCCCGTCTCCGAATTCTCTCTCGACCCGGAAAGCGTCTCCCGCTTCCGATCCGCCTGGCGCGACCAGTTCGGCCCCGCCGCCGCGTCCGATTCCCTCTACGAACACGTCACCGAAGGCCGCCGCTACACCGGCATCGAACACTGGCTCCCCCTGTTCCACACAGAAATGGAAACCCTGTTCGATTACCTCCCCAAAGCCGCCATCTCCCTCGATCACCAGGTCGACGAATCCCTCGCCGCCCGCTTCGACATGATCCAGGATCATTACGAAGCCCGCCGCACCCCGCCCCGCGAAGGCGAAACCCCCTACCGCGCCCTCCCGCCACACCTCCTCTACCTCGACCGCAAAGCCTGGGACGCCGCCCTCAGCCGCCACCCCGTCACCCGCTTCAGCCCCTTCGCAAAACCCGACGGCACCGCCGGCATCGACGCCTTCGGCCGTCCCGGCATCATGTTCGCCAAACTCACCCCCCAGGGCGAGCGCGAACAGGTCTTCACCCTCGTGAAAGATCAGGCCCAGACCTGGGCCGATACAAAACGCCGCTGCTATATCGCCGCCTGGACACGCGGCTCCCGCGAACGCATCAGAACCCTCCTCCAGGACAATAAACTCGCCGTCGAAACCTTCGACTCCTGGACCCAGGCCGCAAAAATGAAGCCCGGCCCCATCGGCCTGCTCACCTTCGGCATCGACCGCGGCTTCATCGGCGACGACATCGCCATCATCTCCGAACAGGACCTCCTCGGCGAACGCATCGGACGCCCGCCCCGCAAACGCCGCCGCGCCGACGAACTCATCTCCGAAGCCGGCGAAATCACCGAAGGCGACCTCGTCGTCCACCAGGATTACGGCATCGGCCGATACGACGGCCTGGAAACCGTCAGCGTCGGCGTCGCGCCCCACGACTGCCTCCGCCTGCTCTATGACGGCGGCCAGAAACTCTATCTCCCCGTCGAAAACATCGAACTCCTGAGCCGCTTCGGCTCCGATCAGGCCGGCGTCGCCCTCGACAAGCTCGGCGGCGTCGCCTGGCAGAGCCGCAAGGCGAAGATGAAGCAGCGCATCCGCGACATGGCGGGCGCCCTCATCAGAACCGCCGCCGCCCGCGCCCTGCGCGAAGCCCCCTCGCTCGCCCCGCCCGAAGGCCTCTGGGAAGAATTCTGCGCCCGCTTCCCCTTCGTCGAAACCGACGATCAGGCCCACGCCATCGCCGACGTGCTCGAAGACATGGCCTCAGGCCGCCCCATGGACCGCCTCGTCTGCGGCGATGTCGGCTTCGGCAAAACCGAAGTCGCCCTCCGCGCCGCCTTCGTCGCCGCCATGTCCGGAACCCAGGTCGCCGTCGTCGTCCCGACCACGCTCCTCGCCCGCCAGCATTTCCGCACCTTCGAAGCCCGCTTCCAGGGCTTCCCCCTCCGCATCGCCCAGCTCTCCCGCATGGTCACCGGAAAAGAAGCCACCGAAGTCCGCAAGGGCCTCGCCGACGGCACCGTCAACATCGTCATCGGCACCCACGCCCTGCTCGCCAAAACCGTCCAGTTTGCCGATCTCGGCCTGCTCATCATCGACGAGGAACAGCATTTCGGCGTCACCCATAAAGAGAAACTCAAAGCCCTGCGCGAGGACGTTCACGTCCTCACTCTCTCCGCAACACCCCTTCCGCGCACCCTCCAGCTCTCCCTCTCCGGCGTGCGCGAAATGAGCCTCATCGCCACCCCGCCGACCGACCGCCTCGCCGTCCGCACCTTCATCATGCCGTTCGACAGCGTCGTCATCCGCGAAGCCATCCAGCGCGAGCGTTTCCGTGGCGGCCAGATCTTCTGCGTCGCCCCCCGCATCGAAGACCTCAACCGTCTCGGCGAGCGCCTCAGCGAGATCGTCCCCGACGCCCGGCTCATCCAGGCCCATGGCCAGCTTTCCCCCACCGAACTCGAACGCGTCATGACCGAGTTCGCCGATGGCAAGCACGACATCCTGCTCTCCACCAACATCGTGGAAAGCGGCCTCGATATGCCCGCCGTCAACACCCTCATCATCCACCGCGCCGACATGTTCGGCCTCGGCCAGCTCTACCAGCTCCGCGGCCGCGTCGGTCGCGGCAAGCAGCGCGGTTACGCCTACCTCACCTGGCCGCAGACCCACATCCTCTCCGCGTCAGCCCAGAAGCGTCTCGAAATCATGCAGACGCTCGACACCCTCGGCGCCGGCTTCACGCTCGCCTCCCACGATCTCGACCTGCGCGGCGCCGGCAACCTCCTCGGCGACGAACAGTCCGGCCACATCCGCGAAGTCGGCATCGAGCTCTACCAGCAGATGCTCCAGGACGCCGTGACCGACCTCCGGGCCGAGAAGGGCAGGGAACGCGCCGCCGACCGCGACTGGACCCCCAACATCGTCCTCGGCCTCCCGGTTCTCATCCCCGACACCTACGTCACCGATCTCCCCGTCCGCCTCGGCCTCTACCGCCGCATCAGCGCCCTCGCATCGGAAGCCGAGAGCGAGGCCATGGAAGCCGAACTCGTGGACCGTTTCGGCACCGTCCCGCCCGAACTCAAAAACCTGCTGGATGTCGTCGAACTGAAACGAAACTGCCGCGCCGCCGGCATCGAACGCCTCGAAGCCGGCCCCAAAGGCATGGTCCTCCAGTTCAGAGGCAACCACTTCGCCAATCCCGAAGGTCTCATCCGCTGGATGGCAAAGTGGACCGACGGCGCCGTCCGCCTCCGCCCCGACCACAAACTCGCCGTCGTCCGCGAACTCACCAACGTCCAGCGCATCGACCTCGCCCGCCGCGTCACCCAGGCCCTCGAAAAACTCGTCCGCCGCGCACCGGCGAGCAACTGATCGTCAAAGGGAAGCTTTAAGGCCTCAACCTCTTTTCAAAAAAACGACAGGTCATATAAAATATGTTCAATAATATTTGTAGTTTAGGGTCATCTGTCGGAGAAAGATACTTATTCAGATAGAATTTAGAAGAATAAAATGACTTTATATGGTAATATAAACCTGACATGCTGAAGCATATTACCACCTGAAAAAGGAACAGACGATAACTGATTTTTATTACCGGCCCATACCAGACGACCACACTATTTGTGGAAGACGCGGACTGGATTATATCATTTACCCTGTAAATGTCAGCGCGGGGGATTAGTTCAGGCCGGGGTTTCTGGCCATTTTGCTCCCGATAACCGCATGCCTGCCGTTGTTTCGTATTTTCGCGCATCCAGAGCAGAATATTGCAGGAGCAGGCAACATCCTCTGTCTGATATGTTAAAAGATTACAGTTCGCGAGATCACATCATCCGTCATCATGCATAAGAGCAGATGACATTACTCCGGATTCCAGTATCTCCGTTCTCCGACGCGCCACGTTCCGGGAGAGCTCTGGCTTCAGAGCTCGTTCTTAAAAGATACTTTAACGTGAACGCCTTAGTAAGATTTTTTTGCCACCTGTGATCAGGCTGTCAGCACAGAGGCGAACGGAATGACAACAGACGGTCAGTCGCTGATGTTCGAAACCGCCGCGCTACCATACCGGAAGCGGGCCGCTTCCTCATATCTCGCTGCGTGCTTTCCCGGGCATACGTGTGCCCTGCACCCGTCAGCAGTCAGCCGCCCATAATGCCGGAAATCATCCCGCCACCTCTTACTCCCGATAATGCTGTACCTCTGATCTGTTGCGATGCAGCTGTTATACTGCTGGCCGGTATCGGCTTTATGCTGCTTGCCCCGGGTGCCGGCCGGTCCTGGAGCGGTTTTTACTATCTCACCCCGTTTCTGTGCGGCGCCGTAGCCGCCCTGATCCTGGCTCACCCCGAAATACTTCCCGGCCTGTGGGGGCTGCGGTTCGGTGTTTTCTTTATCGGCCTTGCAACCGCTACAGGATGGCAGGCTATCCGTCTCGTCGCAGGACAACCTGTCCATTATATTCTGCATGTCGTCCTCTGCCTCATCATGCTTGCCTTTTCGTCCCTTGCCGGCTCCACGGGCCTGCTGCAGCGTGTAAATCACGCCTTATGGCTGATCCTCATTGCCGGCTTTCATTTCGCTGCTGCGCGCGATGTCCGCAAAGCTGGCTCAACCGCAACGCCCGCCAGCATCTTTCTGTTCAGACTTCTGATTTTTTACGGATTTGTCATCATATTGTGCATGGTTCTCTCACCATGGTTGCCGCAGCCGCTCGGCTCTGCTCCCACGGCACTGTGGGCGATTGTCACATATAACGCCCTGGCCGTCACAAAAGTCTTCGGTGTCATCTTCCTACTTATTGCCCTGTCTCGCGAACAGATCTCAGCAAGGCATCGCAGTCTGGCTATGCAGGACACCCTGACTATGATCGGCAACCGCCGCGCCATGGATGAATGGATCAGTCAGCACGCCAGCGACAGGGACGCCTTTGCCGTGCTGCTCGCTGACATCGACCACTTCAAAGCTGTCAACGATACCTATGGTCATGCCGCTGGCGACGCCGTACTTATGGCTCTCGCTTCTGCAGGTCGCCGGCTTACAGGGAGTCAGGATGTATTTTTCCGGATCGGTGGTGAGGAGTTCGTTATCATCCTGCGGAACCGGACGGAACAGGAAATCATCGGCTTTGCCGAGACCTTCAGAGACATATTCCGTGAGCACTCACACAAGGCGGATTCCCGAATATTCACAGTCACACTGAGCATCGGTATTTGCAGTGGCTTCCTGTCCCGGTTCAGCGACGTATTTGCCAGGGCCGACAAGGCGCTCTACGCGGCTAAACGCTCCGGTCGAAACCGTGTCGTTCTGTATTCTGACGACCAGGCCAGAACATCTGATGAGGCCGCCGTTCCGTCAGGAGACTTTGCGCTGACACCGGAGAAGACGATCTCCGTCGATCATCAGACTTCAGCTTCGCTCAATGGCTGATCGTTCTTCCCGTTCAGTCACGCCGGAGACGCCTCTGTAAGGGCCTCTCTGAAGCAACCGCTGTATTCCTTTGTCGGTGACCAGGTGACATGTGTCATCGCAGACAGCATGGAGCTTCGAATTCAGGCCATCGCATGTTCATCCGATCCTGCACAGAGCAACCCTTTTTGCGGAGCGATGCCGCCGCGCGATGAGCCTGAAGATGCGTGCTGCCGATCATGAGATAATCAGGAACACCCGTCAGAGCCACGGGAGATGCAGGGATCTTCCCGAATATGGCGCGATCGCTCCGCGCGCATCCTTTCATGGCAGTCCATGCCGGATTATATAAATGATCCCGCCCGGGGCGCATCCGAATATAAAATTCCGCCTCGGCCTCTGCCGCCGCATCAGCGCCCTCGCATCGGAAGCTGAGAGCGAGGCCATGGAAGCCGAACTCGTGGACCGTTTCGGCACCGTCCCGCCCGAACTCAAAAACCTGCTCGATGTCGTCGAACTGAAACGAAACTGCCGCGCCGCCGGCATCGAACGCCTCGAAGCCAGCCCCAAAGGCATGGTCCTCCAGTTCAGAGGCAACCACTTCGCCAACCCCGAAGGCCTCATCCGCTGGATGGCAAAGTGGACAGACGGCACCGTCCGCCTCCGCCCCGACCACAAACTCGCCGTCGTCCGCGAACTCACCAACGTCCAGCGCATCGACCTCGCCCGCCGCGCTCCGGGCAACTGATCACCGGAAGGGCAGGAGCCTCAGGGCTCCGGCCCGAACCCCGCCAAAGGTCGCAGATCTTCGGAAACCGCCAAGCTGTTTCAATTTGAACGAGCGGTGATGGCGACAAACGCGAGCATTATGCTGCTCTGGTTTGCTGGTGTAAGCGGCCGATCAAACCCAAGCGTTCTTACTCGTCGCGATTTTTAGATACCAGCACACCTGCTTCCTGGACGTGTTCACGACGATGACAGGTCGGGCAGAGAACCACAACATCTTCCACGCTTGATTCCCGCTCTCCAACTGCAATGTGGACTTGATGATGGGCATCCAGCATGGCTCTTTCCCGTCCTGACGGAACGCTTACATCATCTATCGGCGCATAACCGCACTGGATGCACTGATAGCGCCCATAGCGTATCAAATTGGCTTGCATAGCGTCGTCCGCCAGTTGCGTATCCCGCACGCGCCTTAATCCTGCGGGGCGCATAGCGAAATGTCCCTCCCGGTAGGTTCGCTCCATTCTGCCGAAGAAGTCGGGAAGCGGCCTTGGTCTGTCTAACTCGACCTCTTGCACTAACACTGACCCTATTGACGCCTGCAAGCCCGGCGCCAGATCATCGAGCGGAACGACACGATTTCCATCTGACGTGTAGTATCGCCGATGTTCGCCACCGATGATGTCTGCAATGGGCAGGGCGGGTTGGGTAAGCCACACTCGTAGCAACGGCAGACCTGTTGGCCAGCGAAAAGCACCCTTATCATTAAGGAAATCTGGTCTCGTAAGATGGTGAGGATGAAGAATATCAGATGCGGCGAGGCTTCCCGGGGCTGCCAGACCGATACCCATCAAGGCGCGTGGCACACCTCCATAATTGGCGGCTCTGGCCAACGTGCCCATAGCGAGAAGAAAGGGATTACGGCCATCTTCTCCTCTGGCTTTAAGGTTATTACGGCGCTTATTAAGGAAGCTGGCCATACGGGTGCCTGGCAAAACAGAAGCGCACCATTGCAGGCGGCCGTCGTTAGAGAACTCCCCCTCGCCATAGCCAAGAACGATGCCTTCTACCGGACCGAAGGTGTCTTCCAACTGGTTGACTGAGATAGGATTGTAGATCAGGCGAGGGGTAGGTATGCTCAAGTTAGGTCTCAATGCAGGATGTTGGACAACAATACCTCAGAACGTATATAATAATATACTGTGATATACATAGAATATTTTAGTTTTTTCTTTCTACATCTTTCAGATTGCTTCACACCGTTTGCGTTGAGGAAGACACTCGGCAATTGGCCTGTCCAATTCTGCTGCCGGTTTGTTTGTGCGACTGATTAAGACTGACAATTTTTTCTTTCCTTCAGAGACGCCAGTTTGCATGACAATTAGTCGACAGACAGGAGTCGCCTCATCCCGGTCGTTCAATCGGAATTAACAGCCACCATAAATTGGACGTTGCCTTCGATAGAACATTCTCGTCCGATACATGAAGTATGGGCACATACAACTTTAGAGAATTTTACCCGGTAAATACACATTATTTAAGTTAGACCGTTCCTAAGCTAGTCGGTGCGTTACTGTGGACGAGAGCGCCAATCCTTTGATAAGTACCAAATTGTTCTTGAAAAAATAAAATATGACAGTGGCAATCTCATCAGGCTGACGAAGCGCGTTTCAATATGTTCGGCTAGCCAATACAGAAAATGAGAATGTTAAAACTAGATGGCACAGGAAAATTTATCCATAAGTGGTCATAAATGTCTCTTATTTACTCTTTAATAAAGAAAACCGAATAATGCTTTTGTATATACAGTTTCCATAATTTTTATACGCGGTCCCGAAATGAAGAGTTTGATCGTAATCGTTTTAGCCGGGTTCGCCGGCGCCTTGGGGGCTGCGGCCGTCGTTGTCTCGCCGAGGTCTCCATCACCTCAATTGCTCAAGGACATTGAAGAGGTTCATAGTCAGGTTGCTGCCGCAGAAAAAGACGCTGCCCTTTATGGGGGCCTCGTAGGCTCAGAAAACCAATTACGTCTAGCAACCTTACGTGCCACCGAGGCCATGCTACAGCAGCGGCGTCTATCCTGGTTCCATGGGATTAACCTGACCTTTCCTAACGTTCGAACAGGCCTAATCGCGAGCCAAGACGAAGTTGTGCGCATCGAAGGAGAGATAAAAAAAGCAGAGGCGTCAGCCGCTACGGCTGATGCCTCTGCCGCACAGTATTCGGGCGGACTGGTGCTAAGCATGATTCTTGTGAGGGCCGCGACAGAAAGGGCGACGGTCGCTCAACTTCGTCAGCAACTTGCTTATTCGCGCGCCGGAGAACCAGTACAGGGCACTGGACCTGACCTCGAGAAGACTGTTTCACCCCCAAGCCCAGGAAAGACCACAACTGATAAGGATGCGCTGTGATGGTCGCTCTGGTTCGCCGTCGCCTTCTCAACATTGTTGGAATAGGTGTTGCCTCAGCCATTCTTAACTCACTGCCTGCATTTGCTGCCGATCTCGCTCCTCATGCTCCTTTTGGCTTATCCTGGGGTATGACGAGCGATGATGTCAGGAAAATGGGAGTAACACTTACACCAGTGCCTCCAAACGAGAATTTTGGCATCTGTTTTGCCGCTACAAACTTACCTAAAGTAATCGGCGACGCCCAAAGTATTGTGTTAGATTTCGGCTACGACAACCACCTATTCAAAGTTGTGGCGATTGGTGAATTAAATAGGAACGACCCATATGCTTTTAAGACCCAAAATCGGTATCAGGATCTTGTTTCTGGGCTGAGCGCGCACTATGGCGCGGGCAATTCGACGGACATCCGAGACACTGAAATCTGGAAAACACCTGACGAATACGTCATGTCCCTCAAGCAGGGACGAGCTTTTCGATATACTACCTTCTTAAAAGACGGGACCGAAGTTGAGATCTCCATACGGGCTCAGGACGGGGATAGCTCTTTCTGGTCAATGATCTTTAAGTCAATAAGTGGAAGTCAGGATTTTGAAAAGGCAAAAAAAACCAAGGAGAAGGATTCCCTTTAATTAGAAGTTCTTTGTGGCTTATGTGTTGGCTGCGAGCATTTTAGGATAGTTTTTGCTAATGCTCTACATCAGCGATCCTGCCAAATCTCGATTATATAAATGACTGCTTTTCTTGATCGCACTTCTTTTAAACGGACCGTCAGCTTAGCCGCTTCTTCAGCCTCACCGCAGTCATCGTCTCAAACCGTACAGGCAGCACACCACCCCCTCTAAAGCCACCCCCTCAGCACAAAAGAAACCTCCCGCTCCCCACCATCACGCCCAACCCGCAGACTAACCCTGTCCCCCTCTTTCCCATTCATCCCCTCACGAAAATCCCAGCCACTGTCAGCAAGAACAGCATCCCCGGCCCGCACGCCAGCTTCCTGCGCCGGACTCCCCGTACCGACCGCCAGCACCGTCCGGCCATCCTTCCCTATCTCCAGCCCGGACAGAGGATAATGCTCCGGCGCCGCACCGGTCCCGTTCCGCCGGACCAGTATCTCATCCCTCCGGCGATCACAGAAAAAATTGAACCGTCGCATTATCGGCAACCCGATCAGGCCGTCAGAAATCTCCGCCACCTGATTGTCCGGCAGCAACAGCGCCAGAGGTCGCTCAAAGGTCGAACCGCCAAACTCCAGCGAGGAAATCCGTACAATGCGTCGTCCGCCATAAAGCGGAGCAAAAGGCCGGTCATCAGACCACAGACCCAGCTGACGCGCCGTCCGGTGATTGAGCCGGACAAAGGACGGAGAGCCGGTATCGAGCAGAAAACGATAACCGGCCCCGTTCACCCTCGCATCAGCCAGCAGAAGAGGGGACCAGTCCATGGAAGGAGTATCGCTGAATGCCGCCTTCAGGGCCGTAAATCCGGTCAGCACAGGCCGGCTGTGCTGCCAGAGCCGCCACTCGAAAGCGTCAAAATCCAGTTCACTCGGCAGGGCCGTCAGAATGCCGGAAGCAAGACTGCCGGCTATGTCCTTCCCCAGACCGTCACCCGGAACCGCCACAAACCGGGCGCCGTTCTGACGGATCACACCCCCGAATATAACGGAATCAGCCTCGTAAACCCGCCGCGGGTCGTTGCTGCCAAACACACCCACGCTTGCAAAGCCGGAGGCGGATAAACCCGCTTCCCGCGCGACACTTTCGCGAATAAGGCTCGCCGCGCCGCCTGTGTCGATAGCAAATCTGTAGCTCCGGCCATCATTGATCGTGACATCCATCACAACACGGCTGCCCGCCATCCCGATCGGCGCCGAGACCGGATCATCGGCGGCCGATGCGGAAAACGTCGTTCCCCCGGCAAAAAGGCCAGACAACAGGGAGAGTGTTCTGCGGCGGGAAAGATTCACAAGATCATTTCTCCTCTGTTATGATCCGGATGCGAAAACTCCCTTCCATGTGTCAGGAAACAACCTGCAGGACGAGTGATTTTTCAGTGAATGCCACCCGTCATCCCCCATCGCCTCTTATCCGGCCAGAGGAAAACAACCTCGCCGGAGGAGATTTTAGAGAAACTCCGCAATATTATCAGCAAATTTCACAATATTCCCGGTCACAACAATCGTCTGTCCAGACACGCCGCAAAAGTGCGAAAGCGCCTCGCCCCGCATCGCCACAGCCAGCAGCAGCGCCTCCACCCGCAAACTGTCCCCAACGGAACGGGACCAGTGCATCGCCCAGGCAGGAACAGGACGATCAGCAGCCAGCGCCCGCCGCAACAGGCTCGCCCCGACCATCCCGCAGAAAAACAGCCCGAAAACCACCCCGACAGACACCACCCCGAACCACCCCCTCAGCCAGTGAAACCCAGCCCGGAAAATCATTCAGAAACCGAATCGAAAAACCATTCCGACTCCGAGTCATATATGTCCGGAACTCTCTGGAATCCCTTACGTCCCCGGACCGGACCAACCCCCAAAAAGAAAAATAAATTCTCCCGCGCCCCGTCAGAGACAGTCCCAATCACGGATCACCACAACCGGAGCCCTCGCCATGCCACCCCGCCGCCACCCTCAGCCCGACCCGACCGGACCACACGCCGGCCCTCAGCCCGGCCGCCCCGCCACACCCCACCGAAACAATCCGTGATGAACGCGAAAAATACCCCGACCCATCTGGAAAACCAGGCCCCTCCGACGCCATAAAAACGCCTTCGCCGGAACCGCCATCCCCGGTAAAACAACGAAGCAGGGCAGGGGAGTTCACCCCGCCTCTCAGACGAACCCCGGAGAGCTCCGACCCCCATGCGCCCCGCCAGATCAGCCCCCTCCGGACCAGTCCGTAGAGCAGCCCCCGTCCTGACCACCCTCGCCACCGCCTGGCTCATCCTGTCCCCGGCACACGCCCGCACCTCCGCCGCGCCGCCCGAGGCCGCCAGTCTCATCGCCCGCTTCCACATGCAGCCGGTCCCGGAGGAAGGCGGCTGGTTCGCCCAGGTCCAGCGCACCGGCGAGACCATCGACGGCACCGCCCTCCCGGCCCGTTACAGCGGCATCCGCCACCCCGTCTCGACCGCCATCCTCTACGTCGAAACCACCACCGGCTTCTCTGCCCTCCACCGGCTGAAAACCGACGAAGTCTGGCACTTCTACGGCGGCGACCCCGTCCATTTCCTGCTTCTCACCCCGGACGGCCAGTCCCGCGAGGCCGTTCTCGACGCCGCGAACCCCGCCCTCGTCGTCCCCCACGACGTCTGGCAGGGCTCCACCCCCTCCGGTCCGCATGGCTGGTCCTTCACCGGCACCACCATGGCCCCCGGCTTCATCCCGCAGGACTTCGAACTCGCCACCCGCGCCGCCCTCATCCGCGAATACCCCGCCGCCGCCCGCCAGATCACCGCCCTCACACGGATCGAAGCCACCCGGCCATGAAAACCAGCCTCATCCTCGCCGTCGCCCTCACAGCCCTGGCCACCCCCGCGGAAGCCCAGCACCTGAGCCCCGCAGATGCCCCCGCCATCCACCCCACAAAAGAAAGCACGCTCCAGGAACTGCTCGGCCAGAACGCCGGCCTCCGCTCGGACCGCATGAGCATCGCGCTCTTTACGCTCGCCCCCGGCTCCGCCTACCCGGCCAGCCACAACATCACATCAGAGGAAGTTTTCCTGATCCGGTCAGGCAGCGGCACCGTCTGGCTGAACGCCACGCCGACGAAAGCAGCGCCCGGAGACCTGATCAGAATCCCCGCCGGCATCGATCACAAAATCGAGGCCTCCCGCCAGGGTCCGCTCAGCTTCTACGCCATCTCCGCCCCGCCCTTCCGGTCGGACGACACAGTTCCGGCGCGCTGAAACCCGTCAGGACAGCTAAAAACAAACCGGCTTATTCAGGGAAAACGCAGAAATGGCTGGGGGACCTGGATTCGAACCAGGGCTGACCGGGTCAGAGCCGGTAGTTCTACCGCTAAACTATCCCCCAGTGGGATACAAAACCGGGCCGCAAAGGCCACCGTTTCTGCGGTGAGCAGGCTGTTACCATCTCGAACCACACAGGGCAAGGCCCTTTTTGGACCGTGTAACAGCCAGGAAGTTTTTGCTTGCCCACACCGTCATTTTCTTGAAATATTGCCATAAAATAGCCCCAACCTAAGGACCAGACGATGGACCGTTCCCGCGCCTGGCCCCGGAGTCAGGAGGTACCGCTTCCCCTCCCGCCCGTGTCAGCCAGTTTTCTTCCTGTTTCACCCGGACAGTGTCCCTCGGACACCCGGACCCGCGAATCTCTGTTTTCTTCGGTGAAACCGGCATCAGGGCCGGCAGGAAGCTTTGTAGCGCCCGGTCAGCGATCGTCTTCCGGCAGCGACAATGACGATATTTTCGCCGCCATCGATCTCGGAACAAACAACTGTCGCCTGATGATTGCTGCGAGAGCGAACGGTGGCTTTCGCGTCGTGGACAGTTACAGCCGCATCGTCAGGCTGGGCGAGGGCCTGCACCGGACCGGCGAACTCGGCGAAGACGCCATGACCCGCACGATGGATGCTCTCCGCGCCTGCGCTGCGAGGCTCGGACGCAGAAAACCGTACGGCTTCCGGGCGGTCGCGACGGAAGCCTGTCGCCGGGCACGAAACGGCCGCGCATTCATCGAGCGTATCCGTGCCGAAACCGGCCTCGAATTCGAGATCATCTCTGGTCGTGAGGAAGCCGAACTCGCCGTCGAAAGCTGCGCCGGCCTGCTTTTCTCCGGCATTCATCATGACGCAGCCGGAACCGTTTCCATCAGAGCCCCCGGAGAACAGGCAAAGCCCGGTCGCGGCCTGCTTCTTGATATCGGTGGCGGCTCAACCGAGATCGCATGGGTCCGCCTCGACCAGGACCGGCGGACCCATGATGTCATCGGTTTCATCAGCCTCCCGATCGGCGTCATCACATTATCCGAGCAGTTTTCGTCCCAGGGACCTGAAGACTACCGTGCAATGGTCGCTCATGTCCGCGAGAATCTCGAGGCCTTTGAGACCACGCACAGAATAGGCCGGGAGATTCTCAGCGGCAGTGTACGCGTTGTCGGCACAAGCGGAACCGTGACAACCCTGGCGAGCCTGGATCTCGATCTGCCCCGCTATTCGCGTTGTGCCATCGATGGTTATCGCCTCGGCGTGATCAATGCACGTAAGGCGATTTCGCGGTTGCATCGCATGGGGAGCCGGGGCATGCATGCCCATCCGTGCATCGGTCCGGAACGTGCATCCTATGTTCTGCCCGGCTGCGCCATTTTCGAAGCCTTCCTCTCTCTCTGGTCGTCTGACATCGTCGTCGCGGACCGGGGACTGCGTGATGGCCTGCTGACCCGGATGATGCGGGACAGCGGAGCACCGGGAACAAAACGCAACGGAACCTCCGGCCCGCGTGGCAGGCAACGCCGTACGCACGGATAACCGCGTGCCTCTCTGACAGAAGAAGTACATCTCTTGACCTCCAGACCCCCTCCGTCAAAACGTGGTTCCGGCAGCCATCCCGCTTCCTCGTCCGGAAGCGCCCAGACACCCCGCGTACCCGGACGCGCACTCACGAAGAAAACCGCACCCGGCACCCGCGCCGGTGATGATGACGGTCTCGCACCACAAAACATTCGTGCAAAGGCGGTGTCGCTCAAGAAGTCACGCGGCCGGACCACAGCGCAGCAGCGCTGGCTGGCGCGGCAGCTGAATGATCCGTACGTGCAGGCTGCTCATAAACAGGGCTGGCGCTCCCGCGCCGCTTTCAAGCTGATTGAACTTGATGACCGGTTTCATCTGATCAGACCCGGCCAGCGCGTGGTCGATCTCGGTGCGGCGCCGGGCGGATGGACTCAGGTTGCGGTCAAACGTGGCGCTGCCCGCGTCGTCGGGGTCGACCTTTTGCCGGTCGATGAAGTTCCGGGTGCGGAAATCATCGAAGGTGACTTCACAGATCCGGAACTGCCCGGCCGGCTGATTGAAATGCTCGGCGGCAGGGCAGATCTTGTTCTGTCCGACATGGCACCTAACACGACAGGCCACGCGCCGACAGACCATCTTAGAATCATCGGTCTGGCGGAAGGTGCGTTCGATTTTGCGCTCGATGTACTGGCCGAAGGCGGCACGTTTGTCGCTAAAGTCTTTCAGGGCGGATCAGAGAAACAGATGCTTGATCCGATGAAGAAGGTTTTCACCAGCGTACGCCATGCCAAGCCTCCCGCAAGCCGTAAGGATTCCAGTGAACTCTATGTAGTGGCAACAGGTTTTCGGCCCGAGCGACTTGCGGATCTGCCGCGCGGCAAGGAAGCGCAGGACAGTCTTTCCTGACGAATTCGTCATTTTTTGGCAGGATTGTCAGACATAATCTGAAACCTTCGCATGGGTTCTCCGTTTTATGAACGGACCTCAACGGAGGAGTTGCGTACCTATGACAACACAACAGACGGATAATACCTTTCTGTCCGATATTCAGACGCTGCGCGAAAAGGCCAGGAAATCAATAGGCGATGGTGCAGTTACCCCGGCTTACGAAGGTGACGTAAAGAAGGCTATCGAACTGCTGCAGACTGTGGTCGCTACAGAAGTTGTCTGTGTCCTGCGCTATACGATGAATTCAATTGCTGTCTCAGGCATCAACAGTGAGAGTGTTTCGGCCGAATTCGCAGAACATGCGCGCGAAGAGCAGACCCATATGCAATGGGCCGCCGAACGGATCGATCAGCTGGGCGGCGTGCCTGATCTCAATCCGGAAGGCCTCGCTACACGTTCTGCCGCTGAATATGGTCAGCCTGGATCGCTGGTCGATCTCGTGAAACAGAACCTCGTCGCCGAACGCGTTGCAGTCGAGCATTATCGCGAACTGATACGTTATTTTGGAGATAAGGATCCAACCACGCGTATCATGCTTGAAAGAATCCTGGCCCAAGAAGAAGAGCATGCAACCGACATGCACGATCTTCTCGTGGCACACGAAGGCAGACCGTTCCTTGCAAGCTAAGGACGGTATAGAAGAAGCCCGGAATCGGTCAGGGAAAACACCTGACCGATCTGGCTCCATCTTTCAGGCAATCTCGCAATCTCATTAATCAGCCTTTCGCCTCGCTTCAGTCGGCCAATATTCTGACGCAGAATATCTGCAATCTGCTTCTCATACTCAGTATTGAATCTCCACCGGAAGGTTTTATCTTCCGTCGCCGGGCAATGATCCGCGTAAGCGGACAGAAATTAAATCTATACGGCCCACTCGCCACACTTCTGACAGCCCGTAAATCTGAGCCAGAAATGATAGAGTGCCTTCTTGTCCCTGAAAATTAACGACATACTCCCATTTTCTCATCCAGCCAGATAGTGTAGATTTTACTTCTGCTTTTCATTTCTGTGAGGCGCAGCAAGATGACATCGTGCGAGGCGATCAAACTCGGCAATGCCAAGCGTCTCTGCGCGACGCGAACCATCGATTCCAGCTGTATCCAGCAGACGCTCGCCGCCAATACCTTTCAGCGCCCCACGCAACATCTTTCGCCGCTGACCAAATGCAGCGGCGGTCACCTGTTCCATCGCGCGGAATAATTCGATATCCGGTAGTTCCGGATGCGGTGTAAGTTCCACCACCGCTGACCAGACCTTCGGTGGTGGAGAAAACGCACCCGGTGGTAATCGCATGATCTGCGAACACACTGCGCACCACTGTGAAATGACTGCAAGCCGGCCATAATGCTCACTGCCTGGTTCAGCACAGATACGCTCTGCGACTTCCAGCTGAAACATCAGCGTCAGACGTTCCCATGAAGACGCCTGTCGCAGCCAGCCGATTAGCAACGGTGTTGCGACATTATAAGGGAGATTCGCCACAATCCGGCGTGGGGCAGGGCAGAGAGTTGTCAGGTCAAGCCGGGTAGCGTCAGCCTCAATCAGACGCAGGCGCTCTGGCGCTTCCTCCTGCAACTCTCGGATAACGACTACAGCCCGCGGATCGATCTCTACAGCAGTAACCGATGCTGCGTCGCTGTCGATCAGTGAACGCGTCAGACCACCCGGACCGGGGCCGATCTCGACAACGTGACGTCCGGCCAGTGGCCCCGCCAGCTCAGCAATCCTTGTCGTAATACCCGGGTCAAGGAGAAAATGCTGACCCAGCGCACGCCGCGCATCAAAATTATGACGACTTATGAGTGAAGAAAGCGGCTCGCGCGTCATTTGTCTGATCAGGTTTTCGATCTCATCTCAATCACCGCCCTGCGGTGAAGGTCCCGATCCAGCTGTCGTGCTGTCTGCTCGACACGTTCGTTCAGCAACTGATCCGCGATCTCGCTTGGCGTCCGGCTTGCGAAGTTCTTAGTGGTCCTGGAGCAGACCATCAGCAGAGCAATGCCATCTTCAGAGACCAGTGGCCGTGTCGTTTTTCCAGCAGGCAAGGTTCCAAGAACCTGCTGCATCTGCGGGTTCAGCCGCTCAAGCTGGAGCTCTCCAGGGTTGGATGGACGAACCTCTCCCAGCTTCTTGTTCGCGGCCACCAGATCCTCACAGCTATGGGATTGCTGCGCGATCTGGACAGCAGTCTGAAGAGCCTGTCGCTGCTGTGGCGTCGGGTTCTGCGGGTTCAGATGCTCGGCAAAAGGAATGAACGCCTGCCGTACGTCCAGCAATGTTCCAGGCTGATGACCGATAATCCGTTTGCCAAGAACCGTCGCGATGACATAGCCGCCAGCCACTTTAATCGGGTTCGAAATCGCGCCCTCCGGCATTCGGCGCACCATAGCCACCACTTCCGGATCGAGACTGTCTTCCTGAACCCAACCCATTGACCCGCCATCAAGCGCGCTCTGCGCCTGCGAGAACTGCGCCGCAACAATCGAGAAAGGAGCGCCTCTCCGAAGCTCCTGAATGATTGTCTCCGTGAACTTCAGTTCTGTCTCGCTGTGACGGGCATCTTCAACAGGAACAAAGATTTCACTGATGAAATATTCCGGGCGACCTTCCTGCTTCTGCAGAGCCTCTGTTCGCTGCGAAATCTCCTGTGATGTCATTCGGGAACGGGCACCAAGTTCCTGACGAAGCACTTGCGTCCAGCCGATCTGGACGCGGATCTGATCAATCAGCGTCGTCAGCGATACGCCATCCTGCGCCAGACGGTCGCGCAGAGCGTTCTGGGGCATCCCGTTTCGTTTCTCGATACCCGAAATCGCGTCGGCAATCTGCTCCGGTGTAACATTAATATGCCGCGAAAGAATCTCCTGTGTGCGGAGCCGCTCGTCGATCAGTTGCCGGATAATCTGAGGTCGCATCCGGCTCATCACATCGCCTTCCACGGGAAGACCGGTCGAAAGCGCAAACAGCCGTCCGCGATTATCCACATCACGCTTCGTAAGCGGAATGCCATTGATAACCGCGATAATCGCATCCTGGGACTGTCCCAGCGGCTGTCCGGCTTCTTTCGCCGAATGAGGTCGGGCAGCCTCTACCTCACCTGATTGTGCCGATGAATCGCTTTGGGACTGTTCATGCATACGGTGATGATGTTGTGCATATGCACCTGTCGGGCAGAAGACCGGGCCAAGGGCAATCACAAGGGCCAGGGCAGACCCCGTAACAGAAAGGCTCAGTCTCATTCAGCTTGGTCTCTCACCGTCTTGTTGGGGCAGTTAGCTTTTATGGGGTAGTCGCTTTTACCGGAGTGTGGCGCATATTTGAAGCGTATTAAATTAGCAGACTGGCCACCCCGGTTATCTGTCATCAGCGCTCTATTTCAGACCAAATGCACCAATGCTCTTCAGTGTGACAGTAAACAGAACGGTGGAGTTGCGCTGCTGACCACCAATCGTTGTGTACTGTTTCAGATACATGACATCCAGTCCGAAGCAGTCATTCTGAATTCCCGCATTTGCTCCGATCGCTACAAACTGCTTACGCGACAGCGCCCGACGGGCGAAGACAGAAGCATGCCAGCTTGCCCAGGATGTCGAAACCCCGCCACTGATTTCATTCATACGCTGGTAATAGACTGAAGGTGGATTCGCGGTGCGATAGTCGTTCACATAATAATAAAACGGCGTTACAGGTTCCCAGACATAGCCGCCATTAATACCAAAATGCGGTCCATTGATATTGAACAGAGCATCACCGAAATCAATGTCCCCATTTTTGGGATTGACGCGCGTTCGCGCGGTAAATCCGAGATACTGCGTTGGCTCTACCCGAGCCCGGGCCACCACGTCGGACATGTGATGATTCAGGCCTGAATAGGGCAGGCGATCATGCTCGATATGCTCCTGGAAGCTCTCACCTACCAGGATGTCAACGACATGACCATTCCACGTCCAGTTGCCATGCATTCCGACATTACCGCGCAGGCCGCCATCAATCCGGTCCGTTCCCTGGAACCGGTTAAGCGAAAACAGCGTCGAGTCAGTGAATTCATAATTCAGGCTGTCTTCGTTCGGCATATTACGTGACATGCCGTCACCTGTGTTCGGCGCATAAATCGCCTGGACAATTGGTTCGAAAATCTGCGTACCATGACTCTTCATAAACTGGCGCAAAAATGGCCAGTTCATTTTCACCGCTACGGTGGGCACCACCTGGCCGACTACAGCCGTCCGTCCATAATTATAATAGGCTGGCTGCTGATAGAGATGGGTGGCCCGATAGACCATCGAATCAAGCCGCAGCGTCACCAGATATTTCTGGCCAAGGCTGGTCCTGAACGGCCTGTTCCAGTTCAGCTGCACTTCACCACGCTGATCTCTCACCCCATTGGAACGATAGACATAAAAATCGTTGGTGTTAACGCCCAGCCGGCCGCCAAGAATGTCAGGCTGCGAGAGAAAGCTGTATTCGTAATGAGGCAGAACGAATGGCAGATCACTGTTGCGGATGACACCCTGGTTCAGGCCCTGATAAAACTGCCCGTCGAGCCGACTGTAGGCGCCTGTTCCGAAGCCTTCGAGATACGCGGTAGAATTCAGTGTATCCGAGCCATAGCCCTGAACGCGATAATCTCGCATGTAGTTGGCAGAACTCGCAATCTGCACATTAAAGCCACCGCGCCAGGCCTTTGTGATCGAGGCCTCACCACGGGCAAACACATACCCCTGAATGCCACGATCGTTCTGCGCCCCGACAGCGTCGCCGAAATCGTTAGTGTATCCTTTGTGACGATAATCATCGTAGGCAACACCACCGAGAATATTAAGCGTGCCGAAATTAAAGCGATTACGATACTGGGTGCTGAGCTGAGGTCCGGTCTTTGTCGAGAAGAGTCCCTGCACTGTCAGATCGGACTGGTCGTCAATGACCCAGTAATATGGAATTGTGACATAAGTACCAAGATACCGGTCATGCGGTGTGACGCCAGCCATCAGGAAGCCGCTATGGCGTTTCGCAGACGGATCAGTCATTGAAAAATAGGGCAGATAAAGCACCGGTATGCCGAGAATATCCCAGTAGACGTCCCGAAAATCAATTTCCTGGTGCTGAAGGTCCTGCGTCGCGTTATAAGCGCGAAACTGCCAGAAGGGTGCTCGTGAAGGGTTCTTCGCACAGATTTCACAGGCCGTATAAACTGCGCGTGTCAGGTCGTTGATCTTACCACCGGTCCGCCGCATGCCGTTGGCGGCCAGTTTTGCGTTATCGTTCATCAGCGCATTGACGTGCGTCATCACTCCATCACGCATGTTTCCCGTCAGTTCCGCATAATGAGAAAACAGGACCGACCCGTCCGGCTGGCTGGAGGCGACATTACCCGTCGCCGCGACGATACCCGTATTGCGGTCATACGTCATTTTGTCAGCGCGCATGATGCGGTCGCCCTGCCAGACTTGCACATTGCCAGTCCAGGTGACGACGCCAGCATGGTCATCATAGCTCACCTTGTCGGACTGAAAGGTGACAGGGTCGTTCCGGGACGACGTGCTGCCCGTATTCACATGTAAGGGCGTCGGCCTGAACTGCGCATAGGCTGTCTGTGATGAAGCCGCGAAAAGAACGGATGCCGCGCCCAGTCCCATCCGGAAGGCACCTGCACCCGTCAGCAGCTTATGACTTTCCTTTCCCGTGTTTCTTAGCCGTGCGCTATCCGCGCGCCTGACCCTGCGGGAGGGGAAACGCGTGAAGCTGGTTATCGGAAAGGGCAATCAGCCGTCCTCCAGGTGCAATAGCAATGAGACCGCGAGGCAAAGTCCGGCTCCGGTGGGTGCCCAGGCTGCGAGCAATGGTGGCAGCGCACCGGAATTACCAAATTGTTCAGCAACTTTCGAGACTGTGAACAACAGAAATCCGGCGGCCACACCCGAACCGATCATCTTTGCCACACCGCCCCGCCGCGTGGGCCGCATAGAGAAGCCGGCAGCAACCAGCGCCATCGTTCCCGCAAGGATCGGAAGAGCGAGAAGCGCTTCAAAATGCAGCCGGTGACGAATCGATGAGAAGCCTGAGCGTTCCAGCAGTCGGATAAAACCCGGAAGTGCCCAGACAGATAGCGTATCAGGGGATGCAAAGCTCTCCTGAACACGGGCCAGGGTTAAATCCGTCGGCAAAAAGACAGTCTGCGGTGGCCCGGCAATTTCGTCTGGCCTCAGCGTGCGCGCCTGATCAAGTTGCCACTGTCCTGCCTCTAGGCGACCAGAAGGCGCTTCGATCCGCAGAATGAGGTGGTCGTGCCTGTCGATGCGAAACACGCTGATATCACTGATCTGAAGCGTCCCGTGTGTCAGGTGTGTATCGCGTGAATGCAGAATCGCCACGCCGCGCTCATCGAGGCCTGAATCAAGTTGTCGCAGCCAGAGCGAAGCGCCGGACATGGTCAGCGGACCACCGCCTGTGCGCAGATACTGTTCGTCCAGCGCCTCTGCGTGTCCATACATTGCGGAAGATAACGGAGAGATGCCGCCTGTCGTTAAAGCTCCGAGCGCCAGCGCGCAGGCGAGAGGGGCGGCAAGGAACTGCCACGCCGAAATACCTGCTGCACGGGCGACCACCAGTTCGGATGAACGGGTCAGCCGCCAGAAACAGACAATTCCTCCGAGAAGCACGCCGAACGGCATGATCTCCATGAAAAAATAAGGAATATGTAGGCCGGCGATTTCGGTGACCAGACTCGTTGGCACGTCCGGCTTTGTAGCTACACGTCGTAGCAGATCGATAAAATCGAACAGACAGACAATTCCCGTAAGAGACGCCGTCATCGCGAGAACTGATAACATGAACTGACGCGCGATATAGATTGAAAGCGTGACGGAAACGACCACCAGACAGCCCTCAGATACCCGGACGGGAAGCAGACGGAACTGTCAGCCGTGCCGCTTTGTATTCAGAGCCAAACAAAAGTACTGCGCAGATCATGCCGGGAACGACAGCCTCCACGAGGATCAGCGGGATCAGCGTCATATTGCGGCTGGCAAGATTCTGCAGCAGGAGATTGAGCGCCAGAAGACCAATCACGGTCAGAACGGCGAAAAGCGGTCGGCTGATATTGCCGTGGCGCGAAAAAGCGCCCCGAAGGATCGCAACCATGCCGATCATTGCAAAGGAAAAAGCAGTGAACGGAGATGTCATCCTTCGCCACCCTTCGACCGCAAGTTTGCCTCTGTCACGCTCGCTGACTTCCTTCGGATCCGGGTTGAGCAGTTCCGACAGAGACATTTCTGCCGCGTCGCGAGGGCGTACCTGATCGGATTTCGAAGACGTCAGATCGAGCGTGTTGCGATCAAACAACAGCAAGGTAAGGCGACCGGTCTTATGGTCGATTTCCTGCCGCGAGCCATCATACATCACTACGCGTGGCTGATCATTGACAATCAGCATCGTGCCCCGCTCCGCAAAGATCGTCGCCCGACTGTTCGGAATACGGTCGTCCTCTACCATGATTCCTCGCAGCATTCCGGTGTGATCGCGTTCACGCACATACACGGTCATCGCCTCCGAGAGCTTCGTGAACACTCCCTCCTGGAGCAGGAATGCCGCCATCTTGTTCCGGATCTGAAATTCGAACTGCCGGAAATCCCGATAGGAAACAGGCACGATCCACAGATTAAGCAGGAAGGTGAGCAGCATCGCGACGGAAGCGCAGATCAGCCCGGGCCGGGCCAGCGAGAAAGGCGAGAGGCCCGCTGCGCGCATCACTGTAAGCTCGCGGTCACCGGCGAGACGAAGATAAACGAAAAGAGTCACTACGAATGTGGTGATCGGCAACACGACAGCGACGAAGGATGGGATCATCAGGCTGGTCAGCTCAATGAACACGCGAAGCGACAGACCACGATCTACAACAAGCGATACGAATCTGAGCGACTGGGTGAGCCAGATCAGTGCGGCAAGACCACCGGTGGTTGCAAGCAACGCCATGAACAGCTGATGCATCACATACCGATCGAGTGTTTTTAATTTTAGCACGGGCGGAGCGGCCTTACGAGCGCCCGGATCGTCGCAGGTCTGGCAATCAGATGATTAACGCAGCATTCGCTGTGCGTCTGATAACCCCCAACATGAGGTATAAAATATGCATAAATGACAGCGTTGCATGAGGAGGCGTAAACGAGCATGGCTCCTATCTACTCCCTCTCTCGTGATCAGCAAACAACACAGACTATGAGGCCTGTGCAGATTTGTAACGGCGTTCTCATAGGAGTGCACGTTTTCACGATCAGGGCCGATGGCGGTACGCTACAGGCAATCTCCAAAGAAGCTGACCTAAATCTGTACGGGAGAACGTCCCTTAGCTCTCAGTACTCAGGCTTTTCACCTTTCGCTGGCACGGAAGTCGGCAGGCCCGGCGTTCCTGCATAAGTCAGGAGCACTTTGGTTTCCGTGTCTCCACTTTCGCCACGATGCTCGTCATCGACGGATTCTGAAAAGGCTTCTCCCTTATGGAAAGTATGTGCGGCTCCACTCGTCCGGTCATGAATGGTTAGCTGCCCTTCGAGGATATAGCCGGCATTCGGTATTGGATGTGTATGCCATGGGAGCGCGGTATGTGGTGCAAGAGTGATTTTGATCGTGGTCAGTTGGGGCTGGCCAGACGGGTAATGCGTATAGGCTTTTCCGTTCCAGGATGATGTCGATTGAAGCAGAAGTTCGCGATGAGCCGACTGTACTGTCTGCGCCTGCGTATTTTCCGACGTAACCATAATCATTAAGACCGCACATGCTGCAAGGATGACTGCATAATATTTCATTGCATTTTTCTTTCCATAATGAACGCAGGACCGAGGAGTGGCACGGAAGCTGGTGATCCCAAAAACTACGATATCTGTGGCTTTCGCTGAAACAGGATCACAGAGCTTTGCCCTTGCCCGATCCTCGTTATAGGATCGATTCCTGCCAGAGATGCGGTTGATCTGTTCCGGGGGGAATATCGGCTGAAGAACTGGTGGCAACCGGGTTTGCAGGGGGACGAATGCGCGACACGATCAGATTCTGGCTTGGTGACGAGTATATTGTCCTGCACGACGTGCCGCCGACCGTGACCGCCCTCGACTGGCTTCGCGAAACCCGGGGACGGACTGGTACAAAGGAAGGCTGCAACGAAGGCGATTGCGGCGCTTGTACCATCATTATCGTCCGGCGCAACGCCTGTGCGGACCATCTCTCATGGAACGCTGTCAATGCATGCATCCAGTTCTTGCCTATGCTTGATGGCGCCCAGATTTACACAGTCGAGGATCTCCGTGACCCGTCCGGTGTCCTGCACCCGGTCCAGTGCGCCATGGTGAACCAGCATGGTTCGCAATGCGGATTTTGTACCCCCGGCTTCGTTATGTCGATGGTTGCCTTCCGCAAACGTGTCAGCGCGATGATCGACCGGGTGACGGACGCTGATATAGATGATGCCCTGGCCGGCAATCTCTGCCGTTGCACCGGCTACGCTCCGATAGTCCGGGCAATGCGCCAGGCTCTTGTCGCCGGGCCAGACCGCTTCGACGCTGAAATAAAAAAAATTGGTGAGCGGCTGACCATGATGGAGAGCGGAGAAGGGGTGTCTATCGCAACGAAGAATGCCCGCCTGACTATTCCTGCCAGCGCAGATGAACTCGCTGTTACTCTCATGGCTGATCCCGCCTCTCGCATCGTTGCCGGTGCCACGGATGTTGGCCTCTGGGTTACAAAACTTGGTCGCACACTGCCCCATGTAGTGTTCATCGGTCACATTCCTGAATTGCGGAAGATCACCGTCACCGAAGATGGCGCGACAATCGGCGCCGCGGTCACCTGGAGCGAGGCCGAAGCGCCGCTTTGTGCCGTATACCCTGAAATGCGCGACACCCTTCGGCGTGTCGCCGCCCGTCCGGTCCGAAACTCCGCTACGCTATGCGGTAATATCGCAAACGGGTCACCCATTGGAGACGGGCCGCCACTGCTGATCGCCGCCGACGCCGAACTTATTCTCAGGCGTGGCGATAAAAAAAGACGGATACCTCTTGAGGGCTTTTTTATCGATTATGGGGTCCAGGATCGCGCTTCGGATGAATTTATCGAAGCTGTTTTTGTGCCGGTCCCGAAAGCGGGTACAATGTTTCGCGGCTATAAAATTTCTAAACGCTTCGATCAGGACATTTCTGCTGTCATGGCTGGATTTTCGCTGATCATCAGCGACGGTATTATCCGGAAAGCCTGTCTCGCTTTCGGTGGCATGGCTTCCACACCGAAGCGCGCTGCTGCTGCCGAAGCTGCACTGACTGGCAATCCATGGGACGCTGCTGCGCTTGCCGCCGCTCGTGACGCCATCAGTCAGGATTTCGCGCCGCTTTCTGATCTACGTGCTACATCGTGGTATCGTCTGGAAGTTGCTCGTAATCTGCTGACCCGTTTTTACGTCGAAACAACCGGATCTGATACAGCGCAGGTTTCCGTCTGGAGCATCCATGGGGAGGCGGTCAATGTCTGAGCCCGACAGCGCATTTGATCTCGGAGCCGGTATGGTGGGACTTTCCACTGAAGTCATCGACGGAACGACAGCTGAAGCGACTGCCCTGGACTCCCGAACGGCGTCGCTCGATGGCACATTGAAACTTGTGGAGGGAAGTGCGTCGCAGTCTCAGCGTCATGAGAGTAGCATTCTCCATGTTTCCGGCGGTGCTGCCTATATCGATGATCTGCCTGAACCAAAAGGTCTTCTGCATCTGGTGCCCGGTCTCAGCACGAAAGCCCATGCACGCATCCTCGCAATGGATCTGGAAGCAGTTCGCGCCGCGCCGGGCGTCGTTCTCGTTCTGACAGCAGAAGACATTCCTGGTCATAATGACGTCAGCCCTGTCGGAAAACATGACGAACCACTTCTGGCAGAAGACATTGTTTCCTATTATGGACAGATGATTTTCGCTGTTGTAGCCGAAACCCGTGCGCAGGCCCGCGCCGCCGTGCGGCTGGCTAAAATCGAATACGAAGATCTGCCTGCCATTCTCGATATTGCTCAGTCGCGGGCTGCTGGCAGCCCGCTTGTCTGGCGCTCTCTTACCATGAGTCGGGGAGATGCCGAAGCCGCGCTTTCGAGAGCTCCGCGCCGCATATCGGGTAGTCTGAGTGTTGGCGGCCAGGAGCATTTCTACCTCGAGGGACAGGCCGCAATGGCTGTTCCCGGCGAGGAGGGCGAAATGCGGATATGGTCCTCCACTCAGCATCCCACCGAAACCCAGTTGATGGTCACCCATGTGCTCAATTGTCCTGGTGCACTTGTTACGGTCGAGGTACGCCGCATGGGTGGCGGTTTTGGCGGTAAGGAAACTCAGGCCAACGGTCCGGCCTGTCTTGCGGCTCTCGCCGCATCCCTCACTGGCCAGGCGACGAAACTGCGTCTCGACCGCGATGATGACATGGTCATAACTGGAAAACGCCATGATTTCGTCATCGATTATGATGTCGGCTTTGATGATGATGGTCGTATCTATGCTGTCGACATGGTGCTCGCTGCCCGCTGTGGCTGGTCTGCTGATCTTTCCGGTCCCGTCACCGATCGGGCTCTGTTTCATGCAGACAACGCTTATTATTATCCGACCGTCCGCCTGCGTTCCGAACCTCTGAAGACTAACACGCAGTCCAATACGGCCTATCGCGGTTTTGGTGGCCCTCAAGGCATCGTCGGCGCCGAGCGTGTAATCGAGGAAATCGCCTGCGCTACTGGCCTTGATCCGCTCGATGTGCGTCTCCGCAACACATATGAAACCGGAACAGCCCGCGACCTGACGCCCTATCACATGAACGTCGAAGATAGCATTGCGGCGGATATCATGAAAACACTTGCCGAAGACTGCGACTATAAAGATCGTCGGAAGGTGATCATGGCTTTCAACGGGAAAAGTCCTTTTATCAGAAGAGGTATAGCACTCCTCCCGGTTAAGTTCGGTATTGCTTTTACGGCCACTCATTACAATCAGGCCGGTGCTCTCGTGCACATCTATACGGATGGCTCCGTGCAGGTGAACCACGGCGGGTGCGAGATGGGGCAAGGACTGCACACCAAAATGGTTCAGATCGTTATGCGCGAATTCGCGCTTGAAGCTGACCGCGTCCGTATTACCGCCACAAATACAGGCAAAGTTCCTAACACCTCTGCAACGGCAGCCTCCTCCGGTGCCGATCTTAACGGCATGGCCGTGCTCGATGCCGTCCGTAAGATAAAAACCCGTTTGGTAATATTCGCTTCTGAACACTGGTCTATTCCACAGGAACAGATATCTTTTACACCGGAAGGTGTGCTGGCCGGCAAGACTCTGATCCCGTTTCCGGATCTGATTAAAGCCGCCTATTTTGCCAGGATATCTTTGTCGTCAAACGGATTCTATAAAACCCCGAAAATTCATTGGAATCCCGATACGGGGCGGGGCCGCCCGTTCCTGTACTTCGCATATGGCGCCTCCTGCTCCGAGGTCGCCGTCGATACGCTAACCGGTGAAATGCGTATTGAGCGCGTCGATATCCTGCATGATGCCGGTCAGTCGTTGAACCCGGCCATCGATATCGGCCAGGTCGAAGGCGCCTTCGTGCAGGGCGCCGGATGGCTGACAACGGAAGAACTCGTATGGGACGCCGCTGGGAGGCTTCGGACGCATGCTCCCAGCACCTATAAGATACCTGGTTGTTCTGACCGTCCCCGTATTTTCAATGTTCGTCTCCTGGATAATGCACCTAACCAAGAAGAGACGATTTTCCGCTCCAAAGCAGTGGGTGAACCACCCTTCGTGCATGGCCTGTCCGTTCTTCATGCCATCTCCGACGCCCTTGCCAGCCTGGATGATTATCATACCTGTCCACGCCTTGATGCGCCGGCTACACCGGAAACTATCCTGCGCTGCGCCAGCCGTCTTCGTGCGGAGGCTTATGGCCGTGCAGCAGCAGGGGCTGCGTGAGAGGACCAGATGGATGGCATCTGTGAGACCATCAGCTGCTGGCGGCAAATGGAGGTTCCTGTTGCGCGCCTGACCATCAGGAAAGCGCTGGGCTCTACTCCGCGAGAAGCCGGTGCCTTCATGCTGGTGAATGCCAATAAAAGCTGGGGTACGATAGGCGGAGGCGAGCTCGAATGGCGAGCTATCCGGGAGGCCAGGTCCATGCTCACGGAAGGCGGTGGCACTGCAGAACTCATCATTCCGCTCGGACCGGAGAGTGGGCAGTGTTGTGGTGGCAGTGTTGCCGTCGAAATCGAATGCCTTGATGACCAGGATCTCGAACGCGTGGCTGAAGAGTTCAGAACTGAAATTACTCGCCTTCCCGTGTTGCTGCTTTTCGGAGCTGGGCATGTTGGGCGAGCCCTTGCTGCCGCTCTGGTGCTGTTGCCATTGCGTCTGATCTGGGTGGATTCCCGTCCTGAGGAGTTCGGTATTGTTCCACCGGGAGTCGAGATCGTATCGGATGGAGCCTGGGAGCGTGTCGTTGCCGGGGCTCCCGCTGGTGCGGGTGCTCTCGTCCTGACCCATAATCATGCTCTGGACGGCGTGATCGTTGCTGAATTGCTCGAGCGCGGTGATCTGACTTATGTCGGAATGATCGGTTCAATAACGAAACGCCGGCGTCTGGAGCGTGCGTTGCGTGAGGTGGGCCTGTCCGAAAGCCGCATTGCCTCTCTGGTGTGCCCGATTGGAAATCGCGGGATCAGAGACAAGCGTCCGGCCATCATCGCCGCTTTCGTCGCGGCGGAAATTATTGAACGGCTTTTGCACCGGGAGAATAACGTACTGTGACGCCGTGGCGTCCAGGCCAGGTCATGCGGCTGCATGACCGGGCCATTCTCTATTTCGACGCAGTACGCGAATACGGTTCTATCCGTGAAGCTGCACGCCGTCTGAACATCACACCTTCCGCTCTCACCAGACAACTAGGTCAGATGGAAGCCGAAATCGGGGCTCCCCTCTTCGACAGACTTCCCGGCGGCATGGTGCTGACCGCCGCAGGAGAAATCGTCGCACGTCATATTGTCACTGTCGTGCAGGATGCCCGCCGTACGGACGAACGTATCGCCGCATTGCGAGGAGGTCAGGAGGGACGTGTCAGTGTGATGGCGGTCGCCGGGGTCATGGGAGGTCTCCTCCCACGTATCCTGAAGCGCATGATGACGCGCCATCCAGGCATCGTCATTCACGCTGAACCAGGATCACCCGGTATGATTGCCCGCTCTCTGAGCAGCGGGCAGACTGATCTTGGTATCGCTTTCTCACTGGAGCCGCTGACCGATCTGTGTCAGATCACCGTCGCCACATTTCCGGTAGGCGCTATAGTCCCGGAAGGCCATCCTCTTGCCCGAAAAGCCACAGTTTCGGTCTCTGAATGTCTGAAATTTCCCCTCATTCTGCCATCTTCCACCCTGTCACTAAGATGGGTCATGGAGCCTTTCCTCCGCTCTCAGCGCGAACAGTTGCGTATCGTCGTGGAGACCGGTTCGATCGAACTGACGAACCGCATGGTTGCCGAGGGCGCAGGTATAGCCTTCCAGTCCTGGCTGGCGCTCGAACCAGGCAATACAGGCTTGGTACATATTCCACTGCGCGATGTCGGCGCGACGACCGATCTCGGTGTTTATGTTCGCGAAGCACGCTGGTTGCCGCCATCACTGGAAGCGCTGATCGCAGAAGTCCGAATTGCGCTCGGAGAGACAGATGGTGGAACAGATTAGACTGGCATCAACTCATATCCGTTCACGGATACTACTCTGAACGGGTGTTCGGACAGCCATCTTTGTTCAGACAGATGCTTGTGCCCGAATAATGCTCCTGAGGCGCACGGATACGTGTTTCCGTTCCTGCGAAAATGCCTGCTAGGTCAGGATATTTCAGGAAAAAGGTGAGGCGGATATGTCAGATACCAGTCTCTTCTCGCTCGCGGGACGACGAGCCCTTGTGACGGGGGCTTCGCGCGGCATCGGTTTCACTCTGGCAAAAGGTCTTGCGGAACATGGAGCAGAACTCATCCTGAATGGTCGTAATTCAGACCGGCTCGAAGAAGCCAGGGCAGTCCTCGCGAAGGACGGGCTGAAAGCGGTGACCTCATCTTTTGACGTAACTGATCAGACCGCCGTCATCGCTGGAATCGATGCAATCGAGCGTGACATTGGTCCGATCGACATTCTGATCAATAATGCCGGTATCCAGCGGCGCGCACCCCTTGATCAGTTTCCACGTGCTGACTGGGATGCGTTGATCGCAACAAATCTGAATGCTGTTTTCTTCGTCGGACAGGCTGTCGCCCGCCAGATGATCCCACGTGGGCGTGGCAAGATCATCAATATCTGTTCCGTGCAAAGCGAGCTCGCTCGTCCGGGAATCGCTCCCTATACCGCGACAAAGGGTGCCGTAAAGAATCTGACCAGAGGCATGGCGACCGACTGGGCGAGACACGGCCTGCAGATCAATGGTCTTGCTCCAGGGTATTTCGAGACGGAAATGAATGAGATTCTGGTAGCGAATAAGGAATTCACCGAGTGGCTTTGCAAACGTACGCCTGCGGGACGCTGGGGACGTGTCGAAGAACTTGTCGGTGCAGCCGTGTTCCTTGCATCTGACGCATCAGGTTTCGTCAATGGTCATGTCCTGATGGTAGACGGCGGCATCACCGTGTCTGTCTGAAAAAAGTTTCGGTGATTGTTAGCTTTGCCTGCCGATATATATATATCGCTGTTCGCCGGTCTTCGATCTGAAGTGACACAGTGAATTGCTCAGCGCGTCAACACTTCAGGTGCGGCATGGTGTTTCCAGTGGAAAACCTGAGATGCGGACCGTCGTCGCAGGACATGGGCATCACGTTTCCTTTAGAAACATTATCCGTATTGCGTCACGACGTTAAGAACGTGATCAGAACAGGAACGAGGAGTTCTCACGGGATGAGCGCAATATTTGCCATCTCTCTGGCCACCGCCGCAATTATCGCGCTCGTCATCCTGATCGCGCGTTTTCGCCTTAATCCATTCATCGTTCTGTTCGTAACGTCGATCGTCATGGCGCTTGTTGCCGGTATGCCTGCCGATAAAGTCGTCGGTTCGTTCGAGGCCGGCGCAGGGCACGTGCTCGGTCATGTCGGAACGGTTATAGCGCTCGGCACCATGCTCGGAAAAATGCTCGCCGAGTCAGGTGGCGCTGACCGCATTGCACTCACGATCTCGGGTTTTGCGGGCCGGGACCGCGTCGACTGGGCCATGCTGGTGATTGGCCTGCTTATTGGCTTGCCGGTCTTCTTTGAAGTCGGCTTCGTTCTGCTTATTCCATTGGTCTTCGTGCTGGCGGAGCGCACAAAAACTCCGCTGCTGCGCATCGCTCTTCCTATGGGTGCTGCGCTGTCAGTCACCCATGCGCTGATCCCGCCCCATCCCGCAGCGCTCCTCGCGGTCAGTGCTTATCATGCCAATGTTGGTCATACAATCCTGTTGGGAATTCTAATCGGTATACCGATCGCCGTTATCGCCGGCCCTGTTTTTGGACGTTTTGCCGCCGCTCATATTTCACTTACGGAGGCAAATCCTCTTGCCGAACAATTCGTGCATAGCGATGTCCAGACCAGTCTTCCCAGCTTTTCGCTGACTGTATTCACGATCCTGTTGCCTGTTGCCCTCATGCTCCTCGGATCAGCAGGCGATCTTCTGACCATAGCGCACAGTGCATTGAATGACGCCCTGCATTTCGTCGGCAACACTGACATCGCGCTTGTCCTTGCTACGATCATGTCTTTTTATACCCTTGGTAAGACCAGAGGATTTTCCGCCGAGACAATTCTTCGCTTCACCAATGAAAGTCTCGGACCCACAGCGTTGATCATGCTGCTGATCGGTGCCGGAGGTGGTTTCGGCCACGTCCTCGTGGATAGCGGTGTATCAAAGGCCATCACCGATGCAGCTCTCATCGCTCATATGCCGCTGCTTATCCTCGCCTGGCTTCTCGCTGTCATCGTGCGTATCGCGTGCGGCTCAGCAACTGTCTCAATGGCCACAGCATCAGGGATCGTCGGGCCTATTCTCACACATTCCACGGGAGTTTCACCTGAACTTATGGTTCTGGTAACCGGCGCAGGGTCGGTAGCTCTCGGTCCGATGAACGACGCTGGTTTCTGGCAGGTCAAGGAATATCTGGGTCTCACTGTGCCGCAAACACTGAAAACCTGGTCTGTGCTCGAGACCCTGATTGCCGTGTCTGGCCTTGTTTTATGTCTGATCGCATCTGTTTTCGTGCATTGAAAGCGCTATGCTACGAGAAAAGCTCAAAAGTAGATATTGTCCGGGAGTCCAAAGACAATGCTTATGGCCAATCTTTCAGACAAGTGAACTGATCGTCGCCTGGCACCTGCGCATTACTTTTGGCAACCATACTCTTTCTGCCAGTTAGATGTCAGGCGCGTGGTCATGTTCAATGACAGATTACGTTATGTTTTTGCCTTTAACATTTAATATTTCCTGAGAATGATTCATCACGATGCTAGTGCATGTCGTCAGTTAACTCCGATGATGGTCGCGACGAGTTGGACAACTGCGAGAAAGGTTGATTTCAGCTTGTCATAGCGTGTTGCGATACCTCTGAACTGCTTCAGTCCGTACCGACGCATCCGCATTCTCCCTGAAAACAGAGAGAAAACATCACAGATTAAGCGGAAGTACAATCCTCATGCACACCACCCGCTAACTGACGACACGTCCTACACATACAGAGGACCGACGGCGGACATTGAGGCTGGGCCTCCGGTATGCTCGCTTCGGCAGGGTTGTTGGGCTACCTGGTTCCTGATTCTGTAACGCGCAAGAGAGACCGGTTCTTCCTGTCCGGATTGTCTAGCCTATGTCACTCTCACGTCATGCGACGTGAGTCCAGCCATCTCAAATTGCGGCTTCACGACATAGGGAGGCCTATTCCTGATGATGTCATAACAGGCAGTTTCAGGAAGATACAAACAGAGTGCGAAATGAAAAGATCAGTTTCTATCCTTCTGGATGAAAGACGGGAGAAACGGATTATCCATCTGCATGGAGTCTTTAGACGGCAGAGCCGCCGCATCCCAGCCGCCACCCAGCGCCCCGATGAGACTGACTGAGTCGACAATCCGGCTCTGCTGGATCGCCAATGCGGTCTCAGCATTCGAAAGTGCCGTTACTTCAGCAGTAATTACTGTTGTGTAGATCTCCGTGCCGGCCAGATACTGATTCATCGAGACACTGACCGCGCGATTAGCTGCAGCAAGCGCGATTTCCTGCTGCGCTGCCTGATCAGCAAGGATACGCAGATTAGATAACTGATCTTCCGTATTCTGCAATGCCGTCAGTACTGTCTGCCGATACGCGGCAGTATACGCATTGTAACTGGCATTCGCTTCATGAACCGCTGCCGTGCGGGCTCCCCCCTCGAAAATTGTCTCGGTTGCCGCCGCTCCGAGAGACCAGATTCGATTCGCAACCTGAACAAGAGCGCCAACAGGATCACCGCTGTAGGAATAGGATGCCGTCAGTTTCACATCTGGATAAAATGCGGCAATGGCTGCTCCGATTTTTGCATTATATTCCTCCATACGCCGCTCGGCCGCGGCAATATCTGGCCGGCGCTGAAGAAGCGTTGCCGGAACAGAGACAGGAACAGCGGGAATGCTTCGTGGCAGCATGCCTGGCGCAATATTGAGATCAGCCGGCGTTTCACCAGCAAGTACGGCAATCGCATGCTCATACTGTGAGCGTGTAATCCCGGTCTGTATTTCCTGCGCACGCGTTTGCTCAAGCTGTGTTCTGGCCTGCAAAACAGTCGTTGGATCAGCCACTCCGGCCTGGAACTGGTTTTCAGTAATCTGCAAAGACCGCTCATAGAACTGAACATTGCGATGCAGCAGATCTTTCAGGCTGTCCTGATAACGCAGGTTGAAGTAAGCGGTCGCAAGCTGGATCTGATACGAAAGAGTCGCATTTGCCAGATCGGCAGCCGTTGCCTGAGCCTCAGTGACCTGAGCCTGAATCTGCCTGCGAATGGCACCCCACAAATCGAGATCCCAGCTTGCCGTTGGCCCCATGCCATAAGTTGTCTCCGTCGTGTTCGACGGCGTATAGCTTGTTTCCGTACTGCCCGATCCGTAATTGACCAGAACGCCAGACGAGGCATTGCGTGATCCGCGGCCCGTGCTGTTCCGGTTGAAACTGAGAGACCCACTCAGAGTGGGGTAGAGCTCAGCTCGGATGGAGTTGATAGCCGCTCGTGCTTCCCGGTACTGCGCTTCATACTGGGCGACATTCTGGTTGTTGATGGCGACACGTTCCTCAAGGCTGTTGAGGAGGGGATCATTGTAGATTGTCCACCATTTGCCCTTCTGCGCCGCTGCGAGAGAGGGCTGAGCATATTGCCACCCCGGCGCAGGACGCAGCTCCTTGAATTTTGGCGAGATGATTGCTGTCGGGCGTTTATAGTCCGGTCCCACCATACAGGCGGAAAGCACCAGAGGTGTTAGCAAAAGAATGGTGCGCCAGGCGGGGCGGCTGGGAGTCTGAATCATCATCCGCGTCAGGCTTCCTGAGGATTGGTAGGGCGACGGTGTAATTTCCATGAGTGTTTTCTGAAGCGTAAAGCCAGACGATCCAGCGTCAGGTAAACAACTGGCGTGGTATAAAGCGTGAGCGCCTGGCTGACCAGAAGACCACCGACGATCGCAATGCCCAGCGGCCGTCTCATTTCGGCACCGTAACCATTGCCAAATACGAGCGGTGCAGCACCAAGTGCTGCGGCAAGAGACGTCATAATGATCGGACGGAAGCGCAGCAGGCACGCAGTCCTGATTGCATCATAGGGCGAGCACTGCGTCTCTCTTTCTGCATTGATCGCAAAATCAACAAGCATAATGGCGTTTTTTTTCACAATGCCGATCAGCAGAATCACTCCGATCATGGCGATAAGGGAAAAATCCTCACCAAAAATCTGAAGTGCCAGTAATGCACCCACGCCAGCCGAAGGCAGAGTCGACAGAATAGTCAGAGGATGAACATAGCTCTCGTACAAGATGCCCAGCACAACGTAGATAGCTGCCAGCGCCGCCAGAATCAGAAGTGGCTCGTCATTAACTGATTTCTGAAACTGAGCGGCATTTCCAGCGAAACTGCCATGAATCGTGGAGGGCATATGCAGTGAAATCGTCGCGCCTTGGATAATTTCTACCGCCCGGCTCAGTGCCACACCCCGAGCAAGATTAAATGAGATAGTTGCAGCGACGGACTGCCCCTGATGATTAACCGACAGCGGTGTACGGGCTGGATAAATGTCAGTGATAAAAGTGATGGGTATCATTGATTCACTATCGGTCGACACAGCGGAACCAGTGGAGGTCGAAGAACCACCCGCGAGTTGGTTCGCAATCTGATTACGGAAATTCTGGCTGCTGACGCTCGCTGTATCGCTGCTGCCGCCGGATGAATCCGACGCGACCACCCGAATCGTGTTTGAAACGGTTCCACCCGAAGCGCTGCCGCCCGAAGCGCTGACCCATACCTGATTGATCGTGTCCGGATTGACCAGGAAAGGAGGTGCCGCCTCCATAACGACGCGATACTGATTCAGTCGGTTATAAATGATTGATGCCGCACGCTGGCCGAAGGCGTCATACACCGTATTGGAAATCAGCTGCGGCGTAATCTGCATGCGCGACGCGGTATCACGATCAATCCCGGCAACAACAGCCGATCCTCCCTGCTGAACATCCGAAGAAACGTCGAGAATTTCCGGATGACGGGCCAGAGCTGAGACAAGCTTCGGCGTCCACGCATAAAGTTCAGACGCAGTATCTCCTTCGAGCGTATATTGATAGCCAGCGTTGCTCTGCCGTGCTCCAACGCGAACCGCGCCAGGTTGCATAAGATAAAAGCGCGCTCCAACAAGATTACTCAGGCGCTTTGTGATCCGGACCATCAGATTTTCGGCCGGCCCGCGTGAATTTTTGTCTTTGAGCTGCAGAAATAAATTCGCCTGATTGGACGAACCACGACCACCACCTACAGATCCGGCAATACTCTCAACCTCCCGATCCTTCAGAACAGCAGCCTGCACGGCATCGGCTTTTTGTGTCATTGCTGAAAAGGAGATCGACTGGTCGCCCTGAAGATGTCCCATAAGCATACCGGTGTCTTCTGTCGGGAAAAAACCCTTGGGCATGGCAATAAACAAGGCGCCCATTAGGATGATTGTCAGCGGCAGCGTCAGAAGAACCAGCCTGTTATGGCGTAGTGCGACATCCAGAGTGGTTTCATATCCTTTTGCCATGTAGTCAACCATGTGGCCCGAAAAATGACCGAGCACTGCTGCCATTCGCGAAAACCATGTCCGGCCAGACTGGGCGGCTGTGGCATCAGATGTTGCCGGTTTCAGAATTCGGGAAGCCAGCATAGGAGTAAGAGAGAGCGACAGCACCATCGAGATCATGATGGTGATGGAGACCGTCATTGCAAGTTCGTGAAACAGGCGTCCGGCCAGGCCACCAAGGAGCAGGATCGGCAGAAAAACAGCGATCAGAGAAATTGAAATCGAGAAGACAGTAAAAGCAACTTCTTGTGCTCCGCGCAGAGCTGCCTCACGTGGTGCCACTCCTTCTTCTATATAGCGTGCGATGTTTTCCAGTACGACGATCGCATCGTCCACTACAAATCCGGTAGAAACCGTCAGCGCCATCAGCGACATATTATCCAGCGAGAAATCCAGCAGTCTCATCACGCCGAAAGTCGCAATAATCGATGTCGGCACGACAATAGCCGGAATGATCGTCATACGGATCGAACGAAGGAAAACAAGGGTCACAAGGACGACAAGAATCACACCGATAATGAGCGTAGTCTGCGTATCTTCCAGAGAAGCCCGGATCGTCAGTGACCGGTCGAGCGCCGTGTGAAGTGAGACATCAGCAGGTAATGCCGTCTGTAGCATCGGCATCACGGCTTTAATCTGATCGATTGTATGAATGACGTTTGCGCCCGCCTGGGGAAAGACAACGGCAATCACAGCCCGCTGACGATTAAAAAAACCGGCGTTACGTACATCTTCGACGCCGTCATGAACTTCGGCAATATCGGAGAGCCGGACCGGACGATTGCTCCGGTAGGCGATCACAAGATCCCGATACGCCTGAGCTGAGCGAGCCTGATCGTTGGTATCAAGCGTGAATCGCATTCCGTTCTGATCGATGATTCCCTTTGGACCGTGCGCGTTCGCCGAAGCAAGCGCCGCGCGAACATCTTCAAAACCGATGCCATAATGAAACAGCAGCAACGGATTCATATCGACTCTTACCGCGGGAAGGGCGCTTCCCGCGATGTCAACCATACCGACCCCACGTATCTGCGAAAGATGCTGCTGCAGCACGTTGCTCGCCAGATCGTAGAGAACCGCCGGTGTCCGTGTCGGAGAGGTGAGGGCGAGAATCAGAATCGGTGCGCCGTTTGGATTTGCCTTAAAGTAATTCGGGTTTTGCCGCAGCGAAGATGGCAGATCCGCGTGAGACGCCTGGAGCGCTGCTTCGACATCCCGGGCGGCGCCATTGATATCCCGGGAAAGCGAAAACTGCAGAGTGATACGAACCTGATTTTGTGTCGACTGGGACGTCATTTCGGTCAGATCAGCAATCTGACCCAGATGACGCTCCAGTGGCTCTGCAACAGAACTTGAAATTTCCTCGGGCGAGCCTCCAGCCTGCTGTGCCTGGACCTGAATAACCGGAAAATCGACATTTGGCAGGTCTGAGACCGGAAGTCCCACATATCCGATGATCCCGGCGATCAGCAGGGCGACCGTCAGCAAGGTGGTCGCAACAGGCCGCTCGATAAAGATGCGGCAAGGGTTCATGACAATCCGGTTATCCGCGCAGGGCTCATCATGAAAGAATCAGCTCTGACCAGGATCAGGCTCAGGTGTGCCGATAAGACCACCCGCCATACGACCACGCCATTTCTGGGCCATTGTATCCAGAGCCAGGTAAATCACTGGTGTCGTAAAGAGCGTCAGAAATTGCGAAAGTGCCAGTCCTCCGATAATGGCAAGACCTAGTGGACGACGTAACTCTGAACCCGTGCCATGCGAGATCACCATCGGCAAAGCGCCGAGCATGGCGGCAAGAGTCGTCATCAGAATTGGACGGAAACGCAGCGTCGCTGCCTGCCTGATCGACTGCAGGGACGTCATGCCATGCTCGCGCTCAGCCTCCAGCGCAAAGTCGATCATCATGATCGCATTCTTTTTCACAATGCCGATCAGAAGGACCAGACCAATAATGCCCATGACATCAAGTCCGGCTCCCGCCAGACGAAGTGTCAGCAGAGCACCAATCCCGGCGGAGGGCAGGGTGGACAAAATCGTGACCGGATGAACGAAACTCTCGTAGAGGATGCCCAGCACGATATAGACCGCCATCAGAGCGGCAGCGACAAGGAAGAGCTCATTGCCAAGCGATCCCTGAAAAGCTGCTGCGGTTCCCTGAAATGATGTCTGGAATGAGACTGGCAGCCCCACCGCCTTCTCAACTCGCTCGATCGCTTCCGCCGCCTGCCCAAGCGTGTATCCGGGCGATACGTTGAACGAGATCGTCGAGGCCGGAAACTGCCCGAAATGTGTGATTAACAGAGGAGCCGTCTCATGGGTGACAGTTGTGACTGCTGCGAGGGGAACCAGCCCGGAAGTCGGCGTGCGGGTCGGACCGGAACTGCTCTGCCCGGAATTCCCGGAAATACCAGGCAGATAGATCTCATTCAGGGACCCTAGACGAGTCTGAAACTTTGGATCGGCCTCAAGGATAATGCGATACTGATTGGACTGTGTGTAGATCGTGGATATCTGTCGCTGGCCGAAGGAGTCATAAAGAGCGTTATCCACCGTCTGCGGCGTGATCGAATATCGTGCTCCGGTAGCACGATCGAGCGTTACTTTGGCCACCAGGCCTTCAGCCTGCAGATCCGATGTCACATCGGAGAGTGACGGCTCCTGCTGCAGGGCAGTTATCAGCTTCGGAACCCAGGTCTTGAACTCGTTATAATCCGGGTTCTCCAGCATGAACTGATATTGCGTAGCTGCGACCGTCGTATCGAGCGAAAGATCCTGTACCGGTTGCAGGTACAGACGAATACCGGCAATCCCCGCCGTCTCATTGGAAAGACGGGTCGCAACTTCCTGCGCCGTTGAGCCGCGATCGTCATGATCCCGGAGATTGATCAGAAACCGTCCCTGATTCAGGGTCGAGTTCTGACCATCAACACCAATGAAAGAAGACAGCGAAACAACGTCTTTGTCCTTCAGAATGACCCGGGCAAGCTCCTGCTGATGTGCTTTCATTGACTCAAATGAGGTCGACTGCGCCGCAACTGAAATACCCTGAATGACCCCGGTATCCTGCACCGGGAAAAACCCTTTCGGAATCTCCCACGCCAGAAAGCCTGTCAGGAGAAGTGTCGCCCCGAAGACAAGCAACGTTGTCCGCTGATGTGCCAGAACGACGTCGAGCCCGCGGTCGTAGGCAGCAATCAGACGTTCAGTCGCTATCTCGACACGCGCGGACCATCGCTGAAACGCCGTGTGCGCGTCAGCTTCAGTATGCGGACGCTCGGAAAGCATCCGTGCGCACATCATCGGCACGAGTGTCAGTGAAACGACGGCTGAGAGCACAATGGTGATCGCAAGAGTAAGCGCAAATTCATGAAACAGACGACCGACCACGTCTCCCATGAAAAGAAGAGGAATCAGCACAGCAATGAGCGATACAGTCAGCGAAATGATCGTGAACCCGATCTCACCCGCACCTTTCGTCGCCGCTGTCATCCGGTCTTCGCCCATCTCTATATAGCGGGCGATGTTCTCGATCATGACGATGGCATCATCGACCACGAAACCGGTGGCGATCGTCAGCGACATCAGAGACAGATTGTCCAGCGAAAAGCCAAGCAGATCCATCACTGCAAATGTGCCAATGATCGACAAAGGCACAGACAGGCTTGGAATAATCGTTGCCGGAATATTGCGGAGAAACACGAATATGACGGCAACGACCAGGACGAGTGCCAGAAAAAGTTCGAACTCGACATCCGCTACAGAGGCACGAATGGTTGTGGTGCGATCGGTCAGCGGGACAATGTCGATACCCGGCGGAAGCGACTCCTTGAGCCGTGGCAAGGCTGCCTTGATATTGTCGACAACAGCAATAACGTTCGCGCCTGGCTGGCGCTGCACATTCAGGACGAGCCCCGGTGTCATGTTCGCCCAAGCTGCGAGTTGTTCGTTTTCGGCTCCGACGACTACTGTCGCGACATCGCGGATACGGATTGGCCCATTGTTCTGATAGGCAATCACCTGGTTCAGAAGCTGATCAATGCCAGTGATCTGGCCATCAACCCGCAAGGTCGCCGCCCGCTGTGCACCGTCAAATGTTCCCGTCGGCGAATTGACATTCACGTTGCCGATCGTCGTGCGGAGCGTATCGAGATCGACACCGTAGGATGTCAGTTTCGGAATATTGACACGAACACGGATTGCCTTCCGGTTTCCGCCGGAAAGAGTCACAAGCCCGACACCCGGAATCTGACTGATTTTCTGCTCCAGCCGTGTATCGACATAATCCTCGACCTCAGGCAGGGGGATGGTTTTTGACGTGATTCCAAGGGTCAAAACAGGCGTGTCAGCTGGATTCACCTTCGCATAGATTGGTGGTGCTGGCAGATCCGTAGGCAACAGCGAATTGGCCTGATTGATAGCTGCCTGCACTTCCTGCTCGGCGATATCCATCGACATGGACAGATTGAACCGTAGCGTGATTACCGAAGCGCCACCCGACGAGCGCGATGTCATCTGGTCCAGACCAGGCATCTGCCCGAATTGCGTCTCCAGCGGCGCAGTGACCGACGTTGCCATCACATCCGGCCCTGCTCCCGGATAGAATGTTTGGACCGTAATCGTTGGGTATTCGACCTGCGGCAGAGCCGACACAGGCAGAAAATGATAGCCAAGCAGGCCTGCCATCAGGATGGCAAACATCAGCAGCGTCGTTGCGACCGGCCGTTCGATAAAGATGCGTGACGGATTCACGGTCGGGCGTCAGTTCGCATGGCGGTGATTATTCTGCGCCGGCTGCGCAGTATCCGACGCCGGAGCGGGATTATCAGCCGGGATCGTTATCTTCGCGCCTGCACGAAGATGGTCCGTGCCATCCGTAACCACGCGGTCGCCGGCAGCGAGACCGTTTGCAACGACGGTGCGTGTTCCGTCCGTGATGCCGGGTTTCACATTGCGGACATCAACGGTGTTATCGCTCTTCACCACATAGACGAATTGCCCGTTCGGGCCGGTCTGCAAGGCATTGCTGGGCACAATGATGGCATTATGCAGTGTATCCACCAGAAGCCGGGCATTGACGAACTGGTTTGGAAAGAGATGCTCATCTTCGTTGGTAAAAATGGCACGGAGACGTACTGTACCTGTAGAAGTATCAATCTGGCTGTCCAGCGTGCTGACAGTGCCTGACGCGATTTTCTGGGTATTCGAGCTGTTCCATGCATCTACAGGCAAACTGCCGACTGCGCGAAGGCGATCTGCCACCTGCGCCAGCTGATCCTGTGGAAGCGTGAAGATAACGGAGATCGGCTGCATCTGTGTCAGAATCACCAGACCACCCGACTGCCCTGTGCCGGAAGCAATGTAGTTACCGCGGTCAACAGCCCGGATACCGACGCGCCCGTCCACCGGCGCGATCACGTGACAATAGATAAGCTGGAGCTTCTCATTGTCGACAAGTGCTTGGTCGACTTTTACCGTGCCTTCAAGCTGCTCAACGGTGAATTCCTGATCGCGTGCGGTCATCGCAGCGACGCTGTCCTGTTTGATGAGCTTCTGATAGCGCGCATTATCAACGCGTGCTTTTTCGAGCTGTGCCATATCCTGAGCCAGCTGCCCCTCATACTGGTGCAGAAGAACCTCATAAGGACGAGGATCAATAATCGCGAGCAGGTCCCCCTTTTTTACATGCTGACCTTCTGTAAACTTTACGTCCATCAGATAGCCTTCCACACGCGACTGAACGGTCACGTTAGTGATCGGCACGACAGTTCCGAGTTCGGTCAGAACCACAGGCATATCACCCGTCGTAACTGTCTCGACGGCTACCGGCTGAGGCGCATCAGTTCCGGCCGTCCCTTGTCGCCGAGTTCCGGATTTGTGGCCGCTATGCCCGAAAAAGGCGACAGCCAGAATCAGAGCTGCCAACAGAATCACGGCAACCAGGATCCAGAGGCGACGACGAGGCGGGCGGAATTTCTGATCCGGAACCGGAGAGATGCCTGTATTCTTTTCGTCCATATTCTGCCGGTTTCCGTCCACCTGATTTCTGCCTGGCCCTGTTCCACATTTTTTGGCCTGTGGATGGCCGCTGGTCATATCCCATCATGCTTCAGCCAGTTGCACCTGAGCTGGCGCGAGAACCGGACGAGCTTTCTGACCTATGCCTGATAGCAGTAAAATCTGATCTCCGACACAGGCCGGGAGTGCAATTCCGGAAGCACCAGGATGTTCGGTCATGGGGAGATAATTTCTGCTTTTGTTATTGATATAAAAGAGAAAAATTTTCAGAGACTCTTCATTTCCTGTCAGGGAAAAGCCGTTCAATGAACCAATATTTAAGTTACGGTGACATGTCCGACGGGGGGATATTCCATACAAACCGAAACGAATCAGTAATATTCTTCGCCAGTTTCCTGTTTCGTAACATTAACGAAACCGCAGAGCAGCTCCTGGCCTCCCGAATCCGGGCAGGCTTAAAAGAGATTCGGATACAGCATCTGGTGAAATGCCGTAAATTTTATTAAATGATCTGCCACGGAGTATTGTTGCACCATGTCTCACCGCAGATCTGTCCTGAAGCGCCGGTTCGGTATCCATCTGTCTCTGTCCGCTCTCCTGCTGGGAATAGCCGCAGGCTCAGCGCCCTTGCGCCATGCTCATGCTCAGGAACAGGATGCGGACCAGGCTGAAGCTGAGGCTGAAGCCGAAGAGGCTGCTAAAAAGGCCGAGGAGCGTCGTGCCGCAAAACGTGCCGCTCCGCCGGCCGCCCTTCCTGGCGCTCAGTCGAATGAGGAAGAAGGAGGACATTCCAATATGGATCTCGAACCCACTTCCGCACTCTTCGACGCCATTAATCGCGGCAGTCTCAGCGCTGCGCGTGAAGCGGTTAATCGCGGGGCTGATCTGAACGGCCATAATGTGCTGAGCCAGACTCCGCTCGATATGGCAATTGATCTCAACCGTAATGATATCATGTTCTTCCTCCTCTCGATGCGCAGCCTTGAAGCTCCGGACGAGACGACAACATCGGTCGCAAGCTCCGGTGTGAGCATGGAAGGTGGTTCAGGTCATCTGAGTGTCGGCGGAAGAGCCTCACGGGGCGGCAAAATTGTCGATTCCCGTTACGATGCCTCCGGAGGGCGGCCACAGCCATCCGTAGGCTTCCTCGGTTTCGGTGGAACCTGATTACTGCTATTCGCGTGTCGCAGTTTTTATCATCGGTCCATCTGTCTGATTGCTGAGAATTTTATCAGATCGGATGTAGTTATCTGACAGGAGCCATGTCGCTGGAAGCGGGATCGCCAGGTCCTGGTTAATAACGACGGCACGGTATGCTCGCTGGAGAATTTACTGCGCGGCGATCGGAATTTCTGAGAAAGGAGCGGCCAGTTCCGCTGCCTCCGCCATCAGGCTCTCGCTGCGCAGCACATCGAGTTGTATCAGTTCTCCGTCGCGTTCCAGATACCAGAACGTCCAGCCATTGCACGATGGCGCATTGGTCATCATCGCGCCCAGCTTGTGAATCGAGCCACGTCTGCTACCGCTGACCAGCGTTCCATCCGAAGACACTGTTGCATATATGCGTCGGTTCTTATCGCAGACAATCGTGCCCGCCGTAATGAAATTCCGCTCCACAAGGCTGCCAAACGGTACACGCGGTGCCTCGCGCTTCATTGGAGTCGTAGTGATTGCATCCAGCGGCAGCGCCTTTTCACGACGGATACGTCCGATCGCTGCTTCGGCATAATCAGGATGACGCTCAATGCCGATAAACCGCCGGCGCAGTCGCTTTGCCATCGCCGCTGTCGTGCCGGTGCCGGTGAACGGATCGAGCACTACATCATCCACCGCCGTCGATGAAATCAGAACACGGTGCAGCAGGCTCTCCGGTTTCTGCGTTGGGTGCAACTTCAGGCCATGATCATTGCGGAGACGCTCACCACCAGTGCAGAGTGGCAGATACCAGTCTGAACGCATCTGCACGTCATCATTCAGTGCTTTCATCGCCTGATAATTGAACCGGTAGCGACTGTCCTCGCTACGCGCTGCCCAGATCAGCGTCTCATGCGCATTCGTGAAACGCCTGCCACGAAAATTCGGCATGGGATTCGACTTGCGCCAGACAATATCATTCAGAATCCAGAATCCAAGATCCTGTAAAATCGCGCCGATACGGAAAATATTATGATATGATCCGATCACCCAGATTGTTCCGTCCTTGCGCAGAAGCCGACGCGCCTCGCTTAGCCAGTCACGGGTAAACCGATCATAGGTCGCAAGATCGGAAAACTTGTCCCAGTCATCGTTCACTCCGTCGACAATGGTGTCGTCAGGCCGCCGCAACTCGCCCCGCAGCTGAAGATTATACGGAGGGTCAGCAAACACGCAGTCCACACTCGCCGATGGCAGCATTCGCATGACATCGACACACTCGCCTCGCAGAATCTGATCAAGCGGCAGTTCCATGGGGGTGGTCGCACCGCTCATGCTAAATCTCCGTGGGTAAAAGTGAGAGCGAGTTGTCGCCGGACTGTACCGAAACCGCGACGGTGATGGGGCGTGCAGCCCCGCGTGGTGATAGCAGTCCTGTGCGCGCTGGTGCCGTATCCGGCATTGCGGGCCCAGTCATAACCGGGCCATCGCTGATCGAGCCGCACCATGATCCGGTCACGCGTAACTTTCGCCAGGATGGATGCCGCCGCAATAGAAAGACTGATCGCGTCCCCACCAACCAGAGTTCTGACAGGAATCCCCAGCGGCGGTTTTCTGTTGCCATCAACAAGAGCAAGAACTGGCAGGGCAGGGAGGCGATCGATCGCGCGCCGCATTGCGAGATGGGCCGCGCGAAGAATGTTGAGGCGAAGAATTTCAGCGACAGACGCCGCGCCAATCCCGATTTCAATGCCGGGGACAGCTTTCAGGCGGCGTGCAATGTCCTCGCGTCGGGTGGCTTTCAGTTTCTTGGAATCATCAATGATCGTAGCAAGATCGTCAGGGACGCCGCCGCTAAAGACTACAGCCGCCGCAACGACCGGGCCGGCGAGAGGGCCGCAACCGACTTCATCGACACCCGCCACGCGGCCACCATGCTCCGTCTCCAGCAAGAAATCAGGCATGTAATTCCTTCCCCGGTCTTTGAACGACTCGCTGCGAATCATCGAGTCGTTCAATACGCGACTCGCAGGAAAGGAAAACCATCATATGGGGTAAGCGCGCAAGAGTCAGGGATGAAATTTATAGCTGCCAGCTACAGGTCTGCTGCTCTGAAGCAGAAAAATCATGAGTCCTGTTACAGGAAAACGTGAAAAACGCGATCTTCGGACGAAATGTGAGAACAGACAAAAATATGACATTGTAGACTCAGAACGGCTCCGGTCCTCGTTTCACAGGGTTACCCGAGACCGTTCTGCGTTTTTATGTAGTGAAAAATCAGACCTTGCGACGACGCGGCATCAGGCACCAGCCAAACAAGGTGCCGGCAAACCACGCAATGCCAAGTGAGAGAAGCGGCTTGTCACGTACGAAAGTCACGCCTTTCTCAATCAGGCCTTCGCCTTCCTCATAAAGATCGGCAAACTCCTCGCGTGCCATCCCCGCAAGCTGGTCCATCTTCCCGTCTGCCTGAAGACCCGCGTCACCTGTCAGGCCGCCAACTGCATCTTTCACATGACCCTTCGCCTGATCGACAGCGCCTTCCAGCTTCTCTTTGGTGGTGTTGATTTTATCGTCAGCCATCAGGTTATCCTCTTCTTTTCTGACGCAGCGGGAAGACAGGTTCCGCCGCACGGATTCAACAAAACTATCTGGAACAGCACATCCGCCAGGATGCAAGTTTTTCCCGGCAGTGCCGCGTCGGCACGTGTTGGCCCTGCACAGCCAGACCTGTAACGCGGAAATACCGGTGTCGTTTCCGCCTCGCACTGAGAGACAGAAAAGCAAATTTCAGAGACCGTTGTATCAAAATGGTTCCCATTCCGTTGCGTTTCATCTGAAAACGGAGTTTCTGAGCGGTTATGCCGCTGTTCCGACGCCCGCAGATCATTGCGCTGACTATCTCCAGCCTTCTGCTGATGGAGCAACTCGACGGAACAATCCTGGCAACCGCACTCCCATCAATTGCGCAATCTCTTCAGGTCGACCCTGTCTCCGCCTCTGTGGCCCTCACTTCTTATATTGTTGGCCTTGCAATTTTCATTCCGGCATCAGGAGCGGTCGCTGACAGATTCGGCAGTCGAACCACACTCCTCACTGCCATAATCCTGTTCGTATCCTGCTCGGTTCTTTGCGGCCAGGCTACGAGTCTGTCAGTGCTAGCCATCGGACGAATGCTGCAGGGTATCGGCGGTGCCCTGATGGTACCCGTTGGTCGACTCGTGCTACTTCGCAGCGTCGCGAAATCCGAACTTCTCGGCACAATGATGTGGATGATGTTGCCGGCAACGCTCGGTCCAATGCTCGGTCCGGTACTCGGCGGCCTGATCACGTCAGCACTGTCGTGGCGCTGGACGTTCTACATCAACGTGCCCGTTGGCGTGCTGGGACTGTTCATGACTTGGCGACACATTCCTCAGATCAGAGAGCCCATTGTAAAGCCTTTTGACCGTATTGGCATGTTGCAGGCCGGGGGAGGGCTTGCCCTGATGTCTTTTGGTGCGGAAATGATCAGTCACAACACACGGCCTTACTGGCTTTCAGCTGGCCTTTTGGTGACCGGAGTGGCTCTCTTCGCGACCTATTTCCGTCATATGCGGCATTATTCCGCGCCGCTGCTGGATTTCACCCTCATGGCTGTGCCTACGTTCCGGCTTTCCGTCACGGGCGGAGCTGCCAGTCGTGTCGCTGTCGGTGCATTGCCATTTCTGCTTCCTTCACTTTTGCAGATCGGCTTCGGCCTCAATCCGGCACAGAGTGGCCTCGTGACTTTCGCTGCGCCTGTCGGTGCTCTCTGTTCGCGTCTGTATGTGACGCGGCTGTTCCGTCGCTACGGCTTTCGCAACATGATGATGCTGAGTGGATTCGGTGCAGCTATCACCTGCGCGATCATAGCCATGATCCGGCCAGGATGGCCTGTCTGGCCTCTCACATTCGTTCTGATCTGCTCTGGCGCAGTTCAGGCCATCCAGTTCTCGGCCTATAACTCTATTGCATATGCTGATCTGCCCGAAACTCGCATGAGTGCGGCCACCAGCTTTTATTCGACTTTCCAGCAGATCATGCTATCCGCAGGAATCTGCATCGCGGCGCTCACGGTTACTGTTTCGCGTATTGTTTTCCGTCATGCTGAAGTCACAGCGTTTGATTTCGACGCGGGATTTCTCGTTACAGGTGCAATTTCCCTGCTGGCGGTTCCCACTGCGGCAATGCTGGCACCGAACGCAGGTTCCGCCGTGAGCGGACATGTATCGTTTGAGAAGCCGGACGAGTCGTCGATGCGCAATATCTGAAAAATCACCCGGCGCCAGGGCAGAATAATCTGTTCCGACCCCTGCCGGCTCAATTTCCCTCACGATACCATCCGATGCCAAGCGCCAGAATTGCAAGTATCAGTACCAGCCAGGCCGGCAGCAGCGGTGTTGTGCTGGTTCCGGTCAGCACATGTGTATGCCGGGGAGGGAATGTCAGCGTGTCACCCGTTTCGGAACTGGTTTCGCCTGCATGCGGAGTAACAGGTCCAATCCGCACCGGCGGAATCGCGGGTTTCCCTGGATCAGTCCCCAGCCATCCGATTTTTCCCCCCGTCATCGCGACAACCGGAGCAATATGACTGGCCGTGAGTCGCAGATCCGCAAACTCCTGAGGATCTGCCAGCTTTGGCGCCGCGAAGGCCCGATGTGTCCCGTCGTCAGCTTGCCAGACGCCTGGCTGTATCGCGGGCATCTGCGCTTCCGACACGCCAGCCGAAGTCTGCCGAAGCTGCAGTGTAGTCTTCGTGCCGTCCGGCGCCATTACGGTCAGCGCTGATGGCTGTGTGGCAGTCTCGCTGTGCCGGGTCACAGTCAGCGTGCTGTCACTGATCCGCGCGTCAAGACGCTCCTCCTCGAGATCAGGCTCTTTCATCAGCCAATGCGAGATACGACGCAGCAATTCCGCCTGGGGTCCACCACCATATTCTCCACGGGACCATAGCCAGATCTGATCGGAGAGCAGGAGCGCTACCCGGCCCTGATCAACATGATCCAGAACCAGGAGTGGCGATTTGTCCGGCCCGCTCATCAGTGTCTCTCCGTGCGACGAGTCCGGCCGCAACGCCCGGTACCATGGTCCCCACTCTCCGGAAATTTCCCGTGCTGGCGTCGACAGATCTGATGCATCGGCCGCCATTTGCGGCGGTGCTCCAGGCAGAGCAGCGGTTACCGGATGACGGCGTCCTTCATCTGTGAGCCGCGGCCGGAAACGTCGCACGACAATGCCGCCTGAACTTTCTGCTGATCCGCCCGGCTGGGAAGAAGGAACATGTGCCGGCAGGACATCGCCTACAATCGTGTCCTGAAGTGAGTTGGGGCCCGTAAATTCCGGTCCCGCAATAAGAAAAAGACCACCACCGCGGCGCACATAGCGCGCAATATTTCTCAGATAGACCGGCGGCAAAATATGCCGGTTCTCAAAGCCGTCGAGAATAATGAGGTCAAACTGACCGATCTTGTTCTGGAACAGTTCCTGTACAGGAAATGCAATCAGCGCGAGATCCGACATTGGTGTGCCATCATCTTTATCCGGCGGACGCAAAATAGTGAAGTGAACAAGGTCGACCGAAGGATCGGCCTTCAGCAGACGCCGCCATACGCGCTCACCCTGATTGGGTGTCCCGGAGACAAGGAGTACACGCAACCGGTCCCGCACGCCATTGATACTGACAACGCCCTGATTATTGATTGTTGATACCTCGCCCGGCAGTGCGGAGACGGCCAGACTAATCAGTGTCTCCCCCGAATGAGAAACAGGTATTGAGATATCCTGTGGTGTCCCGGTCTGAACCGGCACCTCCAGTCTGTCGCCGCCATCCCGGGTCAGTGTAACGGTTGCAGGCGTACCGGGACGTGCGCCGGGCCCCAGATCATCGACCTGGATATGCAGAGATGCCGACTGACCGACAATTGCGTAAGGTGGTGCCTGCAAAATCCGAAGCCGCCTGTCAGTCTCTTCACCGTGGCCGGCAAGCAGAACATGCAGTGGCAATGTAGTGACCGAATTGTGCTCATCGCGCGGTGCGAGACGATCAGGAATAATCTTTGGCACATCCTGCGTCTGCCCGTCCGTGATCATAACCGCGCCGGCAAACTGCTCCGGCGGAATATCCGCCGCAGCCTGTGACAATGCATTGAACAGATGGGTGCCCCCACTGCGTTCGCCATGAACCGTCACGGTCCGAAAAGAAAGCCCTTTTTTCGTTTGCTCGCTAAGAGCCCGTTCCGCCGCCCGCGCAATTGCAGCGCGGTTTCCGATTGACATTGAATTCGTCTGATCGACGATAATGAGAGCCGTCTCTGGCAGGTCCCGATGCGTCTCGTGCAGCGTTTCCGGTCCTGACAGCCAGAGCAGCACAACAGCTCCTGTAACTCCGCGGAAAATCGTCCCGCGCATGCGCGCTACAAGCCCAGCCAGAACCATGAGAAGATATAATGCGCAAATGGTAATCAGCAGCCAGCGCGGTAAAAGTGGCGCGAATCCAAGATTATGGGTGAAGGTATCGATCATGCCGCCCTTACTGTCCAAGACGCCTGAGAATGGCCGGAACATGGACCTGATCAGCCTTGTAATTGCCGGTCAGAGCGTAAATCACAGCATTAACGCCGAACCGGTATGCCATACGTCGCTGATCGTCGCCCCCCGGAATGACGGCGAAACGCGTATCTCCGTTCTCATCGACCGCCCAGGCATGCGCCCAGTCCGATGACCCGATAATCACCGGACTGACATCGTCATTTTCCGCCTCACCTTCACGTGCCACCCATACGGGCGACCCGGCGTAACGCCCTGGAAATTCGTGCAGAAGATAGAATGTGTGAGTCAGAACATGATGATCATTCAGCTTTGTCAGTGGCGGAATGGGGAGTCCCGCCATAGCTCGTCGCAGCGCTGCAGCACTGCCGCCGCCACCTTCGGTAACTGCCGCATCGTTGTCGCTATTACCCGCTTCGTTATCCACGCCCTGCGTATCGATTATGATCATGCCACCATGCGCCATGAAAGACGTCAGTGCGCTGGTCATCCGCGGAGAGGCTTTTGCTCCTGGAATGATCGGCCAGTAGAGCAGGGGATAATAGGATAAGTCATCTACCCCCAGTGTCACCCCGTCTGGATGACCCAGAATCGCTGATGTCCGGCTGTTCACATAGCCAGACAATCCCTGAAGTCCTTCCCTCGAAACTGTATCAACCTCGTCATTACCGGTCAGAACATAAGCCAGCCGGGTTTCCAGTGCTGCTCCGGGTATGTCACTGTTCTGGCCTTCTCCGATCATGCCAACAGCCGGAGACGTAATATCAGAAGGCTGAGTCCCCGGTGCGGTGCCGACTTCCTGAGCATACGTCGTGACGTTGCCGAGAGTGGCAAAAACGATGCCGCTACTCAGCGTCATCTGAAGCACCTTTCGATTGCTGCCAGGTTTGGGGCGCCAGAGAAAAGTCATACCTCGCATCAGCAAGGTCAGACATGCGTCAAGAGCTAGGAGAAGCAGTGCTGCCGCCAGAAAGGCAGGACCGAGGGATCGGTCCGGGCGACGTCCTGCCGGATTTGTAACCGTTCCGGCTGGAGCAGCAACAGCCACGCGGGTAACCGTATCTCCCACATTCAGCGCCCGGCGACTGGCCTGCGATCCGTACAGACCAGGTGGATGTTCCGGGGATGGCGGTTCAGTTCCGAAGCGGCTCGCGGGAAGTCCCCGTGCGAAGGACGGGGGTGGCCCGAGCGAACCGTCCCCGTCAAGCGTCAGAACCGGCGTCAGAACCGCGTCGTCGGCAGGAGCATCCACACCCACCGCATGCTCGACCAGCCGGTCGAGCATTTCCACAAACAGACCCGAAAGTGGCAGTGATGACCAGTCAGCTGTAGGCGTTACATGAAACAGCACAATCTCGCCTTTTCCCAGACTGGTGTGAGTAACCAGCGGTGTGCCATCAGCAAGTTTTGCCCAGCTATGCGAGAAAAGATCTGCCGCAGGCTGCGCCAGAATCTGCCGTGATACGGTCACGTCATCAGGTACGATCAGTCCATGAAACGGGGAGTCAGATGAAAACGCCGCAAGCGTCTGAGGCCTGCCCCAGGACATGGTGCCCCCGAGTTGACGTGCTGTTGGCATCAGCGGAACAGGCAGAAGTGTATCCTCCACGGACGTCTCTTCCGGCGTTTCTCTGTCTGATGCCTCGCCTTCAGGCTGATCCGGACCGTTTCCTCCATCCTCATGACCCGCCAGCGTCCGTCCGGCAAAACGAATCAGGGTGCCACCATTATGGACCCACTCAGCAATCTTATGACGGCTATCCGCATCCGCCAGCGCTCCGTCCGGCGCAATCAGCACAGAAAGAGGCTGACTGATCAATGCCGCCGCTGCACCTTCCCGGAGATCGGCCGTCGGGCCAAGGGCCCGGCGTAAATAGAACAGCGACCCCACCAGTGGCGTATCGCTTGTACCGGTCGAGATCAGTCCGACAGGACGAAGTCGGTCTCCCTCATCCAGCAATAGGGTGGCAGCTGCGGAAGAGTAGCCGTCGACAGACAACATATCGACCCGGTTCCGCATTGCAGTCGGCAAAGTCACCGGCACGGCCACATTCTCCGCGTCAGCCGGAATCGTCACATCTGTCAGCGCCAGCGTACCACCATCCTGACTGTGTGCCCGCACTCGTACCTTTCGCGGTGTTGCAGCCGGAACCGTCACGAGACGCGCCATAATCCCCGGTGCATCAGGCCCTGGAGCCCGCTCTGCTGCTGCAGTGTCGCTATGTGCCGAAATCAGAACAACCGGCTCACTGCCGTGAAAGCGAATCTCCTGCACCGAGCCCAGTGCGCGAAGTGCCCGGGTAAAGGCCTCATCCGCCAGCTTACCCTGAGTGCCCGATGACGCGATGCCATCACTCAGATACAGCACTGCACCAACCTGCGTCCCGGCTTTAGCAAGTGCTTGCAGATCCTCTGCAATGTGTCCCCGGCGCGAACTCCAGGGGCATGGCCGTGTCGCATCAAGCATCATGATCGCACGTTCGGCAGACACGGGCACAAGTCTTGATGTGTTACCCGCCGTTGTGCCATCTGCTACGGGACCGGATCCGTTATCATGAGCCGTACGTAGCAGGATCACCTGACGTCCATTAAGCGCTGCCGCATCGAGGATTGTGTGTGCCGCTGCACTACGCTCGCTCCAGTTTGCTGCTGACATCAGACCGTCATCAATGACAAGAAGCAGTGTTCCGGTTCCGGGAAGCGTCACGGGACGTCCCGGCAGAACTGGTCCCGCCAGACCAGCAATCAGAAGTCCTGCTGCCAGAATACGCAGTAACAGGAGCCATAGGGGCGGCGTCGCGGCATCGTTCTTCTCAGGCTTCAGAAGGGCAAGCAGGCTAACAGGTGGGAAAATCTGCGTCCGTGGCATTGGGGGCCGTGCCCGCAACAGTAACCATATGGCCGGAAGCAGAACAAAAGCCGCGAGAAGGGCAGAGGAATGAAAGATCATGCCAGCCTCACCTGCGTCCGTCAGGCTGGCCAGTGACGGCACTGCTTAGAGCCAACAGCGCTGTTGCCGGAGACTGATCCGTGAAATGAGTCAGAAGCGTATGGCCACCTGCATCCGCAAGCGTTCGCAGACGCCTCTGCCGCTCGGTGAAAATTGATCCATAATCCTGTCGCAAATCTTCGACACGAGGCAGGATGACAGCCGGCTCGCCTTCCTCGGTACCCGTGAAACGGATGCGCCCGGCATAGGGAAGATCCCGTTCGGCAGGATCAACAATCTGCAACATCTGTGCTGGCACCGGCCGTGCCGTCAGGTGCCGCAGAAACCAGGCAAGCTCATCTTCCGGCCCGAGAAAGTCGCCTGCGATAACAAGCTTCGAATAACGTGGCAGCATTGCCGCCGAAGGAAGTGTCTGGGTCGGAATCTGCTCCACCAGGGTGTTCAGCGACAGAGCCAGCCGCGTTGCAATCCGTCCGGCTCCTGGCGGCAGCATTGCCGGGCCTTCTGCCGTCAGCAGACGGACCCGTTCTCCTCCGTTTTCCAGCAATGTCGCCAGCGCGAGCAGCAGAAGAATTGCCTGATCGCGCTTCTGAGACAGACCGGGGTTCTCCTGTGACGACCATGCCATGGACGGGCTAAGATCGCACCACAGATAAACTGTCTGCGCAACTTCAGCCTCGGTCTCCCGAACATAGGCACGATGACTGCGCGCGGACTGTCGCCAGTCGATCCGCGTCACCGGCTCCCCTGGTTGCGCCGGACGATACTGCCAGAATGTCTCGCCCGGTCCGGCCCGTCGTCGCCCATGCTGACCGGCAGCAACCGTCGCGGCAATTCGCTCCGCATGAACAACGAGCGCTGGCAGGCGAGCCGCAAGTTGCGCCGCATCGCTGGCCAGAGAGGTGACGGTCCCTGAGGCCTCTCTGCGGTCGGCAGGCGCGCCTCTGCTCCCCACCGATGTGGTATCGCTTCGCAGACCCTGAAGAACGCGGGAAAATATACCGGTCCGGTTTCCCGCAAACTGTGTTTCAGGTGCCAAAATCAGCCCAGACGTTCGACGAGACTATCGATCACATCCTCGATGCGCGTCGCATCGGCCCGCGCAGCGAAACTCAGCGCCATACGATGTGCCAGTACGGGACGAGCAAGCGCCGCCACGTCATCAAGACCAGGTGATAATCGGCCATCAAGCAGCGCCCGTGCCCGCGTCGCCAGCATCAGAGTCTGTGCGGCACGGGGACCAGGACCCCATGCAACAGCGTCCTGCACCGCAGGAATATCCGTCGTCTCAGGTCGCGCCGACCGCACAAGCTGCAGGATAGCGTCCACAATCCGGTCCCCGACTGGCAGCTGTCGTACCATCGTCTGAGCCGCGAGCAGTTCTTCAACAGTCAGAATCTGTCTCGCTGCAGCCAGTTCGGCGCCCGTTGTCGCCAGTAACATCGCCCGTTCGTCAGTTGCCTCCGGAAAGGTCAGCTGAATCTGCAGCATGAACCGGTCAAGCTGAGCTTCTGGGAGGGGATAAGTGCCTTCCTGATCAATCGGGTTCTGAGTCGCCAGCACATGGAACGGGCACGGCAGTGCATACTCCGTGCCGGCAATGGTCACCCGATGTTCCTGCATTGCCTGCAGTAGAGCAGACTGCGTGCGAGGGCTGGCGCGGTTGATCTCATCAGCCATCAGTAACTGACAGAAAACCGGTCCCGGAACGAAGCGGAAGCTCCGATGTCCGCCCGCATCTTCATCCAGAATCTCGCTGCCGGTGATATCAGAGGGCATCAGATCCGGGGTAAACTGCACCCGTCGCGCATCAAGCCCGAGAACTGAGCCCAGTGTCGTGACCAGCAGTGTTTTGCCCAGACCGGGCGCGCCGACCAGCAGAGCATGGCCGCCAGCCAGAATGCTCACCAGCGCCTGCTCGACCACGCTGGTCTGCCCGAACACCACCCGGCCGATTTCCTGCCGGACAGCCTGAAGCTGATCCGTAATGAGGTCGGCACGCCCGGCGACTGCTGCCGCCTCTGACGAAAGGCCGGAGGAACCAGCACCGGTATCTGGAGAGAAAAAGTTCGTCTGAATCGGCATTATATCTGACGTCATGAGTCCAGTCTGACATGTCCGGGGCTTACATCAAGCCGGGGAGCAACCCTATATCCGTATGGTGCCAAGGCAAACAGATGTGAGTTAACCGATCGTGACGCGAGACAGTTTTCCTGGAGACTCCCGTTCCGGCAAGGGCGAAAGATGTCAGCCCGAAGGCGGGGACAGGCAGTCGCACCAGTTCCGGAAACTGCCGTTCCTGATCCGGCGGGATGGTTCGTGGCTCTACAGAGGCAGTCTGATCCGTCGCAAACCCATGATCTGCCTGTTCGCCTCCGCCCTTCGTCGCGCGGCAGACGGTGTGTTCTGGCTCCGCACGCCGGTCGAAGAAGGCGTAATTGACGTCGAAGATGCCCCGTTCGTTGCGGTCGCACTGGACTGGCGCGGTTCTGGTCGCCAGCAGATTCTGTGCTTCAGAACAAACGTTGATGCAGTTATTGTCGCCGGTCCCGAACATCCGCTGCGGACTCAGTGGGACCTGCCTCTTGACGCCTGCGACAGTGCTTCGCCTCCTTATCTCACTGTCCGTGCCGGAGACGGCTGCTTCCCGGTCGAAGCACGGATTTCCCGTTCGGTCTGGTATGAACTGGCTGCTCTCGCGGAGCCTGGTTGTCATTGCGGGCAACCCTGTCTCGGGGTCTGGAGCAACAGCGTATTTTTCCCGCTTGCTCGCGTTCCGCGTGGTTGTCCTGATGCGGACATGCCCGACTGCGAGGAAAAAAAACTGTGACAGAGCAGCGTCGGATCTCGTTCGACGGGCTGTCTCTCTTTCAGGCCCTGCAAAAAATCTGGACGATATTGCCAGATTCCCGCCTCGTCGGCGGCGCTGTCCGTGATATGCTGCTCGGTCAGGATGTTACGGACTTCGATTTCGCTACGCCCGAACCGCCGGACAAGGTCACCGAGAGACTCGAAGCCGGAGGAGTCAGAGCTATTCCGACAGGAGTGTCGCATGGCACAGTAACAGCCGTGATCGACAGTATTGGCTTTGAGATCACCACGTTACGAAAGGACGAGCAAACTGACGGCAGACACGCTCAGGTCGCATGGACACAGAACTGGAGAGAAGACGCCGCTCGTCGGGACTTCACGATCAACGCAATGTCCTGTGGACATGACGGACAGATCTACGATTATTTTGGAGGGTTAAACGATCTCGCCGCTTCACGTGTCAGATTCGTCGGTGATCCTTGGAAGAGAATCAGAGAAGACGCTCTCAGAATTCTTCGCTTTTTTCGCTTTCAGGGACGATTCGGAAGTGCTGATCCTGATCGGAGAACTCTGGGCGCGATAACTGACTGCGCCCCTCTGATACGAAACCTGTCGATCGAACGGATATGGTCCGAACTGCGTCGGATTCTCACTGGCCCCAACGCTGCGTCCATGCTCCGTCTCATGACTCGGGCTGGTGTCCTCGATCAGTGTATTCCCGAACTCAAGGGTCGCAGCGATTCCGCCTGCGTCCTTCTTGAATCCCTGATTGTTTGTGCTGCACCACCAGATGAGAGACTAAGGCTTGCCGCGCTGCTCCAGGGCGCAGCAGTCATACCCGATGACGTTGTCCGCTGCGTCCTGAGACTTCACCTTTCCCGCATTGATGCGAATGAAGTCATCAGTCTGTCCGGTACGCCAGTTCCCACTCCTGAAACAATAACTGGGGAAGACGATTTGGCGCGTTTGCTGGCCGATACCCCTGTCCGCATACTCACTGGTCGGTCATGGCTGGCCCAGGCCGCAGCACGATTGCGTGATCAGACGAAAGTCCCTGAAGAAGACTGGACCGTCCTGCGTCACCGGTTCACGACGGAAAAAGTGCCCGTGTTCCCTCTGGCTGGTCGTGACCTCATCGCTTCAGGGATGATCGCTGGGCCGCGTATTGGAGAAATCCTCGCCGAAGTCCGGCGCTGGTGGTGGGGGGGAGGCTGCCACGCAGGCAAAGAAGCCTGCCTCATTTTTGCGAAACAGAGGCTTGCACGGCCACCGTAATATTCTGATCTTGTCTATAAGAAAAACAATATAATTATATGATTATAAAATATAATTACACAGATTTCGTTGCGATCACTGCTCTGGTAACGTGCTATGTCATAATTCTAAATCCCGTAATCTGCACTTCTGCCACCCAGGCCGTCTTTGCGCCGACCAGTGTCGCTGGTAGAGGACGCGGATGAACGCTGTTCTGCCTGCACCGCCTTCGGCTTCCCGTTCCGCGACTAAACGACTTCCCGATGACAGCAGAACTCTCCTTGCCAGACTCTGGCGAGAAGAGGTGAAATGCCACAGAAGCCGTATCGTCTCGGTGATTGGCCTGACCGTTCTCACGGCCGGCCTTACCGCGCTCTATCCACTGGTTATTCAACGTGCTCTCGACATGTTTTCTACCCATGACGAGCGCATTCTCTACCAGGTCCCACTGCTCGTTGTTGCCATAACGCTGGCCAAATCCGCCGCACAATACGGCCAGACTCTTGCTACCCAGGGTCTCGTTCTCATGGTTATCCGGGGTCTCCAGGGCTCGATGTTCCGGCACCTTATGGTCACGGATGTAGCCCGTATCGAACGCGAGGCCCCGGCTTCTATTGCCGCCCGTTTCACTACTGACGCCGTTTCCATCCGGGAGGCAATGGTTCGGGCAGTCAACTCACTGGGCGACGTCGTCACCGTTGTTGGTCTGATTGCTGCAATGGTCTACATGGACTGGGAACTGAGCCTGATCGCAGCATTGCTTTATCCCGTTGCTGCGGTCCCCATCCAGAAACTCGGCAAACGCGTCCGCAGGGCGTCTGGCAATGTGCAGGAACAGATTGGCGAGACGGCCGCGCTCCTGACCGAAACCTTCTCTCAGGCCCGCACCGTCCGAGTCTATCGTCTTGAAAACCGCGAGCAGACCCGTGCCGACAGGTCTTTCGATCTTCTGCACGACGCCTTTGTAAAAATCACGCGCGGCCGCGCCCGTGTTGACCCTCTTCTCGAAGCTCTCGGCGGTACAGCTGTAGCTGCCGTTCTTGGCTTCGCCGGCTGGCGTGCTGCCATGGGTGGCGCTACTCTCGGTGACTTCTCCGGCTTTGTTGCAGCGCTCCTCCTTGCATCCCGTCCGTTGCGCGCACTCGGAGCTCTGAACGCTGCCCTCCAGGAAGGTCTTGCTGGCCTGGGTCGGATCTTCTCCGTTATCGACGAACAGCCAGCGGTAAAAGAATGTTCTGGCGCCACAGCTCTCCCTCAGGGACACGGTCATCTGTGCTTTCTGAATGTGTCCTTCCGTTATCCCGACGGGCGCATGGGCCTGCGGGGACTCTCCTTCGACGCAAAGCCGGGAATGACCGTCGCCCTGGTTGGTCCGTCCGGAGCCGGCAAATCCACTGCCCTGTCTCTGATTCCCAGGCTTCATGACGTCTCTGGCGGCACCATCACTCTCGACGGTGCCGATCTGAGAGATGTCCGTCTGGACGCGTTGCGGGATGCGATCGCATATGTCAGTCAGGACACACTGCTCTTCGACGTCTCAGTGCGCGACAACATCCTGATGGGCCGTCCAGCAGCCTCAGAGGCCGAGGTCAGAGAAGCTGCGCGTCTTGCCGCCGCTGAGCCCTTCATTCTCACTCTTCCGGACGGCTTTGATACCCGCGTCGGTCCAGGAGGGGGACGCCTCTCCGGTGGCCAGCGCCAGCGCATCGCTCTGGCCCGGGCCCTCCTGCGTGATCCGCGCCTGCTTTTGCTTGACGAAGCTACCAGTGCGCTCGACAGCGAAAACGAATCTCTGGTGCAGGCCGCTCTTGCAGAAATTCGTACCGGACGAACAACTATTGTTGTTGCACACCGTTTGTCCACTGTGCGCTCGGCGGACATTGTCGTTGCCATGGAGGAGGGACAGGCCGTTGAGTGCGGTACCCATTCCGAACTCATCGCCAGAGGCGGTCTTTACGCCCGTCTTGTCCGCAGCCAAGGTCTGGAAGGATGAATTCAACTAACCATCTGGTTACTGGGATGCTCGATTTAGCAAAAACGGGGTAATTGCTTTTTCCATCTGCGTCTTCTGCGTCTGATGATTTCCTCAGCAACAACCGTCCTGCCCGTCGATACCAGTAGCGCAAATTACCGATATCGTTCCCCCGTCGATACACTCAGGCATGTATAACGTCGCAATCCGGATTGCCTTCGTTCATCTGTGCATAATCGTAAGTATGTTCCTTGTTTTCATAATCCGTTTGCCAGACTATGAAAATCACCGGATCGGCGTCTGATAGTATGCTGCATTCCATATGCGTTAAAGAAACGCTTTAAAATCCCGATTCACATCTGCTCAATCTGTCATCTTCACACAAAGGAAGCCGACAGATTGAACAGCGTGTTCGCGACAATATGGGTTTCATGCTCAGCTCAAATGATATCTTCAGATGACACATCAGTATTCTAAGTTAACACTCTGTACATAAACAGAAGATCAAGCCAGTTTCCAAATTTCAACCCCACCTGAGGCAGGACGCCGCCCTTCACAAAACCGCACTGCTCGTGCAACGCGACAGACGCAATATTGTTCGCTGTGATTGCTCCCACCATCACATGCATCGCCTGTCTGGACGCCTCTTCAGTCAATGCTTCAAGCAATGCGCGTCCGATACCTCGCTTCCGGGCACCCGCATCTACGTAAACCGAATGTTCCACGGTCCTCGCATAGCCCTCATAAGCTCGAAAAGGACCATAGGACCCGAAACCCAGTACCTGTCCGCTCTCATGTGCGACCAGCACCGGCCAGCCCTCATCCTTCCGTTGACGGAACCACCGCAGGCGCTCTTCATACGAATAGGGCGTCGAAACCCAGAGCGCCGTCGTGCTGCGGACAGCTGCATTGGTAATGTCGAGAATCGCCGGAACGTCCCATTCTTCAGCCGGCTTAATCACGAAACCCATGTTTTCTGTTCCTGAAACGACTTAATTCTCTGAAACGGTTTATCTCAGAACGGCCTGCGAAGGATCAGCGTACCCCAATCGCCTTCACGCAAATGTCGTTCCAGCACAAGCCCGCAGCGGCGATGGGCTGTAAGCACCATCCGCATCTGCGTGTTTAAAAGACCGGCCAGGATGGCTGTCCCTCCCGGAGTAAGATTCGCCGCCAGATCAGTGGCCATCAGGCAAAGCGGGCGCGCGAGAATATTGGCAAACACAAGATCGAAAGGCGCTTCCCTCCGGATCTGTGGCGTCGACCACCCGTTGCCCATCCGTACCTCAATGAATTGCGACAACCCGTTTCGGGCCGCATTCATCTCGGTAATCCGCACCGACCAAGGGTCAATGTCCGTCGCAAGCACATGCCGATGAAACAGGGCCGCCGCCGCCATTGCCAGAATCCCGGAGCCACAGCCCAGATCAAGAATTCGTTGAGGATTCCTATGGGCAATAAGTTCCAGAGCTCTGAGACAGCCACGCGTCGATCCATGCTCGCCGGAACCAAAAGCCATACCGGCATCAAGCGTAATGGTGATCCGGTTTGTAACTCCGGGCTCTTCCAGATGTGAGCCACGCACAGTAAACCGCTGTCCGACATTCTGTTCCGGAAAAGACTCATAGGTCCGGGCCAGCCAGCCCTCTGCCTCCGTCCGGTTGCGTTCCAGTTCCGTCTCGATCCCGCTGGTCAGCGCCGCAATCGCCAGCGCCGCCGCCAGTTCCGTCTCAGCATGACCAACGTCTTTCACGCCTTCCACGCGCCAGAGTTTTTCAGCCTCGTCGAACTCGAAAATGCCGACTGTCGTGCAGACGATCCCGATCGCTGTTTCGTATGCCTCGACCCCGGCCTCCGGCACAGTTACCGAAATTGTTTCAAGCTCGGTCGCATGTCTGCGGCGTATAACACTCATCAGGCTGGTCTTCCCGGCGGGCTGGCACGGCCGGGAGCCGGCCGCGAATTCTCACTGAATATCAGGGTTTGCGGACCAGACGCCAGAGAACAGGCCCGAAAGAGAACTCTCAAGAAAAGTGCTCATGACATATTGTCAGCTGGTCACTGTCTGCAGATAGGATGACATCACCCGTCGCGTTCCGGCTTCCTCGAACACCACTTCGGTTGCACCGCGATCCGCATTGATCACCACGCCATAGCCGAACTTCTGATGAAACACTCGTGCCCCGACCTCGATTTGTGGCGCGCTGCTCACCAGTTCATCGTGCACTGCTGTCCGCCGCTTTTTTGCTACCAAGGGTGCCATCGTGCTGTTCTGGCTGTCAGAAAATATGCTGTCGGTAAAATAGCCCGAATAATCCTGTCGTTCGCGTCGCGTCGGCGTATCGCCCTCACGTTCAACATATTCGTCCGGCAGTTCATCCAGGAACCGGCTCGGCATCGACTCCTGCCAGTTCGCATAAATACGCCTGCTCGCCGCATGCAGAATTACCGCCCGATGCCGTGCCCTGGTGATGCCTACGTAGGCAAGCCGCCTCTCTTCTTCGAGTCCCTTGTCGCCGCCTTCATCCAGCGTTCTCTGGGACGGGAAGACCCCTTCCTCCCAGCCAGGCAGAAAAACAGAGTCGAACTCCAGTCCCTTGGCGCCATGAAGCGTCATGACCGAGACACGGTCTTCCTCCGCTGCTCCTTCGGCCTCCATCACAAGAGAAACATGCTCCAGAAATTCACCGAGGGTTCCGAAATCCGCCAGTGCCCGCACCAGTTCCTTCAGATTTTCCAGCCGTCCTGGCGCATCGGGCGCATTATCGTTGCGCCACATTTCCAGATAACCGCTGTCTTCAAGCAGACCGCTTACGGCGACCACATGGCCTTCACGCCCAAGAACCGAACGTTGCTTTACGAAGGTCTGCATCAGAGATGCCAGCTTTTCCTGGGATTTTCCGCGGAACGCAGCCGTTGTCAGCAGAGTCTCAACCGCGCTTGAAAGTCCGTTTCGCTCCGTGCGTGCCTGTGCATGCAGTTTCTGGAGCGCCGCTGTTCCCACGCCCCGTTTCGGCACATTGATAATGCGCTCAAACGCCAGGTCATCGGCCGGATTAACCAGCACCCGCATGTAGGCCAGAGCATCACGAATTTCAGCACGCTCGTAGAAACGAAGCCCACCGATAATACGATAGGGAATTCCGAACTGGACAAGCCGCTCCTCGAACGCTCGCGTCTGAAAACCGGCCCGGACCAGGATGGCAATTTCACCCAGAGCATGGCCGTCGCGTCGCATCGTCTCGATCCGTCTGCAGACCTCCCGCGCCTCGGCGTCCGAATCCCAGATGCTGACAATCAGCACAGGTTCGCCCTGAGCATCCTCCCGCCCGGGACGCAGCGTTTTGCCGAGGCGTCCGTCATTATGCGCGATCAGACCTGCAGCAGTTCCCAGAATCTGCGCCGTCGAACGATAATTCCGCTCAAGCCGGACAATTCTGGCTCCTGGAAAATCTTTCTCGAACCGCAGAATGTTCTCAACTTCAGCGCCGCGCCACGAATAGATTGACTGATCATCGTCGCCAACGCAGCAGATATTGGATGGCATGCCTTCGCGTCGCGCCAGCAATCGTAGCCAGAGATACTGTACCGTATTTGTGTCCTGATATTCGTCCACGAGAATGTAGCGAAACAGGCGGTGATACTGCTCCAGAACATCCGGACGTGTGCGCAGGATATCAACAACATGGAGCATCAGATCGCCAAAATCGCAGGCGTTCAGTTCACGTAGCCGTGCCTGATAGGTGCCATAAATGGCCCGAGCATGTCCATCAGCATAGCTACTGTCTTCTGCTGGCGTCACACCGTCCGGTGTCAGCCCGCGATCCTTCCAGCGCTGAATCACCCCAAGCAGACTTGGCAATGGCCAGCGTTTTATATCGATCCGCCACGGTTCGGCGACCTGTTTTAGCAGCCGTAGCTGATCATCCGTATCAAGGATCAGAAAGCTGCTGGTCAGCCCAACATATTCCGCATGGCGTCGCAACATTCGCGCACAAAGTGCATGGAATGTTCCGAGCCAGAGCCCGTCAGCGGTCTCGCCGGTCAGGCCGGAAATCCGCTCACGCATCTCCCGGGCGGCTTTATTGGTGAAGGTTACAGCCAGAATTTGCCAGGGCTTCGCGTGACCGGAAAGCAAAATATGTGCGAACCGTGTGGTCAGAACCCGTGTCTTGCCTGTACCCGCTCCGGCAAGGACAAGCAACGGACCTTCTGTGGTCTCAATGGCTGCCCGTTGTTCCGGGTTAAGACGTTCAAGATGAGATGGCGTGATCACGTTACTCTTCAGGCTGACTGGGTTTGCGATCTGCAATAGCGGTCTGTCAGGAGTGTTACAAAATAAAGACGACCTACGGATATATATTCAAGGGAGGTCGTTCCAAGGTAAATTGATAAGCACGATCTTTATCATGGAGCTGTCAGCCTGTCTGCTCGCGAAACCTTGCCCTCGCCCTGCCGAGACAGCGCTTGACGATCGGGCCTGCTCGTCTCACTTGTGGAGAACCTTATCTCGCGCCCGGACAGGAACCTATGAGCGTTCGCGTTCTGATTGATCATCGGAAAACCGTACAGGCCGTGCGCCATCCCGAGAAGGCGCATCGGCCCGACAATCCAATTGCGCGCAAGCCGGACTGGATTCGGGTTAAAGCACCAAATCACCCAGTATATCACGATACCCGCAAACTGATGCGCGATAATAAGCTCGTTACAGTCTGCGAAGAAGCTTCCTGCCCGAATATTGGCGAATGCTGGTCCCAGCGTCACGCCACGATGATGATTATGGGTGAGATCTGCACCCGTGCCTGTGCCTTCTGCAATGTGACGACCGGTCTTCCGCATGCCTTGGATGTCGATGAACCAGGTCGCGTCGCGGACGCTGTGGCAAAGCTTGGTCTTCGTCACGTTGTTATCACTTCGGTCGATCGTGATGATCTTCCCGATGGTGGCAGCGGACATTTCGCACGCGTCATTGCCGCAATCCGTGTTGCGTCGCCGGAAACGACCATTGAAGTCCTGACGCCGGATTTCCTGCGCAAACCCGGTGCTCTGGAAGTCGTCGTGGCTGCCCGGCCGGATGTTTTCAACCACAATATTGAAACCGTGCCGCGTCTTTATACGACTATCCGTCCCGGTGCGCGTTACTATCAGTCCGTCCGGCTGCTGGATCGTGTCAAACAGCTCGATCCCTCAATTTTCACCAAATCAGGCCTCATGCTTGGCCTTGGCGAAGAGAAAGCCGAACTCGCGCAGGTCATGGACGATTTCCGTATCGCCGATATCGATTTCATAACCATGGGACAATATCTTCAGCCAACGGTCAAACACGCCGCCGTCGCCCGTTTCGTCACTCCGGAAGAATTCGAAGACTATGCCGCCATGGCCCGCGTAAAAGGGTTTCTCCAGGTGAGCGCAACACCGCTGACCCGCTCTTCCTATCACGCCGATGCCGATTTTGCTGCCCTTCGCGTGGCCAGAGAAGCCCGTTTGCGCCAGGAGCCGATCTCCGCGCAGTCCGTCCAGACAGGCACGCTCTGATGCCTACGCACTCAGAACGTCGTGTCCTCAGTTATACGCCAGAGCAGATTTTCGATCTCGTCGCCGATGTTGCGAATTATCCGAAATTTCTGCCATGGTGCGCAAATGTGCGAGTCAGGTCAAAAAATTCGCGGGAACTTGTGGCGGATCTCACTGTAGGATTCGGGCCGTTTCGCGAAACATTTACTTCGCGGGTATCGCTCGACAGGCCGCGTGTCATTCGCGTGACCTACGAAAAAGGTCCGTTTCGCTACCTTAATAACGTCTGGACTTTCACAGCCGACCCTCAGGGATGTCTGGTCGATTTTTTTGTGGATTTCGAATTTCGCTCGCGCCTGCTTCAGGCCGCCATTGGTGTCGTGTTCAATGAAGCCGTACGCCTGATGGTTTCAGCATTCATCAAACGCGCCAGGGAGATTTACGGCCCACCGGTCTTTGCTCCGTCATCACCCGGTGGGGCACGTTCAGCGCTTCAGCGCTGATATTCTGAAACAAAGCGTGCACGCGCCAGACTTCGCGCCGCTTCCTACTCTGGCTCAGCCGCCGTAAGTTCAGCCTCCTTGTGACCCGGATTGATTTTTGCCTCAACCTTCCGCAGACCGGCAAGAAGTCTGTCTCGTATGTCGGTGAGGCGTCGCTCATCCGTTACTTTCATCCCTGACAGATCCTTGACATAAAACACGTCAATTGCCCGCACGCCATAAGTCGTAATATGCGCGGAACCGATCTGCAGCCTGAGATCACTGAGCGCGCTTGCCACATCATGGAGAAGCCCGGAGCGGTCCCGCCCGTTGATCTCTACCACCGTATGGGAATTCGAAGCCCGATTGTCGATTACAACGCGAGGTGGAACATGAATTGCACGCGTGCGGGACAAAGTCTGGGCAGGATTGTTTTTTCTGATCTCTGCGGCGACATCTAGGCCGCCACGAAGTGCCTGCTCCGCCAGTGCGGAGAGTTTCGCCAGGCGATGCGGCTCGTCAAATGCTTCTCCGGATGCATCCTGAATCCAGAGCGTATCCAGCGCCATCCCGTTGGTCAGCGTGTGAATCCGTGCATCCACGATAGACGCACCGGCCAGTGCCATTGCTCCGGCGATTTCAGCAAACAGACCAGGATGATCCTGTGTGTGAATGGTAACTTCGGTCACGCCGCGCGCCGGCAGAGGCTGCGTCTCGATCACAAACGGCGCCGAGCGCGACTCAGCCTCGCTGATCAGGCGCGCATGCCGGAGCTGCGTTTCCTGATCGAATGACAGCCAGTAACCCGCATAGCCAAGCTCCAGAAAGTGGTCGATTTCCTCCTTTGACGCGCCTTCCTCCGAGAGCAGTTCCGCCAGCATCGCTTTACTATGTGCAACACGCACATCACGCTCCGGTGTCGCCAGACCGCCTTCAAGAACCTCAGCCACACGCGTATAAAGTTCACGCAGCAGCGTCGCCTTCCACGCATTCCACACCCGGGGACTGACTGCCCGCATGTCTACAATGGTGAGCAGAAGCAGCAGCCTCAGCCGTTCCGGAGACTGCACTACGTCCGCTACATCCAGAATGGTCTTCGGATCATCAATGTCGCGCTGAAACGCTGTGTGACTGAGCAGCAGATGCTGGAGAACAAGCCAGGAAACAGTTTCCGTCTCCTCGCCGGACAGACCCAGCGTCGGGCATAGCTCCAGCGCAATTTCTGAACCGATTTCCGAATGATCACCGCCGCGTCCCTTCGCAATATCATGGAGCATGACCGCCATGTAAAGCGCACGTCGTGACTGCAGATCGCGGGCAAGCTCATAGGCAACCGGAATCTCGTCCGCCATCAATCCGTTTTCGACGCAGCGAAGAATGCGAATGGCCTCGATCGTGTGTTCGTCAACCGTGAAAATATGATAGGTATCGAACTGCATCTGCCCGACGATACGTGACCATTCCGGAATCAGCCCTCCCCAGAGGCCAGTCTCATTGAGAACACGGAGCCAGTGCACATGGTCGAGATGACGGTTCTGCTCTGTTTCCTGGATCGTGAGATCATCCCTGATCTCCCTTGCATGCGGTCGCCTGTGTCGTGCCGGACGATCATCGCACAGCAGGGATAGAAAAATTTCAGCCGCCCGCGGGTTTGATCGTAGAGCCGAAGAGCGCCGTTCCCAGCGGATAAGCTGCTGCCGGGCCAAGGGATGAAGCGCCACATGTCGGGATCGCGCCCATTCCAGAATCTCGAACATCTTCAGAGGCTGTGCTTCGAATGATACACCCCTGTCCGGTAAAATCTGCCCATCGATCAGTGTGAAGCCGGCATCGCGCATTGCGTCATCGGCTTTCATGACGTGTGCCGCCGGTCCCAGCGCCACACGCATGATCGTCGGTTCCAGCACATGGGTGAGGCGCATTACCTCACGAACGGTAAGAAAATAATGTCGCATGAAGCGTTCAACGCCGTTCTGGCGTCCATGCCGGGTATAACCCATGCGACCGCCGACTACCGGTTGCATATCGAATGTCAGCCTGTCTTCACCACGTCCGGCCACGTAATGAAGATGAAGACGCACTGTCCACAGAAAATCCCATGACCGGCGTGCACGTGCTGCCTCCTGCTCGGTCAGAAAGCCCAGACGGGTAAATTCAGGTGCCAGCAGATCCGAGACGTGCCTCGTGCCGAAAATATACCGGCACATCCAGTAGAGGGTCTGCATGTCCCGCAGACCGCCACGGCCTTCCTTAATATTTGGCTCAACAAGATATGGACTATCTCCGAACCGGCGATGACGTTCTGTTCGTTCTGCCCGCTTATCTGCGATAAACCGCGCTGACCCAGCTTCAACACAGGCCACGATAAACCGCGCCTCAAACATCGCGAACAGAGTGAAACTTCCGATGAGCATCCGCGCATCCAGCAGAGCCGTCCGGATGGTTGTATCCTGTTCAGCCTGCGATACGCATTCACTGATCGATCGTGTCGCATGCCCGACCTTAAGACCCATATCCCACAGAAAATAAAGGATATATTCGACAAGACTGAGAATTTCCGCCGAAGGATTCTCTGGTGTGAGAAATAGAAGATCAATGTCGCTGAATGGCGCGAGCATGCGCTTCCCATAACCACCTGTTGCCGCCACTACAACCTGATCAAGTGGTTCCTGCCCAATTCCAAGCGCCTCACCGGCGAACTGGGCGAGCGCTTTCACCATTTCGTCGGCAAAGGCCGCCAGTGCCTTCGCGGCCTGAACACCCTTGAGCTCCCGGTTTTCGAAGCGGGTTCGAATCTCCATCTGATATCGGCCAAGATGCCGCCGGAATATCGTCAGAGCTACATCGCGGGCGGGTGCCGCACCTGTCTCTCCCGCCGCTTCCCGTAATGCGACAGTCAGGCTCAGAGCCAGGCATTCCGGCGATAGCGGATCATCTCCGCCAGCAGGCGGGATGTCTGAAACAACAGGAAAGGCAGCAGTTTGAAGACTGGGCATTGCGTTCAGATCTGGCTCGGAAATTTGGATGACGGGAAGACTATGTTCGGGTCAAAAGGCCTTCGGCTTCAAGTGCCGCATTCTTCAGGTCATATAGCGTGGCAAGAGCCTCACGTGGAGACAAAGAATCCGGATCAGTCCTCAGGACACGCTCGAAAACATCGAACGTGACATTTGTGCTCACATCAACAGGTTCCCGCGTCTGTTCTGCCGCCGGTGGATGATCCTCAAAAAGAGGCAGCGGACACTGTCCGGCTGAATGTTCCTGCTCAAGCTCCTTCAGCAGTCGTCCCGCCCGGTTCACTACAGGAAGCGGCACACCCGCAAGTTTTGCGACATGCACGCCCCAGCTACGCCGTGCAGAACCGGGTACAACTTCGTGAAGAAAAACGACCTGACCTTTCCAGTCCCGCACCGCCATCGTATGCGGCGACAAGCGTGGCAGCATGTCCGAAAGCTGTGCCAGTTCATGAAAATGCGTGGCGAAAATCGTGCGACAGCGTAGCGTCGAATGCATTGCCTCCAGCACAGCCCAGGCAATGGAAAGTCCGTCCAGCGTGGACGTACCCCGGCCAATTTCGTCAACCACGACCAGCGAACGCGGACCCGCCTGATTCAGAATGCCCGCTGTCTCCGTCATTTCTACCATGAAGGTCGAGCGTCCCCGCGCCAGATCGTCCGACGCGCCAACACGGGAGAACAGGCGGTCGACTATCCCGATATGAGCCGATTTTGCCGGAACAGGCAGACCCGCCTGTGCGAGAATCACTGCAAGCGCGTTCTGGCGTAGAAAGGTAGATTTGCCCGCCATATTAGGGCCGGTCAGCAGCATCACCCGATGATCCGGCGCCAATGAACAGCTGTTCGCCGTAAAACGACCGCCCGTTCCTAGTGCCGCTTCGACAACCGGATGCCGGCAGGCGGTCAGTTCAAACGCCAGACTGTCATCAATCCGGCTTCTGCACCATGTCCCGCCAGTCGCCAGCATCGCTGCTGACTGCACCACATCCAGAAAGGCCAGCGCCTGAGCCAGTGGCGGAAGCTCTTTTTCTTGCAGTGCTTTCGTAACCAGGGTTCCGAAAATTTGTCGCTCACGCACTGCCGCGCAGTCACTGGCCGCAGAGATCCGGGCGTCGAGGTCAATAAGTTCATCCGTGGAAAATCGTGCCGCATTCGCCGTGCCCTGACGAAAACTGAGATCATCTCGCGTTCGCAGCTTCGCTCCGGTGGCGGATGGGACTTCCATCACGTAGCCAAGCTGGGCATGGTGTCGAATCTTCAGACTCGCCACACCGAAACGCTGAGCGTAGGTATTTTGCAGTGTCGCGATCATGCGGCGTGAATTGTCCCGTAACGCGCGCTGGGCATCCAGTTCACCGTCATATCCGGACGCAATAACGCCGCCGTCTTCCATTCGCGCCGGCAATTCATCCGCCAGCGCCCGGTCGAGTTCGCGCTCCAGTTCCGCCGCGCCAAGCAATGCCGATAGCGCCTGTTCAAGCAGCGACGGTCGCTTCCCGTGCTGCGCGGCCTCAATCACGGCTGCCACACGCTGAGCTGCGCTTATTGCATCCCGCAACGTCGCCAGATCACGTGGCTGCCCACGTCCAACCGAAAGCCGGGCCAGAGCACGGTCGACATCCGGCACGCCACGCAGAATCTGACGCAACGCGTCAAGGGTGGCCGTGTCGTGACGTAGCCAGTCCCAGCAGGCCTGCCGCGCCGTAATGCGTTCCGGATTTGTCAGCGGCGATGCAATCCAGGCAGACAAGAGCCGCGCTCCTGCCGCTGTCACAGTCTGGTTTACTGCGGAGAACAGCGTATGCTCGACCCCGCCATCCCGGGCGCGCAACAGATCAAGGCTGGCGCGCGTAGCCGGATCAAGTCCCAGAATACCTTGGTCGGCCTGAGGCTGAGGATGGCAGAGACGGGGCATCGTCCCCGCCTGCGACCGCCGGATATAGTCCACAGCCATCAGACCTGCTGCAGCCTCGGCATCCGTAAACGTACCGAATGCATCCAGACTAGCTACGCCAAATGTCTCCGCCAGCCGCGCCTGTGCGGCATGAGCAGCCGGTGGCGGTGCGCCCGGATGGCGTCGCAGTTCATATTCGCCGAGATCGATGTCGGGTGGCGCCAGAACCTCCGCCGGGTCAAGGCGTGCCAGTAAATGTCCCAGCTCGCCTGTTGCACAGGATGCCGTTTCGAACTGTCCGGTGGAAATGTCGATCCATGCAACGCCCCAGCTATCAGCGCCACCACGTCCGCCACTTTTACGGGCAAGCGCTGTTAGCAGATTGGACCGTCCTGGTTCGAGTAACTCATCTTCTGTCAGCGTTCCAGGCGTAACAAGACGCACGACCGCGCGGGGTAGGGGGCCTTTCTGCGCTGGTCTCGTCTTCCCTTTGCCTGTTTTTTGAGAAGGTGCGGTTGCGATCTGCTCCGCGACAGCCACACGAAATCCGCGCCGGATCAGTCGGGAGAGATAGGCTGCAGCCGCCGCTACAGGCACACCGCACATTGAGATTGGTTCACCCGCATGAGTCCCGCGAGCCGTCAGCGCGATATCAAGCGCCGAAGCCGCCGTAACCGCATCATCGAAAAACAGTTCGTAAAAATCACCCATTCGGAAAAACAAAAGAAATTCCGGATTTTCCGCTTTCAGAGTGAACCACTGCGCCATAGCCGGGGACGCACCGGCCGGAGAAAGCCTACCGGATAGCTTTACCGGATCGCCCTGCTCAGTCTCTGCTTTCAAAATTCATTCTCCGATCCGGGCAGATCATGAAGGAAAGGATTATAAACCCGATATTCGTGCCGGCGGTCTGGTCCGGTATCCCGATCCGGGGTCGTTTCCGTTGCTTCATCCTCGCTTCTGAACATCCTTCAGCGCACCATAAACTGCCATACTTTCCCAGACGCGTTTTACGTAACGCCTTGTTTCAGAATACGGAATCTGTTCAATCCAGTCGATCAGTGCATCCTGATCCATATTTGTTGGCGCCGGATCACCTCCGGACTGCAGCCACTGGCTGACACGATGCGGTCCGGCATTATAGGCGGCCGCTGTATAGGGCACTACACCGCCAAACCTCCGGTACACCTGATCCAGATAAGCCGTACCAAGCTGAATATTCACGGCTGGTGTATGAAGCGCAGTGACGGTCACATTTTCTATTCCCGCTGTCCGGGCCATATCCCGCGCAGTTCCCAGCAGGAGCTGCATCAGACCAACAGCACCTGAGACGCTGACCGCGTCCGGATTGAAATTGCTTTCCTGGCGCATGAGTCCAAGCGGCAGACCTGAAGGCAGGTCGGATTTCGGCTCGGCGAAAGGCTCGGGCCATCCCAGATCCGGCATGGAATTCCCCTTCAGGCTGGCGCGCCTGGCGACAGTCACACCGACATCAGGGAGTCCCAGCCGCTGCGCCAGCTTGCCAAGCGCTCGCTGATCGGCCGGGTCGGTGTCCTGAATAACCAGCAGAGTGAGAAAATCCCGCGCGTGAGTCCGGTCGTTCCACGATACGAGAATCTGAGCTGCCTGAGCCAGATTACTGCCATCCACATGAACTTCCGTTGCTGTCGTGTCGGCTCCGGTCTGTTGCGAAGAGCGCCACCATTGCTGTAACGCCTCCATAAGGGCTGCCGGTGGCTGCGTCGGTGCGAGCAGCGTCACTCCGGCATGAGACAGAGCTGCGGTTGCCATCTGGCCGTAAAATGTCTGCGGAAATTCAGCCGCACGCTGCCAGTCCGCAGTCGCTGAAGCTGTATTGCCTGTCTGCATGTGCGTCCGTCCGAGCCAGTACCAGCCACCGCTCCGCGTCAGAAGTGATGGACTGTCCACAAGTCTGCGGAACAGCGATTCCGCCTGATACGGATCATGTAGCTGCCGCAACGCTATCCAGCCCGCCAGGAAGGCTGCGTCCTGCGTGTGTGTCGCGTTGCCCTGCTCCATGTCGCGGGCGATCATGAACGCATCCTGAGGACGTCCTCCGGCGAGCAGGGCACGGGCCAGCGCATCGCGTTCCGTCCAGAACGCGGCGCCTGCCGCAGGATCGTCACGTTCCGCCGTGAAACCCTGATTCTTCCACAGGGCCAGTGCGTCATCGACACGCTGAGCTTTCCGCATCCAGCGAGCATGATCGAGAACCAGTATGGGATCATGGGCGAAAGAAGCAGACAGTGCGTTAAGGAGCGTCTCCGCATCTGCATCATTTCTGCGGAATGCCAGCCGCGCTGCGGCAAGATGTGTCTGATCCGGAGAAAACGATCCAGTCGTCCGTGTCGCCGCTGTTAGCTGTCCTGTGCGTTCTTCCCTTTCAAACCGTATCCAGCTGTCTTCCGGTGTTATGTTTGATCCGGCGAGCGACTGAAGAATTGCCGCATCGTCCGCATTATCCGCTCCCTCCCGCCAGGCAGCCCGCACTGCAGCCTGCAGTTCTGTCGTCACTCCGGCCACCCTGGCACATCGGCTCAGAGCCCTCGCGTTGTTGGTCGGCTGGTGTTCTCTGCACAAGGTAGCGGCGATAGTATCATCAGGTTCACTGGCCAGCGCCTGCTGATAGCGATTCTCAATAAAATGCCAGCGCGGCCAGACAGGGCGGGTCGCCAGAAAATCCGCGTAAGTTTTTGCCGGAATGGTGGCGTCCGTCTTCCCGATGAGCTGAAGCCAGATCGTCAGCCGGCCGGCAACATCGTCTACAGGTCCGGAATTAACCGCCTGCTGCTCCGTCGGCCAGGCCGCTGCGCCGTAAGAAGAGGGTGGGGAATCCGTCTGTGGGGCTGCTGCGCACGCAGAGAGACTGAGAGCTGCCGCAGCCAGCAGACGAAAACGATGCCGGTTCATCCGATGTGATCCAGAACCTCATGGCCTCCACCCCAGATCAGTTCGAGAGCGACACCAAGAACAACCAGCAGGCCAATCCAGGCGATCCACCGAAACCGGTCGAGAAGCCGGGCTATGAGAGTCGCAGCGACCGCCATCAGCATTACCGAAATCGCAAGTCCTGAGATCAGAACCCAGATATGCTTCCCCGCAGCCCCGGCGACAGCAAGCACGTTATCCAGACTCATAGACAGATCAGCGATAATGATCTTTGTGATAGCGCTCCGGAGAGCGCCGGGTGCCTGCACGTCTTTCTCGTGATGAGCTTCGGGTCTCCGCAGCTCGCGATACATCTTCCAGCATACCCAGAGCAGAAGAAGGCCGCCGGCAAGGCGCAGGCCGATAATGGCCAGCATCTTCGTTGCGACCACTGCCAGAGCCAGTCTGATCACTGCAGCGGCGCCAACGCCGATGAGGACCGCCGTTCTGCGCTGGGCCGCCTCCAGTCGTCTTACGGCAAGACCAACGACGACAGCATTGTCCCCGGCCAGGGTGATATCGATCAGGATAACCTGCAGGAGAGCGGTCAGCGAGGAAAGCGAGAGCATAATCTCGGCTATACAACCTTGGGTGGATCGCGACCAGCGCCAGATGAGTTTGCGCCAGATACGAAGGGAACCTCTCTCGTAACCAGCAATCCGGTATGCGCAAATGTGTCGTCGGCGGTTTCGGCTTCCCTGATTGTGACGACCACCGGCTGATCGGAAGCAATCATATGCGTCGGGTCAGATCACGTCTCAACGTGGCAGCTCTCAATGCTTCCGCGAGATCACCCGATGCCGCACAACTTCGCCCACGATGATTAGTGCCGGACTACGGAATTTCCCGGCTATCGTGAGCTCTGGCAATGACCGGAGGTCAGCTGCGATTACCCGCTGATCCGGTTGCGTACCCTTTTCCACTACGGCGGCTGGCCAGTCCGCCGGCAGGCCATGTTGTATCAGCCTCTCGCACAACATGCTGATCCCACCAAGTCCCATGTAAATCACAACGGTCTGCCCGCGCCGCGCGATTGTGTCCCACGGCAGGTCGAGCGTTCCGTCTGCCCGTGCATGTCCGGTCAGGAACAGGCAGGACTGTGCGCAGTCCCGATGAGTCAGTGGAATCCCCGCCGAGGCCGCACAACCATTCGCTGCTGAAATACCCGGAACGACCTGGAACGGAATTCCGGCTCCCATCAGTGCCTCTATCTCTTCGCCACCCCGCCCGAAAATAAACGGATCGCCACCTTTCAGGCGGAGAACCCGCTGTCCTGCCCGCGCCCTGCGGATCAGTTCGTCATTGATCGCCGATTGCGGCAGAGCGTGATCACTGCGCTGTTTGCCGACAAAAATGCGCTCGGCATCGCGCCTTACACGGTCAAGAATTTCCGATGGCAGCAGGTGATCGTACAGCACACTGTCCGCGTTTTGCATGAAGCGCAGCGCCTTTAACGTTAGCAGATCCGGATCGCCCGGCCCCGCCCCGACCAGCCAGACCTCGCCCGCGTACAATTCACTCTGGCTCCCTGTTGCCAGTGCTTTCGCCTCCCGGCTGGCTTCCGCTTCCAGCATCGCTCGCGCGCTGTCCTCATCTCCCGAAAGTGCCTGCTCGCTACCGCTGCCGTCGAGAAAACGCTCCCACACCCGCCGCCGTGTTTCAGCGAAAGGATGAAGTGTTGCAACCGCCGGCCGCATTTTCTGCATGAACCGCGCCAGCCGTCCGATCTGCGCGGGCAGAAGAGTCTCGATCTGCTCCCGAAGCCGCCGGGCCAGAACAGGTGCTGCCCCGGATGATGAAATGGCGACCAGAACAGGCGGACGACGAACAATAGCCGGCGTAATAAAGGTAGATGGTTCCGGATCATCAACGGCGCAGACCGGAATATTCATTTCCCGGGCAACTTCAGCAACCAGTCGGTTCAGCGCCCGATCGTCCGTCGCTGCAAAGACCAGCCGGCAGCCCGGTATGTATTGTCTGAGGATGTCGTCTGATACCGCAACAGCAAAATGCTGTACACGGCCGGCCGCAGCCAGACGGGAAAGTTCGCCATTCAGAGATAGCGATAAGATTGTAACGTGCGCTTCAGTCATCATGAGCAGCGCGATCTTATTCGCCGCGATAGTACCGCCACCGATAACAAGCGCCTTCGATGTCGAATCCAGTCGAAGCGTTACAGGGAACCAGGGCAATCGCAGCTCTGTATCGGGGTCATCCTTATCCATCGGTGCCGCATTGTCCTCTGATGATAAAATTTTCTGATTTTCGTATCTCCGATTACCGCCTCTGGCCCAGCAGGCACATCAGTGTGAACAGTCTGCGTGCCGTAGGCTTGTCCATCGCGATCTTGCCTGCGAGCCGTTCCATGAGCAGATCAGCAGCCTCATCGTGAACACCGCGCCTGCCCATGTCGATCGCCTGGACTTTGGTGCGGTTTCCCTCCTCCATTGCCAGCTCGAAACTTTCTATCATCAGCGCATAATCTTTGATCAGGCGGCTGAACGGCGAGAGAGAGATCATATGTGCATAAAGAGCTGTGTCCTCTTCATTATGGACATCGAAGACAAGTCCGGAATGACCACTGACTGAAAGATGGAGAATAAACGGGCCCGTCAGTCCATCAGGCCGGAAATGCGCCGTCTGACAGAGATCAAGTATTGCCTGCTCCCGATCTTTTCTGCGTTCAGGATGCGCATCCGTCGCGGGATCAAGAGCCGTGTCCAGCACAACACCGATCAGAGCGTCAGGACGCTCGGACGGCAGGGTCGGCTCGTTCCGGCGGTTTCTGCTATGATGAAGTGCGTCCATACCAACCTCCGGCGCTGTTCGGGTTTTTCACCCTGTTTCTGTTTTTTTGCCTGCCCGGGGCGTGCAGGAGTAATTTTGTAATTTGCCACAGACCGATTGCTAAATCTTCTGGAAACTGAAAGCGCTCCCGCTATGGTCTGCTTTTCCGGACCTGCAGAAAAACAGAAATAAATATGCTTCAGGTCGCGTGTTTTTCTTGTCAGCAATGTTTCTTGCTCTTATGAGGAAGCGCCAACGGTCGGGAGCCCGAGGCTCGTTTTTTCATTATGGCTGTCTGAGACGCAAATCTGCGTCATACTGTCGTCGCAGAGATTTCCTTGTCAGGAATCATCTGTCACGGGCCATTGATGAGACAAGGCAATGCCGGCACAGGGCAGTGCCCTGAAGGCGAATCGGGACACCCGCATCACGCAATCAGGGGTCTCCGCGCCATGGCTTCTAAAGGTTCACTTTACGATCGTATTACCGAGGCTCTCGCTTTCGATGACGTCCTCGTTGTCCCCGCGGCCTCCGATGTCCTTCCGGCCCACGCTGACACACGCACGCGTCTGACACGTACCATCGACCTCAATATCCCGCTTGTCTCCGCTGCCATGGATACCGTCACCGAAGACGCCATGGCCATCGCCATGGCCCAGCAAGGCGGTCTTGGCGTCATCCATAAAAACCTCGAACCCGCCGAGCAGGCCGAACAGGTCCGCCGCGTCAAACGCTTCGAATCCGGCATGGTGGTTAACCCCGTTACTGTCGGACCCGACCAGACGCTGGCCGAGGTCCGCGCCATTATGAGCCATCACGGCATCAGTGGCCTGCCAGTCATCGAGCCATCCTCTCAGAAACTCGTAGGCGTGCTTACCAACCGCGACGTCCGTTTCGCGAATGACCCTGACCAGCGCGTCAGCGAACTGATGACCTGCGAAAATCTCGTCACCGTCCGCAATGGCGCCGACGCTAATACTGCCCGCCAGCTTCTGCATAAGCACCGGATCGAAAAACTGCTCGTGGTGGACGACGCCCATCGCTGCATCGGTATCATTACCGTCAAGGACATGGACAAAGCGGTCACTCATCCGCTCGCTGTGAAAGATGGTCTTGGTCGTCTCCGCTGCGCCGCTGCGACCGGCGTCGGTGAAGATGGCTTCAAACGTGCCACACTCTTGATCGAAGCCGGGGTTGATGTTCTCGTGGTTGATACGGCCCATGGTCACTCCTCGGGCGTTCTCCGTGCCGTCGAGCGCATCAAAAGTACCAGCAGCGAAGTTCAGGTCGTCGCTGGCAACGTCGCGACACCGGAAGCCGCCCGCGCGCTCATCGAAGTCGGTGCCGACGGCGTGAAAATCGGCATCGGCCCGGGATCTATCTGCACGACCCGTGTCGTCGCAGGCGTCGGTGTGCCGCAGTTCTCCGCCGTTCTGGAAACAGCCGCGGCCTGCCATGAACTCGGCGTCCCGGCTATTGCGGATGGTGGTGTCCGCACCTCCGGAGATCTGGTCAAGGCTGTGGGTGCCGGCGCCGACGCTGTCATGGTCGGTTCCCTGCTCGCTGGGACCGATGAATCTCCCGGCGAAGTCTTTCTGTACGAAGGCCGCTCCTACAAATCCTATCGCGGCATGGGCAGTCTTGGCGCCATGGCGCGCGGTTCTGCCGACCGCTATTTCCAGGACGAAGTCAAAGACACCCGCAAAATGGTGCCGGAGGGTATCGAAGGTCAGGTGCCTTATAAAGGCGCCATGGGGCCGGTCGTTCATCAGCTTGTCGGTGGCCTGAAGGCAGGCATGGGTTATACCGGCTGCAACACAGTTGCCGAGCTTCAGACGAAAACCCGCTTCCGCCGCATCACCAACGCCGGCCTTCGCGAAAGTCACGTCCATGACGTGTCCATCACTCGTGAAGCACCGAACTACCGGCGCGACTGACCACAAACCCCGGACGATCCGTCATGGCACTGTCCGGCAACCGCTCATCTCTCCCGGATATCAGGACGCAGTATGACTCCCTCCGCCCGGCTCGCTGCCGCCATTGACCTGCTGGCAGAGATGGACGCCGCGCCTCGTCGTCCCGCCGATGCCGTCGCCAATAGTTTTTTTCGCGAGCGTCGCTTCATCGGCGGCGGCGACCGTCGCGCCATTTCTGCCCTGGTCTGGGATGCGCTGCGCCACTGGCGCCGGACCGCATGGGGCATCGAACGAACGGGTGGCGAAGCCACGCCACGCCTGCGCATTGCCGCAAGACGAATTCAGACTGGCTCTACCCTGGGAGCCCTCTCGCAGGCCTTCGTCGAAGGCCGTTTCGCGCCCGGGGCGTTCACCCAGAACGAACGCTATACGCTCGACTGTATCGCGAAAGCTGACTTGTCAGAGCAATTGCCTGACGCCGTTCGGCTCGAGATCCCAGATTGGCTGTTCCCCCATCTCCAGGCGCGATTTGGTGCCGATCTGGAAAAAGAACTGGAAGCCCTCGGCCAGGAGGCCACGCTCGACCTCCGTGTGAATACTCTGCGAGGCGATCGTGCGACTGCCTGCAAAAAACTGATGCGCGACGGACTGAACGCTCAGCTCACCACGCTTTCACCCTGGGGCCTTCGCCTTTCGGGGCGCGTGCCCGTTACTTCCAGCACCGCTTTCAAAGACGGTCTCGTCGAAATCCAGGACGAAGGTAGCCAGCTCGTCGTCGCCATGCTTGGTGCCACGCCCGAAATGCGCGTCCTCGACTACTGCGCCGGGGCAGGGGGCAAGACACTCGCCATTGCCATGACTATGCAGAATCGCGGCCATATCATCGCGTGCGATGTCTCCGTGCCGCGTCTGGATGGCGCCGTCCGCCGTCTCCGTCGCGCTGGCGCCCACAATGTCGAACGCCACCTGCTGATTTCCGGCGACAAATGGGCCAAGCGCCGTGCGAAATCCTTTGACCGCGTTCTCGTAGATGCCCCCTGCACCGGAACCGGCACCTGGCGCCGTAACCCCGATGCACGCGTCCGCCTCGAAGAACAGGATCTGAAAGAACTCATCGTCAAACAGGCCGAAATCCTTGACCGCGCTGCTGCCCTGGTCCGCCCGGGCGGCCGGATGGTTTATGCCACCTGCTCGATCCTCGATGCCGAGAACCGTGACCAGATTGACGCCTTCCTGGCCCGCAACAGCGAGTTTTTGCCGGTAAACCCCGATTCAGATGACGTGCCCAAACGGTTCCGTAATTCCCCGATGCTCTCGCTCACCCCGGCCCGGGATGAGACCGATGGATTCTTCGCTGCCGTTCTTGAACGAAAAGCCGCGCTCGTCATGGAACCTACCGTCAGGCAGCCTGAAGCAGACGATCCGCCAGCACTCTGATTGCAGGAAGAGCGGCCTCCTGCAGAGTCGTACCGACTCCCACATTACCGCCGGACAGCCGGATAAACCCTTCTGTCATTCCATTCTGCAGCATTCCCTCGGAATGAACGATGATTCCGTCCGTATCCTCCAGACCGCCGCTGCCGCCGGTCTCCGTCCGCGGACGTAGTTCTGAGCCCCAGGCCTTGCGCCAGTAATCCCGGACCTTTTCGGGGTAAAACCGCCCGTCTGCTGTATAACCACAGAGCGGCTTGCCTTGTGCCATCATATACCCGATCTCCACTGCCGTGCCGGGGTCCATATCCGCTGCCCGTCGAAACGGATCAAGACAGAACAGCCCCGCGTCGCACCCGTCCATCAGATCCCTGTCCGCCGAAATGATGGCCAGCGTCGTCTCATAACCCGGCGCCAGTCCCGCTAGATCCATCTGCCCGTCAAGCGGCGCCACCCCTTCAAGACCGGCTTCGGCACAGAGACGTTTAAGATCCGCAAAGATCATCTCTGCATCCGGCCGGAATACGAGGTCCCCGGCAAGATAGACTCGCGGACGATCCGCGCGAGACTGTTCCCGAAAATGAACATCACCAGAAATATCTGTTTCGTTAATGTTCTGGATGGAAAGCGGACGTTGATTTTCAGCACTGGGCATACAGGGATACTCATCATGATCAGGTTGAACACCACTGCGCGACATCAGGAGGATTTGACCGCGGGCGGTGTGAAGGCCATCATAATGTCATGATCCTGCTGATCGACAATTATGACAGCTTCACCTTCAATCTCGTTCACTATTTCGGTGAACTCGGGGCTGAATGTGATGTACGCCGCAACGATGCCCTGACTGTTGAGGAGGCCGTTGTTCTCCGGCCGGAAGCCATCGTCATCTCCCCAGGCCCCTGCACCCCTGCCGAGGCTGGTATCTGCTGCGATCTCATTCGGGCTGCCGGACCGCATATCCCGATCCTGGGTGTCTGCCTCGGTCATCAGGCTATCGGTCAGGTCTATGGTGGCCACGTCGTCCGGGCCCCGAAGCCCGTTCACGGCAAACTGAGTCCCGTGTTTCATGAAGATACCAGCGTGTTTGCCGGTCTGCCGAATCCTTTCATGGCCACCCGCTACCACAGTCTCGTCATCGACCCCGAAACCTGCCCGGATGTGCTGGAGCGCACTGCCTGGACAGAAGACGGTATCATTATGGGTCTGAAGCATAGGCATCTCCCACTTCACGGCGTGCAGTTTCATCCGGAAAGCATCGCCTCGGAATATGGGCACGATTTGCTGCGTAATTTCCTGTCCATCGTCCGTCAGTGGCATAATGTTTCACGGGCGGCCTGAAACGATGATGAGTCTTTCACAGGTCAGCGCATAATGTCCGGAACCTCAGCCCCGCCGTCCGTGCGGATGCCAGTCATGGCGCCAGATGAGTGCTTCCGCGCGTTTCTCGTCGCTGCCTCAACCGGGAAAATTTTTTCTGAAGAAGAGGCGGAAACCATCTTCGGCCTCATCATGGACGGTGCCGCGACCGAATCTCAGATTGCCGCCTTTCTTATGGCCATGCGCGTACGCGGCGAGCAGCCCTCCGAACTGCTCGGTGCAGTCCGCGCTCTGCGGGTGAGAATGACAGTGGTCGACCATGTGCCCTCCGGCACCATCGACGTCTGCGGAACTGGTGGCGACGGCCACGGTACTCTTAACGTCTCCACCGCCGTCTCCTTCGTGATGGCCGCTCTCGGCGTTCCCGTCGCCAAACACGGCAATCGTGCCCTGTCTTCCCGCGCCGGAGCTTCCGACGTGCTTGAAGCTCTTGGCGTGTCGCTGGATACCGATCCCGCCGTTCTCGGTGCCGACCTGCATACGCGTCGTCTCGCATTCCTCTCCGCGCCGAACCACCATCCGGCCATGCGTCATGCCGCCGGTGCTCGGAAGGCGCTGGGTGTCCGGACCCTTCTCAACTTTGTTGGCCCGCTCGCCAATCCCGCACAGGTGAAACGTCAGCTTATTGGTGTATCTGCCAAGCAATGGATGAAACCGATTGTCGATACCCTTGAAAAACTCGGGTCGGAGCGCATCTGGTGCGTCTGCGGCGAGATTCCCGGTGATCATCCTGATGGTACCGGCGCTTATATCGATGAAGTGACACTTGCCGGCCCCACGCGCGTTGAAGCGCTCGAGAACGGTAAGCGCCTCAGTTTCAGCCTCACTCCGGATATGGCGGGCTTTCAGACGGCTCCTGTTTCCGCTATTGCCGGTGGAGGTCCGGTTGAGAACGCCGTTGCACTCGAAGCTCTGCTGCACGGCAGTAAAGGTCCTTACCGTGATACCGTCCTGCTGAACGCCGCTTGTGCCTTGCATGTGGCAGGACAAGGGGTTCTGCTGAAAGACCAACAACCGGACCCTGCCGCACTGGTCCGGCTCGTTTCTTTAGCGGCCCATGTACTCGATAATGGCGCCGCTCTTGCTGTCCTGAATGCGAGCCGTGCTCGTCATGCAGCAGGTAAGGCGGCACTTGAAGGCCGGGCGTCGTAATGCAGTCGTCCGGAACCGGGTCCGGCCCGTTTCCTGAAACTGTGTTCCATATACATGGCCACGAGACATTTTTTTGCTTCAGACTGCGCACCAGACGTCGCGCATTGTTATTCACGTCCAGTTGCGAGATAGAAACATGATGAACGAGACCCCAGATTCAGCTTCGGCGAAGTCCCTTGAGGAAATTGCCGATACCGCTCCGGCCGTTCTCGATCGCATCGTGGCACGCACACGGATTGAAATCGCCCATCGTTCCACCCTGACGAGTTTGAAAGACATTTCCGCAAAAGCGCGTGAGGTCGATTTCCACCCGCGCGGTTTTGGGCGGGCTCTCAAAGAAAAAACTGCCGATCTTACCCCCGGTCTGATTGCCGAGATCAAAAAAGCCTCGCCCTCGGCCGGTCTGCTACGCGACCCGTACGATCCCGTCGCCATCGCGAAATCCTATGCGGGTGCGGGGGCCGCCTGCCTCTCGGTACTGACAGAAAACTCATGTTTCCACGGTTCCAATGAAGACCTCGTGGCCGTTCGTGCCGCCTGCCAGCTCCCGGTGCTACGGAAGGATTTCGTGATTGATCCCTGGCAGATCTACGAAAGCCGCCTCATTGGCGCCGACTGCATCCTGCTCATCATGGCCATTCTGACCGATGAGGAAGCTGCCGAACTCGTCGATCACGCTAAAGGGCTCGATATGGATGTCCTCGTCGAAGTCCACTCGGAAGACGAACTCAACCGCGCGCTCGTCCTCGATACTTCGCTCGTTGGTATCAACAATCGTAACCTCAAAACCCTGACGACTGATCTGCAGACCACTATCGATCTTGCGCCTCTGGTCCCGCCGGACAAAATCATTGTCTCGGAAAGTGGCATCAAAACTCATGATGATATCAAGCGCCTGAGCGCCGTCGGTGCGAGTGGCTTCCTTGTCGGTGAAGCCCTCCTGCGCAACGCGGATCCAGGAGAAGGGCTCCGCGCGCTACTGGGTAACGGCTGAGGTCGGCCGGGGCATGACTGAACACATACCTGTATCAGACAGCGAAGAAGATATTTCCACCAGAAAAATTCCGGGCGAGACAAGAAGCAGACTGACGCATCTTGATGCCGCCGGAAACGCGGTCATGGTCGATGTCTCTGCAAAACCGGATACAGAGCGCGTTGCCACGGCCCGCGGGCGTATCGACATGCGTCCTGACGTTCTTGACATGATTGTGAATGGCGACACGCCGAAAGGCGATGTGCTGGCCGTCGCCCGCGTAGCCGGCCTGATGGCCGGTAAGAAAACGTCCGATCTCATCCCGTTGTGTCACCCAATTTTTCTCTCTTCGCTCAGGGTTTCTCTCAGACCGGAGGGGAGCGGAATCGAAATTGAGGCCATTGCGAAAACCACCGGCCCGACAGGCGTTGAGATGGAAGCGCTGACAGCGGTGAGTGTCTGCGCACTAACTGTTTACGACATGTGCAAGGCTTTGGATCGAACAATGCGTATCGGAGATATACGTGTTGTGCAAAAATCCGGAGGTCGATCCGGATCTTTCGTGGCGCCCGGCGAGTCGGGCTGATTTCTGACGGAGACCAGACAGAACACGCCCGGTAAAGGTGTGTCTGACGATCTCTCATGTGGTGATTAAATGGAGCGCGGTTTATGAACGACGGTGCCAGTGTGGCCAGTGCGACCGGTAATGGTCGGAACGATCCGGCCCTTTCAACAGACCAGCTGCAGCAGGCTTTCTATGAAATGCTGCTGATCAGGCGCTTCGAAGAGAAAGCCGGCCAGCTTTACGGTATGGGTCTCATCGGCGGCTTCTGTCACCTTTACATCGGCCAGGAAGCCGTCGTTGTCGGTGTCCAGCTCGCTCTGAAAGACGGGGACAAGATCATCACTTCCTATCGCGATCATGGCCAGATGCTCGCCGCCGGCATGGACCCAAAAGGAGTCATGGCCGAACTGACCGGCCGCGCCACCGGCTACTCGCATGGCAAGGGTGGCTCGATGCACATGTTCTCGCGGGAAAAGAATTTCTACGGCGGGCATGGCATCGTTGGCGCACAGGTCGCCCTGGGCATCGGACTTGCCTTCGCCAACAAATATCGTGGCACGGATGAAGTCTCTGTCGCCTATTTCGGTGAAGGTGCCTCTAATCAGGGACAGGTTTACGAAAGCTTCAATCTCGCCGCGCTCCATAAACTGCCCTGTATCTTCGTTATTGAAAACAACCGCTACGGCATGGGCACCAGCGTCGAACGTGCCTCGGCGTCGAAGGAACTGTGGCGCAACGGTGAGCCGTGGGGCATCCCGGGTAAACAGGTCGATGGCATGGATGTTAATGCCGTCAACGCCGCCACTCAGGAAGCCGTTGCTCATTGTCGCGCCGGCAAAGGTCCGTATCTGCTGGAGATGTCTACCTACCGTTATCGCGGCCACTCCATGTCCGATCCGGCGAAATACCGTGCCCGCAGTGAAGTCGACGAAATCCGTCAGAAGCATGATCCGATCGATCATGTCCGTAATGAATTGCTGGCGGCTGGGGTTGAAGAAGAAAAACTGAAGAAGATAGAAACGGATGTGAAGGCCATCGTTGCTGAGGCGACAGAGTTCGCCGAAACGAGTCCTGAACCCGATCCGTCCGAACTGTACACAGACGTGCTCGTAGAGGCTAAATAACGATGGCTGTCCAGATTCTTATGCCGGCCCTTTCGCCCACCATGACGGAAGGCAAACTCGCCCGCTGGCTGAAAAAAGAAGGCGATACCATCAGCGCCGGGCAGGTCATCGCGGAAATCGAAACCGATAAGGCCACAATGGAGGTCGAGGCCGTTGATGAAGGTATTCTCGGCAAAATCTTTGTTCCCGAAGGTACCGAAGGCGTTGCTGTCAACACCCCGATTGCTGTCCTGATCGAAGAAGGCGAGACTGTCCCCGATCAGGCGACGACCAGTGCTGCCCCGAAAACCACGCCGACCACGGAATCCACCGGCAGCACGTCCGCAAATGCTCCCGCCGCTCCGGTGAAATCTGCACCTGAACCCGAAAAAGACTGGGGTGAGACAAAGGAAATCACCGTCCGTGAGGCCCTGCGCGACGCAATGGCACTCGAAATGCGGCATGATCCTGATGTTTTCCTGCTTGGAGAGGAGGTCGCTCAGTATCAGGGGGCCTATAAAGTCTCGCAGGGCCTGCTGGATGAATTCGGCGAGAATCGCGTGCTCGACATGCCGATCACCGAACATGGCTTCACCGGTATGGCCGTTGGTGCGGCTCTGACCGGTCTGAAACCCATCGTTGAATTCATGACCATGAATTTTTCGATGCAGGCTATCGACCACATCATCAATTCCGCCGCCAAGACTCTCTATATGTCCGGTGGTCAGATGGGCTGTCCCATCGTCTTCCGTGGCCCCAATGGCGCCGCTGCCCGTGTTGGCGCCCAGCATTCGCAGTGCTACGGGAGCTGGTACGCCCATGTTCCTGGTCTGAAGGTTGTTGCGCCCTGGTCGGCTGCTGACGCTAAGGGATTGCTCCGAGCCGCCATCCGCGACCCCAATCCGGTCGTCTTCCTTGAGAACGAAATTCTCTACGGACAAAAATTCCCTTGTCCTGTTGATGAAGATTTCATTCTTCCGATCGGAAAAGCGAAGATCGAACGCGCCGGTAAGGATGTCACTCTGGTCGGTTTCGCGATCAGTGTTGGCACAGCGCTCGTCGCAGCCGATCTTCTGGCTGAACAGGGTATTGACGCCGAAGTCATTAATCTCCGGTCTCTGCGTCCGTTCGATACGGAAACGATCGTTGAAAGCGTGAAAAAGACCAGCCGTCTGGTCACGGTTGAGGAAGGCTGGCCTTTCGCCGGCATCGGCGCGGAAATTGTCATGCAGGTCATCGAACACGCCTTCGACTGGCTGGATGCCCCGCCTGTCCGTGTTGCCGGCGTGGACGTACCGATGCCGTTCGCCGCCAACCTTGAAAAACTTGCCTTGCCACAGCCCGACTGGGTCGTGGACGCTGTCCGCAAGCTGGTCTGAGGAGAACGTCATGGCTTTTGATATCCTGATGCCGGCGCTCTCGCCGACTATGACGGAAGGCAAACTGCTCCGCTGGCTGAAGAAAGAAGGCGATACCATCAGCGCTGGTCAGGTCATTGCAGAAATCGAGACCGATAAGGCCACGATGGAAGTCGAGGCCGTCGATGAAGGCATCCTCGGTAAAATCTTTGTTCCTGAGGGTACCGAGGGTGTTGCCGTCAATACCCCAATCGCTGTTCTGATCGAAGAGGGTGAAGCCGTTCCCGATCAGGCCGGGACCCCTAAAGCAACTACTCCTCAGAAACCGGCGGAAGCAGCGCCCGCTGCTCCGAAAGCTGCCGCCGCGCCGTCTTCTCAGAAGGCAGCTCCGGTACCCGCAGCACAGTCCGCCGGAACACCAACAGGTCGGATCATCGCTTCTCCGCTTGCAAAGCGTATCGCGAAAGAAGTCAGTATTGATCTTACTGACCTGAAAGGTTCCGGCCCGAATGGCCGCATTGTCAAACGTGATGTCGAGGCCGCAAAAACCAAAGGCCCTGCGAAACCGGTCACTGCGACAGCCACCGCCACCGTTCCGGCCGAAGCCGAAATCGTCCCGATGTCCTCGATGCGGAAAGTCATCGCTCGCCGTCTGACGGAAGCGAAGACCACCATTCCGCACTTCTATGTCTCCGTCGACGTGCAGCTCGATGCTTTGCTCAGCCTTCGCCACCAGCTTAACGCGGCCTCGCCGGCCGAAGGTGACGACGCGTTTAAGCTGTCCGTCAACGATATGCTCATCAAAGCCGCTGCCATCACTCTGCGGCGCGTCCCCGGCCTGAACGTATCTTACGCACCGGATGCCGTCGTTCATTATCCGTCCGTCGACATTTCCATTGCCGTGTCAATTCCGGACGGCCTGATCACTCCAATCATCCGCAACGTCGATAAGAAAAGCCTGCGCGAAATCAGCAACGAGATGAAAGACCTCGTCGCCCGTGCCCGCGTCGGCAAGCTGAAACCAGAAGAATTCCAGGGCGGATCGTTCTCGATCTCCAATATGGGCATGTACGGAATCAGCGCCTTCTCGGCGATCATCAATCCGCCACAGGCTGGCATTCTCGCTGTCGCGGCTGGAGAAAAGCGTCCGGTCGTCAAGGGTGACAGCCTCGCCATAGGTACCGTGATGACCGCGACTATCTCTGTAGATCACCGCGTCATTGACGGTGCTTTGGCTGCCCAGTGGATGTCGGTCTTCCGTTCTGTCGTCGAAAGCCCCATCAGTCTGGTGGTCTGAGACATAATCGCCGTCAGGCCAGAGATGACTTCAGGAGCATACATATGAGCACAACCGACTTCGATCTGGTTGTCATCGGCGGCGGCCCCGGCGGTTACGTCGCCGCCCTGCGCGCAGCCCAGCTCAAACTTTCCGTTGCTGTTGTCGAAGGTAATCACCTCGGTGGTATCTGCCTGAACTGGGGCTGCATCCCCACAAAGGCACTTCTTCGGGCCTCTGAGATCAATCATCTCCTCCATGACCTCGAACAGTTCGGTTTCGCTGTAGACAACCCACGCTTCGATTTCGAAAAAGTCGTTGCCCGATCACGTGCTGTCTCTGGGCAACTGTCTGGTGGCGTTGCTCACCTGCTGAAAAAAGCCAGAGTTCCGGTTTTCAATGGATTTGGAAAACTCAGCGGCAATGATGGTAAAAAGCGAAAGATTGCTGTCACTCTGAACGATGGCGGCACCACTGAACTGAAAGCGGCGCATGTTATCCTGGCGACCGGTGCACGCGCCCGTGTGCTGCCGGGTCTGGAACCGGACGGTAAATTCGTCTGGTCCTATCGCGAAGCACTTGTCCCCGATATTCTGCCCCGTCGTCTGCTCGTAATCGGCTCCGGCGCCATCGGAACCGAATTTGCTTCTTTCTACCGAAACATGGGATCTGAAGTCACACTTATCGAAGTGGCCGACCGCATTCTGCCGGTCGAGGATGAAGAAATCAGCAAGCTGGCACATACCGCTTTTGAGAAACAGGGGATGAAGATCCTTACCAGCGCAAAGCTCGGTCCGCTTTCAAAAGGCAAAGAAGACGTGACTGTCGAGGTCACAACCGCCAGAGGGACAGAAAAGCTGACTTTCGATCGTGTCATTTCTGCCGTCGGCATTGTCGGCAATGTCGAAAAACTCGGTCTGGATAATACAAAGATCGAGGTGGACCGTACTCATATCAAAACTGACCATCTGTGCAAAACCGGCGAACCCGGCGTCTACGCAATAGGCGATGTCGCCGGTGCTCCCTGGCTCGCCCACAAAGCCAGCCACGAGGCTGTCATGTGCGTGGAAGCCATTGCCGGCCTTCCTGTTCACCCGATCGACATCACAAAAATTCCTGGCTGCACCTACTGCCGTCCACAGGTCGCTTCGGTCGGCTATACTGAAGCGAAAGCAAAAGCAGCAGGGTACCAGGTTCGGGTCGGACGCTTTCCTTTCATTGGCAATGGCAAGGCCATCGCTATGGGTGAACCCGAAGGTCTGGTGAAAACTGTCTTCGATGCCAGAACAGGTGAACTCCTCGGGGCCCATATGATCGGCGCTGAAGTCACGGAAATGATCCAGGGCTACGTTATCGCCAGAACGGGTGAGCTTACCGAAGCTGAACTGAAAGAGACGATCTTTCCGCATCCAACAATTTCGGAGTCCATGCACGAAGCGGTCCTCGCCGCCTATGATGGCGCTCTGCACTTCTGAGGATGGCAGGACAGATTTTCACAACAGTCATGCAGTATTCACGCAACCGGCCTCATTACGTAAAAAGAGGTATTCTACTCGTAAAACCGATTGTGACATGTTGTTCCTCGTCTTGGCGGAATCGTCACTGTTCATCTTGGACGATGCGATACCCGATGGTTTCGGCCTCCGATCCATCGGGAAAGTTCCCAGTAATCTGCCCGTATCCTCATTTTGTTTAACGAATTAGCATCAATTTCTTAACGGACCTGGGACAGGTCCCGAAAGGCGATTTCCATGCCCGGAAAGTAGTCAACTAAGAAGGCAAATATATCTTTGCCTGAACCCATCGGAGTACAGTGCCGCCAACTCTGTCAGACTAGGCCGTCCGGTCAAGCATTCCGGGCAAACCGGGGATTCCGCCGTAATCGAAGTGGGAGCCTGGTCAGATGACCCGATGCACCCATTCATGCGTATCCGCTACCTTGCCACGCTGCGTACCCAGCAACGCTGTCCGTAATTTCCCTGTCACCTGACCGGCGCTCGTCCCGCTGCCGATTCTGACCTCGCCTTCGCGTGTTTTCACCGTTCCGATCGGCGAAATCGCGGCTGCCGTCCCGCAGGCAAATGCCTCTGTCAGATGACCTGACTTCGCATCTGCAAGCCACTGATCGATCGCATAAGGTTCCTCGCGCACCGTCAGGCCCTGCTCGCGTGCAATCGTCAGTACGGAATCCCGTGTGATTCCCGGCAGAATGGTGCCGGTCAGGGGAGGGGTCGCAATCGAACCATCCTCAAACACAAAGAAGATATTCATTCCTCCCATTTCTTCGACGAAACGGTGCTTCACAGCATCGAGAAATACTACCTGATCGCAACCCTGCGCCTTCGCTTCCGCCTGCGCCAGCAGACTGCCCGCATAATTGCCGCCACATTTTGCTGCGCCTGTACCTCCCGGTGCCGCCCGCGTATAGTTCTCCGAAATCCAGACCGTCACAGCGCCGTTGCTGAAATATGCTCCTACAGGTGCGCCGATTACCAGAAAGAGATATTCGGAAGCTGGTTTCACACCCAGAAACGCATCATTGGCGAACATGAACGGCCGGATATAAAGGCTCGCGTTCTCTCCTTCCGGAACCCAGTCACTATCTGCTTTCACAAACTCATCGACGGCCTCAATAAACAGGTTCTCCGGCAGGATAGGCATCGCCATCCGTTCGGCCGATTTCTGGAAACGTTGCGCATTTGCTTCCGGACGGAAAATCGCGATCTCGCCATCGCTGGTCCGGAAGGCCTTCAGGCCCTCAAAGATTTCCTGAGCATAATGCAGCACAGCAGCCGAAGGGTCGAGTGAGAGCGGCCCGCGCGGCATCACCTGAGCATCATGCCAGCCCTTACCTTCCGTGTAGCGGATCATCACCATATGATCTGTCGCCACCCGCCCAAATGCAGGATCTGCCATCATTGCCGCACGCTTTTCTGGCGAGGTCGGGCTGGGATGCGGAAGATGGATGAAGGTCAAATTTTCGGCGCTGCTCACGGCCAGTGTCTCCTGAATACCTGTCTGCCCCCCGCGCAGGGGATTAACTTAGGATCGTATCTGACCGGAAAATGAATCGTTGAGCAATCCGGAGCACACACAATCCTGCCCGTCCGCACCTCCAAATGCTTCTGTTGCTTTTTTCTGCTCGTTATGAATGAGACGAAACCGCCATATATTCAGCGCCCTTTTGATTATTAGTTTCACATATTTGCAATGCGGCAACTTGTCTTAAGCTTTGGTTCGATCGTCAGATCATTTTGTAATACGCTGCCCGATCAGGCTGCGTTGCCGTGGTTGCCCTGTCGGCGACTGGTGCCACAGTGATCGGGTATCTGCGTCCGCTCAGTGGGGTGGAGATATTATTCTCTGAGATCCATGACCCGTAACGGTTCCCGCAGAAGACCTGCGTCTCATGAGCTATTTAGTGTCCCCGAGCGAAGAGCAGACCTGACACACGCGATAATTTAAAAAGGAGACGAAAATTACTGTCTTCAGACCGGTGTTTTTGCATGGATATGGAGCTTTGCTGCCGTAAGCTGTCCGGCCACATGGGCCGGGAGATCATCAGGTTCGGCGACTATCGCCTCCGGGGCAGCCTCTTCCATCTCTCCGCTGCTGCTATAGCCCCAGCGAACTCCAAGCGCGCGAACATTATTGGCGTGAGCACCGGAAATGTCGAACCGTCGATCTCCGATCATCACGGCGTTATGTGGATCGATTTTGTGATCGCGCAGAACAGAGCCAATAAGTTCAGGTTTCTCTGCGCCGCTGTCGTCCGGACGGGCACCATAGACCTGGGTAAAATGGTTTATCAGTCCAGCACGCGTCAGAATCGTTTCTGCCAGCGTCTTCGGTTTTGATGTCGCTATAAAAAGTTGTGCCCCTGTCCTGCCAATTGTGTTGATGGCTTCCCGCATTCCGGTGAATACTGGCGTATGTCGTGCGCCATTTGTCTCGTAATTGCGACGGTAGCAATCCATGGCCTCGTCACATCGCGTATCATCGTAATGCTGCAGCACTTCACCAATCAGATCGCGCAATGGCGGTCCCACAACCCAGGTGAGATCATGATCGGGATCGGGCGTATGTCCAAGATCCCGTAAACTGCGATGGATGCTGTCGATGATGCCAGAGCGAGAATCGATAATGGTTCCGTCGAGATCAAAAAGAACGGCGGTGCCGCGTAGCATATGGTCGGTGTTGGGCATAAATACACTCAGTCTTCTCGGTAGTGAGGATAAGACTAATCTGTTTTGTTCATTCTGGCGATGCCCGGCTCTGGTCATCCCCATTCGTTTTCCAGGCGCCGAAGACTGATATGGATTGAGGCTGAGTGCAGCGAAGATTTCATCTCATAGCATTCGGATACTTCGTGCTCGGAGATATTGCCACAGAGGTCAGTTTACTGAAGTTGCCAGGGACACATCACGAACAAAAAAAGTTACTCCTTCACGTCCCTGCCAGGTTTCATGACGCAAATATCCGACAAAATTCAGATGCGGTCGGGTTTTGTCTTCAAATGCCGTCAGGGTCGGTCCGTCAGTGACGCGGAACATCAAAGCTTTAATATTTCGGTTTCCTTCTCCTGCCAGAATTAAACGGAGAGTATTCCCATTGGCACCGATGCGGTCGCTTCTCACAACCTGTAAATTAGTAAGTGCAATCAATGGCTCATCATTGCCCTGGCCGAATGGGGCGAGAATGTCGATGGCTTTGGCTGTTTCAATGGAAACTCCGCGAGGAGACAAAACTGAATCGATTTCAAGTATTGCACGATCCGGACGGGAACAGGCTGCCGAGAGCCTGACATTTAAAAAATCATGCAGATCAGAAACAAAATTTTTCGAAAGGCTAAAGCCTGCAGCCATTGCATGGCCCCCGCCGTTTGTAAGTAATTTATTCTCCCGGGCGGCTATTATGGCGGCACCCAGATCAATGCCAGGAACAGATCTTCCCGAGCCTTTGATCTGGCCATCTTCCTGTTCTGCGCAGACGAGAGCTGGCCGGTTGAAACGCTCTTTAATCCGGCTTGCTACGATTCCGACAACGCCGGCATGCCATTCGGACCCGACTAGCATCAGGACCGCATTTCCCTGATCAACCTGAACCTGCGCCTGCTCCATCGCGCGGTCGAGAATGTCTGTCTCCACTTCCTGTCGTCGGCGATTAACGGCGTCAAGACGTTCCGCCAGTTCTCTTGCTTCCCCGGCATCCTGTGTTGTGAGCAGGCGAGTGCCCAGATGCGCTTCTGCAATTCGGCCGCCTGCGTTGATTCTTGGACCAAGAGTATAACCCAGAGCAAATGCTGACGGAGCTGTTTTTAGTCCCGCAATTTCGGAGAGCAGCCGCAGACCAGGCCGCAACTGACCTGCCATGGTGCGGAGACCCTGACGAACAAAAGCTCTGTTGAGACCGGTCAGCGGCATTACATCACAGACGGTAGCAAGCGCCACGAGATCAAGTTCGCCAAGCAGGGCTGGTTCAGGACGCTGATCGGAAAACCATCCTGATTTTCTAAGCTCGCGCACGGTTGCCACGATGGTGAAAAATGTAAGAGCCGCAGCACAGAGATTACCAAGCTGCGAAGTGCAATCCGCTCTGTTGGGATTGACGGTCGCGAGGACGTCCGGGAGTTTTCCTTCTGATTTATGGTGGTCGATAATGAGAACGTCAGATCGGTTTTCAAGGCATGTCAGAATGTCTCCGGCAGCGGTCCCGCAATCCAGACAGACAGTGAGTGTGGCCCCTTTATCGGCGAGTGACAGCAGCGCCGGAACGTTGGGGCCGTAACCTTCGGTCATCCTGTCTGGAATATGGGTGAGAACCGTACAGCCAAGTTTTTGCAGCGTCGTCGCCAGCAGGGCCGTGGAGCAGGCGCCGTCGACATCATAGTCGCCAAAAATGGCTACCGTTTCCTGAATTTTAACTGCGTGCGCCAGACGGGCTGCTGCGACATCCATGTCTCTCAGGCAGGACGGGTCCGGCATAAGCGCGCGCAGTGTCGGATTCAGAAAGCTGGCGGCACTGTCAGGAGTTATGCCCCGCAACGCCATGACGCGACCTGCAATTTCTGGCAGAGCGTAACGCTGGGCGATTGCGGAGCCAAGGCGCGCGATAGCCGGATCATCAGCGCCTGGCCGCCACTGCCACCGGCAACCGGATAGGCTGGATTCTACGCCGAATGCGGGTGGAGGAACGGAAGGGCCTCCGATAAGGACATCACCGGGGGCCTCTGCTGTAAAATCACCAGAAAGAGCTTCGTCACGCATGTGGTACTACGGCCGACGAACAGACGGGACGAGAAGCAGATATGACATGATCGTTTTAGCGGGCGCTCCATGTCTTCGTATTGAAGTTGTGATGGCCTTCGACAAATCTCAGGGTTCCTGATTTCGAGCGCATCACCAGGGAATGGGTGATGGCGTGGTGAGTTCGCCTTTTAATGCCCTGGAGCAGGAAGCCGGTGGTCACGCCGGTTGCGGAGAACAGGACATCCCCTGCGGCAAGGTCATGCAGATCGAGCTTTCTGTCGGGCTCTTTTCCCGGGTTCATCTTTATTGCGCGGGCACGCTGCGCCTCGTCCTCAAACAGGAGGCGGGCCTGCATCTGGCCATGCATACAGCGAACAGCGGCAGCGGCCAGTACACCTTCAGGCGCTCCTCCGGAACCGGCATAAATATCTACCGTTGCGGTCTCAAGGCACGCGGCGATGCCTGCGGCAACGTCTCCGTCGGAAATCAGGCGCACACGGGCTCCGGCTTCACGGGTTTTGGCGATCAGTTCAGCGTGGCGTTCCCGGTCGAGGGCGCAGAGGACAATTTCTCCAACGTCCTTGCCTCGGGCTTTTGCGAGATTGCGCAGATTTTCGCCGACCGGAGCGTCAAGGTCGATCAGATCGTCAGGCAGGCCGGCACCAACAATGATCTTATCCATGTAAACATCTGGCGCATGAAGAAAATTTCCGTGTTCGGCGAGCGCGACCACGGTGATTGCGTTTGGCATGTCCTTTGCACAGAGATTGGTGCCTTCAAGCGGATCAACGGCGATATCCATGGGCGGGCCGCCTGCGCCGACTTTCTCGCCAATGTAGAGCATCGGCGCTTCATCCATTTCGCCTTCGCCGATCACAACGGTTCCGTCGATAGCCACCGTGTCGAATGCCACGCGCATGGCTTCAACGGCGGCGCCATCCGCGTCGTTCTTCTGCCCGCGGCCTGTCCAGTGAGAGGACGCCAGGGCTGCGGCTTCCGTGACGCGCACCAGTTCGAGGGCGAGGTTACGATCCGATACGACGAAAGGTCTGGAAGTTGCTTCGGCCGACATGACTGTTCTCCGTTGTGAATCCGCATCTGGCGCGTGGAGCAGAACTGCTGCGGGTGGTGATTCAGTTATAGACACACTGAGTGAGGCATAAACATGGGGTTCATGCGGCAGACTCTGTTTCGGGCATTCAGACCGTATCCGGATGGTATTTCCAGGGCACCTCAGAGATTTTCGATTCTGACGAGGACCGGAGGGGAAAGAACGACGGGAAGGGCTGTGATTTTGCTGACGGCATCCTGCATTCCCGCTTCACAGGTGGGATGGGTGACCAGAACGAGCGCCACGCTTTCGCCCACTCCCGCTGAAGGCTGCTGGATCATGCTGTTCAGGGAGACGCCACAGTCACGGAGGACGGCGGCGATATCCGCAATGACGCCGGGACGGTCGGCAACGGTCAGGCGAATGTAGAACGCGCCCTGTCGTTCAGAGGCCGGCCGGCTGCGGACAGGCTGAAGACCTGTTGTCTCCGTTCCCCAGACCGGTGCCGTGGTGTTACGCGCCAGATCAATGAGGTCGGCGGCGACGGCGCTTGCCGTGGGACCGGCGCCGGCGCCCCGGCCTTCGACCATAAGGCGTCCGACGAATGTTCCTTCCGCGATGACCGCGTTGAAGACGCCGTCGACCTGCGCGACCGGTGAGGTTTCGGGAATAAGGCAGGGGGCCACGCGGGCTTCGACGCCTTTTTCAGTTTGTCTTGCGAGGCCGATCAGTTTGATCCGGTAGCCAAGTGTCCGGGCGAAACTGAAGTCGAGAGCACCGATATGGCGAATGCCTTCGACATGGACGCTGTCGAAAATGACCGGACTGCCGAAAGCCAGCGATGCGAGAATGGTCAGTTTGTGCGCGGCGTCGATCCCGTCGACGTCGGTCGACGGATCTGCTTCCGCGTATCCGAGTTCCTGCGCCTCTGCGAGAACGTCGGCGAAGTCACGGCCGGTTTCGCGCATTGCGGTAAGAATGTAATTGCAGGTGCCGTTCAGGATACCACCGATCCAGAGAAGACGATCGGCGGCCAGACCTTCACGCACGGTTTTGATTGCGGGAATCCCGCCGGCGACGGCGGCCTCGAACAGCAGAGGGGCGTTGTTCTGTTCGCTGAGCCTGGCGAGTTCATCGCCGTGCAGGGCTATGAGCGCCTTATTGGCTGTTACGACCGGTTTCCCGGCGTTCAGAGCGGCTTCCACAAGCGCGCGGGCCGGTCCTTCGGCGCCGCCGATGAGTTCCACGATCACATCGACGTCAGGGTCGCTGACCAGGTCGGCTGCGTTATCATGCCAGGTGAAGGAAGCGAGATCGATTCCGCGGTCACGCTTCCGGTCACGGGCGGCAACGGCGGTGACTTCGACCGGACGGCCGGCGCGGGCTGTGATCAGGCTGGCATTGTCGCGCAGCAGGGTGATGAGACCGGCACCGACTGTGCCGAGCCCGGCAACGCCAAGCCGCAGGGGTGTTGCTGATGCGGCGTTCTCCGGCGCTGATGTCACGATGCGCTGTCCTCCAGAGCTGGTTGTTTATCGGTTTTGGGAACGGACCGGGCAGGGCCGGCGCCGTGGCTGCTGAGAAAACCACGGATGGCGCGCGTTGCCTGGCGGAGACGCTGGGTATTCTCGACGAGGCCGATGCGGACGAAGCCTTCGCCGTGTTCGCCGAAGCCGAGACCCGGGGCGACGGCGACGCCGGCTTCCTGCAGCAGGAGTTTGGAAAAGGCGACGCTGCCCATATCGCGGAAAGGCTCGGGGATTGGCGCCCAGGCGAACATGGAGCCTTCCGGGGAGGGAATCTCCCAGCCGGAACCCTGAAGGCCACGAAGGAGGACGTCGCGGCGCTCTTTGTAAAGCGCGCGGATTTCGGCGACGCAGTCCTGCGGGCCGCTGAGAGCGGCGACGGCGGCGACCTGAATCGGGGTGAAGGCGCCGTAATCGAGATAGGATTTGATGCGGGTCAGGGCGGCGATCAGGTGGGGATTGCCTGCCGCGAAGCCCATGCGCCAGCCGGCCATGGAGTAGGTTTTGGAGAGTGAGGTGAACTCGACGGCGATGTCTTTCGCGCCGGGAACGGCGAGGATCGACGGAGGGACGAGATCACCGAAATAGATCTCGGCATAGGCGAGGTCGGAGAGGATGAAGATCTCTTCCCTGCGGCAGAACGCGACGATTTCCTTGTAGAAGTCGAGATCGGCCAGGTAAGCGGTCGGGTTCGACGGGAAGTTGACGATCAGCGCGGTCGGCTTCGGGACGGAGTGGCGCACGGCGCGCTCAAGGGCGCGGAGCATGTTCTCGTCCGGGTAGGCCGGAATGGAGCGGACGGAGGCGCCGGCGATGATGAAACCGAACTGGTGGATCGGGTAGGACGGGTTCGGCACCAGAATGGTGTCGCCGGGGCTGGTGATCGCGGAGGCGAGATTGGCGAGGCCTTCCTTCGAGCCGAGGGTGGCGATGACTTCCGTTTCCGGGTCGAGCTTTACGTTGAAGCGGCGCTCGTAATAGCCGGCCAGGGCCTTGCGGAGTCCGGGGATGCCGCGGCTGACCGAATAGCGGTGGCTGCGGGGATCGGCGACGGTTTCCACCAGCTTTTTGACGATATGCGGCGGGGTCGGGCTGTCCGGATTGCCCATGCCGAGATCGATGATGTCCTCACCACGGGCCCGGGCAGCGGCCTTGGCCTTGTTGACCTCCGCGAAAACGTAAGGCGGGAGGCGACGGATGCGGTGGAACTCTTCGGTCATGGCCGGGCTGTCCTACAGGCTCTTCAGGCTCTTTGCTGCCGGGATGGCAGGGGAGAATGTATAGGAAGCGGCGGGTGGTCAGGCAAGGCGAAGAGTCCAGAAGGGGTGGGGGGCTGGTCTGCCGGTTTCGGAGGGTTGTGAGGTGGCGATTATTTTTCTGGGCGTGAGGGGCTGAGCAGTCGTCAGGCGGGTGAGGCAGGGTGGCATGACGGGGAGAATTGTCCGGTCTGGCTGTGAGGAGCGATCATGGCGATGACCGCAGATTCCGCATGTCTCTGCCGTGGAATTCAAGAGCGGAGTGCAACGGGTTTCATCAGCCGGCGCTTGCTGCGTTTCGGGGACGTAAAAGTCGGGCAAACGGATTCCAGAATGTCATGGACATTTTTGTTTCCGTTTGCGAATGAAAAAAGGAGCGGTATCGTAAGCTCAGAACCTGTCAGTCTGCTGACCTGAGCAGCGATCGGTGATTCACAGGTTTGTATGAGGAGTAAGCCTGTGGGCGGGATGTTTTTGCTCTCTGAGAGCCGGATGGCGCGGACTGAGTGGGATTTTCCGCCTGTGCGTGGACTGCTGCGTATGGATGACGGGCGGAGGCTGCGCGGCATCGGATATGTGATCCGGAACGGGTTTCGGTGGAAGCCGGCATGACAGACAGAAAAGCGGTCAGGACGATTGCCGCCGCGACTGTCGGCAATGCGCTGGAGTTCTTTGATTTTACGGTCTTCACTGCTTATGCGGCCTATATCGGCGACTATTTCTTCGAAAGTACGGATGACTATGTCCGCATTCTGCAGGCTGTTTCCGTGTTCGGTCTGGGATTTGTTGCCCGGCCGCTGGGAGCGCTGCTGATCGGCTATTACGCGGACACGCGAGGCCGTAAGGCGGCCATGACGCTCACGCTGCTTTCCATGTGTCTGGGATCGCTGCTGATCGCCGTTCTTCCGGGATACAGGACGATCGGCATTCTCGCGCCCATTCTGCTGCTCGTCGCCCGCCTGCTTCAGGGGTTTTCCGTCGGCGGAGAGATGGGGCCCGCCACGGCGTTTCTGGTCGAATCAGCGCCGGATATGAAGACTTCCCGTCGCGCCGCGTCCTGGCAGCTGGCCAGCCAGTCCTTCGCCACGATTGCTTCCGGGCTGCTGGGCGCCGCCCTGAGCCTGCTCCTGACCCGGCATGAACTTGCCAGCTGGGGATGGCGGATTCCCTTTGCGATCGGCGCCATGATCGGTCCGGCTGGTCTGTGGCTCCGGGGGGCGCTGGAGGAGACGCTGGTGCCCGAAGCCGGCGATGCGCATCCGCCTCATATTCTGTCCGTATTCACCCGGATGCCGGTGGAAGTCCTGTCCGGAATGCTGATTACCGCCGGGGGCACGGTGCTTCAGTATTTCTTTCTTTATTGCGCCCTGTTCGCGGGCAGGAATCTCCATTTCCATGCGCTTCCGGCCCTGTCGGTCAATATTGCGATCGGAGCCGGAACGGCGTTCGGGGCGATTGCCGGCGGCTATCTGGTCTCGATGGTGGGTCAGACAGCGATTGTCGTGAGTTGTCGCATCATTCTGGCCTGCACGATCGTGCCGGTCTTCGTGCTGTTTTCCCACGGCGCGGGCTTTCCGACCGTTTTCTCGCTTCTCGGACTGCTCGCCATTTTCCATGGCGCGGCCTCCGGAACCGGGACGGGAATTCTGACGCGGCTCTTTCCCATGCCGGTCAGGACGGTGGGTGTGGGGTGCGCCTATTCGCTGGCGGTCACGGTGTTCGGCGGGTCAGCCCAGCCCATTTTCACCGTGATCATCAGCCACACGGGAAGTTCCGTCTCATGGTGTTTCTATGTGGTGGCCATGGCCCTCTTCTCCACGGTTCCGTTTCTGTGGATGAGGAAACGCCTGCGGGATGAGCCGGCCTCCCGGACATTCTCTGATTGCCAGCTGTCTGAAAGTATTTTTCATGAAGATGTCACCCGAAGACCTGTCGTCGTTTCTTGCGGAGCTCAGGGAGTGGGTCAGTATCGAGACGCCAACAGCCAGTCCTGAAAAGGTCGATGAACTCGGGCGGCTGATCATATCCCGTGCCAGGGAGGCCGGGCTGGCGGCGGAAGTCCATGGCGGCAACAGGGATATACATGGCGCTCCGCTGGGCGACCACATGGTGCTGTACGATCCGGAGCGGATATCGAACGAAAAGGGCGTCCTGCTTCTCGGTCATATCGATACCGTTCATCCGCCCGGCACTCTTGCCGGCGGCCTGCCGTGGAGACAGGACGGAGACAGGCTGTACGGACCCGGTATTGCCGACATGAAGGCGGGCGTTCTGCTGGCCTTCAGGGTTCTTGCCGGGTTCTCGCGGAAGTCGCCGCTGCCGATACGGATGCTGATTGTGTCGGACGAGGAAATCGGCAGTCCGTCCTCCCGGCGTCTTATCGAGGAAGAGGCCGCCAGGGCAAAGTATGTGCTGGTGACGGAGCCGGGGCGGCCGGGCAACGGGATTGTGAGCGGCCGCAAGGGTGTGGGGCGCTATTTCCTCTCCTGTCATGGCCGTCCCGCACATTCCGGCCGCGCTCATGCCGAAGGCCGGAGCGCGATCAGGGAGCTGGCCCACCAGATTCTCGCCCTTGAGGCCATGACGGATGAAAGCCGGGGCATCACCGTCAATGTGGGTCTCATTGAGGGAGGCACGGGCGCCAATGTCGTGGCCGAACATGCCTCGGCCGTTGTCGATCTGCGTGTTCCGGATGAAGCCACAGGCACGGAAATGAACGGGCGTATCCTCGGCCTCAAAGCAGCTGATCCGGATGTCGAGCTCACGGTTGAAGGCGCGATCAACCGGCCCGGCTATGTGAAGGACAGGGGGATCGCCGCTCTGGTCGAAAAGGCGGAACGCATTTCCAGGGCGGATGGGCAGGAGATTTTCGATCTGTCCACGGGCGGAGGTTCGGACGGCAATTTCTCCGCCGCCATGGGGGTGCCTACGCTCGATGCTCTCGGGGTTGTGGGACACGGCGCCCATACGTTGCAGGAGCATATTGAAATATCCAGCATTCCTGTCAGATGGAATCTGCTCACGGAGCTGGTTATGCAGGGCTGAGGGGCTGTTTCAAAAGCCTGCCTGTGAAACTTTCTGCAGATTATAAAGAAGTTTTTGGTGAAGCTTTTTCAGAAAGCTTCAGAGACGCCGCCTTTTTGAAAAAAGGCGGCACCCAAAAAATTTTTATTAATTTTTATCAAAGGCTTGTCGCGACGTACTTTTTGCTGTCCGGGCGTCAGATGGAGCGGAGTGCCGCGTATTTTCCGCCAGCATATGGCGGTGCATGTGTGGAAGGCTGTCGGGGGAGGGCTCAGCGGGATTGTTTATGGGTAATCCGTAACGGTCTTCAGTGGGAGCTGTTCCGAACGTTACGTCATCTGGCTTTCGGGCTGTAAAGAGATCTGATGCACAGCTCCTCTTCATAAGAACCTGTTAATCACTGAATGCTTTTAATATTTAAGTCATTCACAGGGGTGCAGACTGAGCTTCTGTTGTGGAGCGACGTGCTGCTTTTGCGGCAGAGGGGGTTTTAACAGGCTGTTCTCGGGTGGGCTCAGGGCCGGGCTGGTTTTATTCTTTATTATGTATGGGTGCGGCTGCTGGCGGAGCTTTTTCCGGGGTGTCCTGACACGGCGATGACCGGTATGGTGCGCGGCGAAACGGAGGCGGGGCGGCCTGTTTGCGGCTGATCTCTGCTGACGGAGCGGAAGTGAAAGCGGGTCTGGCGGAAGGGCCGGGCCGGTGCAGCGGGGTACGGGTGTCTGATGGACGGTTTTCTTCTGGATTACTGGGGCAATATTCTTGATTTCGATGAAAATCAGGGTGTTGTCGTCAATCGTCGTATCGATGCAGCGTCGCCGAAACTCCGTGTATCTGTCGAAGGGGATGTCGCCAGCTTTTCTTTCCGCAATGCGCAGGGTGTGTGGGAAGGGCTTTCGGTTTTTCCGGACAGGCGCCTTCGGGCCGGGGAGACGCTTGCGGGATCGTTTTCCGTGTCCTGGCAGCGGAGCGGGGTGAAGTATCCGGCTTTCGGATATAACGGGCTTTTTCTCAGTGTTTCGCCGGACGGGACGGTGGCGGTCGACAAGACGCGGGTGTTCGACTGGGAGACGTTCCGCTTTCTGTCCGAAGATGAGTTTCGCCGGCTGACCTGGGTGACGGAACATGCGTGGTATTCGCGGTCCCAGGACAGGATTGTTGCGAAGCCGGTTCCGGTGCGGGACAATTTTACTCTCGATTTTTCCGGTCTGCCTGTACGGATCGACGATCTTTTTGAGGTGGTTTCGCAGTCCGGCCTGAAAACCATCGATGTTTTCTACGACACCTGGCGGCTGGAACGGCTGGAGCTGTTTAATCCCGTTATTTACTGCTGTTCTTTCGGGCGGGACGAGGCGTTTGAGTCGCTGGAGATGACGGTTGAGTCGCTGCGGCGGTTTGCGGGATATGACGGCGATATAAAGGTTCTGACCGAGCGTGACCCGGAGGAGGTCAGGCGACGGTATGCGTCGCTGCGCGATGAGAAGGTCGGGCTGGTACCGTATGTGCCGCTGGATCTGATCGATTACATGTCCTCGCGGTTCGATATTGGTAATTATGAGGAGTTTCAGCAGTATCAGCCAATTCTGTATCTTGATACGGATATTATTGTCGGGCGCTCTGTTGATGATCTTTTTCTGAATATTATCCGTGATCCGGCGTCCGCTGTTTATGTGTATGTCGAGACGCGGGCTCCCGCGGAGGCGAATTACTGGGGGAAGGAACTGTTCGACAACGATCCGTTCTCCGTCATGCCTGATTACGGGTTCAGCACGGGTGTGATGGCGTTCCGGACTCTCGACGGCGCCGATTCTTTTCTGAAGGCGGTCAGGCAGGTGATTTTCCGGCAGAGCCGGGAGCTGGGGTCGCGGCTGCATCTGCGCTGCTACGATCAGCCGGTGGCGAATTACGTTCTGGCGAAGATGGGATGCAGCACGGATGCGCAGTTGCTGAACCGGTTCGTGGTCAATTTCGACATGAAAATGAATCATGTGGATACGGCCGGTTATGACGCCTATGTCTCGGCGTTACGGGAGCCGGTGCTGCATTTTGCCGGTGGTGTCGGGGGGTATGACTGGAAGCTCGGGGCGATGCGTCGTTACCGGGAGTGGCTGCTGCGCCCGGACCGGGTGGAGCCGGAGCGGGCCGTGCCGGAGTTCGCGGAGGCGGGGCTTCCCGGGGCTGACATGTCCGTGGTTGGGGTGACGAAGCCTGGAACGGTCGAAGCGGAGAAGGCTGAGGCTGAGAGTTCCGGAGCCGGACGGGGGCTGGTTCCGGAGAGTGCCGGCCTGGAGAGGCTGGTGCCGGAGAAGCTGATGTCAGAGAATCTGGTATCAGAGGATCTGGCGCCGAAGGGGCTGCGGAGCGGACGGCGCTGAGACGGGGGCCGGTTCGCGGGGTTCTGTGGGGCTGATGGAAAGGTTGCTGGCGGGGACCGGTGAGGCGGGACCGGTCTGAAGCGGGGATTTCGATGTTTCGGGGTGGTGCGGTTCAGGGAGTGATTCTGCCGCGTGGCTGACGGGGCGGGGTGATTTTCAGGGCGGCCCTGTTCCGTGTTTTTTCTCTCCGTGTCTGTCCCGTGGCCTGTGCGGCTGCTTTCCCTGCCTGGTCCGTGTTTCCCTACTTGGAGAGAGGCAGGCGAGCCGGTAACGTTGGGGGATGGCCGAACCGATCGTATTTTCCTCTCCTGACCCGACGATGCGCGAGCTTCTCGCGACGCATCCGCAGCTGACGCTCGACGTGCAGTGCGGGCTGATGCTGGAGGGCGTGCCGCTGCTGGCGATTGCCGATGAGATGGGTACGCCGTGCTGGGTGGTCAGCGCGGGGACGCTGCGGGCGCGGGCGGGGCGTCTGCTCGGGGCGATGGCGCAGGCGGGGCTTTCCGTTTCGCCGCATTTCGCGGTGAAGGCGAACGATCATCTCGCGGTTCTGGAAATTCTGGGACAGGCCGGGTTCGGGGCGGATGTGGTCAGCGGAGGCGAATTGCTGCGGGCGCGGAAGGCGGGGATTCCGGCGTCCCGGATCGTGTTTTCCGGCGTGGGCAAGACGGATGCGGAGCTGCGGCTGGCGCTGGCCGAGGGCATTGCCCAGGTGAATGTGGAGAGCGCGGAGGAGCTGGAGATTCTCTCGGGGCTGGCGGTGCAGGCCGGGCGTGAGATGAGGGTGCTGCTGCGGGTCAATCCGGATGTGGATGCGGGCACGCATGCCAAGATCACGACGGGCGTGGCCGGGAACAAGTTCGGCGTTCCGTGGGACGAGGCGCTGGAGCTGTACCGGCGGGCGGCGGCGCTGCCGGGCGTCCGGGCGGCTGGTTATGCGATGCATATCGGCAGTCAGATTCTCTCGGCGGCGCCGTTCCGGGCGGCCTATGCGCGGATGGCGGAGCTTGTGCGGGCGACGCGGGAGGCGGGGCTGCCGGTCAGCGTCGTGGATTGCGGCGGCGGGCTCGGGATCTGTTATCGCGATGAGGGCGAGGGCTCGCCGGATGCCTGGGCCGGGGCGATCCGGGCGGAGCTTGGCGGGCTGGATGTGCGTCTGGCGATCGAGCCGGGGCGGTGGATCGCGGCGCCGGCCGGGGTGCTGCTGTCGACGGTCGTGTTGCGCAAGGCGGTGACGGGCGGGGCGCCGTTCATCATTCTCGATGCGGCGATGAACGATCTGTTGAGGCCTTCGCTTTATGATGCCTGGCATGGAATCGTGCCTTTATCCCCCCGGGACGCTGTGGCGGAGCCGGAGATCGCGGCTGTTGTCGGGCCGGTCTGCGAGTCCGGGGACATGTTCGCGCAGGAGCGGAGCCTGCCGCGGCTGGAGCGCGGGGCGCGGGTGGCGGTGCTCGATACCGGGGCGTACGGGGCGGTGATGAGTTCCACGTATAATGCCCGGCCGCTGGCGGCGCAGGTGCTGGTGGACGGGGATCGCTGGTCGGTCATCCGGGCGCGGCAGGGTGTGGAGGCGCTCTGGGCGGAGGATATCGTGCCTGAGCGGATCAGATCTCCGGCATGAGCGGGACGCAGCATCCGGGGGCGGGTTTTTCGGGAGGCGGTTCTCCCGGTTCCGGGTCTTCAGGGCATGGTTCCGGGCGGGCTCCGGGGGGTGACGGGGCGCCGTCGCCGCTGGCGTTGCTGACGGCGGCGCGGCTCCGGGCGCGGCGGGTTCTTGCGGCCGAGGATGTGACGCGGCGGCTGGTGCCGGCGATTGCCGTGGTGCTGCTCTGGATTCTGGCGGCGCTGCTGCGGCTGCCGCAGTCGCTTCCCGACTGGCTGCATCTGATTGCCGAACTGGCCTGTCTGGCGGCGGTGATCTGGCTCGCGCGGCGGGGGCTGGCCGGGTATGAGCCGCCTTCCGAAGGGGCGGCGGACCGGCGGCTGGAAAAGGTTTCGGGGCTGGCGCACCGGCCACTGGCCAGCCTGACGGACAGATCGTCGGGGATCGGGTCTCAGGCGCTGTGGACGGCTTATCAGAGCCGGCTGATCGCGTCTCTTGGTCCGCTTCGCGCCGGCTGGCCGAAATTGCGGTTCGCGGCGCGCGACCCGTGGCGGACGGCGGTGCTGCTGCTGCCGGCTGTCGTGATTGCGGCAGTGCTGGCGGGCGGTCATGCGCCGGGGCGTGTCGCGGCGGCGCTGGTGCCGGGGTGGGATGATCCCGATGTGCCGCTGCCGCATGTGGAGGCGTGGATCACGCCGCCGCATTATGCGCCGTCGGCTCCGGTGTTTCTGAAATCCGGCCGGGTTGCCGGTTCCGTGCCTGAGGGGGCGGTGCTGACGGCGACGGTGACGGGGCTGCACGGGACGCCGGTGCTGGACGGACATCTGCTGGATGAAAAGCAGCAGGCGCTTGATAAACGCTCGTGGCGGGTGGAGGGGAAGCTCGGCTCTTCCGGCTGGCTGGCCTTGCGGGCGCGCGGGCGGACGATTGCGCGGTGGGACATCACGGTTGCGCCGGATGCGGTGCCGTCGGTGAAGTGGGGCGCGGAGCCGGGCGGTGAGAAGGGCGGGCGGCGGACCCGGATTCCGTTCGAGGTGCATCATGCGTACGGGATTGCGTCGCTGGTGGTGGAGATGCGGCTGGCGCATCCGTCCTTTCTGGCGAAAAAGCGGGTGCTGCGGGTGCCGCTGCCGCTTTCCGGCCATCCTGTCGAGGCGAAGGGGACGGCGACGCCGGACCTGTCTTCCGATCCGTGGGCCGGGGAGGAAGTTTCGGCCGTTCTGGTGGCGACGAGTGTCAGCCATCGGGAGGGGCGGAGTCAGGCGGTGACGTTCCTGCTGGGTTCGCGGCAGTTCAAATCGCCCGTGGCGCGGGCGGTGCTGGATCTGCGGAAGCGGCTGGCTCTGGGGTCGGAATCGCGGAGCGCGGCGTCTGAGGATCTGACGGCGCTGGGGGAGACGCCGGGACCGATTGCTGAAAATACGGGAATGTTTCTCAATCTGACGGCGACGGCCTCTCTGCTGGCGGACCCGGATGTGGAGGACGACGCGGCGCGGGATGAGGCGGTCGGCCGGCTGTGGGATCTGGCGCTGGACATCGAGGACCGGCTGCATGGCGGCGCGGAGGGGGCTCTGGCGTCGATCGATGTGCGGGCGGCGCAGGAGGCTGTCGAGCAGCAGCTCCGGCATATGCGCGAGGACAACGCGCACGGGCCTGAGGCGCAGGCGGAGCTGCAGCGGCGGATGCAGGCGCTGCGGCAGGCGATCGCGCGGAAGATGCAGGCGCTGGCGCATCAGGCGATAAAGGACGGGACGGCGATTCCCGATCTGCCGGGGTTGTCGAAGAATGGCGACAGGGCGTTTCAGCGGCTGATGCAGCGGCTTCAGAGCGATGCGGCCGAGGGGCGCGAGGGCGCGATGGACAAGCTGCAGCAGCTTGAGGATTCCATTGAGCGCATGCGGAACGCGACGCCGCAGGATATGGCGCAGCTCGCGCGGCAGATGGAGGCGCAGCAGAAGCTGAAGGACCAGACGGAGGGTCTTCAGGATCTGGTGAAGCAGCAGACTTCGCTGCTGGATCATGCGCAGTCGCGGCTTGACCGGGTCCGGCGGGCGGATGAGGCGCGGCAGGCACGGATGTCGCCGCCGGACGAGGACGGGGACAGCGATCTGTCAACGATGTCGACGCAGGAGCTGTTGCGGAAGCTCGGGCTTGTGCCGCCGCCGGGAGAGAGCGGTCAGGAGCCGCCGGCGGGTGGAGAGACGACGGGCCGCGAAAATTCCGGAGGGGGGCAGGGTCAGCCTGGAGGGCGGCCGGGAGATCAGTCGTCGCCGGAGCAGTCTGGGGGACAGTCGGGCGCTCAGGCGGGGTCTGGCGGGCAGCCGGAGAGTGGCCAGTCCGGGAATGGCCAGCAGGGTGTCGCGGGTCAGGGCGGCGGTTCGGATGCCGCGAATACGGCGGCGCTGGATCAGCGGCAGGCGGACAGGGCGTCCCAGCATGCGCTGATGCGGGCGACGGATGAGCTGAATCAGGAATTTAAGGATCTGACCGGCAAGGAGACGCCGGCTTTCGCGAAGGCGCAGGCGGACATGCGCGATGCGCGTCATGCGCTGGCGTCCGGGAATGACTCGCAGGCGGTGACGGCGCAGATGAAAGCGTTGCAGGAGTTGCAGCAGGGGCGGCAGCAGATGCGGCAGTCTTTGCAAAGCAAGGGCGGCAGTTCGGGGGCGACGAGTTTTCTGCCGTCCTTTGGCGGTCGGGGCAGCGGGAGCGGTGACGATCAGGGGAGCGGGAGTGGCGGCGGCGACGGAGGCGATGACGGAGGTGATGGCGGTGACGAGGGTGCGGGTGACGACCGGAACGCCGATCGCGATCCGCTGGGCCGTGCGACCGGGGAGGGCAGTGACGCCGGGGCGAATGACGGGGGGCATATTCCGGATGCGGCTTCCCGCGAGCGGGCGCATGAGATCGAGGAGGAGCTGCGGCGGCGTGATTCCGACCGGACCCGGCCACCGCAGGAGCTGGAATATCTGGACCGGCTGCTGAAGTCGTTCTGATCCGGAGCGGGAGGGGTTCCGTGTTTCATCTTCGTCCGTTCGGCGTCGGGGATTTCGCGCTGCTGGCCGGCTGGTTCGGTTCCGTGGCTGAGCTGACGCAGTGGGGTGGTGAGGCGTTCCGGTTTCCGCTGACGGCGGATCAGCTTCTGCCGATGGTGGCGGAGGCAGATGCGGTGCCACCGGCGCGGCTGTGCCGGATGATTGAAAAGGACGGTGAGGTGGCTGGTCATGCTCAGCTCCGGCTCTTTCGGGAGGCTGGCGGGGCGCGGTTGTGTCATGTCGCGATGGCGCCGGGGATGCGGGGCCGGGGGCTGGCGGTTCCGATGCTGCGGCCTGTGATCGATGAGGCGTTTGCGATTCCGGAAACCGGTCGGGTGGAGCTCATGGTTTACACATGGAACGCGCCGGCGATCCGGACGTATGAGCGGCTGGGGTTCAGGCGGGAATCGGTGTGCCGCGATTCGGTCCGGGTTGGCACGGAGTCCTGGGATGCGGCGATGATGGCTGTGGCGCGGGATGCGTGGCGGTCCGGCAGCGGATAAGGCGGGATCTGGCCGGGGTGGGGGCAAAAACCTGAACCGGTGTGTTTCGGGAATTTGTCTGTCGCGGATTGTTCCTGCCGGTATCTTTGGTTTCCGGACAAGCCGGCGTCTGCTGTGTGGCGCGGGTGTGAGCGAAGGATGTTTCTGATGCCGAAAGTGCTGGTTCTTTATTATTCGTCTTACGGACATATCGAGAAGATGGCGTATGCCGTGGCGGAAGGTGTGCGGGAAGCGGGGGCTGAGGCCGTTGTGAAGCGGGTGCCGGAGCTGGTGCCGGAAGAGGTGGCGAAATCCGCTCATTTCAAACTCGATCAGGATGCGCCTGTGGCGACGGTGGCGGAGCTGCCGGAGTATGATGCGATCATTCTCGGGGCGCCGACGCGGTTTGGGCGTCTGCCGTCGCAGATGGCGAATTTCTGGGATCAGACGGGCGGTCTCTGGGCGAAGGGGGCTCTGATTGGCAAGCTCGGGGCAGCGTTCACCTCGACGGCCAGCCAGCATGGCGGTCAGGAGACGACGCAGTTTTCGCTGCTGACCAATCTGATTCATCATGGGATGATTGTCAGCGGGCTGCCTTACAGCTTTGCGGGCCTGACGCGGCTGGATGAGGTCGAGGGTGGTACGCCTTACGGGGCGTCGACGATTGCGGCGGGGGACGGGTCACGGCAGCCGACGGTGACGGAGCTGGACGGGGCGAAGTTCCTGGGCAGCCATGTCGCGGGGATTGCGACGAAGCTGGCCTGATTTCAGGTTCAGAGAGCGCATTGCGATAAAGCTTTGAAAGAATAACAAAAGTTTTTGGTGAAGCTTTTTTCAGAAAGCTTCAGAAGACGCCGCCTTTTTGAAAAAAGGCGGCGCTCGGAAACTTCTTTGTAATTTCAAAGAGGGTTCGCGAGCAGGGTTATGTGGGTTCGCTGGTGTCGCAGCGGACCCAGGGGGCTGTGGGCAGGATTTCTGACAGGTAGTCCATGAGGATCTGGACGCGTCTGGGGCGCAGGGCGTTGGGCGGGGTGACGAGGGAGATTCCGATCGGTGGCGCCTGCCAGTCGGGCAGGATCTGCCGGACGCGGCCTTCCTGCAGGGCTTTCCAGATCATGAATTCCGGAAAAAGACCGTATCCGAAGCCGGCTTCCAGCGCGGGCAGGAAGGCTTCGGCGTTGTTCGAGCGGAAGCGGGCGCTTTGCGCGAGGGTGGTGCTGTCGCCGTTGCGGTGTATGAGTCGCAGGGTGCCGGGGGCGGATGTTCCTGTGTAGACGAAGCCTTTATGGGGTTCGAGGTCGCGCGGGGTGTGGAGGGGACTGGCGGCGCTGATCCAGGCCGGGCTGGCGACGAGGAGCAGGCGGACGGTGCAGAGTTTGCGGGCTCTCAGCGAGGAATCGGTGAGGGTTGCGATGCGGATGGCGAAGTCGAAGCCGTCGGCGACGACGTCGACGAGGGAGTCGCTGAAATCGATGGCGACGTCGACATCCGGGCAGCGGGTGAAGAAGCCGGGCAGCAGCGGGGAGAGGTGGTGGATGCCGAAGGTCATTGGCGCGGCGATCCGCACGAGGCCGGTGGGGGTGAGCATGGTTTCCCGCGCCTCGGCTTCCGCGATTTCGGCTTCGGCGATGACCTGGCGGGCGTGGGGCAGGAGCTGACGGCCCATTTCGGTGAGGGAGAGCTGTCGCGAGGTGCGGCTGAAGAGCGAGATGCCGAGCGCGGTTTCCAGCCGGCTGATGGCTTTGGAGACGGTGGGTTTTGACAGGCGCACGTCATCGGCGGCTTTTGCGAAGGAGCCGTGTTCGGCGACTTTGGCGAAGATGGCCCAGGCTTCGAAATCCGGGAGTCTCATGTGGCGTCTGTTTCCGGTTGTCCGGGGACAATGTCTGCCCCGGTTTGCCCGTGATGGCGAGGGGGATTAGGCTCGGAGGAGGCTGCCTGTGTCCGTGATCGTGGCCGGATTGCCTTGTAAGCGGCTTACCTGTAACGGCCTGGCCATAACCGGAAAGATGACCTGTGTATCAGGGAAACGACATGAAATCAGTGAGGCTGGTCTGTACGGTGCGGTCCCGTAAGGCGGGGGGAGCGGGTCTTCTTCCGCGCCTGGGGTGTGTGCTGGGGGTGCTTTTCACGGTTTCGGCGTGTCAGACGTCTTCTCCGGTGGTGGATATGCGGCCGACGCCGCATACGCTGATTTACACTTATCTGATGGCGCATGGGATGGCGCGCGGGACGGTGATGTCGGGGGATATTACGCCGCCGCAGCTTACGGGGCTGCTGGTTGCGGACCGGGCGGCGTTGCTGGCGGTGATGAAGGAGACGGCGTATCCGTCCGGGGCCAATCTCATGGCAGCGAGCCGGGCGGTGCAGCAGTTGCTGGCGGCGACGCAGCCATCCGATTACGGGGCGGCGCCACCGCACAGGCCGCCGGGGCAGTAACGGGATCTTTCTAACGGGATTTTTCTGTCGGGTTCAGACAGGCGGCAGAGCAGGGCTCTGCCCCGCTCCCGGAAGGGGTCGCGGACCTCTTCATCCCTTTTGATTTAACAGACTGGGATCAAAGGGACTGTGTCCCTTTGTGGGGTGCGGGGCAAAGCCCCGAAAAGCCGCTGGTTTGCTGTAATTGCTTTTTTCAGAGGCTTTTCGGGCAAAGCGAAGGTGCGCGCGCCTGGTCTGGCGGATCAGCCTGGGGTGGCTGGTTTTGTGTCTTTTCGCAGTCTTTTTTCGCCGAGCAGCAGGAGGAGCGGCGCGGCGATGAAGATGGATGAGGAGGTGCCAACGACGATGCCGAACAGCATGACCCAGGCGAAGCCGGAGAGGCTGCTGCCGCCGAAGATGGCGAGCGGCAGGGCGGCGAGGAACACGGTTGTGGATGTTCCCAGTGTGCGGTTGAGGGTTTCGTTGATTGAGAGGTCGATCAGTTCGCGCAGCGGCATGGTGCGGTAACGGCGGAGATTTTCGCGCACGCGGTCATAGACCACGACCTTATCGTTGGTGGAGTAGCCGAGGATGGTGAGGATCGCGGCGACCATGACGAGGTCGAATTCGAAATGGGTGAGGACCAGGAAGCCGACGGTTTTGGTCAGGTCGAGGACCAGGGTGATGACGGCGCTGAGGGCGAACTCCCATTCGAAGCGGAACCAGATATAGGCGAGGATCATCACCAGGCTGAGGCCGAGGGCGAGCAGGCCGTTGCGGAACAGTTCGGCCGAGACGGAGGCGCCGACGGCGTCGGCGCGGACGACGGTGGCGCCGGGCTGGGCTTCTGTGACGGCGTGGCGGACCTGATCGATGACGGCGTTGGTGTTGGTGTTTTCGTCCGCACCGAGGCGGATGAGCACGTCGTTGTCGCTGCCGAAGGCCTGCACGCCGGCGGCTTCGATGTGGTGGGCGGCGAGCGCGCTGCGGATTTTTCCGAAATCGGCGGGTCCGTTTGTGCGGGCCTCGACGACGATGCCGCCTTTGAAGTCCAGTCCGAGCGTGAGGCCGGGGTGGAAGAACAGGATCACTGACGCGAGCGACAGAACGGCCGAGGTTGCGAGACCGAGGAAGCGGCCGCGCATGAAGTTGATGTGTGTGTCGCTGCGGACGAAACGCAGCAGGGGACGTCCAAACATAACGCTTCGGCCTAGACGGGAAGGGTGGAGGGGCGGGTAAGGGCGTACCAGCGCACCATCAGAAGACGGGAGAGCAGCAGCGTCGAGAACAGGGTTGTCGCGATGCCGATGGTGATGGTGAGCGCGAAGCCGCGGACCGGGCCGGTGCCGAAGACGAACAGCATGACGTGGGCGAGGAAGGCCGTGGCGTTACTGTCGAGAATGGTGGCGGTGGCGCGTTCGAATCCGGCCTGCATGGCGGCGAGCGGGGTGCGGCCGCGTTTCAGTTCCTCGCGGATGCGTTCGACGATGAGGATGTTGGCGTCGACGGCCATGCCGAGGGTGAGCAGCATGCCGGCCATGCCGGGCAGGGTGAGGGTGGCGCCGAACAGGGAGAGGATGGCGAGCATCAGGACCAGGTTGGCGAACAGGGCGACGTTCGCGTACCAGCCGAAGCGGCCGTAGAACAGGGCCATGAAGACGATGACCAGCAGGAAGCCGACGAGCAGGCTGAGGGCTCCGGCGCGGATGGAATCGGCGCCGAGGGACGGACCGATGGAGCGTTCCTCGACGACGGTGAGCGGCACGGGCAGGGCGCCGGCGCGGAGGAGGAGGCCGAGATCGGTGGCTTTGCGGGCGTCGAAATTGCCGGTGATGATGCCGTTGCCGCCGGTGATGGCGGAGCGGATGACGGGGGCTTCGATGACCTTGTTGTCGAGGACGATGGCGAAGCGGCGTCCGACATTGGCCTGGGTGACGGCGGAGAAGGCTCGGGTGCCGGCGGAGTTGAGCGTGAAGTTCACGGCCCAGCCGCCGGTCTGTTCGTCGGTTGTGGCGCCGGCGTTGACGAGATCGGCGCCGTCGACGTCGATATGGTCGCGGACGGCGAGGGTCTGTCCCGGCGCTTCGGTGAGCGGGAGCATGGTGTCGCCGGGCGGGGCGACAGTGGCGCCTGGCGCGGTTTCGTCGACGAGGCGGAAGGTCATGCGGGCGGTGGTGCCGAGCAGGGACTTGATGTGTTCCGGGTCGCTGATGCCGGGGAGTTCGACGATGATGCGGTCTTCGCCCTGACGGGTGATTTCCGGGTCGACGGCGCCGGTGGCGTCGATGCGGCGGCGGACGATTTCGATGGCCTGGGTGACGGCTTCATGAGCGCGGGTTCTCATGGCGTCGGGCGACAGGGTGAGGGCGATGCTGCCGTCCGGGCGGGCGGCGACGGTGAATTCGTCGGCGACGGCGCGTGGCATGTCGCTGAGTATTTTCAGGTCACGGTCTTTTTCGGACGGGTCGCGCGGGCGGAAGGAGAACTGGCCCTGTTTTGTGTCGAGGGCGATGTCCCGGTAGCCGAGGCCGGCGGCGAGCAGGGACTGGCGGGCCGAATCCGAGAGGCTCTGGAGGCGGTCATGGGTCAGGGATGACAGATCGACCTGCATGAGCAGGTATGAGCCGCCGCGCAGATCGAGGCCGAGATGGATCTGAGGCCAGGGGATGGAGGCGGCGGGTTTGCGGACGAAGTTGGGCACGCACAGCAGCAGTCCGGCAAGACAGGCGGCGATGACGGAAAACAGTTTGGCCCGGCTGTAATACATCATCGTGCGGGGAACCGTTCTCTGTCCTGCGGACAGGGGCTGATGCGCTGTGTGTGGACGACCACTTATGCCTCTTCTGCCGGTAAGTTTATGGCGGCGGGAACATGCAGGGCATCGGCCCGGAATGCAACTGCTTCGCGGGTGGGGAAGGACGTCGTTGTCTGTTCTCCTGATTGTGGCGGGTGGCTGCGGCGGGACGGTGGCTTTGCGGCGGGGTGGACGGGCGAAGTTTCCGGGCCGCCGGTGAGGCGGGCGTATGCCGGATGGATGTGCTTTCTGGTTGTGGCGGCGGGTTCGTCCGGCGGGTTTCGTTACACTTTGTTATTATAGTGGAGGGGCGGTCTGTTCAGGTGGCGTGGCGGTGGCGCCGCACGATGAAGCGGCCCGGGCCGGCGACGGCGAGTGCGATCAGGCCGCCGGCGATGCTGATGTTTTTGTAGAAATGAATGGTCATGTCGTAGCGGAGCGTTCCGGTCATGGTCCAGAAATGGTGACCGATGAAGGCGGTGACGACGGTGTAGGCGGCCAGCAGGACGGCGAGCGGGGTGACCCACAGACCGAGGATGAGGGCAAGGCCGGTTCCGAGTTCGGCGAGGATGGCGATCAGGGCGGAGAGGGCCGGGAAGGGTGATCCGGTTTGCGCCATGTAGGCGACGGCGCCGGAATAATCCGAGAGTTTGCCCCAGCCCATGACGACGAACAGGGAGGACAGGGTGACGCGGGCGGCGAGAAGGGCTGTGTCGCGGCTGAAGAGGGTTCTGTTCATGACGTGTATCCGGTTGCGGAAAGAGGGTGGCTGAAGCGGCGGGTGGTCGCTGCTGCCGGTGTCATGACGTTATGATCGGTGGGGCTGGTCTTATATAGAAACGATGGAACGATACTGTTTCTTTTATTTTGTTTTTTTTGGATGGGGGGTGATTGCCGTGTGCGCGTCGGGCGCTCGGGGAAAGTGGGGGTTGTGAGCTGGAAAGACTGCGAGGCGAGATTCCGGCCGTGAGGTTTTGGTGATGCGGGGCGGTAGCTGGTTCCGGTCCGGACGACGCAGGAGTGCTGGTCCGGAAGGCGGATCAGTCTGCGAAAATGGGGGGCAGAGCTGTGTCTTCAGGGAATGTTGCGTGTTGTCTTCGGGCCGGGAGGTGCGGGAAGGTTGCCGGGAGGCAGGCCCAGGGCTTTGCTCAGACGGGTTTTGACCTCGTTTTCGTTCAGTTCTGTTCTGACGTAGCGGAGGCCGGCGGCTGAGGCGGTGTCGGCTTTTGTCTGATCCTGGTAGTAACTGACGGCGAGTTTAGCCAGGGCCGGGGCGTTTGCCGCGACGCAGGCGGTGAGTTCGGGGGGCAGGGTCATGCCTTCGGTGGCGACCGGCGTTGCGATGCAGGGCAGGCCGGCGGCCCAGCTTTCGAGCACCTTGCTTTTGATGCCGGCGCCGAAGCGCAGGGGGGCGATGGTCAGGCGGACGGTTCGCAGGAGTGCTGTGAGGTCCGAGACGTGGCCGAGGACGCGGATGCCGGGCAGGCTGTCCATGCGGACGATGACATCGGGCATGGCGCTGCCGATCAGGAGCAGTTCGGTGTCCGGAATTTCCCTGCGGATGAGCGGGAAGATGTCATCGGCCAGCCATTTTGCCGCGTCGAGGCTGGGGGCGTGGCCGTAATGGGCGACGAAGGCGATGGCGTGTCGTTCGGGGAACGGGAGCGGGGCGGATTTTTCGGGGATGTGCCAGGGGACGACGTGGATGCTGGCGGTGGGGACGGCGTGGGCCAGCAGGGTGGCCTCCACTGGGGAATGGGTGATGACGGCGTGGGACGACCACGTCGCCATATGTTCGCGCACGCGTTCCTGGCCGGCGAGTGTCCGGAGTTCCGGGCGGCCTTCGATGGCGGCCTGACGTTCGATGCGCAGATGGGCGAGATCGGCGACGGAGGAGATCAGGCGGGCGCCGGGCATGTAGTGTCGTGTCAGGGCGAGATAGCGGGAGGTGTTGGAGAGACGGTGGAAATAGACGGCGTCGAACGCGCCGGACTGGATGCGCAGGAGTGTTTCCACGTTGGGGTATGTCGGCTGGCGGAAGCAGGTGATGCCGAGTTTTTCGAGTTCCTGTGTCGCGGAGGGACCGGGATCGACGGCTGAGGCGACGAAGCAGACTTCGTGCCCGAGCGCGCGGGCGGCCTGCATGTGCGAGAGGAGGGCCCCGGAGCCGGCGTCACGGGTCGGGTCGGGGGCGCGGTCGTCGATGAACAGGATTCGCGACGGGGTGGGGCCGGCGGCGGTCCGGGTTCTGGCGCCGGTTTGGGGGGCGGCAACGGGACCGGTCGCGGAACTGGTGACGGGACTGGCGGCGGGGCGGGAGGCCTGGTGGCGTTCCGTGGCGAGGAGGCGGGCGTCGTCGCGGCCCTGATGGCGGCGGAGGCTGTCCAGTTCGGCGGAGAGGAATTCCAGGGCCTGTTCGCGGTGTGTGGCGGAGGCGATGCCGGCGAGGGTCTGCCGGACGTGCTGGCGGAATGTTTCGTTGAAGCGTCTGGTGGCGGCGAAATGGAAGGGGGAGCCGGGCAGGTTCTCGCCGGTTTCGGCGCAGATGACGGTGACGGTGTGATCGGTATCGGCGGAGAGGGGTGGGGAGAGGGGAATGTCGAAGCCGTAGCGGCCGTCGCCGAGGCCGCTGTCGCGCAGATCGGCTCTGAGTCTGTTGGCGAGGACGCGCCGGATGAGGGCGCCGTCGACGGAGACGGTGACGCCCAGCCTGGCCTCGGGGACGCTGTCGTCGCGGAGCCAGCCGGAGATCCGGTCCCGGCCGACGACGTCGACGGAGGCGCGCAGGGAGACGGGGCCTGGGATGGAGAGGGTGTTTCCGGTTGTGTTCCTGGCTTCGCCGGTGGCTGCGTCTCCGGCACGGTTCAGCGGGATGCGGCCGGGCAGGACGATGACGTCGAAGGCGGCGGGGGATGTTGCCGGGGCGGTGGTTTCGGGGATGAGGAAATCGAAGGCGTGGTATCCGTCGGCGTGACCCGGAATGACCAGGTCCGGGCGGAAGGTGTTTGCGGGACCGCGCGCGACTTCCTCGCCATACCAGAGCACGGCGACGGTGAGAGGGGATGCGGGGCCGGTGGTTTTTCGTGCCCAGCCGGCGAGGCGCCAGCCCTGTCCGGGGAGAGGGGCGATGACGTCGATGAAGCCGGTGATGGCGTCCTGCGTATGGCCGTGGGGCGCCGTCGTGGCGGTGGGCTGGTGCAGGTGCGGGGGTGAGCGGTCTGCGGACATGAGGGGAGAGTCGCAGAAAAGACTGAATGTTTTGCCAACGAAGGAGGGGAATGCCTCGCGGGTGAAAGATCGGGAGCGGGGTTTTTCGGGGCGCTGCCCCGGCCCCGCAAAGGGACGCGGTCCCTTTGATCCCGGTTTGTTCAGTTAAAAGGACCGGGGACTTTGGAAGGTGTTCAGACCCTGCGGACACTTTGAATTTTGAAGCTTGACCGGGGCGGTCCGCGTGCTCATGACCGGAGGCATGACGATCGCCGAAAAACAGCACACTGTCAGACGGAATATTGTGGACGCCGCCCGTCCTCTTATCGGGTCGCGTGGTTTTTCCGCTGTCGGCATTTCACAGATTCTCGAAGTGGCGAAGATTCCGAAGGGCTCTTTTTATCACTATTTCGAATCGAAAGAGGCGTTCGGAGAGGAGCTTCTGCGGAGTTACATCGAGGACTATCTGCATAAGATGGACGACGTGTTCGCCTCGGCGGACCGTGATGGACGGGCGCATATCCTCGCTTATTGCCAGTTCTGGCGCGACACGCATTCAGGCGGTCAGGACGGCGATAAATGCCTCATCGTCAAGCTGGGGGCGGAAGTGTCGGATCTTTCCGAGCGGATGCGCGCCATCCTGGAGAGCGGCACCGCGCAGGCTGTCGAACGTCTGGCCCGGATTGTCGGGGCCGGGCAGGAAGACGGGTCTGTTCCGTCATCGGTGACGCCGCACGACTTTGCCAGCATGCTTTATCAGACCTGGCTGGGGGCGACGCTGATGGCACGGATCGTTCGAAGCTCACGCCCATTTGACTATGCATGGATGGATACAGTCCGGTTTCTGGATGATACAGGTCATTGACAGCGGAGGGGTGGTTTTCGTGCCCCGATTCTGTAGTTGACTGGTCTAATAATAGTAGACCGGTCGACTATTAGGTCCGAAAGGAGACGGGAACATGCCGGACGATCTGCATCAGCCGGGAGGCGCACTGGCGGTCTCAGGTGGCTTCGTCGTCGCGATGATCGCGGTGGCTGACGTCATGGCCGGTCGTGCCGGAACGTTACGCATGGCTTCCCGGACACGGCGCCGGGTGCCGGTGCCGGACGCGGTTCAGGTGGAGAAATCCGCCGCGAGCGGCGGGAAGGAACAGTCCGGCTGTGAACTCTTTCGGAACACACCGCCATTTTCAATCCAGAGCCAGACGAGGTAGATATGGCCTACGCGACCACCAATCCCTACACGGGCGAAGTCGTAAAAACATTCCCTAATGCAACGGATGAGGACGTTAAAGGCGCTCTTGCCCGTGCGCATGAGGCGTTTGAAAAATGGCGGGAGACGCCGTTCTCCGAGCGTGCCCGTGTGATGAATGCGGCGGCTGCGATTCTGCGCCGCGATATCGACAAATATGCGCGTCTGGCCACGCTGGAGATGGGCAAGACGTTTGCGGAGTCGAAGAAGGAAGTTATTCTTTCGGCTGAAATATTCGAATATTATGCGAAATATGCTGTTGAGCTTCTGAAGCCGGAGGCTCTGCCTGTCGCCGATCCGGCGGAGGGAAAAGCGGTGCTGGTTCATGAGCCGCTTGGGATTGTTTTCGCGATCGAGCCATGGAATTTCCCGTTTTATCAGGTGGTGCGCATTGCGGCTCCTCAGCTTTCGGCCGGTAACGCCGTTCTGCTGAAGCATGCTTCCAATCTGCCTCAGTGTGCCGCGATCTGCGAAGATCTGATGAAGGAAGCCGGGCTGCCGGACGGACTGTTCCGCAATCTGTATGCGGCGCGGCCTCATACGGAAATGATCCTGAACGATCCTCGTGTCTGCGGGGTTGCGCTGACGGGATCGGAAGGGGCTGGTGTGATTATCGCCGGTGTTGCGGGCAAGGCGCTCAAGAAAGCGACGATGGAGCTCGGCGGCGCGGATGCCTTTATCGTTCTGGATGACGCAGACGTTGAAAAGGCTGCGAAATGGGCGGTCATGGGGCGTCACTGGAATGCCGGGCAGGTCTGTGTTTCGGCCAAGCGCATCATTGTGCATGACGCGGTGTATGACCGTTTCCTCGATCTTTATAAAAAGGGTGTTGCGGAGCTGAAGGCCGGCGATCCGATGGACCCGTCCACGACGCTTGCGCCGCTTTCCTCGCAGGGTGCGAAGGACGATCTGATCCGTCAGGTTGAGGAGGCGAAAAAACACGGTGCGCATGTCGAGGAGATCGGTGCGCCGGTTCCTGAGAAGGGGGCTTTCTTCCGGCCGCTTCTGATGACCAATCTGCATGAGAACAATGAAGCGCGGCACTGGGAGTTTTTCGGTCCGGTCACGCAGCTTTATCGTGCGAAGAATGAGGAGCACGTGATCCGGATCGCCAACGACTCTCCTTATGGACTTGGCGGAGCGGTCTTCACGAAAGACGAGGCGCGGGGTGCGCGGGTGGCGTCGAAGATCCGCACGGGCATGGTGTTCATCAATCATCCGCTGATCCCGAAAGCGGATCTTCCTTTTGGCGGTATTGCGCGTTCCGGTTATGGCCGTGAGCTTGTCGGTCTTGGCATCAAGGAATTCGTCAACCACAAGCTGATCAATATCGTCGATATTGACGCGCCGGCCTGACGAACACCGGCGTTTTCTGCCGGGGTTTCGGCTGACCTGAGTGATCGGGACGGCCGGAAACCATGGCACGTTTTCTGAAACAATATGACCAGACCGGCGGGGGACGCATGGTGTCTCCTGCTGGTCCTCCACGCTCCGGGGGAATGCGCTGAACGGCGCACAGGTATTTGCTGTCTGAACAGATACAGATTTTTGTAATTCATGTAATAATCACGCGGATATTATTTACTAATATAGTAATACTTGTTTTATTTTATACTTTAAAAATAAATACGGATTTATTTCTTTCCGGAGCACACTTGTACGGGGCTTGAGAGACCAATGGCGTCCAAACCTGAAATCCTTATCGTAGGCGGCGGTGTCGCCGGGCTTTCGCTTGCCACTCAGCTTGGCAGATCATTAGGGAAAACCGGCAAAGCCCGCATCACTCTGATCGACCGGGGGTTTTCTCATGTCTGGAAACCCATGCTGCACTGTTTCGCGGCGGGGACTGTGGTGAATGAAAACGACCGCATCAGTTTCATCACGCAGGCGAGCGGGCATCACTTTGAATTCTGGCCTGGCGAGGTTGTTTCTGTTGATCGTGAAAAACGCGAAGTCGTTCTGAGTCCGTTTCATGCCGCGGACGGGAGTCTTGTACTGGAGAGCCGGACGATGAAATACGACACCATCGTTCTGGCGATCGGCAGCTGCGCGAATGACTTCGGGACGCCGGGTGTTAAGGAACATTGTCTGTCGATCGACAATCTTGTCGAAGCCAATGCGTTCAATGAAAAGTTCCGCATGGAACTTCTTCGCGCCTTCGCGGACAGTTCCGAACTGGATATCGCCATTGTCGGCGGCGGGGCGACCGGGACGCAGCTTGCCGCCGAGCTGCATAAGGCGCTGGATATTGTCGATCCTTACAGTCTGCATGCGTTTGGCAAAACGCCGCCAGCGCTGCGGATTACGCTGCTTCAGTCCGGCGCCCGTATTCTCCCGGCCTTTCCGGAATCTGTCTCCGTTGCCGCAAGGGCGGAGCTGGAGCGCATTGGCGTGACGGTCCGGACCGGGGCGCGGGTTGCCGCGGCGGATGCGGGCGGTTTCATTCTGAAGGATGGCACGCATGTTCCGGCCAGGCTGCGGGTCTGGGCGGCGGGGGTCAAGGCGCCGGAGGTGACGAAGACTTACGGCGGGTTATCTCTCAGCAAATCGGGGCAGATTCTTGTAAAACCCAGTCTCTGCTCGATCGATGACGAGAATATTTTTGCGATGGGTGACTGCTGTTATGTCGCGGACGATCCGCTTCCCGCCACGGCTCAGGTTGCCAGGCAGCAGGCGAATCATCTGGCGCGGCATCTTCCGGCCTGGATTGAGCGGAAGCAGGCAGTCTCGTCCTGTGTGTTTCAGAACAAGGGCGCCATTGTCGCGCTGGGGACTTATAACGGGTGGGCTGCTTTTCCGGGCGGCTCGGTGTGGGGTGGCGGTCTGACGCATGGTCTGCTGGCCCGCATCGGGCATGTCATGCTCTATCGTCAGCACCAGATCGCCCTGTTCGGGCTGTTCCGGGGTCTGCTCTCATTCTTTACGGAATGGATGGAGACGTTTGTGAGGCCTTCCGTGCGGCTGGACTGATCGATCCGGAGGTGAGGGTGATGTCTTTGCAAACCATTTTGTCAGGGGCTGTTTTAAAAGCCTGTTGTCATATCATCGGGCAATTATAAAAGAAGTTTTTGGTGAAGCTTTTTTCAAAAAGCTTCAGAAGACGCCGCCTTTTTGAAAAAAAGACGGCACCCAGAAACTTTTATTTTTTGTCATGATTTTGTCGCTGAGCGCCTTTTATGCGGCGGCGTGCTGCGACTCCTCCTGGCCGGCGCGGGGCAGGGTGGCACCGGTTTCCAGGTCGATGACGGTGATCAGTTCCGGCGGCATGGGGTGAGGCAGCGGGAAGGTGAAGCCGGATCTGCCGCTGTATCGTCCGCCTTCGGTCAGGTCGGCGCGGAAGCGGTCGGCGGTGACGATGCCGATGTCCCTGCCGATGTCCCTGCCGGCGCAGCGGATCAGCAGTTTGCGGGGTTCGTCGGGGAGAGCGTCACAGCGGACCCAGCCTTCGACGGTTTCGGGGCCGGCGATGTCGGTGAAGCCTCTGACGGTGTAGCCGGCGGCGAGGGTCTGGCCGATGCCGGCGAGGCGTGTGCGCAGGGCTTCGAGGGCGGGGCCGTCCTCGATCCGGGGCAGGCAGAACCGGCCGGAGGGTTCCGTGTCGCGGGCGGGCGGGGCGTCGGGATAGAGGGCGCTGAACTCTTCGGCGTTGTGGAACATGTTGCGGCTGCCGTCATCGACGAAGGTTTCGGAGGGCGCGCCTTCGGCGAGGATGATGTCGTGGGTTTCGAGTTCGATATGGATGTAATCGACGTGGTCGGTCTGCTGCATCTGGACGATGGAGGTGCCGTTGAGCAGCAGGCGCGCTGGGACGAGGGTGTTGTCGAGCGCCATGGCGTGCAGCGGCGAGATGGTGAGGGTCCGGCGGGGCAGGCTGTCGCCCAGGGCGCCGGGGCGGATCATGACGGGCATGATGTCGGGGTTGCCGCGGGCGAAGCGGCCGTCATAGCTGCGGCGGCCGATCCAGCGAATCGGGCGGGCTGTGCCGGAGGCGGTGAGGACGAGGTCGCCGATGGCGAGGTCCTGCACGGGGCGTTCGCCGTCCGGTGTGGCGATGAGGGTGCCGGGGCAGTAGCAGGGGACGCCGTAGGTGATTTCCGTTCCGCCGTCCGGAGCCATCTGGAAATAGAATTCCGAGCCGAATGTGCCGGAGAGGTGGAGGCTGACGGTTTCGCTGCCTTCCGTGACGGTCAGGGTGCCGTCGGGGCCGATGAGTCCGGTGTCCGGGCTGGTTGCGGAGAAGGCGAGGTCGGAGATGACGATCGAACTCACGGTGCTGACCCAGGTGGGTGTGGGCATCGCGGGACTGATGTTGACGACGCTGCCGGTGGCGTCGAAGCCGCTGATGGTGAGCGACGTGATCATGGCCATCGAGGCGGTCAGCACCGAGCCGGTGGTGATGTTCGACGCGTAGGGTGTGTTGGCCGCAAGGGGCGCGAAGGTCAGGGTTCCGGAATAGAGGGCGCCGGTTTCCAGGGTGAGGCCGCCGCCGCTGAGCACGACGTTCGAGGCTGAGCCGCCGGAGAGGACGTCCATGACGCCACCGGTGCTGATGGTGGTGTGGATGGCGGCGCCGCCGGAGGAGACGATCTGGAAGACCTGTCCTTCCGTCAGCTCCGTGGTCATATGCATCTGCCAGGAGGTCTGGGCGCCGCTCAGGGTTGTGTCGATCGCGGTGCCGCCGTTTTCGACGTATTGGGTGGCGCCGGCGTAGACGGGGTTATTCCACGGGCTTTCGTAGCCGGTGGCGAGGGTGACGAGGGTGCTGCTGGCGACGCCGCCGCTGTCGACGATCTGGCTGCCGGTGAACGGGGTGGGGAAATAGGAAGTACTGGCGTCGGTGATGACGGTGCCGCGGATGGTGGCGCTGGTAACGGTGCCGCCTTCGATGTCCTGGGTTCCGCCGTTGACGAGTGTGCCGCTGGCGGTTCCGCCTGACAGTACGGTTGTTGTGCCGCCGGATGCGACGGCGGTCTGGATGGCGGTGCCTCCGGCGCTGATGGTTTCCGAGCCGCCGCCGTCGACGATGTTCTGGATTCCGGTTCCGTCGATATAGAGGCGGCCGCCGTCGAGGATTTCGGTCTGGATGGCGGTGGTGCCGGCGGAGATGACGGCGCCGTCGCCGGCGGAGACCTGGGTGGAGGTTGCGCCGGGGCTGATCACGATATTGGTGTAGCCGGAGGGAGCGCCGCCCAGGGTGAGGATGGCGGCGCTGCCGTCGGGCTGTTCGGTCAGGGTGAGGCCGGCGCTGCTGTAGTCGAGGCCGCTGCCGAGGCTGATGGTTTCGATCAGCGTGCCGCCCGATTCGATGCGGAGCTGCGAGCCGCTGCTGATGTCGAAGGTGGCGCCGGAGGTGAGGCCGGAGAGGACGATGCTGTCGCCGGAGGCGAAGCCGGAGACGGTCAGGGCGGCGGGGAGCGATCCGCCGAGGACGAGGGTTTCGGGGCCGGATGCGGTGAAGCTGAAGCTGATATTCGCGGCGTCCTGTCCGTTGGCGACGATGACGGTGCCGCCGCCGATGTCGATGGTGCCGGAGAAGGCCGCCAGCGCGCCGGAGGCGAAACGGACGGTATCGTGAGGGCCGGTCTGTTCGATGAGGCCTGCGCCGCTGATCTCGCCCTGGATGGTGCTCTGGCCGCCGAAGATAAGGGTGCCGTTATTGATGACGGAGGCGCCGGTTTCGATGGTGTCGTCTGTGGCGAGGGCGCCGGCGGAGAGACTCTGCTGTCCGCCTGAGGCGATGGTGACCTGGGTTGCGGTGGCGGATGACATGAGGATCTGGGTGCCGCCGGTATCGACGGTGCCGCTGGCCACGCCGATGCCGAAGAACACGGTCTGGGTGCCGCCGCTGATGATGTCGAACTGAGTGTCGGCCGGGCCTCCGGTGGCGGGGGCGGCGAGGATCTGTTCGGATGCCGAGGGGCCGCTGATGACGGTGCCTGTCGCGGTGCCGCCATTGAGCTGCAGTGTGCCGCCTGAGCCGACTGTCAGTCCGGCGGCGCTGGTGCCGTTTCCGAGCAGGAGGGTGCCGCCAGAGAAGGCGGATAGCGGGATGGCGGCGGAGGTGATGGAGACGGAGCCGCCTTCGAGGATGAGGGAGCTGGTCTGGGCGGCGGAGATGGTGATGTTACCGCCTGTGCCGGCGATGAGTGTTCCGGCGCTGGCGCCGGAGGCGAGGACGAGGGTGGCGCCTTTCAGGACGGTGGCTTCGCTGATTGTGGCGCCGGATGTGGCGGAGACGGTGCCGGATGTGACCTGGACGCTGTTTTCGGTTCCGCCGGCGGCGATGATTTCGGTGGCGGGGCCGGCGGAGGTTCCGATGAGTGTGGTGTCGCCGGCTGTGCCGCTGACGAGCAGGGTGCCCCCGCCGACGACGGTGGCGCCGGTGATGGTTTCGCCGGCGGAGACGAGGGCTGTCTGTCCGCTCACGATCCAGGCGCCGGAGGTGGCGGGTGTTGTGACGTCAGAAGAGGCGCTCGTCATTACGATCTGTTCCCGTTACGGTTTGCGGCGTGGCCGGGCGGTGTTTCCGGCCGGAAAAATGTCTGAACCTGATTCGGGATGGTACAGACGGCTGACTGACGGGCAGTGTTTCATCTTTTGTCCGGCGGCACGCGTTAAAAGGTCGGAAATCACCGTTAAAAGAGTGTGTCAGTTTCGTTAAAGCGACGTTTTTCTGCCTGCTGAGACATGGATTTATGCTGTCTGGCTGAATTGTGCGGTGCGGAAGTGGCGTGCGGGCCGCGACGGTTGCTTGACAGGGAAAAGCCGTATCGTTAGCAAGCCGATGCACCCGATCCTGAGGTGTGAATGACCGAGGACAGAACTTCATTTGAAGACCGCCTCCGTGCCGCGCAGACGCGTGTGGCCGGAAAGCAGCCTGCGGAGCAGCAGCCGGACAGCGAGGATAAATCGATCCTGGCTCTGGCGGCGCGGGCAGGCAGCGAGATGCTGGGTGGTCTCATTGCCGGAGTTCTGATCGGGTGGGGTCTGGACCGATGGTTCCACTACCGCGCTCTTTTTCTCGTGGTGTTCGCGCTGCTGGGTGGTTGTGCGGGTATTCTGAATGTCTGGAGGCTGGTAAAGCCGCCGGGCACGGATGAGAGAGAATCCTGAGAGATCATCTCGGGCCGGGGAGAGAAGGCGTTGGCGAGCGGTTCAAGTATCGACGTGCTCGGGCAGTTCGAGCTGCATCCGGTACTCGGTGGTCTGGGAGAGGCGATCCGTCTCAGTCAGTCTCCTGTCTATATGGTTATCGCCTGCGCTCTGGTGCTTGCGTTTCTGTTCTACGGGATGAAGCCTGCCGCGGTTGTTCCGGGGCGGCTGCAGGCGGCGGCGGAAATCTGTTACGAATTCGTGCGGAATCTGGCGGTCGATACGATCGGTCCTGAGGGAACGACGTTCTTTCCGTTCATCTTCGCGCTGTTCTTCTTCATTCTCGCCGGTAATTATCTCGGCCTGATTCCGCATTCCTTCACCTTTACCAGCCACATTGCGGTGACATTCGCGCTGGCGATCATGGTTTTCGTGATCTCCATCATCGTGTCTCTGAAGGTGCAGGGTTTCAAATTCTTCGCGCATTTCATGCCGGCCGGCGCGCCTGTCGCGCTGGCGCCGCTGCTGGTGCCGATTGAAATTCTTTCGTTTCTGTCACGTCCTGTCAGTCTGTCGATCCGACTGTTTGCCAACATGGTGGCCGGGCATGTGATGTTCGATATCTTCGCAAGCTTCGTCATCATGCTGGCCGGTCTGGGCTTCATCGGTGATGTGCTGGCGGTGGGTCCGATCGTGATCAATATCGCGCTGATCGGTCTTGAGTTGCTGGTCGGAGTTCTGCAGGCCTATGTGTTTGCGATCCTCACCTGCATTTATCTGCGAGAGGCCGTCGCTCACTGAGGCGGCTCTCCTGTCAGTCAACGTGTTCGTCAACCAGGGAAGTATACAACAATGGACATCGCTGCAGCCCGTGAAATCGGTGCCGGTATCGCCGTGATTGCTCTTGCCGGTGTCGGCATCGGGCTTGGCAACATCTTCTCGACGCTGGTCAGCAGCATTGCCCGTAACCCGGCGGCCCGTCCGCATGTGTTCGGTCTCGGCATGCTGGGCTTCGCGCTGACGGAAGCCGTTGCTCTCTTCGCCCTGCTGATCGCCTTCCTGATCCTGTTCGTCTGAGGGCGGAGGAACGTCTCGTGCGCTTACCGGTCACTCTGATTCGTCACTCCCTGCTGGCAGGGATTTCGGGTCTGCCGCTCATCGTGGCGGCTGCGCCCGGCGCGCACGCGGCGGGCATGCCCCAGCTGGATTTCAAAAATCCGCTCGTGACCGGCCAGGTCATCTGGGGCGGTATCATTTTCCTGTTTTTCTATCTGGCGCTTCGTGGCTGGGCTCTGCCCCGCGTCGAGACGGTTCTGAAGAACCGTAACGAACGGATCACCGGAGATCTCGATCAGGCTCATGCGGCGAAAGTTGAGGCCGACAAGGCCGTTCGCGAGCTGAATGAGACGAAGAAGACGGCTGCGGCGCAGGCGCAGGCTCATCTGGACAGTGTCCTTGAGCAGGAGCGGGTGTCGGCGGCGCAGCGTCTTGCCGAGATGAATGCGAAACTTGAGGCGGAAATTGCGTCGGCGGAAGCCGGTGTGGCGGCCGAGCGTAAGCGCGCTCTGGAATCGCTTCGTCCGATTGCCTGTGATGTGGCGGAATCGCTGGTTCAGCGGATTACGGGCAATGCACCTGACCGTGCGGCGGTCGAGGCTGCGGTGGCGAAGGTTGCCGGGGCTGGCGTCTCTGGTCAGCCTGCCGCCGTCTGACGCGACGAACAGAGACGTGACGAGGGGATAACGTCGGTGTCTAATCTTTTTCATGAACCGGTCTTCTGGTTCGCCGTCTCATTTGTTCTGTTTTTTGTTATTTTTGGCGCGAAGATCTGGAAGCCCCTGGCGGCGCTTCTGGATGCCCGTGCCGACCAGATCCGGGTTGAGCTGGATGAGGCGGCGCGTCTGCGGCGCGAGGCCGAGCAGATGCTTGAGGATGCGACGCGTGAGCGTGAGCAGGCTTATGCGGAGGCGAATGCCCTGATCGAGCAGACGCGCAAACAGGCTGAGGATCTTGCCGCCAGGGCGCGTCAGGACGCGGAAGATATGCTGCGCCGGCGCGAGCAGATGGCGAAGGACCGGATTGCGGCGGCCGAGCGCGCGGCGCTTGAGGAAGTGCGGGCGGCGGCTGTGGATGCGGCTTTTGACGGCGCCCGTCTTGTCATTCAGCAGTCTCTTCCGGCTCAGACGTCCTCGGATATGGTGGACAGCGCCATTGCCGGTCTGCCGGCTGCTCTTTCCGCGCGTGCCGCCTGATCGTTGGCGGGACGTTGAAGGAAGACGATAAAGTTGCCGGCGCGGCCTCCGACGGAGGGGCGCCGGTGCTGAGTATCGTGATTGCCGTGCTCAATGAGCGCGAGAATATTCCATCTGTCTGCCGCGAACTTGCCGGCGTTCTGCCGCTTCTGCCGTCCACCGAGATCGTTTTTGTCGATGACGGGAGCATGGACGGCACCATTCTGGCGCTGACCGGGGCGCGATCCGGGTTGGGTCTCGAAAATCTGCGTATTCTCGCGCATGACCGTCGCTGCGGGAAATCGGGGGCGATGCGGACCGGGGTGCGGCATGCGCGCGGGACGTGGATTGCCACGATTGACGGGGATGGTCAGGACGATCCGGCGGAGATACCGGCGCTTCTTGAGCTGGCGCTGAATGGCGCGGCGCGGGGCAGGGCGCCGCTTGTGGTCGGGACGCGGCCGAAGCGCAGCGACACGGTCTGGCGGCGGATTGCGACACGGTTTGCGAACGGACTGCGTCAGCGGCTGCTCGATGACGGGTGCCCGGATACGGGTGCGCCGATGAAGGTCTTCCGGCGGTCGGATTTCCTCGATCTGCCTTATTTCGAGGGGCTTCACCGGTTTCTGCCGGCTCTGATGCAGAGCTATGGCGCGCCGCTTCTCTGCCGGCCGGTGCATCACCGGTCCCGTCTTTACGGGCAGTCGAAATATACGAATTTCGGTCGGGCCGTTGTCGGGGTTCGCGATCTGCTCGGCGTGATGTGGCTGCGGAACCGGACGAGACTGCCGTCGTCAGTCCGGGAATGCTGAAGCGGGCTGGCGGAAAGGTTTTTCTCCGGCGTTCCCTGGCCGTGCGGCTTGGTTTGCTGGCGTTTGCCGTTTTCTTTCTTCTTCTTCCGGGCCGGGCGTCGATTCCGCCGTTCGATCGTGATGAGCCACGTTACATGCAGGCGACGGCCCAGATGCTGGAGAGCGGAAATTTTGTCGATGTGCGGTTTCAGGACAAGCCGCGCTATCTTCAGCCGGCCGGGATTTACTGGCTGGAAGCGGCGGCTGTTTCCCTCTCCGGGACGCTGAGGCAGCGGGAGGTCTGGGCGTATCGCGTTCCGTCGCTGCTGGCGATGACGGCTGCTGTCGTGCTGACGGCGCGGATGGGAGCGCTGCTGTTCACGCCGGCGGCCGGTCTGATGGCCGGGGTGCTGCTCGGTACCTCGGTGCTGGTGACGGCCGAGGGGCGGATGGCGACGATCGACAGCACGCTGCTGCTGGTTGTCGTTCTGGTTCAGGCTGTGCTGCTTCGTGTGTTGCGGGACCGGGCGGCGGGGCGTCCGACGCCTGTCTGGACGGCGGTGCTGTTCTGGGGCGCGCTGGGCTGCGGGCTCATGCTCAAGGGGCCGGTGATTCTGATTCCCGGGCTTGGCACGCCGCTGGCCTTTGCGTTTGTCGAGCGGGACTGGTCCTGGCTGAAGCGGCTCCGGCCCGGCTGGGGATGGCTGGTGATGCTGGCGGTTGTTCTGCCGTGGTGCATCGCGATTGGCGTTGTCAGCCACGGTGAATTTTTCCAGCGGGCCGTGGGGCGGAATTTTCTTGGCAAGATCGGCCATGGTCAGGAGGCGCATGGGGCGTTTCCAGGCTATCATCTGGCGGTTTTCGCGATTGCCTTCTGGCCGGGATCGTTCTTCGCGGCGGCGGCCATTCCGGTCATCTGGTCCTGGCGGGCGTCCTGGAAGGTGCGGTTCCTGCTGTGCTGGATCGTGCCGCACTGGCTGGTGTTCGAGCTGATCGCGACCAAGCTGCCGCATTATGTGCTTCCGGCCTATCCGGCGATCGCCATTCTGACGGCGGCGGCGCTGCAGGCCGCGGGGAATGAGTGGACATTCTGGCCGCGTTCCGTCTGGGGCCGTATTCTGCTCGGGTTTTACGGGGTTGTCTGTGCGGCGATCGGGATTGCGCTGTCGGTCGCCGGCATTGCGCTGACGAAGGTTCTCGTCGGGCAGATTCCTGTGTCGGCCTGGCTTGCGGCGGGCGGCAGTCTGCCGCTGCTGGCTCTGGCGGTGCGGGAAGTTGTCCGGGGGCGGCTGTGGCAGTCGGCTATGTGTTCGGCGGCGTGCGCGGTTGTGATCTATATGGGGCTGTTTCTCGGCATTGTTCCGCGTCTGGACGAGATCTGGCTGGCGCCGCGTATCGCGGATCTTGTGGATGAATACAGGCCGTGTCCCGTGACGGAAGTTGTTTCAAGCTCGTTTTCAGAGCCCAGTCTTGTGTTTCTGATGCATGGGAAAGTCGAGCTCCGGAATGCCCGGGAGGGCGCCGCGATGCTGAGCCGGAACCCGTCCTGCGGTCTGGTGCTGGTGGACCGGCGCGACTTCGCGACGTTCCGGGAGGCGCTGTCCGGGAAGGGCGTTCACGAGGTGGAATATGGCCGGGTGAGTGGCTTTAACTATTCTACTGGCAAATGGCTCGATCTTGGTCTTTACGGCGCAGCTTCTCCCTGAGGCTGGCGCTGCGGGCGGCGTGTCCGTCTGCTGACATCAGCGAGAAGGGGCGGGGCGCGCAGGTATAGCCGGGAAGGCGGCGTCTGATTTTCACCGGGGCGCGGCGCATGACCAGGGCGCGGCTGCGGGCGTCGAGAGTGTCCCATGCGGCGCCGGGGGTGCTGGCGTTCGCGGGCAGGTAATCCGGTCGTCCGACGAGCAGCGCGATGGCGACGCGTTCGCTGAGGGTGGTCATCTGCCACAGGATTTCCGGGCTCAGATTTCCTGTGATGATCAGGCGTGCTGCTTCCGTAACCCGCATCTCCGGTTTCCTTCTCTCAGAACTCTGTTTCACCCGTGGGCGGGCTGTTTCCGTGAGAGGGATGATGACTGGAAGGATTTACCGAAGAGTTAAAATATGCCGGTGGATGACGGGAGTTAAGGATTTTACGCGGCTTGTGTCATTCCTCGTCGGGATAAGGGCCTTTGCCGCCGTCATGGATGAACTGGTCGACGCGGGCGGTGAGTTCGGGGAGGGGGACGGAGCCGGTCTGAAGGACGACATCGTGGAAGGCGCGGATATTGAAGGCCGGTCCGAGGGCGGCTTCGGCTTTTGCGCGGGCCTGGCGGATGGCCATTTCGCCGAGGTAATAGGAAAGAGCCTGACCGGGCCATGAGATGTACCGGTCGACTTCGGTTTCGACTTCGTGTCGGGAGAGCGCGGTGTTATCGAGCAGGTACCGGATGGCCTGATCGCGCGTCCAGCCCATGTGATGGATGCCGGTATCGACGACGAGGCGGGCGGCGCGCCAGGCCTGGTAGCTGAGCATGCCGAAGCGGTCATAGGGGGTTTCGTAGAGGCCCATTTCGTCGCCGAGACGTTCGCAGTAGAGCGCCCAGCCTTCGCCGTAGGCCGAAAGATAGCTGTAACGCCGGAAATCCGGCTGGTCCTTGTTTTCGGCGGCGAGCGGGAGCTGGAATGCGTGGCCCGGTGCGGATTCGTGCAGGGTCAGGGCGCGCAGGGCGTAAAGGGGCCGGGCGGGGAGATCCCAGGTATTGACGAGATAGACGCCTGCTCCGCCGCGTGCGGCGGTGTAGAAGGGGGCGATGTTCGCCGGGACGGGGACGATGCCGAAGCGCTGGCGGGGAAGGTGGCCGATATAGCGTCCGATGCGTCCGTCCACCTGTTTGGCGATCCAGGCGGCGTCTTTCAGCAGCTCATCCGGTGTTTTTGCATAGAATTGCGGAGCTTTTCGCAGCCAGGCGAGGAAGGCGGGCATGTCGCCGGTGAAGCCGGAGGCTTTCATGGTCTGCTGCATTTCGGCGCGGATTTTTGCGATTTCCTCGAGCCCGGTTTTGTGGATCTGATCGGGTGTGAGGTCTGTCGTCGTGTATTCGCGGATGGCGGCCTGGTAACAGGCCTTGCCGTCGGGCAGGGTTTCGGCGCTGAGCGTGGTGCGGGTGTGCGGGAAATATTCGTTGCGGAAAAACGTCAGGAGAGTCTGGTAGGCCGGGATGACGGTTTCGCGGATTGTGGCGAGGGCTTCTTTACGCAGGGCGGCCTGTGTGGCGGCAGGGATTGTTGCCGGCATGTCCAGGAACGGCGCGTAAAAGGCTGTTTCCGCCGGGGGTTTTCCGAGATAGGCGGCGATGGAGGCGTCCCGGCCCTGCAGGGTGACGCGCGGAGGGGTGAGGCCGTGGGCGAGACCGGCGCGCATATTGTCTGTCTGGTCGTGGAAATACCGGCCGACCTGGCTCAGGCGGGTGAGGTAGCTTCGGTATTCGGCTTCGTTCTTCGGGTGAAAATCGGTGTCGCCTTCAATGCCGGTCCAGAATGCGGTGTCTGAGTTCGCGGGCATTTCGTAGGCGCGGCAGGTCTGGTCGGCGATCAGCGCGTCGATCTGTCCGGTGTAGACGGCGTAATCGACGCGGCTTCCGGCCGGAAGGCTGTCCGGGCTGATTGCGGCGATCTGTCTGCGCACTTCCTGCCAGCGGGTCAGGCGGGCGGCCTGGGCGGCGGGGCTGACATCGGGGAGAAATTTCTGGGGTGTCTCGGGTGTGTCACCGGGGGCGTGGCCGTCCTGTTCGAGCCGCCATGTCCATTCGCTGCTGCTGATCGCTCTGAAGCGGGCCTCGGGGGAGGCGGCTGCGGGATCTGTGGCGGCCTCTGCCTGGGCGGGGCGGGGAGCGATTGCGGCGCAGGCGAGGAGGACGGGGATAAGGGCGGTGTGGATAGTGAGCAGGTTTCGCATAAGGATTCCGGAGAGGCCGGGAGGGCGGTGACGATCTGCTGTGTTTAACATGCGGGCGCGTGTTGCAAATCCCGGAAGGTTTTTTCGGGTGATGTCGCGGTCTCCGGATGCCTGAAGCAAATGTTTTCCGCAGGAGTGGTGCTGCCGGGTTTCTGGCTGACAGTTCCGGCAGCAATCGCGCTTTTTCAGTATGACGAAGACGTTTCCGATGTGAACGCTTCTATGGCGAGTGCGAAGCAGCGGCTTCCGTTCAGCGTCCGGAATTCCGGCTGCGGGACCGCGTGAAGGGCGGAGCGGCAGAAGGTGAGGGCGTGGGGATCGGGGTTCAGGGCTTTGCTGCGCTCGTTTCCGTCCTCGTGGAAAAGAGTGAGAGTGCCTTTGCCGTAGAGGCAGAGGGCGCAGAGTGATGAACCGGGCGATGAACCGGCGGAGAGGGTGGGGGTAAAGGGTCCGGTGACGGGGTGACAGGTGAGGCGCAGGGTTCGCGCGGCGCCGAGGGCGGCTGTCAGGGACAGGGTCTGATCGATATCGTCTCTGAGGAATGAGAGGGTTTTCGGGAACGGGTCTTTGTCGCGCAGCCAGGTCCGGAGCTGTTCGGCCGGTCCGCTGAGAGTGAGTGGTTCGGAGGGTTGCGTCTCCTGACTGATGAGATCCGGCCAGGTTTCGGGGACTTTGCGGCTCCAGACGACGATATCGGGAAAAGGCGTGAGCACGTCGGCGACGATGCGGGTATCGGCCGATGCGACGACGCGCGGGCCGGTTTTGCCGGTGTCCGGCCAGCTTTCGATGACGAACATGATTCAGCGACCGGTGGCGGCGGGCTGGCGCGGGCTCATGCCGCAGGCGTCCGGGTGATCGAGGGTCAGGAGAAGGCGCGTGAGGGGCGTGCCGAGGCCGGAGAGGGGTGGCGAGCGGTGGAGGATTGCGGCGTCCGCGGACCAGCCGGGGTGAAGTCGTCCTTTGAGAAGCGTGAGCCAGCCTGCGGGTGTTTCGTGGATGGTGTCGTTCTCCGCGTGTTTCCACTGAACGCCGGGGCCTGTGTAGGTGCAGAGGAGGCGGAGGGGAACGTTGTCGGTATGGAAGCAGCGGCAGCTGTCGTGACTGATCTTTTCCAGACGGAAGCGGATTTCGGCTGTGTCTGACAGGCGTCGGTAGCGGCGGGCGAGGGCGAGCGTGTCGTCCAGGAGCGGCTGCGTGTCTGCGGGCATGATCTGCCGGAGTTCGGTTTCGAGGATTTCGATGGTACTCCGGCTGAGGAAGAGGTCCGGGCCATGGGTGATCCAGGTGGCGGCGGCCTGTCTGAGGTCCTGGGTCAGGAGACGTGGTTCCTGGGCGATGGCGCAGTCGGGACGGTCGATGTTCTGAAACGGCGCCGGGACGGCGAAACGCTGGCGGGTCGGGCAGGCCTGTCTCATTCCGGGCTCCTTCGTGTATTGTTATGTTATAACATAACATATAGAATGCGTGGATCGCAACCGAAGTGAGGGTGTCCGCATGTGCGAAAGACTTCCGGCGACTGTGCTTTCCGGCTTTTCAGGAGCCTGTTCTGTTCCTGAAGGGGCAGAGGGCAATGAGCGGACGTTGCGGCGTGAAATGTGGCGTCGTTATGCGGGGGATGACTGGGCGGCGTTCGATGCGTTGCCTGTGGCGGTGCGGAAGCGGGTGGCGGAGCATGCTTATGATGCATGGTCGGTGAATGTGATGCTGCTCTGGCGGCATTACAAACGGGTTTACGGGCGCACGGTGCGGGCGGAGCGGGCGCTGATCCGGTATCTTGATTATTGCGAGCGGCTGGAGCGGGCGGCTTTTGCGTCGCGTTATGCGGAGGCGTATGGCGCGGTTTTGCCGCATGAGGCGGCGGAGGCGACGGTTTTGCGTGTGGGGGTGAGGTGAGGCAACGCTGTTCCGGCTTCTTCATTATGTGACGATTGGGAGCGGTGTGCCTTACTGAGCGATGATCTGCTTTTCTGGTTCAGGACTGATTATTGACAGGGAAGATTTTGATTCAGGCTTGTGAGGAGACTGAAGACGACTGACCTGGTTCGGTCCTGTTTTCCGGAGAGCCTGGGTGGTTCCGCCTTCATGACTGTCCTGTTCTGAGGGGAACATCTTTGTCAGTCGTAATGGTCTGTGCCGGATGGTTTATAATTTTCGGGATGAGGCGGGTGTCATGGCCCGGATGGTCTCTCGCATGCGCCGTTACAGCAGTTGCCACAACACGCAGCACAAAATCAGTCCGGTCAGGGATACGATTGTCTGCAGCACCGACCACACCATGATCGTCTGCTTCAGAGACAGTCTGAACAGCTCGTGCACCATCCAGAATCCGGCGTCATTCACATGACAGAAAAATACCGATCCCGATCCGATTGACAGCGCCAGCAGAGAGGCCTGTGCCGGCGTCAGCCCCAGTTGCGGCAGCAGGGGCGCCATCAGCCCCGCCGTCGCGGATGTCGCCACCGTTGCTGAGCCCGTTGCCTGGCGCAGACACACCGCGATCAGCCACACGAGAACGACCGGTGGAAATGGCGATGCCACGGCGACCTTGCTGATTGTGTCTGCAATTCCGGCCGACAGCAGCACCTGTTTCAGGCCGCCGCCTGCCCCGATCGTCAGCAACAGCACCGCAACCGGCGGCAGACTGCGCTGCAATGTCTGGCCGATCTCCCGGCGCGGCACGCCTCGTGCCCAGCCGAGCATGATAACGGCAAAAACAACGGCCAGTGTCAGTGCCGAAAACGGCTCGCCCACACCGTCCAGAACCCGCGCTGTCAGCCCGGTCTGAGGCAGAAAAACCCTGGAGACCGTGCGGGCCAGCATCAGCGAGACCGGCAGCAGAAGCACGGCCAGCGAGACTGCCCCTGACGGCGCCGGTCCGCCCGCCCCGGCCTCTCCGGGAAGATCCGGGCAGGGGATATTGAAACCGGACTGCCGTGACAGCCATTTTCCATAAAGCGGTCCTGCGAGAACGACTGCGGGAACGGCAATTCCGAGTCCGGTCAGCAGTGTGGTGCCGAGCTGCGCATGCAGTATCGACACCGCGATCAGCGGTCCGGGATGCGGGGGCACCAGCGCATGAAGCGCTGTCATTCCGGCCAGCGCCGGGATTGCCACTGACAGCAACGGCAATCCTGACTGTTTCGAGATTGTCACGATGACCGGCAGCATGATGACGAGACCGACCTCGAAAAACAAAGGCAGCCCGATCATCATCGCCGCAATCGCAATCAGCCATGGCAGCAGCGCGGCTGGCACTGGCCGGCCTCCCGGCGACAGCAGCATCGACACGACCCGTCCGGCCGCGCCGCTGTGTTCGATCATTCCGCCCAGCATCGATCCCAGTGCGATGATAATACCCGCATCGCCGAGCAGCTTTCCGGCTCCGGTCTGAAAAGCGCCGATCGCCGGCAGGATCGACAGGCCGCCACAGACACTGAACGTCAGCGCCCCCAGCAGGATGGCGAGAAACGGTGTCAGCCGCAGCCAGCTTATCAGCAGAACAATTACAAGCAGAGCGGCGATACATGATCCGATCAGCCGGCTGTCATGCGCGGTCCACGCCAGAACTGTATGATCCAGAACACGTCACCTGAACATTAGAAAAGGCGAGACCATTACCCTGGCCGGAAAGAATAACCAGACACATAACAGTGAAGGGCGCCGGACAATCCGGTGCTGGACTGTGTGATGGCAAAGCTGATGCCGCCGTCTGAGGGTTATGTCGACAGGTTCGGCAGGGCGTTTTCCGGGTAACGGGATCTGTCTAGCGGATTGGGAACATGATTGTTCGTTGTTTATGAAATCTGAATACGGAAATTCTCTTCTTGTCCGCTTCCGGTCATGACGTAATCAGTGGACTCAGGTGTGGGGAAAACGTTTCAGCAGACTTATTTCGTAGCTTTAGCCGGGGCTGTTTTGTGATGCTGTCAGGCTTCTGCAGGCAGAGGGGCTGAGGATGTTTTGCCTGCGTGAGCGGTTTACTGGTCCGGCGAATGCGGTGCGCGTTCTGGTGGTGGTACTCGTCGTCACGTCCTTTCCGGCATTTCCGGTTATGGGCATGCCGGTCTGTCGCGGCGTTGATACGGCTCTGACGGAGGCCCGGAGGCAGGAATATGCTGTCCTCGTGGCCGGTGCGCTGAATGGGCGTGTCCGGTCTTCGCAGGTGACGGTCAGCGCTTTTATGCAGGCCGGGGTCTGGAGTGCCGTGCGTGTTGCGACGCCTGTTGCGGATGATGGTGTTTTATTCTTCGTTGAGAGGCAGGGAGAGAAACAGTTCAGGGACGTGTGGGGTGGATGGGCGCAGCCTTCCGAACGGCGGCAACTGACGAGGTGGGCGAGGAGACTGGGGGCGCCGGACTTGCTGGCCCGATGTTTTGCGGGACTGATGACGTGAAGGGGTGGTGCGGAGGCGGTTCTGTAAGGTCGGGAAAATCACTCATGATTTCGGCGGATGGATGGGCAGGGACCGGGGCCGGGACTGAGACACGGAATACGGAGCGGGCATTGTGACGTGTCATGTTATCGGGGCGCCGATTATCAGAACTACTAACGTAATCTGTTTTGCTGCTGCTTTGTTTTTCGTGGTGTCGCTGATGCCGGGAAGTGGTGCGCGGGCGGCGGGGGAACAGGCGTTTACGGACTATACTGGCCGGCTGGGTGATCTGCCGGCTGGCATGACGCTCGGGTTTGCCGATGGCAGAGTTGTGGCTGGCAGTCATTACTATTACCGCAAATATTGCAGGGACATTCCTCTGACGGGTACGGATGGGGTGGAACTTCGTCTGAGTGAGCCGGGCGGGGGCGTTTTTGTGTTGCATTATGTGGGCGGCGGGCCGGCATCTCATGCGACTGCGGAAAACAGCACGGGGCTTGCGGGTACCTGGAGTGGTGCGGGCCGGGTTTTGCCTGTGGCCTTAACGGTTGCCGGAGGTGACAGCTATGTTCCGGGACATCGCTACGCTGACGTGACGGCTCAGGACGATGCTGCGTTTGAGACGCTTGTTCGCGGATTTTACGATGCGGTTCTGGCTGGCGACCGGGCGGAGGCGATGCGGTTCGTGTCTTTTCCGCTGAGAGTGAATACGGATGAGGGACGGTTCTTCACTATCCGGGATGCGTCGACATTGCAGGGGAAATGGGCTCAGGTTTTTCCGGCGGTGTGGCTGAAGGCGCTCGCGGCTGCGACGCCGCACGATATGTTCGTAAGGAACGGGCAGGTCATGATCGGCGATGGTCTGGCGTGGTTTGGCGCGGGTGGTCTGGAGGTCATCAATGCCGTGCCGTTGCGGGTGGCGGAGGGTGTCGGGGCCTGTTCGGGAGGAGGGCGTAATTGACCGGTCCGTCTTTGCCATCTCCGGAAATCTTTCAGCATGTGCGCATCATCATGGGTATGGTGGTGGGACTGAGTGTCACGCGTCTGCTCAACGGGCTGGTGCGTATCATTCAGCATCCCGGACAGACACGGATCTATCCGGTGCATATCGGCTGGGTTCTGACATTGCTGCTGATGCTGGTGCATTTCTGGTGGTGGGAATTCTGGCTGGTCACGCTGCCGTCCTGGACGTTCGAGACCTATCTGTTTCTGATTGTCTATGCGATCGTTCTGTTCTTCCTGAGCGCGTTCCTGTTTCCCGATACGATCAGCGACTATACCGGGTATGAGGATTTCTTCATTTCGCGGCGGAAGTGGTTTTTCTCGTTCTTTGCGCTGACCGTTATCTTTGATCTGATTGACACGCTGATTAAGGGGCCGGCGCATTACGCCATGTTTTCGGCTGAATACTGGTTCCGGGTGCCGGTCTATCTTGTTCTTTGCGGGATCGCGATTGTTTCCGCCAGTCGCCGGTTTCACATGGTCTTTGTCAGTCTCGGGCTGATTTACGAGATTTCCTGGATACTCCGGCATTTTGAAACGCTGAGCTGAGGGGAGTGGGCTGAAAGAGTCCTGGATGTGGAAGGGACACCGGGTGAGGGGGAGCGTGGTGCTGATGATCCTTCGTCCGGGATGTGCGGCGGGACTCTTCTTTGCCGGCTGGTTACGGGGTCTCTGTCTGCGTGACAGAGATGTGTGGAGCGGTTTTCGGGGCTTTGCCCGGACCAGGCAAAGGGACGTGGTCCCTTTGATCCCGGTTTGTGAATCTGTAAGGATGTTGGGCAAGGTTTCGGTTGATGACGTCCGGTATTATTTTGCCTGGAAAGGCTGACCGTCCCAGGTGACGACTTTGCCGGGGCCGCAGACGGGACCCTGTTTTCCGCCAAAACCCCAGAGTGTCGCGGGGATTTTGATGTTGTTGTAGGGCAGGCTGGTTTCCACGTAGCAGGCCTGTTTCGGATTCTTTGCGTCCCAGCCGTCGACGGTGATGGTCGAGCCGGCGCTCATGTAGAGGGAACCGGCGGGGGTACCTTCCAGCGCGCCGAGGACGATTTCGGTTTTGCCTGTATCGCTGTTTTCGATGTGACCGGTGAAGGAGGTCGGTCCGCGAAGGATCATCTGCTGTGCGTTGAAGTCGAAGCTGGTGCCCTGGAAGTCGAATTCCCAGCAGGATTCCTCGTCTAGGCCGGCGACGGCGTTGTTGTAGATGGTGCCGCCGGCGAAGGTGGAGCGCTCGCCGGAATTATGCGGATGCGGCAGGGTATAGATGCCGGTGTTTCCGTTGCCGATGATGACGTTGAACATATCGACGCCCCAGACATTGTTGCCCAGCGTGATGCCGTGGTTGAAGCCCTGGATGGACACGTTGATGAGGGTGATGCCGGCGTCGACGACCATCGTGTTGTTATCGGTGTAGTTCATGGTGATGCCGTCGATGGACCGGTTGCCTTTCAGCGTGATCCCCTCGAGGCGGTTGCTGCTGGTCCAGTCATGATGCGGAAAGCCGTCCTGCGAGACATAGAGGCAGGTTCCGGAGGTCATGCGGCAGTCGAAAATGGCGTTGCGGAGCGTGACCAGTTCCGGATTGATTTTCAGAGTTTTCGTGAGGGTTTTTGTGGCGCCCTGAAAGTCGATGGCGCAGCTTCGGGTGCCTGAGTAGCAGCCGTTCAGCTGGGCCTGCACGGCGGCGGTATCGTCAGCGGCGCGGGCTGTGGATGCGGTGGCGGCGAGCGCGATGAGGGAAAGACAGGCTGCATATTTCATCGGAACAGGCTCCCGTGAGGATCTGTGTGTGGACAGGGTGGTTTCCGGCTGCGTTGTTTCGGGCCTCTGATTGCGGATTTTTGATTCCGCGTCTCGTTTTTTGCGCCCTCGTTTGTGCATGTGTGAGTCTGTCCTGTCCAGGCTGTCTGTCATGTCGGGAGCGTGATGCCGTGGTGGGCGGGGGGCGGGTTGACCTGTCGGGCGGATCGCGGCTCCCATGAGGCGGAGCTTCGCGATTGAGAGGGATTTGTTATGGCCTGTGCAACACAATTCTGCGCTCGCGTGACGGGAAGGGGCGGGTGGCTGTCCGTTCTGGCGGAAGATCGTCGCGGGGTGGGGCGGGGCCGTGCGGAGCGGGAGTTTTTATTCCGGATTTGTCCACGAATTTTTGTGGGGAGTGACCGGTGAGCGGGTCGGCCGGGTCTGCGGATGTGTCCTTTTCCGTCGGGGCGGATGCTGTGCCGGTTTCGTGCGGGTCGCTCTATGAGGAGACGGCGACGGCGGGGCCCGTCACCGGGGCTGTCGGGCGGGATATCGAGGTCGGGACGCTGGTGACTGGCGGTGGGATTACCGGGCTTTCGGCCGGGCTTTATCTGGCGACGGCGGGTGAGAGTGTTGCGGTTGTCGATGCGGGAGCGCCTGGCTGGGGGGCTTCGGGCCGCAATGGCGGGCAGGTCAATCCGGGTCTGAAGATGCCGCCTTCCGGGGTGGAGAGTCATTTTACTCCGGAGGTCGGGCGCAGGCTTGCTGTTGCGGCGTGGAATGCGCCGGATCTGGTGTTTGCGCTGATTGAAAAACACGGAATCCGGTGTGAGGCGGCTCGGGGCGGGACGGTGCGGGCGGCGACGGCGGGGTCGCAGGTGCCGGCGCTGGACCGGCTGACGGAAGAGTGTCTGGCCCGTGGCGGGGATGTGGCCTGGCTGAATCGTGGTGAGATGGCTGAGCTGACAGGCACGGATCACTACTGTGCAGGCATGATCGACAGGCGGGGCGGACAGGTGAATCCGCTGTCCTATACGCGGGGGCTGGCGTCGGCGGCCATCGGGCGCGGGGCGCAGGTTTATTCCGGCACGCGGATCATGTCGCTGACGCGCGATGGCGGGACCTGGCTGGCGATGACGGATGGCGGCTATGCGATCCGGTGCCGGAATGTCGTGCTGGCGACGAACGGGTATACGGATGGTCTCTGGCCGGGGCTGAGTGACAGCATTGTGCCGGTTTACAGCGCGATTGCCGCGACGGAGCCGCTTCCGGCGCGGTTGCGGGATGGGATTCTGGCGCGGCGCGAGGTTCTGTACGAACTGGGTGAGATCACGGTCTATTACCGCGTGGATGAGGCGGGGCGGCTTCTGATCGGGGGGCGTTCGGCGTCGCGGCCTCTGGTCGGGGCGGAAGCGTTTCCGGAGCTGCGGCATCTGGCGCATCGGCTGTGGCCGGGGCTGGCGGGGACGGCGTGGACGCATGGGTGGAACGGGCAGCTGGCCGTGACGACGGATCATTATCCGCACTGGCATGAGCCGGCGCCGGGTGTGGTTGCGTGTCTGGGCTATAACGGGCGGGGTGTCGCGATGGCGACGCTGCTCGGGCGTGAGGTGGCCCGGCGGATTCAGGGTGTGCCGGCGGGGGAGCTGCTGCTGCCGCCGATGCGGATCAGGGGAATTCCGCTGCATCGGTTCTGGAAGGCCGGGGTTGCGGCGCGGGTGGCGCTGGGACGGTGGCGGGACCGGCGTCAGGAGGGGCGGGCGGCTGGCGGCGAGGGGTGAAAATCTGGCGTCTATATCCTTTGCGGACAGGACTTTTCGGGGCTTTGCTCTGAACCCCGCAAAGGAACACAGTCTCTCTGATCCCGGCTGATTAAATCAAAAAGAGGTATAGGGCGGAGCGGTGCTCTGTCTTCTGTGTGCAGGGTATACAGATGCTGGAAGTTTCGGGCTCGCAATGTTGCGGCGGGCGCAGTTCTGTGTTTGTTCTGTCTGGTCGTTTTTCTGTCAGGAGTGGATTTTGGCTGAGTTATCGTCCAGGCATTATGTGATTGTGCATGGCTATACCGCGAACCCGGAAGCCAACTGGTTTCCGTGGCTCAGGGAGCAGCTTGAGCGCGCCGGGGCGCGGGTGTCGGTGCCGGCGATGCCGTCTCCTCATGCGCCGGTGGCGGAGAGCTGGGACGCGACGCTGAGGGGTCTTCTGCCGCGTCTGAGTGACGACGTGGTTCTGATCGGTCACAGCCTGGGCTGTATTACGATCCTGCGTTATCTGATGTCCCGGCCGCCTGCGGAGACGGCTGGCGGCTATGTTCTGGTGTCCGGGTTTGACAGGCGTCTGTCGACGCTGCCGGAGCTGGAGGCGTTTACGGATATCGCGCTCGATTATGACGCTCTGCGGCGGCGGGCTGCTTTCCGGGCCTCGGTGTTTTCCGACAATGACGCGATTGTCGACCCGTCCGTGTCCCGTGATCTGGCGAAGGCTCTGCGGACGGAGGTGATGGAGATTCCCGGCGGCGGGCATTTTCTGGACCGGGAAGGGTACGGGTCGTTTCCTGAGCTGTCCGGTCTTTTGCTGACTCAGTGACGACCGGGGCCTGCGCGGGGCAGGTCGCCGGCGTCAGTGTTTCCGGGGCTGCGTTTTTCGGCGCGGCGTTTTCGGGCGGGTTTGTTCAGCGCAGGGCGGGTGAAAGGCTCTGCGGGAGGCTCTGAAGGATACGGTCGCTGAGCTGACGGACCAGCGTGTCCGTCAGGGTGACGGTGTCGTTATCGGTTGTGGCGGGGCCTGAAGCGGAGACGGTGCCGCGATGGAGCTGTTCGGGCTGGTTCTCATCGGCGGGTATGAAGCTCCAGCTGGCTTCGAGTGTGGCTTTGCCGTCCGAGGCGATGTCCATCCGGGTGATGTTGATGGTGAGACGGCCTGAGGCGGGGCCTGGACCCGTGCCGGCAACCGGCTGATCGGTGACGAAGAGATCCGGGCGGGCGCTGCTGATCCGGGCGGTGATGAAATCGGTGACGCTGTCGGAGAGGCGTTCGGCCCAGCGGCCGTTGGCGCTGCGGCGGAGCGCCTGGCCGTTTCGTGTCACGATATCCTGGGTATCGAGATAATCCGGCAGGGAGGCGCGGCGGATTTCGAGGATGGGGGTGCCGGGCGGGACCGCGCCCTGGGCCTGGCCGGATGAGGTTGCCGGGCCGCCGAGTGTGTAGAGCTGCAGCGGCGGGCCGGCGCAGGCGGAGAGGGCCAGGGTGAGGACGGCGGCAGGACCGGCTTTGCCGGAGAAAGGCCGGGAGAAGACCCGGGAGAGGATTCCGGATGCGGTTCCGGGAAGGGGCAGGGTCTTGCGGCTCATCACTTGCGTCCCATCAGGAGGAGTTGCGGATTGCGTTCGACGTCGCTTGCGAAGCCGCGCAGGGCGGCGGCGGCGGCGGCGATGTCGCGGAGCGCTGAGTCGAGATTGTCGCGGTCGGTGGAGCGGGGCGAGAGCATGCCCTGGACGCTTTGCAGGGTTTTGCGGGCCTGATCGGTGGCGCTGGTGGCGCTGGCGAGGGTCTGGTGCAGGTCCGCGCCGCGGGCTTCGAGCTGCGCGTTGCCGGTTCGCATCAGCCTGTCGATATTGACGAGCGTGGTGTCGAGCTTGCCGTCCAGATCCTGGATGGCCTGAGTCGCCGCTTTCAGGGTCTGCTGGGCGTCCTGCGATGACTGATGCAGGCTGTCGACGAGGGGCGGCAGGTCGGTGTCGAGTTTCTGCGCGACCTCGCGGATGGAGAGGACGGCTTCGTTGGCGTTGGTGGACAGCTCTTTCAGGGGCAGGTCCTGGAGGCTGTCCTTGATTTTCTGGATGGCTGACTGGTGGGTGGGGATTTCGGGCAGGTTGCTGACGCGCGGGTGGAATTCGGCCGGGGAGCCGGGCCAGAAGTCCAGATTGATATTGACCGTGCCGGTGACGAAGCTCTGCATGTTCTGTTCAGCGCGGAGGCCGTGAGCGACGGTTTCGCGCAGATCGAGGTCGTGCGACGGTGAACCCGGGGTCTGCATGACGTGGACCTGTTTCGGGTCCAGGCTGATATCGACCGGGATATAGGCGTGGCGGGTGGCGGGATCGTAGCGCAGGGTCACGCTGTCGACGGAGCCGACGCGGACGCCGCGGAAGGTGACGGGCGCGCCGACGGACAGGCCGCTGACGGAATCCTGGAAGACGATGACGGCGTGTCTGTTTTTTGAAAACAGGCTGACATTGCCGAAGAAGATGAGGGCGCCCAGACCGAGGGCGACGCCGCCGGCGACGAAGGTGCCGACGAGGGTCTGTTTGCCGATCCCTGATTCATTTGCCATTGGCGTTCTGACCCTTTCTGACTGTGCCGGCCCCTGCGGATTCCGTGTTGCCCGGCTTTGTGGCGGCCGGATCTGTTGTAGCGGGTTCTGTTGTGCTGGTTTCTGTTCTGGCTTCGCGGTTCATGAAGGCGTGGACCTGCGGGTCTTTGCAGTGATCGCGCAGGTCGCGGGGCGAGCCGTGCGCGATGGGCTGTTTTGTCTGGGCGTCGAGGAAGATGCCGTCATCGGCGATGGCGAACAGGCTGGGCAGTTCGTGGCTGACGATGACGATGGTGGCGCCGAGGCCGTCCCGGAGGGTGAGGATGAGGTCGTCGAGCCGGGCGGAGGTGATGGGATCGAGGCCGGCGGAGGGTTCGTCGAAGAACAGCACGTCCGGATCGAGGGCCATGGCGCGGGCGAGGCCGGCGCGTTTGCACATGCCGCCGGAGATTTCGGACGGGTAGAGGTCGATGGCGTGGGACAGGCCGACGAGACCGAGTTTCATTTCCACAAGGTGGCGGATCATGTCCCGGTTCAGGCGGGTGAACATCTCCAGAGGCAGGGAGACGTTTTCGCCGATGGTCATGGAGCTCCACAGGGCGCCGCTCTGGAACAGGACGCCGAAGCGGCGGTTCAGGGCGGTGCGGTGGCTGTCCGGGCCGGACCAGTAATCGTCGCCGTCGACGGTGTATTTGCCGGACATGGGCCGGAGCAGGCCGACCATGCTGCGCAGGATGGTGCTTTTGCCGCAGCCGGAGCCGCCCATGATGGCGAAGATCGAGCCGCGCCGGACATCCATGGTGACGTGGCTCTGGATGACCTTTGTGCCGTAGCCGATGGTGACGTCGCGCAGGGAGAGGAGGACGTCGTCGTCCTGACGGGCTGTTTCTCTTGTCTGATGATGGGGCTGATCGTGTCCCTGGCCGCTATGCACGCCGCTATACTGGCCGGCATCCTGACCGCCTGTCTGGCTGGCGGCTGGCGGGATGCCGGGGCCAGTGTTTCCGGGCACAGGATTTCCGGAGATCGCATTTCCGGACACTGGATTTTCTGGCGTCAGATTTCCCGGCATCAGATGTCCAGTACGTTGGCGATGACGGCGAAGATGGCGTCGAGCGCGATGACGCCGACGATGCCGACGACGACGGCGCGGGTGGCGGCGGTGCCGACATCGGCGGCGCTGCGGCCGGCGTTCAGGCCGATCTGGCAGGAGGTCAGGCCGATCATGGCGGCGAAGACGATGGATTTCGCGAAGCCGAATTCGAACTGGGTGAGGTCGATGGCGCCGAGAGTCTGGTTGATGTAGCCGGCGCCGGTGACGTCGGGGAGCATGCCGGTGGCGACGACATAGCCGCCGATGATGCTCATGCCGCTGCCATAGAGATAGAGCAGCGGCATCATCAGCATGAGCGACAGGATGGACGGCAGGAGGATATAGCTGGAGACGGGGATGCCGAAGACTTTCAGCGCGTCGATTTCCTCGTTGCCGAGCATGGTGGCGATGCGGGCGGCGTAGGCGCCGCCGGTGCGGCCGGCCATGATGATGGCGGTCATGACGGCGGAGAGTTCGCGGACGCAGGCGATGCCGACGAGGTTGGCGACGTACATGTCGGCGGAGAATTTCCGCAGCTGCACGGCGCCGACGAAGGCGAGGATGGCGCCGACGAGGAAGTTGACGACGCTGACGATCATGAGCGCCGAGGGGCCGGCGTCGAAGATGTTCACGAACAGGTCGCGCAGGCGCATGCCGCCATGGCCGGAGAGCGCCTTCACCGAGCCCCGGGCGGTCTGGGCGCCCAGTTCGGTCAGGGCGCCGATTTCATCGAGGGTGTCGAGGGTCAGGGCGCCTGTGGTCCGCAGCGGGGCGAAAGGTTTTTTCGGGTGCTGCGCCGGGGGTTCGGGTTCGGCGGGCAGGAGGGCGAAGAGGCGCTGCACGCCGTCTGGCAGCTGAGCCAGATCGAAGTTCATTTTCCCGCGGGCGGCGGCCTGTTTCACGGTCCAGAGGAAGGAGACCAGGGAGGAATCCCACTGGCTGAGACCGCTGACATCGACGTGGAGCGTCTGTGTCGCGCCGTCCTTCGGTGCTCCCGTTCTGAGGGCATCGTCGGGGATGGCGAGGGCGGCGCCGTCATCGATCGTCCACTGGCCGCGCAGCACGAGCGTGATGTCGTTTGCCGAAGACTGAACCGTCCATTCCGGATGGCTGTCCGCGTCATGGCTGTCTGCGTTGCCTGACGCCGTCGGCGTGGGGGTGTGTTCCTGGTCCGTCATGTGCGGGACGAGTTTTAGGGCAGGCGGGCTCTGTTGGCCAGCGTGGCCGTCTGGAGGCGGTCCCGGAGCTGTCCGGAGGGGTTTTCCCGGCCTGATCCGGAACGGTTAAACGCTAATTTATATGACAAATAATTTTCCCAAATATATGTCAAACCATGTCCAGCTAAGCTCTGTACGCATGAAAGTCATGTTGTTACGTCATGTTACGAAAAGCGGAGTCCGGATGGAAACGCAGCCTCCCGTACCTGTCCAGGATGGCGGCGTCGCAATGATTTCACAGGATAAGGCAGATCAATGAATGCCATAGTCGTTACAGCACTGCGGCGTCCCTATACGTTCGTCGTTCTTTCGATTCTTATTGTTATGATGGGCATTCTTTCGATCAGAAAGACGCCGGCGGATGTGTTTCCGAACATCCGGATTCCCGCCATCGCGGTGGTCTGGACCTATTCGGGGATGCTGCCGGACGAGTTTGCCGGGCGCATCATGTACAATTTCGAGCAGGGTGTGACCTCCACTGTGGAGGGGATCGACCATATGGAGGCGGACTCCTTCTATGGCCGTGGGATTGTGAAAATATATTTCCAGCCGGGCACGGAGATCGGGGGCGCCGAGGCGGATGTGGCGGCGATCTCGCAGACGGTGCTGCAGCAGATGCCCGAGCACATTGCCGCGCCGATGATCATGCGGCTGGAGGCGTCTTCGGTTCCGGTGATCTCGCTGCAGCTCACTTCGGACACGATGACGCCTTCGGATCTGTTCAAGCTGGCGTTCATCCGGATGCGGTCTCTGCTGGTGACGATTCCGGGGGCGGTGGTGCCGCATCCTTATGGCGGCATGGACAGTTTTGTCATGATCGCGCTGAACCAGAAGCAGCTTCAGGCGCATCATCTTTCGGCGATGGACGTGCAGAACGCGCTGGACACGCAGAACGTGGTGCGGCCGGCGGGCGATCAGAAGATCGGGCCGACGGACTGGATGGTGCAGACCAACGCGACGCCGCGCTCGCTGGAGGATATCGCGGACATTCCGATCAAGAGGGTCGGGAACGCGGTCGTCTATATTCATGACGTGGGCGATGTGTATCGCGGCGGGCATCCGCAGACGAACAGTGTGATCGTCAAAGGTAAGCAGGCTGTCATCATGGTGGTGATGAAGAGCGGCGAGGCTTCCACGCTGGATGTGGTTGACGGCGTGAAGAAGATGATGCCGCGGCTTCAGGCGGTGCTGCCTTCGACGGTGCATCTGAGCGTTCTCAGCGATGCGTCGGGGTTTGTGATCGACTCCATTCATGACGTGATGCGCGAGATGGCGACGGCGGCGGCGCTGACCGGTCTGGTGGTGCTGCTGTTCCTGGGGTCCTGGCGTTCGACGGTTATCATCGCGACGTCCATTCCGCTGGCCATTCTGTGTTCGCTGATCGCGCTCGGCTGGGCGGGACAGACGATCAACGTGATGACGCTGGGCGGTCTGGCGCTGGCGGTCGGTATTCTTGTCGATGACGCCACGGTGATGATCGAGAACATCGACACGCATCTGGAGGAGGGCAAGGAGCTGGAGCCGGCGATCATCGATGCGGCCAACCAGATTGTTGTTCCGACGTTTGTCTCGACCACCTGCATCTGCATTGTCTGGCTGCCGCTGTTCGGTCTGAGCGGTGTGGCGGGCTGGCTGTTCATGCCGATGGCGGAAGCGATCATCTTCGCGATGATGGCGTCCTTCATTCTGTCGCGGACGCTGGTGCCGACGATGGCGAAATATCTGCTGGCGGGGCACATTCAGCCGGGACTGCATGGGGAGGAGCACGAGGCTCTGCCGCATGGGAAGAATGCCTTCACGCGGTTTCAGAAGGGGTTCGAGCATCGGTTCACGCTGTTCCGCGAGCGGTATCGCGGGGTGCTGTCCGGGCTGATCGAGCGGCGTGGGGTTTTCGTCGGGACGTTTCTCGGGATCTCGGTGCTGTCCTGCGGGCTGTATTTCGTCGCGGGTCGGGATTTCTTTCCGGAGATCAAGTCCGATCAGCTGCAGATGCACATGCGTGCGCCGCTGGGTGCGCGGATCGAGGTGGCGGACCGGATTGCGGCGCTGACGGCGGACCGGATCGACGCGCTGCTGCCTGGGAAAGTGCATGATGTTGTCGCCAACTGCGGACTTCCGGAGGGACCGCACAACCAGGCGTTCATTCCGACACCGACGCTGGGCACGCAGGACTGCGATCTGACGATCACGCTGAACGATGAGGCGTCCCCGGTCTGGGATTACCGGGCGATCCTGCGGAAGGGGCTGTCGGCCAGTTTCCCTGGCACGGTGTTTACGTTCCAGCCGGCGGATCTGACGGCGAAGATTCTGAATTTCGGGTCTCCGTCGCCGATCGATGTGAAAATCGGCGGTCCGGATCTGGATGAGAGCTACAAATATGCTCTGGAGCTGGTGAACCGGCTGCGGAAGGTGACGGGGGCTGCGGATGTGTCGCTGCAGCAGACGATGAAGACGCCGACGCTGTTTGTGGAGGGTGACCGGAGTTTTGAGCAGGCGACGGGTGTGACGGAAGGGGATCTGGCGGACAACGAGCTGATGACGCTCGCGGGCAGTTCGCAGGTCGATCCGCAATACTGGTACGATCCGAAAATGGGTGTGACGTTCACGCTGAATACCTATGTCTCTCAGGATCAGCTGACGCATTATAACGATCTGCTGACGATCCCGGTCGATAAGGGCGACGGCGATCCTTCGGGGAAATCCTCGCAGCTTCTGGGGGCGATGAGCCGGATCAGAGCGACAGGGACGCCGGGTGAGGTGTCGCATTACAACTCGATGCCGGCTTTCGACATCTATGTGTCGGCTGAGGGCACCGATCTGGGTGCGGTTCTGAAGGGTGTGCAGCGCGAGGTTGCGGCGACGGCGAAGGATGTGCCGCGCGGGGCTGCTGTCGAGATTGCCGGGCAGGCGACGACGATGAGCAGCGCCTATGCGGAGCTGCTTGGCGGGCTCGTGATCTCGATTGCGCTGATCTACCTGCTGATTGTCGTCAACTTTCAGTCCTGGCTTGATCCTTTCATCATCATCTCGGCGCTGCCGGGGGCTCTGGCGGGGATTGCCTGGGCTCTGTTCCTGACGCGCACGCATCTTTCGGTGCCGGCGCTGACGGGGGCGATCATGTGCATGGGCACGGCGACGGCCAATTCGATCCTGGTCGTGTCCTATGCCCGCGAGCGTCTGGAGGTGCATGGCGAGCCGCTGCGGGCAGCGCTGGAGGCGGGTTACGGGCGCATTCGTCCGGTGATCATGACGGCGACCGCGATGATTGTCGGCATGATTCCGATGTCGGTCAGCAACTCGCAGAACGCGCCGCTCGGTAAGGCGGTGATCGGGGGGCTGATCGTGGCCACGATCTCGACCCTGCTGTTCGTGCCGTGTGTTTACGCAATTTTCTACAGCCGAAAATCTTCCCGTAAGGAGACAGTCTGATGGCGCGCTCAACCGGTCGTCATCCCGTCCTGCTCGCTGGCGTGTGCGTGCTTGCGCTCGCGTCGGGCTGGATCGTGATCTCGCGTATTCATGAATCGAAAAGTCTGCGTGAGGAGACGGCGCACAACGCCATTCCGGACGTGGAGGTCATCACGCCGCAGCCGGGGGCGAAGACGCTGACGCTGACGCTGCCGGGGACGATCGACGCCTGGTATCAGGCGCCGATTTATCCGCAGGCCTCCGGATATGTGAAGATGTGGTATAAGGATTTCGGTGCTGAGGTGAAGGCTGGCGATGTGCTGGCCGAAGTCAACGCGCCGGGTCTGGATGCGCAGTATCAGCAGGCGAAGGCGGATTACGACGCCACGGCGGCGAAGTATAACCTGACGGTGGTGAGTGCGGCGCGCTGGCATGCGATGGCGCAGTCTCAGGCGGTGTCCGGGCAGTCGGTTTCCGTGGCGGATGCGAATAAGAAATCCGGTTATGCGGAGATGGAGGCGGCGCAGCATAACGTCGATCGCTTCGAGGCCCTGGAAAAGTTCAAGACGATCGTGGCGCCTTTCGATGGTGTTGTGACATCGCGTGATGTCAACGTGGGTGATTATGTGAGCGCGGGCGGCGGTGAGCACAGCGCGTCCGGCGAGGCGAACCAGGTGTTCGTGGTTTCCGACATGCACCGGATGCGGCTGTTTCTGTCGGTTCCTGAAGTGTTCTCCTACATTCTGAAGCCGGGCATGGTGGCGACTGTTTCCGTGCCGCAGTTCCCGAACCGGACTTTCGAGGCGAAGTTTCTGACGGTCGCGAAGGGGTACGATCCGAACACGCGCACGGCGGTCACGGAATTTACCATCGATAATCCGGATCATCTGCTGTGGCCGGGGACGTTTGCCTCTGTGCATCTGACGGCGCCGGCGGAGGGCGGGGTGCAGCGCATTCCGACCTCGACGCTGGTGTTCGAGGAGAAGGGGATGCAGGTCGCGGTCGTGGACGGGACGAATCATGTGCATTTCCGCAACATTGAGGTCGGGCGGATGGCCGATACGCGGACCGATGTGATTTCGGGGATTCAGCCCGGGGACCGGATCGTGCGCAATCCGCCGGCTGATCTGCTGGAGGGACAGGAGGTCCGGGTGGTGGTTCCTGCGAAAGGGTATGAGCAGGACGACGAGGAGATTGAAGGATGAAGACGGCGCGCGGAAGCGTGGGGCGGGCGGCGTCGGCTCTGGCGGGTCTTTCGGGGATGCTGATGCTGTCCGGCTGCGATCTGGCGCCGGCTTATCAGGCGCCGCATTTCATTGTTCCGGACAGCTGGACCGGGCAGCAGCCGTTCGCGAAGGCGACGCCGGCGGATATGGTGCTGCCGTCGGACTGGTGGCGGCTGTTCGGCGATCCGGAGCTGGATGCGCTGGAGGAAAAGGCGGTGGCGCAGAACGCCGATCTTCAGGCGGCGGCGGAGCGGTTTACGCAGGCGCGGTCGCTGGTGATGAAGGCGCGGGCAGATCTGCTGCCGCATTTCGGGCTGGCTTTCGGGGCGTCGGACAACAAGCAGTCGGCGGATCGTCTGTTCCGGTATAAGGGCGCGATCACGCAGACGGATGAGTTTTATGGCGGTCTGGCCTCCTGGGAGCCGGATTTCTGGTCGGAGATCCGCAATCAGGTCCGGATGAGCAAGTATGAGGCGCAACAGAAGGCGGCGGATTTCGCCGGGGCGCGGCTGAGCATCGAGGCTGATCTGGCCAGCGATTATGTCGCGTTGCGGGGGTATGACGCGCAGGAGGCGATTTATCAGCGCGCGATCTCGTATTTTCAGAAGGCGGTGGACATGACGCATACGCAGCTTGTCAATCAGGCGGCGCCGCGTCTGGATCTCGCCCGTGCGCAGAACCAGCTTTACGTGACCCAGGCGGCGGAGCTTGACCTGCGGGCGCAGCGGGAGGTGACGGAGCATGCGATCGCCATTCTGACCAATACGGCGCCGGAGAGTTTTCATATCGAGCCGCGTGCTGACTTTACGTTCAGGGAGGTGAATTTGCCGGTGGGAATGCCATCGGAGCTGTTGCAGCGGCGGCCGGACATTGCCTCGGCGGAGCGGGTGATGGCGCAGGCGAACCGGTCGATCGGCGTGGCGCGGGCGGCGTTCTATCCGCATATTTCGCTGAACGCGAATGGCGGTTTCGACGCGAACGGGTTCGATCTGGCGAAGCTGGCGAACAGCATGTGGTCGTATGGCGCGACGGCATCGATGCCGATTTTCGAGGGCGGTCTGCGGCGGGCGTCTTTGCAGTATTCCTGGTCGGCGTATCGGGAGACGCGGGATGACTATCGTTCGACGGTGCTTTCGGCGTTTCGCGAGGTTGAGGATGAGCTGTCGCGGACGCGGCTGCTGCGGGCGGAGGATGCGCGGCTGAAGCAGGCTGTGGGCACGGCGCTGGACATGCAGGACATGACGATGACGCTCTATAAGGGCGGGCTGTCGGATTATCTGGGAGCGATTGTGGCGCAGGAGGCGGCGCTGGACTCGCGGATTTCGGAGGTGCAGGTGGCGGCGCGGTCGGTGCAGGCGACGGTGGCGCTGATCCGGGCGCTGGGTGGCGGCTGGGACCGTGCGCAGCTGCCGACGCCGGACCAGACGATGACGTTCAGCCCGTTACAGTATGGCGGCATTCATTATCCGAAGCCGGCGGGCGGGATCGGCCCGGAGAATCCGGAGGGCTATGAGAACCTGGTGACGGGGCGGTCGTGAGTGTCAGATGTCGTCGGGCGGAAAGGGATTATCCGCCGCGGAGCTGTCTGACGCGCTGACGACGCGGATGCGCATGGCGACGTTCATGACGTTGCCGTGCGGGTCGGCGACCATCACCCCGATCGTATCGAAGCCGGTATATCCGGATGCTGACGTGTAGTGCAGGGCGGTGGCGGTGATGGGTGTCGCGTTACATTTGTAGCGGGCGTTCTGTGACGGAAAATGCGGGTGTGTTTTGTAATCCGCGAGCCATGCGCGTCCATGCGCGGGATCTCTGACGATTTTGATGACCTGGTATTTTTCCGGAGTGCAGTTGCTGTCGACGGCGCCCCAGTAATTCAGGATGGTATCGGCGTCTGTTCTGACGATTTTATCGGCGACGCGGTAGAGAGCTGATTTCGGGATGCTGACGACTCTTCTGGTCTGAGCGCCGCCGCTGGCGGCTGCGGCGTTGATGCTGGTTGAGGTCGTGTTCACGCAGTCTGTCAGACCGACGCAGAGAATGACGAGCGTGGCCCGCGTTCCGAACTGTCTCACTCTGTCAGCCTTCTGCCGTTTCCGTGGAGAAACGTATCGGCAGTGTTTCAGGCGTGCAATGAAAGATTGCTGGCGGGAAATGCCTGTCTGTCATGCGGGCGGGAGGGTTTTTCTGCCCCGCCTGTCCGGGGGGTACGGGGTTTTCTGGCTGGCCGTCGATTTCCGGGGTGCTTCGGTCTGATCGGCGGCACATGATCGACAAGGTGGGTGTTTGTTCAGGGGCGCGGATAAAAGACCGAATGCATCGATTGTCTTTGCCGGTTACTATTCTGCGTCGGATTCTGGCGGGCAGGGGAGACGAGAGTGACAGGGGTGGGAAGACCTGCTCTTCGACGGTGCTCCTGATGGTCATCCCGTCATGCGCGAACCGGACAGAGGACATTCCTGGTGATTTTCAGCGAGACCGGGATTGCATTCGTATCGATAGGAATATTCATTTAGTTTGTTTTGACGTGTCGCTGCCTGTTGGGACACAATCAGAAAAATTTTCCCTGTTTTTTCAGGCTGGCAATTGTCAGACTGCAGGTGCTGCCGCTATTAGCGGGACCTATAATAATATATTCAATAAATGAATAATTGACTATATTGTAATATGTTTCATATTATAAACCCAGAGCAGGGAGTTGTTTATTTATGAATTCGGAGAATTTAATAAAGTTTTCTATTATTATACCTAATTATAATTACGGCAGATATGTAGGAGAAGCTATTGAAAGCGCTCTTAATCAGGACTGGGAAAATAAGGAGGTCATTGTTGTTGATGATGGGTCAGAGGACAATTCTGTTGATGTTATAAAAAATTTTGGAAAAAAAATTAAAGCACTGTTTCAGAAAAATAGCGGGCAGCGGGAAGCAAATAACAGAGGATTTCTCGAAAGCTCCGGAGATGTCATAATATTTCTTGATTCTGATGACGTTCTTGTTCCCGGAGCACTTCATAAGATCGCCGCAGTCTGGAAGGAAGGTCTCAGCAAGGTTCAGGGGATGATGCTGAGGACTGACGCCTCGGGAAAATCAATGAATGTCATCGTTCCCAGACTGACCTATGTGCCTGCTCCACAGGCAATTCGTCAGTGGATGGACGCGACATTTGAATATCCTACACCACCGGGTTCAGGAAATGCATGGTCCCGTAAATTCCTCGAGCAGATATTCCCGCTTGATGACAATTGCGACAGTTCTACCGACAGTTCCTGTATAGCCTTGGCTCCTTATTGGGGAGATGTGGTAACAATACAGGATACTGTCGTCTTATACCGCACGCATGGTGCCAATGACAGTAATATTGCATCGCGTGATACGAATTACAGTCGTGAAATCAGACGCGGTCTGACCCGGTTTTTTACAGTACAGAGATATTGTCGGAAAAATAATCTGACATTGCCGGATCGGAAGATTTTGTTTCGGGGCAGCAGCCTTCTGCAGTACCGTGTAGCATCGTTGCGCCTTACGCCTTCAGTCCATCCGCTGGCGGACGACAATCGGATCAGGGCGCTTGCTGATGCGGTAATGATTTTGTTCTGGCCGAATTTTCGTTCTTTTAGGGTTCGCCTTGCGATCGCAGCGTGGTCGGTCGTGACGCTCGTCGTGCCTGTATCGGTTGCACGGAAGCTCATTCTGAAGCGTTATGGATGATAGCATATTGGCTCTGGCCAAGGACTCTGTGAATATGCCGGGATTTCAGATGTTTTTGTGAATGCGGAAAGTATATTCATTGGATATTTCTGGTAAAGAGTCTGGTATTGCGCCATCGTATCCGATTTTACTTCCCGAGACTGCGGGAAGCGCTGTCGCGTAATCTGCAGGAAGTTTTCAGGGCGTGTTCGTCGTATTCACGCAGTCTGTCTGACCGATACGCCAATGCAGAGAATGGCAGGCGTGGTCCGTATTTCGGATTGTCTCACCCTGTCAGCTTTCTGTCATTTCGGTGTGGAAACGGGTTGGTGGTGTTTCAGGCGTGCAATGAAAGATTGCCGGCGGGAAATGCCTGTCTGTCATGCGGGCGTGAGAGTTTCCCCGCCCGGCCCGTCCGTGGGGTTACGGGGTTTTCAGGCTGGCGTCTATTTCCAGGGCGAGCTGCGCCATTCTGACGGCGCCTTCCTTGCTGGCCGCGCCGCAGATGAAGCGGGCGGGATGAGCGAAGGTGGCATCTGGCACGCCGGAGACTTTTGCGAGGGTTTCGCCGTCCAGGCCGCGCCAGGCTTCTGGCAGGGAGACGCGCTGGCCGAAATCGCCGCGTGTGGGCGGGATGGCCTTGACGTTCCAGCGGCCGGGGGCGGCGGGAGAGACGACGTAGACGACGGGGAGGTCATGCTCGAAGATGACCTTCTCGGTGGGCATGCCGGTATCCATGACGAGGATGCGTTTGTCTTCGGCTTTCGCGTAGGAGTCCAGGATGCGGTCGGTGGCCTTGAGGCTGGCTCTGGTGCGGTCGACAAGGTTTTCGAGATGCAGTGCGATGGTGCCGGCGGCGTTCGCGAAGCCGAGGGTTTCCCGTTTTTTTGCTTCTTCGGGGCCGTGCAGCTCGGCGGTGTCCCAGGCAGGGCCGCAGGATGAGACGATGTCGGCGAGGGAGAGGCGACCCATTTTGACGACGCCGTTATCGTCGAGATCGACGGGCAGGATGAGGGATTTGTCGAGCGCTTTCCAGATGGCGTCGACGGTGGCCTCATCTGCTTCGGTTCTGAGGAGATTGCGGATGGCGGCGCGGCCGTAATCCTTCCACAGGAGGCCGGCGGCGCTGTAGGGCGTGCTGCCGTCCTCGCGGAGGGGTTTGTCCTTCATGTGGTGGTCGTAGCGGCCGGTTGCGGGGTCGTATCTCCCGCCTACATCGAAGACGATGTCCGCTGCGCTGATTTTCTCCGGGGATCTGGAGCGGGTGAAGGTCAGGCGGTCACCCGATGTGCCGTCGATGACGCGGCGGCGCAGATCGCCGTGCGGCGCGAGGGCGTAGTGAAGGATGACGTAGCCGAGGGTTTCGTCGGCATGGAAGTTTCCCGAGTGTGTCAGGGCTCTGACGGGAGCGGTCTCGCTGCTGAGGCCGGTGGGAATATGCTCTGACATGGGAACCTGCTGAAATCCGGGAAATGGGTGTGGCAGGACGTGTCATGTCACGCGGGAGAATGCAAGGCGGTGGGGCGGGGACGCTGATGGGGGTGATTGTTCGGGGGGGGGGACTGTTACAGCGTGATCCATTCGACGGAGTCAGGCATTGCGTTGTGGACCCGTCTGAGCATGCGGCCCATTTCTGACTGTTCGTCCCCGATATTGATGACGAGGGTGTCGATGGCGCGGGTGAACGGGATCATCATCCAGCCTCCGGCAGTGGCGCGTGCGTGCTCTTCCGGCGAGAAGAACAGGTCTTTTGAGGATGGGGGATGGTTCAGGGCGTTTCTGTATTCGCTTCTCCAGAATGAGTCGAAACCTGTGGCTATGACAGTCCAGCCTTCCAGGCCACGGCAGGAACGGTACTGAACGATCCGCGTCTGATCGACGCTGACGGGGAATGTGTCGCGGGTTTCTCTGGAGGTTCCGTCCCAGACTGTATAGCCCTGTTTTGCGAGTGTCCGGCCGGCGAGAGAGGAGATTTTTTCTCCGCGTTCCTCGACCTGGGAGGGCGGGACGCAGACGAGGAGGTCAATGGGTTTGTTGCCTTCTTCTTCCGCGCTTTTCTGGAAACCGGCGTGGATGTCCGGGCGTGCGAAGTAGTCGCCGCAGACGATCACGACGCGACCGCCCGAGGCTTCGTCGTTTGGCTCGACCTCCCAGTTCTCAAGTCCGAGTTCCTGCGCGGCGAGATTTGCGAAACGGGCGAGAGTGGCTTTCATGCGGAAGCCGCGTCTGAGGCGGCGGATACGGAGTTCGTCCCGGGGAATGTCTTTTGTCCAGTCGGCGCGTGTGTCCTGCCGGACGAGCTGCTGGAGGCCATCGGAGATGACGGTGTCCTTCGGAGGGAAGATATGGCGGACGATGGCGATTTCGGTTTCGGGCCAGTCCTGGCCTTCGTCGATGAAGACGTGGTCGAAATCGAAGAAGTCACTTTCTTCGGTGAGGTAGTGCAGAATGTCCTGCCGGGTTATGGCGCCTGACGAAAGGTATCCGGCGAGTTCTCCGCAGTATGTATTGTACCGGTCGATATTGAACAGTTCTGCTGTAATGATGCCGCAGCCGATGATGACGGTGCGGATCAGGGACATCACGCTGGCGACTTTGATGCCGCCCTGATCTGTGCCTGTTCTGACCTGGAGCAGGGCCATCATCCGTTCGATATCAGAACGGAGCGCGAGATTGTAGGTGAGGATCAGCGAGCGGTGCTGTTCGTCGGTGTACGCCTTATAGGCCATCTGCAGGAGGATGACGGTTTTTCCGGTGCCGCCGTGCCCGCGCAGGACGATCTGCTTTTCACCCAGTTCTTCGAACCACTGATCCGGCAGGGCTTTGCGCGCAATGCGGTCCATGCGTTTACGGTCGAGTGAGGAGGGCTGGAGGACGGGAAAGAGGGAGCCGGCGAGGAGGCGGCTCATGCTGGCGTCTTTTCCGGGACGCAGCATGAAGCGGCCGGGGTCACGGAAGCCGCCGGTGTCTCCGGCGATTGTGCTGAGCAGGCGCTGCATGAGGTTTTCGCCGGCGTGGCAGCCGGTCACGATATTGTGGACGCAGCGTGGCAGTTTTTCGGCTGTGAGATTGGGGAAATAAAGGACATTGGTCCACCAGATGTCCTGTATGCCGATGGATCTCGCGACGCCGCGGATACTGGTTCTCTGATCGAAGGATTGCTGTGTGGCGTCTTTCGAGCCGTCTCTGTAGCGGACAATGGCGTGAGCGCCGTCGAAGGACACATTGCGGGCGTCGTGCGATTTGACTTCGATGACGACGGCGATTCCGGCAACCATGCAGGTCTGTGGCGTGTAGGTTTCCACGTCGTCGCCCGGCGTATTCTGGCTTTGTCTGGATCTGATGATCCTGACGGGTCCTGATGCGCGGAACGGGCGGGGACGGGCGAAATGGGCCGTGATGACGAGGTCGAGGTCCTGGACGGGTTGTCCGAAAACCTTGCGGCCCACATAGATTTTCAGAGAATCTGTTTTGCTGTCCTCAAGATCGGGCCAGAGCAGGCGGGCATGTTCTGCGAACAGACGGGCGGCTTCATTTTCTTCCGGAAGTCCGGAGCCGCTGATTTCAAGCATAGTCCGCCTTTCTTTCCGGAAGTTTTGTGCTTTGCCTCCTGTTTTCTATAGGCGAATGGCGGTTCCGGGGAAATATTGTTTCTGTGAATAGTGTTGTGATCAGGTTTTTTCTGTTCTGGCGGCCGGTGTGAATTTCCAGATGAAAGCGGTCAGGGCGGTGCTGCCGAGGCTGGCGAGCAGGGTGATGCGCTGGGAGGACTCGAGGGCCATGGCGATGATCACGATCAGGACGGCGGCGATGGCGAGCCAGTTGGCGACGGGGAAGAAGGGGACGGCGCTGGCGGACCATCCGGCGCCTGTTTTCTGTGCGGTCAGTCTCATGCGGAGATGGGCGATGACGATCATCAGGTAGATGAACAGCATGACGGCGCCGGTTGCGCCGACGAGGAAGGCGAAGACGGTTCCGGGGGCGAGGATGGAGGAGAAGGCGGCGAGGAGGCCGATGATGCCGGAGACGGTGACGGCGGCGCGGGGGGCGCCGTTTTTTGCGAGGCGGGCGAAGAGGGCGGGGGCTTCGCCGTGGCGGGCGAGGTTGCGCAGGGTGCGGGCGGTGACGAAGAGCGAGGAATTCAGGCAGGAGATGACGGCGCTCAGCACGACGAGGCGGATGAGGGTTGCGGCGCCGGGAACGCCGATGACGTCCATGGCGAGGACGAAGGGAGACTGGCCGGGGGCGATTTCGTTCCAGGGTTTAATGCTGAGGATGAGCAGGATGGAGAGGATATAGAAGGCGGTGATGCGGGTCCCGATGGTGCGGGTGACGCGGGAGAGGTTGCGGGGCGCGTCGTGGGATTCGGCGGCGGCGACGGTGGCGATTTCACAGCCGACCATGGAGAACAGGACGGTGGGGAGTACGGCGGCGAGGGCGTCGATCCCGTGGGGGAGAATGCCGCCATGGCCGGCGAAGGTGGCCAGCGGGGCGGGGTGTCCGCCGAGGAGGCCGGTGAGGTAGAGGAGGCCGAGGGTGCAGAAGGCGGCGATGCTGACAACTTTGATAAGGGAGAGCCAGAATTCGAATTCGCCGAAGACGCCGACGGCGGTGAGGTTGATCAGGGCGATGGCGACGACGAGCAGGGTGGCCATGAGCCAGACGGGAAGGCTCACCCAGTCCTGGAGGAGGATGGCGCCGGCGATGGCCTCGCTGCCTGTGGTGACGACCCAGAAGCCCCAGTAGAGCCATCCGGCGACGAAGCCGGCGCGGTGGCCGCAGCCTTCGCGGATGTAATCGACGAAGGAACCGAGGCCGGGGCGGGCGAGGAGCATTTCACCGAGGACGCGCATGACCATGACGACAAGGGCGCCGGTGAAGACGAAGGTGAGGAGCACGCCGGGGCCGGCAGCGGCGATGGCGGCGCTGCTGCCGACGAAGAGGCCGGCGCCGATGACGCCGCCGAGGGCGATCATGGCGATGTGACGGTTTTTGAGCTGACTGCGGCTGTCGCGACGGGAGGAGGCGGGAGTGGTGGCGGACGGTGTGGCTGAATGCACGCTGGGGGAACCTCGCTGAGCCTGTCTGGGTGATCTGTTTTCGGGTGATCTGGTGCGGTGGCAGACTGCCGAACGGCGGTTGCGGGTGCAACATGTTTCGGGGACGGGACGAAACGGGTGACTCGCGCAGGGCGGCGCGGCTGGCTATAGGACTGGGAGCAGGGCATGAGCGGGGAGCGGCAGATGATACAGGAGCCGATCGTTTTTATTGATGGCGAGGCCGGGACGACGGGGCTTGGGATTCGCGAGCGTCTGATGTCTCTGCCTGTGCGCATTCACTCGGTTGATCCGGCGCGGCGCAAGGACCCTGAGGCCCGGGCGGAGGCGATGGCGGCGAGTGATCTCGTGGTGCTGTGTCTGCCGGATGAGGCGTCCCGCGAGGCGGTGGGGATGATTGACCGGATCGCGGCGGGCGGCGGGCGGGCGCCGAAGATTCTGGATGCGAGCACGGCGTTCCGGACGGCGCCGGGCTGGGTGTATGGCTTTCCCGAGCTGACGGCGGATCAGCCGGAAGCGATCATGCAGGCGGAGCGTGTGTCCAATCCGGGCTGTTATCCGACCGGGGCGGTTGCGCTGCTGCGTCCGCTGGTGGATGCGGGGATTGTGCCGGCCAATATGGCGATCTCGATCAATGCGGTCAGCGGCTATACGGGCGGCGGGCGGAGCATGATTGAGGCGCAGGAGCGGGACGGGGGACCGCCGTTTCTGCTGTACGGGCTGAATCTGTCGCACAAGCATGTGCCGGAGATCCGCGAGCATGCGCGTCTGACACGGCGGCCGCTTTTCGTGCCGTCGGTCGGGCATTTTCCGCGCGGGATGATTGTGTCCGTGCCGCTGCATGTCGATCAGCTGAGCCGACGGGTGACGGGGGCGGATCTGCGCGGCATTCTGGAAGAGCGCTATGTGGCGTCGGCGTTTGTCAGCGTGTGTGAGGCGGAGCCGGTGCTGACGGCGGATGCGCTGGCGGGGTCGGACCGGATGGAACTTCGGGTTCATGAGGACGCTCATCACCATCATGTAGTGCTGACGGCGCGGCTGGATAATCTTGGCAAGGGCGCTTCGGGCGCGGCAATTCAGAATATTGCGCTGATGCTGGGCGTGTCGCCGGGTAAGGCGCCGCTGTGAGGCTGATGCTGACTGTGTCATTCCGGAAAAGATGAGATGCTGAAACTCTACGTTTATGATCACTGCCCGTTCTGCGTGAAGGCGAAGATGATCTTCGGTCTGAAGGGCATGCCGTACGAGCCGGTGGTTCTGCTGAACGATGATGTGGCGACGCCGGTTTCGATGGTCGGGAAGAAGATGGTGCCGGTTCTGGAGAAGGCGGACGGCAGCTTCATGGCTGAGAGCATGGACATTGTCGCGTATGTGGACGCGATGGAGACGCCTGTGCTGACGGGGCCGGTTTCGGACAAGATCGCTGCGTGGCTGCATGGGAGCAGCGGGCCGCTTTATCGTCTGTTTCTGCCGCGCGCGGCCTGTGCGCCGTTGCCGGAGTTCGCGACGGCGTCGGCGCGGGCTTATTTCGTGCGGAACAAGGAGCCGTCGGTCGGGCTGTTCAGCGATCTGCTGGAGGGCGGGTCGGATCTGGTGGCGGCGCTGAACAGTCAGCTTCAGGCGCTGGCGCCGCTGATCCGGTCACCGGAGGCGGTGAACGGAGAGCTGTCGACGGATGATATTCATCTGTTCGCACAGCTGCACAGCCTGTCGATCATTGCCGGAATTATTTACCCGCCTGAGGTTGAGCGGTACCGGCAGGCGATGTCGCGGCTGTCGGGCGTGGCGCTGCTCGACGAGCACGCGATCTGACCGGTTGCGGTGTTTCCCTGGCGTGGCCTGTTCAGGCGGCGTCGGGGATGAGCGCGCTCTGATCGGTGCGGGGCTGTGCGGAAATGGCTGTATCGCCGGGCAGGCGGCTGATGATTTTATGGCCGGCGGCTTCGAACCGGTCGGGGCCGAACAGGCTCAGGACATGAGTGCGGGCGCGGGTTCCGACATCGCCGAGGCGTTCGGGATGCAGCAGCACTTTGAAGAGGGTGTCTGCGAGCGCCTGTGGGTTTTCGGGCGGAACGGTCCAGCCGGTGACATCGTCTTTCACGGAATGCGACAGTTCGCCGACGGATGAGGCGATGACGCCGAGGCCGGCCTGCATGGCTTCATGCGCGGCGATGCAGAAGCCTTCCCGCCGGGAAGGCTGAAGGTAGAGATGCTGGCCGGCGAGGAAGGTTTCGGTGTCGCTGGTAAAGCCGTTCAGAGTGAGGCAGTCCAGGCCGTATTCCCTGATCATCTCCTGGAGTCTGTTTTCCTCTTTTCCCTGTCCGCCGATGGAGATTCTGAAAGGCGGCATGTCTTTCAGGGGCAGCCGACGGAGGGCGGCGCAGAGGATGTCGTAGCCTTTGGCCGGGTGGAGGCGTCCGAGCGAACCGATGCGGATGGTCTCGCCGTAACGCCAGGGGCGCGCGGGTTTTACGTCCGGTGCGGCGGAGAAGATCGGCCATGTGCTGACCCGGCTTTCGGGCAGGGAGAGGCGGCGGCGGGTGAGATCCGCGACGAAGGTGGAATCGGCGATCCAGTGGCAGGAGAGATGCCGCATCCTTTTCAGCAGGATGAGGTTGTCCCATTTCAGCCAGGCGTTGTGCTGCCAGCTGACGACGGGGATTTTCAGCTGCCGTCCGGTGATCTGCCCGAGCAGGGTGGCGCGGGTGAGGGAGGTCCAGATATGGGTCGGGCGGAGGGCGGCGACTTCCCGCGTGAGCCATGTGGAGGCGGCGATGTGGTCCTTTTCGCCGCCGTCGCGGGTTCTGATGTCAAAGCCTTCGTTTCGGAACCATGCTTCTGCCAGGCGGTCGCGCGGGGTCAGGACGAGGAGGGTGATGCTGTGTCCGGCGTTGCGGAGGAATGTGGCGACGGGTTTCAGGCCGGCTGCCGCGCCGCCGCCTTCGAGGGAATTGATGACGTAGGCGATACGCATAAGGCACTCCGCCAGTCCGGTTTCAGGCTGGTGTTCGGGTTGCGCCGCGGCAGGTGTCGGGCGGGCGCGGGTCCGGGCGAACGGGGGTCTGAGGCTGTTTCGTGCGTGAGAGTGCCTGCGGGATGTCAGCGAAATGTGCAGAAGCGTATCGAACTGTAACGCGCGCATGACATAAGACGGATCGCGCAACTCTGGGACGGATTGTGTTCCCTGCCGTGGGCTTCGGCCGGATGTCGTGGCGATTGCGGATCGGTCTCTTTCCCGGTGCGCCGGTTACTGGTAGAGAGCGACTGTCGCGAGAGTGGCGGAACGGTAGACGCAGTCGACTCAAAATCGACCGCCGCAAGGCATGGGGGTTCGAATCCCCCCTCTCGCACCATCCAGACCGGACAGGTTATGACAGTTACCGAAGCCCCCGCCGTAAGTCGTCTCCGCAAACCGGACGTTCGCCCCGCCAATCCGGATTTTTCTTCCGGGCCGTGCGCCAAACGGCCGGGCTGGACGGTTGAGGCGCTGTCAGGGGCGCTTCTTGGCCGGTCGCATCGTTCGCCTGAGGGGCGGGCGCGGCTGAAAGAGGTCATTGACCGCTCGGCGCGGGTTCTGGGGATGCCGGCGGACTGGCGGCTGGGCATTGTTCCGGGGTCGGATACGGGCGCGGTGGAGATGGTGCTGTGGTCCCTGCTGGGGAGCCGGCCTGTCGATGTTCTGGCGTTCGAGAGTTTTTCCGCGACCTGGGCGAACGATATTACGGCGCAGCTTCAGCTCGATGCGCGGGTGCTGAAGGCGGAATACGGTCAGTTGCCCGATCTGTCGCAGGTGGACTGGTCACGGGATGTGGTTCTGGCGTGGAACGGGACGACGTCGGGCGTGCGGTTTCCGGATGATGCGGCGATTCCGGCGGAGCATGACGGGCTGGTGATCTGTGACGCGACGTCGGCGGCGTTTGCGATGGATCTGCCATGGGAGAAGCTCGACGTTGTGACCTGGTCCTGGCAGAAGGCGCTGGGGGGCGAGGCGGCGCACGGGATGCTGGCGCTGTCGCCGCGGGCGGTGGCGCGGCTGGAGGCCGGTCCGGCGCCCCGGCCTTTGCCGAAGGTGTTCCGGCTGACCGCGAAGGGAAAGCTGATCGAGGGGATTTTTAAGGGCGACACGATCAACACGCCGTCGATGCTGTGTGTTGAGGATGCGCTGGACAGTCTGAAATGGGCTGAGAGTGTGGGCGGGCTTGCGGCGCTGAAGGCGCGGAGTGCGGCGAATCTGGCGGTGCTGACGACGTGGGAGGCGGCGTCGGACTGGGCGACGTTCCTTGCTGAGGATGCGGCGGTGCGGTCGGGGACGTCCATCTGTTTCCGGATTACGGCGCCGTGGTTTGTGGCGCTGGATGCGGAGATGCAGTCGAAGGCGGCGAAGCGGATTGCCGGTCTGCTGAACGATGAAGGTGTGGCTTACGATATTGCGAGCTATCGCGATGCGCCACCGGGTCTGCGGATCTGGGGCGGGGCGACGGTGGAGACGGGCGATATCGAGGCGCTGCTGCCTTGGCTGGACTGGGCGGAGGCTGAGGTCCGGGCGGAGTTTGCGCGGTAGGGGCAGCGCTGCCGGTGTGGCTGGCCGGGGTTTTTACGGAGCGGCTTTCTGAGTGACTGCTGATGAGAATGGGACCCCGGATGCAGGCGTAACCGGTGGTGAGTCTGCGTCGTCCGGCCTGGCGCGGCGGTTTTCCGCGCTGGCTTTTTCGCTGGTTTCCTCAATCGGGCCGCTCATGGTCTGCTCCGTGCCGGGCGCGTTTATTATGGTCTGGTATCAGTGCCATATCGGGCTGTTTCCGGCCTTTATCGGTCATGCAAGCCTCTGGGCGATGCTGGCTGTCAGTGTGGTCAGCGTTGTTCTGTATGCCCTGCTGCTGATGTACGGGATGGTGGCTGGTTTCTGGCTTTATGCGCTGCCTGTCCTGTTCCGGCGGCAGTGGTGGCATATTCATGAGACACCTGAGGAGCCACCGGCGGGACGCGCGAGCGGAGGGTTCTGGCGCGCGCTGAGGTCCGGAGGCGCATGGCGGGCGTGGGTGCGGTCCGCTGTGTCTCTGGCTGTTATTCTGGGCTTTGTGGTGCTGATGACGGTGGAGAATGCGGCGCTGCACCATATGGCGTTACCGCATTTCGGCGTGGCCGCGCGGGCTCCGGCGCGGACACAGGCGGAAGGTCTGTCCGGCGTTATTCCGGCGGTTCTGACCATTCTGACCCAGTCCCGTCTGCTGGCGGTGTTTATCGGCAATCTGCTGGCCTGCTGGGTGGCGACGCTGATCTGGAAACAGCTTGCGGGACTGGCTCCCGGTGGGCCGGCCTGGTCGCTGAGAGACTGTGTACCGGTGATGCGGCGGCAAAAGCGGCTTTACTGGTATGCGGCGCTGGTGATCGTGGTGCTGCTGAGCATCGTGACGCGGGTGCTGGTCGAACTAGCTCCTTTCTGGGGGTTGCTGTCCGGCGCTGTCGGTTCCGCGCTGTTTCCTGTCTGTCTCTGGTGGGGAAGCAGCCTGATGCTGCCGAGAGCACTGCCGCCTGTACAGCCGGTGCATAATGTCGTGTCGCTGAAGGGTGTGGAGCTGTTTTGCTGGATCTGTATTTCACTGTTCATGCTGTTTTTCTTCATGCTGATCGGGGCGCTCAACGGCGATGACCAGAGCAGTGTTGAGCTGCTTGTTTATTTTGGATTCTGTGGTTTCATAACACTGTGGATTGTCGATGCGTTTCCGTGGCGCAGGCGACGGCAGGCTGCCGCTCTGCTGCTGATTCCGGCCTCGGTATGGTTTGTCATGCTTGTGCTGCTGCCAGGGGTGGGGCCGCGCATGGCGCGTCAGTTCATCTCGGTGCTGAATTTTCGCACGTCTGGTCAGGAGCAGGTGTTCGTTACCGATGAGGTGAGCGACCGCATTACCGGGTTGCTGGATGCTTACAGAACGCCGGGTCCGGAGGTGTGTACGACGAGCGTCGGCGGGCGTTCGTTCCGGTCGGTTTCCGTGCGGGTTAACGGCGTGCGTATGCCGCTGGTGGTGTTGTGGAATGACGGGAGTGACAAAAAGGTTATCGGGTTCGACCGGGAGATGGCGCGTCCGGTTCCGTTCGATTTTCCGGCTGTTTCCGTTGATGCGGCCAGTGTGATCGAACTGCCCTGGCGCTGGGTGGCGGCATGTGATGAGACCGCTTTTCCCACGGGTCCGGAAGCGCCGGAGGGTGATAAAAGACCCATGTAAGGGATTTAGTTTTCAGAAACAGGGCCGGAGTTCGCGTAATGAGAATCAGCCTGTTTCAGCAGGTTTTCGGTGTTGTCTGATGGCGGGTGGCGTATTGCCGTTCCGGTGTGGGTGACGGGGCGAGAACCGATGGTTTTCGGGTCGGGGCCGCTGCGCCGGGCGGTGGCTGGAGGCCGGGGACGATGTGTGCCGCGTGCCGGAGGCAGGTTCTGAGGGTGGCGGTGAGGAGGCTGCGGGTCCGGGACCATGCTCCTGCGGGTTCGCGCGGGGGTGGAAAGAGGTTCCTGTCTGCTCCGAAATAATCACGAAAGAATTTCCTGTTTTCGGCGTCGAAGGCGGCGTGGAGGCTCAGTTGTCTCGGGTCTCTGATGCGGCCGCCCAGCCGGAAAATCCGGAAGTGGGAAATGACGTAGACTAGGCGGTCTCTCAGCCATGAGTAATTGCCGTGTCTGTCATAGCGGGGGACGGCTCTGTTGACCTGCCGGGCGAGGAACGCCTGAAAACGGGTGAGGCTTTCGTTTTCGCGCGGGGTGTCGAAATTCATGCTGTCCGAGAGGCGGGAGAGATTACAGACGTCCAGAAAATCTTTTCTGATGTCGCGGTCGCGGAACAGTTTTCTCTGGAAGATCCGGGGTCTGATGGCTGACCGGCCAAAGACATCGGACCATTTTCCGAGCATGTTCCGATAGTTGTAATAATGTGAGCGGGTAAGATCCTCATTCTGGAAGTCTGCGATCCTGCGGGTGTCGCCGCCTTTTACGCCTGTGCTGTAAAGGCTTTTTCTGACTTCGGACTGTTCTCTGAAATAACAGACGATCTCGACTGAGGAAAAATTGCGGTAAAGAAAATCCCTGAGGGCTTCGATGCTCTCTTTGCTGATCATTCTCCGGTGAAAATGTTCGGAACTGATGATCATGGTGTCGTGTGAGCGGGCGGCCTGTTTTATTTCCGCTTCAAAATCGTCGATGAAGGTTGCGAACCACACGGCTTTGCCGGCTTCGTCGCGCACGCCTTTATCGAGGAGGTAGTCGTCGATTTCCGGCTGGAACCAGGCGCAGAGCGCCCGGTTGTTGCCTGTTTCCGCGACGTCGCTGAGCGCGACGCGGTTTTCTGACAGGGTGGTTCTGTTGGCGTAAAGCCAGTTCTGGATCGACGTTGTTGCTGTCTTTTCCGTTCCGATATGAAGAATACATCGCATGTTCTGTCATCCGGATGTCAGCCTGAACCCGGAATGACCATCCATGCCGCGGGCGCTGCGCGCCAGCGGAAGTCGGTTTCTGTATGTATCGACTGGTGTCGGTTTTTCTCGTTCGTATCAGCCTGTTTCCTGGTGGCTGATTCAGGGGGGTGTCCTTTGCAAATGCGTTTGGAGCGGGTTTCGGGGCTTTGCTCCGAGCCCCACAAAGGGATGCGATCCCTTTGATCCCGGTTTGTGAAAATAAATGGGACGTAGAGGCTGAAGCCTGCTCAGGGCTCCGTCTGAAAAATATATAAGAGACTGTTTTAAAATCTTAAAATGGACAAAAACTTTCATAACAAACAGACGATATTATGTTTTTGAGTCCCGATCGTCTGTTTGTCTCACCCATGATCAAAACGTGCTTCATGATAAGCCTTTGATAAAATAAAAGTTTTTGGGTGCCGCCTTTTTTCAAAAAGGCGGCGTTCCCTGAAGCTTTCTGAAAACTTCATCAGAAATGTCTTTGTAATTTATCTGACGTTTCACGAGCGGACTTTTTAAATAGTTTCTGAATATTCTTTGGAATCATGAAGCCGTCCGGGCGAAGCTGCTTCGGGGGATGAGAAAACAGTGAGCGTCTGAAAGATATTTTCAGGCCGGGAGAAGCTTTATATTCAGTGTCTGGCTGAGCACATCGCGAAAGGCCCTGTTTATGGTTGTCTGAGAGAAGTGGGTTCTGATCAGTTTTTTTCCGATCCCGGATTGTTTTCGCAGAAAATCCGGATTGCGGCAGGCCAGGAAGATGGCCCGGGCGAAGGTCGGGGCGTCGGTGGCGAGGCAGTCTCTCTGATCGTCGTGCAGGGGGAGGCCTTCGGCGGCGACGGGGGTCATGATGACGGGGACGCCGCGTGCCCAGCTTTCGAGGATTTTGCCCTTGATTCCGGCGCCGAAGCGCAGAGGGGCGATGGTAAGGCGGGCGTCGGCGAAGATGTGCCGGATGTCGGGCTCGTATCCGCCGATGACGAGGCCGGGGCGGGCGAAGCTCAGCACTTCGCCGGTGATGGCGGACCCTCTGACGGTGATGGTGAGGCCGGGATCGAGCTTTTGCAGGACGGGGACGATGGCGTCGGCGAGCCAGCGGACGGCGTCGATATTCGGGGCATGGCCGAAATGGCCGAGGAAGACGATGTTGCTGCGGGTGTCGGGCGTGTAGCGGGTGGCCGCGACTTTCAGGGCCCAGGGAATTGTCACGACTTTTGCTGTGGGCAGGGCTTTTTGCAGGGAGCCGGTCTCTGGCGGAGAGTGGGTGATGACGAGATCGGCGCGCCAGGCGGCCATGCGTTCGCGCATTTCGCACTGCATGGCGAGATGTTTCAGTTCCGGGCGTTTTTCGACATCGGCCTGCCGTGCGAGGCGGATATGGTCGAGATCGGCGACGGACCAGATGATCCGGGTCATCGGGCAGAGGCGGCGGATGAGCTCCAGATAGGCCGATGCATTGCTGAGACGGTGAAGATAGACGACGTCGAAGGCGTTGCCCGCGTTGCGGAGGATGGCTTCGACTGTGTCCCATAAGGGGGGCTGGAAGACGGTGATGCCGGCTTTTTCCAGGATTTTGGTGCGGAGCTGACTGTCAGGGCATGGGAGAGAGGGGGCGAAGGCGACGCGGAAGCCGAGAGTCCGCAGGGCCTGCATGTGGGAGAGGATGGCGACGGAGCCGGCGTCGCGGTTGCTGTCGGGGAAGCTGTCGTCGATGACGAGGACCTGCGGCGTTTCGTCATCCTGTTCGTGTTCGTTGCGGCGTTTTCTGTGGCTGATGCGGCGTCTGAGGAGGCCTGCGGAGTCTTCTGCGCCCTGTCGGCGGATTTCGGCGATGCAGGACTGAAAGAAGGCGAGGGCTTCGGTGCGTTTGCGGTCGCCCTGCAGGCCTTCGGTGGCGCGGATGACGGCGGCGCGGAGGGCGTCGTCCAGGCCGCGTGAGGAGGGGAGAAGGCGAGGGCCGCCGGGGAAAGGGATGTCGAGATCGGTGATGATTTCGATGGTGTGGCCGGTCAGCGGGCCGGGCCGGGAGGAAAACAGGAAATCGAAGCCGTAACGTCCGTGGCCGAGGCCGGCGTTGCGGAGGTCGGGGCGGAAGGCATTGGCTTTCACGAAGGCGATCTGCTCGCCGTCCAGCAGGATGCGGAGGCCGACGGCGCGGTCGGGGCGGTCTTCGTCGCGGACCCAGCCGGCGATGCGGGTGTGGTCGAGCACGTCGAGCGTGCCGGTGATGCCGGACGTAATACCGCCGATGGCGGCGACGGAGGGGACGAAGCGCGGAGCACCGGCGGCGGAGCTGCCGTCGGGGAGGCGGACATCGATCAGGGTGAGGTCGTTATCGGGGAGGCGGTCGGGCCAGATATGGCTGAAGGCGCAGCAGCCGTCGCTGTGGCCCGGAATGATCAGATCCTCGCGCCAGGATTCGGCGGGGAGTGTGGCGACTTCGATGCCGTTGCGCAGGATGCGGACGGGGACGGGGCTGAAGGGATCATCCTCGTTTCTCGCCCAGCCTTCGACGGAAAGCTGGTCGAGTTTGTCGACATAGGCGCTGATGTTCGGGACGGAACTTTCCGGGTGGGTGGGCCGGGAAAGTCTGTCCGTTTTTGTCTTTTCGCGCACGATTTGCGGGATCAGGCGGCTTTCGCGCGGGCGCTGGTCTGGCTTTCACGCACTCTGAAGCATTCGTTTCCGGTCAGGGAAATCCGGCGCGGGAGGCCGAAGACGAAGCGGCGGGTTGTGGGGCTGTCGCCCGGTTTGTCGGCCGGTCTGTCCGGGAGGACGGAGCCGATGAAGGTTTCGTCCATGAAGACGTCCAGCGCGGGGGCTTCCGTCGCGCCGTGGGGCAGGGTGACATGGCCTTCGATGCTGCGGGCCGTGATGGCGTCGATATGGATGGTGACGGCGCTGTTTGTAGTGCCGGCGGCCTCGGGAAGGGCCAGGCGGGCGCGGATATGTTCGAGCGCGGCGCCGTCTTCGAGGCGGGGGGCGCAGTACTGCGCGGGTTCCGGCTCATGATCGGGCCAGAGTTCCGCGAAGGAGGCGGCGTTGTGGAACATGTTGCGGCTGTGGTCGTCCACGAAGCTTTCCGACGGGGCGCCTTCGGCGAGGAGGACGTCGTGGGTTTCGAGTTCGACGTGGAAATATTCGAGGGTTTCTCCGGTTTCGCCCCGGCGGATAGTGGTTCCGTTGAGGAGGCAGTGGGCCGGAATAAGGTAGCCGTCGATGAACATGGCGTGCAGGGGCGAGACGGTGAGGTCGCGGCGTGGCAGGGCGTTTCCGAGGGAGTCTTTTGTGAAGACGACGGGGATGAGATCCGGATTGCCGCGGGCGAAGCGGCCGTCATAGGAGCGGTAGCCGATCCAGCGGATGGGGCGCAGGGCGCCGGAGGCGGTGCGGACGCGGTCTCCGGTTTTCAGGTCTTCGACGGGTGTTTCGCCGGTTTCGGTGGCGATGAGGGTGCCGCGGCAGTAACAGGGGGCGGGGGCGCCGTAATCGATCCGGGTCGATCCGTCGGAAGCCGCGCTCACGCTGAAGCTGCCGCTGTAATCGCCGAGCAGGGCGATCTGTCTGGTGACGTCGCCTTCTGTGATTGTCAGGATGTTACCGGCTCCGACGGAGATCTGCTGTGAGCCGGAGCCGGCGTATTTCAGGTCGGTCACGTCGATGGTGCCGGAGGTGTATGTGATGCCGCCGGTGATGATGGTCCCGGTGCTTATACTGAGAAGACCGCCATGGAGGACGATATTGTTCAGTGTGGCGCCGCTGGCGGCGTAGACAGCGCCGTCCTGATCGATGGTTGTGTGGATGGCGGTTGCGCCGGATTCCACGGTTTCCGTCGAAATGGCATTGAGCTGATAGTAGCCGGAGCCATATGGATTTACGACCCATGGGATGGATATGCCGTCCATAACCGTATCGACGGCCGTGCCGCCGGACAGAATGGTCTGGGTGGACGGCACCGCGAAGGTGTCATCGATCATTCCGAAGAAGGCGGAGGACGTAAAATGGGCTCCGTACGATGTCCCGCCGGCATAGATGATCTGGGAGGCTCCCGAGATTTCTGAGTTGCTGGCTATTGATCCGCACATCGCGTTATAGCTGTTGCCGTAGACGCTCTGCCGGCCGCCTTCGATGGTGGAGTTGTATGAATTTCCGCCGGCGTCGACGATTTCGTTGCTCCAGAGATCGATGGTTGCGCTGTATGAGGTTGCGCCGCTCTCATCGACGAGAATATCGCTGCTGACGTCTGCTGCGAGGATCGTGTAACCGGCGACTGCGTTTGTGACGGTTCCGTAAATATCTGCTTCGGTCGGGGTATCGCTGACAACGGCGGGAAAGGGTTGCCCTATGGTGATGCCTGAAACGGTTACGCCGGGCGCGAAAGCGATGGTGGTGTGGGACGGCATGACGAAGTTGCTGGTGTCCTCGGTGATGATCCGGCTCGCGGTAATGCCGGGAGGGCTGCCAGCGGCAAATGAGAGGGTGGTTCCGCCATCGCTTCCTGATGTCAGTTCAAAGGTCGAGTAGCTGTATGTGGCGCTGCCGAGACTGACGGAGCCGGCGACGCTGCCGTCGGGACTGAGGATGTCCAGCGTGTTTCCGGACACCAGTTTTGTCGTCATGCCTGACTGCCAGTTCAGCGAGGCGAGTTCGATTTTGTCTCCCGGGCTGAAATCGGTGATTGCGCCGGGCAGGGCTGATGCGCCGGAGACGACCAGGGTGCCGCTGTAGCCGGACATGAAATCGACGGTGGCGGAGGCAAGCTGTGCCGGATCGCTGACGAGAAGGGTGCCGCTGGTGATGCAGAGCGTGCCCGAGAAGGCGGACAGGACCGGTCCGGCGCCGGTGAGGTCGAGTGTGGAATTTCCTTCCTGGACGATCATGCCTGCGCCGGAGATGGTTCCGGTGTCCAGCTTCGCCGGACCGGTGAAGACCAGCGAGGCGCCACTGTCGATGGTGATGTTTCCGGCGAGGGCGGTGTCGTCCGTGGCGACGAACGAGCCGCCGCTGACGACGTGGACGTTTGCGCCGGCGTTCAGTGTCGTTCCGAAGGCGAAGCCGCCGGAGGAGAGGGTCTGGAGGCCGCCGGAGGAGACGGTGATGGCCGAGACGATGCTGTCGGTGACGATCTGCGTTCCGCCGGACAGGATGGTGCCCGATGTTGCGGCGGCGGTGCCGGACGTTCCGCATTCGAAGACGGTCTGTGTTCCGCCGTTTCCGATGGTGAAATGGCTGTCTGTTCCGCCGTAGCTTATGGATTCGCTGCTGCTGGTGATGACCGTGCCGGTGGCGGCTGTGCCGGGACCGATGGAGAGGGTCGCATTCGCCGGAATGTGGAGGCCGGATACTGTGGTGCCGGAGCCGGGTGAGATGACTCCGCCGCTCATGGACAGGCCTGTCAGGTCGGCGTCCGTGACTGTGCTGTAATCGCCGGTGCTGGCGAAGATGACGGAGCCGCCATTTCCGATGGTGACGTCTTCCAGTGTCGCGCCGCTGTGCATGGTCAGGGAGGTGCCGCTTTCGACCAGCGAGCTGACGAGGTGGCTGTCTTCGCTGAGGATGACGGCGGTGTATTGTGAAAACTGCCCGGAGGTGACGGTGCCGTTTTCGAGGCTGATCCGTGCGCCGCTGGCAACCATGCTGTGAATGGCGCCGCCATTGTCGATGGTGGCTGAGAAGGCGCTTCCGGAGAGAGTGTCGACGGTTCCGCCGTCGACGTTCAGACTGGACGAGGTCACGGAGGCGGAGTTGACGGTGCCGCCCTGATCGACGGTGAGCTGTCCGGCGGTGACGGAGGCTGATTTCTCGGTGCCGCCGGAGAGGACGTGTTCGAAAGCAGTCGGGGTATTATAGCCGGAGGGGTAGCCGTAGAAGGCGGAGCCGAGAACGACGGTGCCGGAGGCGAGGCCGGCGACTTCGAGCGTGCCGCTGAGAACGTGGACACCGGAAACGGAGCTGTCCGGGCCGACGAGGACGGTTGAGCCATCGTAAATCACGGATGGTACGCTCGAAGATGATGTGTCTCCGGTCATCTTTGCCTCCCTGCGAGATGTCCCGAATAGTTTACAGAGTTACAATGATGTGTCTCCGGTCGTTTTCAGTAATATTCGGTTAATAATGAGAAACGTTTTTGTTATTCGAGGAAAACAGCGACTGTTCTGCTGGTGAAGCGATGTTTTTCCGATGAAATTTTCTGATGATGACCGGAAGGGCGCCGGGAGGACGGCATCGGTTACCGGGGATGTGCGGTCGTGGTTACCAGCGGGTCCTGGCCGATAATGGCGCAGCTGTGATCCTGGAGCTCCTCGGCTGAAGCGCGGTTCTGGCGGGCGGGATCGGCGACGTCATCGAGGAGCAGGAAACCCTTTGTGTTGTCGGGGAATGTTTCGGGGACGACGGCTAGGGTGTGGTGGCCCATCTCATGTTCGGGATCCCGGAGCGAGCGGGCGAGCAGGAGGAAGGGTTTTACGCCGGCGATATCTGCTGTGTTGATGCGCATGGCGCGGTAGGGGTGGCCGAGCAGCGGAGCGGGAAGCGGGGTCCAGGTCGTTCCGACGGCGCCGCGCATATAATAGAGAGCGACTTTCACGTCTGGCCGGATGCATTCGACATGGATGTGGAGCTGGTTCTGTGAGCGGCCGTCCTGCGAGTTGATGGCCAGGGCGACATCGCCGCGTGGCAGACGCACGCCGTAGCCTTCGCCGACGCGGGAGGCCTGTGTCCAGGCGTGGGCGAAATAGTCGGGAGTGGCAGGGTCGCGGAGGGACGGGGCTTCCATGCCGGGGGTGCGGTCGGTCGGGATCAGCAGGTATTGCGACCGGCCTTCGATGCTTTTCAGGACGGCGATCCGGTGCGGCATATCGAGGACGGTGCAGGGGCCTGTGCCGGGGGTTGTTCCTGTGCTGCTGTCTGAGGCGGTGCTGCCTGTTCCGGTCTGCAGCGGGACGCAGCGTTCGTGGACGATATGCCACAGGGCGTCCGGGTTTTTCGCGTGGGCGGCTGTTGCGGCTGTCAGGGCGAGGCAGGCGCTCGCGAGGAGGTGTCGCAACATGGTCGGTTCTGGCTCCGTTTTCGCGAATGGGGTCCGTGATGACCGGTATTGTTGCATATCCTCATCGGAATCGTCACCGCTGACGGGGGGGCGATTCAGGAGGGTGCGCAGGCCTTTTCGCCACGGATCAGCCGGGTCCATTCATCGCGCAGGACGGCGTCGGCTTCGGCCATGCCGGTGTTCAGTCCGAGCTGGCGGAGGCTGGTGACGCCGTATTCGCGGATGCCGCAGGGGACGATTCCCTCGAAGGCGGAGAGGTCGGGATCGACGTTCAGGGAGATGCCGTGCCAGCTGACCCAGCGTGTGACGCGGACGCCGAGGGCGGCGATTTTGGCTTCGGTTCCGGTACGCGGATCGACGACCCAGACGCCGACGCGGCCTTCGCGTCTTTCGCCTTTCACGCCGAAGCGGGCGAGGGTGGCGATGAGCCAGTTTTCGAGAAAGCAGACATAGGCGCGCAGATCGCGGGCGGGGACGGGGCCGTGTTCGCGCTGGAGGTCGAGCATGAGATAGGCCACGCGCTGTCCGGGGCCGTGATAGGTCCACTGGCCGCCGCGACCGGCGGGGTAGGTGGGGTAGCCGCGCGGATTGAAGAGATCGCTGTCTTTTGCCGATGTGCCGGCGGTGAAGAGCGGGGGGTGTTCGAGAAGCCAGATTCGCTCCCGGGCTTCATGGGCGCGGATGTCGCGGACGGTCTGTTCCATCCGGGCGATGGCGAAGGGGTAGGGGACATATCCGGCGGATCGCTCCCACAGGACGGGGCGGGTGCCGCCGTCTGCGTCGCCTTCCGGGACCGGACGAAATTCTTCTTCGCGAATCGTAAGTTCTGCCGTTGCGGCCTGATCGGTCATGGGTTATACGCCCCTCCACTCCTCCGGTATCGCTCAGATGATGCCGGTTGTCACGGGCGGCCGTGGCGGAATGGTAGACGCGCAAGCTTGAGGTGCTTGTGGGGGAAACCCTGTGGAAGTTCGAGTCTTCTCGGCCGCACCAGTGATCCTTTTTCAGGATTAAAGTCTGTAAAATAATACGCTGTCTGTAATGCGGGACGGGGGATGACTCCCCTGACCGCAGGTCAGAGCGTCGCGTCCATGGTATGTCATATATTTGCCGCGCTTTTTACGTTTTTAACCTCTAGAATGAACGGGCAGGACCGATCTACAGTCTCGCATCCGCCCGGAGTGCGCGTCTGTCGTGTAACTCCGCCTGCCGTATCATGAATGAGGGTATCATTTCGTGACAAAGCCTTTACGTAAAGCTGTTCTGCCTGTTGCCGGGCTGGGCACAAGATTCCTTCCGGCCACGAAAGCCATGCCGAAGGAAATGCTGCCTGTTGTTGACAAGCCCCTGATACAGTACGCAGTCGACGAAGCGCGTGCGGCCGGAATTGAAGAGATCTGCCTGATCACGGGGCGGGGCAAAGATTCTCTGATCGATTATTTCGATGTTGCATTTGAGCTCGAGCATACGCTGCGTGCGCGGAACAAGGTAGATGCGCTGAAGGCTCTTGAGCCGAGCAGCATTGAGGCCGGTTCTCTGATCGCGGTGCGTCAGCAGGAGCCGATGGGACTGGGTCATGCGATCTGGTGCGCGCGCAGCTTCATTGGCGACGATCCGTTCGCCATTCTTCTGCCGGATGACGTGGTGCAGTCGGGTGTTCCGTGTCTGAAGCAGCTTGCGGATGCCTATTATGAGACGGGCGGCAGTGTGGTTGCTGTTGAGGAGGTGCCGCGTGAGCGCACCAACCGCTATGGCATTCTTAAGCCGGGCAAGGATGACGGGAAGCTTGTCGAGATCACCGGGCTGGTTGAGAAGCCGAAGCCGGAAGATGCGCCGTCAAATCTGTCGATCATCGGCCGTTATATCCTGACGCCTGAGATCATGCCGTTCCTGTCGCTTCTGGAAAAGGGCGCGGGCGGTGAGGTGCAGCTCACGGATGCGATGGCGAAGACGATCGGCAAAACGCCGTTCCATGGTCTGCGTTATGAAGGGGAGCGGTTCGATTGCGGCAACAAGATCGGCTTCCTTGAGGCACAGATCGCGTTTGCGCTCGAGCGGCCCGATCTTGCGGACGATGTCCGCGAATTTCTGAAGAAATACAGCGGAGCCGCGGCATGAGTTTCAGACATACTTTTGAGGCGACGAGCCTTCGCGAATATGACATTCGCGGTATTGTCGGCAAGACGCTGACGGTTGAGGACGCGTATGCGATCGGACGGACGTTCGCGAGCATCGTGATCGGCAATGGCGGCAAAACCGTTGTCATCGGGTATGACGGGCGTCTGTCCTCGCCGTCTCTGGAAGAGGCGCTGGTGAACGGCGCCGTGGCGTCCGGCGCGGACGTGACCCGCATTGGCCGTGGTCCGACGCCGATGCTGTATTTCGCTTCCGTAACGCTGAAGGCGGACGGGGCGATCATGGTGACGGGCAGCCACAATCCGGCGAATTATAACGGCTTCAAGATGATGCTGGCCGGCAAGCCGTTCTTCGGCGAGCAGATCAAGCATCTGGGCCATCTGTCGCATACCGGCGAAGTCGTCCCCGAGGCGAAGGGCACGGTGAAGACCATCGACATCAAAGAGCAGTACATCGCCCGTCTGCTGAAGGATTACGATGGTGGCGACCGCAAGCTGAAAGTGGTCTGGGATAACGGTAACAGTGTCGCCGGCGATATCCTGAAGGATCTGCTGGTGAAGCTGCCGGGTGAGCACATCATCCTGAACGGTGAGGTGGACGGAAACTTCCCGGCGCATCATCCTGACCCGACGGTGGCCAGCAACCTGACGCAGCTGATCGATGCTGTGAAGAAGGACAAGGCTGACCTGGGCATTGCTTTTGACGGCGACGCGGACCGGATCGGTCTGGTTGACGATAAGGGCGAGATTCTCTGGGGCGATCAGATCCTGGTTCTGCTGGCGCGTGATGTGCTGAAGCAGCATCCGGGCGGCACGATCATTGCCGATGTCAAAGCCAGCCAGGTGCTGTTTGACGAGGTGAAGAAGGCCGGCGGCGAGCCGCTGATGTGGCGCACGGGTCATTCGCTGATCAAGTCGAAGATGGCTGAGACGAAGTCGCCGCTGGCGGGTGAGATGTCGGGGCACATCTTCTTTGCCGACAAGTGGTATGGCTTTGACGATGCGATTTATGCGTCGATTCGCGTGCTCGGTATTGTGGCGCGGATGAAGGAGCCGCTTTCGGTGTTCCGCGAGGCGCTGCCGCAGACGATTTCCACGCCGGAAATCCGCTTTGACTGCGACGACCATCGCAAGTTCAAGGTGATCGAGGAAGTGGCCGAGCGTCTTCGCAAGGACGGCGCGGATGTGTCCGAGATCGATGGTGTGCGCGTGAACACGCCTGACGGATGGTGGCTGCTGCGCGCTTCCAACACGCAGGCCGTGCTTGTCGCGCGCTGCGAGGGCAAGAGTGCACAGGGGCTCGAGAACCTCAAGAACGCCCTGACGATTCAGTTGGAGAAGTCCGGGCTTGAGAAGCCTGATTTCTCGGGTGAGAACGCGGGGCACTGATCTCAGTATCCTGAGTTTCAGTCTTCTGAGCGGGAGGCGTCTTGTCTGATCCGGACACCTTCCGCTCCTTTCTGGAACCCGGCCAGTGGGTGACGCATCCTGACCATCCCGAATGGGGGACGGGTCAGGTGCAGTCGGCCATTGGCTCACGGGTGACCATTAATTTCGAGCATATGGGCAAGGTTACGATTGACGCCAGGGTTGTGACGCTGGTCGTTTGCTGAGAGTCTGTGTGATGGTCCGGAGATGATGTTCTGTGTGAGCACTTCTCTGTAATATCCTGATTTTAAAATATATTTTTTGTTTCGTGCCGGTTTTTCCGTGCCGGGTGCCTCACTGTTGCGGCAGGAGAGCCGTGCGCAGAGAGAGCCTTCACGCGGGTGTGGAGTTCGCGCTATACAGGACCGATGCAGTCCGGTTTTACTGACAGTTCTGGCAGATCCATATCCTATCTCCGGGTTTCGGTGACGGACCGGTGCGACATGCGCTGTGTCTACTGCATGGCGGAAGACATGGTGTTTCTGCCGCGCGAAGATGTTCTCGATTTCGACGAACTGGAGCGGCTCTGTGCGATCTTTATCGGTCGCGGGGTCCGGCGTATCCGGCTGACCGGGGGCGAGCCGCTGGTGCGGCGGGATATTGACGGATTTATCGGTCGGATGGGGCGCTGGCTGCGACCGGCGGACGGCCACGGGCCGGGGCGGCTCGATGAGCTTACGCTGACGACGAATGGCAGCCAGCTTCCGGCTCATGCGGTGACGCTGGCCGATGCCGGGGTCCGGCGGATCAATGTGAGTCTCGACTCTCTCCGGGCGGACCGGTTTGCGCGGATCACGCGGCGCGGGCGGCTCGCTCAGACGCTGCGCGGGGTCCGGGCGGCGCGTGAGGCGGGGCTTGCGGTCCGGATCAATACGGTGGCGATGGCCGGTGTGAATGATGATGAGTTTGACGATCTCATTCGCTGGTGTGGTGAGATCGGGGCCGATCTGTGTCTGATCGAGACGATGCCGATGGGGGAGACGGGCGAGGACCGGCGGGAGCAGTATCTTCCATTGTCTGATGTGCGGCGCGATTTGTCCCGTCGCTGGACGCTGGAGCCGGTGCGGGCGGCCGCAGGTGAGGCAGGCGGCGCAGGGCCGGCGCGCTATGTCCGGATCGGCGAGACCGGGCGGCGGCTCGGGTTTATCACACCGCTCAGTCACAATTTCTGCGATACCTGCAATCGGGTCAGGCTGTCATGCACGGGGCAGCTTTACACCTGTCTTGGCTCGGAAGGGGCGACGGATCTGCGGGCGCTGATGCGCGATGGTGGTTCGGATGCGGATATTCTGGCGGCGATCGACGGGGCGCTGGCGCATAAACCGGCGCGTCATGACTTCCTTATTCCCGGTCCGGGCGGGGCTTCCGGCGCGATGGCGGGCGCCGGGGTGCAGGGGCCGGCGCGGCATATGAGTGTCACGGGCGGCTGAGTTCCGGATAGCTGAGGCTTGTCGCCGCCGGGTTTGAGGCTGCCGGGCTGTGGTGGCTGAGTTTGCTGTGGCTGAAACTGTCGCAAAAAACAGACGCGGACCGGTTCGGGTGTTGACGCTGTGTTTCCTGGAAATGACAGTGTTGCGGTAGCTGTTGCCGGGCCGGGTTCGCTGTTTCTCAACGAATCCCGTGTTTTATACCGGTCAGCGTGGGCAACGGGGCCGGGAATGAGTGAGATCAGTAAAGTCAGTCCAGCAATTATGGAGGTCGTTGAACGTTCACTGGAGCAGATTGAGACTTCCCTGGATGCGCGAGTCGTTCTTGCCGTGGATGCGGGCGCGTATGGCGAGGGCACGCCGTCGGCGGACAGCCCTTACTGTATTCAGTTTGTCTATGTTCACCGGCTGGACTGGTATCTGCAACTGACGCCCGGCGCTGACCGGATCACGCTGCCTGTTTCGGATGATTTTACGCTGACGGGGTGGGATATTGGTCTGCTTCTGAGGACCATGAAGAATGGGGACGCGGAAAAGACCGGGTGGCTGCGGAGTGCGGTGGTCTATCGGGCGGATGCGGATGTTCTGGCGCGGCTGCGCGGTTTTTCGGAGCGGAGCTGGCAGCGTCCTCAGGAATTCGCGCGGCAGCTGGAACGGGCGAAGGCGCTTTCGGGGACCTGGCGTTTCGGGAGCGATACGACGACGCATGATTTCGTGAAGGCGATGCGGGCGATTCTGGCGACGCGGTGGATTGCGGAGGATCGGGGCGCCGTTCCCTGTGATTTTGGTGAACTCCGCTCCGGTCTCGACGACGATCTGAACGAGGAACTCGGCAGGCTGCTTCAGGCGAATGCGGAAGCGTCGGCGGAGACTATCGCGCCGCAGTCGCCCCGGTCTCAGGTTTTTTTCGGGAATGAACTCCGGCGGCTGATGGACGTTGAGATCGGGGAAAGCGCGCAGGCGGATCTTCCGCCATTCGACCGCCTTTATGCGGAGCTGGTGCGCCGCTTCGGCTGAGTTGTCCGTGCATCTGAATGCGTGACGTCAGTCACGTGCTTCCGGTCAGGTGGTTTCCATCATCCGGTGCCGGCTATGTAAGTCTGGCCATTTGATTCTGGTCATTTGAGAACTAGGCGGACCCGTTCAGACTGATTGTTGCGGAGAAGGCCTTATCGTCTGGCGGGACCGGTGGTTCCGTCTGTGCGCGGTTACAGGAAAAGAAGGACACTCTGATGACGCAGAGTAATGAGACCATCACGATTTCCGGTCTGCCGTTTCCGGCATCCCGTATTGCCCTCGGGACCTGGGCGATTGGCGGCTGGATGTGGGGCGGCCCGGATGACGACAATGCTGTAAAGACAGTTCATGAGGCGCTGGATCTCGGGATCAATCTGATCGATACGGCGCCGGTTTACGGATTTGGCCATTCAGAAGAGGTGGTCGGGAAAGCGGTTGAGGGGCGCCGTGACAAGGTGTTGCTGGCGACGAAGCTGGGGCTGAACTGGAAGGACGGCAAGGTCTTCCGGGACAGCCGGCCGGAGCGGCTGCGGCAGGAGGTCGAGGATTCGCTGAAGCGGCTGCGGACGGACCGGATCGATCTGATTCAGGTGCACTGGCCGGACCCGAAGGTGAGCATCGCGGAAGTGGCGCGGACGCTGGAGGGGCTGCGGAAAGAGGGCAAGGTTCTGGCTCTCGGCGCGAGCAATTTCTCGGTTGAGCAGCTTGACGAATTCCGGGCCGAGGCGCCGCTGGCGGCGATTCAGCCGCCGTATAATCTCTTCGAGCGGGAGATTGAGAAGGACATTCTGCCTTATGCGAAGAAGCATCATCTGGTGGCGCTGGCCTATGGTCCGCTCTGCCGGGGGCTTCTCTCGGGCAGGATGACGGCGGAGTCGAAATTTGGGAAGGACGATCTGCGGAGTTCCGATCCGAAGTTCCAGGCGCCCCGTTTCGCGCATTATCTGAAAGCGGTTGAGGATCTGAAGGCGGTAGCGGACCGGCACGGGAAGTCCTTGCTGGCGCTGGCGATCCGCTGGGTTCTGGATCGCGGGCCGACGATTGCTCTGTGGGGGGCGCGGAAGCCGTCGCAGATCAGCGGTGTGGACGATGCTTTTGGCTGGTCGCTGACGGAGCAGGATATGCGGGATATCGATGAGATTCTCAGCCGGGATATTCCCGATCCTGTCGGTCCTGAATTTATGGCGCCGCCTGACGCCTGACGCCTGACGCCTGGCCGGGCGTGGAGACTGCGGGCTGGTCGCGGTCTCCGGCCCGGGCGGGATATCCGGTTCGCGGTTTCGGTGTGACGCCGGGCTGAGGGAAATTTAAGGTGCTTTGGGGAACGATTTTTTGGTGAAAGCCGGAGATCGTTTCGTTTCTGGTTGTAATATCGAGAGTGGGAATGGTCCGGCGGGCGCTTTATGTGCCTGATTCCGGCTGTTTTCCGGCGGTCTGCTCAGGATGCTGTGTGCGCTTTGTGTTGCCGGTACGGCAACAGGTCGGTCAGAATATTATACTGGACGCGGCACGGTAAAAAGCAGTTAGTTTCGGTCTCAGGATGGTGCGGGTGGGGGATCACTCGGTCGCGCCGGGGGGCGCGACCATCCGTTCCATAACGCGGCGATTCATGCGAGAAGCATGGATGGTGCGATTGCAGAACGATCGGAGAGCGTAAGAATGGCCAGTGCTGCTGAAACCCGGAGCGAAGATACGCGGCTCGCGGCGCTGGCGGAGCGGGCCAGGCGGGATCTGGATCTGATCCGGTATCCGCGTGAGGAGTGGATGCGTCGGGTTACGCATGATGGTCAGCCGGTGCTGGATGTGGCGATCATCGGGGCCGGACAGGGTGGTCTGGCGGCGGCTTTTGCTCTGAAGCGGCTCAACGTCGACAATGTGTGTGTGTTTGACCGGGCCTGTCGTGGTGGTGAAGGGCCGTGGGTGACGTTTGCGCGGATGATTACGCTGCGGACGCCGAAATATGTGACCGGTCCGGATCTGGGTGTGCCGAGCCTGACGCCGCGGGCGTGGTATGAGGCGCGGTACGGGGATGACGCCTGGGAAGATCTGAACAAGATCTCGCGTCAGGACTGGCAGGCCTATCTCGACTGGTATCGGGACACGCTGGATCTGCCGGTCGAGAACGATCGCAGCTTTAAGCATGTGTCTTGGGAAGACGGTGTTCTGAAGCTGACCTTTGCGGACTCGCAGGGGAATGAGACGGTTCGTTATGCCCGCAAACTGGTGCTGGCGACCGGGATTGACGGGGGCGGGTGCTGGAACACGCCGGCGTTTATCCGGGAGAATCTGCCGCGCGAACGTTTTGCGCATACGTCCGAGGCGATTGATTTCGAAGCGCTGCGTGGGAAGCGGATCGGCGTTCTTGGCGCCGGGGCGTCGGCTTTCGACAATGCGGCGACGGCGCTTGAGGCGGGCGTCGGGTCTGTGGATCTGTGTCTGCGGCGGAAGGTTGTGCCGTCGGTCAATCCGTATCGCTGGATGGAGAACACGGGGTTTCTGTCGCAGTTTTCGGCGCTGCCGGATCTGCTGCGCTGGCGGTTCATGGCGCATATCTACGATCTGAATCAGCCGCCGCCGCAGGATACGTTCTGGCGCTGCCGCAAGCATAAGAATTTTGCGTTCCATACGGGCTGCCCCTGGGACAGCGTGAAGATGGAAGGCGATGAGATCGTCGTATCCACGCCGCTGGGTGAGAAGCGGTTCGACTTCGTGATTATCGGCACGGGCTTTACCGTCGATCTGTCGCAGCGTCCGGAGACGGCGTCTTTCGCCTCGTCCGTGGCGCTGTGGAAGGACCGGTTTACGCCGCCGGCGGGCGAAGAGTATGCGACGATCGCGGCGCATCCTTATCTGGGCGATGTGTATCAGTTTCTGCCGAAGGAGGCGTCGGACCCGAATGCGGTGATGCTGTCGGCGATCCACAATTTCACGTTTTCGGCGACACCGAGCATGGGGCTGTCCGGTTCGTCGATCAGCGGGATGCGGTTCGGGGTCGAGCGGCTGGCGCGGGGGCTGACGCGGGATCTGTTCGTGGCTGACGGGCAATACCATCTCGACAGTCTGCTGGCTTATGACACGCCGGAGTTGGTGAGCACGGAGCCGCCTGTCGAAGTCTGAAAAACTGTTCGCAGACTGCGAAGCTGTATTGCGTGACCGGCCGGTCCTGAAGCCGTGAGTCTGAATTTCCGGCCCGAGTTTTCCGGTCTGAATTGGCTGATCTGATCGGATACCCTGATGTTTCCGGTGCTGTTTCCCAGGGGCTCGCGGCGAGGGCGAAACGGGGTTACGCTGATGCGGGTCATCGGTATTTCGGGCATGGGTCGCGGAGCGGGCGGCTGTGCCGGCGGGGAGAAGAAGCATGGGCGGAACTCGGTCTGAGGAAGAGGAGCGCGCCGAAGTGCTGGCGACGGCGCGGGATGTGGCTGTCATGGCGCGGCAGGTTGATCTTGTGATTTCCGAAGACTGTCTGCCGGGTGTGATTTTCAACACTGAGCTGTTGCGCGGCTATGTCGGGCTGGTCGACGGTCTTGTGCTGCCGGATGACTGCGAGCCGGCGTTCGGATACGTGCCATGACGCTGCGGGCTGCCACTCTGGCGAATAATATTCGTTTCGGTCTGCGGAAGGCGCGGGACGTTATCGAGACCACCCTGCATACGCTGGAGACGCATGATCCGGCTTATGGCTGTGTGACCCGTCTGCTGTCTGAGCGTGCGTTGCGGGCGGCGGATACGATCGATGCGCGGATTGCTGATGGCGAACCTGTCGGTCCGCTGGCGGGTGTGCCGTTCGGGGTCAAGGATCTCTTCGATGTGGAAGGGATTGTGACGACGGCGGGGTCCACGGTGCTGCGGGAGAATGCGCCTGCGGTGCAGGATGCCGCCGTTGTGCGCAGGCTTGTGGCGGCGGGAGCCATTCCGGTGGCGACGCTGAACATGGATGAGTTTGCGTACGGTTTTGCGACGGAGAACGCGCATTACGGCACGACGAGGAATCCGCGTGATCCGGAGCGGCTCGCGGGCGGGTCTTCGGGGGGATCGGCGGCGGCGGTGGCGGCGGGGATGCTGCCGCTGACGCTGGGATCCGACACGAACGGGTCGATCCGTGTGCCGGCCTCTCTCTGTGGTGTGTGGGGGTTGCGGCCGACTCAGGGGCGGCTGCCGCTGCAGGGGGTTTATCCGTTCGCGGCGAGTTTCGATACGATCGGTCCGTTTGCGGGGACGGTCGGGGATCTGAAGCTCGGGTTTGAGGCGATGGACGGGAAGGCCGGGGGCGAGGCGCCGGATGTCGGCGCGTTGCGGGTTGCGCGTCTGGACGGCTGGTTCGGGCGTGATCTTGCGCCGGGGCTGGTCGACGGTCTTGACCGGATCATGGCTTTTTTCTCCTCCACGAAGACGGTGGAGCTGCCGGAAGTGGCGCGGGCGCGGGCGGCGGCGTTCATCATTACGGCTTCGGAGGGGGGCAATCTGCATCTTCCCCGGCTGCGGCACCGGGCGATGGAGTATGATCCGGCGACGCGGGACCGGCTGATGGCGGGGGCTCTGCTTCCGGCTTCTCCGATCATTCAGGCGCACCGGCTGCGGAACTGGTTCCGTACGCATATGCATGAGGCATTTCGCGATAATGACATTCTGATCGCACCTTCGACGGTGGGGCCTGCGCCCCGGATCGATCAGCCGATGATCACGGTGGGCGGGAAATCCGTTTCGGCGCGGGCCAATCTCGGGCTGTTCACGCAGCCTCTGACGCTTGCCGGATTTCCGATCCTGGCCGCGCCGCTGGCTCCGGACGCAAGCGGGGCCGGCGGGGCTGAGGCCGGTCTGCCGCTCGGGGTGCAGATCATTGCGGCTCCCGGACAGGAGCAGGCGCTGTTCGCGGTCGGGGCGGCGCTGGAGCGGGCCGGTGTGCTCGGATATCCGGTACGCGGCGCGACGGAGGGCTGACGGACATGCTGCATACGGCGCGGTCTTTACGGGGCATGGTGACGGCGCCGCATCATCTGGCGTCTCAGGCCGGATTGCAGGTGCTTCGGGCGGGCGGGTCGGCCATTGAGGCGGTGGTGGCCACGGCGGCGGCGCTGGCTGTGGTGTATCCGCATATGACGTCGATCGGCGGGGACGGATTCTGGCTGATCTGCTGGCCGGACGGGCGGACCGAGACGATCGACGCCTGCGGCGGCGCGGCGGCGGCGGCTGATCTGGAGCTTTACCGCAAGGCGGGGCTGGATGCCGTGCCGTGGCGGGGGTCGCTGGCGGCGAACACGGTCGCCGGGACGGTCTCGGGCTGGGCGCTGGCGCTGGAGCGGGCGAAGGCTGAACGCGGCGGGGTGCTGTCTCTGGCGCAGATTCTGGCCGAGGCGATCCGTTACGCGGAGGAAGGCGTGCCGGTGACGGCGGGCGGGGCGGCGATCGCGGCGCAGAAATCGGCCGAGCTGAGAGCGGCGCCGGGTTATGCGGCGGTATTCGAGCCGGACGGGCGACCTTTGCTGGAGGGCGAGATTCTGCGGAATCCGGCACTGGGCGCGACGCTGCGGGAGCTGGCTTCCGCCGGGTTGCGGAGTTTTTATGACGGGGCGCTGGCGGAACGGATTGCGGCGGATCTGGCGACGGCGGGAAGCCCGGTGAGCGCGGCGGATCTGGCGGCTCATAAGGCGCAGCTGCGGGCTCCGATTTCGGTCCGGATTCATGATGCGACGCTGTTCAATATGGCGCCGCCGACGCAGGGAATTGCCTCGCTGCTTATTCTGGCGCTGTTCGACCGGCTGAAGGCGGATGAGGGCGAGAGTTTCGCGCATATTCACGGGCTGATCGAGGCGACGAAGCAGGCGTTCCGGTACCGGGACACGCATGTCGGCGATCCGGCCTATATGACGGTTGAGGCGCAGCATATTCTGGACGATGCGGCGGCGCTGGACCGGATGGCGGCGGCGATCGATCCGCAGCGGGCCGCGCCGTGGCCGCATCCGTCTCAGGCCGGGGATACGGTATGGCTCGGGGCGACGGATGCCAGCGGGCTTTCGGTCAGCATGATTCAGAGCACGTATTTCGAGTTTGGCTCCGGGGTGGTTCTGCCGCAGACGGGCATTGCCTGGCAGAACCGGGGGGCAAGCTTCCGGCTGGCAGAGGACGGGTGGAACGCGCTCCGTCCCGGACGGAAGCCGTTTCACACGCTCAATCCGGCGGGTGCGCGGTTCGATGACGGGCGGGTCATGGTGTACGGGACGATGGGGGGCGAGGGGCAGCCGCAGACGCAGGCGGCGGTATTCTCGCGCTATGCCCGTTACGGCATGGGGCTGCAGGCGGCGGTGACGGCGCCGCGCTGGCTGCTGGGGAAGACCTGGGGCGAGGAGAGTGTCACTCTCAAATATGAGGACCGGTTCTCACCGGAACTGATCGGGCAGCTCGGGGCGGCGGGGCATGCGCTGGAGCGTGTGGCGCCGTTTACGTCGATGATGGGTCATGCCGGGGCGCTGGTGCATCATGTCGACGGGGTGATCGAGGGGGCGACGGACCCGCGCAGCGACGGGGGCGTGGCGGCGTGGTGAAGGCGGAGCCTGGCGCGGAGGCGCTGTCCTCCGTGAGTCTGTCACCGGGCGAGCGGGCGGTGGCGCGGTGTGACCGGCTGGGTGAGGTGCCGTTCAGCGACGAGGTCGATCTGCTGTTTCGTCCGTGGCTTGGGCCGGGGTTTCACGCCACGATCGAGGCGGTTTCGGGCTGGATGCGCGCGGCGGGGATGAGTGTTCGCCGGGACAGCGCGGCCAATCTGATCGGGCGGTATGAGGGGCTGGCACCAGGCGCGCCGGCGCTGCTGTTCGGTTCGCATCTGGATTCCGTGCGCGATGGCGGGCGGTATGACGGAATGCTCGGGGTGATTGCGGCGATTGAGGTTGTTTCCGGCTTTCATGAGCGTGGTGAGCGGTTTCCGTTTGCGCTGGAGGTGATCGGGTTCGGGGACGAGGAGGGGTCGCGCTTTCCGGTCACGATGCTGACGACGCGGGCGGTGGCGGGGGTTCTGGAAGAGGACGATCCGGAGGCGGCGTTTGCGAAACTGCGGGACGTGGACGGGGTGACGGTCGCGCAGGCGCTGTCCACGGCGGGTCTGACGCCGCTTGGGATGGCGGCGGCGCGGCGGGATGTGTCGGAACTGATCGGGTATGTGGAGGCGCATATCGAGCAGGGGCCGGTGCTGGAGGCCGAGGGGCGGGCTGTTGGCGTCGTCAGCGGCATTGCGGCGCAGCGGCGCTTCGAGGTGAAGCTGCATGGCACGGCCGGGCATGCCGGGACGATGGCGATGGGGCTGCGACGGGACGCGCTGGCGGCGGCGTCCGAGATGGTGCTGGCGATCGAGACGATTGCGGAGTCCTTTAATGGCAGGGACGGGCTTGTCGCCACGGTCGGGTCGCTGCGGGTGTGGCCGGGTGTGGTCAATGTCGTGCCGGGGGATGTGGTCTTCACGCTCGATGCGCGTGCCGGGTCTGCTGTGACACGGGACCGGGCGGTCGACGAGATTCTTGAGCGGATCGCGGCGGTGGCGGCGCGGCGCGGGATCGGGTTCGAGGTTATTCCGCGTGAAAATCTTGCCGGCGTGCCCTGCGATCCGGAATTGCGGGGTTTGCTGGAGGCGGCTGTGGCCGATGTCACCGGGGCGCCGGCGCGGGTGCTGGTCAGTGGCGCGGGGCATGATGCGATGGTGATGGGGCGGCTCGTTCCCATGGCCATGCTGTTTATCCGGTGTGAGCAGGGCATCAGTCACAATCCGGCGGAGGCGGTTCTGCCGGTTGATGTCGATGTGGCGATTGAGGCGATGACTGATTTTGTGCGCCGTCTCGCCGTGGCGGGACACTGATCGACAAGAGGATGAGAGAACGATGACAGGAGCATTTTTCGGGCAGATCGACCCGCCGCGACGTCTTCTGATGGGGCCGGGGCCGGTGAATGTGCATCCTCGTGTCCTGCGGGCGATGAGCGCGGACATGCTGGGGCAGTTCGACCCGGAGATGACGGCCTATATGAATGAAACCATGGCGCTGTATCGCCAGGTTTTTATGACGGAGAATCGCTGGACGTTTCTGATCGACGGGACGGCGCGGGCGGGGATCGAGGCGGCGCTTGTGTCGCTGGTCGAGCCCGGGTCGCGGATTCTGATTGTCCGGGCGGGGCGGTTCGGGCTGCTGCTGTCGGAAATCGCGGAGCGGATCGGGGCGGATATCCGCACGATCGATCTGGAATGGGGCGAGGTTGCGACCCTGGAGCAGATCGAGGCGGGGATTAAGGAGCATCGTCCGCGGGTGTTTGCCTGCATTCATGGTGACACCTCGACGACGATGGCGCAGCCGCTGTCGGGCGTGGGTGAGCTGTGCCGGAAATATGATGTGCTGTCCTATGTCGATGCGACGGCGACGCTGGGCGGCAATCCGGTGGATGTTGACGGCTGGGGGATCGACGTTGTGACGGCGGGTCTGCAGAAATGCATGGGCGGGCCGCCGGGCTCCGCGCCGATCACGATTTCCGACCGGGCGGCGGAGTTCATTTTCTCGCGTCGTCATGTGGAGCAGGGAATACGCGGATCGGGGACGCAGGACGGGAGTGGCGCGCGGATCGGGTCGAATTATTTCGATCTGGCGATGGTCATGGATTACTGGTCGGAGAAGCGTCTGAACCATCATACCGAGGCGACGACCATGCTTTACGGGGCGCGGGAATGTGCGCGGGTGATGCTGGAAGAGGGGCTGGAGGCGCGGTTTGACCGGCATCGCCGGGCGGGGGCTGCGGTGACGGCGGGGCTTCGTGCGATGGGGCTGCGTGTGTTCGGTCATGATGCGCATCGCATGGCGAATGTGACCGGGGTGTGGATTCCGGAAGGGGTCGATGGCGAAGCGGTGCGTCTGCGGATGCGCGAGGATTTCGAGATCGAGATCGGGACGGCGTTCGGGCCGCTGATCGGGAAGATCTGGCGGATCGGGGCGATGGGGTACAATGCGATGAAGCATAATGTGCTCATCACTCTGGGCGCTCTGGAAGCGGCGCTGGCGGGGCAGGGCTGGCCGGTGCCGCGCGGAGCGGCCGTGGATGCAGCGCTGGCGGCCTGGAACGCGGGGGCGGTCCCGGATGTGGGCGCTGGCGGGGAGAAGTCCGGGAAATGAGTGATTATCCCCGTGATCTGACGGGTTATGGCGCGATTCCGCCTGATCCGCGCTGGCCGGGCCAGGCCCGTGTCGCCGTTCAGTTCGTGATCAATTTCGAAGAGGGTGGCGAGAACAGCGTTTTGCATGGAGATGCGGGTTCCGAGGCGTTTCTTTCCGACATGGTGGGTGCGCGTTCGGTTCCGGGTGCGCGGGCCGTTGCGATGGAGAGTCTCTACGAATACGGCACGCGTGCCGGGTTCTGGCGGCTGTACCGGATGTTTACGGAACGCCGGCTGCCGGTCACGGTCTTTGGCGTGGCGATGTCTCTGGCGCGGTGTCAGGAGGCGGTTGAGGCGATCCTGAAGGCTGACTGGGAGATTGCCACGCACGGATATCGCTGGATCGATTACCAGGATGTTCCGGAGGAGGTTGAGCGGCAGCATATCGCGGAGGCGATCGCCATTCAGACGGCGCTGACGGGCGCGCGTCCTCTGGGCTGGTATCAGGGGCGGACGAGCCCGAATACGGCCCGGCTGGTCGCGGAGGAGGGCGGGTTTGTCTACGACGCGGACTCTTACGCGGATGATCTGCCGTATTATGACAGGACGTGGGAGAAGCAGACCGGACGGCCGCAGCTGATCGTTCCGTATTCGCTGGACGCGAACGATATGAAATTCGTGGCGCTGAACGGATTTACGGAGGGGGAGCAGTTCTTCCGTTATCTGCGGGATACGTTCGATCAGCTCTGGGAGGAAGGGGCGTCACAGCCACGGATGATGTCGGTCGGGCTTCATTCCCGGATTGCCGGACGTCCGGGGCGTGCCCGTGCCGTGGCGCGGTTTCTCGATCATATCCTGGCGCATGACAGGGTCTGGGTTGCGACCCGGCTCGACATCGCGCGTCACTGGCTTGAGGTGCATCCGGCATGACGCGCGTATTCGACATCATCAACGGTATGGATGAGGACGCTTTCGTTGCGGCTTTCGGTGCGCTTTATGAGCATTCGCCGTGGATTGCGCGGGAGGCTTTCGCCAAAAGGCCGTTTTCGGACACGGAGAGTCTGCTGGCGGTATTCCGGGATGTGGTGGCGGGCGCGCCGGATGAGAAGCAGCTTGTTCTTGTCAGGGAGCATCCGGAGCTGGCGCGGCGGGCCGGGGTGGATGAGAGCCTGACGAAGGCGTCTCAGTCCGAGCAGGCCTCGGCGGGGCTCGACCGGCTGACGCCGGAGGAATATGCGCGGTTCAATGCTCTGAACGATGCGTATCGCGAGCGGTTTGCGATGCCGTTCGTGATCTGTGTGCGACTGAGCGACAAAGGTCTGATTCTGTCGGAGATGGCGCGGCGAGTGAAGAATACGCCTGAGACGGAGCTGCGGACGGCGCTGGCGGAGATTGACAGGATTGCCGCGCTGCGCTGCGCGGATGTGCTGAAACGGCTGGAGAGTGACGCATGAGCACGTTATCGACCCATGTGCTTGATCTTGTCTCGGGTAAGCCGGCGCGAGGGGTGGCGGTCACGCTCTGGCGTGGGGAGACGGTGCTGTTTTCCGGCGTGACGAATGATGACGGGCGGTGTCCGGAGTTGAATGAGGTCGGGACGCTGGAGGCCGGGGCTTACCGGCTGGAGTTCTCGGTGGCGGCGTATTTCCGGGCGCAGGACGTGGCGCTGAGCGAGCCGCCGTTTCTCGACATGGTGCCGATCGCGTTCGGCATCGCCGAACCTGCGGCGGGCGGGTCGGGCGGTCACTATCATGTGCCGCTTCTGGTGTCGCCGTTCGGGTTCTCGACGTATCGCGGGAGCTGACGGGCGCCGGAGGGGCTGTCCTGCGACAGTTTATTCCGTGACTGAGCTGTCTCAGGCTGACGTGTTCGGGACCGGTTTTTCTCAGGGCAGTCTGCCGTTGAGGTAATCTTCGAGCAGGGCGACATTGCGCAGGTTGGCTTTGAAGGCGGCATCGATGAGATCGCCTGCGACGGGGATGAAGTCGATGGCGGCTTCGATGGCGACGTTGACGAGCATGCGGAGCAGGAGGGGCGCCGGAGCGCCGAGTTTGCGGGCTTCCCAGACGATCCAGAGTGACACGAGGGTCATGATGACGGTGCCGCCGGCTGGCACGAGGCCGATGACGGCGTCCAGGCCGAAGCGGAATTTCGTGCCTGGCAGCTGGATCGAGGCGTCGAGCAGCCAGGCGAGGCGTTTCAGCCGCTCAAGGCGCGCCCGCAGGGGTTTGCCGAACGGGGGGAGGACGTCACCGGAGAATGTCTGGTTCGTTGTCATGATGTATCAGATTGGAAGGCGCGGGCGTCTGTGCAAGGGGAGCGGATTATCTGGCGGTATCGCTTTATCTGGTTGTTTTGCCGGTCTGACATTGTTTTCGCGGAGGGATGGGCAAACGGTCGGCACATCCTGTATGGAGCGGTGTCTGGTTATGCTGTCTGATGTGGCGACCGGGTAACTGTTCACACTCGCTTCTGACCCGGACATGACGATCCCAGCTTCCGTTCTTGTTGCGCGTGACAGTTTTCTGCTGGCGTTTCCGGCGCTGTTTTCGATTGTCAATCCGCTGGGCGCGTCGATCATCTTTCTGCAGGCGGCGGGCGGCCATTCGGGGCCGGAACGGGCTGCGCTGGCGCGGACGGTCGCGGCTTATTCCTTTATACTTCTGGTGGTGTCGATCTGGGCCGGAAGCGTCGTTCTGGCGTTTTTCGGGGTGTCCATCAACGCGCTGCGCGTGTCGGGCGGGCTGGTTGTGGCGGTGCGGGCGTGGAGCATGCTGCAGAGTCCGGAGGCATCCGAGCAGAAGCGGCAGAAGCAGGTCATTCAGGACGGCCAGCCGGTGGTGTCGCCGCACTGGAACGACATTGCGTTTTTTCCGCTGACGATGCCGTTTACGGTCGGACCGGGTTCGATTTCAGTGGCGATTGCGCTCAGTTCCGGTGAAAACGGGTCACATTATCTGGCGTGGGAGACGGGGCTTTCGGTCGCGGCGGCGGCGGTGGCGGGGGTCGTCTGGGTGGCCTATGCCTATGCGGAACGGCTGACGGCGATGCTGGGTGTGACGGGCACGCGCATTCTGAGCCGGCTTGCGGCGCTGATTCTGCTGACGATCGGGGTGCAGATTCTGGCGGGTGGCATTCTGGGATTTGCGACGGCGTTTTACCACTCCCTGCACTGAAATGGGGGCTGGTCTCCGGCCGCTGCGACTGTTCCCGGTCGCGATATCGGGGGCGGAATCGCAGGTCGTGAGCATCGGCTGGACCGTGTTTTGTCCGGCTGAATTTTATTCCTGAAAAAACCGGATCAGGTCGCATGATGTGGCCTTAGGGGATTCCCACGCTCAGGTCGTGACGACACTGAGTGAACGGCACCCGATCATGGGATGCCTGGAAAAGGGGGAATACTGATGAACAGCTCCGTTACTCTTATGCTTATCATGGCTATGACGGTGTTTGCTTCGGTGGTGCTTCACGCGCCGCATCCCTGAGTGAATACCCGGCTTTCCCGCTGCACCTGCCTTGATCATGCCGGGCGGGTGCGGCGGAGTCAGCCGAAGGCGTCTGTGCGGGCGGTTTTTGTCCGGAGGGATGGAGCGCACCGGCTTTCTGGCGTTCGTCTTCATTGTGAATTGTTCTCTCTGACCGGGAGGCCGGGCCATAACGCCTGTTGATCAGGGGCTGTTTGTGGCGTCCGGGTATTCTGTTCTGATCAGATTGCGAAGGCGCGGGCGATTTCGTGACGCAGGGCGGGGAGGACTTCCGTGGTGAACCAGGGGTTGCGTTTTTCCCATGCGCCGGTGCGCCAGGACGGATGGGGCAGCGGGAAGTATTGCGGCAGATAATCGCGAAAATGTTCCACTCTTTCGGAGACTTTTCCAGGGCCGAGGACGGCGTTCTGGGCGTATGAGCCGACGAGGAGGGTGAGGCGGACATTCTTCAGTTCGGACAATACTTTTTCGCGCCAGAGGGGCGCGCATTCCGGGCGGGGCGGGCAGTCGCCGCCTTTCGGGAGGCGGCCGGGGTAGCAGAAGCCCATGGGGACGAGGGCGACGCGTTCGGTATCGTAGAAGGTGGCTTTGTCCATGCCGAGCCACGAGCGCAGGCGGTCGCCGGAGGCATCGTTGAACGAGATGCCGGTTTCGTGGACTTTTGTGCCGGGGGCCTGGCTGGCGATGAGGAGGCGGGCGCGGGGCGAAACGTGCAGAACCGGGCGCGGGCCGAGCGGCAGGTGGGTGGCGCAGGCGGTGCAGGCGCGGATCTGTGTGACGAGCTGTGCGAGCGTTTCGTCGCTCAACGGGCGTTCTCCGCGAGTGTGTCCCTGACGAAGCGGGGGACGATGGTGGTCGCCGGGCCTGAAGCGATTTCATCGAAGAGGGTGGCGTTGCCGGAGGGTACGAGATTCAGTTCGACGGTCCGGGCGTGACCGGAGGCCTCATGGACGAAGCCGGCGGCGGGGTAGACGGTCGCTGAGGTGCCGATGGCGACGAAGGTGTCGCACTGCTCCAGGGCGCGCTGGATGCGGTCCATATGCATGGGCATTTCACCGAACCAGACGATGTCGGGGCGCAGGCGTGGCCTGCCGCAGGACGGACAGGGGGTGTCGCGGTGACAGTCGGTGGTCCAGTGTGGCGTGGCGCCGCAGTTCAGGCAGCGCAGGCGGAGGAGTTCGCCGTGCATGTGGACGAGGTTTTTCGAGCCGGCGCGTTCGTGGAGGTCGTCGATGTTCTGGGTGACGAGGAGGAAGGTGTCATCGGTGTTGTCGCCGTACGCGGCTTCGAGTTCGGCGAGGGCGTGATGGGCGGCGTTGGGTTCGGCTGTGGCGAGTTCGCGGCGGCGTCTGTTGTAGAAATCGTCGACGGCTTCCGGGTTCCGGGCGAAGCCTTCCGGGGTGCAGACATCTTCGAGACGGACCTGCGACCAGATGCCGCCCTCGTCGCGGAACGTGTCCAGACCTGACTCGCGGCTGATTCCGGCGCCGGTCAGGATGACGATGCGTTCCATGTCTGTCTCCGTAGTTTTGCATTTTCGCATTCTTTACGGATATGGCCTCGCGGTGGCTGTTTTTCCAGATCGGCGGGATGGTGTCTGGTGATCTGGTCAGGTTTTGCGCACCATCAGGGATTCCACGCCCCGGAAATGAAAACTGTCCGCCCGGACCGGCGGCGTTTCCAGGCGCAGTTCCGGGCAGCGGCGGAACAGGAGCGGCAGGGCGATCTGCATTTCCAGGCGTGCGAGTGGCGCGCCGAGGCAGAAATGGATGCCGCCTCCGAAGGCGAGGTGTCGTGTCGCCTGGCCTGGTGAGAACAGATCGGGGCGCGGGGCGATTGCGGGGTCGTGGCTGCCGGCTCCGAGCAGCAGGCCGATTTTTTCGCCCCGTTTCAGGTGGATGCCGCTGATGTCGAGGTCTTCAAGGGCATAGCGGGTGAACAGTTGCAGCGGCGTGTCGAAGCGGAGGCATTCCTCGACGGTGTTTGTCACGGCCTCTTCGCTGGCGAAGAGTGTTTCGGGCGGAATGCCGCTGTCCAGAATTGCGCTCACGCCGTTTCCCAGGGCGTGGACCGTGGCCTCGTGGCCGGCGTTCAGCAGCAGGATGCAGTTTGCGACGAGTTCGTCATCGGTGATCTGCTCGCCGTCATCGCGTGCGTTCAGCAGGCGTCCGATCAGTCCCTCCCGGCTGCCTTTGGCCCGGAGGGTCAGAAATTCGCGGATGAAATCCGAGAAATCACGGGTTGCGGCCACGGCCAGGGCTTCATCCTCAGCGGTGCGTCCGAAATGATACATCCGCACCATGCGGTGGGACCATTCGAGCAGTTGCGGCCCGCTTTCATCCGGCACGCCGAGCATGCCGGTGATGATTCTAAGGGGCACCGGGGTGGCGAATGCCGTGATGAGGTCGAACGGTGCATGTTCGGGAAATCTGTCGATCAGATCATTGACGATTCCGGTCAGACGGGGGACGAGCGCTGCGATCTGGCTGGTGACGAAAGCGCGGTTCATCAGGCGGCGCAGGCGTGTGTGGCTGGCGCCTTCCTGTTCCAGGAGAGTCAGGTCATCGACCGCGTAAAAGGGTTTCACGGCATCGGGGACGGGGTCCCACCCGAGTTCCTCGCGGGTGGCCAGATGTGTCAGGCTGCGGCCCAGCCTGGGATCGCGCAGGGCGGCTGAGATTGCTCCGTATTCGAAGAGGCACCAGAAGCCGTACTGTTTCCAGAAGACGACCGGGGCTGTTTCGCGGATGATGCGCCAGGCGGGGTACGGATCGGCGAGGAAGTCCGGATCATGCGGGTCGAGATCGAGAGTTTTCGCTTCGCGGTCGATCTTCATCGCGGTGCCTCTTTGCTGTCTTATCGTGATCGGTCGTCTGGCTGCGGGTTCTGTTGCTGGCCGGGGTCGGCTTTTTCCGTTTTGTCGTGCTTTGGTTCCGATGTGTTTCTTTTCTGCCGCATTTCTGTCCTGACGGGGCGCGGGTGGTCCGGCTCAGTCCGCGGAGGGGATATGCTCGCTGTATTCGGGCCAGCGGGCGATCAGTTCGGCGATGACGGGGGCGCCGGCGCGTTCGTTATTATCGAAGGCGAGGGCCTGACCGGGGCCTTCATCGCCCATGGATCTGACCGGGTCCTGTCCTGGCGGCGGCATGTCGAAATTGCTGGCTGAGCGCAGGACCATGATGCGCTGCGCGTCGACATAGCCGCGCCGGGCCAGCAGGCGCATTTCGATCTGGTTGGTCTGGCTTTCCTCGTTGGTCATGACGAACTGGCCGTGGCCTTTCGTCCAGAGCGCGACCCAGCGTTCCGCCCAGCGGTTGCGGGAGGCGCCGTGCCAGTAGCGCAGGGCGCCGAGGGTCTCGCCCATCATCACGAACGGGGCTTTGCGGGCGTTCGGATAGCCTTTCCATGCCGCGCGCCGGCGGGCGATTTCGGGGTCGTCATCCATTTTCACGGTACGGCTGATGGCGAAGGCCCAGCGGGCGAGGCCCTGGTTGAGGGGATAGGCCTTGCTCAGTTCTTCGATATCGGTGACGGAGCCGTAATGGTTGGGGTCGGAGGGAAGGGCGTCCGGCCTGTCGGCGCCGATTGCGTAGAGCCCGTAAGGCCAGGATTTCGGTACGTCGCGGTCGTCGATTTCGCGCAGGGCGTCACCGTCCACGACCCAGCGCGCCCAGGCGACGCTGCCGACTGAGGTGGTGTTCGGGTCCGCGCCCGAGATGCCGGTGAAGATCCAGTAGGTCCGGTGGAGATCGAAATGCGGGTCGAGCGCGAGGGTCATCAGATCCGTTGCGCCGTCGCGCAGGACGAGACCGTACACGCCGTCCGGGTTTCGTCTCAGGATGGGGCGGAGCACGCCGCGCACGGGGACGATCTCGTCGAGATGTTCGCGTTCGACCCAGTCCTGATATTCACCGGGGGCGTCGCCTTTGTCTTCGCCGTTTTCCCAGCCGGCGACCACGATGACTTTGGGCGCGAGGATCGCTGTGGTGGCTGGCGACTGTGTTGCTGGTTGTGTTGCGGGGGTGGCGCAGCCGGCAAGCGGGAGGACTGACAGCAGGGTGGTGGCGAGCAGGCGCGGGGCGAAGCGTTTCATGCGGATGAGTATGCACAATCGTAACGAATGTGCCACCGGGCCGGCGGGGTGTTCGGGCGTGTGGTCTTCTCAGATCAGGCAGAACCGTTCCCATTCCAGCGGGATTTCCGATCCGTAGCGGACTGTACCGCCGGGTTCGGCGGTTATGAGGCCTGTTCTGGTTTCGATCAGGACGGAGTGATGATCCCACCTGACTGAAAATACGTTCTCGTCGTCCGCGTCGGCTACACAGACCTCGTTGTCCCTGCAAAGGGCGAGGTCCATGAAACAGTCCGAGATGAGTATGCCTGTTCTGCACCGGTTCTTTTCCCAGAGAGCCATGACAGGCAATCAGGTCAGAAGCTTTGTGCTTCATGAACAGAAGTCTCAAAAAGCAACGTAAGCATTATAAAAGGGGTGAAGGGGTCTGAGACCCCTTCCGGGTGCAGGGCGGAGCCCTGCGTTTTGTCCCGTTTATAAAGTTCTCAGCGAACTTTGCTGAGGATGTAGTCAGTGAGTTTGATGGCGTTCTGCCCGGCGTCGCCTTTGTCGGCGGCGATGTGGAGGTCTGGTTTTTCCGGGGCTTCGTAGGGGGCGCTGATGCCGGTGAAGTTTTCGATTTTGCCTTCACGGGCGGCGCGGTAGAGGCCTTTTGAGTCGCGCTCCTCGCAGGTGGCGAGGCTGGTGTCGATGAAGACTTCCTCGAACTCCTCGCCGATGATTTTCCGGGCCAGGGCGCGGTCGGCGCGGAGCGGGGAGATCAGGGCGACGAGGACGACCTGCCCGGCCTGAGCGAGGATTTTCGCGACTTCGGCGGCGCGGCGGACGTTTTCGTGACGGTCGGCTTCGGTGAAGCCGAGATCGCTGCACAGGCCCATGCGGAGCGTGTCGCCGTCGAGGACGTAGGCGTCGATGCCATCCGAGTACAGTTTGCGCTCGGCGAGACGGGCGATGGTGCTCTTGCCGGCGCCGGAGAGGCCGGTGAGCCAGATGACGCGGGCTTTGTGGCCTTTGCCGCGGGCGCGTTCGCTGGTGCTGACTTCGCCGCCCGAGGGGTGGATGGCGTGGCTACCCGCGGCGACGGTAGCCGGGCCGAGGAGCGGGGCGCCGCCGACGATGCGCTGGTTGCGATCGACAAGGACGCCGCGGCCGTCTGACGTGCCGGGCGAGAACGGGTCGAACTGGATGGCCTCGCCGGCGACCAGGGTGATTTCCGCGAAGCCTTCGGGACCGACTTCATCGGCCTGCTGCTCGGTCAGGTCATCAAGACGCAGGACTGAGTCGATGGAGGCAACGGTGACCTGGTGCTCGGCGGTGGCGAGGCGCAGGCGGAAGGTCTCGCCGGCGCGGAGCGGTTCCTGACGGAGCCAGAACAGGTTGGCGCGGATGCGGGCGGATTTTTCCGGGGCCTGATGTGGCGAGTACAGGAAATCGCCACGGGCGGGGATGACGTCCGGCTCCAGCACGAGGGCGACGGATTCACCGGCGGCGGCCTCATCACGCACGGGGGCGCTCCAGCGTTCGATGGAGGCGACGCGGGCGGTGCCGTTCTGGCTGCCGATGCTCAGCTCGTCGCCGACGCGGACGACGCCGCGCTCGATCCGGCCGACGACGTAGCGTTTGTCATCGAAGCGGTAGACGTCCTGGACCGGGAGGCGGAACGGGAGCGTGGCGCGGATGTTGCCGTCGGGGACTTCGGCCAGGGCTTCTGTGAGGATCGGGCCTTTGTACCACGGCGAACGCTCGGAGCGACTGGCGATATTGTCGCCGTCGCGGGCCGAGGCCGGGATGAACAGGGAGGGGGTGAGGTCGAGCTGGGCGAGCAGGTCGGTGACGGACTGCTCGACGGCGCGGACTTTCTGCTCGTCGAAGTTCAGCAGATCGACCTTGTTCAGCAGCACGATGATGTGGCGGATGCCGATCAGACGCAGCAGCATGGCGTGACGGCGGGTCTGCTCCTGGGCGCCTTCATTGGCGTCCACGACCAGCACGGCGGCGTCGGCGTCGGCGGCGCCGGTGATCATGTTGCGGAGGAACTGACGGTGGCCCGGTGCGTCCACGATCACGAACTGGCGGTTGCCGAGACGGAAGGGGATGCGGGTTGAGTCGACGGTGACGCCCTGGTCGCGCTCGATCTGGAGGCTGTCGAGCAGGAAGCTCCATTCGATGGTCAGACCGCGCTTTTTCGAGGATTCGATGATCTGCGCGACCTTGCCTTCCTCGAGGTTGTCGGTGTCGTAGAGCAGGCGGCCGATCAGGGTGGATTTGCCGTGATCGACGTGGCCGACGATGACGATGGGGGTTGCGGATTCAAGGGCCACGTCGCGGTCGATCGGGTCGATGACGGTGGTGGCGGTGAGTGTTTCGCTCATATTTTCAGCTCCCGTCGCTCAGAGGTAACCGGCGACGCGGAGCCGCTCGAATGCGTCTTCGGATTCATGATCCATGGCGCGGCCGGCGCGCTCGGATGTGCGTGTGGTCTCAAGTTCGGTGATGATCTCGGCGAGAGTGGAGGCTTCGCTGTCGATAGGCGAAGTAATGTCCTTGTCGCCGAGCGAGCGGTAGCGCTTGCCGTTTTTCGAGAAATAGAGATCGACGATGGGGATGCCTTCGCGCTCGATATAGCGCCAGATGTCGATTTCGCGCCAGGCGAGGAGCGGATGGACGCGGATATGGACGCCGTCCTCATGCGGGGTGGCGTACTGGTCCCAGAATTCGGGTGGCTGGTTGCGGATGTCCCATTTGTGGGAGGCGCCGCGCGGGCTGAAGACGCGTTCCTTGGCGCGGGTGCCCTGCTCGTCGCGGCGGATACCGGCGATGACGCCCTGGAGCTTATGCTTCTCGATCATGGCGGCGAGGCCGGCGGTTTTGCGGGCGGCCGAGCGGGCGGCGGGTGGCAGGGTCGGGTCCATTTTCTCGACGGGCGGGCAGTAGCCGAGGAGGAGGTCGAGGTTCCATTTCTCTGTGTATTCGTCGCGGAATTTATACATTTCCGGGAATTTTTTCTCGGTGTCCACGTGCATGACGGGGAAAGGGACGCGACCGAGGAAGGCCTTGCGGGCCAGCCAGAGCATGACGTTAGAATCCTTGCCCAGCGACCACAGCATCGCGAGCGGCTTCAGCTTCCGGTAAGCCTCGCGGAGGATGAAGACGCTCTGTGCTTCGAGCTGATCGAGATGATCCATGGTAACGGGGAACCTTCTGTTGTCAGTTCTGGTCTGGTGTCAGGCCGGCTTGTGGATACCGCATTCGACCTTGTTCTGTCCTGCCCAGCGGCCGGCGCGAGGGTCGTCATTTTCGCTTACCGGCTTTGTGCAGGGACCGCAGCCGATGGAGGGATAGCCCTGCAGGCTGAGAGGGTGACGGCGGAGCCCGCGGCGGGTCATTTCCTCGTCGATTTCCTCTGCGGTCCAGTCGGCCAGGGGGTTGATTTTGATCCGGCTGTCGCCGTCGGGCTCCACGACTTCCATGCGGTGTCTGGTGGCGGCCTGAGAGCGTTTGCGGCCCGTGATGAGAGCAGGGAACGGGAGGGTGGCGAGGTCGAGCGGCTCGACCTTGCGGAGCTGACAGCAGGCGTCAGGATCGTAGGCCCAGAGCTGGGATTGCGGATCGCGCTGTTCGAGCGCCTGTGGCGAGGGGCGGATATCGCGGACGTTCGTCAGGCCGAGATCGGCGGCGAGGTCGCGGCGGTATTGCAGCGTTTCCGGAAAGTGCATGCCGGTTTCGAGGAAGAGGACCGGGATGTTGGGGTCGACCTCGGCTGCGAAGGCGAGAAGGAGAGCGGATTCCGCGCCGAAGGAAGACAGCACGGCGAGTTCACCGGGCAGGGTGTCCACAGCGGCTCTGAGGACGTCATGGGCATTGCTGCCTGCGGCCTTTATCGTCTGGATCTGCTGTGGGGTGATTGTCATCTAGCCGGGTGTCTTGCAACGGGTGGGGGAATTCACGGCCCTCATGTAGGGCTTTAAGGCTGTGACATCAAGCGATGGACGATCGGCTGTCGTGTCGTTTTCATGACGGTGCTTAATTCACTATTGTTCACAGTGAATATTCTGTGTCAGACAGGAAGGCGCCGGACAGGCTGACGTGTCACGCAGCCGGCGGAAGATGCGCCCTGTCCGCTCGTTCAGGAGGTTTCCATGAAACTCTATTACTGTCCGGGCGCCTGTTCGCTCGCGTCGCATATCATTCTGAAAGAGACGGGAACGCCTTACACGCTGGAAAAGGTGGATCTTCAGAAAAAGGTCACGGAGACTGGGCATGATTTCTGGAAGATCAATCCGCGCGGCGCGGTGCCGGCGATCGAGATTAAACCGGGAGTCGTGCTGACGCAGAACCCGGCGATTTTGCAGTATATTGGCGATCATGCCGGGGTGGAGGCGTTTAAGCCGGCTCAGGGCTCCATGGAGCGGGCGCGGCTGGAGGAGGCGCTGGGATTCTGCGGCGATCTGCATGTGGCCGCGGGCGGACTTTTCGCGCCGGGTCTGGCGGGAGAGGCGAAGGAGAAGGTGGTCGCGGGACTGAAGCGGCGGCTGGATCAGCTTGAGACGTTTCTGAGCGCGGACCGGGAATACTGGCTGCCGTGGGGCTTCACGCAGGCGGATGCCTATGCGGCGGTGATCATGAGCTGGCCGGGGCATATGGGCGTGGATATTTCGGGTCATAAGGTGGCCTGGGCGCTGCATCAGCGGGTGATGGCGCGGCCTTCGGCGCAGGCGGCGATGAAGGAAGAAGGTCTGACGGGGAATGACACCGGGCTGCACTGAGGCGGCACGGTTCCTGGCGGGGCGCGGAGCGGGTCTTCGCGCCCCTGACCCGCGGTGATGGGAAGGGAGTGACGAACGGACAGGATGCCGGGGGAGCCGGAATAATGTCTTCCGGTCAGAGCGATCATCCCGGCGATGGTCCGGACTGCTTTGTATGCGGATCAAAGGTGGGCGGAATCTTGCACGGGTCGGCGATGTCGCGTAGAGCGAAGATGAGAACGATTATCAATTTAATCATTTCTTCGGAAAGAACGTGGTGGCGCCTGGCGCTGTGCGGTGGACATCATGACAGTCAGAAGAATCCGTCCGTATCTGACGGAGAGTTTTGAGCGGTATTATCAGGATCTGCTGCGTTTCCTGTTCCGCCGGACGGGCGATATTGAGGAGGCGGCCGATCTTGCGCATGACACCTATGTTCGGCTGACAAAAGTTACCGATCAGGAAATCGAAAACGAGAAGGCCTATATTTTTCGCGTGGCCGGGAATCTGGCGCTCGATATGCATCGTCGCTCCGGGCGGCGGGCGGTGTGGTTGTCGGATGAGGAACTGAATGACGACATGGCCGATCCGTGTCCGTCGCCCGAGCTGAGGCTCATCGATCAGGAGCGGCTGGCCAGCATGGACGTTGCGCTCAGTGAACTTCCTGTCAAAGCCCGTCTGGCGCTGCTGATGCTTCGGGTTGACGGCCTGCGTTACGTTGAAATAGCGGATCGTCTGAATGTCAGTGTCAGCATGGTTTCCAAATACATCACGCAGGCATTGCAGCACTGTCGTGATCACATCAGGCGGGGCGAGGAATAAAATTTCCTGTCGGGACTGCGGGGATGGCGGTGCTGTATCGTCTCTGATGGTAAGGGGGCTGACTGCCGGAAGCCCTGAGGGGGACGGAATGCTGCGACGAAAAAGGGATGGCAGGAGATCCTGCGGCGTGGATGGCTGATCTTTCCGGTCATAAGCCGCTGCGGCGGGCGCCCCGTAACACTGCTCTGAGCGATGAGGCTATCGAGTGGGTGGTTCTGCTGCATTCCGGGACGGCGGGCGCTGCTGATCGTGAGGGCTATGCACAGTGGCGTGTGCGGTCGCCGGCGCATGAGGAAGCGGCATGTGAGGCGGAAGCGCTGCTGGGTGATGTGGGGCGTACGCAGGCTGCCGATGAGTACAGGCTGACCGGTACGGCGCTGGGCCCGCCTGCTTATCGTGAACGGGCACGGCGGTTCGGGCGGCGGGCGTTTGTCGGCTCCGCTGTGGCGGCGGGAGCCGCGTGGATTGCGGGGCCGGCGCTGGTTGCGGGAGTGACGGCGCTTCTGGCGACGTATCACACGGGGGTCGGGGAGCGGCGACGTCTGCGGCTTCCGGATGGGTCGACAGTGTGGCTGAACACGGCCAGCGCGCTTTCCGTTCATTTTGGCGTGGGGTCCCGCAGGATTACGCTGCATGCCGGGGAAGCTCTGTTCGATGTGGCGAAGGACCGGGCGCGTCTGTTTATCGTGCACGCGGGGCAGGGCGCGGCTGAGGCTGTCGGCACCGTTTATGCGGTGAGGCGTGAGGGAGCTGCCACGCGGGTTACGGTGCAGGAAGGGATTGTCGCAGTTCGCGATGGCGAGTCTGTGCAGCGGGTGATGGCGGGGCAGGGTGTACGGTATCGGGACGGGATGATCAGTGCGCCGGACAGTGTGGAGACGGATGAGGCGTTTTCATGGGTGCGCGGCAAACTGATTTTCAACCGCCGGCCACTGGAGCAGGTTACTGCGGAGCTGGAGCGGTATCGTCATGGTCGTATTCTGATTTTGGGCGAGGAGCTCAGGAAAATGGATGTGACGGGCGTGTTCGATCTTGATGACAATGAGGCGTTGCTGGCGGCTCTGGGGTCGGCGACGGGCGCGCGCGTCACGCATCTTCCTTTTCTGATTGTCATTCGGGCGAATGCCTGAAAACGGGCCGGTCTGAAAATTTTCTGAAATTATTTTCAAAATATGACTGCCTGATTTTGTCGCGAAAACGTCCTTGAGAATGAGAGGCACTCTTAACTCTGGCGCTTTTCGTGCGCCGGAGCGGCTACCTGTTTCGGGGATGGTGGGAGCATGATCATATTGAAAGCAGCGCGGCGTGGTTTGTGGCGCCGGGTGCTGTTGATGTCTGCCGGCGCGGTTTTTCTGATGGCGGGTGCGGCGCGGGCGCAGTCCGTGGCCGACCATACGGCGGATTTTCATATTGCGGGCGGGGATCTGGATCATGCTCTGACGCAGGTGGCGGATCAGAGTGGCGTGCGTATTTTCTTTCCTTCGGCGTCTGTGGCCGGAAAGCATTTTGCGGGGTTGTCGGGGAGGCTGACGGTCGGTCAGGCGCTAGGGCGACTTCTGGGCGGGAGCGGGCTTTCCTGGCGGCTGCAGGATGGCAGGACGATTATTGTGTCTCCGGCATCGTCTTCCACGATCACGCTCGGGCCGGTGCGTGTCGGGGGGAGTATGGTCCGTCAGAGCGCGACGGGACCGGGAGTGGGGTATGTTGCCGACAATACGATGGCCGGCACGAAGACTGACACGCCGATCATAGAAATTCCTAACTCTGTCTATGTTGTTACGAAACAGCAGATGACTGATCAGCAGCCTCAGAATCTTCAGGAGGCGCTGCGCTATACGGCTGGCATTTATTCGGAGAGTCTGGGGACGTATGGCAACGGGGCCACGGCGGGAAGCGGCGGCAGCACCATTCAGCAGCGTGGTTTCAGCACTTCGGAGTTTGTCGATGGCATTATGACGAATTCCTACAGCGGTGCGGAAACAACATTTATCGACCGGGTTGAGGTCGTGAATGGTCCGGCTTCCGTGATGTATGGTCAGACGACGCCGGGCGGGATGATCGGCATGAGTCTGAAGAAGCCGACGGATACGCCGCTCCGGCAGGTCTCCGTGGGGTTCGGCAACTGGGGCCGGTATCAGGCGACGGTTGATATCAGCGATAAAGTTACGAAATCAGGGAATGTGCGTTATCGTGTTTCGGCGATAGGCGTCACGCAGGGGACACAGACGGATTATCTCAGCTATCATCGTGTTGGCGTTCTTCCGTCTCTGACATGGGATATCGACAGGAAAACGTCTCTGACGCTTGTCGGAAGCTATATGTATTCTCCGGGTGACGGGAATAATTACAGTAATCAGGTTCCGACTGTCGGGTCCATTCTGCCCAGTCCGTACGGAAGGTTTCCCCGGAGCAAATTCCTGGGGGCTCCGAACTGGAATGAATCCGGCGAAAAAGATGCAATGTTTGAATATCTGTTCAGACATAAGTTCAGTAAATACATTGAATTCGACCAGACGTTCCGGTGGGAGGATTCTCAGCACACTGATAAATATCTGGTGCCGGACGGGATGATCACGCCCACTGAAATGTCCCGCAGTGCGTTTGCGGATAATGACCGGAATACGACGATCGGGCTCGATACGCGTCTGACGGGCAAAGTAAAGACGGGACCGGCTGAGCATACATGGGTTGTCGGCTCTGATTTCCGGCAGTTTAACGAAAAAATGAATATGTTGTTCGACCTTGGCAATCTGAATGCGATCGATGTTAATGGCCCGTATTCATCGTATAATTATACGCCATGTGTTGATATTCATTCTGCTGACTGTCAGGTTTACAAGCAGAATGGAAGTATACACTATTTTCAGGAAGGTGTGTATTTTCAGGACCAGATTAAATACAAAGGGCTTTCAGTCCTGCTTGGCGGCCGTCAGGACTGGGTCAATTATGATGACAATGTAAGTTCCTATAGTAATACTTCGGATGATCATAGTATATCGGGCGGCCCCAGTACCAGTAAGCCGCAGGCTCAGTCCGCTTTTACGTGGCGTGCGGGGCTGGTTTATAAATTCAGTTTCGGACTTGCGCCGTATTTCAGCTATTCGACGTCCTTCCTGCCGCAGGCGGGGTCGGTTGACCGGTTTGGCAGGGCGTTTGCGCCGTTACGGGGCGAGCAGATCGAAGCGGGTCTGAAATATCAGCTGAAAAAGCCTGATATTTTTCTGACAGCGGCAGCATTTCATATTGATGAAAATCATTATCTGGTGACGGATCCGGCCGATACGCATTACAGGGCGGATGCGGGGCGTGTCACATCGAAGGGATTTGAGGTCTCCGCGCACGCGAATATCACGAAGGATCTTCGCGCGATTGCGAATTATACCTTTACGGATATTCGTTACACCAGAACAAATCTGGTTTCCGATCTGGACTATGCGGACGGGTCGACCGGAAGTGCCCCTGTGTCCGAACAAGGAAAATACGTTGAATCCGTGCCGCGCAATATGTTTTCCGTATTTCTGGATTATACGCCGCCGGCCCGTTTTCTGAAAGGGTTCGGGTTTAATGGCGGAATCCGCTATATAGGTTTTACTTACAGTGATGCGGTCAATACTTATAAAATTCCGGCTTATTTTGTGTTCGATATTGGCGCTCATTATGACTTCGGGAAGGCATTTTCTGCTCTGGAAGGGCTGAAGGCGCAGCTGGCGGTTTCGAACCTTGCCAACAAATATTACATTACATCCTGCGCTTATAATTTCGGGTGTTATCTGGGGCAGGGAAGGCGGGTCTATGGAAATCTGACCTATAACTGGTGAAGCCTGCTGTTGCCCGGAGGGATGCTATGTTTCGTCGCTATCTTCCTTCAGGGCCTCGCTCAGTGAGGTTGTGAACTGGCCAGGCGCCAGCGGCCGGGGCTGGGAAGGGGCGGGGGCCCAGGCGCTGAGGATGGCCATGTGCAGGGGCGTTGCGATGGTGCCGTCCGGGCCGGCGTGGCGGTCTTCGAGCAGGGAGAGGGCGGCGGGGAACAGGGAGGCCGCGGGTGTTCTGCGGTCGCGGAGCGCGACGGCGTTGCCTTCGCCGGCGGCGCGGAGGTCGCGGAGAAGGGCGAGGCCGGAGCGGTAGCGGATATCCATGGTTTCGGCGTCCACGACGGGCAGGGCGAAGCCGGCACGCTGAAGCAGGGAGGCGCAGTCGCGAAGGGCCGGAAAGGGGGAAATTCGGGGCGAGACGCCGCCGCTGATGGCGAGTTCGGCCTCGCTGAGGCATTCGCGCAGGCCGGAGAGGGTCGGCAGAACGGGGATGCTGGCGAGAAAGAGGCCGTCGGGTTTCAGGGTGTGCCGGATCTGGGCGAAGGTGCCGGGCAGATCGTTGACCCAGTGCAGGGAGAGATTTGCGACGACGAGATCGAAACGGTGTTCGCCGAAGGGAAGAAATTCCTCGTCGACGCAGACGGAAGGCGGGAGCGCCTGACGGGCGAGCTTCGGAGAAAAATCGCAGCTGATGACGTCGATGCCGCGGGCGCGGAGGCCGGGATATGTGGCGCCGCGTCCGCCGATATCGAGAGCGAGCGGGAAGGTGCGGGTGAGGTCGTCCAGGCGTTCGAGCAGGCGGTCGGCGGTTTCACCGAGGAGGTCTGCGACGCTGCCGAGTGTGGAGGCGGCGCGGTCGCGATGCAGCCGGACGGCTTTGCGGTCGAATGTCAGATGCTCGTTCTGCATGGGGAAGCATGTGCGCCTGGTTGTGCGCTGTGCCAAGGGGAGGCACGGTGGCTGGCATAAACGTGTCCGGAAGTACGATGTTCGGATCAGAGGCGCGGACGGATATCGGGGATGTGGAGATCGGATGGCGGGGCTGATTGATTCCGGGCGTCTAGGGCGTTTTGCGAGAGGGGTGGGGCGGTTCGCGCTGGATCTGGTGCTGCCGCCGACATGCACGGCCTGCGGGGTGGAGGTGGATCAGCCGCATTCGCTCTGTCCGGACTGTTTCGTCCGTGTGCATCCGATTGGCGCGCCGCGATGTGATCAGTGCGGGGTGCCGCTGCCGGCGGAGAGTCATCTGGGCGTCGATGCCCGGTGTGTTCGTTGTGAACGTCACCCGCCGCCCTGGTCGCGGGGGCGGGCGGCCTATGTGTATGACAGCGGGTCACGGGATCTGATACTTGCCCTGAAATATGCGGATCGCACGGAGAATGCCGGCATTCTGGCGCGGCAGATGATCCGGGCCGGCGGGGATATTCTGGGGGATGCCGATGTGCTGGTGCCGGTGCCGGTGCACTGGCGGCGGCTTGTTCAGCGGCGTTACAATCAGGCGGCGCTGCTGGCGCGCGCGGTCGGGCGGCTTTCGGGAGTTCCGGTCTGTGTGGATGCCCTGCGTCGTCCGCACGCGACCAGCCGGCTGGCGGGGTTTTCAGCGAAAGAGCGTGCGCGGGAGATGCGGGACGCCGTTGTGGTGAGGCCGGCGCGGGTGAGGAGACTGGAGGGGCGCCGGGTGGTTCTGGTGGATGATATTCTGACGACCGGGGCGACGGCGGAGGCCTGCACACGGGCGCTTCTTGGAATCGGTGTGGGGGCGGTTGTACTGCTGACGGCGGCGAGGACGGTGCCGTCCGACAGCGAGGATGTGGACCGGCCTGGCGGGCTGGAATACTGATATTTTCCATGCGGGAGGTTTTCCCCGGGAGTTCCGTGAGGTGGTCAGCCGGGGCGGGGTTTCGGTTTCATGGTGCGTATGACAGAATTACAGGACATGATAGGATAGTGACCGCTGCGTTAAACGTGGTGACGAACAGTAATTCTGAGCAGACTGACCGGATGACCATGCCCAAGATTGAAATCTACACCCAGCCCGGATGCCCGTACTGTATCCGGGCTGTTGCATTGCTGGAAAAGAAGGGCGTTCCTTTTCGGGAGATCAATGCGCCTCATGGCACGCCTGAGCGGGTGGAGGCGCGCACCCGGTCCGGCGGACGCACGACGGTGCCGCAGATTTTTATCGACGACCGGGCGATTGGCGGGTGTGACGACCTGTTCGCGCTTGACCGGAGTGGCAGTCTTGATCCTCTGCTGCATGTCCACGGAGCGCCATGATTCTCTATCAGCTTCGTTGTTCGGGCACGCATGAATTCGAGGGATGGTTCCGCGATTCCGGTGCGTTCGAGGATCAGGCCCGTCGTGGTCTGCTGTCCTGTCCGTTTTGTGGGACTGCGGAGGTTGATCGCGCGCTGATGGCGCCGGCGGTGCGTTCCGGCCGGGCTGTTGCCGGAGCGGAAGAAAAAGCGGCGGAGGAAAAGACAGTGGTCGGGGGCGGATCGGCAGTTTCATCCCCGGCTACGTCGTCATCTGCGGGCGCAGGCGGGATACCGGGGGGTATTCCTGACGTGCTTATGGCGGCATTGCGGCGGCTCCGGCATGATGTCGAGACGACATGCGAGAATGTTGGCGACCGGTTTGCCGATGAGGCGCTCCGGATCCATCGCGGCGAGGTCGAGGAGCGGGGAATTTATGGCAGCATGTCCGGAGAGCAGAAGGAACTTCTTGAGGATGAAGGCGTCGCTGTACAGGCGCTTCCCTGGGTTTCGCGCGCTGACAGCTGAGGTGCGGGGATCATCAGACCCGGTTCGGAACCGGGCCAGCCAGAAAGGCAAAGCAGGTGAAAACCGATTCTGTTGACAGGACAGGGACGCGTGAAGGCGGGGCGCTGTCCCGGCGGCGACGGGGTGGCGTGAGACGACGGGTGCTGGCTGGTGCTTTGTCAGTATGGGGGCTGGCATTACAGGTTCTGCCGGCCTGGGTTTTGCCGGCTCTGGGGGTGGTTGTCCTGCTGGCCTCGGGGAGCGCGCATGGCGAACCGGCGGCGAAGGGGGCGGACATTCCGTCATCCGGGCCTGAATTTGGTGACTGGCTCAGTGAAAAGCACGATGGCGTGTTTCGTATCGCGCGATGCGGAAATGTGCTGTGCGGCACGCTGGTTGGTCTGCAGTACGGACCGACAGAGCCGGTTCCGACCGCGAAGGACGGACGTTCCGAGTGTGGTCTGGTGATGCTGACGAATTTCAGTCCGATGGCGGATACGCCGGGACGCTGGGCGGGACGCATTCTCGATCCTGATTCAGGCAATGTTTATCATGCGCAGATATGGTCTCCGACGCCGGATGTGCTGAAGCTGCGAGGCTACATCATGGTGCCGATTTTCGGGGAAACGCAGACCTGGACCCGGTATAAGGGGACAATTGGCGCCGCCTGCCGGATGCCACAATAACAAAAATGTCCATCTGCCGGTTCGGGGCGCGCTGTGTGCCGGACGCGGAGAAGGGGCAGAATAAGGAGACATCAGCAGGTATGAAAAAGACACTCGGCCGCCGCCTGTTCGGTCTTTCATTAGCGGGCGCGGGCCTGACAGGTGTTCTGAGGTCAGCCTTTGCCGCCGATGCGCCCACACCGCCGCCGGCGCCCATTCCGAAGGGCGCGCTGAAGAAATCGACGCCTGAAGCTGCTGCGACGAAATCCGGTCCGCGCACGCTGTGTTATGTTGGCGGTTATACGAAGCACGGGCCGCCGGAAGCGAATGCCAAAGGCATTACGCTGTTTGAAATGGACACGAAGTCCGGTGTGCTGACGCAGCTTGGGCAGGTGACGCCCACGGACAATCCGTCTTTTCTCGCCTTGTCGCCGGACCGGCGGTTTCTCTATGTCGTCAATGAGGTCAATGATTTTGGAGGCGAGAGCAGCGGTTCCGCGACGGCCTTTGCGATCGACCAGCATACGGGGGTTCTGACGAAGCTGAACACCGTGGCCACCGGTGGGGCCGATCCGGCGCATCTGAGTGTGCATCCGTCTGGCCGGTATCTTCTTGCCGCCAATTATACGGGCGGCAGCGTGGCTGTGATTCAGATTCAGGCGGATGGCAGTCTCGGCGTGCGCACCGATCTTGTGCATGATTCCGGGCCGAAAAGGCCGGAGCGCGCCGCCGATAATCCGCCAGGCAATTATGCGGTGAGCGATCATTCCGGGCCGCATGCGCATATGATTCAGGCCGATATGGCGGCGAAATTCGTTCTGGTCGCGGATGCGGGGCTGGACCGGGTGTATGTCTGGAAGCTGGATCTGGACAAGGGCGTGCTGGTGCCGGCGGCGAAGCCGTGGTTCGACATGGAGCCTGGGTCCGCGCCGCGTCATTTCTGTTTCAGTCTGGACGGGAAGGTGATCTACATCCTCGGCGAGCAGAACTCGCGGGTTGTGGTTGCGGACTACGACACGGAGACGGGCGCGATTTCACCGCGTCAGACGGCGACGACGGTGACGGGACGGTTCCGCGGGAGCACGATCGCGGCGGAGATCATTCTGCACCCGAATGGCAAATTCCTTTATGTCACCAACCGGCTGGGTGATTCGATCGCCTGTTTCCGTGTGAAGGATGACGGGTCGCTCGAACTGTTTGACGAGGTGTGGGAGCATGCGGATTACGGGCGGGCGATCAGCTTCGATCCGACCGGGAATTTCATGCTTGTAGCCAATCAGCGCAGCGATTCCATTACGTCCTTCCGGGTGAATGGCGAGACCGGGGTGCTGCAGTTTACGTGGAACTTCACGCCGATCGGCACGCCAAGCGCGTTTGCGTTTCTGACGCTGGAAGGGTGAGGCGATGCGTCCGGCCGACGATTTGTCCGGTCTGGCCTGGTGACGCCGGGCCGGGTGACGCAGGGCTGGGCCTCGCTGCATTCACTGGACTGTGAGGTTGCGGGAGATTAGGGCTGCTTTTCCGGAGCAGATGTGTGCTCCGGCAACGGGAGGCGGGCTGACCGGTCTTTTATGACTGTTCCGGCTAATCCTGCGACACGGCCGCGTTGCGGCCGCTGGCTGATTGTCGCGCTGACACTGATCGGTCTGCTGGGGCAGTTGTCCCTGCAGGGGCTGGCGCTGCCCGGCGATACGCCGCGGGCGACGATCCTGCGGCTGACGGGGATCGATATCAGCCCGGAGCACGGCGCTGACGCGGCCGGGCCGGCGGAGCATCACCGGCATATGATGATGCCGGCTCACGGGATGAGCCATCATCATATGAGCGGGATGGCGGTGTCCGATGGACACGGGCAGACGCACCATCAGCATGATGCGGGCTGTGTGCTGTGTCCGCTGCTGATCATCTGCGGCGTGATTCTGACGGCGGCACCGTTTCTGCCCGGTGTGTCTTCCGCTTTTCTTTCCATGCGCAGGATTTTTGCGCAGCCGCGCGGGCCGCCGGCCTTTGTCCGCGTGCTGCCGCCTCTGCGCGGACCACCCTGTCTGATCTGACTGTTATCCGCTGCCCTGCGGCGTTGTGTCCTTTGAGAGCGACGCGCCGCGTGGCCTGACTGACATTCGGATTCTGACAGGATTTTCCATGTATGGATTCAGCCGGAGACGGAGTCTGTACGGCTCCGTCTTCACAGCCGGTCTGTTGCTGGCTGGTATTTATCTGCTGCCCTGTGCGGCGCCTGCCTCGGCTCAGACAATGCCAGAGACGCCCATGCCAGCGTCGATGCCGATGGATATGCCAGACGACTCTTCCGGCCACAACGGACAGTCCGGGACGGCGATGTCGATGCTTTCGACGCGGCGCGGGTCTGCGACGGTCACCGGGATCGAGGCGCGGGACAGGGAATATCTTTCCGTAAACGGGCTTCGGGTGCCGGTGACGCATAGTCCGGACACGACATCCCTGTTCCGGCACAGCCTGGGGTTCAGCACGTATTCGGCGGGTGGTGTTTCGGCGCTGCCGGTGCTGAACGGGATGGCGGACGACCGTGTGGCGACGATTGTGGACGGGATGCGGATTGAATCCGCCTGTCCGAACCATATGAATCCGGCGTTGTCTTATGTGGACCCGGATTCCGTATCAAAAGCGGTGGCGACGGCTGGGATTACGCCGGTCAGCATTGGCGGCGACAGTCTGGGCGGGACGATCGAGGTCGAGCGGCGTGATCCGCAATTCGCGCAGGCGGGAAAGATCCTGGTGACCGGGCGCGTGCGGGGCGATTATCGCAGCAATGGCGGCGGATCTGGGGCTTCGGGCTCGATGACTGTGGCCAATGATCTGCTGAGTCTGCGCTGGTCGGGGTCTTATTCCCATGCGAGCGATTACACGACCGGCGGGGACGGGAAGCAGGTGCGCTCGACGAGCTATCTGAGCTTCAACCATGCAGTGACGGCTGGATTGCGCAAGGACAATCATCTGGTCGCCATTACGGTCGGGCAGCAGGACATCCCGTATGAAGGATTTCCGAACCAGTATATGGACATGACCAACAACCGGTCGACCTACGTGAACGGCAAATATAAGGGCGATTTCGACTGGGGTGTGCTGGAGGCGCGCGGGTTCTGGCAGCGTGTCGATCATGCGATGGACATGATGAGCGACAAGGGCGGTCATTCGGCGACGACGGGGATGCCGATGAACACGGATTCCCGGACGGCGGGTTACACGCTGAAGGCGACGATCCCGCTCGGACCGGATCACACGCTGCGGCTGGGGAGCGAGTTCGATCATAACGGGCTGAACGACTGGTGGCCGCCGCTGCTGAACAGCATGATGATGGGGCCGGATACGTTTCACAACATCAATAACGGGCACCGGAACCGGCTGGGGCATTATATCCAGTGGAACGCGCAGTGGCTGCCGCGGCTTTCGACGGAGCTGGGGTTTCGCAACGATCTTGTGATGATGAATACCGGGCCGGTCGCGCCGTATTCCTGGACCGGCATGATGTCGATGGCGGATGCGATGGCGGCTCAGAAGTTCAATGCGGCGTCACGCGGGCGGACGGACACGAATTTCGACGTGACGGCGCTGGTGCACTGGCATGCGCTGGACAGTCTGATGATCGAGGGCGGGTATGCGCGCAAGACGCGCTCGCCCAATCTGTATGAGCGGTATTCCTGGGCGCAGGGCACGATGGCGACGAGCATGATCGGCTGGTTCGGCGACGGGAACGGGTATGTCGGCAATCTGAATCTGACGCCGGAGGTAGCCAATACGGCGAGCTTCACGGTGACGTGGCATGACCCGGTGGATCACAGATGGGAGGTGAAGGTTCAGCCTTATTACACCTACACACATAATTACATTAATGTTGTGCGGATCGGGGAGTTTACGAACGGATTTTCGAAACTGCAGTTCGTGAATCACAATGCGCAGAGCTACGGAATCAACGCGTCAGGATCGCGGCAGCTGTGGAAGACGGCCGCGTTCGGGACGGGGGAGATCCGGGCGAATATCAACTGGGTTCGCGGGCAGGATCTGGTGAATCATTCGGGGCTGTATCATCAGATGCCGACGAACGGCATGGTGAGCCTGCATGAGACGTTTGAGAACTGGACGGGGCGGGTTGAGGTCACGCTGGTCAAATCGAAGAGCACGGTTGACTGGCTCCGCAACGAGCCGCGCACGCCGGGTTATGCGTTGCTGGGGCTGGGCGGGAGCTATCGGTGGCGGAATCTGACTCTGGATGCGAGCATCGAGAATGTCTGCAATCAGAAATATTATCTGCCGCTCGGGGGGATGTCGCTGGGAGACTATAAGGCGACGGGCGTGCTGTCGCCGCTGGCCGGGATGGGGCGTTCTTTCAATGTGAGTCTGAGTGCTTCGTTCTGAGACGGAGCAGCAGTTGAGGCCGGGCTGGGGCGTCCCGGTTCATCTGCTGTTTCAGTTGCGGACCCAGGTCTGTGATCTGCCCAGCAGGGACAGGCCGACGAAGCCGCGGACGACGAGTTCCTGACCGTCCTTTTTCAGTTTCATGGTGCAGTCATAGACCGAGCCTGAGGCGGGATCGAGGATATTGCCGCCTTCCCAGTGATTGCCGTCTTTTTTCATGTTTCTGATGATTGTGAGGCCGGTGAGCAGCTGATTTTTGCGCTCGTCCGTACAGGCGGTGCAGCGGCGGTCGGCGGGGATGGTTGGGTCGAGGGTTCTGATGATTTTGCCGGACAGTTCGCCGGTGTTTTCCTGAGTGATGGCGACGATGGCTCTGGTTTCGCCTGTTTTGTCGTCGATCGTACGCCATTCTCCGACCGGGCTGTCAGATGCGGCGTGGGCGGCAAGGGGGGGGCCGCAGGCGGCGGCTGAAAGAGAAAGAAGTAAAACTGTCCGGAAGTGAGGCGTCATGACTTCTCGCTTTCATAGAAAGGCTTTGAAAGAAAAAGACAAAAATCCGGTCTGTCGGCTGCTGTGGAGGCGGATACTGAACGCAGACGGGGCGGTGTCGTTTGATCGCATCTGCTTTAGCGAAAAGCTGCCGGGATGGCCGGAGCATGGCTGGCAGTCTTTTCTCATAGTCCGTCAGATGTCAGAGCGCGTAGCCGGCGCGGCGGGCGAGCCACATCGTGGCCAGGTAGAGCACCACGGTGACGGCGCAGCCGATGAGCAGCGCCGTCCAGAAGGGGATGTTCTGGCGCATCATCCACGGGATGAGCAGAAACATCGGCAGCGAGGGGATGACGTAGAAGAACGTCGCGGAGACGTGAGCTTCCATTTTCACCGGGTCATGGGTCTCCTGCCAGAGCCAGATCATGCCGAAGACGGAGATCAGCGGGAGGGACGCGACGAGGGCGCCGAGAGCCGGGTAGCGGCGGGCGATGGTGGAGATCAGGGCAATCAGCAGGCCAGACAGGACGGTTTTGAGGATGAAGAACATCAGGCCGGATTTTCCTTGCTGTATTTTCCTGACTGTCCTGGGCAGGAGCGGATCTGTTTTCTGACGGATAGGTCCGGTTTCCCTGACTGACAATGCCGGGTCGTGCGGAGGCCGTATGTTTCCGGATGGGCGCGATGCGGGACGCGCCTGTCAAAACAGGTGGTGATCGGCGATAAGTGGGTGAGGGACCGGAGGGTAGCGGGACTGTCCGCGTCTGATCCGGCCGGTGTTATCTGGTGTCAGTGTATCTGGTGCCAGCATATCTGATGCCGGTATGTTCGATGGTGGTGTGCTCTGTGCCGGAGTACTCTGTGTGTTCCGGGTATAAGCTCTCTGGACGGGTGGAGTTATGACGATCAGCTTTTTTCGCGGATATGACCTGTATTGCCGGTTCATTCGTTGCCGGTTCATTTCCGGGGCTGTTCTGGCTCTCTGTCTCGTATCCGGTTCCACTGCACGGGCCGAAGAGCCAGCGCCGCTGCGTATTGCCGCGGCGGGGAGTCTGCGGGGGGCGCTGGACGATGTGGCGGCGCGGTTCACGCGCCGGACGCATATTCCGACGCAGATTACGTACGGGCCGGCAGGGCAGCTCAACCATCGGATTCAGGGAGGAGAGGCGGTTGATGTCTTTCTTTCCGCGAACGCGGTTTATCCGGAGCTGCTTGCGCAGGCGCGGCAGGCCTATATGCCGTTCATATTTGTGAAGAACAGTCTGTGTTTTGCGGTGTTGCCGCAGTCGGGGGTCACGGCGGACACGATTGCCGCGAAATTATCCGATCCTGCGGTCCATATTGGCATTTCCACGCCGGGGAGCGATCCGGCCGGTGACTATGGCTGGCAGGTGCTCGGTAATTTTGAGCGGCTGGAGAACATGGCTCCGGGGTCGGTTCTCTATCGTGCGAGGGCGCTGACGGGTGGAGCGGTGGCGCCTCCGGTTCCGCAGGGGATGAACCCGGTTGTCTATTTTCTGAAAACTGGTCAGGTGGAGGCGTTCATCACCTATTGCAGCCGGCAGCATGTGCAGAAACAGGACGAAGGAATCACACAATTTCCGGTGCCTTCGGATATTGCAGTGCCGGTGGACTATGCGGGCGTCACGCTGATCAGAACGGACAGGAAGCCGGCGGCCGATGCGTTTGAAAAAGAGCTCCGGAGTCCTCGTGCGCAGGCGGTTTTCGGGCGTTATGGGTTTATCGGCGTGAAGGGTGGTGACGCGGAGTGAGCGGCGCGGTTTCCGTGGGCGGGGTCTGATGATCCCGTGCGGTGATCCGGACCGTGGCGTTTATGGGTAGGGCCTGGACAGACTGTGTCGATGTGGTCCTCGTGGATATTGACGAGCGGATTGCCGTTTTTCCTTTCGGAGGAATGATTTTCATCAATTGATGACAGAGTGTTTCCTGCCAGGAATGACTCATCTGTCCGGATTGGAGACTGACGATGTTTGCCATGCAGCTGAAGAAACCGCGTACCCCGCTTGAATGGGTTGAACTGCCTGACCCTGAGCCGGGCGAGGGGCAGATCAGGGTGAAGGTTCTGGCCTGCGGGGTCTGTCGCACGGATCTGCATGTTGTGGACGGCGATCTGACGCATCCGGCGCTTCCGGTGATTCCGGGGCATGAGATTGTTGGCCGGATTGACGCGATCGGGCCGGGGGTTACGGATCTCAGTATTGGTGAGCGCGTCGGTATTCCGTGGCTGGGGCATACCTGCGGGCATTGCCTGTATTGTGACGAGGGCAAAGAGAACCTTTGCGATCATCCGCTTTTTACCGGCTACACGCGGAACGGAGGTTATGCGACCTCGGCTGTGGCGGATGCGCATTATACGTTTCCGCTGGGAGAGGCGGGAGATGATGTCTCGCTTGCGCCTCTGCTTTGTGCCGGGCTGATCGGATGGCGGTCGCTGTCGCATGCCGGAGATGGAAAGAAGATCGGGCTCTACGGGTTCGGGGCGGCGGCGCATATCATCGCGCAGGTGCTGCGCTGGCAGGGGCGGGAGGTTTATGCCTTCACCAGTCCGGGGGATGTGGAGAAGCAGGCTTTCGCGCGGTCGCTAGGGGCTGTGTGGGCCGGGGGATCGGATGAGGCGCCGCCGGAGCTGCTGGACGGGGCGATCATTTTTGCGCCGGTGGGGTCGCTGGTGCCGGCGGCGCTAAGGGCGATCCGCAAGGGGCGTCGGGTGGTGTGCGCGGGGATTCATATGAGTGAAATCCCGGCCTTTTCTTACGATATTCTGTGGGAAGAGCGGGAAATTGTTTCGATTGCCAATCTGACGCGGCAGGACGGGATCGATTTTCTGTCACTGGCCCCGAAGATCGGGATCAGGGTCTCGACGACGCCATATCCGCTGCGTGAGGCCAATAAGGCGCTGGACGATCTGCGACACGGACGGTTTGACGGGGCGGCTGTTCTGGTTCCCTGATCGGGGGAGTTGCCCTGAATAGTGGTTCTCTGAATCAGGCGGCGGAACGTCTGGTGTCGAGCAGCGTGCCGAGGGCGGAGGCGATTGCCGAGGCGGCGTATGGTTTCCGGATCACGGGGATGGTCTGAAACTCGTCCGGGATCATGGAGCGGTCCATATATCCGGTGGCGAATACGAAGGGTACGCCTTTTCTGCGGAGGAGACGCGCGAGATCAACAGAGGTTTTTCCGTCCAGGTTGACGTCGAGAATGGCGACGTCCGGCAGGCGGGTCTCCACGATGCTGACGCCTTCCTCAACGGATGAGACCGTTGTGACCTCGGCGGCGCCGAAATCACGCAGGGCGTCTTCGACTTCCATGGCGATCAGAAGCTGGTCCTCGACGAGCAGGATACGGGCATCGGTGACGCCATCTGATGAGGAATGGCCCGTTTTCTCTGCGGGAAAGGATGTCTGTTCTGTTTTTGCCTGTTGCTGTGCAGACATTTCCGCGGGACAGGCGAGGGTGCCGAATCTGTCGGGGATTGAGACCCAAATGACAGCGCCTTCCGGCCTGAGGTCACGGGAAGCACGGCCGCCGAGTTCGTGGCTGACGGCGCGTTCGAGAAGGACGGAGCCAAATCCGGAGCGGGCGGCGGGTTTTACTGCCGGTCCGTTTGTTTCTGTCCAGCTGATGTCCCACGTTTTAGCCGGTGCGTTCTGCGCCCAGCTGACGGTGAGTCTGCCCTCGCGGACTGAGAGAGCGCCGTATTTGGCGGCGTTCGTGGCGAGTTCGTGGAAGAGCAGTGTCATGATCGACAGGGCTTTTCCGGGCAGCCACAGATCGGGGCCTTCAAGGGTTACGGTGCCGGCCTGCAGTCTGTAAGGGGCGAGTTCGGCTTCGAGGAGCGCGCGGAGCGAGCCGCCATGGGCGGCGCGGGAGATCTGGTCGTGTGCTGTTGCGAGTGCTGCGATTCTGCCACGCAGTGCCGTCAGGTGTTCTTCCGCGGAACGGCCGGGCGGGAGAGGGCGGCTGATAAGGGACTGCACCACGGCGAGGATATTTTTGACCCGGTGGCTGAGTTCCTCGTTAAGCATGCGCTGCCGTGTATCGGCTTCGGCGCGTTCCAGGATCTGCTGCTGCCGGTAGGCTCCCATCACCTCGATAAGGGCGGAGCGGAGCTGCTCGGCGGCTTCCTCGTCCTCAATGGTCCACGGGTCCGACCGGCCGCGCAGGCGCGTGAGGCGGGGCGGGATATGACCGTTTCCGGCGTCCGGGGCGGAGGGGGGCGAGGTACCGGGGCGATTGATGATGCGGATGACTTCGCGGCGGAAGACGAACATGTAATCGCCCGGAGTGGGTGAGACCGGGATGATCATCAGTCCGGCGATGCCGGGCAGGAGTGAACGCAGGGCGGCGCCGGTGCCTGAGACAGTGGAGCCGGAGACGGTGGTGTCTGAGTCACTGGTTCCGGAGATACGGTCGGTGGACAGTCGGTCGGTCGTCCATATCGTGGTGCCGGCTTTTGCACCGGCTTCCGCGACGAGGGTGGTGATGATGTTTTCAGGCAGGATGTTTTTGTGTTGTGTCCATTCGCCGCCAATCCATGCGGCGATGTCGTCACATTCGACAAGAGGCATGAGACTGCTGAGCTGGGAGCGTACGTAGGACGGAATATCGAGTTTGGAGGCTGCGTTATGCAGGAAATGGCCGATCAGCGCCTGGGCGCGGGTCGTGACTTCGAGGCGGTGGGAGCGGATCAGGGCGGCGATCTGCAAAGAGGCGAACTCACCGATCATTTTCACGATGGCGCGTTCATCGATCGTCATGACCCTCGGGGTATAGTGGCGGCAGGCGATCATGCCCCAGAGCGTGCCGTCGACGATGAGGGAGATGGCTGTCGAACTTCTGACGCCACGGGAAACGAAATAGGCTTTTGCCTGTGGCGAGACGCCCCGCAACTGGGCGAATGACATATCCAGCGGGAGAAGCCCCGGTGCGCTTACCAGAGGAACCTGAGGGACGATGACGTCGTCGATCATCCGGACCCGGGTCCGGCGGTACTGACTGGCGGTCAGTATGGTGACGTCTTCGGTAGCCAGATAATGTCCTTCGAAACTGCCCAGATCTTCTCGTTTATCCTCGGCGACCACCTGCGGCATGCCGGTCTGATCGAACCGGTAGAGCATGACCCGGTCGTAGCCAGACACGTCGCGGATCTGCCGGACGACGGCTGTGAACAGGGAGTGGAGATCGGTTTTGTCGCGCAGCTGATCGATGACCATGCGAAGCTGTGCGATGCGCCGGCCGTTTTCTCCGGGTTTGCCGACGGGTTCGCACTCGACGACCAGTTCGTCGCCGGACAGATGAACGGCGACGTCGCGGGGTATGCCGCCGGGCAGCGGGAATTCGAACAGGAGGGCGGGTCTGCCGAGTTGCCGGCATTCTTCCCGGGCCCCGAAGACGGATTTCAGCGCGGCGGCGCCGAGACAGTCTTCAAGGGAGGCGCCGATTCTGATGGACGGGTTTGACAGGAACTGTGCGGCGTTTTCGGAGTGACGGAGGAGGATCAGTCCGTCGGTGCTGAATGACAGCAGGCAGCCGCGGGGCTGAATGCGCTCGGGGGCGGAGAAGATTTCCAGATCGCTTTCTGTCAGGTCAGAGTGGGTGCATTCGCTGATATCCATTCCGACTCCTCCCTCCGGCTGTTCGGGGAACCGTTGCGTTATTAATCATAAGGACGTGCGGGAGCCACTGTAATCGTGCTTCCGGTGCTGAATATTCTGCAAGTCGTCTCTCAGTTGTCTGCCAGCCGGGATTTGCTGTCGTGCTGTGGAGTGTCTCCGTGAGATGGCTGAATTCTTAATGTCCCGTAATTGTGGCTCATAAAAGGCGGGGAGTTCTGCCGTAAATAAAGATGCGTTTCCGGCGGTGGTTTATCCGGTTATCGGAACGCTGATGCACGCAGGGCTGGCCTGCGGATGGCGATGCGAAATCACCTTCTCCTGGCGTGTGGGGCGGAGTAAGCGAACCTCGTGAAACCCCCAGGCGATTGCAGCACCTGTCCGGTGTCGTGCAACGGAGACAGGACCGGCGATGCCATCGACTGCTGCTTCAGGAATGCTGCTGGCCTTCATGGCCTATGCGTCGTTTTCGATCAGTGACGCATTTTCCAAGCTTCTCGCCGGGAGTCTCGATCCGTTTGAGGTCGCTTTTTCGGGTGGGGCATTCGGGTTTCTGATCCTGCCCTTCGTGCGGCTGAAGCATGAGTCCTGGATTGACATCGTGCGGACGGCGCATCCCTGGATGTGGCTTATCCGGGCCGGTTCGGTTTTTCTCGCGACGGCGTCCAGTGTTGAGGCGTTCATGCTGCTGCCGATGCCGGAAGCTCTGTCGCTGATGTTTCTGATGCCGTTTTTCGTGACGATCCTTTCGGTGACGTTTCTGCGGGAGCCGGTGAATATCTGGGCGTGGATTTCGGTGGCGGTGGGCTTTATCGGCGTGCTGATCGTGCTGCGGCCGGGATTTCGGGCTCTGCATTTCGGCCATCTCTGCGCCCTGATCGCTGCTGTCGCGAACGCTGTCGGTGTGATTGCTTACCGGCGGTCGGGGCAGAACAGTCCACGTCTGTCGCTGTTCGGATCGAGTCTGATCGGGCCGCTGGTGGGAAATGGTATTCTGATGGCCGGTCATGCGTCCTGGCCGGATATGAGGGGCTGGTTTTTTCTGTTCGGTTACGGATTGCTTGCGGCGCTGGGGCAGCTTTTACTGATGATGGCGACGCAGGCGGCGCCGGCGAACCGGGTCGCGCTTCCGCAGTACAGTCAGATGGTCTGGGGTGTTGTGCTCAGCTACACGATGTTTCACCAGCAACTGGACATGTGGGGCTTTATCGGCGTGATTATTGTCACGTTATCGGGGCTGGTGAACTGGGTCCGGCAGAAGATCAAGTTCCGGTATATCGCGCTGCATGGCAGCGCGATGACGCGTGGCCGGATCAGAGATATCTGAGAGCCACGATTCCGCCGACCAGCAGGACGGCGAAAGCGCCGCAGACGAGGGGCAGGCGCTCTTCGATGAAGGTTTCGATCGGGGCGCCGAAACGCCGGAGAAGGCCTGCAACGAGGAAGAAGCGGACGCCGCGGGTGACGAGGCTTGCGAGCATGAACGGGATGATCGCGAAATGGGCGGCGCCGCTGGCGATGGTGACGAATTTGTAGGGGACAGGTGTCAGGCCCTTGATCAGGATGATCCAGATGCCCCACTGGCGGAATTTTTCCTGAAGCGTGGCGAGGGTACGTTCGGCGTGGTAGAAATGGACGATGGGCAGGGCGACGTGTTCGAGCAGGACGGCGCCGATATACCATCCGAGCAGGCCGCCGCAGACGCTGGAGACGGTTGCGATGGCGGCGAACTGCCAGGCGCGGTTTCTGCTGGCCAGGCACATGGGAATCAGCAGTGTTTCGGGGGGCAGCGGGAAGACGCTGGCCTCGGCGAAGCAGAGAAGAGCGAGCCAGTAAGGGGCCTGAGGACCGGCGGCGTGCGCCCGCACGCGGGAGTAGAGGCGGTCGAGCATGGCGGCCGGGGCATCCTTCGTCTGAACTGTGGGATGTCCAATGCCATTCCGTATGCGCTCCCGCAAGAGGTGTGGCCTGCGGGAAGTCTGACATGATCTCCTGCAGGAATGCATTGCGGCGTCTGCGGAAGTGAAACCAGGCATGACGGCTAAATATTGCGTGTCTGGATTTAATGATTCGGCAAGAAACCGGGTGCCATTTTTACTGATATCTGTTTGTGGTTTCAGGCGGGGATACTTTACTGGTCCTTGTGATGTCATTTAACTGGCATCGGACGGGATCGGGTCAGCCGGGCAGTGAACGTGAGAGCCTTGCCGGGTGCCAGAGTGCCGGACGGAGACGGATTATGATCCGGCGATGTCCGTAATGGCCCGGCTCCGGAGGAGCGGATTCCGCGACGTGTAGTGGGATTCTGATGAAATTTCCGGGCAAGGCTGCGAAAGCCATTCCTTACGCAGTGTTTCTGATTGCCGGCCCGGTGATTTCGGTACTGCTCGGGCAGGACAGATTTTCCGATCTGCGCAATTATCATCTCTATAATGCCTGGGCATTTCTGACGCATCGTGACGGCAGGGATATCTATCCGGCGGATATCCAGACATTTTTCAATCCGCTTGGAGATATTTTACTTTACCGGGCGGGAATGGGGCCGCTGGCGGATTGTCCGCGGTTTTTTGCGGCGGTTCAGGGTTTTTCCTACAGTTTGCTGCTGCTGGTTCTCTTCTCCGTCCTACGGATGCTGCGCGGGCTGCAGGGTGGTCCGGAACTTGGCAATGTCGGGGTTGTGGCGGCTCTGCTCATCGGGGCGACCGGAACGGCGATACTCTCTCAGGTGGGGTTGTCATCCGGCGAGATGCCGGTTGCGGTGCTGGTGCTGCTGGGTCTGCGTGTTGTGCTGGCGACGGCCGGGTTGTCCGGTGATTGCCGGGGATTATGTAACCGGCGGTTTATCCTGAGCGGGTTGTGTGTGGGGCTTGCGGCGGGGATCAAGCCGACGGCGGTGGTTTATGTGCCGGCTGTTCTGGCGACGGTTGCTGTTGTGGCGCCGGAGGGAGGCTGGCGGGTGCGACCGGTTTCCGCCTGCGCGGCAGGATGTGTCGCGGGCTTTCTGATGACCTATGGATGGTGGGCGGTTCATCTCTGGCGTCTGACGGGCAACCCTGTTTTTCCGATGTTCAACGGAATTTTTCACTCCGTCTGGACCGCGCCGGAGACGTTTACCGATCAGCGATATAAGCCGCGATCGGTGTTGCAATGGATTGCCTATCCGTTCTTCTGGTTATCGGGCAGAGAGCGGATGATCGCTGAGCCGGGGTTTGCCGACGCGCGTTTTGCTCTGACGATGCTGGCCTGTCTGTTGCTGGTCCCGCGTGTCTGGTGGCAGCGTCGCTCCGCGGGGCCGGGGATGCGGGCCTGTGCCGGTGTTCTGGCGTTCACCGTTACTGGTTATGTTGTCTGGCTCCGGCTTTATTCGATCCTGCGATATATGATCCCGATTGAGGCGATGTCGGGTTATCTGATTGTGGCGGCGTTGTGCGACGTTTTCCGGGTTGCCGGAAAGAGCCGATCGCGTCTGTGGCGTGATGCGGCAGTCTGCGTGGCTGTCGTGTTTCTGATGGTGACAAGCCGGTATCCTGGTTTCGGACATACGGATTTCTCCGCGCGGACGTTTGATGTCGGGCGTGAGCGGGTTGCTGCTGACAGCGTCGTTCTGCTGATGGGGCGGAATCTGTCTTATCTGGCGCCTTTCTTTGAGCCGGCCGCGACGCTGCGTTTTGTCGGTATGAATAATCTGCTGGCGGCATCGGTGGATTTCTGGCCGGGGCAGGCGGTTCACGATCTCCTCCGGAGCGGGGCTCCGGTTTACATGGTGCGTTCCGATGATCCGGCGGAAGATGATCACATGGCGCTTCTGAAAAGGTTTCTGCCGGATTTTACCGTTTCGGATTGTCGTGAAGTGTCGTCTGCGCTGAACGGGAAGAAGCGCCGTGAAAGCGCTGTAAGGAGTTATCGCCTGTCTTTGTGCCGGGTTATCGGGAAACCGGCATAGAGACAGAATAAAGTGGCGGGGTGTTTTTCGCCTGGTTGCGGGGATACGGGAGCGGGATGTGGTTTTCGGGTTTTCGGTGACGGCGCGGGATTGATTGGTCCGCGTTTTTCGGACTGAACAAGATCTGGATGGCAGTTCGGGGAGGTGCCTGGCGGAAATAGCGAGGTAGTGTCGGGCAAAGCAGTGCCTGGGTAAACCCGGTGGAGCTGCTCTTTTCGGTTCGTTTCAATGAGTGATTTCAGGGTACCGGACTTTTGTAAGGCATGGTCCTCATTGCTTCGGTTTTACGGTGTGATGAAGACGTTCTTATTCCTCTCAGGAGTCTGACGGGGCCAGAGGCGGAGCAGGCCGAGCTGGAGGATCGCGCCACCGAGCGGGAGCCAGATGAAACCGGCTGTGACCCAGGGAGCGAGATCAGGGGACTGCGTGACGCTTGCCGGAGTATAGTGTCCCCAGGACAGGAAGAATGCGAGAAGGAAGCCGGTGACGCCCATCGACAGTTTTGTCATCAGGGTGCTGATCGAATAGGCGAGGCCGGCCGTGTTGACGGAGGAGAGGGCGAACCCTTTATCGATCGCGGCAGCGAGAAGGACGTAATACAGGGGTGAGGCGACGCCCTGTGAGAGGCTGAGAAGAAGAAAACCGGCAAAGAATGTCGTCATTCCGGCCCCGGCCAGCCAGATCAGTCCGTATCCAAGAATCTGCAGGATCAGGGACACTGAGCATGTTCCGGTCACTCCAAGGTGTCTTACGGATAACGGCGACAGGCAAGCGCCGAAAAAGGCCGAGACGGTTGCTATGGTCAGCAGCTCGCCACCGAATGAATCCGAGCCGCCGAGCAGGACGCGCGCGTAATAGATCGCGAAGCCGTAAAATGTGGCGATCCCGACGAATTGCAGGAAAACCAGTGCGTTGCATATATGCCAGAGCTGGTTCCAGAACAGGGTTCCGAACAGTTCGGCGGGGCTGTGCCGGACGGGCGGGGGAGGGTGCCGCACGACGCAGACACGGGAGACGGCTTCCCACAGCGCGCTGCCGATGACCGAGAGGATGAGGACATAGAGCGCCATGCCGGTCTGGCGCTGTGTCATGGTATCGCCGCCGCCGAGCCAGCTGATGGCGGGGATGGTGAGCAGCGCGACGGAGAACTGGCCGAGCTGGCAGCCCATCATGCGGAAGGTATTGAGATCGACGCGGTCCTGCGCGACGGTGCTGATCATCGTGGCGAGGGCTCCATACGGGGTGTTGATGCAGGAATAGACTGCGCCGAACAGAATATATGAAGTGCCGGCCCAGAGGATTTTTCCATGCGGGGACAGCGGGAGGGGCAGGAAGCAGAGGAAGGCGGACACGCCGAAGGGAATGGCGAGGAGACGGATAACACGGGGGACGATCATGCCGCCGGCGCGGTCGATGACATAGCCGATGGCGGGGTCGCAGAAGGCGTCGAAGACGCGGGCGATGAGCAGGATCCAGGCGACGTCCGATGCGGGAAGGCCGTAGACATCGGTGTAATAGAACATGAGCCAGGACGAGGTCAGGCCCCACATCAGATTGGAGGAAAGGTCGCCGCATCCGTAGGCGATCTTTTCACGAACGGAGATTTCGCCTGGTGTCACCGTCATCGCTGGCCTCCCGCCGGCTTTTCACTGACTTTCCGCCGGCGTTTTGCCGGAGTCTGAAATTCAGAGACGCCCTGATTTCAGTTCGTTTGCGAGATGATTGCACGCGCGCATGCTCTGGGCCATTACTGTCAGGGTCGTTCCCAGCGCGCCGCCGGAAGGGAAGCTGGAGGCGTCGGTGACGAAGAGATTGGGAACATCCCAGGACTGACCGTAGGTATTCAGGACAGAGGAGGCAGGGTCGCTGCCCATGCGGATGCCGCCGCTTTCGTGAATGGCGGCGCCCATGACCATGCTTTTCGGGAACATCTTCCGGATCAGCCAGCGGGCGAGCGGTGATTTTTCCGGATAGAGGCCACGCCCGGTTTCGCCGAGACCGAGGGGGGAGGCCCAGAAATCAACTTCACCGCCGCCGGCTTCGATCATGTCGGCGCAGTCGCGGATCTGTTTGCGCAGCATGGCGCGTTCATTTTCGTGAGGGGCGCAGCGGATATGGGGCAGGGGGATGCCCCAGCGGTCGCGGCGTTTCGGATTGAGGGTGACGGTATTGTCGGAATAAGGCAGCATTTCGCCAAAGCTCATGATTGCGACGGGAACGTTGCTGCCTGAGGCGGGGGCGCTGTAACGCCCGATCGAGCCCTGATAGGTATAGCCGCGCAGGAAGGTGGGATCGGAGGTTCCGTCAGCGTTTTCATAGCGCGGAATGTACATGCCGCCGGTGACGCCGAAGAATGGGTGGACGGGCAGGGTCACGTCCGGGCCGCTCCGGGCGGTGGCGGGCCAGCGTCCGAACATGAGGCTGGCGCACTGATCCATGAAATAGCGTCCGAGCGTGCCGGAACTGTTGCCAAGGCCGTTCGGATGCCGGGATGAGGATGAGTTGAGCAGCAGACGGATGCTCTCGATCGGCGAGGCGCAGACGACGACGGCGCGGGCTTGTGAGATGTGCTGCGTTTTGGTTGTCCGGTCGGACCATGCGACGCCGGTGGCGCGTCCGGTGGCTGGGTCGGTGAGGATTTCGCGGACGACGGCGCCGGAGCGGATGGTGAGGTTTCCGGTGGCTTTCGCGGCGGCGAGCGCGGGCGGGAGCGGGGCGCCGTCATGCGGGTTGAAGCGCCAGGCGATGACGTGCCGGTCCGGCCAGCGCTTTTCGACGCTTTTGCGAAAGGCCTGTTCTTCCGGAGTCAGAACGGCGGGTTCCGCCATGATCCCGTCCGGGGCAGTGCTGACCCTGTCCAGATTGCCGTGGATGCTCAGGAACCGCTCGGCTTTTTCATACCACGGCGCGAGATCGGCATAGGATAGGGGCCAGTCGACACCGCCCATTCCCTGTTCTGCTCCTTTGAAATCATAATCGGACCAGCGGAAGAGAACGCGTCCGAAGGCGTGCAGCCGACCTCCGATCTGACGTCCGCGCACCCACAGGAAGGGGACGTCTTTCGGGGTGGTGTAGCCATGCGTCCAGTCATTAACGAACAGATGACGGAGCTGGCTGTTGAAGAACGCGACGCGGGACTGGCGGTGCTGGCCGGTGAGAGTGGCGGCGATGCGGGGGAGGAGATGCGCGTCCTTGCCGGCCGGTTTACGGCGGGAGGCGGGGTCATTCTGTCCGACCGGGCGGCCGGCTTCGAGAACGAGGACGGAGAGGCCCTGTCCGGTCAGTTCCTTGGCGGCAAAACCGCCGGCGGCGCCGGAGCCGATAACGATGGCGTCGTACTGTGTGGTGGTCATAACCGGTTCCTGAAGGCGGGGATTTCGGGTTGTGCCGGAACCCATGCGCCCGGAGACGCGGATCTGGCGGGTTTGTTCAGAAAGGGCGGGTGGCGGCCTGTCACGGGGTGAGGGAAATCCAGGCACCGTCCGCTGCGCCGGAGGTCAGTGCGGCGGCGACGAAATGCTGGCCGCGCAGCCCATCCGCGAGCGTCGGCAGAAGCGGGGCCGGGCGGCCTTCGATCCTGTCGGCAAGATCGGCGTAGAGCCGCGCGAAGGCTTCGAGATAGCCTTCCGGGTGACCACGAGGCAGGAGCGAGGGGGCGGAGACACCGGTGGCGCCGCGCACGATCCGTTCGCTGTGACCGTCGGGGAAGGAAAGGATCAGATCCTCTGGGCGTTCCTGCACCCATTCCAGACTGGCTTTTTCGCCGAAGATCCGCAGCCGCAGGCCGTTGCCGCAGCCGGTGGCGACCTGACTGACCCAGAGGCCGCCGGTTTCGCCGCCGGGGAAGCGGAGCTGCATCTGAGCGTCATCGGGGACCTGGCGGCCGGGGACGAGGCGGGACACACGGGCGGAAAGGGCGTTACAGCGCAGGCCGGTGACGAATTCCGCGAGGTGGAAGGCGTGGGTGCCGATATCGGCGAGGCAGCCGCCGGGGCCGCCTTTTGCCGGGTCGAGGCGCCAGCCGCCGGGCGCATCGGAAGCGCCGAGCCAGTCCTGAAGGTATTCGGCCTGAATGCTGCGTAGCGGGCCGAGGCGGCCTGAGCGGATCAGGGTGCGGGCTTCGCGCACCATGCTGTAGCCGCTGTAGGTGTAGGCGAGCGCCATTCTGTCACCCGACATGGCGAACCGGGTGGCGAAGTCTTCGGCTTCGGGGAGAGTGTTCGTCAGGGGTTTTTCGCAGAAAACCGGGATTCCGGCGTCGAGAAAGGCCGCAGCGACAGAAAGGTGCAGGTAATTGGGGGTGACGATGATGGCGAGGCGGATGCCGTCGGGACGGGCGGCCTCTGTCCGGGCCATGGTGGCCCAGTCGTCGTAGATGCGGTCGGGGGCGAGCCTGAGTGCGGTGCCGGCGGCGCGCGCGGTTTCGGGATGGCCGGACAGGCAGGCCGCCGTGAGGGCGAAGCGTCCGGTCAGGGCCATGGCGCGGCGGTGGACATCGCCCATGAACGCGCCGGGTGCGCCGCCGATCATGCCGGCGGAGATGAGAGAAGCGGGGATCGGAAGGGCGTTCATGGCTGCCCGGTATTTCCGTCCGTCGCCGGCTCCGGTTCTGCAGGGGGCAGGCCGAGACAGGCGTGGTGCTCGGCGTCGGTGAGGGTGCCGCCGGCGAAGTCGTCGAAAGCCTGGGCGGCGACGTCGATCATGTGGCTGGTGATGAAAGGGGCGCCTTCACGGGCGCCCTGGGCGGCGCTTTTCAGACAGCATTCCCATTCGAGCACGGCCCAGCCATCGTAGCCGTATTGGGCGAGGCGGGAGAAGATGCCGGTGAAGTTGATCTGGCCGTCACCGGGGGAGCGGAAACGACCGGCGCGGTCCCGCCAGTCCGCGTAGCCGCCATAGACGCCCTGACGGCCGGTGGGATTGAATTCGGCGTCCTTGACGTGAAAGGCGTGAATCCGGTCATGATAGAGATCGATGAAGGCCAGATAATCCATTTGCTGAAGGAGCTGATGGCTGGGGTCGTAGAGGATGGCGCAGCGCGGGTGATTCCCGGTGAGGGCGAGGAAGCGCTCGAAGCTGGTGCCGTCGTGCAGATCCTCGCCGGGGTGCAGTTCAAAACAGAGATCGGTGCCGGCCTCGTCAAAGGCGTTCAGTATTGGGGTCCAGCGTTCGGCCAGGGTTGAGAAAGCCAGAGTGATGAGATCGTCATCCCGGGGTGGCCAGGGGTAGAGGTAGGGCCAGGCGAGCGCGCCGGAGAAGGTTGCGTGGGCGTTCAGGCCAAGGCGGGCTGAGGCTTTCGCGGCCTTGAGGAGTTCGGAGACGGCCCATTCCGTCCGGGTATCGGGGCTGTGCCATACAGCGGGAGGCGTAAAGCGTCGGAACGGGATGTCGTAAGCAGGATGGACGGCGACGCACTGGCCCTGAAGATGAGTGGAGAGCTCCGAAATGGTGAGGCCGTGTCCGGTGAGCATACCGCGGATATCGTCGCAGTAGGTCTGGCTTTCCGCGGCTTTGTCGAGATCAAAGATGTCCTTGCGATGGGTGGGGATCTGCAGCGCTTTGTAGCCGAGTTCGCTGGCCCAGGCGGCGATGCTGTCGAGGCTGCTGAACGGCGGGGTCTCGCCGAGGAACTGGGAGATGAAGAGTCCGGGGCCTTTCACGATGCGTCCTTTTCGGAGAGCGCGCGCACGAAAGCGCTGCCGCGTCGCAGGGCGGGTACGGGGTCGGGACAGGCGTCCAGTTCGAGGATCGGGCCACAGCGCAGGGGAGCCTGATCCAGCAGCGCACGCAGGCGGGGGAAGGACACGCGCCCCTGGCCGAGTTCACAGAAATACGGTCTGTGGCGGGTGTGAATATCGGCGTCGATGGGGGTGTCGACGGGCATGGGGCCGGTGGCGTCTTTCCAGTGCGCGGCGACCGTGCGGTCCAGGTGGCGTTCGAGGACGCGTTCGGGCGATCCGCCTTCGAGGGTGATGTGGGCGGGATCGAGGCACAGATGGACGTAGCGCGGATCGGTCAGCAGCAGGAACAGGTCGATGTCGCGCGGGGCACAGAACAGGCTGTGAGCTTCGGTGTGGAGAGCGAGGCTCACGCCTTCCTTCGCAGCGGCTGCGCCCATGCGGTTGAGGAGGGCGGCGATCGGCTGTGCGAGCGGCAGATCGACGAAGGAAAGAGGTTCGCTGAGGAAGCCGGTGCGGCACGGAAGGCCTGTGACCAGAACGGTCCCGCCGGTGGCGGCGAGGAACCGTGCGGTTTCGGTGACGGAGGTGAGGATAGCGTTTTCCGATGTACCGTATTCGCTGATGGGAATACGGTCGAGATCGGGAAAGAAGCAGGACCAGACGGCGATGTTGCGGGCGGCGAGTTCGGCGCTGAAGGCGGCCGGAGAGCCGAAGGCTGAGACGGCGCCGCGCCAGTCGAAGGGCGGGAAGGTCAGTTCGGCGCCTGTGAGGCCGGCGCTCTGAAGCGCGTCGAGGATACGGGTCCAGAAGGCGCGGGGCTGTGCGGTGGCCAGGGCGGCGATGTCGTCCGCGGAGTCCGCGTTCCAGAAGCGGGGATTGTAGAACGTGACGAGATCGGTGCCGATCTGCATGATGCGGGTGCTCCGGCTGACGTCCAAAAGAAGGCGAAGACTGCGTCTGGCAATCGTATGCCATAAAGTTTGCCACTATCCCTGTCAAGGACGTTTCGGGTTCGAAGCGTTGTGGGCTAAGAGATGACAGTTATGGGGTAAAACAGCTGCCTGGAAAGGGTTATTTCGTGATGTCCGTATCGGAGACGAAGGGAATGTTTGCCTGCTGTGAAAGGGTGTTTGTGATGGCATTCGATTGTTTTGGGGTCGGTTCCGGCGGCCGGATCTGAGAGGTGGCGTTGCTGATCATGATGGAACGGCGCGCGTGGCCTGAACGGCTTTTTCAGAAGGACTGCGCGTGCGATGGCTGACATGGAGGATGCGGAGGATCTTTCCCGTCAGGGCAGGGTGACGATTGCCGATATTGCCCGTGCTGTCGGGCTGAATCCGTCGACTGTCAGCCGCGCGCTTTCGAATCCGGACCGGGTCAGTCCGGAGACGCGCAGGCTTGTCTCCCAGGCGGCTGTTCGCATGGGCTATGTGATGAATCAGATGGCCCGGAGCCTGCGGACCGGGCGGACCAGCACCATTCTCGTCACGGCGCCCGCGCCTTCGGACCGGTCCATCTCGCCGGTTGTGATGGATGTTCTGCGGGGCATTTTTTCCGAGGCGCGGCGGATGGATTACGGTGTTCTGGTCAGGGAGACGGAAAGCGGCTCCGCGACACTGAGACGCACGCCGGTCAGTGGTGTCGCTGATGGCATCATCAGTATTTCGGGGACCGAGGCGCTGATGCGGGCCGGAGGAGTGGCGCCTGATCTGGCCGGAGTTCCTGTTATCAGTCTGCTGACGGATCAGACCCGGCATGGCATTCCGAGCATTGTGGCGGATGAGGAGGCGGGTTTCCGGGAGATCGCTGAGTATCTGCTGTCCCGTGGGCACCGGCGTTTCGCGTATGTGCAGGGACCGGGCGAGGCCAGCGAGCATGACCGGCCGCGTTTGCGGGGGCTGTGTGACCGTCTTGCTCAGGAAACACCGGAGCTCCGGCCGGTCGTGCTGCTGGCCGGTGATTTCGACTTTGCCTCCGGCGCGCGTGCGGCCGGGGAGTTTATGGCGCTTGATACGCTGCCCACGGCGGTTGCCTGTGTCTGTGATTTTGTTGCGCAGGGGTTTATTCATCGTGTGATGGAGGCGGGGCTGCGGGTTCCCGACGATGTTGCGGTTGTCGGTTATGATGACGTGGATTTTTCGGGCTGGACGACACCGGGTCTGACCACCGTGTCCCAGCCGACCGTGAAAATCGGTGAAGCCGGCGCGCGGATGCTGATCGATGCCTGTCTGGGGCGGTTTGAACTGACGGCGCAGCGGGTCATCATGCCGGTCAGTCTGATCAGGCGCCATTCGGCCTGAAGGGAAAGATTTCGGGGAGAGGTTGTCGGCGGCGATATCCGTGGCGGATTGACTTTCGGTCATGAATGAGAACAAATAGTGAACATATTATTCTGACTTCAGCTTGTGACGCGCAGACGGATCACGCCAATGACCATTTCCGGACCTCGTCCCGCCCTGGCGACGCTGCGGGATCAGATCAGCCGGCTTGAGGGGCATGCCATCCGCAGGCGGGCGGTGCTGCCTTTCGGGGTCGATGAAATTGACCGTCATCTTCCGGGGGCGGCCTGGTGTGTGGCGCTCTGCACGAGGTGTCGGGAGGGGACAGTGATGCGGTTCATGCCGCGGCGGCCGGGCAGTTCTCGGCCGGGATTGTGGCGCGCATGCGGGGCAGGATTCTGTGGATTGTGACGGGGCAGGATCTGTTCGCGCCGGCACTGAGTCAGGCGGGGCTGTCGGGGCGGCGGGTGATCTGCGCGCAGGCCGGCTCGGACGCGGATGTGCTGGCCTGTTTCGAGGAGGGGCTGCGGCACGGGGGGCTGGGGGCTGTCGTGGGGGAAGTCGGACGGCTGTCGATGATGGCGTCCCGGCGTCTGCAGCTGGCGGCGGAGAAATCCGGCACGATGGGTATTGCCATCCGTCGCTGCCGGTATCCGCCGGAGATGGCTGATTTCGGTCAGCCTGTGGCGAGTGTGACCCGGTGGCGGGTTTCAGTGCGGCCATCCGCTGTGCTGCCGGTGCCCGGTGTCGGGCGGCCGCGCTGGTGGCTGGAACTGATGCGGGTCCGGTCCGGGAAGTCCGCCGTTTTTGAAGTGGAGGCCTGTGATGATCGGGGGAGACTTGCGTCGTGTCGTCTCGCTCTGTCTGCCGCTCTGGCCGACGGACCGGCTCAGGAAGCGGCTGGGTTCCGAAGCGCCCGGGGGTGATGTGGCGCTGGTGCTGGCCGGGCGTGAGGGACGGCGGCGTGTCGTGTTGTCAGTGGATCTGGCGGCCCGGCGGGCGGGGCTGCGGGCGGGAATGCCGGTTGCCCGGGCGCGGGCGCTGTATCCCGGTCTGATCATCATGGATGCCGATCCTGAGGGGGACAGGGCCGGGCTGGAGCGGCTGGCGTTATGGTTCCGGCTGCGGATTGCTCCTGTTGTCGCCGCCGATTTGCCGGATGGTCTGGTTATGGAGACGACCGGAGCGGATCATCTGCATGGCGGGGAGCAGGCGATGCTGGAGGCGATGATCCGGCGGCTGGAGGAGAAGGGCGTCACTGCGAAAGCGGCTGTTGCGGACACATGGGGCGCCGCGCATGGGCTGGCGCGTTACGGGCGTGCCCGGATCACTGTTGTGCCGCCTGGCGGGACGGTGGCGGCTGTTGCGGATCTGCCTGTTGAGGCTCTGCGTTTGCCGGACGGTCCTGCCGATGATCTGCGCACGCTGGGCATATCGCGGATCGGGCAGCTCGCCGCCATGCCGCGTGCTCCGCTGGTTCTGCGTTTCGGACCGGAGGTGGTTCGCAGGCTGGATCAGGCTTACGGACGGGAGGCGGAGGTCATCACGCCGGTCAGCGCCGCTGAGCCTGTTCAGGTGTCACGGAATTTCGCGGAACCGATCGGGGCGGCGGAAACGATTGCCCGTTATATCGGCAGGCTGGTGCCGCTGCTTTGTGCCGGGCTGGAAGAACGCGGACAGGGGGCGCGGCGTCTTGAGCTGCTGCTGCATCGGGTGGACAGCCGGGTTGCGGCGGTCCGTGTCGCTACAGGCTTTCCGGTACGGGATGCGGGGCGTCTGTCCCGGCTGCTCTGTGAAAAAACAGAGACTATTGATCCGGGGTTCGGGATCGAGCGCATGATTCTGACGGCGACGCATGCTGAGCCTGTGGATCGCCGCCAGACGGTGTCCTGCCTGGCTGAGGAAGCGGAGCCGGATATTTCTGATCTGATCGACACGCTGGCAAATCGCGTCGGAGTGCGGGCGGTGTACCGGTTCGTTCCTGTTGAGAGCGATGTGCCTGAGCGTTCTTTCCGCAGGGTGCCGGCGCTGGCGCCGGAGAGCGCGGAGGAGCTGGCTGATGACTCGCTCCACGGCTGGTCTCGTGAATGGCCGCGACCGGCGCGGCTGCTTCCCCGGCCGGAGCCGGTTCAGGCAATGGCGGAGCTGCCGGATCAGCCACCGGTGTTCTTTATCTGGCGGGGTGTGCGTCACAGGGTGAGATGCGCGGACGGGCCGGAGCGTGTGTTCGGAGAGTGGTGGAGAGGTGATGCTGAGCTGAGCGCTGTCCGGGATTATTTCCGGGTTGAGAATACGTCCGGCGAGCGGTTCTGGCTGTATCGTTCCGGGGATGGCGAGCATGGGGAGACCGGATCGCAGAACTGGTTTCTGCATGGGATCTTCGGATGATCCGGTATGCCGAGCTGCAGGTGACGAGTCATTTTTCGTTCCTGCGCGGTGCGTCTTCACCTGATGAGCTGTTCGGGCAGGCGAAGGCGCTGGGCATCGGGGCGCTGGGGATTGCGGACCGGAATTCGCTGGCCGGAATGGTACGGGCGTATGTCGCGGCGCGGGAAACGGGGGTGCGGCTGGTTGTGGGCTGCCGCCTTGATCTGGTGGATTTCCCTCCGGTTCTGGTCTGGCCGGTGGATCGCGCGGCGTATGGGCGGCTCTGCCGGCTTCTGACGCTGGGGAAGGCGCGGGCGGGAAAGGGGAAATGCCGTCTCCTGTGGGAGGATCTGGTGGCCTGGGGGGAGGGGCTGCTTGTCATCCTGCTTTCGGACCGGGCTGACGAGGGTTGTGTCCGGCATCTGCGGATGCTGAGGGCGGTTTTTGCGGATCGTGCGTATATGGCGCTGACGCTGCGCCGGCGGCCCAATGATCAGATGCGGCTTTATGAGCTGGCGGGTCTGGCGTCACGGGAGCGGGTGCCGGCGGTTGTGACCAATGATGTGCTGTTTCACACTTATGATCGGCGCATTCTGCAGGATGTCGTGACCTGCATCAGGCATGGCACGACGATCGACGATGCGGGATTTGCGCGGGAACGTCATGCTGATCGCTATCTGAAGTCGCCGGATGAGATGGCGCGGCTGTTCAGCCGGTATCCGGAGGCGGTTGCGCGCACGATGGAGATCGTGGAGCGCTGCCGGTTCAGTCCTGCTGATCTGGTCTATCAGTATCCGGACGAAGTTTCCGTTCCGGGGCAGACGCCGCAGCGGACTCTGGAGACGCTGACATGGGAGGGGGCGAAGGCTTTCTATCCCGGCGGTATTCCCGGTTCAGTCAGGGACAGTCTGAATCATGAGCTCGCACTGATCGGGCGGATGAATTACGCGCCCTATTTTCTGACGGTGCATAGTATCGTTCGTTATGCCCGCAGTCAGAGTATTCTGTGTCAGGGGCGGGGGTCCGCCGCGAATTCGGCGGTCTGTTATGTGCTTGGAATTACTGCGATTGATCCGGCGTGTAACACCGTACTGTTTGAGCGGTTTATCAGCGAGGAGCGGGGTGAGCCGCCTGATATCGACGTTGATTTCGAGCATGAGCGGCGCGAGCAGGTGATTCAGTGGGTTTACGATCATTATGGCCGGGACCGGGCGGCTCTGACGGCTGTGGTGACGCGCTATCGCACCAGAGGCGCGCTGCGTGACGTTGGCAGGGTCATGGGGCTGCCGGAGGATCTGATACGGACTCTTTCCGGTCAGATATGGGGATGGTCGAAAGAGGTCGATCCGGAGCAGTTTCGGGAAACGGGAGTTGATCTGTCAGACCGGCGTATCCGGCTGACGCTTGATCTGGCGCATTGTCTGATTGATGTGCCGCGTCATCTCTCCCAGCATCCGGGCGGGTTTGTTCTGACCCGTGACCGGCTGGACGAGCTGGTTCCGGTTGAGCCGGCGGCGATGGACGGGCGGCAGATCATCGAATGGGACAAGGATGATATCGATGTTCTGAGATTCATGAAGGTCGATTGTCTGGCTCTCGGGATGCTGACCTGTCTGCGGAAAGGGCTTGATCTGCTCGCGGATTATAAGAAGGTCGTTCATACGCTGCATACGATCCCGAAGGAGGATGAGGCCACTTACGACATGATCTGCTGTGCCGATACGACCGGGGTATTCCAGATCGAGAGCCGGGCGCAGATGTCGATGCTGCCGCGTCTGAAGCCGCGCAGTCTGCGGGATCTCACGATCGAGGTTGCCATTGTGCGGCCAGGGCCGATTCAGGGGGGTATGGTTCACCCTTATCTGCGGCGCAGGGAAGGGCTTGAGCCCGAGGACTATCCGTCACCGGCGCTGGAAAAGGTGCTGAAGCGGACGCTGGGCATTCCGCTGTTTCAGGAGCAGGTCATGCAGATCGCCATGGTCTGTGCGGGATTTACCGCATCGGAGGCGGATCAGCTGCGGCGGGCTATGGCGACATTTAAAAGCAAAGGCTCGATCGGGGCATTTCGTAAAAAGCTCATCGACGGCATGAGGGAGCGCGGCTACCCGGATGAATTTGCCGGACGTATCTGCCGGCAGCTTGAGGGGTTCGGGTCGTATGGATTTCCTGAGAGTCATGCGGCGAGTTTCGCGATTCTTGCTTATCTGTCGTCCTGGATAAAATGTCATCATCCTGACGTTTTTCTGGCGTCTCTTCTGAATTCTCAGCCGATGGGATTTTATGCTCCGGCTCAGCTTGTGCGGGATGCGCGGGAGCATGGCGTCGAGGTTCGGCCGGTCTGTGTCAATGCGTCACGCTGGGACAGCCTGCCGGAAGGGTCGGCTGCGGCGGATGGCCGGCTCGCCGTAAGGCTTGGGATGAGTCTGGTGAAAGGGCTTTCTCGTGAGGATGCTGTCCGCATTGTCATGGCGCGTGGCGGGAGGCCGTTTGCTTCGGCTGACGATCTCTGGCGCCGGGCGGGTCTGCCGGTTGCGGCCCTGAGGCATCTGGCGGAGGTGGATGCGTTCAGGCCGGGTCTGGGTCTTGCGCGGCGTGAGGCGTTATGGGCGATCGGGGCATTGCGGGATGAGCCTCTGCCGCTGTTCGCGGCGATGTCTTTCGCACGTGAGGCCGATGAGACGGATGTGCTGCTTCAGCCTATGCGGGAGGGGGCGGAAGTGGCGCGGGATTATAACCGGTCCGGACTGACGCTTCGCGATCATCCTGTTGCTTTCCTGCGCGAGGATCTGCGGCGGCTGGGAGCTGTGTCCTGCCGTGAGGTGGCACGGGCCGGGGATGGTCGCGGGCTGATGGCGGCGGGACTGGTGCTGGTCCGGCAGCGGCCCGGTTCGGCGGGCGGAGTGGTGTTTCTGACGCTTGAAGATGAAACCGGCGTGCTGAATGTCGTCATATGGGCGGATATGTTTGAAAAATACCGGCGGGTCATTCTTTCGGGACAGATGCTTGCTGTGAAGGGGCGTCTGCAGAAGGAGGGAGCGATTGTGCATCTTGTGGCGCGGGAGATCGCCGATCTGTCGGGACTGCTGGCCGATGTGGGGAACCGGGATCTGAGCGGAGTGCGGGAGGATGCGTCCGGGGCGTCGGAGATTCTGGCTTTCCGAGCCAGGAATTTTCATTAGGGCTGCCGTGGGGAAGCTGCTTTCATTCAGGAGCGGGGTCTGCTTCCTGCGGTGATTTTCATGCAGCGGCCGGTCGCGTTGTCGGTGCTCTGACGAATTTGTGGAATAATCGGAGAGGGTGAGGTGGTTCCGGTATCGTGTCCGTGCGCCGTCTGGGAATGTCAGACGGGTGTAGTCGGGTGGGTAGCGGGCTGTTGCTTTACTTTCTGCGGAAGCATCGAACAGGGGCGCAGGCGATGTTTTGCCTCGGATCGTTCTCCGATGCACATTTGTCGCATAATATATATTATGCCAACTCGAATGGTGGCGGGGTCATGCTCTCCGGGGAATGTGGCGGAAAACCAGATCCGCCACTCTCTGGCCAGGGTGAGGTTCAGGTCAGATGTTGTTCAGGACCGAAGCATGGTGTGTGAGATGGTCCTCGATGAAGCTCTGGATGAACCAGTAGGAATGATCGTATCCGGCGTGGCGGCGCAGTTTCAGGGGTTGTCCCGCCTCTTTCGCGGCGGCTTCGAGATGCCAGGGCTGGAGCTGTTTTTCGAGGAACTGGTCGGCGTTGCCCTGATCGATGAGAAGTGTCGTGGGGTGTTTGTGACCGGCTTTCAGCAGCAGCGTGGCGTCATTCGCGGCCCAGGTGGCGCGGTCCGGCCCGAGATAGGCTGTGAAGGCTTTTTCGCCCCACGGAACGGCGGCCGGATGCGCGATGGGCGCGAAGGCCGAGACGGATTTCCACAGATCCGGACGGTTCAGGGCGTGGACGAGCGCGCCATGGCCGCCCATGGAATGGCCCATGATGCCGCGTTTTGCGCCGTCGAGCGGGAAAATCGCTTCCGTGACAGCGGGAAGCTCGCGGTCCAGGTAGCTGCCCATGCGGTAATGGGCGCGCCAGGGGGACTGTGTGGCGTCGAGATAGAAGCCGGCGCCGGCACCGAGATCCCAGCTGTCGGTTTCGCCCGTCGTGCCGGCGCCGCGCGGAGAGGTGTCGGTGGCGATGAGGGCGATGCCGTGCTGTGCGGCGAAACGCACGACGTTTGATTTGATCAGGAAGGTTTCGTGATTACAGGTCAGACCGGCCAGGAGGTGGATGACGGGAACCGGCTTTTCCCGGCTGGCACCCTTCGGGATAAAGGCGCCGAAGCTGGCGACGAGGCCGAGTTCTTCGGACTGATGGCTGTAAAAACCGAGTTGTCCGCCGCAGCAGAGATGTTCGGAACGCGTTGTCAGGGTCATTTCTGAGTTCCTCCATTTCTGACTGAAACAGTCTATCCCAATAAAACGGGGCACGCACGTGTGGGAATGGTGGTCGTCCGGCTGGCTGTAGCGGGTCAGCTGAAAGTGTCCTGTCTGTGTTTTGCCTGTCTGTATTTTGCCGGTGCGTGGCGACACGATGACAAACGATGATCTTCCACGGATTTCCAGGATCCTGATGTGGCGGGTGACGTTGTCGCCGGGGCGAAGCTGTGTCACCACATTGTCAGGGAGAAATCTGAGTGAGCCGGAATATCTGCGGCGGGTTCTGCGTGTTCAGTATTTGCAAGAGGGTCAGGGATAACGCTTCGCGATGATCGTTAATAAGCGGATCGGACTGACGATCCTTCTCCGGGAAAGCCTCGGCATTCTGCTTCTTCTGGGCGCCTGGGATTTTGTTGTCGTCTTTCTCTACCAGGTTTTTCATCAGGAATGGATGGAGATCCCTTCCCTCCCCCTCTCTCTCATCGGCTCGGCTCTGGCTCTGTTTATGAGTGTCCGCAACAACAGTGCCTATGCGCGCTGGTGGGAGGGACGGACATTGTGGGGCGCGGTGACGAATAACTCACGGTCCTTCGGGCGTCAGGTTGTTTCGATCCTGGGCGGGCGGCATGATCTGGTGCGGGCGATGGCGGCCTACCCTCACGCGTTGCGGATGGCGCTGGGTGAGGTGGATGCGTCGGCTGATGTGAACCGGCTGTTGTCGCCGGAGATGGCGGAGCAGATCAGGGGATGGGCGAACCAGCCCAACGGCATCCTGGTTCAGCTTGGCGTGGGTGTGACGGAGGAAGCGACGCGGCTGGGGATCGATGGGGCGCTGCATGGCCAGATCGACCGGATATTGTCCGATCTGGCCAACGCGCAGGGCGGTCTGGAGCGTATTCGCAAGACGCCGCTGCCGATTCAGTATTCCATTCTGCCGCGCACGCTGGCGAATATTTTCTGCATCGTGCTTCCGCTTTCGGCCGTGCAGACGCTGGGCTGGGTGACGCCGCTGGGGTCTTCCCTGGTCGGACTGCTGTTTGTTGTGCTGGATAAGGCCGGTGATGACCTGCAGGAGCCGTTCAGGAATTCGCCGCATGCGCTGCCGATGGCGGCGATGGCGCGGACCATCGAGACGGATCTGCTGCAGTCGATCGGCGAGCAGCCGGGGCCACCGGTGAAAATCGAAAATGGTATCCAGCCGTAAAGCCGTGACGTAAAAGACGCACTCCCGATCACAAAGCCATCAGTCGCCGCACGGAACGTTGACCGCATTACCGTTCTGTCAGATTTTGCTGTTTCATAATGTTTGTTTGCCAGGCTGCGTCATGTGATGTCCGTCATGCGGGCGGCGTTTTTGTGACGCGGTGGCTGACAGAGAAACAGCACGGCAGTTGAAGGACCAGAAGTATCGTGATTCAGTCGGCGCCGTCACCGGTCAGGGAAAAACATTCCGGTTCATGGCGCGGCAGATGCCGGGGTTGCAGATACCGGAGTTCGGTGCTGCTGGCCGCGACGGTTCTGGCCGGGATTATGGGCGGCGGCGCGGCGCGGGCGGATGATTATACGGATCTGCTTGATATTCTGCGGGCCAAAGGCAGTCTGACGAAGACGGAATACAGCACGCTCCTGACGAAGCATATGCATCACAGCCGCCCTTCCCTTGGCGATGAGGATGGCAGCCCGGCGCGGGTTCAGCGCGCGGCGGGTCCGGGAGGCGGGAGCCGTCGTTATGCCGAGGATGTGCGGCGCGCCCGTCGGCATGATGCGTCTCCGGATGTGACGCCTGTTTTCGTGGATGCGCAGGATGCGGCTGACAGTGCGGCAGCCAGTGCACGTTCGGCGCATGATTCGATGCTGGCGGCGCAGCAGGCCGTGCATGATCCGAGCATTGTCCGTGTCGCGAAATATGTTCCGGGTAAGGGGCTGACGTTCCAGGCCGGGGAAATCGCGATCAATCTTTCGGGTTTTGTGAACGGGTTCTACACTTATAACAGTCCTTCGACGGGTCAGGTCGTCGCGGGTGGTGTCTCGACCGGGGCTGGCGGCAATAAGTTTGATGCTTCGGCGGTTCGCAACGGCCTGCTTCCGGCGGGTCTGATCACCAAGATCACGACCACGCAGGAAGGGATCGATCTGGCGGCGGTATTCGGCATGTATCCGGGCATCGACAATGCCAAGAACGGCGCGTTCAACGCCAATACTGGCGGTAGTCCTGTGGGTCTGGGCACGGCCGGGCTCGATTTTCGTCAGATTTACATCACGGCGGGCAACAAGAAATGGGGCACATTCAAGGTCGGACGCGATATTGCGCTGTTTGGCTCGGACGCAATCCTGTTTGACGCGACGCTGCTCAGTGTCGGCTCGACGGGAAGCAACGCTGCGCCGGGCAATACATCTCTTGGCCGCATCGGTGTTGGTTATGTGTATGCGGACTGGATTCCGCAGATTTCCTATGCCTCCCCTGTCTGGCATGGGCTGCAGGGTTCGGTGGGCATCTTCCAGCCGCTGGATGAGTTCAATTTTGCCGGCGATGGTTCATCCGCCACGTCGACCTATCACAGTTCCCCTATGGTGCAGGGCAAATTCTCCTATGACTTCACGGCCGGCGATCTGAAGGGCCGGATCTGGGCGGGCTTCCTGGCGCAGCATCAGCAAAGGCTGACCTCCAGCATTCTGGCGCAGTCGACCGGGCGTGGCGCGACGGTGGAGGCCGGGGAGATCGGGACGAAGCTGTCCTATAAAGGCTTCGAGGGCGTGGCTTATTATTATCGGGGCAGCGGTCTTGGAACGACCGGACTGTTCTTTGATGGTATTGCCGCGGATGGCCGGAAGCGTGATTCCGAGGGTTTCTACGTTCAGGGGGCCTATTCGGTTACGAAGCGGCTCAGGCTGGTGGGCAGTTATGGTGTCAGCAATCTCTACCAGGGGCCGATGGAGCTTGATCCCGATCTGGTGAAGCGGAATGAGTCCGAAGTTGGTGCCCTGTTCTTCAAGGTGACGGACTGGCTGCAGCTTGTCGGCGAATATGCGCACACGGAATCGTCCGCGCATAATGGCAACAAGGCGAAAGATAACTCTGCTTCCGGTGGTGCGGTGCTCTTCTTCTGATCTTCTGAACGAAGAAGAGGCATAGTAAAAAATCCGGGAACATTTCGGGTTTCGGAACGTTATCGTGACGTTCATGGCGGAACCGGGGTGTTTCGGGCGTGGTAATCTGTGTGTAACGGAGGATGTTACTGAAGCACGGGGTGCCTGCCCGGACGGAGTTTGACTTAACCCGCGAGACATGAGCGTGTTTTTGTGTTAAAGACAGGCCCTATGAGCACATTCAGATCTCCACCGAAGGGCGGCGTTACAGACGCCATGGCACGCACAGCGGCAGCGACGACTGCTGCGCAGGCGAAGACTAAAATCAAGGACGAGGATCCTTTTCAGGAAGGCGATTCCATCGTTTACGCCGCTCACGGCGTCGGACGCGTTGACCGCATCGGTGTTGACGAGATTGCGGGCACAAAGCTGGAAGTTATCCAGATTTCCTTTCCGGGAAACCAGATGACGCTGCGTATTCCGCTTGCGAAGGCGCGCAAGGCGGGCCTTCGCAAGATCGTGTCACGCGAGATTGTCGATAAGGCGATGGCGATCATCAAGGGCAAGCCTCATGTGAGCAAAGGCATGTGGGCGCGTCGTGCGGTGGCTTATCAGGAAAAAATCAATTCCGGTGACCTGGTGCAGATCGCGGAGGTTCTGCGGGATCTGCGACGTAATGTGGACAGCCTGGATGGCAGTTTTTCGGAGCGCAAGCTGTTCGAGGCGGCTCAGGAGCGGTTCGTGGCTGAGGTTGCAGTTCTTGAAAAGAAAGAGCCCGCTGATGTGCTGCAGTCTCTGACTGCCGTGATGAAAGCGGCCTGATTACAGGGTTCTGAAGATGGTCAGCCCCCCTGCCCCGTCCCGTACAAAGACGGGGCAGTCCGTCAGAGCCGATGATACGCTTCTGCGCCGGGCTTATGTGGAAATCCACGAAGGCCGGTTTGAGGCGCCCAGGGCCGCACTGGAGCCTTTCGCTGAGAAAGGTGATGACCGGGCGGACCTTTTATATGCGTTTGCCTGTGCCGGAACCGGGCGGTCTGAAAAGGCTGCCGAGCTTATGGTGGCTTCAGGGCTGGCCAGTCCTGGCAACAAACATCCGGGACATGATCTTGTTGACATGTTCGCGCGGTTTGACCGGCGACCGGAAGCCGAACGCGTGTTGCGGATCATGCTCCGGCTGGCTCCGCATGACGCCCGCCTTTATGACGCTCTGGGGGACGTGCTGTCGCAGATGGGGCGTCTGGATGAGGCGGTCGGGGTTCTGACGAAGAGTCTGGAGATCAGGCCGTCTGCGACTTATGCACTGAATCTGAAGGCGATCGCGCTTGCCGAGCGCGGGGATATCGATGCTGCGATCGACATCTTCAACGATGTGCTGAAGATGACTCCCGGAAATCCCAGCGCGATTTCGAATCTTGCCTGTATCTATTCAGCTCAGAACCGGTCGGACGAGGCGATTGATCTTTACCGGACTGCCATTCAGGAACGGCCGGCTGATGCGCAGATACGGCTTAATTATTCCATTGCGCTTCTGAAGGCCGGGCGGTTCGCCCAGGGCTGGTCGGAGCATGAATGGCGTCTGAAACTGCCCGGGCACAGCGATCTGCCGCGTGCGACGCTCCTGCCGTCTCTCACTGACGGGCTGGACCTGCGCGGAAAACGTATCCTGATCACACAGGAAGAGGGGCTGGGGGATACGATCATGTATCTTCGCTATCTTGCTCCCCTCGCCCGTCGCGGCGCCATTCTGCATCTCTGGGTGCCGGAGGAGCTTGGTGATCTGTGCCGGCGGATCGACTGTGTGTCCGTGGTTCAGGTTGGCGGCAGAACGCCGGCTTTTGACTGGCACTGCCCGTTTATCAGCCTGCCCCGGGTTTTTGTCGGAACGCCGGACAGTATGGGTGATCCGGTTCCCTATCTTCGTGCCGATCCGATGAAGGTGCAGCGGATGGGACGGTTTCTGCCCCGGAATGGCCGGCTGAATGTCGGGCTTGTCTGGGGTGGTTCTCCCCGTCCCGATCAGACGCCTGCCCATATGGTTGACAGGCGGCGGTCGGCCTCTCTTGCGGCGATGGCGCCGCTCGGACGTATTCCGGGCATCAATCTCATCAGTCTCCAGAAGGGGCCGTATGCGGAACAGGCGCTGAATCCGCCGGAGGGCATGCGTCTGTATGATCCGACGGATCAGATCGGCAGCATGGATGACACGGCGGCTCTGATGATGGGGCTCGATGTGCTGGTATCGGTCGATACTTCGGTCGTTCATCTGGCCGGGGCGCTGGGTCGGCCTGTGCTGCTGATGGATCGTTTTGACAATTGCTGGCGGTGGCTTTCCGGTCGTGGGGACTCTGTCTGGTATCCGGATCTGACGATCATCCGGCAGGAGCGGCCACGGGACTGGGATTCCGTGGCTGAGCGTGTGGCGGCGCGACTGCGGGAGATGGCTGCGGCGAAGCAGCATGTCGCGTAATCTGTCCGGATATGGTTCTCTGTAAGTATATATTTTAAAATCATAGTGTTACGACATAATCTTTAATCTGAGGATGAGAATTGCGCCAGGCTGTCATTCCATCTTCCGATCTTCCGGAAACTGTATGACTTTTTTTGCTGATGGCTGGAAAGCCAGCCCTGTCCGTGAATGCCTTGCCGGTCTGGTCGCGACGTTCGCCCTTATTCCGGAAGTTATCGCCTTCGCGTTTGTGGCCGGTGTCGATCCTTCTGTCGGACTTTATGCGTCCTTCGTGATCAGTGTCGTGATTGCTTTTGCGGGCGGCCGACCGGCGATGATTTCAGCGGCGGCGGGTTCGGTCGCGCTTGTCGTGGCGGGACTGGTCCACGGGTATGGCGTGCAGTACCTGCTTGCGGCCACTCTGCTTTCAGGGGTGATCCAGATTGTTTTCGGCCTGCTGAATCTGCAGGTGCTGATGCGTTTTGTCTCACGTCCTGTACGAACCGGGTTCGTCAACGCACTGGCAATTCTGATTTTTTCCGCACAGGTGCCGCATATGCTGCATGTGACGTGGCACACCTGGGCGCTGATTGGTCTGGGGCTTGCGATCATCTATCTGGTTCCGCGCGTGTTTTCGGCGATTCCATCGCCGCTCATCTGCATAGCGGTGCTGACGGTGATCGTTGCCGTGCATCCGATGCCTGTGGCGACGGTTGCCGATCTGGGGCATCTGCCGGACGGTCTGCCCTCTTTCGCGCTTCCGCATCTGCCGGTTTCGATGGAGACGGCCGGGATTGTTTTTCCCTATGCGCTGGCCATGGCGATGGTCGGTGTTCTTGAAAGCCTGATGACGGCGCGGGTGGTGGATGATCTGACGGGAACTCCGTCGAACAAGCGGCGGGAATCCATCGGTCTCGGGATGGCGAATATCGCGGCCGGTCTGTTCGGCGGGATTGGCGGTTGCGGGATGATCGGACAGACGGTCGGGAATGTGCGCTATGGCGGACGCGGGCGTCTGTCCACTCTGATGGCCGGTGTGTTCCTGCTTGTGCTGATGGTGGCGTTGCGGCCTCTGGTGGCACGGGTGCCTGTGGCGGCGCTGGTGGCGATCATGATCATGGTTTCGGTCAGTACATTCTCCTGGTCTTCGCTGCGTGAACTGGCGACCCATCCCCGCCTGACGAGCACAGTCATGGTGGTAACTGTGATTGTTGTCGTACTGACACATGATCTGGCCGCGGGCGTTGCGGCCGGGGTGCTGCTGAGCGGCGTGTTTTTCGCGTCCAGCGTATCCTCCATGCTGCGCGTGGAGGCTTCACTCGATCCGGTGAATGGGGTGCGTCGCTATGTGGTGACGGGGGAAGTGTTTTTTGCGTCTTCCGAACTGCTGGAGGACGCCATTGCTTATGACGATATGGCCGGGGGATCAGACGGCGTGCCGGCTCATCCCCGCGATATCATTCTGGATCTGCATGAGGCGCATCTGTGGGACATCACGGCGGTGGGCGCGATGGAGACGATCGTCAGTAAACTGCGTGAGAAGGGCCATGCTGTGCGTGTCGTGGGCCTGAACGAAGCGAGCGCGGCTTTTCTGGCCCGGCATTCGGCGGTCGGCGCAACCGAAGGCTGAGATGCCTGGATCGGTAAACCTTTAACCCGGTTTTAAAAAACGCTCTTTAATTAAGCGGCAGACAGACTGTGAGCTGCCGCTTTGATGCATACTCTGTACCGACTTCTGCGCCGGCCGGAGAGATGGTTTCGCTATTGTCTTCGTAAGACTTTCGCGGACGGTCGGTTCGGTGGCAGTCGCGGCGGTAATGTGCTGGCGATTGCCGCAGTCGCTTTCGTGCCTCTTCTGATCGCGATCGGGGGCGCGGTCGATATCGGGCAGATTGTCAATACACGTGTTGCTCTGCAGGCAGTGGCGGATGCGGCGGCACTTGCGGCGACGAAACAGACAAATGCGTATCTGGCGGCGTCTACGGGTTCTTCCTCCTCAACGTCGGGGAGTATGCAGAGCATTGCCCAGAGCGCGGCGGAAAGCGCTGTGCTCAGCAATTATCAGGGCGCGGGCCTTTCGTCTCTTCCCTCAACATCTGTCACGATTACCCAGACTTCGGCGTATTCGGCATCCGTGACCGTGAAGCTGAATCTGACTCAGGCCGCGCTGTTCCCGGCGTTCCGGAGTGCGGCGAGCACGACGATATCTGTGACGTCGACGGCAACGATGGCGGAAGGGTCAAGATATTTTCAGGTGATCTTCGTTGTCGATGTTTCGAATTCGATGGGGATCGGCGGGACGACCAGCGCAATTTCAGAACTTGCGTCCAGCAGCCAGATACAGTGTGCTTTTGCCTGCCATGATCCGAATGGCTATTCAAAAGCGACGACCAGTTGCACGGCTGCAACCAGTTCCACCAGGTCTGGCAGGCATTCCACCACGATTCCGTGCGACAGACGGGCGACCGCGAAAACGCTCGGGATTCAGCTTAAGATTGACTATGTGAATGAGGCTGTTCAGACGTTCATCAGTCAGCTCGCCGAATATGCGACCGACAGCAGGGCAAATTTTTCGGTTGGAATTTATACGTTCGGGACAGGCTTTACTCAGATGCTGGCGCCGACGACAGACATGAGTGCCGCCGCCGCCGCCGCTGAAAATATCGATATCGAAGCCGCGACGAACTGGACGCCGCCTTACAGTGTCACAAACTATGGGTACACGAAGACCACTACGGCTTTAGGCGATGTGCAGAGCAGTCTGACCAATATTGGTGACGGATCGTCGGCCTCGGCCATGCGGACTTACGTTGTCTTTTTGTCGGACGGAGCGGAGGACGTCTACACGGATAATCTGTGGAACCGGATGGTCGATACGGCTTATTCTTCCAGCTGCACCTCTCTCAAGGCGGCGGGCGTAAGGCTGTTTTCCATATGGGCTCCTTACTATCCGGTCACCGATACGGATGGGCAATATGAAACGCTTGTCGCGCCTTATAATGGCACCGGAGCTGATTCGATGCAGAACACCATGGAAACATGCGCGACAAGCAGCGACGATTACATTGAGGCGGAAGACGGACCGGCGATTCAGTCGGCGGTGAGCACGACATTCAGTTCCATCATCGCGGATATCGGTCTGCACCTTTCCCAGTAGACATTCTTCCGATGACTGTCGGCTGGTCGCTTTACCGGTCCTCTGATTTATTGCTGGTTCGTTGATTTAACTGCCGGAGGCACGAACCACTTAGGTGCTTTCTGCCCGTGGTGATGCTTCGGATGAAGCTGGCCATGGCCTCCGCCTATATCATCTGCGCAGGCGGCCAATCCCGCGAGGGAGGTCAGCAGGAGGGCGCATCGTGCCCATTTTCCGGCTGCTCTCATGGTAGGTACGGGCCGGGCGGCGCCGTGCCGGTCAGCGGGTGGTTGTCGAATCATGTGAGACATCCTTGATATCGAAAGGCTGCAGGGGCACGGAGAGCTGTGCGTCGCTCATATAACGGTTCGCCAGAGGGTCGGTGCCATTGCCTCCGCCACGCGCGCCGAGACTCTGTGCGGCCTGGGCCAGCAACGCCGAGGCTTTTGCCCCCTGCCCTGCTGCCCGCGCTGCCTGCGCCTCGACGGACAGGGCGCGTGCCATGGCCCGGTAGTCTCCTGTTTCACGGCGCAGATCGACCGAACTGGCGGCGAGAGTCATGGCGGCAGCCGGATCTGTATTCAGGGAGGCCAGCGCTTTCAGTTCAGCCAGATCGCCGCGCAGCACGGCCGATTGCGGAGGACGCACGGTGGCCAGTTTCCGGATGCTGGCGTTCAGGGTCATGCTGTCATTGCGACCGGCTGCGATGAGGCCTGCGATGAACGAGCCCCGCAACGCGATATCGGTCTGTCCTGACAGGGATGCCTGGCCGGCGAGCGGGGCGGCTTCGTCGAGCCGGCCGAGACGGTAGAGCGCGGCTGAGGCGACGAGATCCAGGCCACCGGCGTCGGGACCTGATGCGGTTCCGCCTGACGTGGTTCCGGTGGTGGGTGATTTTGCCGGGCTGACCGAAGCTGACGAGCCCGGTATGCCGCCGGGGACGGAAGCACTCTGGCCGGCCCGCATTTTCAGCGTCTCACGGGCCTGCTGCACTGTGATCAGGGCCTGCGCCGCCTCTCCGGCGGCGAGTTGTGTGACCGCCAGGTTGTAGGCGGCATCGTCTATGGCTGACGGATCATCCCGACGGAGTGCGAGACGTGCGGCTTCCTGATATTCCCGTTCAGCGACCGAATAGCGCTCGATGGCCAGAGCTTCACGTCCGGCGTCCATGGCCTGTGTCCAGGCGGTGTCCTGATCCTGAACGGTTTCGTCTCTGGTGGCGCCTCCGCATCCGGACAGACCTGTCCAGAGCGGAAGCAGGATGACGGAAAGACGGAATGCTGCGGATCTGTGCATCATGGCGCCACCCGATGGGCCGGCAGACGATGAGCCTGCGAGGTTTTGTGACCGCCGAGCAGCCACAGGCCACGCAACTGATCGGTCAGTTTCTGCAATGTGTAGAGCGTGGTCTGGGCCTGTGTCAGCAGCGCGGGGGCATCGGCAAGAGCTTCATCGGTGCTCTTAGTGATGGACGGAAGCCGTGGCGTGGCTTTTTTCAGATCTCCGGTTGCCGATTTTACGTTGGCCATGGTGGCGTCGGTTTTCGTCAGGATCGCTTTCAGCTGCTCTTCCTGTGGTTTCAGGCGATTGATCACGTCGTTGAGTGAAACGATGGTCGCTTCGGCCTGGCGGATGAGTTTGTCATCCGTCATCAACTGTCCCACGCTTCCTTTACCGGCATGCATGTCGGTGATCGTCTCATCGAGCTGCGCCATCATGTGCCGGGCGCTTGCGATGGCGGGCATCACCTGCGCCTGGATGTCTTTCAGGGTCTGCGTGATCATGTCGGTCGGGCTGGGTTCGGTTACGGCGTCGATGACGGCGTATTCCCAGTTCATCGGTTCGCCGGAGCCGCGGGTCAGATCCAGATAGCTGGCGCCGGCGACGACGAACTGCTTGCGGATCACGGCTTTGCTGTCCCGCCGCAGGAATGGTTCGACCTGCGGGTCGAGATCGACCTGTGCGTACATTTTACCGCCTGGGTTCAGCTTGATTCCCCGTATGGTCCCGGCATGGGCCCCGAGAATCTGGACGTCCCCGCCGACTGTGAGGCCACCGACGCCCGATTCCGGGAGCACGACACGCAGGCGGGCCGGCGGGCTCAGCCAGTCACTCAGCACGCCGGCTTCGATGACAGCCGCGGCAAACAGGCCGAGGCTGATCAGCACGAGCAGTCCGACCCATTCATCCGCATAGCGGAGATGGATAAGGGGGCGGCCTTTCTGCCTTAATCTGATCTGGAACATCAGCGCATCCGTACCGTTATGAGTCCATCATCCGCAAGCCTCCACTGGGCACTGACCGTTTCCCGGTAAGGCTGCCATGTGGAGGCATCGCGCACGAACCAGAGAGCGGCGGCTCCGCGGTCACGCGCGGCGGTCAGACTCTCCAGAAACGGGACCGACAGGTCGACCATTCCGCCATCCAGAGGGTCTTCGAGCAGGAGAAGATCAGGCGAGCCCAGAAAAGCACGCACGCAGTTCGCCCGGGCCTGATCTGTAAAGGAAAGATATCGCGCCGCATCCACGGGGATGCCGGGCAATCCGAAATGTTCGCTCAGCCGGAGCGTTTCAGAGGTGATTTCCTCGATGGAGCGCGTCGTATGATGCAGTTCTCTGAGCATCAGTTCCACGTGAGTTCCGAACAGGCTGGTCCAGCTTGCGCGACGGGTGATCCGGCCGATCCGGCCGCGCAGGGCATTGCTGCGTCTGTTGTCCAGAGTGGCCCAGTCCAGGCCGCAGACTTTGACGGTGCCGTTATTCAGCGGCAGAAGTCCTGAGCACAGATCGGCAAACATGGTTGCGCGCAGCATATCGCGTGTTTCGACGATCATGCATTCGCCAGGCATCAGCCGCAGGTTCAGCGGGACCGGCGGGAGGCCGCTGTCCTCAAAAAAGGGGGTTGCGTTTGCGAGTTCCAGCATCGGGCCGGAGAGACGGCTACTCACAGGCGTGTCTCCTTTCCCGTCAGATGCTGAGCGGCCGGATGCTGTGGCGGAGAAGAGGACATGCCGGTCTCCCTCACAGCTTCAGGCTGAACAGTACGCTCACCGCCATGACGATGAGCATCCCGCGTGAAAAACCGCGCGGGAGCATGGTGGCGAGCGTGTCCTCTCCTGATGCTGTCAGACCGCTGACGCAGCAGCCGAGGCCGACTAGAAATCCCACGACGACGAATTTCAGCGGGATCAGGATATAGTCGGTCGGGGTCATGGCCGTCGCCACATCGTAATAATACGACAGAAGCGAGCTCGACAGGGCACCCGAGGCACGGCTGATCACATAACCGGTTGTGAGGGACGCGACTGAGAAGAGGATGCCGAGTGTGAAGCCGGACACCATGAATGCGAGGGTGCGCGGCAGAACGAGGAGCAGAAACGGGTCGAGGCCGCCGGCCTGGAGGGAACGGATCTGGCCGCCAGTTGTCAGCATGCCGATTTCGGCCAGGGACAGCATGCCGCTTCGTCCGAGCATCAGCACGCCGACCAGGACCGGCGCGATTTCACGCACAATGACGGAGACGAGAATCGATCCGGTCATTTTAGCCATGCCGGCGAAACCGAGCCAGTAGATCGCCTGGGAGACGACCGCGACGCCGGTGAGCGTGCCGGTGACCAGCGTGCTGAGAAGACCGCCGACGGTCACGGAGGAGAGGGTCATCTGGAATTCGTAGCGAACTGTCCGGCGCCAGTTTCCCGGGCGTACGCTTTCGTTCAGGACGCCCCAGATCGTGCCCAGCATGATGAGCAGGAACCAGACCTGACGGCGCACCAGCGCGCCTGTCGCGGCAAGGAAGCGCCTGACATACTGACCGACGGTCGGGTTCCGCGGCAGCTCTTCGTCATCGGGATGGAAGATTTCGGGGGGCTGGCCTGCCGGTGTGCTGTCGTCAGGGCGGTCCGTCGTCTGCTCGTGTGCGGCCCCCTGCCCTGCTGCGGCGTGTGGATGGGAGTCTGTCGGCGTGCCGGGCTGTGTCCCACCACCTGTGTGGGGATTCTGTCCGGCGCCGGAGGATGGTTCGTCCGTCACCGGCGTGTTGCGAGTACGTAGACCCGTCCCGTGCCTGAGCGTGGTGCATAGAAAGAGCCGCGACTACGGAACAGGTAACGGTTCCGCAGAGCCTGATAGACCCGTTCCGTGACTTCGATGGTTCCGACATCCGGCGCACCCTGCGCCATCAGTTCCGCCAGCGTGACTGTTTCTCCCCACAGGTTGAAAATCTTCGGGTCTTCACCGAGTTCGCCACCCATTGCGGGGCCGAAATCCATTCCGATACTGAAAATCGGTTCGATATTGGCGGCGGAGAGCAGCATCATGCACGTTTCACGCAATGCGAGTGCCGCTTCCGCCAGACGCCAGACGGCTGTCGGATCGGGGTCTTTTGTGCATCCGGCCATGCAGATCAGGCGATGTCCGGCGACCTTGACGGAGAACAGGTTATAGCGCCGGGCGATATCCTGCACTTCCGATGCGATGCGGTCGATCAGTGGCAGCAGCTTTGCGCCGGTGTCGTCATTTTCCAGTACGGGATCGGAGAAAGCGATCACCATGACGGCCACGCTGGGATAGAGGCCGTTTCCGGCCTCGCCACCGACTTTGGGGGCCTGCATGAGTGTTTCGTCAAAACGGGTAGGAGCGAGCGATTTTGCGGCGCTCGTATCCGGAGCGGCGTCTTTTTCGCTGTCGACGATTTCGGCGCTGTTTCCGTATCGCACAGCAACGATGGCTGAGATGATTTCAAGGAAATAGACGAGATAGGGCGCGAAGCGGGCGTCTTCCAGTGTCATGACGCCGACAATCTCGCTCCGGCCCTGATTGGTGCCACGGATCGGGCAGATTGTGAGCGAGCGTGTGCCGGCGTCCCGCATCACGAAGCGTTCAAAGGACGCTGTGCGGGGATCGGCGGCTGCGGCCTCCACTGTGACGATGCTGCCCGCGTCCACGAGTTTGAAGAAATCCTCCACTTCATTACGAGACAGTTCGAAACCGCCGGAATGCCCTTCAACTCTGGCGTCGAAATTGTCGTCGCAGATCAGGGCGGTGCCGTCATGCAGCATGCGCCACAGGGAAGCCCGCCTTGCGCCGGTGACGCGCGTGAGTTCCTCGGTGAGAACCAGCGCCTCGGAAGACGCGTCCATAAGACCCGGGGAGACGGCGACCTGCTGGAGGGCCGCGGCTTCGGTATCCGTCTGTGCTTTCTGGCGCGACAGGGCATGGTTCACGCGTTCGGTCCGCCGGCTCTGACGGGCCAGAAGACCGGCGAGAAGGACGGCCAGTACGACGATGATAATGGAGAACTGAAGGCTTTCACGGCCGCTCTGGCGGGCGAAGCTGGCGAAGTCGCTCTCGGGAGCGATCATGAGGAGCACCCATCCGTTTGTGGACGGAAGTGTCTGCGCCATGCCGATGTAGTTTTTCCCGTTACGGCTGAAGGGGTGTGAACCCGCGCCGCGAACACGGTACTGATCATAAACCATCTGAAACGCGGGCTGCGTTTTCGGGTCGAGAGTCATTTTTGACGGGTCGTTGCCGGACCGCTCGACGACTTTCGAAAAATTATGACCGGCGATGATATGCCCGCTGCCATCAAGAATAATGGCGTTTCCATGTTCGCTGATTTTCAGGCCATCCAGAAACTGGCTCAGAAGATTGAGCGAGACGTTGACGGCGAAAACGCGCTTTACGCTGTCACTTCCCGCCAGGGAGACGGATGCCGTGATCACCAGCTGTTTCGTGTTGGCGTATATTGTCGGTGCCGACCAGGCGAGGCTGTCCTTGTTGATAGCTCCGATGAACCATGGGCGGGTGCGCGGGTCATAATTGTCAGCCGGATTTTCCTCGGTCCGGATGACCTTGCCGTCTTCGTCGTGGAATTCGTGATGAAAAATACCGCCGGCGGGACCGGTGCGAAGTTCGGTGTATTCGAGGCCTTTTCCGCCCGGATCACGCTCGACGAGAATGAAGCCGCCGTTCTGATCGCCGAGATAGTAGGACTGGATCTGCGGCACGAGCCGGAGCATGGACGCGCTGTACGCATAGAATGCGTTATTCGTGACAGAAGGCGGTGCGTGGCTGACAAAGTCCTTTGCGAAGACGCCGCCTATTGTTGCTCCGCCGAGATAATCGGAGACATCCTGCACGACGTAGCGCTGTACCGAGACAAGCAACTGGCGTGTCAGTTTCAGGACCCCGGTGCGGGTGGTCTGATAGGTATGCCAGCCGATACCGCCGATTGTGGCGAGGATAAGCAGCACGCCGATGACAGGTACGCCGACATGCAGGAATTTCCTGCGGAGGGAGACGTCAGTATTTGAGGTCGGATCGACAATCTCACTGGACGCCAAAACTTCGCCTTCCCCGATCAGTCTGCCATATGGATCCGGTTACGCAGGATGGTGCCCGGAAACCTGAATAAGTTATTACCAAACGGACAGTTAGTCACGTCTTCCTTACGGTCGGGATGAAAATGGCAGGTCTGCGAGTGCGGGACATGGTCCTGAGAGTGGCGGCTGACTGTCAGATGACGGGAATAAGCGGACGCTGTCTCCAGCGGACTGCCCAGTAAATGACGGTTATTATGAACATGGCGCTGAAGCTGGCGGGATAGCCGAACCAGACGCCCGGTGCGCCGCAGAGACGGGCGGCGATGGCCCCGACCGGAAGTTCGATGAGGATGATGCAGCAGAGCTGGATCGTCATCGGTCCGATTACATCTCCGCTGGCCCGCATGGCGGCGCCGACGACACCGCAGAGAGCGAGGGGAACGGCGCTCCACATCACGGTCCGGAATGCGTGCTCCGCGAGGCCTATCACGTGACGGTCGGTTGTGAACAGCGAGGCGACCGCTCCCGGTGCCAGTGTAACCGTCAGGGCGAGACATCCCGTCATGATGAGTCCGACCCTGAAGCCGACTCTGAGGACTGCACGTGCTTCCGGTTCGTTACGGGCGCCGACGGCATGTGCGCACAGGACGGAAACGGTGATGCCGACGGCCATGCCGGGGTATTCTATATAAGTGAGGGTCTGCATGAAGAGCCCGTAGGCGGCTGTCATGTCCGAGCCGAAAGCATTGATCCGCCCGACGAGGGCGATCTCGGCCAGTCCCATTGTCATGATCTCGACCATGGCCGGCAGACCGAGGCGAAGCACCGGCAGAAGTACGGAACTGGCCGGGACGAGTTCGCGCAGCATGGTGACATCCGGCGCAAGCGGGTGTTTCGCGCGCCGAAGGGAGAGCGCCATGTAAAGCAGGGCAACTGTCCAGCCCGCCAGGGTTGCGAAGGCTGCGCCATCGAGGCCCAGTCCGGCGCGGATGGCGAGCGGGGTTGCGATCAGGGTCACGATGATCTGGGTGGTCATCGACACCAGAGGTCTGACATTATCACCGGCGCCGCGCAGAACGATCGAGGCGATGATGAGCATCGCCAGGGCCGGCGTTCCGAGCAGCAGCGTGCCTGCGTAGCGCGCGGCGTGATCCAGCACGTTCTCCGGGGTGCCAAACAGTGTGAGTGTTGGACGGATTGCGACCTGAGACGCGGCGGCGATGATCACGCCGATGGCGAGACCGACGCCCAGCGCGGCGGAGGCGACCACCCTCGCCCGTCCGGCCTGACCGGCTCCCCAATATTGCCCCACGAGAACACTCGCGCCGGTTCCCAGGCCGACGCCGCAGGAGATCAGAACCAGCAAAAGCGGAAAGAACGAACTCGCCGCAGCGAGATCATCCGGGCCGAGCAGGCGTCCAACATAGATATTTCCGATCGTTCCGGATGCTGACTGAAGCACGCAGTCCAGGAGGACCGGCATCATGAAAATCAGAAAGCGCACCGGGAGCGGGCGCGTGGAGAGCGACGGCTCCTGTCCCGCGATTGTTTCGGAAGGGTCGTGCGCCGCGAGTCCGGTCGCGCTGTCACTGTTCATCGGGACATGGCAAGTCTGCACGAAGGCCGGCTGCGCGGGCGAAGATGCTGCACCATACCCCTCAGAATTGTGTTGTCAGGAAAAGGCTTCCATCAGCGAAACATGGGCAGTGACGATGCGCCATCCCTCATCCGTGCGGAGCCATGTCTGGCTCTGGCGGCCGGTCCGGCTTCCGCCTTTGCGCCGGAATTCCAGATTCACGGTCGCCATATCAGGACCATAAGTTGTGATGACGCGACGGATGACGTCTCTCTGTGGCGAGCCGCCCGTACGGGTTTTTCTGAATTCGGCGATTTCACTGAAACCGTAAAGATTTTCGCCGACACCGTAACGGAGGGTCTCCGGTGCATCGCGGAACAGCGCATCAAGCGTGTCCACGTCATTGGCCATCAGGGCGGCTTCATACCGGTCTGATGCTTCTGTCACCTCGCGGAGGACATCCGGATCGTCAATTTTCAGCATAGTGCTTTTCCTGTAACCGTGGTCTGGACTGCCGCGCCATACTGCCACAGGTCAGGAGAAAGATGGTGCTGCTGGTGAGGATTGAACTCACGACCTCTCCCTTACCAAGGGAGTGCTCTACCACTGAGCTACAGCAGCACTGAGGCGAGAGGCTTCCTACATTTCCGGCAGGATATCGGCAAGCCCCTGAATCGCCGTCCGGGTGTTTTTATCACCCCTGCTCTGTTCCGGTGTTGCGGGATCAGTCGTCGCGGTGAATCTTTTCCATCCGTTCGTGACGTTCCTGCGCTTCGATCGACAGTGTTGCAATCGGCCGGGCTTCGAGCCGTTTGAGGCCGATCGGCTCACCGGTTTCCTCGCAGTAGCCGTAGGTTCCGTTATCGATGCGTTGCAGGGCCTGATTGATTTTACCGATCAGTTTGCGGGCACGATCCCGTGTCCGCAGTTCAAGGGCTCTGTCGGTTTCGACACTGGCGCGATCCGTCACATCCGCTTCATGAATCCCGCCTTCGGAAAGGCTGGCGAGTGTTCCGCCGGCTTCTTTCAGCAGGTCTGTGCGCCATTTCAGCAGTTTTTCGCGGAAATATTCGACCTGCATGGGATTCATGAATTCTTCGTCGTCGGACGGTCTGTAATCCGGAGGAAGTGTGATCATAAGAAGCGTCTCCGCGACCGGGGGCAGATGCCCGCCAAAGAATGGGCGGCTTATAGCGACGGGGCGTGACGGAGCCAAGCACGAATCGCAGCCTTGATTCTGTGGAATATCTGTTACAGCCGGACGGTCGGGTAATGCTTACGCTGAGGGTCGGCTGTCATCGTCTTCTCCCTCGTCCGGTGACTCTGTATTCTTACGTGACTGCTTTCCTCTGGCGACCTCAACGGCGGCGCGGACCCGAATCGATCTGATCACGGCGGCGAGGCCGGGGCTCGCGGCGGCGGGGACCGCCCGGCACAGCGCTTCCAGGACCGCGAGCGCTTCGGATGGAGAGCCGCCTTCAAGCAGCGAGACCTGGACGGCGCGAAGGGTTTTCAGCGCGTCATTACCCCAGGCGAATGCCGTTCTGTCATTACCCTGCGGTTCCGGGTCATGTTCCTCCTGCAGACCGAGAAGCGAGACGCTGTTTACCGGACCGGCAGCCGGAGTTTCCGCGGTATTTTCTTTCTGCGTCACTGAAAAGGGAGCCGGCGTTGTCCGTCGCCGGGGCCGGGACGATGTGATCGCCCGGGAAACATAGCCTGTTATGCCGCTGACGCTCATTCTGTCTCCACACCGTGAGCAGGAACCATGCCTCCATCCGTTTCCGGATCAGGAAGAGCGTCGTCCCGCGCTGCCCGTTGAGGAATTGTTTGCTCTTACGGCGGATAGTCTGTCGACAAAACATTGACGAGCGGCAAACATCGGAATGAATCCTACTCACCGCAGAAGAAAGCCCGTGCAGACGGGGGCGTTTCGTCGCCTCGTCTCCGTGCTGCTTGCGTCTTTTTTCATGCTCGGCAGCATGATGGCGGGACTTACGCCCGCGCATGCGGCCAGGGTCCGGATCAAGGATATTGCCGATTTTGAAGGGGTCCGGACGAATCAGCTGATCGGGTACGGTCTGGTGGCCGGGCTGCACGGCACGGGCGACAAGCTGACCAACGTACTGTTTACGCGCGAAACGCTGGTCAGCATGCTGAACCGCCTGGGTGTCAATATTCGCGCCAATGAAATTCAGCTCCAGACCCATGATGTGGCCGCGGTAATGGTGACGGCGGATCTTCCTCCTTTTGCGCATGGTGGCGGCCGGATAGACGTGACTGTGTCGGCAACCGGCGATGCGACCGATCTGACCGGCGGCACACTTCTTGTCACGCCGCTGATGGCTGCGGACGGCGAGGTGTATGCGGTTGCTCAGGGGTCGCTCGCCACGAATGCGTTCAGTGCGCGCGGTGCGGCTGCGTCTATTGTCCATAATATTCCGACCAACGGACATATTGCCAATGGCGCGGTGGTGGAGCGCGAGGTGCCGCTCAGTATGACGGACCGGAAGCTGCAGCATCTGTCTTTGCGCAATCCCGATTTTACAACGGCGACACGTGTGGCGCAGGTGATCAATTCCAGCCTTGGCGGCAATATTGCGCGCGTCGAGGATCCGCGCACGGTGGCTCTGGATCTTAGTGCCGTCGACAGGATGCAGGCGCTTTATCGCATCGGCGATCTGCTCGTTGAACCTGACACGCTGGCGAAAGTTGTTGTTGACGATGCCAGCGGCACGATCGTGATCGGGAACGATGTCCGGATCAGCACAGTAGCGATCGCGCAGGGTAATCTGACTATTCAGGTCACCGAAACGCCGCAGGTCTCCCAGCCTGGCCCGATGTCCAATGGCACGACGACGGTCGTGCCGAGAACCAGCATCAATGTCAGTAACGGCAATAATGCGAAGCTCGGCATTCTTCGGAACGGGCCGGCGCTCAGTGATCTGGTGTCGGGTCTGAACTCTCTGGGTGTCGGGCCGCGTGACATGATTTCCATCCTTCAGGCCATCAAGGCGGATGGCGCTCTTCAGGCAGATCTGGAGGTACGATGACGAGCGGTATTAAAAGTACGGCGGGCTCCCCTTCCCCATCCGCCGGGACTGTAACGGCGCCTGCGGCGGATGCGCCGGTTGATCCAAAAATATGGAAGGCGGCTTCTGATTTCGAGACGATGGCGATCGGTCAGCTTCTTAAGCCGATGTTTGATACGGTCGATCTTTCGAAGACCCCTTTTGGGGGTGGTGTCGGGGAGTCGACTTTCAGGCCGATGCTGGTCGATGAAATGGCAAAACAGATGGAGGGCAATGGCGGTCTTGGTCTGGCGAAATCAATCTATCGCCAGATGCTTGAAATTCAGGAGAAAGCAGGATGACAGCTACTGCGCTGAAAACACTTGAAATCGTTCTCGATGTTATCGAGGCGGAAAATGTTCAGCTGAGAGCGGGTGATATTCCGGCAGCTGTGTCGCTCCTGGCACGGAAAGAAGCTGCGCTTGCTGACCTGGACAGGCTCGATATTGTCTGCGCACGAAATCCGGAGACGGAAGATGCAGCGGAGTGCTGTTCTCCGGAGCTGCCGGACGCTGCCAGACGGCTTGATGACGCGCTGCAGGAAAACCGGATGCTTCTGCGTCAGGCGATGACTGCACAGAGCTTTATTATCAGGCTTTTGACGAAAGCGCTGCCGGATCCCACGGCGAAGACGCGATATGGTAATTCGGGAAGCTATATTCCGACGCGTGGACAACCCGGTAAGGCGCTTCGCAACAACGCGTAACTTTCCGTTATCTTGCACGGGAAGATTAAAAGAAAAGGCCCGAAACCCCTGGTAGGTTTCGGGCCTTTCTTTAATTAAATCCGACCAGCGTCTGCAGGCTGTATCAGCTGCGAGCTGCACGGCTCCGGGTTGCTTTGGCGCGTGTCTGACGCTTCGGTGTTTCGGCCTGCTCGGCAGCTGCTTTTTCCGCAGCCAGCCGTGTCAGGCGTTTCTGTTTGCGGGCTTCCTGCGTGATCCGCAGACGCTCGACGGCTGACAGTCTGACGGCCGGTGCCTCTTTGCGCGATGTGCTCGCTTTCGGTGCTGCAGTTTTCTTTGTCACAGCCTTAACAGCCGGCGCAGCAGCTTTACGCTTCGTGACGGCTCTCGGCGCAGTTTCTGCCACGCGTGCGGTGCGCGTCGTTTTTGCGGGAGCTTTCGCTGCGGTTTTTGCGGCAATTTTCGTCTTTGGAGCGGCTGCAGCCCGGGTTTTTGGTGCGGGCGAAGGGGCCGGCGTTTTCGTAGCTTTCGGCGCGACTTTTTTTGCCGGAGCTTTTTTCACGGCAGCGGTCTTTTTCGGTGCTGTGGCTGGTGCGGTAACTTTAGCTGGTCTCTTGGCCATGGCCTGCTCTTCCTGTTGTCACGCATCTGAGAACATCATCAGAATTCTCAGTGCTATATACGATACTTTTCAAAAACAGTGCCTGAACTCTGTTCCTGTCTTTCCTGACCTGGAAGACTTCGGAAGCAGTCCGGAAAGTCTGCAATGAAGGCATCATTACCCTGATTGATCACTTCAATATAGATGCCCGTTCCTGTTTGCAATATCAATATCGACCATTCTTTATACAGATTATAGTCGTCGTGATGTCCGAAGACAGATGATCATTACGGAATACGAAATGGATAAAATAAGAAAATATCCTTTCATAATAACAATATTATTAAACAGGAATCCGGATCTGTTATCAGGCGGATGTTCCTGGCCTGGTAAAGGTTGCATCAGATTGCTACGCGCCATGCGTGCAACGCACACTCGCTTATATTGTAACGGAATATTTTCATCGCAACCGGAACGGCAGGTGGTCCGGGTGTCCTCACTGGTGATAATTCGCCCGTCAGGCTAATATTCTCCGAATTCCATTTTTTCTGAACCAGGATGTCGTCGCCATGAAGATAAACGGAGTGCAGTACCGGAGTGTCCGGGTGGATCCGGAAGACAATCGGACGGTTCTGATCTTTGACCAGACCCGCCTGCCTTTTTCTCTCGATGTCCTCCGGCTGACGGAGTGCGGTCAGGTCGCTCATGCCATTACATCCATGCAGGTGCGAGGTGCGCCGCTGATCGGAGCGGTTGCTGCTTACGGGCTTGCGCTTGCATTGTGGACCGATCCGGACGACGTGGCGATGGAACGTGACGCGGCGATGCTGGCCGCAACGCGACCGACGGCGATCAATCTGCGCTGGGCTATCGATCGCATGCTTGCGAAACTGCGCCCTCTGAAACCGGAAGATCGCGTTGAGGCGGCTTATGCTGAGGCGGCGCTGATCTGCGACGAAGACGTGGCGCAGAACGAGGCCATTGGTCGCCATGGACTCTCTCTGATTGAAAGCATTGCAAAAGATAAGAAAAAAACAGGAACGATTAATATTCTGACACATTGTAATGCTGGCTGGATCGCGACGGTGGACTGGGGAACGGCGCTGGCGCCGATCTATATGGCGCATGACATGGGATATGACGTGCATGTCTGGGTCGATGAAACCCGCCCGCGCAATCAGGGTGCTGCTCTGACGGCATGGGAACTTGGCAGTCATGGTGTGCCGCATACGGTGATCGTGGATAATGCGGGTGGCCATCTCATGCAGCATGGCATGGTTGATCTGGTGATCGTCGGGACAGACCGGGTGACGGCGCAGGGCGATGTGGCCAACAAGATCGGGACCTATCTCAAGGCGCTGGCGGCGAAAGACAACAATGTACCGTTCTGGGTCGCGCTTCCGTCGACCACGATTGACTGGACTGTCACGGATGGCGTTCGGGAAATTCCAATCGAGGAGCGGGCGGCGTCTGAAGTCACGCATGTGGCGGGTCAGATGGAAGATGGTCTGATCGGGAGGGTCAGGATTACGCCTCGTGACAGTGCTGCGGCCAATCCGGCTTTCGATGTGACACCGGCCCGCCTTGTGACCGGACTCATTACCGAGCGGGGACGTTGTGCGGCGAGCGCGGCAGGGTTGCACGCACTCTTTCCGGAGCAGGCGACCTGACGACCCGTGCGGTTCATTGCACATCTGTATCGCGGATTTTGATCTGCGGGTGGATGGACGGGCTCTTTCGGCCCGCATGTCAACGCTGTAAAGATTAACAGGAGAGGCATGGCTCACCTGGTTCATGTCGTCTTCTGACGTTGATAAGCCGGAATGACACACCGGCCTGTGGGATGGACAATCTGGTGTTTCGTAAGCCTGCTGCTCTTTTTCTTGCTCTCGGCGTTGCCGCATGCGCTCCACATCCTCAGGCCAGTCCGACCCCGGCGCAGACACCGACGGCGCAGTACAGGAACAGCGCCGGGCCTGTGGCCTGGGATCCGCATGTGCCGGATTTTGCAACGCGCAATTTCGTTCCTTTTAACAGGCAGGATGTCGTTGCAATCGCAATGCGCGAATGGCGGCTTTTTGGCATGCCGGTGGATGACGATGACCCGGAACTCCGCCCGGAACCGACGATTGGCAGTGTGAAGCCTGAGCGTGCGCCTGGATTATGGCAGCGTGTCGGCGAGTACTGGTGGATCGGGCAGGATCCGCAGGAAACTGAAGTTTCATGGAGTGGCAAGTATGATGCGAACGGTAGTCTGTTCAATCTGATCCATGACGGTCATTTTGCCTGGTCGGCAGCTTTTATTTCTTATGTGATGCGGGTTGCAGGTGCGAATGACCGGTTCCCTTACTCACCCAATCATTCGACATATATCAATGCGGCGGCCTCAGGTGAGTCGACGGGACTTCGGGCTCATGATCCGGGAGCATATGTGCCGAAACAAGGGGATCTGATTTGTACCGGACGGGGCGGAAGTAAATCCGTGCGCTTCTCCAGCCTGCCGACACGCTATGGCTTCCCGGCCCATTGCGGGATTGTTGTGGCGACGGGGCAGAACGGACAGCCTTTTGGAAAGCAGCTTAGTATTATCGGCGGAAATATTGATGACGCGGTCACTCTGACGCATGTTCCGACCGACGCGAACGGGGCTGTCGCGTCTCAGGACGGCAGGAGTTATGATTCCCGCTATCCGTGGTGTGCGGTGCTTGAGGTCGTGTATGACGCGGATGCCGAGCCTGACGCGGGGCAGTAACTGACAATCTGGCACTGATATTTCATCAGGGGCGCGTGGGAAGACTTTTATTTTTCCCGTAAGCGCCCCTGAATTTCAGTGGGCCAGATGGTGGCTGAAGTCAGTTCTGGCGCCATGGCAGGCCGCAAGCTTTCCAGCCGGCTGCCATGCCGCGATGTGACTGCGAATCCAGAGGTCCTTCGAAGCCGTCAGCAACATTGAAGGCGGGGCCGAAGCCTGCCTGTAAGGCGGCCTGTGCTGCTGCGCGACTGCGTGCGCCGGAGCGGCAGATGAAATAGAGCGGCTGGCCTTCCTTCAGGTCGGCAGAGTGGAGTTCTTCCAAAAACCGGCTGTTCGGCATGCCATTTGGGAGCTGCCAGCTTATGGCGTGTACCGTGCGGCCGAATTCAGAGATATCTGGCATTCCGACGAAAAGCCATTCCGCCGGGGTTCGCACGTCGATCAGCCGGGCTTCGGGATTTTCCTGCAGGGCCTGCCATGTGGCCTGCGGTGATACGTCGTCGATCATATACTCAGCACTCCATGTTCTGCCTGACCCCGGAAATATGGTCTTTACAGGTCTCGCCGCTAACGGACCGGGTCGTTCGTATTGAGACGCTGCAGGGTGGCCAATTGCACACCGGGCCAACTCGCGCTAGCCCGGTTGTATCAGGACGAAAGGCAGACACCATGATATCGGAATCTGACTCCCTCACCCGTCGCGGCTGGACAACCCTGTCTGCCGGTATGGCAGATGCTGTCGGGGGCACTCCTCTGATCCGTCTCAGCCGGGCGTCGGAGGCTACGGGATGCGACATCTTTGGCAAGGCCGAATTCATGAATCCGGGCGGATCCGTGAAGGATCGTGCTGCTCTCGCCATTATTGAGGATGCTGAGAAGCGTGGAGAACTCCGTCCGGGGGGAACGATTGTCGAGGGGACAGCCGGGAATACGGGCATCGGGATTACGCTTGTCGCAAATGCGCGCGGCTATAAGAGTGTCATTGTCATGCCGGAGACGCAGAGTCAGGAGAAGATCGATTTCCTGCGAATGATCGGCGCCGATCTCCGGCTGGTTCCGGCTAAACCTTACCGGGATCAGGGAAATTACGTGCATGTTTCGCGTCGCCTGGCCGAAGAGAACGGCTGGGTGTGGGCTAACCAGTTCGACAATCTCGCCAATCGCGAAGGTCATCGTCTTACGACGGGGCCGGAAATCTGGGAGCAGACCGGCGGACGGATTGATGCGTTTACCTGCGCCTGCGGCACCGGGGGTACTCTGGCCGGAACAGGCTTCGGTCTTGCGGACGCCGCAAAGGCCGCGGGCGCCGCGCGTCCGAAGATCGTTCTTGCCGACCCGGAAGGATCGGGTCTGTATGGCTGGGTGAAATCGGATGATCTTTCCATCAGTGGATCATCGATTACCGAGGGAATTGGTCAGTCCAGGGTGACAGCCAATCTGGAGGGCGCGATTATTGACGATGCTGAGCGGATTCCCGATCCGGAAGCGCTGGAACAGATTTACAGCCTGCTTATTCATGAAGGTCTGTCAGTAGGCGGATCATCCGGGATCAATGTCGCGGCGGCGGTCAGAGTGGCGCGGGAGATGGGACCGGGACGCCGGATCGTTACGATCCTGTGCGACGGTGGGGCGCGCTATCAGTCCAAGCTGTTTAATCCTGAGTTTCTTCGTGCCAGAGATCTGCCGGTGCCGTCATGGCTTGATCAGGCTTAATCAGAAACTGAGGAATTTACTCTAACGGGCTGATTTTAAAATATATTTTTTAACGGATAACCTCTGCGGAAGAGATGTAAAGTCTGCCGCAGAGGTTTTTCAGAAAGAATATTAAGAATATCTTTTAACGGTCTGAATTTTAAAGATTTAATGGAATATTATAACCGCCCAAGAAGCACAAGAATGATGACGATGATGAGGATCGTGCCGAGCGTACCGGACGGGAAATATCCCCACCCGGCGCTGTAGCCCCAGTTCGGCAGGGCGCCGAGAAGCATCAGAATCAGGACTATAATCAGGATCGTGCCGAGCATGGGTATTTCTCCGGAAATCATTTCGTCCGGCGGATGACTGATTCCCTCCGGACGTCTTTTCAGACAACGGCACGGAAGGGAGCGGGTTTTACGGGTGTTACCACCGGAGACCGGAATTTTTTGGATACATCCTCTGAGTGCATATTCGGCCGGATAGCATGACGCGAATGCAAAACGATAAGCGCATTATGGCCGGTTCTTATGTTTCCGGCGGCGCTGTGGCCGACTTCTTTATGGATGCGCTGATCCGTGTTTCGCCCATGAGGAACGCCACCAGAAGAACACAGGCACCGCCGGCTGCGGCCAGGAGCAGAAACGCATCGCGAAGTGATGTGTCGGCGACCAGCCCCGCCAGGGTCGTACTGAAGCTTGCTCCGAGGCCCATTGCCAGCCCGAGAACGCCCATGCAGAGGTTAAAATGGCCGCTCCGGCGCGTGAGATCGGCGGCAACCAGAGGAAGCATCACACCGAAGGCTGCGGAGCTTATTCCGTCCAGCATCTGGATCGGCACTACCAGCCAGGGATCCGAGGTCAGGCTGAGCAGGATGCCGCGCAGGGGCAGCGCGGCGAAACAGACGAGCATGACCGGCCGTCTTCCGATTGTCTCTGCCCAGCGGCCAATCCAGGGAGACAGCACGGCCCCGAGCATCTGCGGGGCGAGGATACATGCGGCGATGACGATTTCCGCGAACCGTCCTGCGTCTTTTGTCACCTGTCCGGCTGCAAGAGGCAGCATCGCGGCGCTGGAGAGATGAAAAAACACGACGCAGAGCGCGAAGGCGAACAGGCCGGGCTCACGCAGAAGTTTCAGGAGTGAAGCGCCCCTCGCCTGTTGCGGAGTTTCTCCCTCTGCAAGAGCAGATGCATTTTCGTCCAGGGGTGTTCCGGCGGGTTCGATCATGCGCAGAGCGAGCAGACCCGGCGCGGCCATCAGCGCGCCGAGAAAAAATGTGGCGCGGGCCGAGGCCCAGTAGCCTGCCGCACCCATGAGACCGGCAGAAATGGCGTTTCCGATTGCTGCGAAGCTGGCATTTCGTCCGAAACGTGCTCCCAGCGCGCCGGTGGCGCGGTCAGGGTTGCGGGCAATATATGTTGCGACAACGGCGAGGGTCAGCGCGCTGATCGCCGGGTTGAGCGTGCAGCTCGCGAGACCGTGCAGCACTTCAGCGATTGCGACAGGCAGACGCTGTGGCATCAGGGCCATGATCAGGCAGGACAGAATGATGGCGACGATCGAGAGTTCAGCCACCATCCGTTTGTTGCGCAGCGCGTCGACAACGGCGCCGGCAGGCACCTGGCTTGCCATGGCGGTGATGGAGCCAATACTCAGCGCGACGCCGATTTCGCCCTGCGTCCAGTGCTCGCCTGTCAGATAGACGGCGACAAATGGTCCGAACGCGGCCTGAAGATTGGCAACGAAGAAGCTTACGCCGTCCAGTCCCCAGGCGCTGTTGACCGGAAGTTTCCTCAGCACGGCATGCCGTCCTGTACGCTGGTGTCGCAGGCGATGATGCCGTGCCGTGCCGTGCCGTTTTCATGAACAGGGCTGGCGGCCGGAGAGGAAACCATGCGGTTCACAGACCGGCTACCGGCCGTGGTCGGACGCCGGCGGACTGGCCGGAATATCCCTTGGTGTCATTTCCTCTTTCTGTGGACCGCCTTTCTGCGGGGTGCCAGTCCCGGATGACGTCTGCTTCACGCTGTCGGAAGGCGCAGCTGTTCTGGTCAGGGGAACTGCGATGGCCGGACTGTCGGGCTGTGCGTTTTCGTCGTCCGGTCTCTTGCTGTTTCCTTCATCCGCCGGAGGCTGCGTCACATGAGGACCGCTGAGGATCTGAGTCGTCGGGCCATTGTTATTGTATTCGGGAGCGGACCGGATGACGCCCGAAGGGGCGAGCACTGTAATGGGACGTCCGGAATCAGTCTGATCGGGGGCGAGCAGAGACCAGGCTATGGCGACGCGTCTGTTGCCGACCCCGAGAAATCCTCCGATATCGACGACGACCGCCCTTACTTTTCCGTCGGGGCCGGCGAGGACATCGACAACACGACCGAGTGAAGCGTGATCAGCGCCCAGCACCTTTCGGTCCAGCAGGCCGCCGGAGGGGGCGGAGATGGTTTCAGTTCTTGGCTGATCGCCGTCTTTGCTCCCGGCGGAGGAGATTCCTGTTCCGGAGCGGACGGTAAGAGGAATCGGCTGTTCCGGGCTGTCTCCGGTGGGCGTGTCCTGTCCCGGATCCATGGCCGGTGGCGGTGGAGCGGGCGTGGTGGCCGGGTCCTGATTCTGCCCCGGCGGGGAGACTGTCGGGTGGATGACGCCGGTGGTTTCTGTGTTGCTGTTTCCGGTTCCGGCGGATGAATCGATGCCGTGGGCGCTGACCTGCGCGCTGGTCGTGACTGTCAGTGCGAGAACGAGGCAGAGCACGGCGGGTCGGGGCATTGTCAGCGTAAAATCAGCAACACCCATCCGTCATGCCTCCGTGGACCATAATCCGGTCGATTACCGCAGCGTGACTGCCATTTCTTCGGCTTATCCCGAAGTGAAACGGAATGAAACACGATCTGCACAACGACCGATTCCTGCTTTATAAATGCATCATGGAGCAAACACCGCATATACTGGTCATCGACGACGATCGTGAAATTCGCGATCTTCTGTCGAAATTCCTCGAACGTAATCAGATGCGCGTGACAAGCGCGCGGGATGGCCGGGAAGCCCGGCGGGTCTGGAGCCAGGGGCATTACCACCTGGTCGTGCTCGATCTCATGCTGCCGGGCGAATCCGGCCTTGATATCGCGCGGTGGCTGCGGTCGCAGACCAATATTCCGATTATCATGCTTACGGCCATGGGCGACGATACGGACCGGATTATTGGTCTTGAACTCGGTGCGGATGATTATGTCGCCAAACCATTCAATCCGCGGGAACTTCTGGCACGAATCCGTGCCGTGCTGCGGCGTGCCACGGAGACTCAGGAACAGGGGAACGGCGAGGTCCGTGAAATTGTCTTTGCAGGCTGGACGCTTGAGATCGCGCGTCGCCGGCTTCTGAATCCGGCGGGGGTCGAGGTGCCGCTGACGGGGGGCGAATACGATTTGCTGCTCGCTCTTCTTGAGCGGGCGAACCGTGTGCTGACCCGGGACATGCTGCTTGATCTTCTGCGTGGTCGTCAGGCCGGGCCGTTCGACCGGGCGATCGATGTTGCTGTCAGCAGGCTGCGCCGCAAGCTGGAAGATGATGGTCGAAACGCCCAGCTTATCAAGACTGTTCGTGGCGGAGGCTATGTTCTGGCCGCCGATGTCGAACGCCGGTGAGTGTTGGGGACGCGATATCCCGCATGGGAGACGCTATTGTTCTGACAATTTTTTATGCGGATAACCAGACAGTTATTGCGCCTGAACTGCCGGACCCGTGATGCAGGTTATCGCGGCCTGGCTCTCCCGGCATTCCATACTGCCTGCGTCGCTTGCCGCGCGCACCAGTCTGCTTCTGATCGTTGGATTCGCTGTTCTGGAGATCGCGGGTCTCACGATCGAAACGCTGGATCGGATCGCTTTTGATGACCGTCTGGCGGCTCACCAGGCAGTATCTCATGCGATCATGGCGTATCGCACTGTAGCGGAGGCCAGCCCCGAGGACCGGGCGGCCGAAGCGAATGAGCTGCAGTTGCCGCCTGGATTTACTGTGAGACTGGCCGACAGGCCGGACGCGGATATGACACTGGAGGTTTCTGCAGCGGATTTCCGGCGGCAGCTGTTCATCCCGGGTGGTTTTCCTGACGGACCGGGAGGCATGCAGTTTATGCCTGGTGGTGGTCCCGGGGGCGGTCCGCACGGCCCGGACGACATGGGCGGACCGGGTGCCATGATGTTCCGGGGAGGACCATCGGAATTTTCGCCGCATGATCAGCCGGGCCGCAGGGATGGTCCGGCCGCCGGGCAGTCTGATCAGCATCCTTTCTTTCCCGGACCGCAATGCGATCCGCATAACGAGGGTCGCCGGCTTCCGGTCGTGCCGGCCCGCTGGCGTCCGCAGCGTGTGTTTACGCTGCCGGAGAGACGTATTCGCAGACAGGGTATTGCCCTGCTGCTTCCCAACGACACACGCTGGCTTGTTATTCGCTACAGGCTTCCGGTTCCGACACCGTTCAGTTCGCCGGCTTTTCCGATTGCGTTCGGCCTCATGACTGCTGGCGGATGTATTCTTATTATCTGGGGCGTGCGGCGCATGATCGCGCCTGTTGGCACACTGGCTGCGGCTGCGGAGGCTTTTGCGCCGGATGCCAGCAGTCCGCCATTGCCGCAGAATGGTCCTGCGGAAATTGCGCGGGCGGCAGCAGCGTTCAATGCTATGGCGGCGCGGATCAGGCGTTTTATTTCCGAGAGAACTCATCTTCTCACAGCTATCGGCCATGATCTGCGCACACCGATCACCCGTCTGAAACTGCGTGCCGAATTCATAGAAGATGATGAAATGCGGGAGAAGTTCCTTACCGATCTCAATGAACTCTCGGCGATGGTTGAATCGACTCTGGCTTTCGGGCGCGACAGTTCGGCGCGCGAAGAGGTGACGGCGCTTGATCTGACGGCATTGCTGGCAACCGTTGTTGATGATGTTGGTGAAAGCCGTCCGGAAGATGCCGACCGGATCATTCTTGCCGGCGATCCGCCACCGGTCATCATCCGGGGCAGGCCGCTTGCGCTGAAGCGGGCTTTTGCCAATCTGGTGAACAACGCCGTCATTTATGGGGGAAGCGCGACGGTCACGCTTTCGGAACCGGAAGATGGGTACGTCACTGTTCTGGTCGAGGATGAAGGTCCTGGTCTGCCGCCCGAGGATCTTGAGCGCATGTTCGAGCCGTTTGTCCGTGCAGAAGAAAGTCGGAATCGGGAAACCGGAGGTACGGGGCTGGGTTTATCGATTGCCCGGACCATCATTCGGGGTCAGGGCGGCGATGTGAAACTGGTCGGTCGTATGCCCCGCGGACTGACTGTCCGGGTTACACTTGCAGTGTAACTGTGAACCGGCTGCATGTGATTGTGGGACAGGGCTCCGGCTTGCATCTGGAAGCGGTCGTTACGCAAAAGCGTGCTGCGCATGGTGACCCCTTACCACGCGTATTACAGACGCCTTTATTTTCGCCAGACTGGTTCGGGCATTGCGTCGACAAAAGCATCATGGGCGGCCAGTGTTTTTTCGTCAGGAATGATGAAGACCGGCGTGCGCGTCGCGGACCGGGTATAACGTGCGGCCTGGAGCGTATCTTCTCCGTCCAGACCGCCAAGGCTGAGGCCGTGCTGGCGGCCGCCTGTCAGTTCGACATAAACGTCAGCCAGCAGTTTGCAGTCAAGCAGCGCGTTATGGGTTGTCCGTTCGGAGAGATCGATGCCGTAACGACGGCACAGAGCATCGAGACTGTTCGGCATTCCCGGAAAACGTTCGCGGGCCAGCAGGAGGGTATCGACCTTCCGGGCATCATCAAGAGGCGGTTTTCCGAGTCGATCCAGTTCGGCATTGATGAATCCGAAGTCGAAGGTCGCATTGTGCGCGATCAGTTCATCGTCACCGATGAAAGCAAGAAAGTCGTCAGCGATATCGGCGAATTTCGGCTTTCCCTCGAGATCTGCCAGAGTGAAGCCATGTACGCGGGAAGCTTCTGGCGGAATATCCCGTTCCGGGTCGATCAGCACGTGGAAGGCCTGTCCTGTTGGCAGATCGCCTATCAGTTCGAGAGCCGCGATTTCGATCACGCGGTCACCGCCTGTCGCTTCGAGACCTGTGGTTTCGGTATCGAACAGCACAGAGCGCTTCATGTCCGCATTTCCTTTTCTGGGAGGCTGCCAGTTTTCAGACTCAGGCGTTACCCGGAGACTTCATCTGTCTGATAAGTGAGCGCACCTGCGCCCGCGTGTCCGCGAGTGACAGCCCGGTACGGATGACGATATCCGCCCGGCGTCGCTTTTCAGAGTCCGGCATCTGAAGGGCGATCATTCGTGCCGCTTCTGCCGTGGTCATACCGCGTCGCCGGGCGATCCGTCTGACCTGGGTCTGATGTGGAGCGGAGACCACGACGACGCAGTCGCATCGGCGATTACCGCCGGTTTCGAACAGCAATGGCACATCAAGCACGACCCATGGAGCGCCCCGCCTCCTGCAACGCCGGAGGAACCGGTCACGGGCGGCGAATACCAGAGGATGCAGGATGCGTTCAAGGGACCGGATCAGGGTGGGATCGTCCATCACGGCCTGACGGAGTGCTGCGCGGTTCAGCGAGGGCCTGATGGCGGGGTGTCCGTGCTCGTCCGCGCCTTCGGCCGGAATGAGGGCTGAGGGAACCAGTCGTCCGATGGCTCCGACAGCCGCGCCGCCGGGTCCCTGAAAACGATGAACTTCCAGGTCGGAATCGAAAACGGGAAATCCTGCCTGCTGTAACATTCTGGCGACGGTCGTCTTTCCCATACCGATGCCGCCGGTCAGTCCGAGAATCTTCATGGTGGTGACGTATCCGTTCAGCGTTTCAGAGCAGCCGAAACATGGGCGATGGTGGCGTCATCGACTTCAGCTTCGATGCCGAACCAGGAGCGAAAACCGGGACGAGCCTGATGGAGCAGCATGCCGAGACCGCCAACGGTTTTCAGACCGCGTTCGGAAGCTTCCCGGAGCAGCGGCGTTTCGCGCGGCACATAGACGATGTCCGAGACCACAAGCTGATCGGAAGCGCCTGTGAGATCGGGTTTCCATCCGGCATCCGGGCCGCCTGTCATACCCAGTGAGGTGGTATTGACCAGGAGAGACAGGCTGGCGGAGACACCTTTGCGGCAGTGGTCCCAGGCGAGAACAGACAGATCCGGTCTGTGACCGTCTGAATGGTTGCGCCATGCTTCCGACAACTGCTTTACCATGGTGTGGGCGCGGGCTTCGGTGCGGTTGCTGATGATAACGGAAAATCCCAGCTCCAGCAGTGCGGTGGCGATGGACCGGGCAGCACCGCCAGCGCCGAGCAGAAGAGCTGCGCCGTTCTGTCTGAGCCGCGCGAGGTCGATACCTTCCGCTTCCAGGCTGGCGATGAAGCCGAATCCGTCTGTGGAGGAGCCGCGGATGCGCCCATCCTCGCCAAAGACGAGAGTGTTTACGGATCCGGCGATGTGGGCCATCGGATCGACGTCGTCGGCGATTGCGAAGGCGGCCTCCTTATGTGGAATGGTAACGTTCGCGCCGCGGAAGCCGGCTGCCTGCAGGCCATGCACGGCGATGCTGAACTGCTCCGGGCTGACGGGCAGTGGGACGTAGGCGCCGTCTATGCCCAGCCGTTCGAGCCAGTAATTGTGCAGGACGGGAGAAAGGGAGTGAGAGACCGGGTATCCGAGAACGCCTGCCAGTCGCGCCTGGCCAGTAATCCTGTCATTCACTTTGTCAACAATCCGGTGAGTAATCTCGCTGGCAGTCCCGCCGGAAATTCTGGCTTTATTCACGCGTCGGGTTCCTGAGCGGGGTGTTTGCCGTACAACGCGTGATAGCGGGAGCGGGCCTCGGGGAGAACGTTCGCGAGCCTGTCGGCCCATTCGGACTGCCCCGCTTCGGATTCGATCAGATCCTGTCTGATTTCGAGTTCGACGTGGGGGATCCTGCGCCGCTCGCCATGGATAGGGATCGTATAATCGCTGGTGTCTGTCAGTTCATAGGGCGCATTGTCGCCTGTGATGAGGCCATTTTCACGCAGTATCCTAACAAGCAGGCGTCCGAATCTCGGGTCATGATTATGCAGTACGCCAGCCTGCCAGGGACGTTTTACGCCGCCCATTTCAGGTGTGAAACTGTGCAGCGCTACAAGAAATGTTTCCAGCCCCTGTTCTTCGCGCCGGTCCAGTTCCTCGCCGATCCGAGTATGATACGGATCGAAAATCTCCAGCGTCCGCATGGAGGCCGCTTCGGTGGTCAGATCAGTGTTGACGGGAATGATCGTGCCGTCGCTGACAGTTACGATGGCTGTCGGATGTCCCGGAGCGCGATTGCAGTCGATCACTAGGCGAGAATAGGTCTGTTCGATCAGCAGCGCGCCCAGGCGGCTGGCAAGCAGTCTGCCGACGCCGTCTATGCCGATATCCCAGCCAATGTGCCGCGCGCGGTCTTCCGCTCTGACGCCGAGATCGGCGAGGGCCGTAGGAATGGCCTGACCGGCATGATCACTGACGAGGAGGAACGGGGAATTCGGGTCGGCGCCGCCATGAACGAGGATCGGCGGCGGATCGCCGGCACCGAGCAGACCATCTGTCATATCACTTCCGCTCCCCGCCAGCGTCATTCCTTTTGCCTCTGTCTTTCGTCTCTGTCGCGGTATCTGCCGGAAAATCCTGCCAGATGCCATTGTCATTATGTGTTGTCCGGAGTCCCATAGTCCGCCAGCAGTATCAAGACTGGCTTCCGGAATTCGAGCCTGTGCCAGGACGCATGGCCGCCTGGCGGTTGCTTATCGGCGCCAGTTCCGTAAACAATACCATGAACGTAACGATCTTCATCGTAACGATACCGGGGAACCACCTTTCGTCATCATCCGTTGAAAACACGTCCTGTCACGCCGGCTTTGTCCTGATGTCCGGTCCGCTGCCAGGCAGAGCTCCGAAAACGACGAAGTGACATGCCGGGCTGTTTGTCCGGAAGACAGTTTTCCGGGACACAGGGAGACACGACTTATGGAAATTCGCGCCGGCTACGACATCTCCATTCAGTTTCCGGCCCCGACGCCGCTGATTCTGATGCTCGACATACGTCCGGAACGCGAACCAGACCTGATTACGCCACAACGGCCGGTTTTTGAGCCGTGGGTTCCGGTGCAGCGCTATATTGATGGCTTTGGTAATCGCTGCACGCGTCTTCTTGCGCCGGCTGGCATCTTCCGCACATGGGCGGAATTCACTGTTTATGACAATGGCCGGCCGGAACGGCACGTTCTGGATGCGCAGCAGATTCCCGTCGAGGATCTGCCGTCGGACGTGCTCGTCTTTCTTCTTGGCAGTCGCTATTGCGAGACGGATTTGCTTTCGGAATTCGCCTGGTCGGTTTTTGGCGGCACACCTCCGGGCTGGGCCCGTGTTCAGGCGATTGTCGATTATGTCCATAACCATCTGACGTTCAGCTATGCGAATGCCCGCAACACGCGGACCGCGTGGGAAGGCTGGAACGAGCGGATCGGTGTTTGTCGGGATTTCGCCCATCTCGCTGTTACGCTTTGCCGGTGTATGAATATTCCGGCCCGCTACTGCACAGGTTATCTCGGTGATATTGGTGTTCCGCTCGTGCCTGATCCGATGGATTTTTCCGCCTGGTTCGAGGTCTGGCTCGACGGTACGTGGTATACGTTCGATGCACGTCACAATAAGCCTCGGATTGGCCGAATTGTGATTGCCCGGGGCCGCGATGCCGCCGATGTTGCGATCTCGACATCCTTCGGCCCACATCTTCTGACGTCATTCAACGTGACGACGCACGAGATCGTGTAACGGAATTTGGTCAGATCTGGGGAGCGACCGCTGACACGGCGCGCTCTCCTGCCTTCAGTTGTGCGCGATGGCTTCATGCGTGGCAAGAAGCCGGCCGCTCGGGGCGTCGATTTCCTGGAGAATGACACGATAGCCCCAAAGGTCGGCGAGACCTTTCAGGGTGAGTTTCATGTCATTTTCCGCCAGAAGCTGGCCCTGTCGCGTACGATGTTCCAGACGCAGAGTCCGGTCGCCGTATGTATCGACATCGACGATTTCGATCTCGGCGTACCAGGCCGAAGGATCGTAGGATGCGGCCACGGTTCGTCTGATGTCGCGATATCCGGCTTCATCATGGATCGCGTCCACGAGAAGATAGGGATCACGCGTGTCGTCAAGCAGGCGGAACATCCTGAAGTCGCGCATGACGCGGGGAGACAGGAACTGGAGCACAAAGCTCTCGTCCCGATATTCGGCCCAGGCGTGCCTGAGCGTGCCGAGAGGATCGTTATTGCCGGCAATATCGGGGCTCCAGCGGCGATCTTCATCGGTGGGATCAGTGCAGATCCGCGCGATGTCTTTCATCATTGCAAACCCGAGCGCGTACGGATTGAAGCTGGTTGAGCCCTGATCGTAACCAAACTGCGTGATTACGTTGGTTGTGGAGTGGATGGTTTCCATATAAGCGGCGTCGTCAATACGGCCGAGTTCGTGCAGACGGGTCATGATGCGGTCATGGACCCAGGTGGCACAGCCTTCGTTCATCAGTTTGAGCTGCGGCTGGGGATAGAAATACTGCGCGATCAGACGCACGATGCGGATGATTTCACGCTCCCAGGGAGCGAGGCGCGGAGCATGTTTCTCCAGAAAATAGAGGATGTTTTCCTCGGGAAGGCCGAACTGGCGTCTTATTGCGCTTTTCGCGCCATCGGGTTCGGTTTCCGGCTCGTTTACAGGCGGAAGAGTGCGCCACAGGTCGTTGAAAGAGCGGTCCTCCCATGCGCGACGTTCCCGGGCGCGTTCCTGCTCTCCTTTCAGATCGATACGTCGGGAGCCGCTGTGACGGTTGACGCCCTGCCCCTGGAGCGCATGGGCGGCATCGAGGATGCGTTCGACGGCTTCCAGCCCGTGGGTTTCTTCGCAGCGCGAAATATAACCGCGAGCGAATTCGAGATAATTCAGGATCTGGGAGGGATCGGTCCATTCCTGGAAAAGCCGGTTGTTTTTAAAAAAATGATTATGCCCGAAGGCCGCGTGTGCAATCACCAGCGCCTGCATGGTGGCGCTGTTTTCCTCCATCAGATAGCTGATGCAGGGATTGGAGTTGATGACCACCTCGTAGGCTAGACCCATCAGGCCGCGTCGATAGGCGTTCTCATGGCCCGCGAACCGCTTGCCATAAGACCAGTGACTGTAACTGACCGGCATTCCGTTTGTCGTATAGACGTCGAGCATCTGCTCGGAGGTGATCACCTCAATCCGGTTGGGAAAAACATTGAGACCCAGTTCCTTCTCTGCGATTTCCTCAATCGCAGCATAGCAGTCGCGAATGATGTGAAAATTCCAGTCCGCTCCCTGATAGAGAAGTCCTTTTCCTGCCTGGGATGCGGCACCGGTCACGGGAGTTTCTGTCATACCCTGCCCGCCTGTTCTGTTGTCCTGCGTGCGAAAAGTTCACGAAAGACCGGGAAGATTTCCTTCCTGTCACTGACCTGGCGGATCGCCAGGTGGGACTGACGTTCGGAGATTTCACGATAGACGCGCCAGAGATCAGTATCGCCGCGGATAACTGCGCCCGAGCCCATGACCTCGATATAGGCATAATACTGCACCAGTGGCAGAATTTCCTGCTCAAGCAGTTCCGCCGTACGCGGGGTATCGGACGGTGAGTTGTCTCCGTCAGACGCCTGCGCCACGTAGATATTCCATTGCTGCATAGGATATCTGGCCCGCTGGACACGTAACATTTCGGCCAGGGCAGTTGAGACGACAGTGCCTCCGGTGCGCGGATCTGTGAAGAACGTTTCTTCATCGACCTCTTCAGCTGTCTCAGCATGGCGGATGAAGACGACATCCAGGGTCTTGTAACGCTTCTCCAGGAAGACATGGAGCAGAAGGAAGAACTGCTTGGCCAGATCCTTCATCCGCTCGGTCATCGAGCCCGAGACGTCCATGATGCAGAACATCACGGCCCGGGTTGAGGGTTTTGGTGTGGGAGCAAATCTGCGGTAGCGCAGATCGACCGGATCGACCCAGGGGATACGGTTCAGGCGCTGGCGGAGAGCGCCGCGACGCTCGCGCAAGGCTTCCAGTTCTTCCGCGTTGACATCGGAAAGAGGTCTGGTTTCTTCCAGCTCTGTGATCCGGGCTTCTATCTCCTTCAGTTCTTCGGGTTTGGGGCGCCCGAGGCCGATGCGGCGAGCCATCGAATAACGCATCGTCCGGCCCATATCGAGCTGGGAGGGTGAGCCGTCATTGCTCAGTCCGGCGCGGCTCGGCGCAGTTGTCTCGGTTGCCGCGATTTCGCGTTTGACGAGATCGGGCAGTTCGAGATCACCGAAAAACAGGTCAAGAAATTCGTCACGGGAGAGGAGGAAACGATAGGAATCTTCTCCCCCGCCTTCATCGCTTGCCTGGCCGCTTCCGCCACCACCGCCTCCTTCACCTGCCGGAGGCCGTCTCAGACGGTCGCCGCGTGAAAACTGATGATTCCCGGAGAGAACGATATGACGTTCTCCCGTGCTGAAAACCCGATGAAATCCTGGCTCATGCAACGCGTCAGCGGGAATGGAGACAGCATTCCCCTGCCCCGCTTCACGGAGCTTCCCGCTGGCCACGGCTTCCCGCACGGCTTTCTGAACCGCGTCCCGTGCCCGTTCCAGGGCACGTCTGCGGTTTTCGATATTTTTGCCGTGTGGATTAGAGCGTCTGTCAATAATGTCCAAAGCGCGACACCCCAAGGCTTCTGGTGTTCGGTTATGCGGACTGTTTCACACGCATATACCATTCAACGAGTCTGCGGACCTGCCGTTCCGTGTATCCCCGCTCCATCATGCGTCCGACGAACTCATCATGCTTGCGCTCGGTTTCTCCGTCTTTTTTAGAGCCGAAACTGATGACGGGAAGCAGATCCTCAACCTGGCTGAACATCCGCTTTTCGATCACGTCCCGGATTTTCTCGTACGATGTCCAGGACGGGTTATGGCCGCCATTATTCGCCCGGGCCCGAAGCGAGAATTTGACAACTTCGTTACGAAAATCCTTCGGATTGGCGATCCCCGCAGGCTTCTCGATCTTGGTCAGCTCGGCATTCAGCAGATCCCGGTTGAGCATCTGTCCGGTATCGGGATCTTTGAAATCCTGATCCTCGATCCAGGCATCGGCGTAATCCAGGTAGCGGTCGAAGAGATTCTGGCCGTAATCGTTGTAGCTTTCGAGGTAGGCTTTCTGGATTTCATGACCGAGGAATTCGGCGTATCGGCTGGCCAGCTCGGTCTTGAGCACGGCAAGATAGCCTGCCTCCACTTCCGGCGGAAACTGTTCACGCCGGACGGCCTGCTCCAGCACGTACATCAGATGGACCGGGTCGGCGGAAACTTCTGAAGAGTCATGGTTAAAGGTCGCGGACAGGATCTTGTAAGCAAAACGGGTCGAGATTCCATCCATGCCTTCATCGACGCCGGCCGCATCCCGGTATTCCTGCATTGTCCGGGCTTTGGGATCGGTTTCGCGGATGTTCTCTCCGTCGTAGACGCGCAGTTTTGCATACTGGGTCGAGTTCGGATGATTTTTCAGCCGTGACAGGACGGCGAAACGCGCCAGCATGTCCAGTGTATTGGGCGCGAGGGCCGCGTTTTTCAGAGCCGAACCCGAGATCAGCTTCTCATAGATTTTCGCTTCTTCGGTCACCCGCAGGCAGTATGGTACCTTGATCACGCAGACGCGGTCGAGGAACGCTTCATTTGTACGGTTGTTGCGGAAGCTCTGCCATTCGGCCTCGTTGGAATGGGCCAGAATTACGCCGGTGAACGGGATGGAACCGATATTTTCCGTCCCGACATAGTTTCCTTCCTGCGTGGCCGTCAGAAGCGGATGCAGCATCTTGATCGGCGCCTTGAACATCTCGACGAATTCGAGGATGCCCTGATTGGCGCGGTTCAGGCCGCCGGAGAAGCTGTAGGCATCTGGATCGCTCTGGCTGAAATGTTCGAGCTGGCGGATATCGACTTTACCGACCAGGGCGGAGACGTCCTGGTTGTTGTCGTCACCGGGCTCAGTCTTGGCGATAGCAATCTGCTTAAGTTTCGACGGGTGCAGCTTGACCACGGTGAACCGCGAGATATCTCCGTCGAATTCCTCAAGCCGTTTCAGTGCCCAGGGACTGGCGATTCCGGTGAGGACGCGGCGCGGAATGCGGTAATCCCGTTCCAGAGCGTCGCTCATGGTGGAAGGATCGAACAGTCCGAGCGGGCTTTCGAAAACCGGGCTCAGATGGCGTCCGGCTTTCAGAATATAGACCGGTTCGTATTCCATGAGCGTTTTGAGACGCTCGCCCAGGGATGATTTGCCACCGCCGACCGGGCCGAGCAGATAGAGGATCTGTTTGCGTTCCTCCAGGCCCTGAGCGGCGTGACGGAAGAAGCCGACGATCTGCTCGATCGTTTCTTCCATGCCGTAGAAATCTTCGAAAGCGGGGTAAATCCGCATCGTACGGTTCATGAAAATGCGCGACAGCCGCGGGTCGCGGGAGGTGTCAACGAGAACAGGTTCACCAATTGCCTTCAGCATCCGCTCGGCGGCGCTGGCGTAGCAGGACGGATCGTCCCGGCAGGCTTCGAGATATTCCGCCAGGCTCATTTCAGTCTCGCGATGCCGGTCTCGCATCGCGGTTGCCAGTGAAAACACGTCAGAGACAGAAGCCATCAATACAGTTCTCCGAAAAAGATCAGTCGTACAGCCGCTAAATCCTACCTTTCTGAAACCCGCTCCTCTCGTCCACGCACTCTGCATGGGCTTCTGGCAATATGCCCGTCCCTCTGCAGCTCTTCACCTCCGGTTTGTAACGAACGATTTCGCCAACATTAAAGGGAAGAAGCTGACAGTGGATTAAAGCTTGCCTTTCCGGAAAAAAGCGGGCAAATAGCGCGGTTCCGAGGCGCCTTCCTGTTTATGACGCTATCGAACTCCGGCAGCCCTTTTCAAGAGAAATCGCAAACCCGCCTGTTGCGGATTGTCGGATGAAATGAGCCCGGGGCCTTTTTTCTTTTTAAAAATCAGTGTGTTGGCCGGATTTGAGATCAACCCCACACTGACTGCATGAGGCAGTTGTAATTCTCCCCGCTGCCAGCATACGGATGTGAAGGCCTCCCGGGGGCTCTTTGCGCAGAATATGGCAGATTCGCCAGATTTTCGATTCGACCCTCGTCAAATCGGGTCTTTAAACAGGATCAGCTGGCCAGGGCTCCCGGTGCGGTAAAGACCATTCCATCCCAGGCCGGTTCGATTCCCGCTGGCAGGTCGCGCTTCATTGTCGCCCAGTCCATAGATGGTCCGAGATGCGTGAGAATCGTGCGCCTGGGTCTGATACAGCTTACCCATTCCAGCACCCTTTCCAGCCAGGCGTGTGCCGAATGCGGACCGAACTGGAGACAGTCCACCATCCAGGTGTCGACACCTTCCAGTATCGCGAGGACATCGTCCGTCTGTCTCACGACGTCCGTGCAGTAGGCGAATCCGCCGCAACGGAAGCCCAGAGATGTTACTCTTCCGTGATCCTGCTCGAATACATCGAGTTCAAGGCCGATCACGGAAAGGCGTTCACCGGGAAGGATGGGTTTTGCTTCAATACCGGGGCGGAAAAAGGCGTTATCCGTCCATGGCCTGAAAGCATAATCGAAACGTTGTCTGATTCCGGCTATTGTCTGTTCCGTTCCAAACGCTTCGATCGGTCGTCTCAGAGCCCAGTTGAACGGACGTACATCGTCCAGGCCGGCAATGTGGTCAGCATGTTCGTGCGTATAAAATATCGCGTCTGCGTACGGAATACCGTTTGCCAGAAGCTGTTCGCGCAGATCCGGACCGGTATCGACCAGCAGCCGGCGATCATCCGAAGCCCGGATGACGATGGAGGTTCGTGTTCGCCGGTTGCGCGGTTCGGCCGGGTCGCAGCTTCCCCAGTCACCACGTCCGTCGGGTCCGCCGATCTGTGGCACGCCGGAGGAACTGCCGCAGCCCATGACGGTGATTTCCAGCAGATCGGTGGTCGGGGTACCGGCTTCCATTGTTTCGTCACCCGGCTTTTGTAAACAGCCGGCGGAAGTTTGCCGTTGTAGTCTCTGCGAAGTCATTCTGTTCGAGGCCACGCAGTTCTGCGACAACGCCGGCTGTGTAGGAGGTATAACCGGGCTCGTTGCGCTTGCCGCGGCGGGGGACCGGGGCGAGAAATGGGGAATCCGTCTCCACGAGAATACGATCCAGGGGTAACTGAGCGGCGATCTCACGCAGTTCGGTGGAGCGCGGGAAGGTCACGATACCGGAGAAGCTGAGATAGCCGCCCAGTTCCAGCGCCGCTTTTGCCAGATCCGGACCGGAAGCGAAGCAGTGCAGCAGAAACGGAAATGCGCCGCGCTCCGCTGTTTCTTCCTGCAGGATCGCGGCGATATCCTCGTCGGCCTGGCGGGCGTGGATGGCCAGCGGCAGACCGGTCAGGCGGGCCGCATGGATATGAGCACGAAAGCTGGCCTGCTGCGTCGGGCGGATATCTTCTGCGCCATGGAAGTAGTCGAGGCCGGATTCGCCGATGGCGATGACCTCGGGTTCTTCCGTGAGGATCGCGATGTCTTCTGCTTCCGGCACGCCTTCTTCATCCACATGGTCGGGATGGGTGCCGATCGCGCACCAGATGGTCAGATCCGGACGCGAATATTGCGTCAGGGCTTTCTGCTCGGCCTGGCGTGACAGCCTTGTGCCGATGGTGACCATGCCCTCCAGCCCGAAATCGCGGGCACGGTCGAGCAGATCCGGCATTTCCTCAGCGGAGAAATGATCGAGATGGCAGTGGGTGTCAATCAGCCCGGTCATTTTGCGTCCCCGGCTTCCGGCTCGACGAAACGGGGGAATATGCCTTCCGGTTTCGGCAAAGCGCGACCGGCGGGAAGCGGCGTTTCCAGGGCTGCGAAGCTGCGCTCGCCGGGTTCGGCGCCGAGCTGGGTCAGCATGCGGTCCATGCTTCCGGGCATATAGGGCTGAAGCACGGTGGCGATAGTGCGCAGGGCTTCGGCGAGGACACGCAGGACGGCGGCCATCCGCTCCGGGTCGGTCTTCTTCAGGGCCCATGGCGCCTGGTGGTCGATATAGGCATTGCAGGCGCGGATCAGCTTCCAGACTTCTTCCAGCGCTTCTGTCAGCGCTACGCGACCGATCTGCTGTGTCATGATGTCGGGCAGGAGCGTGGCCTGGGCGAGAAGATGGTTGTCCTCCTCCGTGCGGGCCGCCTGGGCGGGCAGTTCGCCGCCGCAGTTGCGGGCGATCAGCGACAGGGTGCGCTGACCGAGATTGCCGAGATCGTTGGCGAGTTCGACGTTCATACGGTTGATCAGCGAGCGGCGGGAGAGATCGGAATCGCCGCCGAACGGAACTTCGCGCATCAGGAAGAAGCGGACCGGGTCGAGGCCGAATTCGGCGACGAGGTCGCGCGGGTCGATGACGTTTCCAAGCGATTTGCTCATCTTCTCGCCTTCGACGGTCCACCAGCCATTGGAGAAGACCATATGCGGCAGGTCGATTCCGGCGGCCATCAGGAAAGCGGGCCAGTAAACAGTGTGGAAGCGGGCGATGTCCTTACCGACGATGTGCAGGTTCGCGGGCCAGAAAGCCATGCGCGGCGCGTTCTGATCCGGGTAGCCGAGGGCGGTCAGGTAATTGGCCAGGGCATCGAACCACACATACATGACGTGGTCGGCGTCGCCCGGAACCGGAACGCCCCAGCGGAAGCTGGTGCGGCTGATGGAGAGGTCGCGCAGGCCCTGCTTTACGAAACTGACGATCTCGTTGCGACGGCCCGCAGGGCCGATGAATTCGGGATGTTTTTCGTAGAGTTCGAGCAGGCGGCCTTCGTATTCGGAAAGTTTGAAGAAGTAGGACGGCTCGCGCATCCATTCGACCGGGGCGCCGGTCGGGGCGACTTTGGTGCCGTCCGGACGGGTGGTGATTTCGTCTTCGTTGTAAAAGGCTTCGTCGCGCAGGGCGTACCAGCCTTCGTAAGCGCCGAGATAGATGTCGCCGTTGGCGGCCACTTTTTCCCACAGGGCCTGGGCGCCTTCTTTGTGGCGCGGTTCGGTGGTGCGGATGAAGTCGTCATAGGAGATGTCCATCGCGTCGGCGACGGCGCGGAACTCGGCGGAGATGCGGTCGGTGAAGGCCTGCGGTTCCTCGCCGGCGGCCTGGGCGGCCTGCTCGACTTTCTGGCCGTGCTCGTCTGTTCCGGTCAGGAAGAACACGTCCTTTCCGGCGAGCCGGTTGAAGCGGGCGACGATATCGGCGGCGATCGAGGTGTAGGCATGGCCGATATGGGGCGCGCCGTTCACATAATAGATCGGGGTCGTGACGTAGAAGCGGCCGGTCATATCGCGCGTGGTATCCCTGGTCGTGGTGGCGGTCATCATGGTGGCGGGGAGGATAGCACAGCCTGAGCGGGGTGCCTGCCCCATGTCGGGAAAGAGGTTTGTACCTCTATCGGATCGGGCGGGAGGCGGCGAGACCTCACGGGTGAAAAAACGGGTTTTTCCTGTCCGGGTTTTCCAGATGGGTCGGGGGTATTTCTTCGTGGGATCACGGATTGTTTCAGGGGGCGGCGTCGGGGCGGTCCGGCAAGGTCTGGTGGATGGGTGTGGCGGGGATGAGCTGAGGCTGGTGGCGGAATGGCATGGGACGGGCTCCGGTTGAAGGTGACAGGGAAAAGAGCCTGTCTCTGGCGGCGGGAAGGAGGAATTTATTTTGCCGGACGGAGGTTGACCGGGTTTGGGGACGAGCGGGATTCCAGAGAGTTATGGACGTTTTCGGTTTGAGGGTGGAATGTTTTTCGGGGTGATTTTTGGGAGCGGAATGGCCGGGGGAACGGGGTGTCCGCGTCAGATGTAAACTTGTGGAAAAACGGATGTGGGTGGGATTGAATCGGGGGTCTTATGGAGGGTCCCGTCCGCTTTCCGAGATTCACGGTTCTTGCGGTTGAAGGTCCTGAGAAGGTCAGCAGCTTCGGGCGGCACGCCAGGTCAGCGCCTGGCCCTGGTCTTTTGACCCCGTGTGTCCGGGTATGTGGCGAACAGCCGGTCTTCTCAGGAATATGGTTTTCAGCAGTTCCGGCGCGCTTCCGTTTTGGAAAAATTACAGAATTTCCGAATATCGCTGCGAAAGGCGATGACCGGACGGAAAACCATGTGAGCGCGCCTGCCATGCAATGCTGAAGCCGCAGGCCAGAAGAAGAATCATGGCCCATGGAAAAGAGGCGGCGCCCCACAGATTCAGCAGAGCGCCGCCCAGAAGGCCGCCGCCGGCAATGGCGCTGTTCCAGGCCACGACATTCATGGACAGCGCTACGTCCGCCCCCTGCCCCGCCGCATCGGCCAGGGCGGTCTGCAGCAATGTCGCGGCTCCGCCGAAAGTCAGTCCCCAGACGGTCACGCCCGTCCAGATGACGGCGGGAGAGTTCGCGCCGGTGGTGAAAGCGACGCAGACCGCCGCGAAGACCGCCAGGCTGACCAGAACGGCGGCGCGCAGCGCGTGGTCCACCAGCTTTCCGGTCAGTCCGATCCCGCCCAGTGCGGCGACGCCGAAAACCAGCAGCACAAGGTCCGCTTTTCCCGCCAGTCCCGATGGGACAAGGAACGGCACGATATAGGTGTAGAGAATATTGTGTGCGAGCATCCAGGCGATGACGACACCCAGAACGGGCCGGACTCCCGGTGTTGTCAGAACATGCCGGAACGGCAGGCGTTCTGTATGAGACGCTCCCGGAAAATCCGGCACTGTCGCCAGCACCCAGCCGGTCAGCAGAAGTGTAAAGACCGACATCATCCCGAAGGCCAGCCGCCATCCCAGCGCGGCGCCCAGCCAGGTGCCGGCCGGGACACCAAGGGACAGCGCGATGGGCGTGCCCACCATGGCGATGGCCAGCGCCCGGCCCTGCTGGTCACGCGTCACCATCCGGCGCGCATATCCCGCCAGAAGGGCCCAGGCCAGGCCGGCGGCGGCTCCCGCGCAGTAACGCGCTGCGAGTGTCAGCCAGTAATCCGGTGAAAGGGCTGTGACCGAATTGAAGACCAGAAAGCCGATGATCGCCAGAAGCAGCACGGCCCGTCGTCGCCATCTTTGTGTGGCGAGCGTGAGCGGGATGGCGGCGCTCAGGGAGCCCACGGCGTAGGCCGTTACCATCTGCCCTGCAAAGGCGGCGGGCACATGCAGGCCCGCGCCGATCTCCGGCAGGAGGCCGGCAGGCAGCGTCTCCGTCATGATGCAGAGGAAACCGGTCATGGCGAGAGCCAGCAGGCCGGCAACCGGCAGGCGGTCTTCTGACGGGAGGCGCTGATTTTCGGTCATCCGGAACTCACATAAATGGAACGAACGATACAGATATACGGGTGCTGAATGTTCAGGCAACACATTTCTGGAACGGTCGGTATGGAAGCCTGCTGATCGGAGGAGAGAAACAGCACTGCGCGGGCCGGGCTGAGCGGTCATTCAGTTTCTGACAAACCGGGCAGGTGAAACCATTTTCCGTATCGGTCGATATGGAATTCGCTTGTCTGCCGACAGCTTTCTGTTCTGTATTGACCGATACAGAAAATGGAGGAATGCGACATGGCGGATTTTTTGGGCAAGAAGGCTTTTGTCATCGGTGGCAGCCGGGGGATCGGGGCGGCGATTGTCAGGCGTCTGGCCAGCGAAGGGGCGTCCGTGCGCTTCACATGGGCCGGGTCACGTATAAAGGCTGAAGACCTTGCCCGCGAGAGCGGGGCGGAGGCCGTGCAGGCGGATGCAACCGACCGTTCCGCAATTCTTGCGGCCACGCGCGATGCCGGCCCCATCGACATCTTTGTCTTCAACGCCGGGATCTGCATTACCGGAGATCCGCTGACGCTCGATCCTGACGATGTCGATCGCATGATCGATATCAACATTCGCGCCGCCTGGCATTGCTCGGTTGAAGCGGCCCGTTCCATGCCGGACGGGGGGCGGATCATTCTGATCGGCTCCGCGAACGCGAACAGGGTGCCCTTTAAGGGGCTGGCGGCCTACAGCATGACGAAATCCGCGCTGCAAAGCATGGTGCGCGGCCTGGCGCGGGATTTTGGGGAGCGTCATATCACGGTCAATGTCATCCAGCCGGGGCCGACGAATACGGACATGAATCCGGCCGATGGCCCTGAGGCCGGTCTCATGCACAGCGTCATGGCGATAAAGGAACATGGCTCCGCGGATGATGTTGCGGCTTATGTCTCGTTTCTGGCGGGGCAGTCGGCGCGCGGCATTACCGGGGCCATGCAGACCATTGACGGCGGCTGGAGTGCGTAATGCCGGAATGCGTAATACTGAGTGCGTAATACTGGCAATCCACTTCCGGACCGATTAGTATAGAAAAATTCTTACATGGACGGAGACACTGTATGGCGCGGACAGGACGGCCCCGTGAGTTCGATCGGGACAGGGCGCTGGACGCCGCGCTGACGCTGTTCTGGACGCAGGGTTATGAGCCGACCTCTCTGAATCAGCTCAAGGCCTGCATGGGCGACATTTCGCCTGCGAGTTTTTACGCCGCGTTCGGATCGAAGGAAGCGCTGTTTCGCGAAGTCGTGCAGCGTTATCTGGCAACCTATGGACAGGTGATGGCGCCGCTGTGGGATGAAACGCTTGCGCCGCGCGACGCCATCGAACAGACATTGCGACGCTCGGCCCGCATGCAGACGACCCGTTCGCATCCCACGGGCTGTCTGATTGTGCTCGGGGCCTGCAACTGCTCGCCTGAAAACCAGCCCGTGCAGGCCCTTCTGGCTGCCGAGCGGGAGCGCAGCCGGAAGGGTATCAGAGCCTGTGTGGAGCGGGCCGTGGCAGACGGGGAACTGGCGGCTTCGCCTGCTGTCGAAACTCTGCCTGTCCTGCTGACAACTTTTCTTCATGGCATGGCCTGCGAAGCCAGGGATGGCGACAGGGCAAAGAAGCTGGATGCGGCTGTGACAACGCTGATGCAGGTCTGGGACAGCTTCGCGGTGAAACCCGGACGTGTTTCCCGCAGCAGGTAAGCTGTTCTGCTGAATTATGTGTATCGGTCGGTCCGTAATTCATTGACGGGATGATCTGCCCTATTTATGTATCGGGTGGTCTTTAAGTCGGGCCGGCTTTTCCTGTCAGCCTGTTCCCTACACATTTCGTCAGAGGAAACCGGTCATGAACCAGAAGCACGCAGCCCTTGTCACGGGCGCCAATCGCGGGATCGGTTATAGCATCGCAAAATATCTGATTGCGGCGGGTATCGATGTGATCGGCACGTATCACACCAATGAAGCCGAGGCTAAGGCGGCGGAGGCGGCGCTCAGCAATGGCAGCGCGAAACTGCGGATGCTGAAACTGGATATTTCAGATCATACCACCTTTGCGGCCTTCATCGCGCAGGTCAGAAAGATTCTCGACGGGGAGTTTGCCGGGTCTGCGCTGAAATACGTTGTGCAGAATGCGGGGAATATCATTCATACCCGTTTTGACGCCGCGACACCTGAACAGCTCGACAATCAGTACAACATTCACTTCAAGGGGCCGTATCTGCTGACCGTGGCCCTTCTGCCGCTGATCTGTGATGGTGGCCGTATTCTCAACATTACTTCGGCGGCGACGCGCTTTTACCTGCCGGATCATGGTCCCTATTCGGCCATGAAAGGGGCGACCGAAGTGATCTCGCTCTACATGGCGAAGGAACTGGGCGAGCGCCGCATTACCGTCAATGCGGTGGCGCCTGGCGCGATTGCCTCGGATTTTGGCGGCGGGCTGGTGCGTGACGACGCCGGGGTCAATAAAAGTCTGGCGGAGATCACGCCTCTCGGGCGTGTGGGGCAGCCGGATGACATTGGGGCGGCTGTTGCGGCCCTTCTGTCCGGGAACATGCACTGGGTGAACGGTCAGCGGATCGAGGTGACCGGTGGACAGTCACTTTGAATACGGGCCGGCGGCGATCAGGGAGAATGTGATGACGGATGTTATGGCCAGCAGTGTTCTGGATGCGCCCGTTCTGTCGGTCTGGTCCCTCATCCGGGATTTCGGGGCCATCGGTGAGTGGCTGCCGGGTGTGAAAAGCTGCCGGATCGAAGGGGATGATCCGGGCGATCGGGTCGGCGCCATCCGGCGGATTGAGATGGGCGATGTCGGTCTGATCCGCGAGCAGCTTCTCGCCCTGTCCGACATGGATCATGCGGTGACGTTTTCGATCATTGAGTCAGCGCTGCCGATCCGGAACTATCGTTCGACAATCAGGCTGTTTCCGGTCACTGACGGGGACCGCACGTTCATCCGCTGGCAGGGGCGGTTTGAGGCCGATCCGGACCATGCCGCGGCGATGCAGGCGCGGATGCCGGAGCTGATTTATCAGCCGGCGTTTGACAGTCTGGCGGGGAGGCTTTCCGGGGGGTGAGGTGCGTCTGGGGAGCGGATGAGGTGAGAGGGATGGGGCTGCTTTGTTTCTGTTAGGCTGACAGGCGGCTTTGCGGGGAGACCGGTCCGACGGCTTTTAGACATCTAGCAGGATAAACGGACGTAACGTCATTAATGTTTTAAGCTTGATTGATGAACTCCAAACCAAAGGCGTGGAAGTTAAATACTAAACTTTGAAGTTGATACACAGAAGGCTTCAGTCAGATTGTTTCTGACAATGTTGGCCAAGTTTGCAGAGGCCAACAAACGGATATTTTTGATGCAAAACTATTTCAAGCCCCATCGAAATCATTTTCGTCTTTAACGCTTATCAATATACCAAAAGTGACCGATATTCTTAAAAATGTCAAAAATGCCCAAGTAAACGCGGAAAACCATAAAGATACAACATAATAAATAAAATTATGTTCAGTGCTTATATCTGGGTTTATTACCATTAATGGCAAAGATGTCACTGCGAGTAAAAATCCAAGTATATTTGCACTCCTCAAATATGAATTGAACCGCTTCATCGCGATAGTGTTTTTTACTGCCTCAATAAAACCATCTTTTTTTCCAATAACAAATCCGTATACACCGAAAACGAATCCCACCTGCACCGACGACCATCCAAAGATGGCGTTGTAAAGGGCGTCAATTTTCCATCCACCCTGAGAAGAAAAGTGAAATGAAAAGTATTTTTTATAATGTATTAAGAAAAAAAATACGACAATAGACAACAAAATTGGGCCAAATTTTTCAAAAATAAATCCAAGCTTTTTAAGCATGATGGTTTAGCACTATCTTTAAATGCGACAAGCAATCATCATATATATCGTCCGGGTTATTGGATTTCAGGACGATATCGTCCTTCACTGACAAGACTTGGTCAATAAGATTAATCGGTTCATTACCGTCAATGTCCTCGGACATCGCTTTAATGGTTCTGACGTCGACGTCATCATTCATTCCAATTAGAGTCAGAAATCCTTCTGCCATAAGTTTTGTAGCTTGTCCTAACGCGCCTTTATTATGCCCCATACTCATTTCTAGGGTGATTATAGGCGCTTCATATGCTTGCCCCAATCGCGAGAAAGACGTTGCAACAGCTTGCATCGGAGCATCAACATTTCCCAGTTTTGTCGGTGACGCGACCTTTATTTGTAATTTTTTCAAGGGACTATCCCTAAATCTCTGTAACGCGCCGGCATCCAACTTTGGTGTCATAGAGAACATCTCTTTAGAGAGAAATCCCTCAATATAAGATATGAAACGTCCCGGCGATATTATTCGTGGATCATACTGAATCGCCAAGGTATGATCTTTTTCTCTAAATCTAAAAACTATACTATTTCCTATCGGTCCAGATACATTCAACTCTACTGAACCCGCATCTGTGATTTCAGATGGGAAATCTGTATGTCGCAAGCGCGTCATAGAACCAGAAATATACCCGACTTCCGAGAGGTCTAGCCGCTCCAGACGACAAATATATCCTTGAGCCAACTGGTAATGACGCGCTCCGGGGTTTCCCTTCTGAAATATACTCGTCAGAGCGCCTTTGAACGCGACACCATTTTTATCTTTTTTTCCAATCAAATAGAAGCGAGTAGTGAAAGATTTTGACAATTTTCTACCTCCAGTTCCCCATTTTCTCCTCGCAAATCAACGCCATAATGTCAAAAGGGAACACATGCGAGATGAGAATGTCTCGAATGAAGGCGAGTGCTGCCCGTCTACTCAATTCTCGAAGCCGACAGACAGAACAGTGAAGTCACCTACCCACTACAGGCAGTCAATAGCATCCCACGATATCTGTGCGCTGCAATTAGCCGATCATTGCAAGCCATTGATCGGCCGAGAGACATGGCTGCTCCCGACCGGAAAGAAAGACTGCTTCCTACCTAAACTTGGTTGCGAGAGATCGAGTTTCCCATGTCCGCTATGCAGAAGTAGTATCCGGCGATTTTATGTCCGAGATGAGGCGATAGGCGACCTAACTCTGGTGAGAGCAGATCTATAGGTTCGAAAAGTACGAAGTATCGTCTTGTCTCCTTCAGGGACGAAAGCAGTCTTATTCGCAAACAGTATAATTCCCTGCTTTAGCAAGCCGGGATCAAAGGGACTGTGTCCCTTTGTGGGGTTCGGGGCGAAGCCCTGAAAAGTCACTGCGTCTGTATTTGCAAAGTATACAAACGCCCTTTTTCAGATGTGGGTGGAGCCTGCTGCGGACAGTGCTTCGATAATGGCTTCCTGTTTGTCGAGATTGAACTGTTCTGTCTGGCGGCGGATGAGCATGACCCTTTCCCAGGCGTCTGCGAGTTTCACGCTGCGGGCGAGGCCGGGTTCGGCGGCCTGGCGGCTGGCCTGGGCCAGGGCGCTGCCCAGCAGGGTGAAGAGCAGTCCGAAGCCGGCTTCGCTGCGGCCGATGGCGTCTGCGACGTCGAGGATGCGGCTCATGGTCATGCCGCGCACGGCTTCATGGGCGACGGCGCTGATGGCGCCGCCGGTGTCGGCGAGCAGGGACAGGGCGCGGCCGGGGGAGCCCTGTGCGAGGGGGGAGACGCGGGCGAGTTCTTCCGGCGGTGTTTCCGGGGCGACGCGGGCGAGGACGGTGTGGATGTCGGCGGGGCTGAGGGGGGAGACCGGCAGGGTTCTCACGCGGCTGCGGATGGTGGGCAGGAGCATGCCGGGTGTGGCGCAGGTGAGCAGGAGGATGGCGCGTGGCGGGGGTTCCTCCAGGATTTTGAGCAGCGCGTTGGCGGCGTTGCGGTTCATGGCTTCGGCGGTGTCGATGATGACGACGCGCCAGCCGCCTTCGGCGGCGGTTCGGTGCATGAAGGCGTTGATGGGCCGGATTTCGTCGGCGACGATTTCGCTGCGGAATTTCTGGCGTTTTTCGTCGAAGGTCCGGCCGATGGCGAGGAGGTCGGGGTGTGATCCGGCGGTGATCTGGCGGGTGGCGGGCGCTGCGGGATCTTCACCGTTGAGCAGGCTGCGGCCCATGCGGAAGGCGAGCGGCGCCTTGCCGATGCCCTCCGGGCCGGTGAGCAGCCAGGCGTGGTGCAGGCGGCCGGAGGCGGCGGCGCGGCGAAATGTGGCGAACTCGGCATCGTGGCCGACGACGTGGAGCGAGGCCTGGCGGGCGGCGTCCATGGGGGACGTCTGGGCGCTGGCTGTGTCTGTTGCTGCGGTGCGGGAGCCGCCTTTGCGGGGCGCCACGGCTCAGCGCTCCTTCAGAAAGGTCTCGATCCGCGCCACGACCTGATCGGTGACGGCCTCGACGGAGAGTGTCTCTGAGGAGACGCGCGTGAACCGGGCCGGTTCCTCGCGGGCGATGTCGTCAAATCCACGGGATACGCGGGAATGGAAGGCCATGTCCGCGCGCTCGTAGCGGTCGGTTCCGGCGGTTGTGGGGGCTCCGTCGGGGGTGACCGGATTTGCTGTTGCGTTTGCCGCCGCGGCGCGGGCTGAGATGCGTTTCCGGCCGGTTTCGGGGCCGATTTCGAACAGAATGGTGAGATCGGGGGGCAGGCCGGTCAGGGTGCGGAGGGCGCGGATCAGGTCCAGCAGGGCCGGGTCGCCGTTGCCCCTGCCGTATCCCTGATAGGCCATGGTGGAATCGAAGAAGCGGTCGCAGAGAACGATTTTTCCGGCGTTCATTGCGGGGCGGATGACGTGATCGACGTGATCGCAGCGTGCGGCGAAATGGGTCATGATTTCGGCGCGGGGTGAAAAATCCTGTTTGCCGAAGAGCAGAAGATCGCGCAGGGCCTCGGCCGCAGGGGAGCCGCCTGGTTCTCTTGTGGCCACCACGTCGTAGCCGAGCGCGGTAAGGCGTGGCGCTACGGCGCGAAGCTGGGTGGATTTCCCTGCGCCCTCACCGCCTTCGAAGGTGATGAACGCGCCGTTCGGGAGAGGGCGTGTCATTCGGATGCTCCGTATCAGGGGCTTTTGCCGGGTGTGGCAGGGACGACGCCCCTGCCCTTCTCCCGGATTATAGACAAACGGGTTGCGGAGATCTGCGGCGTCTGGCGGGTTTCAGGGGAGCGCCCTGAGAAGGCGCCCCGCCGGAAGGTGCCGGGACAGAAGGCTGCGGGCCAGAGAACGCCGGGCCACAGAACTCCGGGGCACAGAACCCCGGCGCGGAAAATATTGAGCCAGGGGACATCGCGGCGGAAGACGGCACGACGGATCAGTGATGGTTCATGCCGAGGCGGGCTGCGATCCGGCCGCCGAAGCCGAGTTTTGCGACGGACGCGCCGGCCTGGACGGGCACTGTGATGACCCGGTCGGCGGAGGTTGTGGGTGGTGGTGGCGGGGCGGCGGGTGCGGCTGGCTGCATGCCGGGTGCGGGCGCGGCGGGCGGCGGCGGGGGCGCCGGGGGTGTGGCGCCGGGTGAGCCGGGGAGTGTGATGGTAAGCTGGCCGAGCACCTGTCCTGCCGTGACCGGGGCCAGGACCGGCGAGCGGTAATCGACGGAAACGCGGGCGCGGGACTGCCAGCCGTGGGGCAGGACCAGCGAGACGTCTTCCGCGACGATGACGGGCACGGTGGCGGCCTCGCCCATCCAGACCGGGGCCTGATCGAGGACCTGGCCTTTGCGCACGATTGTTGCGGTTTCGAAATTGGCAAAGGCCCAGCCGAGAAGACGTTCGCCCTCGTGCGCGCGAACATTGGAGGAGGCCATGCCGTTCAGGGCCATGACGACCCGCCTGCCCTCGCGCTGGGACGAGGCGCAGAGGCCGAAGCCGCCTGCGTCGGTGTGGCCGGTTTTCAGGCCGTCGGCGAGGCCTTTATCGACCAGCACGTTGCGGTTGCCCTGGCTGATCTTGTTAAACTTGAATTCGGTTTCGGAGAAGAAATGATAATATTGCGGGAAGTCGCGGATCAGGTGGACGGCGATGGTGCAGACGTCGCGGGCGGACATGTAATGCCCGTCGGCGGGCCAGCCGGTCGAGTTCACGAAATGCGAGTTCGACATGCCGAGTTTCGTCGCCGTGTCGTTCATCAGGGCGACGAACTGTTCTTCCGAGCCGGCGATGCCTTCGGCCAGCACGATGCAGGCGTCGTTGCCGGACTGGATCAGCATGCCCTGGATCAGTTCCTGGACGGCGATGCTTTCGCCCAGCGGCACGAACATCTTGGAGCCCTGCATCCGCCAGGCGCGTTCGCTGACCGGCAGCATCTGGTCGAGTTTCAGGCGTCCGGCCTGGAGCATGGCGAAGACGACATAGGCGGTCATCATCTTGGTGAGCGACGAGGGCGGCATCCGCTCGTCGGCGGCTTTTTCCAGCAGGACCATGCCGCTGGAGAAATCGACGATGCAGGCCCAGCGCGCCACGGTGTCGACCGGGCCGATGGGGGTCATGGCCGGGCCGGAGCCGGTGGGTGCGTCGGCTCCGCCTTCGGACGGATTTTCTGCCGGCGGCTTGTGCGCACGGTGATGAGGCCGCGCGCGGGCGGTCCCGCTTAGAACACCAGCGCCACCGGCAAAAGCGGCTGCGCCGCTGGCAAGAAGAATCCGTCGGGTCTGCACGTTGAATCCTATTCGACGATGATGTGGGCACCCGTTAACCCGTCGGCCAGTGCCCGGTCCAGTGCCGCGTCTGCATCTTCCACATGAACGAACGGTCCGACACGAACCGTCCAGGCTGATCCGCTTCCTCCGGAGGGGGGCCATACCGTTCCGCCGGCCCGCTGCGCCGCCAGCGCGGCATAGCGTCGTCCGGTGAACTGTCCGGCCTCGACCCACAGCGAGCCGGGGGTGGCCCAGGCCTGTGTGACTGTCACCGGGAGCGCCGGCAGGGTGGTCGTCACCGGCTGCGCTGTTTCCGCTGTTCTGCCTGTGGCGCCCGCAGGCGGGCGGGGCCCGGACGAGTCGAGCGATTCCTGGCGCACGTCGCCGACCGGTGCGGCCTGCATGTCGAGCAGAGGGCCGCCTGGCAGTGTTTCGGCGTAGGTGCGGCCTGGTCCTTCCAGCTCTGTGATTTCGACCTGGGCGGGTTCCCGGACGATGGCGAGCGCGCTCGCGGCCTGCGGGGTCAGCGACAGCAGCCTGCCCCGGTTCGCCGGGCCGCGATCGTTCAGGCGGATTTCGATCTGGCGTCCGTTTTCGAGGTTACGGACGGACACCATGACCGGCAACTGGAGGGTCGGGTGGGCGCCGGCCATTGCCATCGGGTTGTAGAGTTCGCCGTCGGCGGTGAGGCGCGGTGCTTTCGAGGGGGCGTCGATCACGGCCAGCCCGGTCTCGCGATAGGCGAAATCCTGATGCGGATAATGCCAGACGCCGTTTGCGACCCAGGGGGCGCCGACCTCGTAATGAAGACGGGGCGACAGGGCGGCGGGTTGCGGATGCTGGCAGCCTGCGAGGATCGTGACGAGTCCGGGAACGGCCCATCGGGACGCGGAACCGCGCGCGGGGATCATGTTGTGAGATTGCCCATGAGTCCGACGCCCAGTGCGTAAAAATCCGATGGGTTGTAGCGGCGGATGACGCTGAAATTATGGTACACCATGAAAGCCTGTCCGCCCGGTCCGTCCGGACGGAGCACGGCTCCCTCGACATCGCCGCGTGTGAAGGCGGTGCCGTCCTTTCGCCGCACGCCGGCCTGGGTCCATGCCGCCAGGGTGCGGGTGTGTTCGCGTCCGAGTTCGGCCTGGGCGAGCGAGTCCGGGACCTGAATTTCCTGACCCCAGGGTTCGCCTGTCCGCCAGCCGCAGCGGGCGAGATAGTTGGCGATCGACATCATCACGTCGGGGATGGTCTTCCAGATATCGGCGCGTTCCGAGCCGTCGAAGGCCTTTGCGTACTGGAGGTAGGCGCTGGGCATGAACTGGGGCTGGCCCATGGCGCCGGCGTAGCTGCCGGTCATTCCGGCGGGGGGAATGCGTCTTTCGTTGAGGATCTTCAGCGATTTGAGCAGTTCGGCGCGGAAAAACGCCGACCGGCGGCCATCGAAAGCGAGTGTCGCCAGGGCGTCGACGACGCTGAAATTGCCGGTCAGCTTTCCGTAGAACGATTCGAGGCCCCAGATGCCCATGATCGGCTGACGGTCTGTTCCGGATCGCGATTCGACTTCGGCCAGGGTTGTGCCGTTTGCGGCCAGGGCGGCGCGGCCGGCGTCGATCTTGCCCTGTGAGATGACGCGCGTGCGGTACTGGGCCCAGGTCAGGGTAAATTCCGGCTGGTGGCGGTCCAGTTTCAGGACTTTGGCGTTGGGTTCGCTGGTCAGGGCGAGGGCTTCGCGGACGATGTCGGGCGAGACGCCGAGGGCTGTGGCCTGGCTGCGGATGCCGGCGAGGAAGGAGGCGTAGCTGCCTGTGGTGCCGGCGCGGGCCGGAACTGAGTGGATGCTGGCTGAGCTGACACCGGCTCCTGCCAGGGCGAGGCCTCCGAGTGTGGCCCGGCGACCGATCATGCGAACCATCTTACGCTTTTCCCCTGGGCGGCTGCGACCGGACGAACCGGCCGGCTGCCCGACATCTCTTTACGGTTTTCATTCTTTACGATGTTCACGGACGGTCCTCCAGAGCCTGGCTGACAGTCCCGTTCCGGCGTGCTCCGGCATGGCCGGGACAGCCGCGATGATCGCCGTCACATATCGGGCCGGAGTCTGCGGCGTTCGCTGATGCCGTACATGATGAAGTGTCCGAACGGGCTGAGGGCTCCGTGGGCGGCATCGGGGTTGGCGGCGAGATAGAGGCGCGCGTTGAAATGGGGATTGGGGTTGCGTCCTTCCGCTTCTCCGCATTCGCGAAAATGCCGGACCGGGTCGATTCCGGACTGCGCGACGTCGGGATAGGTGCGGACGTACCAGTCCCGGTCGAAATATCGCGCTTCTGTCGGGATGGCCGCGGCTTCCTCTTCTGTAAGAGGCGGCAGGGCGTGAACCGGGGTTTCGGCGACGGGTGGAGTGGCGATATCAGGGTCAGGTGTGTTCGGGGCGGTAACGTTCCGGGAAAGATTATCCAGGCTGGCGCTGCTCAGGGTCGCGATTTCCGCGAGGCGGGTGGCGGCCGGGGGTAACGCATGGCGGAGGCGCCTGGGGCGCACGCCGAGCGCGGCCGGGGCGGGTCCGCTGCCGGCCGCGGCTCTGAGGGCTGTCAGTCTTGCCGGTCCCTGTGCCGGCAGGCCGGGGATGCTGCGGGCGAGGTCTTCTATCGAGAACAGTTTGTCTGCCAAGGCACGAAAATCCGTTAAGTCCGGTGGGGCCGGACGATGGTCAGCCTGAACCGGACCGTGCCGGCTCCGTGGTGTCTGCACGGGGCGCCGGTGGCCGCTTCATCATGGTATCTTACACGTGAAGTCGTGCATTCCGGCAAGCCATGTCTGACGGTGCCTGATGCGCGGAACTGGAGATCGGGCCGGAACCGTGCAAAGAGCAGCGCCATGTCACCTGCTTTCCCCGGGGCGCTGACCGCCTGGCTGACTGCCGCGGCCCATGATCCCTTCGCTCAGGCGCTTGCCATTCTTCTCGCCACATTCATTCTCGAGGATGGCGCGACGATTCTGACGGCTGTTGCCGTCGGCTCGGGGCTTGTGTCGATTCTGGTCGCGCTGCCGGCGCTTTATGTCGGGATTATCGTCGGGGATGCGGGGCTTTACGGGCTTGGGCGGCTGGCGGCTCTGTGGCCTGCCGCGCGTCGGTGGGCGCCTGCGAACACCCGCCGGGATGGCACGCCTGTCCCGCCGGCCGGGGGCTGGTGGACTGGCAGGGCGCTGTTTCGCGTTGTGTTCATCTGCCGTTTCATACCCGGGACGCGGCTGCCCATATACACGGCGTCCGGGTTTTTTGCGGCCGGATTCCGGGTCTTCATTCTTGCCACGGCGGTTGCGACGCTGATCTGGACAACGGCGCTGTTTGCGTTATCGCTCCGTCTTGGTCAGGTTCTGCTCGACAGCCTTGGTGCCTGGCGGTGGGTTGGAATCGCCGGCTTTATCGTATCAATCATTCTCGTCGGGCGTCATGTCGCCCGCATGCGCCCCCCGAACTGACAGGTCAGGACGACAATGGATCAGATGCAGGACACAGAGTCGCTCCTGGCCTCCGGCAATGGAGATGAAGCCGCTCCGGATCATGGGACAGGCGCCCGTGAGTCGTTGCGTGGCTCTCCGTCGTCGCCGCGAATATCTGTGCCGGCTGACGGGAATGATGGCGTCGGGACGGGGAAATCCGGGTCCGGGCGGGGGGCGGCCGGAGTGCCGGGGGGATTGCCGGACGGGCGGAATAAAGGGGAGCCTGTCAGCTTTTTCGAGTTCTGGCCGGGCTGGCTGTTTTATACGCCGATCGTTGCTTACTGGATTGCGCTTGGCATCCGGTATCGTGATTTCGGGATGCCGACCGCCGCGAACCCGAAGATCACGACCGGCGGGCTGTGCTGTGAGAGCAAGAGCGCTATCCTGGATATGGCTGGTCCTGTGGCCCGGCAGGCGATTGCGCCTTATATCGTGCTGGACACCGATACGGACGATCTGGGGCGGGCGGAGGCGGCTCTGGATGCCGCGGGGATTTCGCTGCCGGTTGTGGTCAAGCCGGATATCGGATGCAACGGGACGGGTGTGAAGCTGACGCCCACACGGGAATCGCTTGCGGACGCCCTCGCCTCTTTTCCGCGAGGTGTCCGGCTTGTCATTCAGCGGCTGATTCCGTGGGAGCATGAGGCCGGTCTGTTTTATATCCGGCATGCGGATGAGGCGCAGGGGCGCATTACGTCGGTTACGTATAAGGATATTCCGTGTCTGACCGGGGATGGCAGATCGACGGTGGACGATCTGCTCGCGGCGGATCCGCGCACGCGGCTGGTGCCGCATATTTACCGGCCCCGGCTGGCCGGGCGTCTCGATGAGGTTCTGGCCGCCGGGGAGCAGCTGCCGCTGGTTTTCACCGGCAATCACTGCAAGGGGTCGGTGTTCCGCAACGGGGCGGCGGACATCACGCCGGAGCTGACGGCGGCTGTCGACCGGATCATGCGGGACATTCCGGAATTTCATTTCGGGCGTGTCGATCTCAAATTCCGCTCTGTCGGGGCTTTGCGGCAGGGGAAGGATTTCGAGATTATCGAGATCAATGGCGTGGGGTCAGAGGCGACCCATATCTGGGATGCCGGCACGACTCTGCGCGAGGCTTATGCGGCTCAGTTTCACCATTACGGAGAGGCGTTTCGTATCGGGGCCGAGAATCGCAGGCGCGGCTGGAAATCGACGCGGCTGTTTTATGGCATTCGCCTCTGGCGGGAGCAGCGGCGTCTCATGCGGTCCTATCCGCTGAACGACTGAGGTCGTCGGAGCGGGGATGGCCGGGACTGAAACGTCCGGCAGGGTGTGTGATCAGTCCGCGGGCAGGCCGCCATTGCCGAAAATATAGTTGCTGACCTGCTGTTCCAGGCTGGTGGGCTCGCGCGTGCTGGTGAGGACATCGCCGGCTTTTGTCAGCTGTTTTGACGTTCCGGGCTCGATCATCAGGGCGTTGTCGCCTGAGAGCGTGGTGCTTCCGACGGTGAGGACGCTGTCCGTCGGGAAATGCAGGGTGTTGTTGACCTCGAAATCGACGACGGCCATCGCGGTTTCGGGATCGAGATGGATTGAGGAGACGCGGCCGACGGGCACGCCGCCCATATTCACGTCCGCGCCGCGCGCCAGGCCGTTTGCCGAAACGAACTGTGCGGATAACGGGTAACGCGCGATGCCGTGGTTGCCCTGTGTGCTGCGCGCGTATCCGGCGAAGCCTGCTGTCACGGCCAGCACGACGAAACTGAACACGATCGTTCCGGCCTCACGGCGATGACCCATCGGATACCCCTTATCAGTCCGGCAGACGCTGCTGTTCTGCCCCTGTATTCTGTTCCTGCGTGGCAATAAGCCGGTGTGACCGGGGCCGCGTCAAGCGTGCTGATGACGGGGTTTTCTGGAACAGGGGCGGCGCTGTCTGTGACAAAGGCGGTATCGCTGCGCATCGGACCGCGTTAAGGTCCGGGCAACTTTTCAGCCACGACGCTTTCGGAGCGAATCATGTTCCGGGGTGTTCAGAACAAAAACAGGGTCCGCCCATGACGCTGCTGCAAGCTGTTATTATCGCCGTTCTGCAGGGGGCGACTGAACTTTTCCCTGTCAGCAGTCTTGGTCATGCTGTTCTTCTTCCGGCGCTGCTTCACTGGCCGTTCAATGAGAGCGACGAGATTTTCCTGCCATTTCTGGTGATGCTGCATCTCGGAACATCGGTGGCGCTGTTCATATTTTTCTGGCGCGACTGGTCGGCCATCATTTCCGGGGCGCTCGGGCTGCAGGGGAGCCGTTACCGGGTCGAGAGTTTCAAGATTCTGTGGCTGCTTGCCATTGCCACTCTGCCGGCTGTCATTGTCGGCGCGGCTCTGGAGCATTTTCTCCGGCATCTGTTCGGATCGCCGCTGCCTGTTGCCGGTCTTCTCGTTGTCAACGGGGTGATGCTGCTGGCGGTGGAGCGGCTTCGCGGACGTTTTGGCCCTACCCCGGATGCCCCGGAGGCGGCGCGTCCGATTGCGAGTCTGACGGCGCGGGACGCGCTGTTTATCGGGTCTTTCCAGTGTCTGGCTCTTTTTCCCGGTCTGTCGCGGTCGGGGGCGACGATTGCGGGCGGGCTGCTGCGGGGCCTGCATCACGATGTTGCGGCCCGGTTCTCTTTTCTGATGGCGGAGCCTGTCATTCTCGCCGCCACGGCGCACCAGATGCTGAAGATGCGCCATATGGCGATTACGCATGAGCAGATTCAGACGGGTCTGATCGCGGCGGGTGTGGCCGGGGTTACGGCGCTCATCAGTACGGCGGTTCTGATGCGTTATTTCCGTAATCACGATAACTGGGCGCTGGCGCCGTTCGCTTATTACTGTGTGGCGCTGGGGCTTGGCTCTCTCGTTATTCTGGGCGGTGTGCTCTGATTTCTGTGTGCTGAGTCCTGTGCGCTGAGTCCTGTGCTCTGAGTCTGGCGCCTTCCCTCCCCTGCCGGGAAGCGGAGCGGCTGTGTCATGCGTTGCCGGTTCTGTCGTCGGGCACGCCGAAGATCTGCACCTGCTCCAGGTGGAAATAGGTGTGTTTCTGAGCCACGAGCAGGATGTGGCGGGCGGTTATGGCCGGGTGGAGATTGATTTCCAGCGGGTGGCCGTCCATTCCGCCAAACAGCTGTCTGTGGACGCGGACGCAATACCATTTGATGCCGTCTTCAGAACTGTAGACGCCCAGCGGCAGGCATCTGTCCTTCAGGATGTCGGCGCCTTCCCTGTTGCAGATGATCATATAACTTATCCGGTGGATCTGACCGAGATCGACCTGCCACCAGGGGTAGTTCTCGTCTTTTGTATGGAACGCGCAGCCCCCTTCCACCGGTCCGTCGACAGCGGCGCGGGCCTGTTCTTCGGCGCTGGCGCCCGCGGCGTATTCGGAGAAGGAACTGACGAGGGCCTTTTTTCCGGAAGCGACATTCGGGAGGTCCGGCCGGGTCGGAGGTGTGGGAAGGCGGCCTTCCCAGACGCCGGTTCGGGTATAATGGTCGTAGGGGTTTCTGAAATAACCCAGAGCGATGTCGAGAGACGCATCGGGATATCGTGAGGCGTACCAGGTATCGTCGACCTGGAAGTCCGTTTCCCTGACGCTGATGCTGTTTATTCTGTTCCTGATGCTGATTATTTCCTGCATGTCCGTCTTCCGGCACATGCCGGCGACGGATGCGGAAATCTCACGCATCTGGGCTTCCGGAAGGCCGGGGACGAACGGGAAAAGCCAGAATTCGTAGCGGTCGTCGTCAGGCGGGAGCAGCTCTATTTCGTTCAGGTGGCAGGGAATGCTGAAAAATCCCCATAACGGGAGGATGATTTTTTCCGCGTCCGAGAGCCATGTGGCGAGGAATGAAAATGTGCTGATTCCCACGACGACGTTTTTCGCCCGTCTGAGAATTTCAAAATCCTTCATGGGGGAGATGTGGGGAATGAAGCGGCTGTGCGGGAAGGCGTCGCGCAGGTCCCGCGAATATCCGTTATCCGTGATCTGGCCGACGAAGACCAGGTTCATGCCGGTTGTTTTCTCAAGGCGCCTGTAAAATTCGATCGGGATCAGGGGGTACTGATAATACCCCTCCACGATCTCTCCTGTCCGGATGCTGACGACCAGATCGTTATCGCCGAACCGGACATCGACCTCTTCTCTTTGCGAGAAAATGTCTTTCCATTCGCGGTGATCTCCGAACAGGGCGGTTTTCTGGAGATATCCGGTAAAGAAAACCACATCGGGGCGACGGTCTCTGATCGCGGAGACGAGATGCTGTTCGTCACTGAAATGGTCGTCGACATGCATAATGTCGTCCGTGGGGGCAGTTTCTCCCGAATGGTCGAACTCTATTCCCCATTCGGGCAGGCTGACGCGCTCGATCCGGGCGTTCGGGAAGTGTCTGGCGAACCGGACCGCCGAGATATACTGCATCATCCGGTTGCCGATATTTCCGAGACCGCTGATTTTTATGATCATGGGCTTGTCGGTATTTTCGCCGGACGACATCGTTTTCCTTCAGTCCCTCTGCATGAAATACGTCATCAGACCGGCCGTTCCGGAAAAGCCGGAGGTGCCGGTCTGGCCCCGGGGGGGCGTTTCTGTGTTTCTGTCTATGCGGTCTGTTACGTTAAAATCACAATAAAAGGTATCTCCGCCGGGACCGGATGAGCGATGTGCGGTCCGGTCTGGTGCCCGGATGGCGACGGGGCGGCGCACTTTCTGTCGCCGATGCCATTTCGCGGAATGTTCTCTTGCGTTAACGTTTGCGTTTACGGCAGGGACGCGCGGGTCAGCGATGATGACAGACTGTGTCAGGCTGATGCGGACGGAGACAGGAGATTAAGCCCAGACCATGACCAGCCCCGTGTCCGGCATCCGGCCGCTTCGCAAAACTGTCGAGCGCATTGAGAAGGAAAACGAGAACAGCGGCCTGAAGCGTTCGCTCGGTCCGGTTCAGCTGGTCATGCTGGGGGTCGGGTCCACGATCGGGGCCGGAATCTATGTCATGACCGGTACGGCGGCGGCGAATTATGCCGGTCCCGCCATTATCATTTCCTTTGTCATCGCCGGTCTGGCCTGTCTGTTCACGGCTCTGTCCTATGGCGAGCTGGCGTCCGCGATGCCGGTTTCGGGATCGGCCTACAGCTATGCCTATGTCTCTCTTGGCGAGCGCGCCGCCTGGTGGGTGGGCTGGCTCCTGCTGCTTGAATATGGTGTGTCCTGCGCCGGCGTGGCTGCGGGGTTTTCCGGTTATGCGGTCAGTTTTCTGCATGATTTCGGTGTCGTGGTGCCGGATTTTCTGCATCAGACATTCGTTCAGACGACGATGACGCCGCGCGGTATGCATGCGGCGATCGGGCCTCACATTGATTTCGTCGGGGCGGCGGTTGTGCTGTTCGTCACCGTGTTTCTTGTCATGGGCGTGCAGGAATCGGTGAAGATCAATACGGCCATCGTCATGCTGAAAGTCGGTGTGCTGTTCGTTTTCATGATTGTCGGGCTGCGTGCGATTCATCCCGATTACTGGCATCCGTTCATTCCGCCGTCGGAGGGATCGTTCCGGTACGGGATTCCGGGAATTTTCCGGGCGGCCTCGATTATTTTCTTTGCCTATGTCGGTTTCGAGGCTGTCTCGACGGCGTCCTCGGAGGCGCGGAATCCCCGGCGGGACATTCCGATCGGCGTGATCGGGTCCCTGCTGATCTGCACTGTCGTGTATATGTGTGTGGCCGCCGTGCTGATCGGGGTTGTGCCGTGGCGGACGCTCGATGTCGCCGATCCGCTGGCGCTGGCTGTCGATGCGATTGGCTGGCCTTCTCTGGCGCTTCTGGTGAAGCTGGGGGCGGTGATCGGGCTCTGTTCCGTGCTGTTCGGGCTGCTTTATGGTCAGAGCCGTATCTTTTTCACGATCTCACGGGACGGTCTGCTGCCGCCGGTGTTCTGTCTGCTTCACCCGCGGTATCGCACGCCGTGGATCGGCTCGATTATTCTTGGTCTTGCGGTTTCCGCCGCGACGGCTCTTCTGCCGATCGACATTATCAGTGATCTTGTCAGCATCGGGACGGCTACGGCGTTTGGCGTTGTGTGTTTTACGGTCATCTGGGATCGCAATATGCGTCCGGACGCGCTGAGGCCGTTCAGAGTGCCTCTGGGGGGAATCCGGATTCGCGGGTTCTGGATCGGAATCGCGCCTTTGCTGGGGATTCTGTTCTGCTTCGTGATGGCGGCTCCCCTGTTCATCGACGTGCTGCGGGATCTGTTTTCGGGGAATCCGACCCCGGCTGTTCTGCTGCTGAGTTATTTCATGCTTGGCGCCGCGATCTATCGCTTCTATGGCCGCGCGCATTCCCGTCTTGCCGCGGCTGTTGCGTCTGAGGCGGAAAACGGCATTGCGTCGTGAGCGGCAGAACCCGTCTTGACTTGCGCGCCGGGCGCGGATACCTGAACGCCCACCGGCACGATGGCGGCGTAGCTCAGCGGTAGAGCAGGGGAATCATAATCCCTTGGTCGGCGGTTCAAATCCGTCCGCCGCTACCATCTGCCGGGTTTTCTAAAAAACTGAACAGGTGATTCTTCCGTTTCTCCGAAACGGCGGATGTTGCGGATTTGTCTTGACGTTTCCGCTGACGGTTCGTCATTTCGGAGTCATGTGGCTGACAGTCAGGCTGTCGCCCCGGGGGTGGTTCCGTCCGGTCCGCTGACATACAAATGGTGTTATGTCTGACAGTTCTTCGCTCGCCGTTGTCACCATGGCTTATAATGAAGGTGAACTGCTTCCGGTGTGGTGCCGGCATTACGCGGCGGCGGTGGGGGCTGAGCAGTGTTACGTCATCGATCATGGCAGTTCGGACGGGAGCACGGAGGCGCTCGGCGGGGTTAACCGGATACGCATTCCGCGCTCCCCGCAGGACGATACGCGACGGACCCGTTTCATATCGGAATTCTGTGCGTCCCTGCTGAACTGGTACGATGCGGTCATTCATGTGGATGTGGATGAACTGCTGGTTGCGGACCCGGACCGCTTTCCGTCGCTGGCGGCTTATGCGGCCTGTGTTGAGCCTGGCGGTGTCCGGACGGCGATCGGGTTCGATGTGGTTCATGCCCTGGACGGGGAGCCGGCGATTGACTGGTCGCGTCCTGTCAGTGAACAGCGGCACTGGCTGCGGTTTTCCAGCGCCATGTGCAAGCCGGTTCTGATCCGGCGTCCCGTGGCCTGGGCTCCGGGCTTTCACTGTATCGACGAAGCGCCGGCCTTTGACGATCTGTACCTGTTCCATCTGCGTTATGCCGATCAGCCTTCCGGGCTGGCGCGTCTGGCGCGGACCCGCCGGCAGCCCTGGGCGAGCGCGGAGGCGGGGCAGCATCAGCGGATGCCTGACGCGGACTGGGACGCGATGCTGCGGGGCATGTCGGGGCTGTCGCGTCGTGATGACATTGTTCTCGGGCGGGATGATGTGACGCTGGAGCACTGGCTGGGGCGTGTGATGGAGAGCACGGTTTTTCGCCGGGATGAACTTTACAGGCTGGATCTGCATATTTCCGGGGACGAGCTGTGGCGGCTGCCGTCGCGGTTCATCGGCCGGTTCTGACGGTCCGCTGCTCGCGCGGTTGTGACGGTCCGGCCGGATGGTGACGGGGATCGGGGGTAAGGCCATGTTTTCGCGGGCGTTCCGTGGCAGGTACGGAGAGCGCGGCGGACGGGCGCTGTCAGTTGCGTCCGGGAATTAAGACTTATTTAGCCAGTTTTCCGTAAGTCTGGCGGTCCATATCCCGCCCCAGAATGGAAAGATACTGGTCGTGAAGAACAGTGAAGCCTTCGATATCGAAGGACGGGTGCGATTTCTCGACATTGGCCCGAAGCAGCTCGATATTCTTCAAAGCACGAGCGACGACATTGCGCGGAGCCTTCCGAAGGCTCTCGATGATTTCTATGCACGAATAGAAAAAAATCCTGAATTATCGCATTTTTTTTCAAATCGCGCGCAGGCGGACCATGCGCGGTCCGAGCAGGTGAAGCACTGGCATGCGATCGTCACCGAGCGTTTCCAGGAGCATTATCTCAGGCGGGTTGCGAAGATCGGCAGCACCCATGCGCGGATCGGGCTCTCCCCGCGCTGGTATATCGCCGGAAACTCTCTGCTGATCGAAGCGATTGTCGGTGATCTGATCAGGAAGTGCTGGCCGGAGGAGCGGAAGGCCAGGGCTGGCTGGCTGTTCGGACCGCAGCAGACCGAAGAGATGTCCTGCGATGATCTCGTCACGCGTGTCGGTCTGCTCATCAAGGCGACGATGCTGGATATGGAGCTGGCTGTGACATCCGCGCTCGATACGGCGGAGCGGCAGCGGCAGGCTGAGGCGCGGGAGCAGGAGGCTGCTCTCGACATGCTGGCGAACGCTCTGGAGCAGGTGGCGGAGGGCGATCTGTCCATCAGGGTCGATGCGCAGCTCGGAGAGAAGTCGCCGCGTCTGGCGACCGCGTTTGAAACGCTGATCAGCGGTCTTACGGCGATTACCCGTTCCGTCCGGGAAAATGCGGAGCGGGTGGAGACGGATGCGCGGACCATTAACCGGGAGAGCCAGAACATCGCTTCCGGGATGGCGGCTCAGGTCAGCGATCTTGAGAGCGTTTCCGGTACGATCGGGAACATTGCCGAGGCCACGCGGATGATTGCCGGGCAGACGGCGGAGGTGAACGGGAGTGTCGCCGAATGTGAGGTGGAGGCGGGCCAGGGCGAAAAAATCGTGATGGATGTCACGGATGCGATCGGCAGAATTTCGGACTCATCGGGTGAGATTTCTCAGATTGTCGGTCTGATCAACGAGCTTTCGCTGCAGACCAATCTGCTTGCGCTGAATGCCGGGGTTGAGGCGGCCCGCGCGGGGGATGCCGGCAAGGGTTTTGCGGTTGTGGCGCAGGAGGTGCGCAATCTCGCAGTGCGGTCCGCCGAGGCGACGAAGCGTATCAGGGCTCTGATCGACCGGGGCGCCCGCGAGGTGGAAAGCGGGGTTGAGCTGGCGAATGCGGCGGGGGTCGCGATCACCAATATCAGGACCTCGATCCGCGCTGTCGGAGAGCGGGCGGAGCAGATCGCGCAGGGTTCGGATGTTCAGGCGTCCCGTGTCGACGAGATCAGTCAGCGTGTGGCCAGGCTGGAGGACGAGACGCGCAGAAACGCGGATGCTGTGAACCAGACGGCGCAAAAGGGTCAGGGCATGGAATCGAGTTCCCTGAATCTGACCAGGCTGGTGAGCAATTTCCGGACTGATCCCTCCCCGCCTTCCTTGCCGGACGATCCGCCGGAGGCCTGGCAGTGTCGGGCAGAGAGTGTCCTCCATGACAGCGATGCTGAACTGTCGGCGGTCAGGTAGGCGCGCCGGGAACGGATCTGTCCCCTGCCCTCGCCTGTTCGTCTCGCGTCGGGAGATCAGGCCGGGGGTCAGTCCGGGGCCGGGTATGTGCGGGGAAATGTGATTTTGTTTGCCGGGCCGGGCGTGGTGGGGGAGCCCTTTTTTCCGCATGCGGCGAGTGGCAGCAGGATGGCTGAGAGTGTCAGCAGGATAACGAGACGTTTCATGCTGCCGCTCCTGTGGCGCCGGATGCGAGTTTTTTCAGCCATGCTTCCGCCTGCTGCCGGACATTGGCGCCTGCTGTGCCGCCCTCGCTTGTGCGGGACGCGATTGAGGCTTCGACCGAGAGCACGGAGAACACGTCGTTTGTGATTCCGGGTTCGACGGACTGCATATCGGCCAGGCTGAGTTCGGCCAGATCGGTCCCCTTTGCCTCGGCGAGGGCGACGAGGCGGCCTGTCACGTGGTGGGCGGTGCGGAACGGGAGCTTCAGCACGCGCACGAGCCAGTCCGCGAGATCGGTTGCTGTTGAGAAGCCGGAGCCGGCGAATGTTCTCATCTGCCGTTCATTTGCTTTCAGGTCGCGGACCATGCCGTCACAGGCGGCCAGGGTGAGCGAGACGGCCTCCGTGGCCTCGAAGACCGGGACTTTGTCTTCCTGCATATCCTTGGCGTAGGCGAGCGGCAGGCCTTTCATGACCGTCAGAAGGCTGATCAGGGAGCCTGCCACGCGGCCGATTTTGGCCCGCGCCAGTTCGGCGGCGTCCGGGTTGCGTTTCTGGGGCATGATGGACGAGCCGGTCGTGAAGGCGTCCGAGAGCCGGATGAAACTGAAGGGCGCGGAGCACCAGATCACGATTTCTTCCGCGAAACGCGACAGGTGCATGGCCAGGATGGACAGCGCGGAGAGATATTCCAGGGCGAAGTCGCGGTCGGACACGGCGTCCAGCGAATTGGCGGTCGGGCGGTCGAACCCGAGCGCGGCGGCTGTCATTTTCCGGTCGATCGGGAAGGAGGTTCCGGCCAGGGCGGCGGAGCCGAGAGGGCACTCGTTGAGGCGTCTGCGCGCGTCGGCCAGCCGTCCCCTGTCGCGGGACAGCATTTCTACATAGGCGAGGAGGTGATGGCCGAAGGTGACGGGCTGGGCTGTCTGCAGATGGGTGAAGCCGGGCATGGCCGTGTCGGCGTATTCGAGCGCCCGCGTGGCGAGCGACAGCATCAGGGCGGCAATCTGCGCTGAAATTCCGTCGGCTGCGTCGCGCACCCAGAGGCGGAAATCGGTTGCGACCTGGTCGTTCCGGGAGCGCGCGGTATGCAGGCGCTTGCCGGCTTCCCCGATGCGTTCGCTCAGCCGGGCCTCGATATTCATGTGGATGTCTTCGAGGGCGTCATCGAAGACGAACGTGCCGGCTTCGATTTCGCGGCCGATTTCTGTCAGGCCGTTGCGGATCTCCGTTTCGTCGGTGGCGCTGATGATACCGACCTTTGCGAGCATGGCGGCATGGGCGAGCGAGCCGGCGATGTCCTGACGCCACATGGCCTTGTCGAAGCCGATCGATGCGTTGATTTCCCGCATGATGGCCGACGGGCCGCCGGCGAACCGGCCGCCCCACTGTGCATTGGCCGTCACCGCGCCCGACTTGCCCGCTTCGCTCTGCTCGTCCACACTCATCGTATGCCTCAACGTGACATCCGGTTCCGGCACACAGCCCCATCGCTGCGCCGGCGTACCGTTCTTCTGATGGCCGGCACCCTAATCGCAGCCCCTGTGACGCGCAAACCGCTTCACGCCGCGACGGCGACGGATGCTCCGGTTTCTCTGGCGGAGATTGCGGCGCATCCGCCGCTGGTTCTGCCTGCGCTGAGTTTCACGGACGCGGACGGGACCGAAAGGGATCTTGCGAGTTTTCGGGGGCAGCCTGCTGTTCTTCATTTCTGGGCGACGTGGTGCGGTCCCTGTGTCACGGAGCTGCCTGCCCTCGCTGCTCTGACGCCTGCTCTTGCGCAGGATGGAATCGCGGTTCTGCCGGTCGCGACCGATCATCTTGGTCCGGAAAAGGTGTTGCCGTTTCTGGGGCGTCTGAACCTCGGCGGCTTCCGGTCGTTCTACGATACGCGGGCGGCGGCTGTTGCGGCTCTGGAGGAGCCGGCGCTTCCTCTGACGCTGTTTCTGAACCGTGAGGCGCAGGAGGTGGCGCGGCATTCCGGTCCGGTGCGATGGGGGGAGCCAGGAGCGGAGAACAGTCTGAAGCGTTTGCTGACGTAATATAACTGACGCGTCAGTTCATTTAACACGGAGACAGAACATGAAGCTGAGTGCCCGTAATCAGGTTAAAGGCACCATTACACGCATCGCGAAGGGCGCGACCACGTCCCATGTGAGCATCGACACCGGAGGCACTGTCCTCATGGCGTCGATCACCAATGAGGCGGTGGCGGATCTGAAACTTGAGATTGGTAAGCAGGCCTATGCTGTGATCAAGGCGTCTGATGTGATGGTCGGGACGGACGACTGAACCGGGTTTTCCCGTATGGCTGGCGGCCGGCAGGTCGTGTTTGCAGCAAAAAGCCCGGCCGGTGCCGGGCTTTTTTTGGTTGTATGCTTTGGGGAGACAGGTGTGAGGGAGTTTTCAGGGCTCCGCCCCGAACCCCGCAAAGGGACGCGGTCCCTTTGATCCCGGCGGGTTAAAATCGGGGGCAAGGAGGAACGCCCTGCCCTGTTTCCCCAGGTGCGAAATTATTTTTCAGGACGGTCGGGATCGGTCTGCGACGGCGGGTCGCTGGCGGGGAAGCTTTCGTCCAGGGATTTATCGAGAGTCTTATCCTCTTTCTTCTCAGATTTCGTCTGAGATTTGTCCTTCTGATCCGCGCTCATGGCGACACTCCTTTCAGAAAAAAAACGGCGAGGAGGACGCATGGCGCGGCGAGCCGCTTTTGCTGCGTCCTTCTGACAGAACGCCGCCGGGCACGGAAGGTTCCCTCGTTCGTCCGGCATTGTCCGGGGTTGCTGTCAGGCCGGGGCTTTCCGGCGTGTCGGTCGGGCGAATGTTACGGGCGGTAACGGGGCGGTAACATGCTGGAAATCAAAGGCGAAATTGCAGCGGGGGCCGGTCCGGAAACGGATGCTGCGTTGTCGTAACGAGGCTTGCGGCGTATCTGTGGCTCCTGTAAAGGTGCGAACGTTTCGCAACAACAGGAACTGTGGCGTGCTGCGCAAAATTCACCGCTGGATCGGACTCATTCTGGTGCTTCCGTTCGCGCTTCAGGGTCTGACCGGGACGTTGCTGATCCTGATCCCGCTGCTGATGCCGGCCCGTCCTCAGGTTGCCCCGCGGGTGGCGGCCGATATGGGAGCGCCTGGTGTGGAGGCGATTATCGCGGCGGCGCGGCCGGCGGCTCCGGGCGGGATGATCCCGCTGCGGTTCGATCCGGCGCGCTGGGCCGGAGACAGCGCGGTTGTGACGTTCGGGCCGCCGGGTGAGCGGCATCCGACCTTTGAGGTTCTGATGGACCCGGGTGCGCCGGCGGTGATCCGGACACATGTTTTTCCGGCGTTTTTCCGCTTCCTTCACAATCTGCACGCCGATCTGTTTCTGCTGCCTTACGGCCAGAACCTGACGGGGATCATGGGGCTGCTTCTCACGGGCATGGCTGTGACGGGGCTTATCCTCTGGTGGCCGCATCCGGCGCTGTGGGCGTCCGGGAAGTGGCGTAAAACGATTGTCATTTCATCCCGCGCGCGGGGGCTGCGGCTGTGGCGTGAGGCACATATCAGTATCGGGTTCTGGACGTCGGCGATGCTGCTGTTTCTTGCTGTCAGCGGCATGATTCTGGCCTTCCCGTTTGGTGCCACGCTTTTTGGCGTTCATCGTGGCGGACCGGGTGGCGGGCCTGGCGGCGGCGGTCGTGGTGAGCGTCATGGTCATCACGAGGCTCAGGTGACTGAGACGGTGACGGGCGAGCAGGGGCTGGATGCGGCGCTGCGGGCGCTGAGCGCGAAGATGCCTGAGGCGAAGCTGATGGCTGTGCGGCTGGGCGCGTCACCGTCGCAGCAGTCGCTTGAGGTTGCGCTGCCGGCTTATGGACCCAATCGTCCGGCGTCGGTGCAGTATGATGCGAAGAGCGACGTGCTGCGTCTTACGCGCGATCCGGGGCAGCAGCGGACCGGCGAATGGACGTTCCAGTGGCTGCATACGCTGCATGAGGCGAAGCTTGTTGCGCCTGCCGTTGTTGCGCCGGTCTGGAAGGCGGCGGTGTTCGTGACCGGAGCGGCGCTGACGTTCTTCTCCGTGTCGGGTTTTGTGATGTGGAGTCTGCGCCGGCGCGACGTTGCGCGACGCAGCGCGAGGGTGTCTGTCGCGATGTCGCGTCAGACTTCGGAGGCGGACTGACGGGGCGGCTGATCCGGGGGGATGTTTCAGGAGCCTTTAAATTATAAAAGTTTTTGGTGAAGCTTTTTTCAAAAAGCTTCGGAAGACGCCGCCTTTTTGAAAAAAGGCGGCACCCAAAAACTTTTGCTGATTTTTACGAAGGGTTGTCGCGGGATGCTTTCTGAGGCGGTGCGGGTCAGCATTCCGGAAAGTTGACGGCGAGGCCACCGAGGGAGGTTTCCTTGTAGCGGTGATTCATATCCCGTCCGGTTTCGGCCATTGTGCGGATGACCTGATCCAGGGACACGCGGTGTTCGCCGTTGCCGTGCATGGCCAGTGATGCCGCGTTGATCGCCTTGACCGCGCCGAATGCGTTTCGCTCGATACAGGGGATCTGGACGAGGCCGGCGACCGGGTCGCAGGTCATGCCGAGATGGTGCTCCATGGCGATTTCCGCGGCGTTTTCGATCTGCAGCGGGGTCGCGCCGAGGGCGGCGGCCAGTCCTGCGGCGGCCATCGACGATGCGACGCCTACCTCGCCCTGACAGCCGACTTCCGCGCCTGAGATGGAGGCGTTCAGCTTGAACAGCCCGCCGATCGCCGCGGCTGTGAGGAGAAATTCGTGCATGCCGGCGCGGGAGGAATCGTAACAGAAGTCACGATAATATCGCAGGACGGAGGGGAGGACGCCGGCGGCTCCGTTTGTGGGGGCGGTGACGACGCGGCCGCCGGCTGCGTTTTCTTCGTTGACGGCCATGGCGAACAGGCTGACCCAGTCCATGATCTCGTGGGCGGAGCGCTGATTGCGGCGCTCACTGGCCTGCAGCCGCTCGTAGAGCGCCGCCGCCCGGCGCTCCACCTTCAGCCGTCCGGGGAGCGGTCCGCGCTGCGTCAGGCCGCGTTCGATGCAGGCCATCATGATGTCGATAATACGGTCCAGGTAGGCTGTGACGTCTGTTTCTGGTCTGAGCGCGCATTCATTGGCGAGCACGACGGCCGCGATGCTGGTTCCGGTCTCCCGCGTGCGTTCGAGCAGTTCCGCGCCGCTGCTGAAATCGTACGGCATGTCGGGCAGTCTGTAGCTGGCGTGTTCCGTTGCCTGTTCCGGTACGATGAAACCGCCGCCCACCGAGCAGAACCGCTCCGTTGTCAGGACGGCTCCGTCGGCGCCCAGCGCCTGAAACTGCACTGTGTTCGGGTGAACGGGCGGCACTGTTTCGAGATCGGTAATGATGTCGGTTGCCGGGTCGAACGCGACGGAGCGGCCGGCGATGCGGATCGCTTTATTTTCGCGGATGAGGTGGACGAGACTGTCTGCCTGGTCGGGATCGACATGTTCCGGAGTCTGACCGGCCAGGCCGAGGATGACGGCCTTGTCGGTTGCGTGGCCGGTGGCCGTCCAGGCGAGGGAGCCGTACAGAGTCACGCGCACGCGGGTTGCGTCGGGGATTTTTTCCAGGCGGGAGAGGAAGCGGTGCGCGGCCCGCATGGGACCGACCGTGTGGGAGGATGAGGGGCCGATCCCCGGTTTAAACAGATCAAAAAGACTGATCATATCGAAGACGCTTCTTTCCAGGCAGTCGGGGAACCGGGAGTGCGGAGGGACCATGGCATGATGGCTTCGGGCTCACCACCTGTTTTAGTCCGGGTGCGGAACAGAACGGAATTGCGGCGCGGGTTTCCGCTGCGTTCGTCTGGTCACGATGGCTTGACCGCATGACCTGGACCTCCGCATAACACCAGCCCGAAATTCTTTCCCAGAGGGTGGCCGAGAGCACGATGACCGGAACGGAAAACAGCAAGACCAGTGCCCCTGCAGGGCAGGAGAGCGCCGTGGCTGACGGTTATCGCGACACGGTGTTTCTGCCGAGGACGTCTTTTCCGATGCGGGGCAATCTGCCGAAGCGGGAGCCGGAGCTGCTGGCGCGCTGGGCGGCGCTGGACGCTGACGGGAAGATGAAGGACGCGGCTGAGGGCCGGCCGCTTTTCGTGCTGCATGACGGGCCGCCCTATGCGAACGGGCATCTGCATATCGGGCACGCGCTGAACAAGATCCTCAAGGATGTCATCAACCGCAGCCATCGCATGGCGGGGTATGCGGTGCATTACGTGCCGGGCTGGGACTGTCACGGGCTGCCGATCGAGTGGAAGGTTGAGGAGGAGTTCCGCAAGGCGAAGCGGGACAAGGACTCCATTCCGGTTCTGCAGTTCCGTGGCGAGTGCCGGGCCTGGGCGGCGCGGTGGCTCGATGTGCAGATGGGCGAGTTTCAGCGTCTGGGTGTGCAGGGCGAGTGGTCGCAGCGTTATTCGACGATGGATTACAGCTCCGAGGCGGCCATTGCCGAAGAGATCGGGCGGTTTCTGCTGAACGGGAGTCTGTATCGCGGGCTGCGGCCGGTGATGTGGAGTCCGGTTGAGAAGACGGCGCTGGCCGAGGCGGAGATCGAGTATCACGATCACACCTCGACGACGATTTACGTGGCGTTTCCGTTCATTGAGGACCCAACGCCGGCGGGGGCGCTGGACGGGGTTTCGGCGGTGATCTGGACGACGACGCCGTGGACGATTCCGGCGAACCGGGCGATCGCGTTCAATCCGGAGATCACCTACTGCGTGGTGCGGGTTGATGAGACGTCTCCCGAGGCGCTGCTGGCGCCGGGGGCGAAGATCCTGCTGGCGGAATCGCTGACTGAGAAGGTCTGTGCTGACGCCGGAGTGCTGGCGCATCATGTTCTCTATACGATGCCGGGGTCGGCGCTGGAGGGGGCTGTTGCGGCGCATCCGCTGCGGGGCCAGGGTTTTGATTTCGATGTGCCGCTGCTGCCGGCGGAGTTTGTGACGGCGGATGCGGGCACAGGGCTGGTGCATATTGCGCCGTCGCATGGCGAGGACGATTTCGCGGTCGGGCGGGCGAACGGGATCGAGGTTCCGGAACTGGTCGCGGATGACGGGAAGTATTTCGACCGGGTGCCGCTGTTTGGCGGGACGCATGTGTTCAAAGCGGCTGATCCGGTCTGTGAGGCGCTGGCCGCGGCGATGGAGCGGAGCATTGCCGACGATGAGGCGCCGGCCGGGCTGGTGTCGCGCGGGTCGCTGGTTCACTCCTATCCGCATTCCTGGCGGTCCCGGAAGCCGGTCATTTATCGGGCGACGCCGCAATGGTTCATTGCGATGGATGACGGCAACGCCATCCGGGACAAGGCCCTGACGGCGCTGGACGATGTGACCTTCGTGCCGGAGCAGTCCCGGAATCGCCTGACCTCCATGGTTGAGGGGCGTCCGGACTGGTGTATTTCGCGGCAGCGGGCCTGGGGCGTGCCGATCGCGGTGTTCGTGCATAAGGAGACGGGCGAGGTTCTGCGCGATCCGGAGGTGATGAAGCGGATTGTGGATGCGTTCCGCGAGGAGAGCTCGGATGCGTGGTATGACAGCGATCCGGCGCGCTTCCTGGGCAATCAGTATGATGCTGCGGATTACGAGCAGGTTTTCGATGTTGTCGATGTGTGGTTCGAGAGCGGTTCGACTCATGCCTTTGTGCTGAACCGGCCGGAACTGCGGTTCCCGGCCGATCTGTATCTGGAGGGATCGGACCAGCATCGCGGGTGGTTCCAGGCCTCGTTGCTGGAGAGTGTGGGGACGCGCGGGGTTGCGCCGTTCCGGACGCTGGTCACAAACGGGTTTGTGCTGGATGAGGCCGGGCGGAAGATGTCCAAGTCTCTGGGCAATGTGATTGCGCCGCAGGATGTGAACGATACGCTGGGCGCGGATATTCTGCGGCTGTGGGTGATGAACTCCGACACCAGCGAGGATCTGCGGATCGGCAAGGAGATTCTCAAACAGCAGGGCGAGCTTTACCGGCGGTTGCGGAATACGCTGCGCTGGCTGCTCGGGGCGCTGGACGGGTTCACGGCTGAGGAGGCGGTTCCTTATGCGGAACTGCCGGAGCTGGAGAAGTGGGTTCTGCATCGTCTGACCGAGTTCGGGCGGCTGATTTCGGACGCGGTTGAGACGCATGAATGGGTTGGCGTCTACCCTGCCCTGCACGGGTTCTGCACGACGGATCTTTCGGCGTTCTATTTCGATGTACGCAAGGATGCGATCTACTGCGACGGGAAGGACAGTCTGAAGCGGCGTTCGGCGCGGACGGTGCTGGATATTCTGCATCGCTGTCTGACGACGTGGCTGGCGCCGGTGCTGGTCTTTACGGCGGACGATGCGTGGACGGCGCGGTTTGGCGAGGGCACGTCGGTGCATCTGGAGGCGTTTCCGGTGCTGCCGGAGGAGTGGCACGATCCGGAGCTGGCGGATCGCTGGGTGACGTTGCGGGCGGTGCGGCGCATCATCACGACGGAGATCGAGGCGGCGCGGCGTTCGGGGCAGGTCGGGTCGTCCTTGCAGGCGGCGATCGAACTGCCTGTGTTCGAGGATCAGACGGCTCTGGTGGCGGATGTGGACTGGGCTGAGCTGGCGATTGTGTCGCATGCGGAGCTGAGCGTCATTCCGGCGGAGGCGCCGAAGGTGGAAGGAACTGAAGCCGGGGCGCCGGGTGGTGTGGCGCTGCCTTGCGGGGTTCCGGTGGTGACGGTCGCTGAGGGCGGGAAGTGCGAGCGGTGCTGGCGGGTTCTGCCCGAGGTGGGCGCGAACGCGGCTTATCCGACGCTGTGCGGTCGTTGCGCGGGCGTGGTTGCGGCTCTGTCCTGTGAGCCGGCTTCGGAATGAGCCGGAAAGCGGTGTATTATCGCTCGCTGAGCTTTGGGCTGCTGAGCGCGTGTGTCGTGTTTCTGCTCGATCAGCTGTCGAAATACTGGATTTTGTTTGACTACCGGCTGCCTGAGAAGGGGTCGGTGGCGATCTTTCCGGGGCTGAATTTCACGATGGTGTGGAACCACGCCATTACCTTCGGGATGTTCGGTGGCGCGGGCGCCGCGGGGCGGGTGATCTTTTCGGCGGTGTCTCTTGCCATTGTCTCGGGGCTGCTCGTATGGATGGCGCGGACGTCGCGTGTTTTCATCGCGCTTCTGATCGGGGCGATCACGGGCGGGGCGATCGGGAATGTGCTGGACCGGCTGCGCTACGGGGCGGTGGTGGATTTTATCCATGCTCACGCATTTGGCTGGTCGTGGTATGTATTCAACGTGGCCGATGCTGCGATAGTATGTAGTGTAACCGGGTTGATACTGGACAGTCTGTATCATGACCGGGGGCACGGGACCCGGGGGCATGAGGCTCAGGGGAATGAGGTTCAGGGCTCCGGGGCTGTGGTCGGGCCGGACGCCGGTGACAGATGAGGCGGAGAGAATGCGAGTGATTGTCGGATTTCGGCATGTGGTTCTTGGTGCCGGGCTCAGTGTCCTGCTCACGGGATGCTCCGGTGAGGACCTGAATCGTGCGTTCGGGCTTCAGCGCAGTGTGCCGGATGAATATACCGTAACGACCAGGGCGCCGCTTTCCATGCCCCCGACTTCCGAGCTTTCCGCTCCGCATTCGGGTGCGACCACGCCGATTGCGGAAAATGAGAGCGAGCGGATGCAGGCGCTGGAGACGCTTTCTCCCGATGTTGCGCTGCATGGCACGGCGGGTTCGGGGAGCGAGGCCCAGAACATGCTGATCACGGAGGCGTCCGAGGCGGCGGCGGAGCCGGATCAGGGCGAGCTGGGCAAGGCCGGTGAAGGCTATGTCGATGCGCTGCTGTTCTGGAAAGGCGGCGGGGCCGGCTCGGTTGTGGATGGTGATGCGGAGAACCGTCGCCTGAAATCCAATGCCGCGCTGGGGAATCCGCCGACGAAGGGGGCGACGCCGACGGTCAAGGCGAAGAAGTCCAAGGTTCTCGGTATTTTCTGAGGCTAGCGGGCCGGGTTCCGGTCCGGTGGTGTTCCGGCCCTGTGAGGCGCTTCCCGTGAGGAGCGTTTCATGGGGCTTTTTTTTATAGCCTCGCCCGGATCAGAGAGCTCATCGCGATCAGTTTTTGATAAAAGTTTTTGGGTGCCGCCTTTTTTCAGAAAGGCGGCGTCTTCTGAAGCTTTTTGAAAAAAGCTTCACCAAAAACTTCTTTGTAATTTAGCGGATCAGAGGAAGCGTCCGGGGGCGCCGCGCCGGAGGACTTCGATTTTGTATCCGTCGGGGTCGGTGACGAAGAAGAACCGGCCGACCACCCTGCCCTTCCGCGACAGTTCCTTTACCGGCTGCGGGTTCAGGCCTTCGCGTTCGAAGCGGGCGTGTTCGGCTTCGATGTCGTCCACGGAGACGGCGAGATGGCCGTATCCGTCGCCCAGGTCGTAGGGGCGGTCGCGGTCGTTGTTGATGGTCAGTTCGAGTTCGAAGGTCTGCTCGTCATTGACGAGATAGACCAGGGTGAAGGTGTCGAATGCGATGCGGTCGGCGATTTTCAGGCCGAACGCCTTTTCATAGAATGCCAGCGACGCCTGTTCGTCACGGACGCGGATCATGGAATGAATCATCTTCGCCATGGGGATTTCCTCTCTGTTGCCAGTTTTTGTTGTCAGTTTCGGCTGCCGGTGGGCATTTAACGGGCCGGGCCGGGCGGGGCTGCGGGGCGGACCCTTCGCGTATCAGGGGTTTTCGGGCGTCCGCTGCCGGTAAAGGAACCAGCTCAGGAGGCAATGCGCGTTCGGTGTGTGTTGCGGCAGGTCCTCCAGCGGGACGACCAGAACGGTCGTGTGCTCATGTTCGCCGGAAAGGCCCCGTTTTCTGCCTGACAGACGGTTCATGTCCGCGCGCGTCAGGGTGATGTCGACGGCGTAGAGCGTCATTTCCTCGTCGCTTCCGCCTGGGGACAGGAGAACCGGGGTGTCTTTCAGTTTCCAGGGGGCGCTCCTGGTATGCTGAAGATCGATACCCGTTTCTTCCTGCAGTTCATGCAGCGCGGCGGTGTCCACTGTTCCGTTATCGACCATGCCGGCGGGCATGGCTGTGACCATGCGTCCGGCCGGAAGCCGGGCTTCGCTGACCAGGACGACGTATTTCTCGGCGGGGGTTTCGCGCACGGTGATGACGGGCATGATGGAGACGGTCGGGCCTCTCAGTACGGCGAAACCTGGCATCTGCACGCCATCATGCCAGGCGTCCGCCTCGACGACGATGAAGCCGACACGGGAGCCGAACATCAGGACATCCCGGATGAGAACCGAACGCAGGTCGAAATCCGTGCCGGTTTTTTCCAGCCAGTTCTGAAAATGGCGGGCTTGCAGGGTCTTTTCGTGAAGGTCGCATGGGACTGAGGAGGCGAAGGTGACGGGCGGGCTGTGCCGGGTCATGATCCATATCCGGTTGTGTGTTCGCACTATCGCAGGACGCGGGGGATCTGTCCTGTCTGTGCCGGTGTCATGACGCGGTTATGAGCGCATCGGGCCGTCCGGGCTCTGTGTGGTTATGCCGGATGCGGCTGGTCCCTGCCCTTCTCCGTGCCGTAATCTGGTTTTGCCGGGGTGGCGTCTGTCCGGACGGTTTCGCCGGCGGCGGTCGGGCCGGGTGGAAATCCGACGATCACCTGGACGCCGCGCGATGTTCCGGGAACGGGAGAATGAAAGGCCATTTTCGCGCCCGACTGCTGAGCGATTCCGGTGACGATCGCGAGGCCGAGACCGCTTCCCTCGCTGTCGGTTTCGCCGCGCACGAAGGGTTCCCGGAGGCGTGTCAGGAGGGACGGGTCGATTGCCGGGCAGTCGTTTTCGATCAGGATTTCGGAGCCTCTTCGCAGCACGATCCGGACGGGCGATCCGGGCGGGCTGTGGCTGAGGGCGTTTTCCAGCAGGTTGCGGAGCAGGATTCCGACGGCGTCGACGTCGCCGCGGACCGGGCCGGGGCTGGTTCCCTCTTCCGTGAAGACGAGCCGGCTGCTCTGATTCATCTCGTCGGAGAGAAGCCGGATGAGGGACCGCAGGCTGACGGCCTGTCCCTGGAGGGCGACGCCGGACGCGGCCCGCGACAGTTGCAGGAGCTTCTCTGTTGTGCGCGCGATGCGGCGCGCCTGGCGGACGATGGTGTCGGCGCTTTCAAAGTCGCTTGTTTCGATCAGTCTGGCGCGCAGAAGCTGGGCCTGCGCCATGAGCGAGGCGATGGGGTTGCGCAGTTCATGGGCGGCGTTGGCGGCGAATGCGCGTTCGGTGGCCAGCGCCATGGTCAGGCGCTCAAGCAGCGAGTTGACGGCGGTGTGAATCGTGAGGAGTTCCGGCGGCAGGTCGAGCGGCGGGACCGGGGAGAGATTGCTTCCGCTCCTGGTGCGGATTTCGGTCTGCAACTGTTCCATCGACCGCAGCGAGCGGCGGACGATCCAGTTCACGAGGAGCCAGATGACCGGCAGAAAGATGAGGGTTGGCAGGACGGAGATCAGGACGGCGCGCTGGACGGCTTCCTGACGGTGGAAGACCGGCTCGCCGACGAGGATGACGTGGCGGCCTGACTGGGAGGGTGTGACGTAGACCCGGAAATCCTGCCGGTCGTAAAAGCCGGCGGTCAGCGGAACGTCGAAAAGGTGGTCCGGCGCGTTCTGCGAGCGCAGGCCCAGATGGCCGTCACGGGTGGCGATCTGGTAGGCGAGCGTGCGGCGGTCGACATGCGGCAGCCGGGCGACGATGGCGGCTTCCTGGCCGGAAGCGTCGCCCGGCTGGCCGCTTCCCTGTTGCCCGCTTCCCTGCCGTTCTATGTCGGAGACGACGAATTCCAGCCGCTCGGCGACTTCCTGCAATGAATTGTCGAGACGTTCCGTCACCTCGAACCGGGTGAACGACGCCAGCAGCAGGCTGAGGACGGTCAGGGCGCCGACCACGACGACCAGGACGCTCGCGACGATGCGTGAGGCGAGGCTCCAGGACTTCATGCGGGGGATTTTCAAGGATCGGCTGCCGCTGACAGGGAGTATCCGCGTCCGCGCACTGTGCGGATGACGCCGGGGCCGATCTTTTTCCGCACGCGGCTGATGAAGACTTCGATGGCGTTGCTGCCGATTGTCTCGCCCATGCCGTAGAGCGCGTCCTCGATCCGCTCGCGGGAGCAGACGGCGCCTGGCCGGCGGGCGAGCAGTTCGACGACGGCCCATTCCCGCGCTGTCAGGTCGGCTTCCTGGCCGGCGCAGATGACGCGGCGGCGGGTCAGGTCAATTTCCGTCCCGCCCCGGCGAATGATATTTTCCGGCAGCGCGAGATAGCGCCGCGCGACCGCGTCGATCCGGGCGATCAGTTCGTCCAGGTCGTAGGGTTTGACGATGTAATCGTCGGCGCCGTCCGAGAGGCCGGCGATCCGGTCGCTGATCTGATCGAGCGCTGTTGTGATCAGCACGGCGACCGGTGACGGTGTGGCGCGGATTTCGCGCAGCAGGGTCCGTCCGTTTCCGTCGCGCAGGCCCAGATCCAGCAGCACGAAATCGTAGGCGGACGCGGCGAGCGCGGCCCGGGCATCGCTCAGTGTGGTGAACCAGTCCACTGCGTGTCCTGCCTGACGGACCCGCTCGGCGACGGCGGCTCCGAGTACTTTTTCGTCCTCGACGACCAGAATTTTCATGGGTGGTGTTTCATAGGGCTGTTTTGGGTTGGGTGGTTATGGTGTTTGCGAACATGGCTGGTCTGGGTGTGGGGATGCGGAAGGTCGGATTCTGCATGTGAAGCGCGAATATGAGACGGACGCCCGTATGGTGTTTTTTTTGCGAAGAGCCAGAGTGAAAGATCACGTAAGGCTCCAGTGACAGCCTTTCGAATAGGCCGGATACGCATATTTGCGTGTGCTCATGCTGCGGTGTCAGCGAACCTGAAATTTCCTGCCGGGCTCGCGGGAAATAATATATCTGAAAAACTATATTCTCAGAAGAACATTGCAGCAAATTCCATATGGAAGTCACGCCCATAAGACGTTTGCAATCACCATATAATATAGCATATTGCATATTTCCGGGCGTGAGTTTAGTACTCCGCCGTAGGCCCTGGCCTCTCGCCGTCCTGGCGATGAATCTCAAATTGCCGTCCGACACAATTTTCCTGATTCAACCACCACAAGATCACCCTTCGCAGAAGAAGCTCACCGTCATGCGCTCTCCGCAATATAGCAAATGCTATTTTTATAAGCACAGGCATTACGAAGGAAGGCCCGATCATCAATGCAACCGACCTCGTGCGGGTTCGCGCGCCATGTTGTTTTCCTGTGTCGCGCTAGGGTTAAGCTGGTTCGGCATGAACGCAGCGAAGGCTGATGGGACCGTAACGCAGGGTTCGGGCGCTGCGGCTGCGAAGCCTGTACAGGCGGTTCAGACTGTCGGGTCTGTGCGTCACCAGAACAGGAAAGCCGCGCGAACGGGCACCCCGTCCAAAAAGGCGGCCCCGGCCGACTCATCCGGCCCTGAGCACATCAATGTCGTTGGCCATCTCAATCGTGAGCGCGCGCGCATTTTCCCGGGGCTGGGGGCTGTCGATTACAACATCGACCAGCGCCAGATCGCCAGCACGCCCGGCGGACAGAACGCAGCTTTCAGCCAGATCCTTTTGCGTGTGCCTGGTGTCGTGCTCGACAGTTATGGAGAGGTCCATGTGCGCGGCGAGCACGGGGGTCTGACCTATCGCGTCAACGGCGTGCTCCTCCCCGAGGGGCTGAACGGCTTCGGGCAGGAACTGGACACGCGCATCATCCAGTCGGTGGACCTGCTGACCGGCACTCTGCCGGCCCAGTTCGGTTTCCGCACGGCCGGCGTGGTGGACGTGACCACCAAAACCGGCGACAGCCTGAAGCACAACCAGGTCTCGCTTTATGGCGGGAGCTACAACACGTTTGTTCCATCCGTGCAGCTTGGCGGACAACATGGAAAGCTGGACTACTTTACCACCCTGTCGTTCACCCGGAACAATATCGGCATCGAAAATCCCAGCGATACATTCCGGGCTGTTCATGATGTGACGGAGCAGGAAAAGGCTTTCTCCTACCTGTCTTACCATATCGATGATGTCAGTCGGGTGACGCTGCTGACCAGCGCGTCCTATGCGGATTTCGAGATTCCCAACTCGTTCAAGACGTTCGATGTGAACAGCCCGGACTATACGACCATTTATGATGTGGCCGGGGTGAATCCGCACGATCCGTCGATGCACTGGTCCAATCTTGATGATAGTCAGACGGAACAGAATTACTATGCGGTGCTCTCCTATCAGCGCACGACGGGCAAGCTGAATTTTCAGGCTTCCCCGTATTTCCGCTATGGCCGCATCGATTACACGCCGGATCGCGATCGGGACCTGATCTATCAGGGTGTTTCCGAGCATGAGGTCAATGACTTCACGACCGGCGGCATGCAGTTCGATCTGTCGTATGAAGTGGCTCCCCACCACACCTTGCGGGCCGGTCTTCTGGGGCAATACACATCCGAGCGGCTGGATACCAATACGCTGGCTTTTCCCGTCGATGGAGAAGGTAATCAGAGTTCGGATGTTCCGGTGCGCCTGATTGACAATACAGGAAACTGGTCGGTTGAGGCCGGAGCCTATATTCAGGACGAATACAAGATCACTCCTGACCTGACCTTCAATTACGGCATCCGTTATGACCGGTTCGCCTCATCTTTTGACAACGAGGAACAGCTGAGTCCACGTGCGAACATGGTCTGGAAACCGACACGGACCACGACCCTTCACATCGGCTATTCGCGCTATTTCGCGCCACCGTCGCCCCAGTATGTTTATTCTTCCACTCTGGAGCGGTTCGCAGGGACGACGAATGCCGCAGCCAGCATGGTCGACGACGCGACGAAGGTCGAAAAATCGCATTATGTGGACGGGGGTATTCTTCAGCGTGTTACGCCCGAGTTCCAGATTACCCTGGATGCCTATGCCAAATGGGCACATGGTCTGACTGATCTCGGTCAGTTTGGGCGTGCGGTGATCCTGGCGCCCTTCAGCTACAGGCGGGGACGGGTTTATGGCGCTGAATTTGGAAGCTCCTGGCGGCATGGCCCCTGGTCGGTGTTCGGGAATTTCTCCTATGTAAAAACGGCTGCCCGTGACATCAATTCGGCGCAATACCAGTTTCCGACGGACGAACTGGCTTATATCAGGTCTCATGCTATCCAGCTCGACCATCAGGGAGAATTTACCGCCACGGCCGGTGCCTCGTGGACCACGAAGCATGATATGGCCTATGTCGATTTCGTTTATGGCTATGGCCTGCGCAGCGGCTTTGCGAACCTTGAGAAAGAGCCGGAATACGACGTGTTCAACATCGGCTACCAGCATACTTTCACCAGGGTACCTTTCGGACACGACATCAGGGTGCGCGCCGATGTCGTCAATCTGTTCGATAAACGCTATCAGCTCAGGAACGGCAGCGGTGTCGGTATCTACCAGGCGCAGTATGGTCAGCGGCGCGGGACCTTTTTCTCCGTCGTTTCGGAGTTCTGATCTGCAATTTACCGGGGCAGTCGTAAGTTCGTACAACTTTGGACTGTCGGCTGCACAAAGACCTTGTATGTCGCCTGTGAAGGCGAAAGCAGCGGTATTTTAAAATGATATAATCCCCTGCTTTAACAGGCCGGGATCAAAGGGACTGCGTCGCTTTGTGGGTTCGGGGCGGTGCCCTGCAAAACAACCTCATCTGTATTTCCAAAGTATATAAACGCTTTTCATGAGCCGGTGTTCTCAGGCCAGCGTTCGTAGTCAGTTTTCTTGAGGCCGGTGGATGAGTCATGTGTGCTTTTCGCCTGACAGGCGGGCGTAGAATGTGGGCAGGAGCAGCAGGGTCAGGAGGGTTGAGGAGACCAGGCCGCCGATGACGACGCTGGCGAGTGGTCGTTCGACTTCGGCGCCGGCGCTGGCGGAGAAGGCCATCGGGAAGAAGCCGAGTGTTGCGACTGAGGCGGTGGCGATGACGGGGCGGAAGCGGGAGCGGGCGGCAGCGAAGGCGGCTTCCGCGGCGTCCATGCCGTCACGGTGGTACAGGCTGGTCTGACTCAGCAGCACGACGCCGTTCAGGATGGCGACGCCGAACAGGGCGATAAACCCGATGCCGGCGGCGATGCTGAACGGCAGGCCTCGTATGAAGAGCATGAACACGCCGCCGGTCGCGGCGGCGGGGAGGTTGACGAAGACGAGCGCGGCGGCTCTGGCGGAGCCGAGCGCGATCACGAGGAGGCCGAAGATCAGGCCGAGCGCGACCGGGACGACGATTTCGAGCCGGGCCATCGCGGATTGCAGGTTGCGAAACTGGCCGGCCCAGACGGTGCGGTAGCCATGCGGGATCGCCACGGCGCGGGTGACGGCTTTCTGCGCGTCGGCGACGAAGGAGCTGACATCGCGGCCGCGGACATTGGCCTGGACCGTGATGCGTCGCCGCAGCGCGTCCCGGTCGATGCGTGGCGGGCCGTCCACGCTGGCGATCGTTGCGACCTGGGACAGCAGCACCCAGCCGCGTCCGTCCATTCTGCGGATCTGGAGGCGTCCGATACGATCCGGGGACGAGACTGACGCCGGATCGAGACGGACTTCGGTCGGGATGATGGCGTTGTCCACGATGACCGGCCGGCCGATATGGCCGCCCACGGCCTCGATCTCCGCCAGGATCGACGGTACGGCCACGCCGAGGCGGGCGGCGGCGTCGCGGTTAATGTCGATGCGGAGAAAGGGCATGGTTCCGTCGCCCTGGACCTGGACGTCGGCGGCTCCGGGGACGCCACGCAGCACGCTGGCGGTTTTGGTGGCCAGACGGGAAAGTTCTGTCAGATCGTCGCCATAGATCGACACGGCGAGCTGCGTGCGCACGCCTGAGAGCAGGTCGTCCATCCGCATCTGGATCGGCTGGGACCATGAGTAATCCGCGTCGGGCAGTTCGCTGGTCAGGGCCGCGTTCATTGCTCTGACCAGAGCTGCCTGGCTGGATGCGGTGCGCCACTCGCTCCGGGGTTTCAGCAGAATGAAGCTGTCGGTTTCGTAGGTCCCCATGGGGTCGGTCGGGATGGCGGCGGTGCCTGTATTGCTGACGATGGTGGCGACTTCCGGGAAGCGGCGGATGATCCGTTCTTCCTGTGTTACGTCCTTCAGAACCGTGTCCAGGGAGGCGGCGGGCAGACGCACGGATGTCGCTACCAGCGAGCCTTCTTCAAGCTGGGGCACGAATTCGCCGCCCAGACGGCTGGCGAGGATGCCGGCGACGAGGACGGTTATGGCCATGACGATCGCCAGGCGCGTGCTGTGCGGGCGGCTCCATTCCAGCGCCCGTTCGTAATATCGCCGGAGGAAGCGGACCGGCCGGGTTTCCCGGTCTGTCGGGCTGCGGCGGAGCAGCAGCGCGGCGACAAGCGGTACGCCGATAAATCCGTAAGCCAGCGAGGCCAGCAGCGCCATGATGACGGTCTGGGCCATCGGGCGGAACATCCTGCCTTCGACGCCCTGCAGGGTGAGAATGGGCAGATAGACCATGATGATGACGGCGATGGCGAATGTGACGGGCCGGGCGACGGTGCGCACGGTTGCGGAGGCGAGAATCTGCAGCGATTGGGGATCGCGGTTGTCTCTGCGCTCCGTCATCAGATGTTCGACGATCACGAGCGAGCTGTCGACGATCATGCCGAAATCGATGGCGCCGAGGCTCAGGAGATTGGCCGATACGCCGAACAGTCTCATGCCGGCCATCGCCGCGACGAGGGAGACGGGGATGACGCTTACGATGGCCAGCGCGGCCCGCCAGTCGCCCAGGACGACCACCAGCACGAGCAGCACCAGGGCGGCGCCGATGAGCAGGTTTTCCCTGATTGTCGCGACGGTCTCGTCGGTCAGTGTCGAGCGGCTGTAGAACGGGTCGAGGGTGATTCCGGCCGGGAGCGCCTGACGGATCGCGGGGAGTGCCGCGCGGATGCCGGCGAGGGTGGCGTTTGAGCTTGCGCCGATCTGCATCAGCACGGCGCCGTTGACGATCTCGCCTTTTCCGTCCCGCGTGACCGCGCCGAGCCGCATCCGTGCGGCCCGTGAGACGGTTCCGAGGTCGCGCAGGCGCACGACATGGCCGTCCTGGCCGAATTTCACCGGAACGGCGCCGAATTCGTCCAGCGTTTCGACCAGGGCCCGGCCGACGACGACCTGGCTTTCGGCCTGATGGGTGATCCATCCGCCGCCGGAGGCTGCGTTGTTGTCGGTGATCGCGCGGTCGATTTCCTCGATGGTGACGTCATAGGCGCGCAGACGGGCGGGGTTGAGGGAGATCCGGAAGGTTTCCTCGGCGCCGCCATTGACGTTGACGTCGGCGACTCCCGGCACGAGCCGGAGCATGGGGGCGACGGTCCATGTCATGAGGCGGTTCAGGGCCGTGGGGGAGTATCCCGGTCCTCTGATTTCCATCTGCATGATCTCGCCCATTCCGGTCGCGCGCGGTCCCATCAGGACTGTGGCGTCCGGAACGGAGATCGCCGCCCGGGCGGCCGGCAGGCGCTCGGCCACGCGGGTCCGGTCGAGATCGATGTCGGTACTGTCGGCGAACTGCATATAGATAGCCGAGATGCCGGTTCGCGAGACGGAGCGCAGATCGAGCGTGCCGGGTATTCCGGCCAGAGCGGCCTCGAGGGGCAATGTGATGAGTTTTTCGACTTCCTCCGTCGCCAGTCCTGGTGTGGAAACCGAGATCATCACCTGCTTCGGCGAAATATCGGGCACCGGCTCCACCGGCAGGCCTGGGATGAGGGTGATTCCGACGATCATCAGGGCGAGGATGAGGGCGAGGACGACGAACCGGTTCTGGCGGATTGTCTCGAGCATATGGCGCGCGGTCAGTTCTGGTCGCTGTCGGCCATCAGGGCGATGGATTTCAGGGCGAAGCTGCCGTCCGTGACCACGTGATCGCCGGGGGCGACCGCGCCCTGTACGATTGCGGCGTCATCGGTTTGCAGGAGGATCTTCACGGCGCGGGGCACGAAGGTTTCCGGGCCTGTCCGGACAAAGATGACGTCCTGACTGCCCATATGTCCGAGGGCGGCGGCGGGAACGCGGAGGCCTTCCGCTTCCCGTGTGGTATCGAGTGTGGCGTCCAGCATCGTGCCCAGGCGCAGGATGGCCGGACCGGACTCAGTGCCGGAGTTTGCGACGCCGATAACGTGGATGAGGCCGGTCGCCGGGTTTGCGATGGCGTCGATGGTTGTAATCCTGGTCACGACCGGGGCACTTTCCGTATCTCCGGACCGTCGCAGGCGCATCAGATTGCCGACGGCGATCCGCGACGCATCTTCAGGGCGGATATCGGCGACGACCCAGACCGAGGACAGATCGACGACTTCGAGGACCACGGTCTGCGGCCCGATATCGGTTGCGATACCGGCTGTGACCGACCGGACCACGCCATCCACGGGTGAGATCAGCGCCGAATCTTCCTCATGTTCGACCCGCTCCGTCGGGGAGTTGAACTCCTCCTGCAGACGATGGGTGATCATTCCGATATCGGCCTCGCGCGCGATTACGGTTTCTCCGGCCTGCGCGGCGACGGCCTGCCGGCGCCGGACCTCGCCGGTGGAGAGCGCGCCGCCGGACAGGGCGCGTCCGCGCTGCAGGGCCAGACGCGCATCCGCCTGTGCGGCCTGAGCGGCGCTGAGGCCGGCGCGGGCCTGCTGTTCCTGCATGGCCAGGATATGGAGGGAGTGATCGACATAGGTCATCAGGGTCTGGTTGCGCCGCACCATCTGGCCTGGCGTGACCAGCACGCTCAGGACCTTGCCTTCTCCGGCGGGGCGGATGGCGACCGACCGGGCGGTATCGACATCCACGCGGGCCATGGCGGAGAGCGTTTCGCGCAGGCGGCCTGTCTGCGCCGTGACGGTCTGGACATTTTCGTTGGCCTGAGCGGTGGCGCTCATATGGATGCTGTCCGGCAGGGCCGCGCGGGCGGAGCCGATGGCCAGGAATGCCGTGGGGAGCAGCCAGGCGAGGTGCATCAGTCCGCTGTTTCTCACGGTGTGGCTCCGCTGGAGATGAGGAGCCGGATCACCGCGCTGTGCCAGGCGATGCCGGCGGCGTCGCGGGCCTGGCAGGCAGTGAGTGCGGCCTGGCGCGCGCGGAGAAGTTCCGGGACGGCTGTTTCTCCGATCTGCCAGGCCCGCATCAGCTGGTGCTCGCGGTCGGACTGGGACGCGCACTGCATCCGCGCATCGTTCAGGACGGTGACGGATGTCCGCAGGCGGTTGAGCGTGTGGGTATATTCGTCGGTCACGATCCGGCGCGCCTGGAGGAGATCGCGTTCCGCGTTGGCCTGCACGCGGACTTTCTGCATGAGCTGTGGCGTATACTGGGCTTCGCTGGGAAGCTGCACGGTCATCTGGACGCCGACGGATGTGTCCCACAGCGCTTCGTACTGCTTCTGGCGGATGACCTGGATGCCGGCTGTGGGCTGGGGCATCCAGGAACGGCGCGTGACTTCAAGGGATGCGCCGGCGGCTTTTTCGACTGCATCGGCGTAAAGAACCCGTGGGTCGCGCGCAGCCGCGAGTTCCGCCTGGGGCCTGCCTGCCCGGGCGAGATCGCGGCCGTCGATGCTTTCGAGATCGGGCAGTGTTTCCACTCCGGTCATTCTGACGAGATCGGCGCGCAGTCCGGCGATCCGCTCTTCGGATTCGGCGCGCCTCTGGCTGACATCGTTGAAGAAGCCCAGAACCGCGTCGTGATCGGCGCGTCCTTCCTCTCCGGCGGCGAGGGCGCGGGTGGACTGGGAGAGCATGTCGTTCGCGGCCTGCTGTTCGGCGTCCAGGGTTGCGAGCTGATACTGCTCGGTCGCGGCGCGGGTCGCGATATCGAGGAGCTGCATGGCGAGGGCCATGCGTTCCATTGTGAGATTGGCGCGGGCGACGTCCATGTCGGCGAGGGCGTTGCGTTCGGTCGCGGTTCCCTGTCCCGGCAGCCAGAACGGGACGGAGAGCTGTCCCTGATAGGTGGTGTAGCCCTGGTTGCTGCCGATGAAGTGGTCATCGAGATACTGGGCGTTGATGATGGCGCCGGCCGGGAACCAGGCGCGGGCGGCCTCTGCTTCGGAGGCGGCGGATTTTTCGGCGACGTGGATGGCCTGCCGTGCGGGATCGCGGGTCCATGCGGCACGGACGGCGTCGTGGAACGACCAGGAGGCGGCGCTGGCGGCTGTCGGGCAGATCAGCGTGGCGGACAGCAGGAGGAGGCGGAGTCCGTGTGCGAGGCGGTGGTGCTGCGGTGACACGGGCGGCGCTGTCTGGCCGGTGGACGGGGCCTGACCAGTGGACGGGGTCTGGCGGGCGGATGCGGAGAGGCGGCGGGCCGGCATGTCGGGAGCGGATCTGTGGCGCCGGAAAAGTGCTGCTCCCTGTCTGATTCGTTTCATTATCGTCAACTGCTGCCCTGACTTACTGACGCCGGACCGGGGTAGCAGATTTAGCTTACAGCACCCTGAACGGCGGAACGGAGCATGGGAGATGTCCGCTCTCCTTCTGCGGCGGCCCTCCTGTGGCGGCGGCGGAGTGAGGCGGGGCCGGGTGTGGTGTGCCTGAAGGTCGGCTGCCCGAACTCAGGCTGCCCGAACTGATTGAGTGCAGTTCAGGACGGGTGAAATTCAGCGCTTATTGTCGTCGGGCAGGCCCATCCATCGGGGGTGCCTGTGTTCGACCCAGGACAGGGCGTGATTGCAGGCTCGTCTCAGCGGCGGGATGTCTTCCGCGAGGAGGAGCAGGCCGAGAGGGAGCATCCACAGGCCGAGGACGGGCAGGAAGGAGAAAATTCCGCCGACCGTCAGGGCGGCTCCGGCGGGGATGCGGGCGAGGCGGGAGCCGGGGCGGCGGAGCCAGCGGATTGTGGCTGGGGCTCTGGTGCCGGGCAGGCGGCGGATGAGGAGTTCGATCCGTCGCTCGCGTTCGGCCTCGCGGATTTCGGGGGTTTCGGCTGAGGTCATTCCGGCACGGCTTTCTGATTATTCATGATTATGCAGGTCCTCGAACGGAATGGGGCGGGCGACGCGCTGGTTGATGTCGGGTGTAAGGCGGTGGGAGACGGGTGGGAAGGCCCGGGAGCGGCATTCGGTCCAGTCGCAGAGGTGGCAGGAGATGCCGATCGGGGTTGGTCGTGCGTTCAGGTTGAGGCGGTCGGAATAGACGACCTCCCCTGCCCTTTCGATGGCGCAGCCGATGGCGACGACGTGGACGGGGCGGGCGTCGCCCCAGCGGGAGACGGTGCCGGCCTGGGTGCGGGCGACGGAGAGGAAGGTCATGCCGCTGGCGAAGGCGGCGACCTGGGTGTGGATTTCGCCGGGTCCGGAAAAGGCGGTGCAGGCGTTCCACTGCGGGCAGGGGTTGCCCTGTCTCGGGATGGGGAAGCCGCAGGCGGAGAAGCTTTTGGTGATGTTGCCGGCGGGGTCGTTGCGGACGAAGAAGAACGGGACGCCGCGTTCGCCGGGGCGTTGCAGGCTGGCGACGCGCTGGGCGGCCTGCTGAAAGGAAACACCGAAGCGGAAGCTGAGAAGTTCCAGATCGTAGCGGCAGGCGGTGGCGGCGTTCAGGAACGCGGTATAGGGCATCAGCAGGGCGGCGGCGGTGTAGTTGGTCAGACCGATATGCAGGAAGGTCCGGGCTTCTTCCGAGCTGGGGTCTTCTTCGCGGATGAGGTTTTCGATGGTGTCCCTTGCCTCGAACAGCATGAGCTGGAAGGCCATCTGGAAGCCGCGGCTGCCGCGGGGCAGGAGATCGGAAAGGACGAGTGTTTTCGAGGAAGGATCGTAACGGCGCAGCACGTCGTCCACGGGCAGGACCTGGACGATGACGCCGTGGCGCTGGCGCAGGCGGGTGGCGAGGGCGTGGTTGACCTCGGACTGGGGCAGCGTTTCGCCGGGGCGGAAGCCGATGTCGCGGGCGATGTCGCGGCGGATGGTGTCGGCGATCTCTTCGAGAACGGGGAAATGGTTCATCCGCTCGTCGTAGATGCGGCGGACTTCGTCCTGCGGCAGGATGAGGCGGCGGCCACCTGGCAGGGCCATGCCTTCGGCGTCGTGGCGGGCGGCGCGCCAGGCCTGGTGCAGGGTCAGTACGGCGCGGGCCACGGCGGGCTGGGCGGCGAGGACGGTGATTTCCTGGGCGGCGTTATCCATGTCCGTGCCGAGTTCGGGGTCGGACAGGGCTTCGCGCAGCAGGGCTTCGAGTTTCTGTTCCTGGGTGCCGGACAGGGCTTCGATGCTGACGTCGAGGGTCTGGGTGAATTTGATCAGCAGCGCGGCGGTGACGCTGCGCTGGTCGTGTTCGATGAGGTTGAGGTAGCTGGCGGAAATGCCGAGGCGGGCTGCCAGGGTCTGCTGGGACAGGTTTCTTTCCTGCCGGAGCCTGCGGACGACGCGGCCGATCCGCGTGGCGGACGATGTGGTCATGACAGGATTTACAAATAAAGCGGAATTTTTGTAAAGCTGTTTACAACATTCATCTGAGGTTATTCCTTTTATGTGGAAGTAATTCCGGTTGTCATCTTAACTGAGAACATGACGAATCAGAAGGGAGACTTCACCATGTCACTTCAGGCCATTGAAGACCGGATGAACGATCAGGCGCGTTTCGCCGGTATTCGCCGCGACTACACCGCCCGCGATGTGGCGCGGCTGGCGGGGTCGTTCACGATTGAACACACCATTGCACGGATGGGTTCCGAACGTCTCTGGAAGCTTTTGCATGAGGAGCCTTATATCAATTCGCTCGGCGCGCTGACCGGCAACCAGGCGATGCAGCAGGTCAAGGCGGGGCTGAAGGCGATTTATCTCTCCGGCTGGCAGGTGGCGGCGGATGCGAACCTGGCGGGCGAGATGTATCCCGATCAGTCGCTGTATCCGGCGAATTCGGTTCCGAACGTTGTGAAGCGGATCAACAACGCGCTGCGCCGCTGTGATGAGATTGCGACTCTTGAAGGGGACCGCAACCAGTACTGGATGGCGCCGATCGTGGCGGATGCGGAGGCGGGTTTCGGCGGATCGCTGAACGTGTTCGAGCTGATGCGGGCGATGATCGCGGCGGGAGCGGCCGGGGTTCACTATGAGGATCAGCTCGCGTCCGAGAAAAAGTGCGGGCATCTGGGCGGGAAGGTTCTGATTCCGATTTCGCAGCATATCCGTTCGCTGAACGCGGCGCGGCTGGCGGCGGATGTGGAAGGGGTTCCGACGGTTCTGGTCTGTCGCACGGACGCGCATTCGGCACAGCTGCTGACGGCGGATGTGGATGAGCGGGATCGTCCGTTCCTTTCGGGCGAGCGGACTTCGGAGGGCTTTTTCCGGATTAAGGAAGGTCTGGGCGTGGAGTATGCGATTGCGCGGTCTCTCGCCTATGCGCCTTATGCCGATCTTCTGTGGTGGGAGACGTCCGAGCCGAACCTTGAGGAGGCGACGCAGTTCGCGGAGGCCATTCACAAGGAGTTTCCGGGCAAGCTGCTGGCTTATAACTGCTCGCCGTCCTTCAACTGGAAGAAGAAGCTGTCTGAGTCGGAAATCGCCAGTTACCAGAAGAAGCTTGGCGAACTTGGCTACAAATTCCAGTTCGTCACGCTGGCGGGCTTCCATGCGCTGAACTACTCGATGTTCAGACTGGCGCACGGGTATGCCGAGCGGGGCATGGCGGCTTATTCCGAGCTGCAGCAGGCGGAGTTCGCGGCGGAGGTCGATGGCTACACGGCGACGCGGCATCAGCGGGAGGTCGGCACGGGCTGGTTCGACGCGGTGGCGACGATTGCGAGCGGCGGTCAGTCCTCGACGACGGCGATGCATGGTTCGACGGAGCACGATCAGTTCCACGACGACAGCATTGCGTTCGGCAAGGACAAGGCGCCGGCGTAAAGTTTCCGACACGCTTCATTCTTCTCTGTGCATCCGGGAACCGGTCTGCCTTCGGGCGGGCCGGATACCCTTTCCTTTATCGCTCTCTCCGGTTTCCGCACCGGGACGGCGCTCTGACCCAGGAGACACGACATGACATCGCGTATCCAGATCGAGTCCATCGGCGTCGATCGCACACTGCATCAATTCGTCAATTCCGAGATTCTGCCGGGAACGGACATTTCTCCGCTGACATTCTGGAGCGGGCTGTCCGCGCTGGTGGAGGAGTTCGGGCCGAAGGTCGGCCATGCGCTGGAGCAGCGGAACCGGCTGCAGGCGGCGATCGATGGTTTTCTGCTTGAGAATGGCAATCCGGACGCGGAGACGCAGACGCGGTTTCTGCGGGATATCGGATATATTGAGGATGTGCCTTCCGCTTTCGGTGTGACGTCGCCGGATGTGGACCCGGAGATCGCGCAGGTGGCGGGGCCGCAGCTTGTGGTGCCGGTCAACAATGCGCGTTATGCGCTGAACGCGGCGAATGCGCGCTGGGGCAGTCTGTATGACGCGTTCTACGGCACGGATGCGATTTCGCAGGTCGATCCGTTCGCGCCGGGAACGGGCTATAACGCGATGCGCGGACGGGCAGTGGTGCGGCGGGTGCGGCTGTTTCTCGATGAGACGGTGCCGCTGCTGATCGGCAGTCATATGGATGTCACGCAGTATTATGTGCATCATGGCGAACTGCACGCGAAGCTGGAATGCGGGCGGACGACGGGGCTGCGGCATCCGACTCAGTTCGCCGGATTCCAGGGGGCGCCCCGCGATCCGCGGGCGGTTCTGCTGAGCAACCGGGGGCTGCATATCGAGCTTCGGTTCGACCGGGAGAGTGTGGTTGGCGGCGCCGATCTGGCCGGGATCAGCGATGTGCTGATGGAGTCCGCGCTGAGCACGATCATGGATTGTGAGGACAGCGTTGCGGCCGTGGATGTGGCGGACAAGATTCTTGTTTACCGCAACTGGCTCGGTCTGATGCGGGGCACGCTGACGGCGGCGATTCCGCGGGCCGGGACGGTGACGACGCGGCAGCTTGCGAAGGACCGGCGTTACACGGCGCCGGACGGGTCCGCCGTGACGGTGCCGGGGCGGAGCCTGCTGCTGGTGCGGACTGTCGGGCATCACATGTTCACGGATGCGGTGGTCGATGCGGACGGGCGCGATATTCCGGAGGGGATTCTGGACGCGGCGATTCTGGCGGTGACGGCGCTGCATGATCTGCGGGGCAACAGTCCGGTGCGGAACAGCCGGACGGGGTCGGTCTACATTGTGCGGCCGAAGATGCACGGATCGCGGGAAGTGGCGCTGTCCGACGCGATTTTCGCGCGGATCGAGGACATGCTTTCGCTTGAGCGCAACACGATCAAGATGGGAATCATGGACGAGGAGCGGCGCACGAGCGTCAATCTGGCGGCGTGTATTCATGCGGCGCGCGAGCGGGCGTTCTTCATCAACACCGGGTTCCTCGACCGGACGGGCGACGAGATTCACACCTGCATGAAGGCGGGGCCGGTGGTTCGCAAGGGCGACATGAAGAACACAGCGTGGATCCGGGCTTATGAGCAGCGCAATGTTGCGATCGGGCTGGCCTGCGGGCTGAGGATCGGGCCGGACGGGCATGGTCAGATCGGCAAGGGCATGTGGGCGATGCCGGACCGGATGGCCGACATGCTCGACCAGAAGGGCGCTCAGCCACGGGCCGGGGCGAGCACGGCGTGGGTCCCCTCCCCGACCGCCGCGACGCTGCATGCGCTGCATTACCACATGGTGGATGTCGGCCAGGTGCAGCAGGATCTGAGTCACCGGGCGCCGGCGCCGCTGGATGAGCTGCTGACCATGCCGCTGGCGCCTGACGGGCACTGGTCGGAGGAGGAGATCGCGGCCGAGCTGGACACGAATCTTCAGAGCATTCTCGGTTATGTGGCGCGCTGGGTGGATATGGGGGTTGGCTGCTCGAAGGTGCCGGATCTGAACAATGTCGGGCTGATGGAGGACCGGGCGACGTTGCGGATTTCGTCGCAGCATGTGGCGAACTGGCTGATGCATGGCATTGTCAGCGAGACGCAGGTTGAGATGGCGCTGGCGCGGATGGCGCGGGTTGTGGACGAGCAGAACCGGGATGAGCCGGGCTATGTGGCGTTGTCCACGCATCAGGACGGGCCGGCTTTCATGGCGGCGCATGATCTGGTGTTCGGGGGTGCGCTGCAGGCGAATGGCTACACCGAGAGCATTCTGCACAAGCGGCGGCGCGAGGCGAAGGTTCGTCATAATCTCGAGGATGTTTCGTATCCTGAACTCGAACTCGCGGAGGGCTGAGAGGGGATGCGTTCCGGCCGGCCGTTTGTGCCGGCCGGGATTCTGTCAGTCGCGTGATAGTGGTTTGCGTCCTGTCTGGTCTGAGGGCCAGATGGGCGTTTCTGTTCAGATTCAGTGAAAATGACCTATGCCGGAAGCATTTTTTACTCTGCTGGTTTTTCAGCTCATCGGAACGGCGGTGCAGGCGGCGCTGAACCTTCCCGTGCCGGGGCCGGTCATCGGGATGTTTCTGCTTGCGGCTCTGCTGATCTGGCGCAAAGGGCGGGGGCTTCGTAAAGGCGGTGCCGGTTCGCTTTCCGGAACTGTGGAGGCCGGAGAGACATCGGCCTCTCCGGCACTTACGGCTCTGTCGCGGACGCTGATCGCCTGTCTCGGGCTTTTGTTTGTGCCAGCGGGTGTGGGGATTGTGACGGAACTGCCTGTGCTCTCGGAAAATGCTTTGCCGATTGCGGTGGCGTTGTTCGGTTCGACCATTCTCGGTCTTCTGGTGACGGCTTTTGTCATGCATCGCGCGGCCAGTGGTGGTGGCGCTGCTGAAAAACTGCCTGATACCGGCGGACAGGTGCTGTGATGGCGGGCGACTGGATTTCCGGGCCGGTTCATCGGCTTTATGTTCATACGTTCGGAACGCCGGGGACCGAATCCCTGTTCTGGCTTTGTGTTACGCTGGCGGTGTTCGGGCTGGGCATGAGGCTGCAGATCCGTCTGGGACGGGCTCCGTGGGCTAATCCGGTGTTGTTTTCCATTGTTCTGGTTGCGGCGGGGCTGTTTGTGACCGGAACGCCTTACAGCACCTATTTTCAGAGCGTTCATATCATTAATTTCCTGCTGGGGCCGGCGACGGTTGCGCTTGCCATTCCACTGGCGGACTCGATCAGGCTGGTGACGAGAAGTCTGCCGTCGATGACGCTTGCTCTGCTTGCGGGGTCTGTGACCTCGGTTGTGAGTGGTGTTGCTCTTGTGCTGCTCTTTGGCGGCAGTCACGAGGTTGCGCTGTCGATGGCGCCGAAAGCGGTGACGACGCCGATTGCTATCGCCATTACGGTTCAGGCTGGCGGCATCCCGGCTTTGACGGCGGCATTTGCCATTCTTGGCGGGATTATCGCGGCGATGACCGGTGAAACGACGTTACGCCGTCTTGGCATTACGGACTGGCGCGCGCATGGGCTGGCCGCCGGCATTGCGGGAAGTGGCATTGCGGCGGCGCAGGTGGCGCAGAGAGATCCGGTGGGGGCCGCGTTTGCTGCGCTGGGGATCGGGCTGAACGGGCTGGTGACGGCGATTCTGGTTCCGGTGCTTTTGCATTTTCTGCCGGGGTGAGCGGGGGTTTCTGTGATCTGGCGTTGCGGAAGGCGGGATCTGTCCCGATGTCAGGATGAGATCGTGGCGGCCGCTCTGGTGGAATTTCCGGAGAGCAGTGCCGTTGCTGGTTTTAAGGAATATGGTGTGCAGATTGTCGTTTGCCGGCATCCGGGATGCCAGCCGATTGTCATGTAATCAGAGAACGTGAAATGCTGTGATCTGATCTAAATTTTTCTGTACGTTCTGATATCCCGGTGCAGAATCAATGTGGATCACCAGATCGCTGTAAATAACTCCGGGTGTATAAAATCAGCTTTAATCAGAAACGACTACACGATTTCTTCCGGCTCGTTTTCCTTTGTAGAGGGCGCGATCTGCGCGTCCGACCAGACTTGCGGGAGTGTCTCCCGGGGACAGGAACGCCAGTCCGATACTGCTGGTGGCAATGATTGTATTTGAATCGAATTTGATGGGCAGGCACAGGATACGATGGATAGCATTGGTCTCTTCAATAATATCTTCCATAGTGCGAACGACAGGAAACACGACGATCAGCTCTTCCCCGCCGTAACGTCCCGTAATGACGCCTGCGGACGATGTCTGGCGCAGACGTAATCCGTATTGTTCCAGAACGAAGTCTCCTGCCTGGTGGCCAAAGGTATCGTTTATTAATTTGAAATGGTCGATATCGATAAGAGCGACCGCCAGGATCTCGTTCGGAGCAAGAGCGGAGACCAGATAGGACAATTCGTCGAATATTGTCCTGCGGTTTAACAGCCCGGTTAAGCTGTCAATTCGGGATTGCTGGCGTAACTGAGTCTGAACTTCTTCCATAACACGCGTTCTGTCCCGAACGGCTTTGTCTATATTCTTTTTTCTTACGGAAATGTACCACCTGTATGTCGCGCCGGCTGCGATAAATACGATGATACTTCCGATTGAGAGCCAGCTCAGGAGCCCTGAGGAACGCCCCGTATTTCCTGCCGGATGAGCGACGAGATGAGCCGGGCTGGAAACTCTGTTATTGACCGGATCTATGGCCTGAACGTCAAAGGAGATTTTATTTTTATCGAAGTTTAAATATTTCGCTTCTGATGAATTGACTGTGTGGGGCTCTTTATCGATTCCGTATAATATATACTTATATCTTATGTATTCATTGTCTAAAAACGTAGGAGACGCAAACCTGATATTTAAGTCTCTTTCATTTTCAGGCCAGACTCTTGGAATGCCCCGGATGTCTGCTGAGCCAAGATAAGCTGATATTATGCAGGTATGTAATTCAGGCAAAGGAGGCAGCGCATACGCGCCGGTAAAGCGGGAAAACCCGTTATCGGTGCCAAACCACATGGAGCCGTCATCATCTTCGCTTATTGCTCCGTATGAGATCTGATTCGATATAAGTCCCGAGGCGACATCGAAATGACGCCAGCCGCCGGAGGTTAAGACATCAAGTCCCTTCGTGCTGCCTGCCCACAGCCAGCCCCGGCTGTCCCGAAACAGCGATGTTATCTCGTCGGTGTCGTGGAGATCATCTGGTGAAGATGCTGACAGAGTTCCGTTTTCTGAAATCTCGATTTTCCGGAGGCCGCCTCTTACGCCGGCAATCCAGATGTCATTTGTCATGGTTACCGCAACGGATCGTCCCTCCCCTATTCCCAGGTCAGGGATATTCAGTTTTGGTTCAAAGTAATCTTCTCCTGATTTCTGACGGAACAGCACATTGTCGGTCAGCGCCAGAAGTCTGCCGAACTGGTCGAACTGAAGGTCATTGACCCGACGGTCGTTCAGCGCAATGGCTTTGGGCAGACGGGCTGTCGGGTGAAGAGGTTCATCCAGACGGACGATGCCCTGAGCCGTGCCAATCCATAATCGTCCGCCGCTGTCCAGCGCCAGCGCTCCGGTCAGCGGGGCCTGAGACGGCAGGCTGACTGTTTTTCCTGTTCCCGGATCAATGCGGAAAAGGGCGGACCCTTTGCCGGCCGCCCAGATTGCTCCGTCTCCCGTGCGAAGGAGGGATCTGGCGTCGATATCGTAATGTTCCGGCTTTTCGCCTGCGGTTTCGTTATTACGAAAGGCGTTGTAGCGAAATAAGCCCTTTGAGGTGGCGAGCCATAATGCGCCAGAGCTGTCGCGCCGGACTGCTGAAATCCGGCCGGAAGGAAATCCGCGGTCAGATCCGTAGCTTTCCCAGGAGGGAAATCCCGCAAGCCGCATGATTCCCTGTTCGGGGCGCGCAAGCCAGACTCCTTCTTCCCGGTCAACGAAAGCGGCTGAAATCTGACTGATGTTATACTTCGATAAAAATTCAGCCGGTTTCCATTGTCCTGTGGGGGTGCGGATCAGTAATGTATTTTCACCCTGGGTCAGGATTGTGCCGTTGCGTGTTGCCACGAGAAAAATTCGGGACGCCGGGGATGTGGAAAATGTGCCGGGAATGGTTTCGGCGTTAATTTCATTGTCGGCGTGAATCTGCACGAGGCGATCCGCGCTGCGCGCGAACAGCGTTCCGTCCGGAGCGACCGCGAGAGCCAGCCATGTGTCTGCCGGCACACCTTCATGGGTTCCAAATCTGGTCGTGGCGCCGTCTTTGTGGCGGCAAAGCGCTGAGCCGCACGCGGCCCACAGCATATCGCCGGCTGATGCGAGAGCGTGAAGAGGCTGCGTCGTAAGCGGGTCGCCCGGAGGAACCGGTCCGTCTTTTCTTTCATCGACAAACCGCTCCGTGACGGGCGGCTTTTCGCCTTCGGGATGGATGCGCCACAGACCTCCGCCCTGGGCGGGTCCCTCCCCTGCCAGAACGATGAAATCTTTACCTGACAGGGAAAATTGCGGGTTTCCCTGGATTTGCAGCGGGACTTTTCGGAAGGAAAGACCGGAACGCAGCCACAGGGTCTGTCCGGCCTGAACAAGCAGATTTCCGTCGGCTCCGCCCGCGAGAGCGGTGACGTGCGAAAAAGGCGTCTCACTTCCGCTGTCTGCGCGGGTAAATTCGCCGCCGGAGCTGACATACAGACCGGTTTCCGTGCCGGCATAAAAAAAGCCGTTACTGTCCTGGGCGAACGCGTTGACTGAGGCGCTGCCCGCGCCGGCCTGACCATCGAACAGGCGCATTGTCTGCGCGTGAAGGTCGGAGAAAAAGAGAGCTGAGCCGATAAGGCAGAGAGACAGAAAAGAAGAAAACTTGGGTGAAGCCGGAAACAGGCGGGTGCGGGCGGAGAAGCGATTAATTTCTTCTTTATTTTTTGTAAAATACTGAAAATAACAGCGATTTTTATCTGAATTTCGCACGACGTCTTCGTACTGCCTTTAATGAAATGCAGCCGTTATTATAAAGAGGCCCTGTTATCAGATTATTAATTGCAGAAAACGCATTCCACGCGGGGCCGCAATACCGGTCGCGTGGATTAAATGCCTTCCGACGCAAGCCGGGCGGCGAGGTCGTCCTGGATCAGGGCGTCGACGATATCGTCGATCTCGCCGAGCATGATCCGGTCGAGCTTGTGAAGGGTCAGGCCGATCCTGTGATCCGTGACACGTCCCTGCGGAAAATTATAAGTGCGAATTCTTTCTGACCGGTCTCCGGTGCCGACCTGTGATTTCCTGTCGGCGGCGCGGGTCGCATGCAGGCTTGCCCGTTTCTGCTCGAAGAGCCGGGCGCGCAGGATCTTCATGGCTTTGGCGCGGTTTTTGTGCTGGCTTTTCTCTTCCTGCATGGCCACCACGACGCCGGTGGGGAGATGCGTTATCCGTACGGCGCTTTCTGTCTTGTTGACATGCTGTCCTCCGGCTCCGGAGGCGCGATAGACGTCTATTCTCAGATCGCCCTCATCAATCTGGACATCGACTTCTTCCGCTTCCGGCAGCACGGCGACCGTCACTGTCGAGGTGTGGATGCGTCCCTGGCTTTCTGTCGTCGGAACACGCTGAACGCGATGAACGCCGGATTCATATTTGAGTCTCGCAAACACGCCGCGCCCGGTGATTGTGGCGATTCCTTCGCGGAGTCCGCCCAGTTCACTTTCGTCGTATTCCATTAATTCGAATCGCCAGCCGTGCAGATCGGCGTAGCGGCGGTAGACGTTGAACAGTTCGGCCGCGAACAGGGCCGCTTCGTCGCCTCCGGCCGCGGGGCGGATTTCAAGAATTGCGCTGCGGTCGTCTGCTGCGTCATGCGGCAGCATGGCCATGCGGACTTCCTGCCGCAAAAGCGGAATCCGTTCCCGGAGCGCCCGGAGCTCAGCTTCGGCGAGGAGTTTCATTTCGGGGTCGGCAAGCAGATGCTCGGCTTCCCGTTCCTCCGTCTGCGCGGTGCGTAATTCGTTAATGCGCTGTACGAGAGGTTCCAGTTCGGCATATTCACGTGACGCCCGGGTGAAGTCCTCTCCGGTGATGCCGCTGGCCAGAAGCGCTTCAATTTCCTCCGCCCGTCCGACGATCCGGTCGAGGCGATCATCAAGGCTCACGTGTTCTGCTCTGCTTTCTTGCTGTGGCTCAGGAGAGAGGCGAGATCGTCCGGTCTGACTTCCTGCTGCTGGCCGTCAGAGAGATTGCGCAGCTGGACAGTGCCCTTTGCAAGCTCGGTTTCGCCGATGATGACCGCATGGGAAGCTCCGGCCTTGTTTGCGCGCTCCATGCGTTTTTTCAGATTGCCCCGCCAGGCCATCTCCGCGCGCACGCCGGCTGAACGAAGCAGAGTCAGCACCTGAACGGCGCAGTGTTCCGCCTCGTTTCCCTGTGGGATGACGGCGACCGGCGCGACCACTTCCGGGGGGGCTTCGAGCAGCATTCCGAGCCGTTCGATGCCGCCGGCCCAGCCTATGGCGGGTGTCGCGGGACCGCCCATTTCCTCCACGAGGCCGTCATACCGTCCTCCGGCGAGCACGGTTCCCTGCGATCCCAGGCGTGTGGTGACGAATTCGAACGTGGTGTGGCTGTAGTAATCCAGTCCGCGCACGATCCTTGGGTTGACGGTATAACTTACGTTGAAAGCGTTAAGGCCGTTGCGCAGATCATCCCAGAAACGCCTTGATGCGTCGTTGAGGAACTGATCGAGAAGGGGAGCGTCTTCGATCAGCAGCCGGTCGGCCTGGGCCTTGCTGTCGAGGATACGGAGCGGGTTATGTTCGAGCCTGACCTGGCTGTCTTCCGACAGTTTTTCGCGGTGAGCGGAAAAATATTCCACGAGGGCGGTGCGCCAGGCTGTCCGGCTTTCAGTATCTCCGAGTGTGTTCAGCTCGAGGACCACCTCGTCCGCGATACCGAGGGCGCCAAGCACGTCCCGGCCCATTGCGATGACTTCCGCGTCGGCGAGGGGTTCGGAGGGGCCGATCAGTTCAGCGCCGATCTGATGGAACTGCCGGTAACGGCCTTTCTGGGGACGCTCGTACCGGAACATCGGGCCGGCGTAGAAAACTTTCTGCGGCAGCGACTGTGTCAGTCCGTTGGTGACGAGTGCGCGGCAGATCGCGGCGGTCCCTTCCGGGCGCAGGGTGAGTGACTCGCCACCGCGATCCGTAAAGGTGTACATCTCTTTTGACACCACGTCCGACGTGTCGCCCAGCGAGCGGGCGAAGACGGATGTGTTCTCAAAAACGGGTGTCGCCCATTCGTCGAAGCCGTAAAGGCCGGTTACCCGGCGCGCGGTCTCGGTGACATGGGCGTGACGCCGCTGCTGCTCGCCAATGAGATCATGCGTTCCACGGACGGGCTGAGCGGCGTTCACAGATGGTCTCTCCACAAAACAGCGTCTGGCCGGGGGCAGCTTGCGTTCGCCGGCAGACGTTCAGATCAGTTAACAGAATACCGGAAAACGGTGGCTGACCATCCGGGCCGTTATTTCGCTGTCTCCAGATCGGGAAGCGACGGTGCGATCCCTTCCGCTTCCTGGCGGGCTTCTTCCGCCTGGATGCTGGCGACGCGTTCCTCGACGAGATCCACGATATGCTCGATCATGGACGCGGCGGGGACGGTGTGATCCTGCTTGCCCGCGGAATAGACCATATGGCGGCCGGAGCCGCCGCCGGTGACGCCGAGATCGGTCATCAGCGCTTCGCCGGGGCCGTTCACCACGCATCCGATGATCGAGAGTGTCAGAGGCGTTTTGATGTGAGCCAGCCGGTCTTCGAGGGTCTGGACGGTCTGGATGACGTTGAAGCCCTGGCGTGCGCAGGACGGGCACGAGATGATCTTGACGCCCCGGTGACGGAGCCCCAGGGATTTCAGGATATCCCAGCCGACCAGGACCTCTTCTTCCGGCTCGGCCGAGAGGGAGACGCGCATCGTATCGCCGACGCCGGCCCAGAGGAGGTTGCCGAGGCCGATCGACGATTTGACCGTGCCGGCCCGCCGGCTGCCGGCCTCGGTGATGCCGATATGCAGCGGGTGGTCGCACACGTCGGCGAGCTGCTGATAGGCGGCGACCGCGAGGAAGACGTCCGAGGCCTTTACGCTGATTTTAAATTCGTGGAAGTCGTGATCTTCCAGAATTCTGGCGTGTTCCAGAGCGCTTTCGACCAGCGCGTCCGGGTTGGGCTCTCCGTATTTTTCCAGAAGATGCTTTTCGAGAGAGCCGGCGTTCACACCGATTCGGATGGAGCAGTTGTAATCCTTGGCGGCGTTGACGACTTCGCGGACACGCTCGGCGCTGCCGATGTTGCCGGGGTTGATACGCAGGCAGGCTGCGCCAGCTTTTGCCGCCTCGATGGCGCGTTTATAATGAAAGTGGATATCGGCTACGATCGGGACGTTGACTTCACGAACGATCTCGGCGAGCGCGGCCGTGCTTTCCTCATCGGGACAGGAGACCCGGACGATATCCACGCCGGCGAGCTCGGAGCGGCGGATTTGCTCGATTGTCGCCTGGGCGTCGCTTGTCAGCGTGTTGGTCATCGTCTGAACGGAGACCGGCGCATCGCCGCCGACGGCGACCTTGCCGACATGAATCTGCCGCGACTTGCGACGTTCGATATGCTGGTAGGGGCGGTAGCCACTCATCGTTCAATCCTCCTGTCGAGGCGAAGGCCGAAGCCCTGGCTGAATATTAGGTGCTGGAAGCACATACTGTTTGGGGCTCTTCCTGCCAAATCTGGAAGCCGATGGCCATAGGGGAAGAGCGTTGTGCTGGTCGCGAAACCGGGAAAACTGACAGGACGCGGTCTGTCGTGTCTTTATATAGCTTAATGCTGTCCGGGCTTAATGCTGTCCGGAACCCCCGCCTGAGCCGCGCATTGACTGAAGCTGCACTGCGTTCAGATCATCCGCTGACGGCTCATGAGCGGGTGGCTGAACCGGTCGCACGCGGGGTCTGATAACCGGTGGGGGTGGAAGGGGGACCGGCGCGTCGGCTGCGCTGGCATCCGTGTCTTCTCCGGTCCCGGCTGGCGTCTGCGGGCCTGAAGAGGCGGGCGATGGTGATGCCGGGGCGGCGATGCTTCCGTCCCGTATTGTGTCGGGTGAGAGGACGATATTGCGCCGCACGGCTCCGTTGCGGCCGAGCGGAACGGTGGTCACGCCGTCCGCGGCCAGGGTGATTCCGCCGGCGTTTCCTACGGTCAGGGTGAAAGGCGCTCCGTCGGCGGGCAGAGGCCAGCTTTCGCCGGGCTGCATGATGTGGTCCCACAGGACTTTTCCGTCACCGCCTTTGACCTGAATCCAGCTGGTTGCGATGGCTCTGATTGCCGGGGGTTCGTGTACGGGTGTGGGGGCCGGAATGGTTGCTTCTGTGTTGTCTGAAGGGTTCGGTGCGGTCGGCGGGTCGGTGTGCATGACTGAAGGAGCCGGCGAATCCGCTGATGTGTCAGCGGATGAGGGCATGTTCAGGGCGGTGGTCATGTCAGTGGTGGCTGGCGAGGGTTTTTGCTGACCCGGGGCCTGCGACGGGCCTGCGCCCGGCATCATCGATGCGATCTGCGGCGAGGGCAGCGGGCCGGATCTGACGCCTGGCATAACGCTTGCGACGGGCGGGATGCGCTCCGGCGGCACCGGGTCGTGTCCGACCATACGATACCAGCCGATATAGGCGCCGATGATGACGACGATGCCGGTCAGCACGATCGCTCCGGCCGGCACGGTCCTTTCCTGCACCGGCGCGGGAAATTCGAGTTCCGGTTTCCGCTCCACGCCACGGGTTTCGCGTTTGAAGCGTGACACGACCTGTTCGGCCGGGAAGCCAAGGGCTGCTGCGTATGTCCGCAGGAATCCGACGGCATAGGCGTTTCCGGGAAGCTGGCCGGGGTGTCCGTGTTCGAGCGCTTCAAGATAAGGCAGGCGTATTCTCAGCCAGGCGGCGACATCGGGAAGGGACCAGCCCAGAGATTCGCGCCGGATGCGCAGGGCGGTGGCGACGCCGAGGGTCGTGAAGTCAGGCAGGGGTTGCTGCGCGGCATCGGCGTGGCTTCCCTGCCCTCCGTCATCCTGCGGTGAGTCCGGCGCGGCTCCTGCTTCTCCCGCATGACGGGCGCGCAGGTCGTCCTCGTGACGTCCGGTGCTCAATTCGATCAGCTCCCTGGAGTCGACACCCAATTCAGTGCTCCCGCCGGTCGCTTCGGCGTATCAGGGCTTCAACGGCCTGGTCGACCAGTTCGGCGATAATATCTTCGACGGACTGCACGGATCTGACCATGCCGACGGACTGTCCGGCCATCACGGAGCCTGTGTCCACGTCGCCGTCAATGACCGCGCGGCGCAGGGCGCCTGCCCAGAAATGTTCGATTTCGAGCTGGGCCTCGTCCTTGCTGAGTTCGCCGGCCTGAAAACGGCGCAGCGTTTCGGCCTGGTGGGTGAGGAAGCGCTGGCTTCCGTCGTTGACCAGTCCCCGGACCGGGATGACGGGGAAGCGGGGATCGAGCTGGACGGAGGTCAGTGCGTCGCGGGCGTTTGCCCTGATAAACGCCTCCTTGAAACGGGGATGCGCGATACTTTCGGCGGCTGCGGCAAAGCGGGTTCCGAGCTGGGCGCCGGCGGCTCCCTGTTCGAGGAAGCCCACGATGGCGTCTCCCCGGGCGATGCCGCCTGCCACGAAGACCGGGACTTCCGTGATATGCGGCAGGATTTCCTGCGCCAGCACCGTGAGCGAGACCGGGCCGACATGGCCGCCGGCTTCCGCGCCTTCGATGACGAGGGCGTCCACGCCCATCCGGATCAGGCGCTTCGCCAGCACGAGGGCCGGGGCGAAGGCGATCACTCTGGCGCCGCCTTCTCTGATGGCGCGGATGGCCGATGACGGCGGGATGCCGCCTGCCAGGACAATGTGGCCGACGCCGGCGCGCAGACAGACCTGGACGAGGTCTTCGAGCTGCGGATGCATGGTGATCAGATTGACGCCGAAAGGTTTCGTCGTAAGCGCCTGGGTGGCGGCGATTTCGGCTTCCAGAAGTTCGGGGGACATTGCGCCGCAGGCGATGACGCCGAAGCCGCCGGCGTTCGAGATCGCGGAAACGAGATGTCTCTCGCTGACCCACGACATTGCGCCGCCCAGGATCGCATATTCGGTTCCGAGAAAATCTGTTCCCGCCGCCCAGAGGCGGTCGAGTTCATGGCGGGCGGCGGCTCTGGCCCTGTCGGCGGGGGTGCTGGTCCCGGCGGGGGACGTGGAGGTATCTTTCATACGAAACTCGGCGACCTCCGGATCAGGCGGCATCAAGGCCGTAGGCGGTGTGCAGCGCGCGGATGGCGAGCTCAGCATAATCCGCGGCGATCAGGACCGAAACCTTGATTTCACTGGTGGAGATGACCTGCACATTGATTCCGCGGTCCGACAAAGTGCGGAACATGGTGCTGGCCACGCCTGCGTGGGAGCGCATCCCGACGCCCACGACGCTGATCTTGACCACGCTGTCGTCGGTCAGAAGTTCACCGTACTGCGTGACTTCGCGCGCGGCCTCGACCAGGGCGATCGCGCGTTGCAGATCGGCCTTTCCGGTGGTGAAGGTCATGTTGGTCATGCCGTCCTCGCCCGTGCTCTGGACGATCATGTCGACATTGATGTTCGCGTCCGCGAGGGGACCGAAGATCGCCGCGGCGATGCCCGGCCGGTCGGGGATGCGGCGCATCGATATCTTTGCCTCGTCGCGGGAATACGCGATGCCGGTGACCAGTTCCTGTTCCAAAATCTCGTCCTCATCCACCACCAGCGATCCTGGCAGGCTGCCGTCCGGTGCCGCGGCGTTATCTGAAAAGCTCGACAGCACCTGCACGCGCACGCGTTCTTTCATCGCCAGTTCGACGCTGCGTGTCTGCAGCACTTTAGCGCCGACGGAGGCCAGTTCGAGCATTTCCTCGTAGGTAATTTTATCCAGCTTGCGGGCCTTCGCAACGATACGCGGATCGGTGGTGTAGATCCCGTCCACGTCCGTGTAGATGTCGCAGCGATCGGCCTTCACCGCCGCGGCGATGGCGACGGCGGAGGTATCTGAGCCGCCCCGCCCCAGCGTTGCGACGCGCCCTTCGGCGTCGACGCCCTGGAAGCCGGCGATGACGGGGACCTGGCCTGACTGCATGCAGGCGATCAGGCCTTCTCCGTCGATCGAACAGATGCGGGCTTTTCCATGCGCGTCATCCGTGCGGATCGGAACCTGCCAGCCCTGCCAGGAGCGGGATGCGACGCCGAGGCTCTGCAGGGCGATGGCGAGCAGGCCGCTCGTGATCTGCTCGCCGGCCGCCACGACGGCGTCGTATTCACGCGGATCGTGCAGGGGCGACAGGGCCTCGCAGTAACCGACCAGCCGGTTTGTGACGCCGGCCATGGCGGAGACGACGACGGTGACTTCGGAACCTGCGTCGACCTGGGCGCGAACCCTTCTGGCTACGGCGCGGATACGGTCCAGATCGGCGACGGATGTGCCGCCGAACTTCATGACGATCCGGGGTGCGGTACGCTCCATGGTCTTATTCTGACTCCGTCCGGGCCGCTGGCTGCGACCTTTATCCTGTTGCTTCACATCCGGGCTCCGCGACTGCTGCGTGCGCCGGATGTTCCCGAATTCATGCAGGCCAGCCCTGGCGGAGGAAGGTCATCCGGGCCGGTTTCTGTCCGTCCGGGGTTGCGGACAGGCGCGGCGTTCGGCAGGACGGGCCATTGCGAAGGCGTGCAAGCGGCGTGACATAACCTTCGGCCCGGCTTACGTCCAGCGGCGACTGCAGAAGAAAGGCCTCGTTTTATGCATCCCGACTATAACTCTGCCTCAGGTGAAAACGCTGTTGCCGGTGGTGTTGCCGGTGGTGATGTCGCCGGAGACGATGTCGCTCTGGCCGGACAGGATGCGCGGGGCGGGTCCGTCTCGGCGGAGGAGATCGCGCGCTTTGGGGCGATTGCGCGCGAATGGTGGGACCCGGCGGGGCCGATGCGGCCGCTGCATGCGATGAATCCGCTGCGGATCGGCTGGATCGACCGGCATCTGCCGCTGCGGAGCAGGAAGCAGCCGCGTCTGCGGGTTCTCGATCTGGGCTGTGGCGCGGGGCTGGCCAGCGAGGCTCTGGCGGCTGCGGGGCATGACGTGCTGGGGCTGGATGCCTCGGCGGAGGGGATTGCGGCCGCGCGGCAGCATCTGAAAGAAAATCCACTGCCGGCGTCGGCGGGTTCCCTCACCTATCGGGTCGGCAGCGCGGAGACGCTGGTGGCCGAGGGAGAGACGTTCGATGCGGTGGTGGCGCTGGAGATTATCGAGCATGTGACGGACCCGGCGGCTTTCATGGCGATGCTGGCGGTGCTGGTCCGGCCGGAGGGGCATGTGTTTGTTTCGACGATGAACCGCACGGCGCGGGCGTTTGCCTTTGCCAAGATCGGGGCGGAATATGTCATGCGTCTGCTGCCGGTCGGGACGCATGACTGGCGGAAGTTCGTGACGCCGGCGGAACTGGCGGGGTTCGGGCGGCGGGCCGGATTGCGGCTGGAGGACCTGGCGGGGATGACGCCGGATCTGTTCGGGAACCACTGGCGCGAGAGCCGGGATACCGGTGTCAATTATATCGCGGCGTTTTCGCGGGGCTGATTAAGGGATCGGGCTTTGGAAACGGTTTCAAAAGCCTTCAATGCACAGAAATTCTCATAACAGACTGATTTTTCTTTGGTTTTCCTGGCCCCGATCAGCTGTTTGCTGCAGTCAGGATCAGAGCGCACTTTCGCGATAAATCTTTGAAAAAGTTTTTGGGTGCCGCCTTTTTTCAAAAAGGCGGCGTCTTCTGAAGCTTTCCGGAAAAAGATTCGCCAGAAACGTCCTTATAATTTACAGGACATTTCACGAACAGGCATTTGAAACAGTCTCCTGACGGGGCGGGCGGCGGGCGCGTTTATTTCCGGATTATTTCTGATAAGAAACGTCGGATGGTGCCGATGGTGTTCCGGGAGTGACGGGCTGATGCGTAAAATCCTGACTTTGCTTGCTCTGACGGCGGTGCCGGTGATGGCTGGCTCGCCGGTGCGGGCGGAGGTCGTGGCTCATCCGCGGGCGGACGGGCAGGCTCTGGATCTGGCGGAGAAGGCGATTGCGCTGCGGTCCGTGGCGGGACCCGGCAACAGGACGGCGGATGTGGCGGCGCTGTTCCGGTCGGCGCTTCTGGCGGGCGGGTTTCAGGCGAAGGACATTGCGATCACGCCGCTGGGCGGCACGGTTTACATGACGGCGACGTGGCCGGGGAGCGATCCGTCGCTGAAGCCGCTGGTGTTTCTGGGCCATATGGATGTGGTGGAGGCGAAGCCGGCGGACTGGAAGCGCGATCCGTTCACGCCGGTGGTGGAGGATGGCTATCTGTTCGGGCGCGGGGCGACGGACATGAAGCTGGATGACACGCTGCTGATTGCGTCGCTTCTGGAGCTGAAGCGTCAGGGATACCGGCCGAAGCGGTCGATCGTTCTGGCGTTTTCCGGGGATGAGGAAACGGAGATGCGGACCGGCGCGGCGCTGGCGGACAGGCTGGCGAACGCGGAGCTGGTGATCAATGTCGACGGCACGGGCGGCGTGACCGGCGAGCGGAGCGGGAAGCCTGAGTATTTTGCCTGGGCGGGCGCGGAGAAGACCTGTCTGGATTTTCAGCTGACGGTGACAAATCCGGGCGGACATTCCTCCGAGCCGCGGGCGGACAATGCGATCGACCGGCTGGCGGCGGCGCTGCTGCGGATTCAGGCGTATCATTTCAGGCCGGAGCTGAATGACATTACGCGGGCCTATTTCACGGAGGCGGCGAAGCTGGAGCCGGGTGCGCAGGGCGTGGCGATGAAGGCTTTCGCGGCCGATCCGGCGGATGCGAAGGCGGTTGCGGTGCTGAGGGCCGATCCGGCGATGGCGGGGCGGATCGGGACGACCTGTGTGGTGACGACGATCGGGGGCGGTCATGCGCTCAATGCCCTGCCGCAGCGGGCGGTGGCGAATATCAACTGCCGGGTGTTTCCGGGACATTCGCGGCAGGAGATTCTGCATGAGCTGGAGCGGGTGGTGGCCGATCCGCAGGTCCGGGTGACGGATGTGACGGAGGGTGCTGTTGAGACGCCGGCCTCGCCGATGCGGCCGGACGTGGTCGGGGCGATCACGCAGGCGATTGACGGGATTTATCCGGGGCTGCCGGTGATACCGGCGATGAAATCCGGCGCGACGGACAGCATGTGGTTTCGCGCGCATGGCGTGCCGTCCTATGGAGCCAGCCCGCTGTTCATCAGGCTGTCGGAAAATTTCTCGCATGGTCTGAACGAGCGGACGCCGGTTGCGGCCATTTCGCCGGCGGTGGACTATTTCCTGTCGGTGATTCCGGCGCTGTCGCACTGATTTGCCGGATGGATCTGAGAGGTCTGGTTGTGTGCGGTCATGACGGGCGTGGTGTGAATAAATACCTGATGTGTCGTGATGCCGGTCTGGCAAAGGAAGGAAACGATTTCTGGCCGGAGGCGTTCGGGATGAAGTATCCGGTGTGAAGTCCCCTGCCCTGTCCTGTTATGACCGGGTGGTGATTCTGTTTGCGTGGACTGCTGTTCGCGACGGGTTCCGGTTTTTCTTTCTTCCTGTTCTGAAGGCCATATGCAAGACGATACTGTTTCCCGTGAGGGCGCGTTTTCTGAGACACCGGATGAGGCTGACAATCCGGTGAAACCGTCCCGGAGAGGGTTTCAGGTCCGGGCGCAGGGTGTTCTGGCCGTTCTGGTTGTTGTGCTGACCCTGTATACGCTCGGGCGGTTCCGGCTGGCGGTGGCCTGGGGCGGGATTCTGGCGATTGTGTGCTGGCCGATGGTAGTGTGGGTTCGCAGACGGTGGTCGCCGCGTCATGCGGACACGCTGATTCCGGCGGCAGTGGTGGTGGCGATCGCGGTGGCGTTTGCGGCGCCGGTTCTTCTGATCGGCACCGAGGTGGCGAAGGAGACGCATGACGCGACGCAGTGGTTCGGTCAGGTGCGTCAGAACGGCATTGCGGCACCGGGCTGGCTGGGCGAGCTGCCGTTTGGCAGGGCTCAGGCCCGGCAGTGGTGGGCGGACAATCTGGCGGACCCGCAGGGTGTTCAGGATCTGATGCATCGTCTCAGGCCGGAGCAGGCGCTGGACGCGGCGGAGCATGTCGGGCACGGGGCGGCGAACGGCACGGTTCTGCTCGCTTTCTCGCTGCTGGTGCTGTTTTTTCTGCTGCGGAGCGGGCGTGAGGTGACGGACCGGATTGCGGTTCTGACGGACCGGCTGCTGGGCGTGCGGGGTGAGATGGTTTTGAAGCAGGTTGTCGGGGCGGTGCGCGGCTCGATGGCGGGGCTGGTGCTGGTCGGGCTTGGCGAGGGCCTGCTGATCGGTGTCTCCTATGTGATCGCCGGGGCGCCGCAGCCGGTTCTGCTTGGGATTCTGACCGCGGTGGCCTCGATGATTCCGATGCTGGGCGGATTTGCGGTGCTGATCGCGGTGCTTCTGATCCTGATGAAGGGCAGTGTGGGCGCGGCGGTGGCTGTGGGCGTGTTCGGGATGCTGGTTCTGTTCCTGGCGGATCATTTTATCCGGCCGGTGCTGATTGGCGGGTCGATCCGGCTGCCGTTTGTCTGGGTTCTGCTGGGGATTCTGGGCGGGCTGGAGACCTGGGGGCTGGTGGGTCTGTTCGCCGGGCCGGTGCTGATGGCGATGGCGCATCTGATGTGGCGCTTCGGGTCGTCGCGGGGGATGGCGCGGCTGCGGGGAGAGCGGGCTGGCGGCGGGTCTCTTTAGTCCTGAAATTGTTTCCACAGGATCATGCGATCCTGGAGGTTGATGACCGGGCCGTCGATGGTGAAGGTGCCGTCGCCCCGGTGATGGAGTGTGCGCTGTTCGGGACGGTCGGGGCTGATCCAGGCGGCGCGGGGTTCGAGTATCCAGAGACTGAGGCGTTCGACCATTGTTGTATCGGATACGTGGCATTCGATGTTGGCGAGGCAGTCCGCGATGAGGGGTGCGCTGACGGTTTTCGCCTTTGACTGCGTGAAGCCGAAGCGGGTGAATTTATCGGTGTTCCGACCGGAGCAGTTGCCGGTATCGACCATTTTTTCCGCGAGATCGGCGCCGGGGATGGCGATGACGCATTCGCCGGTGTCCCGCAGCGCTGTGTAGCTGTGATCCCATGGTCCGATGATGCAGCCGATCAGAGGCGGGCTGTCGTGCTGGATGACCATGTGGAAGCCCATGGTCATGACATTGGGCGGGCCGTTTTTCGGGCGGGTTGTGACCAGGACGACGGGGCCGGGCTCAAGGAGGCGATACACTTTTGAGACGGGGTATTTTCGCATGAGACGGCGCCTTCCGGGCATGGTTTCGGTCTGTGACCGGATGGTCTTTCGTGGTGGGCGGGATGTGGATATGAACATCGTTCGCGGGACCGGGGTACGGTGAGCCGGAGCGCGGGCTGTTTTCCGTCTGCGGTCACGCCGGATCTGAGTTTGTTTTATCAGGGAACGGGTCATGGCGCTCAGGAAAACGACCAGACTTTATGGATATGCTGTTCCCACGGGGTCTGACCTGAGTTTCGCTTTATACAGAAATGTTCTGATGCAGCAGAATGCTCTTTATAAGGAGAACGGACAGATCATTTCTGATTCGGCGTTCTTCAGAGGGGCTGACGGATATCGTCTTCTCGGATCTGATGTGACGGCGACGGTGAATGTCAGTCGTGTGCGTCGCGTTGAGGAAATGTGTTTCTGGCTCGGGGAGGTTTTCGGACATTTCGGGCATTTTCTTCTGAGTTCACTGAGCCGTATCTGGGCGCTGGATCGGGTCCCCGCTTCTGTGAGGATTGCTTATTACGGGCCGCCGGCTGAAGACCTGTTTCAGCAGGAGTTTATCGCGAAGATTTTCGACCGTCTGGGTCTGACGCCGGACCGGCTGATCCGCGTGGACGCTCCGTGTGTGTTTTCTTCGATTTATATCGCCGAGCGCGCACTGAATGAGAATTACTCGGTCAGCGAGCGCTATAATCAGTCGGTGAGGAGTATTTACCCTTTTTCTGGCCAGGTTTCCGAATCTTTTGTTTATATTACGAAGCATCTGGTGAGACGGGGTGTGTTTTCTGTCGAAAACGAGGATGCGCTGTGTGAGTTTCTGGAAAAGAACGGTGTGAAATGCGTGGCGCCGGAGCAGTTCCCGTTTGAGGAGCAGCTGCAATTCTGGGCGACGCATGGAAAGTTTATCGGGTTTTCGAGTTCTTCTTTTCATCTCTGCAATTTTTTCGACGGCAGGGATATTATCCTGATCAACCGGGACTGTTATGCGTCGAGCAATCAGCTGCTGCTGGATGCTTACGGTTCGAACCGGGTGCTGCATCTGTTCAGCGATGATCTGGAGCAGACCGGGCGGACTGATTCTTTTTCGCTGGTCTGCCGGATACGGGATGTGGAGGCGTTCGGGCGCTCCATTTTGTCCTGCATCGGGAAATTCGAGAGCGGGGCGTTAAGTCCGACGGTGATTCCGGATATGGGCCGGACTGTTTCGCCGTTGATTTTTCGGGATGAGGGGTTCGGGGTGAATCTGTCGCGGACGGGACAGGCTTCGCAGAGTTCGGTGTATCCGCACGACGAAGGCAGGACGCGCACGGCGGAAGGGGCTGTGAGCGGGTATCTGACCGGGATTTACCAGTGTCATACGGCAGAGGAGGACGAGCCGTGGTGGCAGACGGATCTTGGCGGGCTGTGCGATATTAACGAGGTCAGGATTTACAACAGGATCGACCATCCGGCGGTCGCGGCGCGCTGCAGCGCGATTTCGATTACGGTCTCGGATGACGGTGTCAGTTTTTCCGAGGTTCACAGGCACGATTTCGGGGACGTGCCGCCCGGCGGGGCTGACGGGACGCCTTATCGGTGGGTGGCGTCTGTCCCGGCGTGTGGTCGCTTCGTCAGGATTACGATCCTGAGCCGGACTTATCTGCATTTCGATCAGGTTGAGGTTTTCGGGCTGCCGCATGAAGCCGTGTGACTGTGGCGGGCTTTTGCTGCCGTGGGGGGAATGGATCGACGGGGAAGGCGCGGCAGAGGACGGAGTTCTGACAGCGTTTGTGAGGCTGGGAGATTTGCTTCTGCCGGTTGTACGGCGTCTGGGATGCTCCCTGGCTGAAATAAGCTTTCGTTTAGCTGATTTTTTTTCGGGTTTACGGGAGGTCCGCCTGTGATCCTTTTGGAAGTGTCTCTTTTTGATGCTGGAGCGCGGTCTTTCGTGGGGTTCGGGCCATGGGGCCGGAAAACTGTTTCGCCTGTTCGGGGTCAGGCGCGGTTTTCGGCCCCGGTGATGTAGTCGCGGGTCAGAGGGACGGCGGTCTGGCTGCGGGTGAGCTGAAGCTGGAAGTTCATGTGGCCCTGGACGCGGAAGGAGAGTTCGGCGCCGGCGAGGTAGAATTCGAACATGCGGCAGAAGCGTTCGTCGTAGAGGGCTTTGGCTTTGTCGCGGTTTTTTGCGAAGCGGTCGCGCCAGATGGCGATGGTTTTCGCATAATGGAGGCGGAGGATTTCGCAGTCCGTGACCCACAGGCCGGTGGGTTCGATGGCGGCAAAGGTTTCGCTGAGACAGGGCGAGTAGCCGCCGGGGAAGATGTATTTGTCGATCCAGGGGTTGGTGGTTCCGGGACCGTCGTTGCGGCCGATGGAGTGGATCAGGGCGACGCCGTCTTCGGTGAGGCAGTCGCGGATTTTTTCGAAGAAGGTCCGGTAATGGGCGATACCGACATGTTCGAACATGCCGACGGAGACGATGCGGTCGTATCGGGTGCTGACGTGGCGGTAATCCATCAGTTCGAAGCGGACGCGGTCTGAGAGGCCCGCGGCTTCGGCGCGGGCGCGGGCGGTGCGGAGCTGTTCGGTGGAGAGAGTGACGCCGGTGACGGTGGCGCCGTAATCTTTTGCCAGTGTAAGCGCCATGCCGCCCCAGCCGCAGCCGATATCGAGGACGGAAAGATCTGGCCGGTTGAGCAGGAGTTTGGCGGCGATGTGGTGTTTCTTGGCCTCCTGGGCTTCGTCGAGGGTTTCATTGCCGGTTCGGAAATATGCGCAGGAATACTGGCGGTCTTTGTCGAGGAAGAGATCGTAGAGCGGTTCGCCGAGATCGTAATGGTGGGCGACGTTTTTGCGGGAGCGGGATTCCGGGTTGAACTGGATTTTTTTCCGGCGGAGATAGCGGGCGGCGGCGGCGAGGGATTCACCGATATGGCCGGCTGGATTCATGGCGTTGAGCATGAGGACGTGGAGCAGGTCGTAGAGGGTGCAGTTCCGGGGGATGATGTTGCCATCCATCCAGGATTCACCGAAGCCGAGGCCGGGATTGAGGAGCAGGCTGCGCTCGGCGGCTGGTGTCGTCAGGCGCATGGCGGCGTGGGGGCCGGGTGTGGTGCCCTGATAATGTGACGTTTTCCCGTTGGCGAAGGTGACGTCCAGAGATCCGGCTGAGATGAACTTTCTGAGGATGTAATCGAGTGGCTTGTTCATAATTTTATTTTCCTCATCGATACTTTACTCATCTGCGCCGGATATTTCATGGTACCGGACGGTAAACAAGGTTCCGGATCAGTCGTTAAGGTGACATAAGGGAAATGGCATTTTAAAAAAAGATGAGTGAATTATGGCAGACAGTTTTTCTCCGACGCGAAAACATATGCCTGCTCTGGATGGTTTACGTGGTCTCGCGGCGCTGATGGTCCTGTCGGGGCATGCGCCTGAATTCGGGTGTGCGTCGTTTCTCGCTCCTTCTGTCAGTCATTATGGCGTGCTGATTTTTTTCGCGCTGAGCGGATTTCTGATGGGCACACTGTATCTTGCGCAGCCTTTTAACGGGCATACGGTTTCCAGATACATATCAGCGCGAATTGCGCGAATTGTTCCTATTTATTATATAATAGTTCTGTGCGGGTTTTTTATATATAAAACAATTGATCATGATTTTATCTATAATATTACAGATGTTCAGCTTGTGAGATTATTAACATTTAACGGGAGCGCTTCCGTTTTCTGGTCCATAGGGCCTGAGTTTCAGTTCTATTTTGTTTTTATATTTGTATGGTTCCTGTTCAATAGATTCGAAAATAAAATAATATGTTTTTCGTTTCTTTTTATCGTTTCATGTTTTGGGATTATGACGATGCGGCATATCCCCGGAGTTATTTTCACATCAAAATTTCATATATTTTCAACAGGGATTTTATTTTCATTTTTAAGATTCGGAAAACTAAAAAATTTAAATAACCTTTCGGTAAACATTGTTAGCTGTATGGGATTTTTGTTGTTACTGGTTATATTGTTTAACTATCATTACGGTGATCTTTTTGGACGAACCACATTTAACCGGGCGCTGGATCCATCGTATTCGGTATTTTATGGGAATATCCTGCGCGTTCTGGTGACAGGGTTCATTGTGATGTGTCTGTCATATGAAAGCAGATTTGGGGATTTTGTTTTCGGAAATCGGGCAATGGTTTTTCTGGGAGCGATAAGTTTCTCTGTGTATCTTCTGCATATCCCTGTTTATTACTGGCTCGGAAAATCCGGTGCTCTGCATGCGGTGGGGCCTTATTCCGGAACCTTCCTGGCGGCGGTGGTAACCGTAATGATGTCTGCTCTGAGTTACAGACTTCTCGAAATGCCTCTGCAGAAATGGTCAAGGACGAAAATTTCTGCCTGCCTGAATGTTGTCGGAGCCAGGATTGCCGTACAGCGGTCCTGACGGTTCGCAGGGTGTTACCCGGGCTGGTTGAGAGACGTGCCGGTCCCTGACATCCGGACAGACGATTATGGCTGGTTCCTGCTCTGGCTCCCCTGCCCTGCTGATGGCGATGCGATGGTTTTTTACTTTGCAGAGGTGAGATGGCGTCAGATGGTGGCTGTTTAGCCTTTGGTCTGGCGTCCGGTTTCTTCAGCCGAATGAATGACGTTCATGCGCATGCAGATCGGGACTTCCGGGTGCAGATCGGCGCGGAGGTTATCCGGACCCAGGCTTATGATCGGGTGTGGCAGGAACTCCTGTTCCGAATGGTGGTGAGGCGGCTTTCGTGATGGTCAGGGCGATGTCGCGGGTGGACATTGGGTCGCAGGCATTATCTGCTTCGCCCGGCTGGCGGATCAGGGTGAACAGCCTGGTGGGGTCCACAGGAGACCTGCGGAAGAAGATTGCAGACAAAAAGCTGCCATCGCGATGAGACGGAGATGTGGGATCGATGGTTGCGATCATGGTTCAGGGTACGGGCTCTGATGTTGGCAAGTCGGTTCTTGTCGCCGGGCTGTGCCGGGCGTTTGCGAACCGGGGGCTGCGGGTGGCGCCGTTCAAGCCTCAGAACATGTCGAACAATGCGGCGGTGACGGCGGATGGCGGGGAGATCGGGCGGGCGCAGGCGCTTCAGGCCGTGGCGGCGCGGACTGAGCCGGTTGTGGACATGAATCCGGTATTACTGAAGCCGCAGAGTGACAGGACATCGCAGCTGATCGTGCATGGCCAGATGTGCGGGATGCTGCATTCGGACCGTTTCCGTGAGGACAGACGCTCGCTTTTGCCTGAGGTGCTCGGCAGTTTCAGGCGTTTGCGGGACAATGCCGATCTTGTTGTCGTGGAGGGTGCGGGATCTCCGGCAGAAATCAATCTGCGGGATGGCGATATTGCTAATATGGGGTTTGCACTGGCGGCGGATGTGCCGGTGATCCTTGTCGGAGATATCGATCGGGGCGGCGTTATTGCATCGGTGGTCGGGACGAAGGCGGTGCTGTCCGCGGAGGACAGCCGGCAGATATGTGGGTTTATCATCAATAAATTTCGTGGGGATGCAGCGCTTTTTCAGGACGGGTATCGGGCGATTGAGGAACTGACCGGCTGGACGGGGCTGGGGCTTGTACCGTGGATGGGGGCTGCGCGGCGGCTTCCTGCCGAGGATGCGGTTGTTCTGGAAAAGGATGCGGTTTTATCGGAGCGGCGGCGGGTTGTGGCGTGTCCTGTCCTGCCGCATATCGCGAATTTCGACGATCTCGATCCGCTTCGGCATGAAGCTGAGATTGAGGTGGTGATGGTGCCGCCGGGGCGGCCGATCCCGGCCGATGCGGCGCTGATTGTCCTGCCGGGCTCGAAAGCTGTTGTTGCTGACATGAAGTTTCTGCGCCGGGAGGGCTGGGATGTCGATATTCTGGCTCATTACCGGCAGGGCGGCCGGATACTGGGGATTTGCGGCGGCTATCAGATGCTCGGGCGGCGGATTGCCGATCCGCAGGGGCTTGAGGGTGACGCGGAGGAAGTGGCGGGGCTGGGATTGCTGGAGACTGATACGGAGCTGGCGGGGCAGAAGGTGCTGACGCGGGTTTCCGGTGTGGCGCTGGGCGCGGATTTCGCGGGCTATGAAATTCATGTGGGGAAAGAGACGTGGCGTGGGGATGTTCGTCCGTTTGCGCGGCTGGATGACGGACGGAGCGACGGGGCGGTCAGCGGGAACGGGCGGGTGATGGGGACGTATTGTCACGGACTGCTGGGGGCGCCGGGGTTTCGGTCCGCGCTCATGACGCAGATGGGAGTGCGGAGCGATGCCGTCGATCATGAGATCATGGTGGATGCTGCGCTGGATGAGATCGCGGAGGAGCTGGAGCGGAGTATCGATCTGGACGGCGTGCTGGCGCTGGCGCGGTAACCGGGTGCGTCACCCGGATTCTGAGTTCTTTGCACAGGGCATCACATGAAGGCGTGCTGCGCACGATGTCCTTTTTACATCCATAATTTTAACAAAGAGGGATCAAAGGGACTGTGTCCCTTTGTGGGGGTCGGGGCAAAGCCCTGAAAAGTCACCGCGTCTGTATTTGTGAAGTATACAAATATCATAAAAAAACCCCGGAAGAGTTCTTCCGGGGTCTTCTGTAACTTTGCGGAGGAAAGCTGCCGTCAGACGGCGGCTGTCTCGCCTTCGGCCGTGGCTTCTGCCCCGGTGTCTTCCGCGTCGTCGGGCACGGGAAGCTCGTATTCGTCTTCCTCGGTGCCGATGACTTCGCCTTTGGCCTGACGTTCGGCTTCTTCAGCCGAGCGGGCCACGTTGACGCGCACGTGGATCGAGACTTCCGGGTGCAGGTCGACGCGGACGTCGTACAGACCCAGGCTCTTGATCGGGTGCGGCAGGAACACCTGGTTACGGGTGACGGTCAGACCGGCTTCCGTGGTGGCCAGGGCGATGTCGCGGGTGGACACCGAACCGTAGAGGTTGCCTGCGTCGCCGGCCTGACGGATCAGGACGACGGTGAGGCCTTCCATACGCTCGGAGAGACGCTCGGCCTCTTCGCGACGTTTGATGTTGGTGGCCTCGAGCTGGGCGCGCTCGCGCTCGAAACGCTCGCGGTTGGCGGCGTTCGCGCGGATGGCCTTGCCCTGGGGCAGGAGGAAGTTACGGGCGTAGCCCGGCTTCACCTTCACGAGGTCGCCCATCTGGCCCAGATGCTCGACGCGCTGAAGGAGGATTACTTCTGTAGCAGCCATGATATGCCTCTCCTCAGCCTACGACGTAGGGCAGCAGGGCGAGGAAACGGGCGCGCTTGATGGCCTGGGCCAGTTCGCGCTGCTTCTTCGCGGATACCGCGGTGATACGGCTCGGGACGATCTTGCCGCGCTCGGACAGGAAGCGGCTGAGCAGACGGACGTCCTTGTAATCGATCTTCGGCGCGTTGGGACCGGAGAACGGACATGCCTTGCGACGACGGTAGAACGGGCGACGCGCGCCGACGGCGGTGCGGCGGCCGGCTGGGTTGACTTCGGTTGTGTCGGACATCTGACCTTACTCCGCTTTCGGCTCGGGGTTTTCGTCACGAGCGCGATATTCCTCGCGGTCGTCATAGGAACGGCGCGAACGGCCGCTCTCGAACCGGCCGGACGGCTTCGGGCCACGGAAGTTACCGCGATCGCCACGGTCGCCGCGGTCATCGCCCTTGCGGGACAGAACCGGAGACGGAGCCTCGTCGATTTCCTCGACGCGCAGGGTGAGGACGCGGAGCACGTCTTCGTTCAGGGCGAGCTGGCGCTCGACTTCCTTCAGGGCCGGCGCGGACGCATCGAGACCGAGGAGCATGTAATGGCCCTTGCGGTTCTTCTTGATGCGGTATGCCAGGGAGCGAAGACCCCAGTATTCCTGCTTTTTGATGGAGCCGTTTTCGCCTTCGAGGTATGTTTTGATACCTTCGGCGATGGCTTCAACCTGCTGCTGGTTGATATCGTTACGTGCGATGAGCACGGTTTCGTACAGTGGCACTGTGTGTCCCTCCGGATTGCTTCAACCCAGACCATTGCGGACCGTTCCGCGATGGTGCGCTGTTCTGGCGGCTGAGCCGGAACCATGTTGCGCGACGGGTATAGCCGGGAGCGATGCCGCGCGCCCGGCAGGGAAGAAGCGGTATCAAGCACGAATGGAGCGGGAAAGCAAGCAGAGGATGGGTTTTACTTTATGTAAACGGCCTGCCTGCCCGGACGGACCGGAATAATGAACCGGGTTCCCGGCGGGGCTTTATCGTATTCGCGGGCAATATCATAGAAATGACGGTCGGGAACGGCCGGGAAGCGCCAGTCTCTCGGGATACCGGAGAACAGGCTGACCAGCAGGGCGCCGGTGGCGACGCCTTTTGCCCACCCGCGTGGTGCGGCGAAGGTCGTTACGGCGAGGACTGTCATCCAGAAGACGAGCGGCAGAAAAAGATAACGCATATTGCTGTCAAGGTTGCGCATGCTGACCCAGACGGGGCTGCCATCGTCGCCGGGAACCGGGTGCGACAGGCTGGCGCACAGCGTCAGAAGGGTGAACAGTCCGGCCAGACGGATGACGGGCCAGCGCCGCGCGGCGTCGATGCACAGCCAGAAACCGGTGAGGGCTGCGATCCAGGGCAAAAGACCGCTTCGCCACGGTCCGGTGGCGTACCATTGTGGCAGATGCCGGTGCCCGACGAGGGGAGCCAGGAAGACCTGTCCGGCCATCAGTCTGATGAAACTGATCGGCGTCGCTCCAAGACTGGGCATGGCGCCGCGCGCGCCCATGGAAAGTGCGCTGATCTGGATGAGCGCGCCCGCCATGACGATGGCAAGTCTTGCCAGTCTGGTGCGGGAGGGGTGCCGCCATGCCAGGATTGCGCTGACAGGCGCCAGGAAGATGCAGAATGGTCCGCTGACGCAGCCCAGTGAGAGCATGACCGTATCGAACGCCAGTCCGGCTTTTGTTGAGGGAGTTGCGGATATGAGAATGAGGAGAGAGAGGACCGCGAGATGCCACTGGCTGTTCGTAAGATTGCCGTGGACCTCCCATGTGTTGGGCATGGCGCACCAGAGAAATCCGATGAATATGCGGAGCGGGAGCGATGGACAGAGACTGGCGCACCGGCCTGAGATGAGGAAGGCGGCTGGCATGACCTCGAATACCAGAGCGGCCAGCGCGAAGAGTGTTGGTCCCCGGGAAAGGGGAAACGGGCTGGCCAGCAGGGCGACCATGCGGGCGTCTGTCTGGAAGTATCCTGTATGGGGCAGCAGGAGGCTGCCAGAACCGAATGTACGCGCTTCGGGCCACCAGTACCAGCCGTCCTCGCCCCAGAACTGAGCGTCGAGCAGAAGTTCGGGCCAGCGCAGAAAACTGATCAGGACACAGGCCGCTATGGCGATGATGACGGCTTTGCGATTACTGAGCGGGGTTTTCATAGCAAATCGGGTCATGATCTCTTCTTACGCACGGCCAGTGTGCCGGATGACGGATAGAGTACGGCCGGGAGTGAGGGAACAGCGGAGATGCTCTTGCTGTCCTGATTTTTTCCTGTTCCGGAATACATTTGTGCCGGTGTGGTTGCGGGTGCGTCTTCCTGTTGTCCGGAGGTGTTTTACATTCTGAATCCGGCTGAACGCTTTTGTCCGGGCGGGTCGCGTGGTCTGTCTGTAATGGGAATTATTTATTCTGATAAAAGCTTTTTTCGTTTCTTTGGAGAACGGAACGGTCCGGACCGGAGAGGCTGATGAAGTGGTGATGTGCAGGTTTGTTGCGGGTCAGCATTGAATGGCGGAGCGGTCGGGCATAGCATCCCGGATCGTGGCGGATATGGTTTCCGGCGTTTTGTGACTGGCGGTTTATGGGTGGCGGGATGGTGTGGGTTTCCCGGCCGGGCTGCTTTTCTGTCCTGTCCCTTCCCTGCCCTGTTCACCGGTGCTCCGACGGAAAGAGAAATGGCGCAGAACATTTATGATACGGCTGAATTCTTTGCGGGGTACAGCCAGCTTGGCCGTTCGGTTCACGGGCTTGACGGGGCGCCGGAGTGGGCGGCGATCCGGGCGATGCTTCCGGATCTGGCGGGGCGGCGTGTCGCCGATCTGGGGTGCGGCTTTGGCTGGTTTTCCCGATGGGCGCGGAGCCGGGGAGCGGCGCATGTGCTTGGCGTGGATCTGTCGGAGAACATGCTGGCGCGGGCGAAGGCGGAGACGCAAGATGCGGCGGTGGAGTATGTGACGGCTGATCTTGAATCGCTGGAGCTGCCGGCGGGGGCGTTCGACTTTGCTTACAGTTCGCTGGTTTTTCACTACATTGTCGATTTCGGCAGGCTGGCTCGCATGGTGTTCCGGGCTCTCACGCCGGGGGCGCATTTTGTATTCACCATCGAGCATCCCATTTACATGGCGTCCCGAAGGCCGGACTGGGTAATGCGGGAGGACGGGCGGAGCTGGCCTGTCGATCATTACGCGGTCGAGGGGGAGCGCAGGACGGACTGGCTGGCGAAGGGTGTCGTCAAGCAGCACCGGACTCTGGCCACGACGCTGAACACGCTGGTGGCGTCGGGTTTTACGTTTCGCGAGCTTCAGGAGTGGTCGCCGACGGCGGCGCAGCTGGTGGAGATGCCGGCGCTGTGTGATGAGATGGACCGGCCGATGATGGCGCTGATCGCCGTTCAGAAATAAGTGCCTGTTTCAAAGGTCTTCTTGTGAAATATCCTTTAAATTATAAAGATGTTTCTGGTGACGCTTTTTTTTGGGAGAGATTTAGGGAATGCCGTCTTTTTGAAAAAAGGCGGCGCCCAAAAAGTTTTATTATTTTTTTATCAGGTGTTTATCGTGGAGAGTTCTTTGATTCTGGCTGGAATGGCGAGGTAAGTGAATCTTAAAAAATATAACATTATCAGTTTGAAGTAAGAATTTTTGTGCATTTAAGGCGTTTGAAACAGCCTCTGAGAAGTCCGCAGAGGGCGATGGCGACTGGCTTTTTCTGGTGTTTATCTATTTCGGGCTCTGCCTTCCACCTTGACGGTGGTCGGCACGCGCGATGCCTGCTGTGTCTCGCCTGATTTACAGATCGGGATCAAAGGGGTGTACCCCTTTGCAGGGTTCGGGGCAAAGCCCCGAAAACCTGCTCCAGCCGTGTCTGCAAAGCACATAAACAGACTTGTCCGGGAGTGTCTTTGTTCCGGTCCGGCTATGTCAGGCGCGCAGGCGATCGGGGATGGCGAGACCGAGGCGGTCGGGGATGTCCCAGATTTCACGGACGACGTTCCGGATTTCGAACCCGGCTTTGAGATAAGCCGGCAGCGCGCGGGGATGATCGGCGTTGCAGGTGTTGACCGTGACGCGGGCCGGGCGGCTGGCCCAGGCGATTTCGATGGCGTTGCTCAGGAATATGCGACCGGTTCCGTGTCCGATGGCGTCGGGGAACAGGCCGAAATAGGCCAGGTTGATGATGTTCCACGGCTGGTTTTCGAGTTCGAAGAAACCCCGGAGATCCTTGCCTTCCCTCAGCAGGAAGACGCGGCGGCCGGGTTCGGCGAGAATGCCGGCGAGTTCGGCGTCCGGGAGGACCTGGCGCATCCACCAGCAGTAATCCCGGCCGACGCGGTCATAGAGTTCACGGTAGAACGCGACGGACGGACGGGGCTCATGGGTGATGCTCCATCCGGCTGGCAGGTGCGGCGCCGGCGTGGCGGGTGGGTGGCGCATCTCCATGAAGGTAACGTCCACGATTGCCCGGGTGGTTGTGTTCGCCGGCGTCATCCGGGCTGACATGGGCTCAGTTGTCGTCGAGGAAGGAGCGGAGTTTACGGCTGCGGCTCGGGTGTTTGAGCTTGCGCAGGGCCTTGGCTTCGATCTGGCGGATACGTTCGCGGGTGACGTTGAACTGCTGCCCGACTTCCTCAAGCGTGTGATCGGTGTTCATGCCGATGCCGAAGCGCATGCGCAGGACGCGTTCCTCACGGGGTGTGAGGGAGGCGAGGACGCGGGTGGTGGCTTCGCGCAGATTGGTCTGGATCGCGGCGTCGAGCGGGATGACGGCGCTCTTGTCCTCGATGAAGTCGCCGAGATGGCTGTCTTCCTCGTCACCGATCGGGGTTTCGAGGGAGATCGGCTCCTTGGCGATCTTGAGGACCTTGCGGACCTTTTCCAGCGGCATGCCGAGTTTTTCGGCCAGTTCTTCCGGTGCGGGCTCGCGTCCGATTTCGTGCAGCATCTGTCGCGAGGTGCGGACCAGCTTGTTGATCGTTTCGATCATGTGCACGGGAATACGGATGGTGCGGGCCTGATCGGCGATCGAGCGGGTGATGGCCTGTCTGATCCACCAGGTGGCGTAGGTCGAGAATTTGTAGCCGCGCCGGTATTCGAACTTATCGACCGCCTTCATCAGGCCGATATTGCCTTCCTGGATGAGGTCGAGGAACTGCAGGCCGCGATTGGTGTATTTCTTGGCGATCGAGATCACGAGGCGCAGGTTGGCTTCGATCATCTCTTTCTTGGCGCGGGCGGAATCGCGCTCGCCGCGGGCGACGGTGGCATAGACGCGGCGGAATTCGCTGACCGAGAGGCCGGTGTCCTGGGCGAGTTCCGCGACCTGGCTGCGGAGGTCGGCCATGGTGTCGGCGTGTTTCGCGACGAGGTTCTTCCAGCCTTTGCCCGGCAGGGTGGCGATCATGTCCATCCAGCCGGGATCGATTTCGTTATGGCGGTATTTGATCAGGAAGTCTTCGCGCGACACCTTGCAGCTTTCCGCGAGGCGAAGCATCCGGCCTTCGAGCATGTTGAGGTTCTGGAACAGCTCCTTGAGCTGCATGACCAGTTCCTCGATACGGTTGTTGTGCAGATGGACCTGCTCGACCTTCGCGACCAGTTCGGAGCGGAGCTGGAGATAGGCTTTCTCGATCTTGTCGGTCGTCTCTTCACCGGCGACGAGCGCTTCGATGCGGCTGTTCTGCATTTTCTGCAACCGGTCGTAGAGCGGTTCGATCTCGTCGAACTGGATGAGGATGTCGGGTTTGAGTTTTTCTTCCAGGGCGGAAAGAGACAGGCCGCTGCCCTCCCCTTCGCCACCTTCGGCTTCCTCGGTGTCGTCCGTGTCGTCCGCCTCGGCGTCCGCGGCATCCGGGTCGTCGCCTTCACCCGGCACGCCTTCGGGGCCGTTGGCTTCGGCCTGCATGGCTTCCAGATCGACGATGTCGCGCAGGAGCATGTCGCCGACCTTGAGGCGTTCATGCCAGGAGATGATGGCGCGGAAGGTGAGCGGACTCTCGCAGAGGCCGCCGATCATTTCGTCGCGGCCGGCCTCGATGCGCTTGGCGATGGCGATTTCGCCTTCGCGGGACAGCAGTTCGACCGAGCCCATTTCGCGCAGATACATGCGGACGGGATCATCGGTGCGGCCGGCGTTCTCGCTCACATTTCCGCGGGTCGGCGCGCCTTCCGGGCCGGCTTCCGCCTCGGCTTCGGCCTCTTCTTCCTCGTCCTCGGTTTCGGCGGCCTTTTCCTCGGTGCTGTCCGAGTCTTCGTTGTCTTCGTTCTCGACGACCTGGATGCCCATTTCGGACAGCACGGCCATCACGTCCTCGATCTGTTCGGAGGACATCTGGTCCTGCGGGAGGACGGCGTTGAGTTCGTCGAAGGTGATGTAACCGCGCTCACGACCTTTGGCGATCAGGCGTTTGACGGCGCCGGACTGGGTATCGAGAAGCGCGGTATCGCCGTCCTGATCCCCGGATGTCGCGGCAGTGCCAGCAGCAGTCTTTGTCGCCATTCCCGGAATATCTCCCCGTGTCCGCATTTCTCCGAAGTGAGAACGCAGTACAATTATACACTCAATTTGAATTTGATAGCGTGGAGGTGGTCGATCCGGCCCCGGAAGTCAAGACCCGGATCCGTTACGGCCAAACGTTTCCGCGCTGTCCGTGGTTTTTTTCCGCACCAGATTTTTGTCCGGCTTTTCGTTCCGGTTTCCGTGCGTATTTCCGGCGCCGGGTTTCCGGCCGGTTTTCAGTAGGAGCCGTCCTCCAGGCGGCGCAGCGATGCGAGGGCTTCGAGACGGAGTTTCAACCTGTCCCATTGCGCCGGGTCCAGTCCTTCGCGCGTCCAGGCTTCGGTATCGCGGGCGATGTCGGCCTCGAAGGCGGCGCGATTCGTTGCGGCATAGAAATGCCACCACCGGACTTCCGGCGGCGACTCCATCAGCCCGTCATCGGTCTGCCTGCCGGGTTTTCTCAGGCAGGCGGTGCGGAGCAGGGCTTCGGCCCGGACTCCGAGGCCCTGCTCGCCGAGGGCGTCCATCATGCGGGTGAAGGCGGTTTCCTCATCGGGATGGTCGTCGAGCATGGCGCCGGAGGCGGTGCTGTCGAGGATGGCACTGCGGAGTTCGGCGAGGTCCTGCGGAAGGTCGAGCTGGCACCAGGCGTCGGCGACGCTGCCGGTCAGGCGGGGGTAGCGCAGGACCAGGGCGGTGAGCAGAGCGAGTTTGGCGGCGCCGGCGTCGAGCGGAACGAAGGGGACAGATGGACCTGCGGAGGGGGTGAAGGAGTTGCCGTTTTTGCCGGGTCTGCCCCCTTTCCTGCCCCGGTAGGTCTGGAAGAAACGGTCGAGCAGAGAGGAGCGGTATTCGCCGGCGAGGGATTTGTCGGCGATTTTTCCGGCCGCTTCGACGAGGCGGGAGCGAAGAGTGGCGCGCTGTTCGGGGGTGGGGTTTTGCGGGGTGCCTTCGGCGAGGAGGTCGAACAGGACATCTGCGAGCGGCCGGGCGCCGGCGAAGAGCTGTTCGACGGCGGCGCGGCCTTTTGTGCGGCTGAGGCTGTCTGGGTCCTCGCCTTCCGGAAGCATGCAGAAGCGCAGGCCGCGTTCGGTGGAGAGCAGCGGGAGGGTGGTTTCGGCGGCTTTGATGGCGGCGCGGCGGCCGGCGGCGTCGCCGTCGAAACAGAGGATGGGGCTGGGGGCGACCTGCCAGAGGATTTCGAGCTGTTCGGGTGTCAGGGCGGTGCCGAGCGGGGCGACGGCGCCGGGGAAGCCTGCCTGATGCAGGGCGATGACGTCCATGTAGCCTTCGACGACGACGGCTTCGACGGGGGCGGCGCCTTTCGGGCGGGGGGCGCGGATGGCGGCGCGGGCGCGGTCGAGGCCGAAGAGCAGGCGGCGCTTGGAGAAGAGCGCGGTTTCGGGGCCGTTGAGGTATTTGGGCTGGCGGTCGCCGAGGATGCGGCCGCCGAAGGAGACGATATCGCCTCTCCGGTCGCGGATCGGGAAGGTGACGCGGCCCCAGAAGAGTTCGCCTTTCGGGCGGCCTTCCTCATCGGTGCTCATCAGGCCGGCTTCGGCGAGAGCTTCCGGGGTGATGTTCTGTTCGCGCATGGCGGAGACGAGGGCGCCGCGCCGGTCGCTGGCCCAGCCGAGACCGAAGGTGGCGATGGTCTCGTCGGTCAGGCCGCGTTTGCGGAGGTAATCGAGACCGGGGCGGCCTTCCGGCTCGTGCAGGGCGTGGGCCCAGAGCTGCTGGACGGCGTCGAGCACGTCGCCGAGGGTTTTCGCCCGGACGGCCTGGGCGCGGGCCTGCGGGGTGGCTTTCGGGACTTCGAGGCCGGCTTCGGCGGCGAGGTTTTCGACGGCTTCCGGGAAAGATTTTCCCTCAAGCTGCATGACGAAGCTGATGACGTCGCCATGCACGCCGCAGCCGAAGCAGTGATAGTGGTCGTCATAGACGTAGAAGGACGGTGTTTTTTCGCCGTGGAAGGGGCAGCAGCCTTTCCAGTTCCGGCCCGAGCGGGTGAGCTTCACGCGGCGGCCGATCAGGGGGGCGATCGGGGTGCGGGCCCGGAGTTCGTCGAGGAAGGCGGCGTCGATGGTGCTCATGCGGGGCGGAACGGGGGCTTTTCTGCTGGCGGCCGGGTGCAGGTGGCGTGAGGTTCTTTTTATGGGGGGGAGCGGCGTTCTGCAAACGGGATGGCGCGGACCCTGTGCCGGGCGGGAGCATGGTTTTTTGTGTCTGGATCTGAGGCGACCTGGATTGGAAGGGGTAAAGGTCTTTTGCGGATGAGGCGGTGTATTGCCGGTGTATTCGCCGGTCGTGTGCGGCGATGTATTGCGGGCGCGTGAACAAGCCGCGCGTCTGTTAATGAAAATAACAGAGATAAAAAGGAAGATACCCGAACAGACACCAGGTGGCGAGGAAGATGCCGGGTGCGCAAAGGGCAAACCGGGCGCCTTCCTGGCCGCGGCGGAGCGTTGCCCGGGCGTCGGGGTCGCTGGACGCCAGAGAGAAGGCCGACAGATGCTGACTTTGGCGGTGGAGTTCAGCTTCCTTTTCTTCCCATTTCCCGATCGCCGCGTAAGCCGCGCGAATTCCTGGCCAGGCGAGGAGTGCAAGGACGAAACCGAGCGCGGAGAGGAGAGGCGGAATGAGGAGAAACAGAGCGTTTCCCCAGCGGGATGCGGAGGTTGTCATTGAGGTTGCGTATGCAATGACGAGAAAGGACTGTGAGTTGACGAGGGCGCTCAGCCGGACGCCCACCATCTCACTTTCGAACCTTATTTCCGAGCGGCAGAAATGGAGCAGGTCGGTATTCTGATACGGACTCTGTACGGGCATATCGCTGGTGACCGGCCTGTCCACTATGCTCTCCTGCCGCTGGCTGAAAACTCTCTGCATCCGGTCCGGGAGTCTGAACTGGCGGAGCGGATGTTGCCGCTGTCGCCAGGGTTTTCAGAGTCAGGGTTTTTCGGATTTCAGAGGCCGGTTTCAGAACTCCGCTTCAGATCTCTGCAGGGCGTCGCGCTGCCGGCCGCCGATGGCGCCTGCGACACAGGCGATGAACGCGCCGACCAGCATGGAGAAGAAAGTGTAGAAGGCGAGCGACGCGGCTGCTTTCCGTGCGAGCTCGGCGGCGTGTTTCGCTTTACTGATGGCTTCGTTTTCCATTGCGATGGCCCGGTCGACACGTTGTCCGGCATCCTCCGCGGAGGTTCCGGTGCGGGCGGCCACGAGTTTTGTCAGATAGTCGCGGTCCTGAGGACTGATGCTTCCGGTGGCTGCTGTCGCCAGGATACGCGCGGCTTCCGGGGCCGGGTCCTTGCCTTCTGAGGCATTGCCGGTGACGTTGTCGGGCTGGGCCGGGCGGAACAGGGCATCGAGCATATAGCCTGATGGCATATCCGTATTTTTTGAAATGGCGGCCGCGGCGATATGTCCTGAGGCTTTGCCGGCGCTTCCCGCGAGGGAAAAAGCGCCGGAGCCGATGATGGCGGCCGTAAAGACGACGGCGACGGCCCATGCGACGAAGCCGCCGGCGGTGTCGCGGAACATGACTTCGCGCGAATGGGTTGAGAGGAGTGGTGCGCGGAGCCGTCCGGCGAGATAGCCGCCGAAAAACGATGAGATCCACTGGACGACGATCAGCCAGATTGCCGCCCACACGGTGAATGTGAATGCTGACGGATTATTCCCTGCTTCCGGGGAGACAGCGGAGAAGCCGAAGCCGGCTCCGAGGCTGATCAGCATGATGGATACGGCCGCCGCGACGAAGGCGCCTCCTGAAACAGCGGGCCAGGATATGCCGGCGCGCAAAAGCGCCGGTGTCTCAATATCTGGCGTCTCAATATCTCTTGTCATAGCGGGTCCGATCATCGGAAAAAGAGGAAGATGATGAGGATCAGGGGGAGTGGCACCCCGAGAAGCCAGAGCAGAATTGGCATGATATATTTTTCCTTTGCTTATTCGATGCTGTCCCAACGCCGCACCGTGTTCGGAAGTTTTGAAAAAGGTTTTGTTTTTTCAGGGTGATGTGACTGGACGACCTGTATGAGGGATTTCTTCGGTGGTCCGGACGGGAGAAGATGGTACCTGAAGGCGTCTTCCCGTCAGGCAGGTAATTCGCTGATGGGTTTTCCGCCGGAAATTTCATGGGGGTTTCAGATCATGCTGATAAGAAAAGCCGGATTGGAAATGATGAGGCTTATTCCGGCGCCGGCTGACGGATTGTCTGGCCCGCAACCGGTCCAGGCGAGCCGGATTGTTTATTTCAGGGAAGCGGACAGGTTTTTCTTCTGAGAAGAGAATATTTCTGAATTCTTTTATTTCCGGACGGAACGTGGTCGCTGCATTTTGCCGGGTATAGGGATGATTATCTTATGCTGCGACACCGTGGGGTCTGAAGACGACTTTTGTGCAGTAATCGGTTTTGTCCCGGAATTTTTTGTAAAGTTCAGGACCGTCTTCGAGACTGGCGGAACGGTGGCTGATGACAAAGGAAGGATCGATTTCGCCTTTCCGGATACGTTCGAGCAGAGGCGCGAGATATTTCTGGACGCGCGTCTGTCCTGTGCGCAGGGTCAGGCCCTTGTTCATGAGAGCGCCGATCATCACCGGCCCCAGGCCACCGGCGTAAACGCCTGGCATTGAGACAATTCCGCCGGGACGACATCCGAGAATAGCCTGGTTGAGGGCGAACGGGCGTTCGAGCGTTGCCGCCGACATCACAGCCGAGCCGATTTTCTGGGCTGTGGTGTCCGCGCCGTGGGCTTCCATGCCGACGGCCTCGATGACGGCGTCCGGTCCCTGCCCGTCCGTCATTTCGATGAGGGTTTCCTGAATATTATGAGTGCGGAAGTCGATGGTTTCCGCGCCGCCTTCGCGGGCCATGGCAAGACGTTCGGGGACTTCGTCGATGGCGATGACGCGTTGGGCGCCGAGGAGGAAGCAGGAACGGATGGCCATCTGACCGACCGGGCCGCAGCCCCAGATGGCAATGGTCTTTTCGGCTTCCGGCGTGATTTCGCAGTATTCGGCGGCCTGATAGCCGGTTGGGAAGATGTCTGACAGGAAAAGGACCTGTTCGTCGCTGAGGTCTTCAGGAACCACGATCGGGCCGACATCGGCATAGGGGACACGCAGATATTCCGCCTGTCCGCCGGCGAAGCCACCGGTGATGTGGGAATAACCGAAAAGGCCGGCGAGTGGATAGCCGAAGGTTTCGGCCTGCTGTTTTCCGTTCGGGTTTGTCCGTTCGCAGCAGCTCCAGTTTTCCCATTTGCACTGACGGCACTCGCCGCAGGAGATGGTGAACGGGACGACGACACGGTCGCCGACGGAAAGACGTTTGTTGTCGCGGCCGACTTCGACGACTTCGCCCATGGTTTCATGGCCGAGAATATCGCCGCACTGCATGGTGGGCATCAGCCCGTCCATGAGATGGAGGTCGGAGCCGCAGATGGCGCAGGCCGTCACTTTGATGATGGCGTCGCGTCCGTCGAGGATGATCGGGTCAGGCACGCTTTCGCATGTGATCTTACCCTTTTTCTGCCAGGTCAGTGCTTTCATGGGGAAGCGTCCTGTTTCTGTCGTGACAGTGAACAGGACGCGTGCAGCGGTCATGAGTTGCCTGTCTGTTTTTGTGTGTGAGGCGTTCCGTTTGCGGTGGTGAGCGGGGATGGCGGCTTTGATGACCGGTAAAGTTTGCGGAAGGCCTGGTTGCCGGTGGTTGCTTCCGGGGTGGCGGTCATGGAGCCTGAAAACATCTGAAATCTGTTTCAGAGTCCTGCTTTTGAACTCTTCTTTGAATTATAGAGAGGTTTCTGGTGAAGCTTCAGAAGACGCCGCCTTTTTGAAAAAAGGCGGCACCCAAAAACTTTTATTTCTTTATCAAAGGTTTGTTGTGAGATGCTTTTTGAGGCTGGCTGGGGCGAACAGACGAGCGGGGCATAAAAACGTAATATTATCTGTTTGTTTTGAAAGGTTTTGTCCCTTTGAGGCTTTTGAAACAGTCTCCTGGTTTTCCGGCAGTATAATCGATTTTTACCGGTGACCTGAGGCGTCATGAATTCGGCTGGGCGGCTGATGTAATTCTGAGCCGGCGGGATCAGGGGGTTGCGTTCTGTACAGGGGTCCGGGGCCAGGCCCCGGAAAAATAGTATGGCTGGGCGGGAAGTTTCAGCCTGCGTTCAGGGTGGTTTTGACCAGACCGTTGGCGCGACCGAGATCAAGCGAAGCGCCGAATTTTGCTTTCAGGGCGCCCATGACTTTGCCCATGTCTTTCATGGTGGCGGCGCCGGTCTCGGTGATGGCGGCTTTGACGGCGGCTTCGAGGGCGGCGTCATCCATTTCGGCGGGCAGGTATTCCTGGATCAGGGTAATTTCGGCCTGCTCTTTTTCGGCGAGGTCCTCGCGGCCGCCTTCGAGATACATTTTCAGGGAGTCGGTGCGGGATTTGACCATGCTGCGGAGCGTGCCGATCAGGTCGTCCTCGCTGAGTTCCTTGCCCGTGGTGCGGGCGGCGATGTCGGCGTCCTTGATTTTCGCGCCGATCATGCGGAGTGCGCTGACGCGGTCTTTCTGCCCGGCTTTCATGGCGGTTTTCGTATCGTCGGCGATACGGGCGCGGAGGGAGGTGGGCTCGGTCATGATGGTCTCCGGTCGGTAACAGAGTGACGGGTGACGCGGGATGGCGGGAGAAAGTTTTTCCCACTTCCCTCACCTGTCACATGGTGGGAATTTTCTTCCCACGGACGATTGGGACTGATATGGAGGTCAGCAATCAGGGGGATATTCGGAATGTCTCTGTCAGTCGATAGTATCATTGAGCGCATCGGCGGTGCGGAAAAAATCGCGTCGCTGACGGGCGTGGGCACCGAGGCGGTTCGCAAGTGGCGGCAGGCGCGGGCGATTCCGCCGAAGCACTGGCCGGTTGTGGCGAAGGCTGCGGGCGTTCCGATCGAGGCGTTGCAGCCGGGGGCGTCCGGCGTGGAAACCTCCTCCTCTGAATTTTCATCACATGACCAGAAGCGGGATTCCATCATGTCCGAGCAGAGCGGCGCAGTGTCCGGTGCAATCCCTGATGGCGCCACGGCGGCGCTTGTTCTGGCGGACGGCACGGTGTTCTGGGGCGTGGGTTTTGGCGCGCCGGCGACCGGTGAGGCGATCGGGGAGATCTGCTTCTCGACGGGGATGACGGGATATCAGGAGACGCTGACGGACCCGTCTTTTGCCGGGCAGATCATCACCTTCACCTTCCCGCATATCGGGAATGTGGGGACGAACGCGGAAGATGACGAGGCGGCGCGCGTTTCGGCGCGGGGGCTGGTGGTGAAGCAGGACCTGACAGAACCTGCGAACTGGCGGTCGGCGGAGAGTCTGGATGCCTGGCTGAAGGAGCGCGGGGTGCCGGGGATCTGCGGTGTGGACACGCGGGCGCTGACGCTTCGTATCCGTGACAAAGGGCCGCAGACGGCGGTTCTGGCGCATGTCGTGGACGGGAAGCTGGATATTGAGGCGCTGAAGAAGGTGGCGGTGGCCTGGCCGGGGCTGGAGGGCATGGATCTGGCGAAGGTCGTGACCTGTGAGAAGCCCTATGGCTGGTCGCAGGGTGTGTGGGAGTGGCCTTCGGCGACGAAGCCGCTGCCGGCGAAGCTGCGGAAGGTTGTGGCGGTCGATTATGGCGCGAAGCGGAACATTCTGCGCTGTCTGGCCACAGCGGGCTGCGATGTGACGGTTGTTCCGGCGACGACCACGGCGGAGGAAATTCTGGCGCTGAAGCCTGAGGGGGTTTTCCTCTCCAACGGGCCTGGCGATCCGGCGGCGACGGCGGCTTATGCGGTGCCGGCGATCCGGGGTGTGCTGGATGCGGGTGTGCCGGTGTTCGGGATCTGTCTCGGGCATCAGCTGCTGGCGCTGGCGCTGGGCGGCAAGACCTACAAGCTGGAGCGCGGGCATCGGGGGGCGAACCAGCCGGTGAAGGATCTGGCGACGGGGCGTGTGGAGATCACCAGCCAGAATCACGGGTTCGCGGTGGATGAGCGGTCGCTGCCGAACGAGGTTCGGGTGACGCATGTGAGCCTGTTCGACAGGTCCAACGAGGGGATTGCGTCGAACACGCTGCCGGCTTTTTCGGTGCAGTATCACCCTGAGGCGAGCCCGGGTCCTTCCGACAGTTTCTATCTGTTCGAGCGGTTCGTGGCGATGATCGACGCGCGGCAGGCTTCGGGCGTGAAGACGGGCTGATTTCGGTTCATGGACCCTATTCGTAATCCTTATGTGCCGGGGGCCGGGGCGTCCCCGCCTGAGCTGGCGGGGCGGCAGGAGCTGTTCACCCAGGCGGGGGTCGTGCTGCAGCGGGCGCTGATCGGAAAGAGCGCGCGCAGTTTTATTGCGACCGGGCTTCGCGGGGTGGGCAAGACGGTTGTTCTGGGCCGGGTTCAGCAGCTTGCGGAGAGCGCGGGTTATCTGACGTGCTTTGTCGAGGCGCATGAGGATAAGTCGCTGGGGCAGCTTCTGGCGCCGCCGTTCCGGAAGATGATGCTGGAGCTGGACCGGCTCGGCGCGGTGACGGCGCAGGTGAAGCGCGGGCTGCGGGTTCTGAAAAGCTTTGCCGGAGGCTTGCGGATTCATCATCCGCTGGGGCTGATGATCGAGCTGGACGTCGATCCCGAGAGGGGCACGGCGGATAGCGGCGATCTGGAAAGCGATCTTCCGGACATGGTATCGGCACTGGGTCATGCGGCGCAGTCCCGTAAGACGGGCGTGGCGATCTTTATTGATGAGATCCAGTATCTTTCCGAGAAGGATATGGGCGCGCTGATCATGGCGATGCATCGCGTGATGCGCGAGGGATTGCCGGTGGTGCTGGCGGGCGCGGGACTGCCGCATGTGGTGGCGCTGACGGGGCAGTCGCGGTCCTATTCCGAGCGGCTCTTTTCTTTTCCGGAGCTGGGGCCGCTTTCGGAGGAGGAGTCCGCTGATGCGTTGCGGACGCCGGCGGAGCGTGAGGGGGTGAATTTCACGCCTGAGGCGGTGGCCGAGGTTCTGCGGATTACGCAGGGCTATCCGTATTTTCTGCAGGAATGGGCTTATCATGCGTGGAATGTGGCGCATGGGGAGACCATTCTGGCCGGGGACATTCAGGTGGCGACGGAGGTGTCTCTGACATCGCTGGATGCCGGGTTTTTCCGCATGCGTTATGAGCGGCTGACGCCGCGTGAGCGTCTGTACTGTCAGGCGATGGCCGAGCTTGGGCCGGGGGCGCATCGTTCGGGCGCGATTGCCGCGCAGATGGGCTCGCGGACGCAGGCGGTGGCGCCGCTTCGCAATGCTCTGATCCGCAAGGGCATGATCTACAGCCCGGCGCATGGTGACATTGCTTTCACTGTCCCGCTTTTTGAGAACTACCTTCATCGCATCAAAGCCATGGGTTCCGACCCGGCCGACGCAGAGGACTGAGACGATCCATGCCTAAACGGACTGACATTCGCTCCATTCTGATTATTGGCGCCGGCCCGATCGTGATCGGCCAGGCCTGCGAGTTTGACTATTCGGGGGCTCAGGCGTGCAAGGCGCTGAAGGAGGAGGGCTACCGGGTTATTCTGCTGAACTCCAATCCGGCGACGATCATGACCGATCCGGGGCTGGCGGATGCGACTTATGTCGAGCCGATCACGCCGGAGTTTGTCGAGCGGATCATTCTGAAGGAGAAGCCGGACGCGGTGCTGCCGACGATGGGCGGGCAGACGGCGCTGAACGCGGCGATGGCGCTGGATGCGTCGGGGTTTTTGCAGAAGCATGGCGTTGAGCTGATCGGTGCGAAGGCGGATGTGATCGACAGGGCCGAGGACCGGCAGAAATTCCGCGAGGCGATGGATGCGATCGGGATCGAGAGTCCGAAAAGTCTGATTGCGCATACGCTGGAAGAGGCGCGGACAGCGCTGAAGGAGATCGGGCTGCCGACGGTGATCCGGCCGTCCTTTACGATGGGCGGGTCCGGGGGCGGGATTGCCTATAATAAGGAAGAGTTCGATCAGATCGTCATGTCCGGTCTGGATGCCTCGCCGACAACGGAGGTTCTGATCGAGGAATCCGTTCTCGGGTGGAAAGAGTTTGAGATGGAGGTTGTCCGCGACAGGGCGGATAACTGCATCATTGTCTGTTCGATCGAGAACATCGATCCGATGGGCGTGCATACGGGGGATTCCATTACCGTGGCCCCTGCCCTCACCCTGACGGACAAGGAGTATCAGCGGATGCGCGATGCTTCGATCGCGTGTCTGCGGGCGATCGGAGTTGAGACGGGCGGATCGAACGTGCAGTTCGGCGTGAATCCGAAAGACGGGCGCATGGTGGTGATCGAGATGAATCCGCGTGTGTCGCGGTCGTCGGCGCTGGCGTCCAAGGCGACGGGATTTCCGATTGCGAAGATCGCGGCGAAGCTGGCGGTGGGGTACACGCTGGACGAACTGGCGAACGACATTACCGGCTCGACGCCGGCGTCGTTCGAGCCGACGATCGATTATGTGGTCGTCAAAATTCCGCGTTTCACGTTTGAGAAGTTTCCTGGCACCCCTGCCCTGCTTTCGACTTCGATGAAGTCGGTTGGCGAGGCGATGGCGATCGGGCGGTCGTTTCCGGAGGCTCTGCAGAAGGGGCTGCGGTCGATGGAGACCGGGCTGGCGGGGCTCGATCCGGTTGAGGCGCCGGGCGATGGCGGGCCGGATGCGTATCGGGCGGCGCTGTCGCAGCCGCGTCCGGAGCGGATTCTGATGGCGGCGCAGGCGTTGCGGGCGGGGCTTTCGGTTGAGGAGATTGCCGGAGCGTGCCGGTTCGAGCCGTGGTTCCTGCGGGAACTGGAGAAGATTGTTCAGGCGGAGAAGCATCTGCTGGATCACGGATTGCCGGAGGATGCCCGGGGGCTGCGTCGTCTGAAGGCGATGGGGTTCTCCGATGTTCAGCTGGCGCGGCTTTCGGGGACGCAGGCGTCTGAGGTGCGGGCGCTGCGCGAGGCGGCGGGGGTGCTGCCGGTTTACAAGCGGATCGACACCTGTGCGGGCGAGTTCGCTTCGGCGACGCCGTATATGTATTCGACCTATGAGGGCGGGTTCGGGGCGCCGGTGTGTGAGTCCGGTCCGACGGGAGCGAAGAAAGTCGTCATTCTGGGGGGCGGTCCGAACCGGATCGGTCAGGGCATCGAGTTCGATTACTGCTGTGTTCATGCGGCCTATGCGCTGCGTGAGGCCGGGATCGAGACGATCATGGTCAACTGCAATCCGGAGACGGTTTCCACGGATTATGACACGTCGGACCGGCTGTATTTCGAACCGCTGACGGCGGAGGATGTGGGAGCGCTGATCCGGCTGGAGCAGTCGCGGGGCGAGATTCTGGGCTGCATCGTTCAGTATGGCGGCCAGACGCCGCTGAAGCTGTCGCGGGCGCTGGAGGAAGCGGGGATTCCGCTGCTGGGCACGCCGGCGGATGCGATTGACCGGGCGGAGGATCGCGAGCGGTTTCAGGCGCTGCTGCACAAGCTGGGGCTGCGGCAGCCGAGGAACGGGATTGCGCGGTCGGCGGCGGAGGCCGAGGACGTGGCGGAGCAGGTCGGGTATCCGGTGGTGGTGCGTCCGTCCTACGTGCTGGGCGGCCGGGCGATGGAGATCGTTTATGACCGGGCCAGTCTGCAGCGTTATCTGAAGGTGGTTCTGGCGGCGGCAGGGCCGGAGGTGTCGTCCGGGCCGGTGCTGATCGATCATTATCTGAACGATGCGATTGAGGCGGATGTGGATTGCATCGCGGACGGGGAGTCCGTGTATGTGGCGGGGGTGCTGGAGCATATTGAGGAGGCCGGTATTCATTCCGGTGACTCCGCCTGTGCGCTGCCGCCTTACACGCTGTCTCCGGCGATTGTGGCGGAGCTGAAGGCGCAGACGGAGGCAATGGCGCTGGAGCTGGGCATCGTCGGGCTGATGAATGTTCAGTATGCGATGAAGGGCGACGATATTTACGTTCTGGAGGTCAATCCGCGGGCGTCGCGCACGGTGCCGTTTGTCGCCAAGGCGACGGGGGTTCCGGTGGCGAAGATCGGGGCGCGGGTGATGGCCGGGGCGAAGCTGGGCGAATTCACGCTGGATGACCGGGCTGTTGTGCCGCATGTGGCGGTGAAGGAGGCGGTGTTCCCGTTCAATCGTTTCCAGAATGTGGATGTCATCCTTGGGCCGGAGATGCGTTCGACGGGCGAGGTGATGGGACTGGACACGTCGTTCGAGCGGGCGTTTGCGAAGTCTCAGCTGGCGGCGGGTGTGAAGCTGCCGCTTTCGGGGACGGTGTTTCTGTCGGTGCGCGACGGGGACAAGGCGCAGCTGCCGCGGATCGGGCGTCAGCTGGCGGAGATGGGCTTTACCATCATGGCGACGCGGGGCACGGCGGAGCGGCTGCGTGAGGCCGGAGTTAAGGTGCAGGTGGTGAACAAGGTGCTGGAGGGTCGTCCGCATTGTGTGGATGCGATCCGGTCCGGCGAGGTTCAGATGGTGATCAATACGGCGCAGGGGGCTCAGGCTGTTCAGGACAGCTATGACATCCGGCGTTCGGCGCTGACGATGGGCATTCCGCACTACACGACGATGGCGGGGGCGCGGGCGGCGACGCATGCGATCAGCGCCATGCGTGAAGGACCGCTTGAAGTTGCGCCGCTTCAGTCCTATTTTCACGGATCGTACTGAACGCAAAGAGCCTTTCGGCGGGGCTTAATCCCGCCGCGGGGCCTGTCTGCGTGTTTCATTATCCGGGCTGGCGGTTCCGCTTCCCGGTCAATTCTTTATGACTTCCCGAGGATAAGCACCTTGCAGAAAACTCCGATGACGGCATCCGGCCTGCAGCGACTTGAGGAAGAGTTGCGCAGACTCAAAAGCGAGGAGCGCCCGGCGATTATCCGGGCCATTGCCGAGGCGCGCGAGCACGGCGATCTGTCGGAGAACGCGGAGTATCATGCCGCGCGCGAGCGTCAGTCCTTTGTGGAGGGGCGCGTGATGGAGCTGGAGGAGATCGTTTCCACGGCGGAGGTGATCGATCCTTCAAAGCTGTCGGGCGACCAGGTGAAGTTCGGTGCGCGGGTTCAGCTGATCGATGAGGAGACCGAAAAGGAGGCCTCCTATCAGATCGTTGGTGTGCATGAGGCGGACATCAAGGCGGGTCTGCTGTCGATTTCCTCGCCGCTGGCGAAGTCGCTGATCGGCAAGTCGGTTGGCGATACCGTGTCGGTTCCGGCGCCGGGCGGCGACCGGACGTATGAGATCGTCTCCGTCATCTATGCCTGATTTCTGTTTATGCCGGACTTTAGTTTGTGCCTGACTTTCCGGGCCTGAGGACACTGCGCGCGTGATTACTTTTGACGATGTCAGGGCTGCGGCGCAGCGGATCGAAGGGCGGGTTCTGCGGACGCCCACCCTGCCCTCCCAGAGTTTGTCGAAAGCGACGGGCGCGGAGATTACGCTCAAGCTTGAGAATCTTCAGGCGGTGGGCTCGTTCAAGGAGCGGGGGGCGGCGAACAAGCTGTCGTTGCTGATGCCTGAGGAGCGGGCGCGCGGGGTGATTACGGTTTCGGCCGGAAATCATGCGCAGGGCGTGGCGCGTCATGCCAGTCTGCTGGGGATTGACGCGGTGATTGTGATGCCGCGATTCACGCCTTCGGCGAAGGTGACGCGGACGGCGGCCTGGGGTGCGCGGGTTGTGCTTGAGGGCAACAACTTTGCCGAGGCGTCGCTGTTTGCGCGGGATCTGCAACAGCGTGAAGGCCGGGTGTTCGTGCATCCGTACGATGATGACGCGGTGATGGCCGGTCAGGGCACCTGTGCGCTGGAAATGCTGGAGGATGCGGGGCCTCTGGATGCGCTGGTGGTGCCGATTGGCGGTGGGGGTTTGCTGGCCGGCTGTGCGGTGGCGGCGCGGGCGTTGCGGCCGGATATCGAGCTGATTGGTGTGCAGGTGGAGAGTTTTTCTTCGCTGTCGGCGTTTCCGGGCGAGGAGATCATGCCTCCCGGTGGTTCGACGATCGCGGAAGGGATTGCCGTGATGCAGATCGGGCGGCGGCCTTATGAGGTGATCCGGGAGCTGGCGTCGAAGGTTCTGGTGGTTTCTGAAGCGGCGGTCGAGAACGCGATTACGGTGATGTCGGAGGGGGCCAAGCAGGTTGTGGAGGGCGCGGGTGCGGCCGGTCTGGCGGCTGTGATGGCGAATCCGAAGCTGTTTGCCGGGAAGCGTGTGGGTCTGCCGGTGACGGGCGGGAATATCGACACGCGGATTCTGGCGAACACGCTGTTGCGGGCGATGCTGCGGGATGGGCGGCTGCTGCGGCTGTGCATGGAGATTCCGGACCGGCCGGGGGTACTGGCGGATATTTCCGGGATTATCGGTGAGGCTGGCGGCAACATTCTTGAGGTGTCGCATCAGCGGCTGTTTGCGGCGCCATCGGTGCAGGCGGCGGAGCTTGAGGTGATGATCGAGGCGCGTGATCCGCTCCATGCGGAGCAGATCACGGAGGCGCTCCGGGCGCGCTATGTGGTGCGGCGGGTTTAATCTTCCAGGGTCAGGCCGATTTTGAGCGTGACCTGGTAGTGGCTGATTTTGCCGTGCTCGACATGGCCGCGCGTGCTGATGACTTCGAACCAGCGGACGTGTTTTTCGTCCTTTCCGACGCGGGTGATGGCGTTGGCGATGGCTTTCTCGACGCTTTCGGGGGATGAGCCGACGATTTCGATAAGTTTGTAGACGTGATCGGACATTATGGACCTCCTGGATTCGGGGTTCTGTGACGTCTTCCGATGCTGTGTCTGACGTCTGAGGGGAAGAGTGGTTTCAGACTCTCCTGATGAAGAACCGGTTTTCGTTCCGTATTCCGGGCATCGTCAGTAACCATTTGTCAATCTCCGGAGCGGATAAGGTCTCCATTGCGAAACACGCATGGAGGAGACGCAAAATGGCGGGGCTTGGTATCCGGCTCGACGCCGGCGACAGGATGATTCTGAACGGCGCCGGGGTGCATTTTCTGACATCGGCGCAGATTCGTCTGACGAACCGGGCGGATTTTCTTTTCGGGCGGCAGATCATGCGGCCTGAGGAAGCGGATACGCCGGCGCGGCGGATCTATTATGCGCTGCAGACGGCTTATGTCGGGACGCCTGAGGAAAGGGCGGCGGCTCTGGCGGAGGCGGCTTATTATATCACGACTTTTATGCAGGAAACGACGTCTGATTCGGCGCGGACCCTGCTGTCCGATGCACTGCGGGTTGCGACCGAAGGGAATTTTTATCGGGCGCTGAAAATGGCGCGTCGGATCATCCGGCATGAGGATGCGGTGCTGAAAGGCATCACGTCATCATCGGAATTACCGGAAGAGGTTCAGGGATCTTAACTTAATATTAGTGTCTGTGGCGCTTTATGAGATTACTGCGAAAAATGCAGTGAACGCATGGAGAAAATCTGATGTCACTTTCGATTAACACGAACAATTCGGCCATGGTTGCGCTCGAGAGCCTGAACGCAACGACGAACGAACTGGACTCGACGGAAAACACCGTTTCGACCGGTCAGAAAGTTTCTACGGCAGCCGATAATCCCGCTTCTTATGCCATCGCACAGTCGATGAACGGTAATATTTCCGGTCTTTCCGCTGTTTCTGACGGTCTGTCTTTCGCTGCTCAGGTTGTCAGCACGACGACTTCGGCAACATCCAGCATCATCAGCACATTGCAGCTGATTCAGGCGGCTGTTACTTCCGTGGGTCAGACGGGTATCGATACCGCTACGGTCGGACAGGAAGTCGAAGGTTATCTCGATCAGATTAACACATTTGCGCGCAACGCGACAATGAATGGTGTTAATCTTCTTGACGGCAGCGGCGATGTTTCGACTGCCACAGGCAAGAGCGTCACCAACACCCTTCAGTACGTCACGGGACTTCAGGGTTCAACCCAGACGGTATCTTCCGTTACGACTACGGGCGCCATTACGGACGCGCTGAATCTGACCAGCGGCCTGGCATCCGGTGGCAGCGTCACGGCGGCAACGTCGATGTATTCGTCGCTGAGCACTGTTTTCAAAACTGGAGCAACAACGCCTTCCTCGTCGGATCTGCAGGCGATGATTCAGACGGTGCAGAGCGCCATCACCACAATGACGAACTATGCGTCCAAGTTTGGTGCGGCGACCAATACCATCTCCGGCATGTCGACCTACTCGGCTAATCTGTCGGATTCTCTTACATCGGGCGTCGGTGCTCTGACGGACGCGGACATGGCGGCAGAAAGCGCGAAGCTGACATCGCTTCAGACAAAGCAGTCTCTCGCGATTTCTTCTCTCTCCGTTGCCAAATCGTCTTCGCAGAACATCCTCACGCTGTTCCGCTAATACGAAACCTGAGGGGGCTTTGCTCCCCTCAGGACTTTTACGGAATTTATTTAGATATGAATGCATTTCTGCCGCAGACTACTGAACAAAAATATATAAACGATCTTACATCTCTTCTTGAAAAGAATGATTATTTAAGCGCGATTCCGCAAGTTCGCTCGGGCATCCGGAGCAAGCCTTCGTGGGTTGAAGGATATGCGTTATTAGGCAGGCTTCTTTGGCAGACAGGGCAGCATAATGAAGCTGCCGATGCTTTTCAGGATGCTATACGATTGCAGCCTGATAACCCCGAGTGGCAGATTCAGTTTCTGCGCTGCAAAATGAAACTCGGAGAGTTTGAGCAGACCGTTCCTAAAATTCTGAACTTTGTTGCAAATCATACTGATAACAGTTCTCTTATCATTGAAGGCGTATCGCTGCTTTCTGAGGTGTCGCAACACGATGTCGCAGTGGCGTGTCTGACCTGGTGTCTGAAAAAACGACCGGATGACAGTGTCCTGTGTTCCACGCTGGCTGCGGAACTGATCAGTTCCGGGCGTGCGTCCGAAGGGAGCGCCCTTTTCATTGATCTCATGACCCGCCATCCGGATACGATTGGTTATACGCCTATTATTGTTGCAGCGCTTGGTAACATCGGTGAGTTTGATTTTGCGCTCAGAATTTCTGAAGCTTACCAGGAATCCGACCTGCCGAAATCATCAGCTTTTCTCAACAATATTGCCTGTGCGCTGGTGGCTCTGAACCGTTCGGAGGAGGCTATCCCCTATTGTGAGGCCGGGCTCGCCATTGAACCGGAGAATGAAGATCTCCGTTTTGGTCTGGCAGCTGCTCTGCTGAAAAGTGGCGCATTTGAAAAAGGTTGGCGTCAGCACGAGCTGCGTCCGGCATTGCTGCGGCGTCGGGAGAGTCGTCCCTGGCGTGGAGAAGAGGATGTGCACGGGAAAACCCTTCTTCTGATTGGCGATCAGGGGCTTGGCGATTGCATACAGTTCATTCGCTATATCCGGTTTTTCAAAGACACCGGCACGCGTCTTATTGTTGCGGTTGAAGCGCCATTGCAACGGCTGTTCGCCAATATGGCTGTCCGGGTTGAAGTATGCGATATCGACGAGCGACCGGAGCATGATCTGAGTTGTCCGCTGCTAAGTCTGCCGTTTGCTCTGATGCGCTTTATCGGCACGACCATTCCCGCTGAGGTTCCCTACCTTCATCCGTATCCGGAAGATTTGACTCGTTTTTCCTCGTTGCCTGATCCGGGCAACAAAAAAAGGATCGGTGTTGTCTGGAGTGGCGCCAAACGTGCTCAGTATGGTCTTTTTTATCGCGCGCGGTCATCCAGTCTGAAGGATTTTCTCCCGATCCTTGAGCAAAAGGAGGCGGAGTTTGTAAATCTGCAGCTCGGAGAGCCGCGCGACGAAATCCGGGAAGCAGGCCTGGCGACACTTATCGATCCTATGGATGATGTTCGCGATATGGCGGACACTGCGGCGATCATTCAGTCGCTCGATCTGATTATTTCCGTTGATACGTCCGTAGCGCATCTGGCTGGCGCTTTGGGAAAGCCGGTGTGGATGCTGACACGGAGCGACTGCTGCTGGCGGTGGCTGGAAGATCGCGACGACACACCCTGGTATCCGACGATGCGGATTTTTCGTTCGGAGCCGGGGAGTCTGCAACACGCGATTTCTCTGGCCGCTCGCGAACTGCCGCATTTTCTGGGGACTGCGCGTTTGCAACCATCAGATCACACATATAGCAAAGATGAGGTGCTTGTATGAATTATGGTCTTCAGCGCTACAACAGGAGCCTGGTCACGAGCATGACGCCACGTCAGGTTGAGGCTATGGCGTTCAGTCAGTCCATTACAATGCTGGAATCCGCTAAAACACAGAATGAAAGGCTGCATGCTCTTTCGATGAATCAGAAGCTATGGTCGGCAGTTCTGCGGGAAGTCGGAGTTGAGAATAACGGCATGCCGGAAATTCTGCGTGGTGACCTTTTCAAATTGTCTATGTGGGCAACGCGTTACTGTGTCCGTGCAATGCTGCACAATATCAGCCTGAAGCCACTGATCGATATTAACCGTGATATGCTTGAAGGACTTCGTGAGAGGGCTGTGGAGAGTTCATCGTCCGAAAATCCTGCTCAGGCATTCAGGCTTGCAACAGCCTGAGGACACTGTGGCCAGTATTCGTTTGTTGTTTACGTAACAGAAGAGCCGCTGGCTGCCTGTTCTTAATGTTCCGGCGCTGTATTGTTGTTACTGCTCGGTTCAGGCCGGAAATTCAGATGCCGGAGCGGGGTGGAACTATCAAGAATAGCGTCCTTCCCCTGTCCTGCTCTGTATTTTCCTGAATCGTTCGCTGAATTGGGTTTTATTTTGTTCCGAACAGACGGTCACCGGCATCACCCAGGCCGGGGCGGATGTAGCCGTGGTCGTCGAGTTCGCGATCGACGGCGCAGGTGATGATTTTTACGTCCGGGTGGGCTTTTGTCAGGCTGGCGATACCTTCCGGCGCGGCGAGGAGGCAGACGAAGATGATGTTTCCGGCGCCGGCGTTTTTCAGTCTGTCGATAGCGGCGGAGGCGCTGTAGCCTGTTGCGAGCATCGGATCGACGACGATGCAGTCGCGGTTTCCGATATCGTCGGGCAGTTTCATGTAATATTCGACGGGGCGCAGGGTTTCCGGGTCGCGGAAGAGGCCAATATGGCCGACGCGGGCAGAGGGGACGAGGTCGAGCATGCCGTCCAGGATTCCGTTGCCAGCGCGGAGGATTGAGACGAAGCAGAGTTTTTTGCCTGAGAGTGTCTCGCCGGTCATCGGCTCGATGGGGGTGTTGATCTCGATGGGTTCGAGCTTCAGGTCTCGTGTGGCTTCGTAGCACAGAAGCAGGCTCAGTTCCCGTGCCAGGCGGCGGAAGCCGGCGGTGGAGGTGCTTGCGTCACGCAGTCTCGTCAGTTTGTGGCGGACGAGTGGATGGGTGACGACGACGACGTTGCCGGAGGACGCTGCTTTTTCGGATACTGCTGTTTCGGTCATAGAAGCCTTTGCCTGTGTAAGATGTGTCTGTTGCCGGACGTGTCTGTGCGACCGTGTTGCTGAAGCCGGGATGTTTTACGGTTTTCCGGGGTGTCTTTTTCGCGGTCCTGCTTTCGGGGTTATTTCGGCTGTGAGGTCCGGTCAGCCGGGCTTGTTACCCGGATGCTGGCCGGCAAGGTTCTGATCGGTCGTATTCTCGTCGGTCGGGCGGAAATCCAGGACGATGCCATTCATGCAGTAGCGCCGGCCGGTCGGGGGCGGTCCGTCGGGGAAGACGTGTCCGAGATGGCCTTTGCATTTCGCGCAGTGCACTTCGATGCGGGTCATGCCAAGGCTGGTGTCGGTTTGTGTTTCGACGGCTCCGGGGATCGGGTCGAAGAATGAGGGCCAGCCGCTGCCGCTTTCGTATTTGGTTTCGGATGAAAAGAGCGGCGTGCCGCAGGCGGCACAACGATAGATGCCGGCACGTTTTTCGTAGTTCAGATCGCTGGAGCCGGGTCGTTCGGTGCCGTGCTGTCTGAGAATGCGGAGCTGCTCTTCGGTCAGGGTACCGCAGAGTGAGACCGGCTGTGGCGAGGCGGGTTTTGGTTCGTCGGACATGGCGTGGTCCCTTTGCCGTACTGACTGCTGCCCTGCCCCGTCGACAGAGACGTGCCGGATTGATCTCTTATAATCCGGGAGGTCCGGGATGCGTCAAATGGATAACGGCCATGACAGGAGAAGGTCGTCCGGAACAGGCTGCGATTAAGAGTCGTATAATTTTTATTCACATTCCGGATTTCTTCAAACCCGTTGCGCTTACCGGCGTTTTTCCTGTGTCCGGCGAAAAACGCACAGGAGGACATTATGAGCGACAAAACGAAAATCATTCCCGGGAAGACGGAAGTTGCTGGCGAAAGCTGCGGTCCGGAATGTCAGGAGCGGCTGGATGAGGCGGGAGACGGGACGTTTCCGGCCAGCGATCCGCCGTCATCGGGGAAATCGACCGGGCCGGAGGATGTGGACACGAAGGACGATAAGCAGGATTCGTCTGGTTCCTGAAAGGTCGTCCGTCTGCTGTGACGGGCTGCCATAATGGTTGTGATTCGGTCTGATTGGATGAGCATGGACCGGATGAACCGGGAGGCCGGCATAAGAGACTGTTTCAAAAGCATGCCTGCAAAAACTGCTTCAAATTATAAAGAAGTTTCTGGTGAAGCTTTTTTCAAAAAGCCTCAGGAGATACAGCTTTTTTGAAAAAATGGCGCAACTTAGGAACTTTTATTGTTTTTTATCAAAGGTTTGTCGTGGGATGCTTTTGCGTCCGACTGAAGCGAACAGACGAGTGGGACGCAAAGAAAACATAACATTATCAATCTGTTATGAAATATTTGTTCCTTTGGAGCTTTTGAAACAGTCTCTAAGTCTGACTAAGTGTTCGTGGCTGGTTTGCCTCCGGGCTGTCCTGATTTCAGAACCTGTGAGTTTGTTGTTCTGAGCGTTGATCGGTGATTCACAGGCAATCGGGACGAAAGAACCTGTGAATGAACTGTTTTGTTGTCCGAAAGCCAGATGCAGTGGATTGCCCGTATTTTCCTCCGGCACACGGCGTTTTACGCGTGTGCTGAGCGGGATCGTTTATGTGATCCGTGGCTGATTTTACTGGAAAGACGCATCGAAGATTTGTGGTCCGCACAGGGTTCTGGATCTGTGCGCTGTCGGGTGGCGATGCAGTCTCGTGGATGTGTGTCCGGAACGGCATGGCGGGAGTGCAATTTCACGCTGTCGGTGCCATGATGCGGGCAACAACAATTCGAAAAGAAGGCCCCTTTCATGTCTGATGCCGGAAAGTCGCGTTCGTCTGCTCCCCGCCCTGTCATGCTGGTTATTCTGGACGGGTTCGGATGGCGCGAGAATGATGCCGATAATGCGGTTCGTCTTGCGCGCAAGCCGACATTCGACCGGCTCTGGGCGGAATGTCCGCATACGTTTCTGGACACGAGCGGCGAGGATGTCGGATTGCCGGACGCCCAGATGGGCAATTCGGAGGTCGGTCATCTGAATATCGGCGCAGGTCGGGTTGTGATGCAGGAGCTGCCGCGGATCGGGCGGGCGATCCGGGATGGGAGTCTGGCGGCAAGTCCGGCTCTGACGGCGTTTGTCGAAACGCTGAAGGCGTCGGGCGGTACGTGTCATCTGATGGGGCTGGTGTCGTCGGGCGGGGTGCATGCGCATCAGGATCATGCGGTGGCACTGGCGAGGATCGTGACGGATGCGGGTGTGCCGGTTGCGTTTCACGTCTTTACGGACGGGCGCGATACGCCGCCGCAGTCGGCGCGTGAGTATCTGGGGCGGCTGGCGGAGGCGTTGCCGGACGGGGTGACGGTCGCGACGGTTTCGGGGCGGTATTATGCGATGGACCGGGACAATCGCTGGGAGCGGGTGTCGCGGGTTTATGACGCGATCACGAGTGGGACGGGAGCGCGGGCGGCTTCGGCGGCTGAGGTGATTGAGCGGGCTTATGCGGCGAAGACGACGGATGAATTTATCGAGCCGACGGTGATTGGCGATTTTGCCGGGGCGAAGGATGGCGACGGGATTCTGTCGTTCAACTTCCGGGCGGATCGTATTCGCGAATTGCTGATGGCGTTGCTCGATCCTGCATTTTCGGGATTTGAGCGGAAGGTGGTGCGTCATTTCGCGGCGGCTGTGGGGATGACACGCTACAGTGACGATCTGGCGAAGCTGACGACGGTGCTGTTTCCGCCACAAAATCTGGTGGAGTTGCTGGGTGACGTGGTCGCGGGGGCCGGGAAGAAGCAGCTGCGGATGGCGGAGACGGAGAAGTATCCGCACGTTACGTATTTTCTGAATGGCGGGCGGGAGACGCCGCTGGCGGGCGAGGATCGTATTCTGGTCCCCTCCCCTAAAGTTGCGACGTATGATCTTCAGCCGGAGATGTCGGCGCCGGAGCTGACGGATAAGGCGGTGGAGGCGATCGACAGCGGGGCATATGATCTGATTGTGCTGAACTTCGCCAATCCGGACATGGTGGGGCATACGGGCGTGCTTTCGGCGGCGATTAAGGCTGTGGAGACGGTGGATACCGGGCTGGGGCGGATTGCGGAGGCGATCGGGCGTCAGGGCGGAGCGCTGCTGGTGACGGCGGACCATGGAAACTGCGAGACGATGCGGGATGAGGAGACGGGCGAGCCCCATACGGCGCATACGCTGAACGAAGTGCCGTGTGTGCTGGCCGGGGCCGGAGATGTGACGTTGCGGCATGGCCGGCTGGCGGATCTGGCGCCGACCCTGCTGGAGCTGATGAAGCTGCGGCAGCCTGAGGCGATGACCGGGAAGTCGCTGATTGTGCGCGGGCCGGTCTGAACGGGGCCGGTCTGAAAAGATCCGGCCTGAAGCGGGTTGGTCTGAAGAGAGCCGGATCACCGGAATGGGCCATTGTGAGACATGTTTGTTTCGCGCTGGCTGGTCCGGAGCGTGGCCGTCTGAAGACGACGTTCATTCTTCGACATGATAATGCGGACGGATGAAGAGACGGGGTCGCATTGTGCCGCTACGGGACGGGGAGGCTGAGCTGTCATCCCGGTTGCGGAGTGGTGGCGCATCCGGGCGTGGTCGGGTGCGGATCTTTCTGGCTGTTGTGACGGCTGGCCTGCTTGTGGTGGGCCGGTCGCCGGACGTTATGGCGCGGACACAGTCTCATGGCGCGGCTGGCGGGCATAGGGTGGTGGGCGTTCCTGCGTCCGGTTCGCATACAGCCAGCTCGCGCGAGATCGGCTCACATACCGCAGGCTCACATGCTGGCGGTCCGGGCATGGCCGGGGCTCATGCGTCTGGCGCACACATGATGGCGCACAGCGCCGGGCCGGGACGTTCCTCGGCGTCTCAGGCGGCGCTGGAGGCGGCGCGGGCTCAGGAAGCGCAGTTGCGGCAGCAGCGGGACGCGGAGAAGGCCATGCTGGCGGCGGCGCGGAATGTAAACGCGCAGGCGGCGGCGCAGGCGGCGGAGGACAGGACGCGGGCGGCGGCGCTTTCGGCTGCGACGGTCTCGGCGGCGGGGCAGTTGCAGCAGACGGAGACGAAGCTGCAGGCGCTTGAGGATCAGATTGACGATCTGCATGACGATCAGGACCGGCTGCGGGCGGAGCTTGACGAGGAGGCGCGGGCGCTGGCTCCGGTTGTGCCTGTTGCGCAGCGTCTGTCGCTTTATCCGGCTGACACGCTTCTGACTGGTCCGTTATCGGCGCAGCAGGAGGTGACGGGGCTTCTGGTCGTGCGGGGGCTGGCGAAGACGCTGGAGGCGCGGGCGGAGGTATTGCAGGGGCATCGCGCGGAGCTGGAGGCGCTGGACCGGACGCTTGCGGCGCGGCTGGATGAGATTGGCGCTGTGCGACGGCAGCAGAGCGCGCAGCAGCAGGCGCTGGCGGCGCAGGCGGGCGCGGCGCGCGATGCGCAGCTTCGCTCGAACGCGGCGGCGCGGGGGGCGGCGGCGCATGTGTCTCAGGAGGCGGCCCGGGCCACGGCGCTTCAGGCGGCGATTGACAGGATTGTGGCGGCTGAGGCGGCGGCGATGGCGCAGTTGCAGCGGGAGGCCGAGGCGGCGGAACGGGCGAGGAAGGCGCAGCTCGCGGAAGCGGCGCGGCGGCGGGTGGCGGCGCGGCGACAGGGTGGCGCGGGGGGTGGACGGACTGGTTCGGGGACGAATGCGGGGTCCGCTGTGGAGACGCCTGCTGTGGATAGCGGGGGCGTGAATGCTTCGGTCCGGGCCGGAAGGCCGGGTGGCGGGAGCATCGTGGCGGGCCGGCTGATCAGCGCCTGGGGAGAGGAGACCGAGGCGGGGCCGGCGACGGGGAACAGCTATGCCGTGACGGGCGGGGCGAGTGTACGGTCGCCCTGTTCGGGGACGGTGGAATTCGCGGCGCCGTTTCGCAGTTATGGCCAGATGCTGATTCTGAACTGCGGCCGGGATTACCGGTTCGTGCTGGCCGGGCTCGGGATGCTGAATGTCGCGACGGGGCAGTCTCTGGTGAAGGGGGCGGCAATCGGGGCGATGCCGGGCGGCGGGGGCGCGACGCTGCTGGTGCAGGTGCGGCATGGTCAGAAATCGGTCAATCCGGCGCCGTTTCTCTGACGGTGCGGGCCGGAATGGCGGCCGTGGCGGGCCGGGGGCTTGTTGTGGGCACGATTTTTCTGTGAATTATGCGTATCGGAAAATCTTCCGCCGGCATGATTGCGTCGGAGGGGCGGTTTTCGGCGCAGCCGATAGCGGCTAAGGTCGTGACTTAGCCGGATGGTAAGACTTGCCTCCGATCATCCGTTTCGGGCGGGGCGATTCGTGCTGAGAGATGAGGGACTTGCCGGCCGTGCGCAACGGTCCGGCATCGGGAGACGAGACCGTATGACATTTCGCACTGGCCTGCTGTTCGGCGCCGCTTTCCTGACCGGAATCGTGGCGGGGCCTGGCCTTGTTCATGTCGCCGGCGTGGGAGGGGGATCATTTGCGCCGGTCGCTCAGGCCGCGGAGGCAGATCCGGCGGCGTCGCCGGAGACCAGCCATGCTGAGACCTATCGCCTGCTGACTCTGTTCGGCAGTATCTTCGATCTGGTGCGGGCGAATTATGTCGATCCGGTTTCCGACCGGGATCTGATCACCAATGCGCTGAACGGCATGCTCAGCGGGCTTGATCCGCACAGTTCCTATATGACCGAAAAGCAGTATGCGGACATGCAGGTCCAGACCACGGGCAAGTTCGGCGGGCTGGGGCTGGAGGTGCAGGGCGAGGACGGTCATGTTCGCGTGGTGTCGCCGATCGACGGCACGCCGGCCTGGAAGGCGGGGATCAAGCCGGGCGATTATATCGTCGCCATTGACGGGCATAACATCGATGGCAGCCCGCTGAACGATGCCGTGGAGAAGATGCGCGGCAAGCCGAATACGAAGATCACTCTGACGATCATTCGTCCGAAGGCGACGAAACCGCTTGTTCTGACGATGACGCGCGAGATCATTCATATCGAGGGTGTGAAGTCGGTTCTGTATGACAAGACCGGTTATATCCGGCTGCCGCAGTTTACCGAGGACACGTCGGCGGAGCTTCACCGGGAATATGAGAAGCTGGTCAAGCAGGCTGGCGGTAAGCTGAGCGGCGGGCTGGTGCTCGATCTGCGGAACGATCCGGGAGGACTGCTCAATCAGGCGATCGATGTGTCCTCGTCTTTCATCCGCAATGGCGAGATCGTATCGACGCGGGCGCGGCATCCGAAGGACAGTCAGCGCTGGGATGCGAAGGGGACCGACATGACGGACGGGCTGCCGGTCGTTGTGCTGATCAATGGCGGCTCGGCTTCGGCCAGTGAGATCGTGTCCGGAGCGTTGCAGGATCATCATCGGGCGGTGCTGGTTGGCACGAAGACGTTCGGCAAAGGGTCGGTGCAGACGATCATGCCGATTCCGGGCAATGGCGCGGTGCGGCTGACGACAGCGCGGTATTACACGCCGTCCGGGCGGTCCATTCAGGGGCTGGGGATCGCGCCGGATATTATTGTGAAAGAGAGCCGGGAAGATCCGGTGTTCAGCATTCGCGAGGCGGATCTGGCGCATATCATCAAGAATCAGGGCGGCAACCAGACGAAGCCGCCGGCGCGGGACGATCTGCCGGCGATTACGTCCCACATTCCGGATGAGCCGCCGGCGAACTGGCCAGCCTATGACATGACGAAACCCTCGACGGATTTCCAGTTGCAGGAAGGGCTCCGCGTGGTCCGCAACATGGCCGGCGCTCCGGCTCCGGATCCTGTCGCGGGGCTGCCGCCTGCGGCTCCTGCCACCACCGCGTCCAAGAGCGAGGCCCCCCATCACTAACGACGAGTCTGAACAGCCGGGCGTGGACGGGACGCCTGTTTCCGGGGTGAGTCGTCTGCCTGCCGCTTCTTTCTGGCGGCGGCTGCCACCATCGGGCCGGCTGTTCTTCAAATTCTGGGGTGGCGTTTCCGTTGTCGCCCTGCTTGCCGCCATTTCGCTGCAGGAGCTTTCGGCGCTTCACCGTTCTGCGGTGCCGGCTGCCAGGCCGCATGGCGCGACGGCGGAAAAAGCGTCTGGTCCCGGAAGCACGTCCCCGGAAAGCATGCCTGCTGCTCCGGAAACGCCTGCGCCTGCGCGGCAGGAGGCCGCGGATACGTCTTCTGCGGCAGCGCCGGGTATGCCGTTGCCGCCGGGTGTTCACGCCATTCCGGAGCCGGTGCCTGATCTGCTGGAAGATGCGCCGGGAGAGCCGGGTCACAGTCTGCCGAAAATTGGAGCCGACGGGGCTTTGCCGCGTCGGGTTTATGCGGCGACGGTGCCGGCCGTGCCGCCGGGAAATGCGCGGGTGGCAATTCTGCTCGACGGGTTCGGGCTGTCGGAAGATCTGAGCCGGGTTGCGCTGCAGTCTCTGCCCTGGACCATTTCCTTCGCGATTCCGGCTTATGCGCCGGCGCGCCAGACACTGATGGACGGGGCGCGTCAGAGCGGGCACGAGATTTTCCTGTCCCTGCCGATGGAGCCTTCGACGGCGCCGCTGGACGATGAGGGGCCGAGGGCGCTGGGCTACGATCATACGCCGACTGCCGACAAACAGAATCTGGACTGGGCGCTGTCGCGGTTCAGCGGTTATGTCGGGGCGACGAATGCGTTTTCCGGGCTGGATGGCGACGCCTATGCGCAGTCGCCCGATTTCCGGATGGTTTCCAAAGAACTGGATGCGCGGGGGCTGCGTTATCTGAACGCGACGCCGGGAACGTCCTGGGTCGGGCCAGTGGTTGGCGGGAACGCGGCGATCACGCTTGATACGGACGCGGACAGTTCCGGTGTGGACGGGCAGCTGGCGCATCTGGTTGAGATGGCGAAAGGCTCCGGTCAGGCGATTGCGGTGGCGGGGCCGATGCGTCCGGTTCTGTTGCAGCGGCTGGCGGAGTGGAGCCGGGGGCTGGGCGACAAGGGTGTGACTCTTGTTCCGGTCAGCGCGCTTTGTGACAATCCGGCGCCGGCGCATATCCCGTCTGGCTCCGTGCATCAGGATCGCCCGGAGGCAGCCGCGCACGAGGCGGGTTCGGTCAGGGCTCCCCTCGCTTCTCCGCCGTCTGCTCCGGTAACGGTGGGGGAACCTGCGATCGGGCCGTCGGCCGTTACGGCGACGCCCCTGCCCGCCCCTGTTGCTCCATCCGGTCCGGCTGCACCGAAGCCAGGGCGATGAAACTGTGAGGCGGCGATGACTGATCCGGCTGGTCTTCCCTGGCGGCGCAATGTCGGGGCTGTGATTTTCAACAGTAAGGGTCTGGTGTTTGTCGCACGGCGTACGGACATGCCTGGCGCCGGCGGCGGTCCGGATGAGGGTGTGTGGCAGTGCCCGCAGGGCGGCATTGATGACGGCGAGCAGCCTGAGGGCGCGGTGCTGAGGGAAGTCCTGGAGGAGACGGGCATGACATCGCTTGTCTTGCTCGGGGAATATCCGGACTGGCTCAGCTACGATCTGCCGGACCATCTGATCGGCAAGGCTCTGGGCGGGAAGTTTCGCGGCCAGACACAGAAATGGTTTGCGTTGCGGTTTAGCGGGGATGAGAGCGAGATCCGGCTCGACCTCCAGGCGCATCGTGAGTTCGATGCATGGAAATGGGTGCCGCTCGCGGATCTGCCGCTTCTGAATGTCGGGTTCAAGAAGCCGGTTTATGAGAAGCTGGCGACGGGCTTTACGCGGTTTTTGTAGCATCTGCTGACGGCGCGAGCGGATGAATGCGGTGGTCGCTCGGGGCTGGTCGTTATGGGAAGCGGGTGTGACGTTCTGGAGATGGATGATCGTCACTGTCAGTCTGACCGTCAGGATTTTCCTTTAAAATTTCGGTGTTTTTCCGAAGCAGAGAGGATGGCCCTCTATGGCTGCGGTCGTTCTCCGTTTGCCAGGGCGGTTTTCTTCGTGTGTTTGTATACTTTACCAATACAGACACGGTGGTTTTTCGGGGCTTTGATCCCGGTCTGTTAAATCCGGAGGGATGACGGACGGAGGTCTGTTTTGTCTCCGGTTTGTAAAATACATGAACGTCTTTTGACCGGCGGGATCGGGTCAGGGTGATGAGGCCGGGTTTCCACGAGACCGGACGGCGTGTCAGAAGCTGTTTGTAATGATTTATCAGCGGACGTTACGTGCGTTTTCACAGATGCCGGCGCTGGCTGTCGGGGATCGGGAGCCGGGGCTTTGCGGAAACCAGGTGTGATGTTCTCCGACGCATATTCCCCGGCAGTGGCGAGAGTGTCGGACGGGATGGCGGTGAAGGGACTGACTACCCTGGCGGGATTTGCCGGGCGACTCTGTGGATCTGATCTGGCCGTGCGTCGGGGCGGACCCTGTGGTTCTGCCGGACTGAAGGGCGTTGCGGCAGTGGCTGCCCTTGCGATGATGGAGTTTCTGTCCGTCGGGCCGGCGTTCGGGGGAACAATTCCGGATTTTACGTTCGGGGGGATCACGATCAGACCGTATGCGACCGATCAGCTTGATATCGGTGGCTTTCCGTCGGCTGATCCTGCTCATCCCGGGACCGGCGCCGTGGGGGCGCGTCTGAGGAACGGGGCGCGGGTCACGATCCGGGATCAGGTGGAGATTGGCGGGATCTGGGATTTCGGTCCGGCGCCTGGCGGGCCGATGCGGCTGTTCGAGGGGGCGATTTCCTATACGGGGCTGAAACATTTCCGGTTCACGGTCGGGGTTTTCAAGCCAAGTTTCGGGCTGGAATCGGATGAGGCGCAGGGCGACACGGTTTTCATCGAGCGGTCGGCGATTTCGACGGTGACCCGTGATCTTGCCGCCGGCATCGAGCGTGAGGCGGTTCAGGCGGAGACTTTTGGCGACCGGTATCATGTCGCGGTCTCGGCGACGGCGGGCACTTCCGGTCCGGAGCACGACGGCAATCAGCGGGGCATGGCGTTTCGTGTTGCGGGACTGGCGCTGAAACGTCGTGACGCGCTGGTTCATCTCGGGTTTTCCGGGGAGTGGGTCTTTCGGCCTGCGAATGATGGTCCGAATGGTCGCAGCGTGTCCTTTTCGGACACGCCTGAGGGAAATAACGGCGAGGTCAGTCATTTCCTCAGCACAGGAAGCATTCCCGCCCGGAGCGCGGGGGCGTTCGGGCTGGAGGCGGCGGTTCAGTGGCGACGGCTTCTCGTTCAGGGGGAGGCTTATACGATTGTTGTCAACACGCGGTCGCCGGCGGTGGTGAACACGCTCCATTATAATGGCTGGTATGGCATGGCGGCGTACACGCTTGTCGGGTCGCCACGAAAATGGAAGGCGCGAAGCGGAGCGTTCTCCGATCCTGTCTGTGACCGGCGTCAGACGGTGATGTGTGACGGCACCGGGGTTCTGGAGGCGGCGGCACGGTATTCCCGGACCGATCTGCGGGCGCCGGTGTGGTCGGGCGGGGACCAGAAAATCTGGACGGCGGGGCTGAACTGGTATCCGTTCGATATTATCCGTCTGACGCTGCAGTATCAGTACGGGCGTGTGACGGGCGGACGCTCGCCGGAGCGGTTTCAGTCCGTGATGTCGATGTTTCAGATCAAATTCTGACTGTGCCGGGATTCAGAGATTCAGGGGACGGAGTTTCACAGGAAGGCCCGGATGAAGGTTGCGAGGTCGTCCGCCTCGGCGGCGGGTTTGTCGGTTCTGAGCCGGGACACGCGGGGGAAACGCAGGGCGACGCCGCTTTTGTGGCGTTTTGAGTTTTGTGCGGCGTCGAAGGCGATTTCCAGCACCAGTCCGGGCTCGACCTCGCGGACGGGGCCGAAACGGGCGGTGGTGTGTTCACGGACCCAGCGATCGAGAAATTTCAGTTCTTCGTCGGTGAAGCCGGAATAGGCTTTGCCGATCGGGACGAGTTCGCGGCCGGTTTCGCCGTCCCGCCACAGGCCGAAGGTGTAGTCCGAATAGAAGCCACTTCTTTTGCCATGGCCGCGCTGCGCGTACATGAGGACGGCGTCGACGGTCAGCGGTTCGCGTTTCCATTTCCACCAGGGACCGCGCGGGCGGCCGGGGACGTAGGGGCTGTCGGCCTGTTTGAGCATCAGGCCCTCGATCCCTTCCTCGCGGGCGGAAGAACGGAGGGCGGCGAGTTCGCTGAAGTTTTCGAACGGAATCAGCGGGGAGAGGGTCATGCGGGGCGGACTAAGGCGGGCGTACCATGCTTCCAGCCGTTTGCGGCGCGCGTCGAACGGGAGGGGGCGAAGGTCTTCGCCGTCCTCGAACAGGATGTCGTAAAGCCGGACGCCGGCGGGGAGATCGCGCAGCATGGCGGCGGTGGGTGATTTCCGGTTCAGGCGCTGTTGCAGGTCGGCGAAGGGAGCGGGCTCGTCGTCACGCATGACCAGCAGTTCGCCGTCGAGCACGACGTGGCTGCCGAGATCGCTCATGATCGCGACCAGTTCGGGAAAGGCGTGTCCGATGTCTTCCGCTGTGCGTGTGTAGACGCGTTCGCCGCCGGGAGAGCTGACGAGCTGGACGCGGATGCCGTCCCATTTCCATTCGGCGCGCCAGGCGTGGGGATCGAAGGTGGCGAGATCCACGTCGTCCAGGGGCTGGGCGAGCATGGGGGGACGGAATACGGGGGCGTCCTGCGGGTCCGGGCGGGGGGCGCGGCCTTCGATCCAGGCGAAGAGCGGGCGGTACGGGGCTTCCAGGCCGTGCCAGACTTCCTCGATTTCGTCCGGGGCGAGGCCGGCGATTTCCGCCAGTGCGGTTTTCGCGAGGCGGGCTGAGGCGCCGACGCGCAGGGAGCCGGTGATGAGTTTGAGGATGGCGTAACGCGAGGAGCTGTCCGAGACATCGAGCCAGCCGGCGACGAGTTCCGGAAGTTCGGCTTTAGGTGTTGTGTGGAGCGCGGTCACGATTTCGGCGAGGGCCGGGGGCGGTCGGTCCGGGTGGCAGGTTTCACTGCGCCAGATGAGGGCGACGGTTTCCGCGAGATCACCGACATAATCGTAAGACCAGGCGAACAGTTCCGGGTCGGTCCGTTCCATGGCGAGGGCGCGAAGCATGGCGGGTTTCGCAGCGGAGAACGACAGGGCGCCGGCCATGGCGGCGAGAGCGAAGCCCCGGTCCGGGTCGGGCGCCATGGTGAAATAGTCTTTCAGCAGGGCGATCTTCGCGTTGCGCGACGGTGTGAACGCCAGACGTTCCAGCAGGGCGGCGAAGGCGATCATTCCATGGCCTCGCTGATGTCTTCCTCGTCTTCCGCTTCATAGCCGACGAGGCGCAGGGCGCGGCCTCTGATGCCGCGCAGTCCGAGCGCGTGGATGAGGGCTTCCTCGCGGCCATGGGTGACCCAGATTTCCGGGGCGCCAGTCTGTTCGCAGGTGGTGAGCAGCGCATCCCAGTCGGCGTGGTCGCTGATGATCAGCGGAAGTTCCACGCCGCGGGCTTTTGCGCGCTGCCGGACCTGCATCCAGCCGGAGGCGAGGCAGACGACCGGGTCGGGCAGTCTGCGCGCCCATCGGTCGGCGATGGCCGAAGGGGGAGCGAGGACGATGCCGCCGCGCAGTTCCGCCTTCTGCGCGACGGTTGCCGGTTTTAATTCACCCAGTTCGATGCCGTGGTTTTCATAGAGTGCGCACATGGGAAGCAGGGCGCCGTGCAGCCAGAGCGGGGCGTCATAGCCGGCCTGACGGAGGAGTGCGATCAGACGCTGGCATTTTCCGAGGGCGTAGCAGCCGACGACGTGGGTGCGGTCCGGAAAGAGGTGGACATCGTGAAGGAGTTTCGCGATTTCGTGGGCCGGGTCCGGTGAGCGGAAGACGGGCAGCGCGAAGGTGGCCTCGGTGACGAAGAGGTCGCAGGGGACGACCTGGAAGGGGCGGCAGGTCGGGTCGGGAGTGCGTTTGTAATCGCCGCTGACGACGGCACGCTGCCCCTGGTATTCGATGACGATCTGGGCGCTTCCGAGGACGTGTCCGGCGGGGGCGAGCCATATTGTGACGTCGCCGAGGGAGAGGCGTTCTTCGTACGGGATTTCCTGCTGGACCGCGCCGGCGCGGTCTTCTCCCATGCGCAGCCGCATGATGGCCAGTGTCTCCGGGGTTGCGATGACCTGGCCGTGTTCGGGGCGGGCGTGATCCGAATGGCCGTGGCTGATGACGGCGCGGGCGACGGGGCGCAGCGGGTCGATGTAGAAATCGCCGGGGACGCAGAACAATCCTTCGGGTCGGGGCGTGAGCCAGTCCACTGCGAGGCCTCCCTGATCTTACGGCTGTGGTTATAGCGGAAATTATGTGCCCGTGCGGGGCGCAGCGATCGCGGGATTGCATTTCTGGTGTGAGGTGGGGATTGTCTCTGTGTGACGAAAAGTCACATTTAGTTGTACTTTGGAATTGTTGTGGCGCACAGCCGGTGGTGCGGCGCATGAATGCGTGCGTGACGATGGTGACGCGGAATACTGCGGAACCGGAATTTTATTATGCGCCTTTACTGTATTCGATTTAATTTAATATATTTATGATCGTATTTAAGGAATATCCGAATGGACAGGAAGATCCATTACCGATTTCTTGATGCGCTGCGCGGCATGAGTGCGCTTTCGATTGTGATTTTGCATAGTCTGCAGGCGGCTGAGGTGCGGAGTTACATGCCTCATGCTTATCTGGCCGTCGATTTTTTCTTTATTCTCAGCGGTTTTGTCATTGCCAGCGCGAATGAAGGGCAGCTTGCGGCGGGCCGGCTCAGTTACGGAGAGTTTGTGCGCCGCAGGGTTCTGCGGCTGATGCCTTTATCCTGTCTGGCGGTCATTCTCGGCTGTGTGTTCCTGATCCTGAGGACATATGCGCATGTCCGGACCGATCCGGTTCCGGTGATCGTCGGGTATTCGCTGGTCAACCTGTTTCTTATTCCGAAACTGTGGGTCACGCAGGAGCCGGGTGACTTTGTTTTTCCCGGTAACGGATCATTGTGGTCCCTGTCCTGTGAGATGGCGATCAATCTTGTCTGGGCGCGTTTCCTTTCGGGGATGCGGACATCGTTTCTGGCGGTGCTGGTTATACTCTCGGGGGCCGGTATTATTCTGGCGTTTCTGCATCATCACTCGCTGTATCTCGGTCCTTCCATCCATGATGTGTGGTATGGCTATCTCCGGGCTGCATATGGCTTTCTTGCCGGGGTGCTTGTTTATCGATTCCGCAATGTTCTGAGATGGAATCCGCTCTGGCCGGCGCTGTCCTTCGTGCTTCTGTCCTTCGTGCTGTTCGCGCCTGTGGCCGGAAATGCCTGGACTGTGCCGGCCGTGCTGTTTGTTCTGCCGGCGGCTGTGTTGTTCGGGTCGGCGGCGGCGGATCGTCCGGTTGTACGTTTCGATGGGTTTCTCGGGGAAATGTCCTATCCGCTTTATGTGGCGCAGGGATTTTTCGGGTTCTTCATTTATGCGCTGGCGAGGAAGGGTGTTCTTTCACCGGTGGCGATTTTTCTTCTGTCTGTCTCAGGATGTCTTCTCGCGGGGTGGTTTGCCTGGCGATATTTCGACCGGCCTGTGACGGCATGGCTGAAGCGCCATCCGCTTCGTTTGCCTTCTTTCCGGCCTGCCACGCTCTGACCGGGGCGGGGTGTGCTCCCCTCCCCTCCCCTCCCCTCCCCGACCTTGCTGGTTTTCGGGGAGTGTTGCCGGTGCGGCGAATTCTGACCGTCTGAGGCGTCCGGAGAGCGTGTTCCGGGTGATCTGTCCGGGCTCTGAGGATATGTCGTGATGCAGAGCCGCCATATATCGTCTGCGGGGCTGGCCGGATGTCTTTGCCGGGATATCAGCAGATCAGATTGTTCATGATTTTTTCGGTCAGTTTTATTGTGCGTGAATCAATTCTTCTGATGTAATTTTCATTTTCGAGATAACTGAATATTCTGCTGATGGTCTCAAAGGATATTCCCAGATAATCCGCGATGTCTTTTCGGTTCATCACGAGCGTGAGGACATTGGTGTGTCTGTCGAAATATTCGGATCGTCCACTGCAGGCGGCGAGAAATCCGACGATCTTTTCCACGGCTGTCGGGCAGGACAGCAGGATGATATGGGTTCTGGCGGCGGCCAGGGAGGCTTTTTTCTGGGCCAGAAACAGATCCTTGATAGCCGGATATCTGTGCGACAGTTTTCGGACACTGTCGCGGCGCATGCGTTTCAGGCTGGAATCCACAAGCGTTATGGCCGAACGGGAATATGATTCATTTTCGGCGAGGCCGAGGAAATCGCCTTCCCATAAAAAATCGAGAACCAGATTGCGGCCGTCCTCGGACTGGTGGTCTGTTCTCAGAGCGCCTGTGTGGACGAAATAAATAAACTCCGCGCGCTCGCCCTGCCTGAACACGACATTTTTTGCCGGTCTTCTGACCTCGTCCGAAATGTCCTCAAGCATGGCGAAAATTTCGGACATGACGGGATTCCGATCGCACTGTTCCATCCTGCAGAGCAGTCCTCAGGCCTTCAGCGGGACATACGAAAGCCGCCGCCGGTGGCTTTGTAAAGATCGACCGAGGCGTCGAGGCGTTGCAGGCGGGCGGCGACGCGGGTGAGTTGTTCCTGTTGCAGTGTGGAGCGGGCGGCGAGGACGTCGATCCGGCTGGACCAGCCTTCGGTCTGGCGCAGGGTTGTGAGATGCAGGCGTGTTTCTGCGGATTTTTCCCGTTCGGTATCGCTGTTGTCGCGGTCGGCGGCTGTGTTTTCGGCAAGCAGGGCGTCGCGGACTTCCTTGAAGGCGGTGCGGATGGACTGCTGGTAGAGGACGACCTGTTCGTTCTTTGCGGCACGGGCCAGTTTCACGCCGCTTTCCGTACGGCCGAAATCCAGAACCGGGGCGGCCATGGCGGCGGGGAGAGCCCATGAGCGTGTGGTGGCGCGGTAGAGGTTGTTGAGATCGATGTTGTTCACGCCGGCAAGAGTTGCGAGCGAGAAGGACGGGAAATAGGCGGCGCGGGCGTGGCCGATGTTGAAGTTGCTGGCGATCAGCATCTGTTCGTGCATGGCGATGTCCGGGCGGCGCTCGATCAGCTGTGAGGGCATGACGGAGGGGGCTGGCTCGGGGATTGTCAGATCGTAAAGATCGCGGCCGCGGCTGATGTCGTTCTGAGCGATGTCTTTCGGGGAATGGCCGGCGAGCACGGCGAGGGCGCTTTCCGCCCGGTCGCGCTGGTCGCGGGCGTCCGGGAGGGCGGCGTGGGCGGTGTCGCGGCGTTCGGTGGCGGCCTGGAGCAGGAGCGCGTCCACGGCGCCGACATCGTATTGCCGCTGCACCAGGGCCAGAAGTTCGTCCTGGGTGCGGACGGCGTCTTCGAGAATGGCGACTTCGGCGTCCAGGGCGCGGAGGCTGAAATACAGTTTCGCGGTTCCGGCGGAGACGGAGAGGCGGGCGGCGTCCTCCGCATAGGCGGCGGCGCGGACGCCGGCTTTCGCGGCGTTGCTCAGACTGGCGTTTTTGCCCCAGAGATCGACCTCGTAGGTCAGCATGCCGCCGACGAAGCCGAGATTGCTCATTTTCTGGGGAATGGGCAGGGATTCATTGAGATGGACCTGGCCGTAGGCGTCCGCGCCGACGACCGAGATGGCGGGGAGCTGGTTGGCGAAGGCGTACCCGTACTGGGCTCTGGCCTGGCTCAGGCGGTTCTTCGCCAGGGCGATGTCGTCGCTGTCTTTCAGCGCGTCGGCGATCAGCTGGTCGAGGACGGGGTCGTTGTAGCTGCGCCACCATTCTGAATCGTCACGGGTAACGGTTGCTGCGCCGTTCCATCTGTCCGGCAGCGGCAGGGAGGGTCGTTTGTAGTCCGGGGCGAGCCAGGCGCAGCGGGCGAGCAGCAGCGGCGCGAGCAGCAGCGGCGCGAGCAGCAGGGGGGCGAGGCGGCAGCGGGGGCGGGTCATGGGGTTGCCCCTTTCGCGTCCTGCGGTGCGGGTTCGCGCACGCGGAACCAGATGACGTAGAGCGAGGGCAGGAAGATCAGGGTGAGGACGGTGGCGACGGCGAGGCCGCCCATGATGACGTCGGCCATGGGACCCCAGAACACGCTGGAGGCGATGGGCAGCATGCCCAGGATGGCGGCGACGGCGGTGAGCATGATGGGTCGGAAGCGGATCATGGCGGCGTCGCGCACGGCATCCCATTCCGGTTTGCCGCTTTCCTGTTCGATCTGGATCTGATGCACCAGGATCACGGAGTTGCGGATGATCATGCCGACCAGGGCGACGAGGCCGAGCAGGGCGATGAAGCCCATGGGGTGGCCGGTGAGGAGGAGTGCGGCGACCACGCCGATGAGGCCGAAAGGGGCCACGCTGAGCACGAGGGCGAGGCGTCTGAAGCTCTGGAGCTGGATCATCAGCACGGCCATCATGACCAGGGCCATGACGGGCATGACGGCGACGACCGAAGCCTGTGACTTCGCGCTTTCCTCGACGGTTCCGCCGACATCCACGTGGTAGCCGTAGGGCAGGTTCTTGTTGAAGGTGGTGATGTCGGAGGCGAGTGCGGCGACTGCGGCGTCAGCCTGCACGCCGTCCTGGAGCTGGGCCTGAACGGTCATGGTCGGCAGGCGGTTGCGGCGCCAGATCAGCGGGTAGTCCTGGACATATGAGACATCGGCGACGGCGGAGAGCGGGACGGTCTGATTGTCCGGGAGGCGGATGTCGAGGTTGCGCAGGTCCTCAATGGAGAGGCGCTCCTCGCGGTTTGCGCGCAGGACGACGTCCACGAGGTAGATGCTGTCGCGGAGCTGTGTCGCGGTGATGCCGGTGACGGTGGAATTGATGATCAGGGCGATGGCGGCGGAGGAGAGGCCGAGGCGGCGGGCGTCTTCCTGCCGGACGTCGATCCGCAGTTTGCGGGCCGGGTCGCCCCAGTCGAAATTGATCAGGCGGAGCTGACCGCTTTTCGCCATGAGCTGTGCGACCTGCTGGGCGTAATGCCTGACTTTATCGGGATCTCTGCCGCTGAGGCGGTACTGGACCGGCCAGCCCACGGGCGGTCCGAGTTCCAGCGGGAACAGGCCGTGCACGATATCGGGGAATTCGCGGCTCAGGCGTTCGTCCAGACGCAGTCTGAGATGTTCGCGGGCTTTGGCGCTTTTCGCGACGATGACGGTCTGGGTGAAGAAATCGTTGGGGAGCTGCTCGTCCAGCGACAGGTAGAAGCGGATGGCGCCGCGGCCGATATAGGAGCTCCAGTGATCGATATCGGGGTCGTTGCGCAGGATGGTGTCCAGGCGGCGGGAGATGTCGGCGGTTGCTTTAATGGAGGCACCCTGGCGGAGAGAGAGGTTGACGAGCAGTTCCGGGCGGTCGGAGGCGGGGAAGAACTGTTTCGGCACCAGCGGCGCGAGCAGGATGGACACGACGAGGGCGGCGAGGCTTACCAGGACAGTGATTCGCGGGTGGCGCATGGAGCGGAGGAGGATGCGTTCGAAGGTGACGCGGATGCGGCCGTTTCGGGGTTTCTTTGCTTCTCTGGCGGTTTCCGGTTTCAGGATGGCGACGCCGATCAGGGGGGCGACGAGCACGGCGACGAACCAGGACACGATGAGGGCGATGCCGACCACGGCGAAGAGGGAGAAGGTGTATTCTCCGGCGATGCTGCGGGCGAAGCCGACGGGGATGAAGCCGGCGACGGTCACCAGGGTTCCGGTCAGCATGGGAAAGGCGGTGGAGACGTAGGCGAAGGTTGCGGCGCGGGTGAGAGCCCAGCCTTCCTCCAGCTTGCTCACCATGCTTTCGACGGTGATCATGGCGTCGTCAACCAGCAGGCCGAGGGCGATGATCAGGGCGCCGAGGGAGACGCGCTGCAGGTCGATGCCGGAGGATTTCATGCAGACGAACACGACGGCCAGCACGAAGGGGATGCAGAAGGCGACCACGGTGCCGGCGCGGCCGCCGAGACTGAGGAAGCTGACGCCGAGGACGATGGCGATGGCCTCGAACAGGGCGGTGGTGAAATCGCCGACGGCGGCCTGCACGACGGAGGGCTGATTGGCGACCAGGTGCGCCTCGATGCCGATGGGCATGCGGGCGTGGAGTTCGGCCATTTTCGTGGCGATGTTCTTTTTCAGGGCCAGCACGTCGCCGCCGCTGCGCATGGACAGGGCCAGGCCGATGGCGTCCTGGCCGTTGACGCGGAACATGGTCTGCGGCGGGTCGGAGTAGGTGCGGGTGACGGTTGCGATGTCGCCGAGGCGGATTTTCCGGTTGCCGGCGTAGACGGTGACGTTGGCGATGTCTTCGGCGGACCCGAATTTTCCGGTCGGCTGGACGAGGATCTGTTCCTTGCCGGTGTCGATGGTGCCGGACGGCATGAGGGTGTTCTGGGCCTTGAGCGCGGCGGCGATCATGGCGCCGTTGATGCCCAGCCGGGCCAGGTGGCGGGCGGAGAAATCGACGTAGATTTTTTCATCCTGCGCGCCGAGCGTGTCGATTTTCGCGACGTCGGGGACGTGCAGCAGTTCGTCGCGGACTGTCTCGACGTAATCCCTCAGCTCACGGGGGGAAAAGCCGTCGGCGGTAAAACCGTAGATGATGCCGTAGGTGTCGCCGAATTCGTCATCGAAGAAGGGGCCGACGGTATCGGAAGGGAGAAAAACCTTGTCGTCGCCGATCTTTTTTCGGACCTGATACCAGATATCGGGCACCTGCGCCTTTGGCGTGCCGGACTGGAGGTTGAGGAGGATCGTGGTTTTTCCGGCCTGGGTATAGCTTTTTTCGTAATCAAAATACGGCGTTTCCTGGAGTTTCTTCTCCAGCCGGTCTGTCAGCTGATGGGCTGTTTCCTCCACGGAGGCGCCGGGCAGGAAGGCCTGGACGACCATGGTCTTGACGGTGAAGGGCGGGTCTTCGTTCCGGCCGAGGCTGAAATACGACCGGATGCCGGCGACGCCGATCAGAATCATGAAGAACAGGACGAGCGCTTTATGCCGGAGCGACCAGCCGGACAGGTTGACGCCGCCGGGCGGGGGCGGTTTGGAGACCGGTGCGCCGGGGACGTTTCCGGGGGCTGTCTTTTCAGGCGTGGCGGTGCCTGGGCTGGTGGTGTCCGGGGTGGTGGTTTCAGGGCCGGACATCGGCTTCATCCAGCAGGGAGACTTTCTGATCGGGCGTGAGCGCCTGCACGCCGGCGGTGACGACGCGGTCGCCGGGTTTCAGGCCGGAGGCGATGGTGACGCTGCGGGCGGTGTAGCCGGCGACGGTGACCTGTCGCGGTGTGACGGTCGGGCCGTCGGGTCTGACGATCCAGACGGCGGGTTTGCCGTCCTGCGTGGTCAGGGCGGAGGGAGGCAGGCGGATGCCGTAGGATGCGGCGCCGGCGAGGTGGCCTGTGACGACCGATCCGAGGGTCATGGCCGGGGGTGGCTGCCGCAGGAGCGCCCGGGCGCGGTAGGTTCTGGTGAGCGGGTCGGCGTCCGGGGAAAGCTCGTAGATCTGTGCGTCTGTGCAGACGGTGCGGTCCGCGTCCAGGCAGACGGTCATGATCTGGCCGGGGGCCAGACCGTCACGGAGGAAATCCGCCGGCATGTCGAACTGGGCGTCCCGTCCTGTGTCGGTGGCCATGCGCAGGACGGGCTGACCGGCGGCGACGACTTCTCCGGTTTCCGCCAGGCGGTCGGTGATGACGCCGTCCGTGTCGGCTGTGAGGCGGGTGTGGTCCAGTTCCTCGCGGGCGATGCGCAGCCGCGCCTGGGTGGCCTGGACCTCGTCCTGGGTGGTTTTGTAGCGGCGGATGACGTCGTCGTATTCGTTGCGGGAGATGGCGTTGACCGGCATGAGCGCGGTTGCGCGTTTCTGCAGCGGGGTGGTCTGGGCGAGGGCGGCCCGCGCGGCGTCGGCGTCGGCTTGGGCGGCGCGGACGGCCTGACGGGCGACGGTGTCGTCCAGGCGGGCGAGGAGCTGTCCGGCGTGGACGATGCTGCCGGCCTCGACGGCGCGCTCGACGATCTTGCCGGGGACGCGGAAGGCGACGGTGACGGAGCGGTGGGGGGTGATCTGGCCGGTCAGGGTGTTGCCTGTATCGTTGTCCGCTGTGCTGCCCGGGGATTGTATCACGATGGAGCGGACCGGGCGGATGTCCGGTTTCGCGGGTTTTTTGTGGCAGCTGCTGAGCAGGAGGGCGATGAGGCCGAGTGTGAGGCCGGTTACGGCGGGCGGGCGGGTCATGCTTCGGCTCCGGCGGGGCGTGTGGCGTCCGGCTGTTTCAGAAGGCTGGTCATGACGGCTTTCCATCCCTGGTCCATGTAGCGGTCCCGTTCCTGTGGTGTGACGAGGGCCAGACGACCGAACAGGGCCTGCTGGTGGGGGCGTCCCAGCAGCAGGCCCGAGAGAATTTCGGCTGTTTCCTGAAGGTCGTAGCCGCTTTTCAGGCGGCCGGCCCTGTCCACGGCTTTCAGCAGTCCCGAGATCATCTGTTCGAGCGGGTCGAAGAAGTGGGCTCCGGCGTGTTCCACGAGGTCGGGGAAGCGCCAGCCCTCGCCGATGAAGGTGCGGCTCAGGGCGATGGTTTCCGGGGCGAGCACGAGGTCGAGCAGCCTGCGCATGGCCTTGCGCAGGGCGAGCACGGGGTCTGTGGAAACGGCGTCTGCCGGCGGTTCGGCGGCGGTGAGGAAGCTGCTGCCGAGTTCGGTGATGACTTTCCTGAACAGGGCTTCCTTGGATGGGTGGCGGCGGTAGATCGTCTGTTTGCCGACGCCGGCGACGGCGGCGATCTGTTCGATGGAGGTGGCGGCGTAGCCCTGCTCGCCGAACAGGCGTGCGGCTGTGCGGAGGATCAGGGCGTCGAGTTCTTCCGACATTCTGGTGTCGGGACGCCCGCTGTGTCGTTTCATCCCCATGCGGGACTCCTTCCGGGCGTGCGCCTGAACGGGTTATGGCGGAGTCAGTGGTAGACGAGACGGTCTCGTCTCGCAAGGTGGAGGAGATGTGCTTTGCGGGGTGGTGCAGATACAGGCGCGGTCGCTTTCCGGGGCTTTGTCCCGAACCCCACAGAGGGACATAGCCCTTTGATGCCGGTCTGTTAGTTAAAAGGGGTGAGGGGTTTTTGTGACCCTTTCCTGGTGCAGGGCAGAGCCCTGCGTGGCAATCTGCGGCACGAACGGAAAGCATCATTCAGAATCAGCCATGCCGGCATGAGTCGGACTGGCTGTAACGATCATTCTGCGGGTCTGGAGCCTGCAATCATAATATCAACGAGGCGCTTTGCGCGTGTTTCCCACCCGGGGCCTGTGGCGTAGTTTGAGATGCCGCCGAGGGCACACAGCAGATCTATAGGCTCGATATCAGGACGAATGTCACCGCTTTCCGTAGCATGGGCGACAAGTCCGTCAATCGCGGCGGTGAGGACGGTACGGGAGTCAGCATAAATCGCATCCGTTCCGCCGATGAGGCTGTTCAGCGCGGGCGCGATGACCTGCTTGGTTGCGATATAATCGACGAACAGTTTCAGCCATTCGCTCAGCGCCTCGACGGGGGTGTAAGTCTCTGCCAGGCGTGGGGCGGCTGCGGCGAGTCTGTTCAGTTCATCGCGGTAGACTGCTTCGATGAGAGCGTCGCGACTGGAGAAATGCCGGTACAGCGTGCCGATTCCGACGCCGGTGCGGCGCGCGACCTCGTCCAGGGGAATGTCGGTTTCGCCTGCCTCGAAGGCGGTTCTGGCTGTTTCCAGCAGGCGCTCGCGATTTTTGCGTCCGTCGCTGCGTAGTCTGCGACGGCGCGTCTGGTCCTCTTCCACATTTGCCTCTTGTTAAACGGAGGAGTGCTCCGTATATAAATAAGCGGAGCATGCTTCCACATAACTCCCCGGGCGCCCATTCCGCAAGGAATGGCGTTCCCTTCATGCCGGAGGCTTATCATGACACAGAATGCGATACAGCAGTTTGGCGCAGCATCCACGACTGAGGATGTTCTGCGCGGCGTTTCTCTTGCCGGCAGGCGCGTGCTTGTTACCGGGGTTTCAGCCGGGCTGGGTGTAGAGACTGCGCGGGCGCTGGCGGCTCACGGGGCCAGTGTTGTGGGTGCTGCGCGCAATCCCGCAAAGGCGGAACATGCGACGGCGCAGGTCCGGGCCGATGCGGAAAAAGGCGGCGGGGCGTTCGGGCTTCTCGAACTTGATCTCGCGGATCTTGCCAGTGTTCGCGCTGCTGCGGATCGTCTGAATGCGGATGGCAGGCCGTTTGATCTTGTCATCGCCAATGCGGGCGTGATGGCCACGCCGTTCGGGCATACGAAGGACGGGTTCGAGACGCAGTTCGGAACCAATCATCTGGGGCATTTCGTACTGGTCAACCGGATTGCGGGTCTGCTGCGGGCGGGGTCCCGTCTGGTCAATGTTTCCTCGGCGGGACATCGCTTTTCGGATGTTGATCTTGCCGATCCGGGCTTTGAGCATACGCCGTATGACCCCTGGGTTGCCTATGGCCGGTCAAAGACCGCCAATATTCTGTTCGCGGTTGCCTTCGATGCGCGGCATCGGGCGCAGGGCATACGGGCTGCTGCTGTTCATCCCGGTGGGATCATGACGGAACTGACGCGGCATCTGCCGGCAGGTGAACTGGAAACAATGGTTGCGCAGCTTAATGCGCAGGCTGCTGCCGAGGGGAAACCGCCTTTTCAGTTCAAGACAGTTCCTCAGGGGGCTGCGACTTCGGTGTGGGCTGGCGTAGTAGCTGCCGCAGATGCTGTGGGCGGACATTATTGCGAGGACTGCCATGTTGCGAAGGTGGTTTCAAATGATGCGCAAGGGGGGCTGAACGATGGCGGGGTTCGTGCCTATGCCGTCGATCCGGTGCATGCTGAGGCGCTGTGGGCAAAAAGCGAGGAGATGGTCGGAGAGCGGTTTTCGTAATTGTTTTGACAGGACCAGCTGATCTGAAAAGACATCCGCTGTCAGAACGGGTTTTGTTCAGTTGCGGGTGGTTTCGTCGGTGACGCGCCGGAGGGGCGGTACAGGTGGTCCTGCTGCCTGCCCCGCGTGTCTGCCGCAGTCATCTGACCTCCACCGTTCCTTCCATCCGCGGATGCAGCGAACAGAAATACCGGAACGTGCCCCGTTCCGGAAAAACCCATGAGAACGTGTCGTTTGTATCCAGTGCTGCTGATCGGAAGGCTCGCGGTGTCGCGGCATCCGTCACCGTGTGGGGGATGTCGTCCCGGTTGGTCCATGTGACTTTCGTTCCCGCGGAAATTGTGACTGTGGCGGGTGAAAACGTGAAATTGTCAATTGTGACCGCCACTTCTCCGGCGGGCATCGCACCCGCTCCGCGTGCGCCCGATGCGATGCCGGATGCTGCCAGTCCCATAAAACCCATTATTATCCCGCGTCTGCGCATGACACCGTTACTCCCCGGAAAAACCGGTCACACAGAAGAAAGAGGCGTATCGACAACCGCCAGACGGGCTTTGCCTGCAACCCGCCTGACGCTTGTGATGCCCAGAACCGAATGCAGTTGTCCGGGCGGAAGATCTCTGATCGGGCCGGGACCTGGCGCGGTCCCCGGCGCAGGTTGCGGGAAAGCCGTGGACATTGCGGTGTGAAACGCCACGTGCCCCTCCACCTTCTGCATCACCTGATGAATGTGCCCGTTCAGAACTGTCACAGATCCAAACCGCGCAAGATAAGACAGCGCCTGCACGGCATCCTGCGTGCCCCAGCCCCATGCTTCGTAAACCGTCCAGAGCGGAATATGGGCGAACACGACAATCGGCTGGCTTGCCGGACGCCCGGCCAGATCTTTGCGCAACCATTCAAGCTGCGTGGTTCCCAGCGTTCCCATCCCTCCGGCCCGCAGGTCCTGCACATTGTTCAGCCCGATAAAATGCACGCCACGCTGATCGAAACTGTAATAGCCTGCTGCGGCTCCTTTCGTGAAACGCTCGAAAAACGCCTTGCCGTCGTCTTCCAGCACATCATGCTCGCCAGGAACGTAATGTGTCTCAAGTCCTGCGCCACGGATAACCTGCTCTGCGGTATCAAACTGACCGGACCTTGAAAGGTGACTGACATCGCCAGTATGAATCAGAAACGATGACTGCCCAGCGAGTCGCTTCACGCCTGCAACAGCCTCCCCGAGCGTTCCTGTGACATCGGTGTTCGGAGGCGCTGAAAACCCGATATGGCTGTCGCTGATCTGTACAAATGTCAGATCATCCTCTGCGGCTTCCGCCTCACCCAGAAGCGAGGACCGCGGCACGCCTCCGGCGATTGTCCAGGCCACGCCTATCCCCGCCCAGACCATGCATTTGAGAAACGGCCGGCGTGTCAGACCGGGATCATCCACTGGTTTCATAAGACGCCTCCGATTGGCCGAAGGTCCACAGACGCAGAAAGCCGGATCGTCGCCCGCCATCGGACACAGGACATGCGACACTCGCGGCCACTGTCCGGAACCGGCCCGACGCGCCGTTTCACGGGCAGTCCATCGCAAGTCGACTACGTGCCAGTCTGACAATGGTTCCGCGTCGTCCGGGTCATCCGTTTTGTCTGATTGTGACCAGCCTGCTTCTTCCGGTCCCGCTGCTTAAAAGGCGATTCACTGCAGGCCAGTTTCAGCGGGTCTGTGAAAATGTGAGGGACCGGACATTCCGGCCTGGGCAGGCGCTTTATGGAGGAACAGGCTGTCCAGGTGGAATCGTTCCTGTTCATCGCCTGTTCGGGCCGGGTGAGACACAGGCCTCTCTGAGGCCGGTTTGTTCAGCCTGACGGGGTGTCGGGGTTCAGGGGATGTCGGACGGGGGTTCGGGTTCTGTTGAGTCCAGCCAGAGCGCGGCCTGTTCGCGGCTTGTGAAGGGGCCTTCTTCGAGGATGCGCTGACCGTCCATGATGTACCAGCCGCTTTCGCGGGGCGCACGGGGGTCGGATGTGTCGTCGAGAAACACCGGGATCATGACATCACCTGTCTGTATTTGTGTTCCGGGTTTGTGTTCCGGATCGTTCTGGGTGCTGATGGGAGCAGGGCCGCCGGTTGCCCGGCGGTGTTGTCCCTGCTGGTGGGAAACGCTGTGATCCCGCCTTCGTTCAGAGGCGGGGCTGAGGGTCAGGCCGGGGTGGCGGTGTATGGGTCGATGGCGGGTCCTCCATGTGGAACCTGCGATACGCGAGTTGCGATACGGGGTCTGGCGCGCAGCTGTGTTATCGTGGTGTGCTCCGTCCCCGTGTGGGGTGACGTGTTATCAGAGAGAAACAGTCAGGACGTTTTCGTATGTCATCGCCCCTGCCCCGCCTGCCTGAAATTCCCGGGAGCCGGTTCCTGAAGCAGCGGCTTGCGCGTCGGATTTCCGATGTTTTCAATGACAGGAGCCGGGGTGAAAAGCCAGTTGTTCGGCAGACGACGGACGTGCTGTTTCCGCCTGGCAGTGTCGTGCGGCGTGTTCATGCGGATGTCGTATCGATGACGGTGGGTGGCATGACGGCTCTGCTGATGCAGATGCTGCATCCGGCGGTTCTTGCGGGCGTGTGGGATCATTCGAATTTTCGTGAGGATATGGCGGGGCGGCTGCGGCGCACGGCGCGGTTTATCGCGGTGACGACCTATGGCCATCGTGAGGACGCGCTGGCAGCCATTGCGCGTGTGCGGGCGATCCATGAACGGGTGACGGGGGTTCTGCCGGACGGGACGCCGTATCGGGCGAACGATCCGGCGCTGCTGGCCTGGGTGCATCTGACCGAGACGCGGAGTTTTCTGGCGGGCTGGCGGCGGTTTGGGGAGCCCGGGATGAGCCGGGAGGACCGGGACCGGTATTTTCTGGAGATGGCGCAGTTCGGGCGGCGGCTGGGGGCTGATCCTGTGCCGTATTCGGAGCGGGAGGCGCTGCGGCAGATCGATGCCAGGCGGCCGGAGCTTCGCGGCGACGCGCGCAGCCGGGAGGTCTGTCGTTTTCTGCTGGAGAGCACGACGACTTTTCCAGGCGGGGCGGTGATACAGCGGTTACTGACGCAGGCGGCGATCGACATGCTGCCGGACTGGGCGCGTGAGATGCATGGTCTGTCCTCGTCCGGGCCTGGTGCGCCGCTTGTGGGAGCGGCGACGTTCGGGGCGGCGGAGGCGGTGCGCTGGGCGTTCCGGTCCTGAGGGTGCGGGTGGCGGGTTGCTGGTCCGGCTGGTGGGGAATGATCTGGCTGTTACCGGGCTGGCGGATGCTGAAAAGACTTGTCGCGGGCTGTTTCAGGCCGGAACATGACTTTGCCGGGTCGGAGCCGGGGGATATGCCGGGTTGTGGCCAGAGAGGCGATGTCCGGACGCTGATGGCTGGCGGCTGATAATCGGTGTGCGATTGTCTGCGTGCAGTTGCCCGTGTGAAGTTGCCATGTGCAGTTATCGGTATGTCTGTAGCCAGTGTGTTTATCGGAGTGCCTATGCTGAAGCTGCTGTTTCGCCGTTACACATGGCGGGGTTTTTCCATATCGATACCGGGCGTGCTGATGCCTGTCATGCTGGTGCTGATGGAGGCGGGGCTCGCTGCGGGCAGGCCGGCGCTGGCCAGGATGGTTACGAAACCGGTTTCCTGGCATTTTGAGAACAGCCGCTTTGAGAGTGTTCTGGTTTATGACGATGCCGTTTCGGCGAAGCGGCCCGGATTGCTGATGGTGCCGGCGTGGTTTGGCGTCAATGACAATGCGGTTCGCAAGGCGGAGCAGATTGCCGGGCAGCGCTATGTCATTCTGCTGACGGATATGTATGGCGCGACGGTGCGGCCGAAGAACGCTGCCGAGGCACGGGCGGCGGTGCAGCCGCTGCTGGCCGACCGGGCGCTGATGCGGCGGCGGGTGGATTACGCGCTGACGCGACTGAAGGCGCAGGCGGGCAGCGCGCCGCTGGATACGGGGCGTCTGGCGGCGATCGGGTTCTGTTTCGGGGGCGCGGCGGTTCTGGATCTGGCCCGTAATGGCGCGGATGTGGCGGCTGTCGTGTCTTTTCACGGCAATCTGACCACGGACGATCCGGAGCTTGCGAAACAGATCAGGGCGCGGGTTCTGGTTATGAACGGCGCCGATGATGACACGACGTCTCCGGATTTCGCGGGCTTCACGCGGGAGATGCGGCTGAGTCCGGCTCCGTGGCAGTTTGTGATTATCGGTCATGCCGTCCATTGTTTTACCGAGACGGAGGCGACGGCGACGACGGGGCTTTGCCGCTACGACGCCGGGGCGGCAAAGCAGTCTTTCCGGATGATGGAGAACTGGCTGGGGGACAGTTTCGGTAGACGGAGTTCCGGAGCGCGCTGATCGGTTGCGTTCTGACTGATGCTGATCTGATCAGGATTTTGCCGATCTGACTTCTGTTTGTCTGGTTCTCACTGGCCGGGATGCTGATCCGGGTGATGGGGACCGCAAGTGAAGGCCCGGGAGGTGACTTGCCGACGAGACATTACGGAGGTGATGTCAGAGAGGTGCAGTCGGGTTTTACGTGCCCCGGATGGTCAGGCTGTCGTTTTCCGAGCGCAGCCAGGCGGTCAGTTTTTCGATGAGGGTGGCTGGCGTGAGGCGGGTTTTTCCTTTCAGGGCGCATTCCCAGACGGTTGCGATCCGCCAGCCATCTTCATGCAGAGCCGCGTTGGTTTTTGCATCGTTGGCGACGTTACGGCCGATTTTCTCGCGCCAGAAGGGTTCGCGGGTGGCGGGCCATCGGAAGAGGTGACAGTCATGATGGTGCCAGAAGCAGCCATTGACGAAGATGACGGCGTGATATTTCGGCAGGACGAGGTCGGGTTTTCCCGGCAGGTCGCGGACGTGCAGGCGGAAGCGGAAGCCGGCGGCGTGCAGGGCTTTGCGGATCATGAGTTCGGGTTTTGTGTGGCTGCCGCGGATTGCGGCCATGTTCCGGCTGCGGGTGGCCTGATCGTGGACGTCCGCCATGGTCAGAACGTTTCTGTGACGAGGTCGGCGATCTGTTCTGAGCCGGGGTTTTCCAGGAGCGTGGCGATATGCGGGGCCATGATACGGGCGACCTCCGTGAAAACGGGGACGGCCACGGAATTTCCGAACTGTTTATAGGCCTGGGTATCCGAGACGGGGATGCGGAACGTGTCCGGATAGCCCATGAGGCGGGCGCATTCGCGGGGGGTCAGGCGGCGCGGATTTCTGTTTTCGCCCTGGCTGACGAGAATTTCCGATCCGTCCTTATAATATCGTGCGGAGAGTGTGCGTGCGACATCGTCGGGACCTGTGAGGCCGAAGCCGAAGCCGTTTCCGGCGGCCTGATGTTTTGCGGCGTAATTCCGCAGATAGGTCCAGAGCTTGTCCGTCAGCACGTATTTCGGGCTGACTTTCCCGTCCGGGGCTTCCGTGAAGGGGGATTCGGCGGGTTCGGAACCGTCTTCCGGGTGAAGGATGGCGCGCAGGCGGGATGCGCCTTTTTCCGGCAGATGCAGTGCGTTCCAGCTGAACGGGACATTTTCGCGAAAGCCGACGATGGCGATGCGCTCGCGGTGCTGCGGCAGGAAGTGTTTTGCGTCGATCACGCGATGCCAGACGTGATAACCGAGTTCGTCTCTCAGCGTGCGGAGAATGACGTCGAATGTTCTGCCGCCATCATGGCTTTGCAGGTTTTTGACGTTTTCCAGCAGGAACGCGGCGGGTCGTTTGTCTCTGAGGATGCGCGCGACGTCGAAGAACAGGGTGCCCTGGGTTTCACAGGCGAAACCGTGGCTGCGGCCGAGGGAGTTTTTCTTTGACACGCCGGCGATGGAGAAGGGCTGACAGGGGAAACCGGCGACGAGGACGTCGTGATCGGGGATATCCGCTGTGCTGACCTGGGTGATGTCGCCGGCGATCGGGCGGTTATCGGGGAAGTTCGCGGCATAAGTCTGCTGCGCGAATTTGTTCCATTCGGAGGTGAAGACGCACTGGCCGCCGATGGCGTCAAATCCGCGACGCAGTCCGCCGATGCCGGCGAAGAGGTCGATGAACGTGAAGCGTGAGGGTGGATGCGGGACGGGCTGGTTCCCGGCGAGGGCGCGCAGCATGGCGAGGGCTGAATCGTCCGGGGCACTGTTGCCGCGCTTCCTGTGACGGGCCTGTTTTTTGCCGGAATGGGAGTCAGGGCCTGAGCCGGTGTCGGGACCGGGCGGGTATGTTGCTTTGGCCGCTATTGGTGCGGCCTGTGTGTGTGACTCTGAGCGGTGATTATCCGGCATGTCTTACCTGGGTCATTTCCTGACATGGTGTCGTGCGGGTCCCCGGAAGGCAAGAGAGACGTATCACCTGAGAGGTCCCGTGGGTGAGGACGATCCTGTGGCGGGGCCGGAGAGAGCATTGTCCCCTGCCCTGCTTTTATGGAACCGGACGCTGAGCGGTGAACTCTGTAGCCGGTCATCCTTTTACGCTGTAACGTCCCGTAACCGCAGGAGGAAGGCTGGATTATGCGTGGCAGAATACGAGGTTACGCCGTCCGGCTGATTGCGGGCTTTGCGGTATCGGCTCTCTGCGGGGGCAGCGCCTGGATCGGTGCCGGTGTGGCGGTGGCTGCGCCGGCGCCGCCGCTTGCTCATGCCGAGCTCGGGGACCGGAGCGGGCTGGAGGTTTCGGCCGGAGGGCTGAGGGTACGGGTGACGGTCGCCCCGACGCGGCGATGCGCGGTTCCGACGCTTCTGGGCGATCAGGCTGCCGCGCCGCCTGCGCCGTGCAAAATGGCGATTCTGAGTATTGAGGACAGCGGCGCGCGTGGCGCGGCGGCGAGGTTTACGGCTCCGCTGAGTCCTTACGGGGACGAGGCCAGCGGTCTGTCGGATCTGCAGATCGATCTGCGGCGGCTGGATGCGGCATCGCGCGTGCCGCAGGTTGTCGCGTCGGTTTATACGGGGGGAGCGCATTGCTGCGCGATCACTTCGATCATCGGGCGGGATGCTCAGGGACGGTGGACGGCGACATCTCCGGATGAACTCGGCGGTGAGGACCGGCCTGGTTTCGCGGATGCCGACGGGGACGGTGTGCCGGAGATCATCACGCAGGACGGGCGTTTTCTCTACCTGTTTGCGTCCCATGCCGGATCGTACACGCCTGACGTGATCTGGCGGTATCATGCGGGCAGGCTTTCGGACATCACGACCGATCCGGCGGTGCGGCCCTGGCTTGAAGGAAGTCTGAAACGGAGCGAGCATTTCTGGATTCAGCAGGGGAAATCCGAGCCGAACGGTTTTATGGCCGATTATGTGGCGATGAAGGCGCGGATGGGTGAGTTTTCGCAGGGCTGGTCCTGGATGCTGTCCCGCTATGACCATCATCCGGACAAAGCATTTCTTCCGACTCTCTGCGATCTGAAAAAGGGAAATCCGAAGACCTGTTCTGGCGCGGAGAAGCGTCCGGCGCCTTTTCCGGAAGTTCTGGCGTCGTTTCTGCTCAGCGCGGGTTATGTTTCGGAGGCGCAGGTGGCTTCGGTCATGGCGCCATCGTCTTCTACTCCGGACTCTTCTGCTCTGGCTGCATCGGAGACAGCTGCATCGGGGCAGTATCGTCCGGATTTTTCCTGTTCGCCGCCGCCGGAGCGGAACGGGGTGGCGGCAATGCTGTGCCGGGACAGCGAGGCGGCGAAGCATGAGCTGGAATTCGATCAGGTTTATTATGCATTGCGGCAGCGTGTTGGGCCGGACGGGTGGGATGCGCTGAAGCGGGAGGTTATTGCCGATCAGAACGCCATGAATATGCAGTGTGGGTTGCCTGTTCCGGGTGTGGCGGATCAGACCGTGCCGGCGGACGGGGCCTCCTGTTACATTGCCGGGATGGACGGGCTGGCGGAGAAATATCGCGGGCGTCTTTCGGGAGCAGCTCTGGAAGAATCGCGGCGGCCGCTCGATGAGCATATCGCGCTGCAGCAGAAGCTGATTGACGGGGGCTGGCTGCCGGCGGGGTCGGTTGCGGACGGTGTGTATGGCGAGGCGACGCGGGATGCGATTGCGGCATGGCAACGTGTTGCGAAACGGCCTGATGCGTCGACGTTTCTTTCGGATGACGATGCAGCGGCTCTGCTGCGGACGCCTGCGGCGGGGGTGGCCGGCGGGACTACGGGCGGGACTGCCGGCGCGGTGCAGGGAGCGGGATCGGCGGCGGGGCAGTCCGGGGTTGCGCCGGGCTCTGCCGGACCGGTGTCTCCTGCTGCTCCGGCTGTTCAGGGGCGGTATAAAGGTCTGACGATTCTGGGGCTGCCGCCTGTTTTCACGGTGCTGATTTCCATTGTGGGGCTGGTTGTCTATTTCGTTCCGTTCGGTGTTGCCTGTGTGCGTGACACGATGCGGAAGCCCGCTGTGTTTGCGGTTAATCTTCTGCTGGGCTGGACGGTGCTCGGATGGATTGCGGCTCTGGTGATGGCGGCTTCTTATGAGAGGCGCCGGAAAGCGGGTTTCTGAAAAGCGATGGTGTTGTCAGGCCGGTTCGGTCTGAGCAGGGTGTTGTGAGGTGGTGCTGCGTGGAGTGGCGCCGGGGTGAGGGCCTCGTCCGATGCTGAGAGCCATGAGCGCGGCGATGAGACCTGCGCTGCCGGCAAGGACCAGCATGTCCTGGTAGCTTCCCTGTTCCTGCCGGAGCAGTCCGGCGAGCGAGGCGGCGCATGCGGCGCCGATCTGATGGCCGAAGACGATCCAGCCGAACACGATGGGCGCGGCCCGGTCGCCGAAGGCGTGATTGGCGAGACGGAGTGTCGGAGGGACGGTCGCGATCCAGTCGAGACCGTAAAACACGCCGAAGATCATCAGACTTTCGGGCGAGAAGTCGATAAACGGCAGGGCGATCAGCGAGAGTCCGCGCAGGCCGTAATAGCTGAACAGGAGCCAGCGCGCGTCCAGCCGGTCTGTCAGCCATCCGGAGGCTGTTGTTCCGAACAGATCAAACAGGCCCATCATCGCGAGATAGCCGGCTGCGGGAACCTCGCCGATTCCGTGATCGGCGCAGATGGCGATGAAATGGGTGCCGATCAGGCCGTTGGTGGTGAAGCCGCAGACGAAGAATGTCAGGAACAGGAACCAGAAATCCCGTTTCCGTAATGCCGTTGTCAGCGCCGCGATGGCGTCATGCAGCGGGTTACGGGCGGCGCAGGCTGGCGGTTCGTAATCATCCGGCGCGCCGTGCGGGAGGAGGCCGCGATCGGCGGGGTGTTCGGGCAGGAGCCAGGCGACGAGGGGCGCCATGAGGAGGCAGGCGGCGGACACGGCGATGACCGGGGCGCGCCAGCCATAATGATGGGCGAGCGCGGCGAGAGCCGGGAGGAAGAGGAGTGAGCCGGTTGCGGTGCTTGCGGCGAGGAGGCCCATCACGGTTCCGCGCCGGGCGACGAACCAGCGGTTGACGACGGTGGCGCCGAGCACCATGGCGACGGCGCCGGTGCCGAGGCCGGAAAAAATGCCCCAGGTGAGCAGGAACTGCCAGGGGCGGGTCATGCCGAGCGACAGGCCGGTGGAGATGCCGATCAGCAGCAGGGCTCCGGTCAGGGTGCGCCGGATGCCGGCGGCCTGCATCAGGGCGGCGGAAAACGGGCCGACGAATCCGTAGAGGAAGATGCCGATGGCGGCGGTGGCCGAGATCCCTGCCCTGCTCCATCCGAGCGCGTCCTGCAGCGGCATCATCAGCACGCCGGGGGTGGCGCGGACGCCGGCCGAGACGAGCAGGGAGAGGAAGGTGACCGCGACGACAAGTGCGAACACATATGGACGCTGCGGCTGCCGGTCTGACGGGGTGGAGCGGATGTTCATGGGACTGACCGGTACGTCGTGACTGTTCCGACGATGGGGACCGGCGGACGGGATCGTCAAGAGAGGGAGGACGATCCTGTCTGTTCTGCGGAGAGGTCTGTGGCGTGACTGTCCGGAAGATGCCCGGAAGATGCGGGGAAATTTTACCCGATCTGGCCTCTGTGGCGGAGCATATGGTCGGCGAGCACGCAGGCGAGCATGGCTTCGCCGACGGGGACGGCGCGGATGCCCACGCAGGGGTCGTGTCGTCCTTTTGTGACGACCTGGACGTCTTCACCCGCGACATTGACCGAGGGAACGGGGGTGAGCATGGAACTGGTCGGTTTGACGGCGAAGCGGGCGACGACCGGCTGGCCGGTGGAGATACCGCCGAGGATGCCGCCGGCGTGGTTGGATTCAAAGGCGATGGCGCGGCCGTCCATGTGCATCGCGTCCGCGTTTTCGGGGCCGGTATAGGCGGCGGTTGCGAAACCGTCGCCGATTTCGACGCCTTTCACCGCGTTGATGCTCATCAGGGCGGCGGCGATATCGGCGTCCAGCTTGCCGTAGATCGGAGCACCCAGGCCGGGTGGCACGCCGTCCGCTACGATTTCGACGACGGCGCCGACGGATGAGCCGGATTTGCGGATATCTCCGAGATACTGCTCCCAGAGGGGGACGGTTTCGCGATCGGGGCAGAAAAAGGGGTTGCTGGTGGTTTCGTTCCAGTCCCACCGGTCGCGGTCGATCCCGTGCGGACCGACCTGGACGAGGGCGCCGCGCACCCGGACGGCATCGCCGAGGACGCGGCGTGCGACGGCGCCGGCGGCGACACGCATGGCGGTTTCGCGGGCGGAGGAACGGCCGCCGCCGCGATAATCGCGGATGCCGTATTTCAGGTAATAGGTGAGATCGGCGTGGCCGGGACGGAAGGTCTGGGCGATCTCGCCGTAATCCTTCGAGCGCTGGTCGGTGTTCCGGATGATCAGGGAGATCGGCGTTCCGGTTGTATGGCCTTCGAACACACCGGATTCGATGCTGACTTCGTCGGGTTCGCGCCGCTGGGTTGTGAAGGCGGACTGACCGGGGCGGCGGCTGTCCAGGAAGGGCTGGATGTCGGCCTCTGTGAGCGGGATGCGCGGCGGGCAGCCGTCGATCACGCAGCCGATGGCGGGGCCATGGCTCTCGCCCCACGTGGTCACGCGGAACAGATGGCCGAAAGTGTTATAGGACATCCCTCACCTGCCTTTCCTGTCCGGCGAAGACTGCCGGTTGTGTATCTGGCCTTATCTGCCTGCCTGGATTCACCAGCCAGGGTTTACGGACCGGATTTTCCGGTCCGTTCTGTCGGCCCTGTTCCATCAACCTGTGGTGCCGGTTGATTACTGTCAGTCGCCGGCGACAGAGATATCCGGCGCGAGCGGGTTTTTCATGCCGACGATATGATAGCCGCTGTCGACGTGATGGACCTCGCCGGTGACGCCTTTCGACAGGTCGGACAGCATGTAGAGGCCGGCGCCGCCGACTTCTTCCAGCGCGACGTTGCGTTCCAGCGGCGAGTTGTACTGGTTCCATCTGAGGATATAGCGGAAATCGCCGATGCCGCTGGCCGCGAGGGTTTTGATCGGGCCGGCTGAGATGGCGTTGACGCGGATTCCGTCGCGGCCGAGATCGGCGGCCATGTAGCGCACGGAGGCTTCCAGGGCCGCTTTGGCGACACCCATGACGTTGTAATGCGGCATGACGCGTTCCGCGCCGAGATAGGAGAGCGTCAGCAGGGAGCCGCCGTTTTTCATCAGCGCCGAGGCGCGGTTCGCGACGGCGGTGAAGGAGTAGCAGGAGATATCCATGGCGGTGAGGAAGGCTTCGCGTGGAGTATCGACGTAGCGTCCGCGGAGATATTTCTTGTCGGCCCAGCCGATGGCGTGAACGACGAAATCGAGCATTCCCCATTCCTTTTCGAGGATGGCGAAGGTTTCGTCGATGGCGGCGTCATCGGAGACGTCACAGGGGAGGACCAGCGATGATCCGATGCTTTCGGCGAGGGGTTTCACGCGTTTGCCGAGCGCTTCGCCCTGATAGGTGAAGGCGACTTCGCCGCCCTGTGCCGCGACGGCCTGCGCGATGGCCCAGGCGATTGAGCGGTCATTGGCCACGCCCATGACGAGGCCCTTCTTACCCTTCATCAGTGTTCCGGTCACGGGGTGTTCACCGGCGGAAGGGGGGGCGGCGCCTTCAGACATGCAGAAACCTCAACGGGCTGGAGAGATGACAAGATGGCACGGGTCGTTGCACAACCAGACGGCAGGAACAACCCCGGAAACGGACGGCAGGGCGGCCCTGGATGCACGCCATATGCCGGACCGTCACGGTCAGCGGGAAAAAAACATGACAGCAGAAGCCACTGAGACCACGACCTCTCCGCTCATCGATCTCTCTGCCGATCCGTTCGATCTTTTCCATGCGTGGATGAAGGAGGCGGAAGCGGCTGAGCCGAACGATCCGAATGCGATGACTCTGGCGACTGTCAGCCCGGAGGGGCGGCCTGACGCGCGGATCGTTCTGCTCAAGGGGGCGGATCGGGACGGCTTTACCTTCTTCACGAATCTGGAGAGCCGGAAGGGTCGGGAACTGGCGGCGACGCCGGCGGCGGCGCTTCTGTTCCACTGGAAGAGTCTGCGGCGGCAGATCCGGATCGAGGGGCCGGTTTTTCCCGTAACGACGGAGGAAGCCGACGTGTATTTCGCCAGCCGGCGGCGGATGTCCCAGCTTGGCGCGATTGCGTCCGACCAGTCCCGTCCGCTGGCCGATCGGGCCATTTTTGAGCGACGGCTGGAGGAGGTGGAGGCGAAATATGACGGGAAGCCGGTGCCTCGTCCGGCGAACTGGTCGGGGTTTCGGCTGAAGCCGGAGCGGTTCGAGTTCTGGCAGGACCGGCCTTACCGGCTGCATGACCGCGCTGTCTGGGTGTTTCGGGGTCCGGGCGCGTGGGACGTGACGCGGCTTTATCCGTAAGATGGTCTGTGTCCGGGTCGGCTGTGGTCCTGACCATGTTGTCCGGGCTGGCTGCTTCGGGAGCCGGTGTGTCTTCCCGGGGATGGCTCTGCTGCGTCGTCATCCGGTCTCCGATGTCCGGTCTCTGGCGTCCGGAGCCCCTGTCATTACGGTAACTACATGCAGTCTGACGCGTTAATGTCGTATATTCGCCGCAATACGGGTCGCCGGAACCGCGCCCCGGATGTGTCGTCAATGCCGGGCAGGAGAAAGCCATGAAGATTGTCAGAAAGATCCTGCTGCCGCTGAGCAGTGCGCAGAATGCTGAGGCGGCTTTTATTCTCGGGCGCAATATGGCGCGTCGTTTCAATGCCCATCTTGCCGTTCTGCATGTCAGCCCGGACGGGCGGGATATTGCGCCTCTTGCCGGAGAAGGCCTTACGGGCGGAATGGTTGAAGAGCTGATGTCCGCTGCTGAGCGCGAGGGCAGCAAGCGGACGCGTGCCGTGCATCATGCGTTCGAGACCTTTGCCGAACGGAGCGGGATTGCGGTCGTCGCGCCGCGGATTCCGTTTCCGCAGGACGAGCCCAGCATGAGCTTTAACATCATCAAGGGGTCGGAGAGCGAGATCGTTCCGTGGCATGCGCGGCTGTCGGATTTCACGCTGGTTCCGCATCCGGACAGCGGTGACGAGATTTCGTCTTCGGAGGCGCTGCATGCGGTGCTGTTCGACAGTGGCCGTCCGGCGGTCATTGCGCCTCGGGAACCGATGACTCACATGGTCAAACGGGTTGCGATCGCCTGGAACGGCACGGCGGAAGCGGCATCGGCACTGCGTGGGGTGCTGGCCTGGGCGAGCACGGCGGAACGTGTCCGCGTTCTGCATTGCGGCGATTATCAGCGTCGCGGGCCGAGTGCGCGGGAGGTGATCGATTATCTTTCGATGCATGATATCGCCGCTGACAGGGTGGAGTTCTCGCCTATTGATCGCGATGTCGGGCGGGGCCTGCTGGGGGCGTGTTCCGATTTTGGCGCCGACATGCTGGCGATGGGCGCCTATTCGCATTCGCGTCTGCGGCAGCTGATTCTTGGCGGCGTGACGCGGCATGTTCTGGAGGAGGCGACTCTTCCCGTTCTGATGAGCCGCTGAGAAGGGCGCGGCGGGGTTTTCCGGTCCCGCCTGTTCGCCGGACCGGAGGTTTACCGGTTCCCGACATCCGTGACGTGACGATAGCGGCGGCTGGCGGGGTCCCACTGCCAGACTGAGGAGGACGTGCCGGGGCCGGAAAAGCTGAGATCGCAGACACCGCCGTGTTGTGTCTGCAGGACGCTGATTCCGGACGCCACGGCCGAGCCGATGGTGCGGCCCGATCTGTTGTCGATAAGTGTCACGCGGTAGCCGGCTTTTCCAAAACATTGCCTGGAGCTGCCGATGAAAACGGCGCTGACTGAAGTGAGGCTGCCGTCGAGGCGGAGGTCCATGATTCGGGGAATAACCTTTTCTCCGCAGGAGTTTTTATAGATTTCGTCATCCTGTTTCAGGGATGTGACGGCATGCAGGGTCCGGGCGTCTGCTGCGGTGACCGGCCGCGTGGCGCTGTCGCTGAAGAAGCGTGCGTTTGCGACCTGGGTTTTATAGTCCTGCGCTTGTACGGCTGGTCCCGAAAAGCCGGACGTCAGCATTCCGATCAGTGTTATGTATTTCATCGTCAGCACTCCCGGCGATGAACGGGTGTTGGATCAGCGCGTGAGATAAGCGGCGGAATACGGCCAAAACAGGACATTGCGGTGGCATCTTCACGCTTTCGTCAGATTGGTGCCGGGTGGCTCGTGAGGGACTGTTTCAAATGTTCTGAAGGGACAAAAATTTCGTAACGATCTGATGATGTTATGTTTTTTGCGTCCCGGTTATCTGTTCACTCCGGGCAGTATCAAAGATACGCCTTATGATAAGTCCTTAAAAATTAAAAGTTTTTGGGTGCCGTCTTTTTTTCAGAAAGGCGGCGTTTCCCGAATCTTTCCGATAAAAAGCCTTACCGGAAACAGCTTTATAACTGACAGAAGGTTTCACAGGCGAGCTTACGAAGCAGTCTCTTATTCAGCGTCAGACTATTCCCTCTGGCAGACCAGTTTCCCATGGCGGATGCGGGCTGTAGCATTCCAGCAGATAGTCGATCATGGCTCGTGTTTTGGGCGGAACTGTCGCAGCGGGTGCGTAGACCGCGTGAAGTTCGAGACCTGCGAACAGGGGTACGTCCAGAACGAGTGGCACCAGCTGGCCTGCGCGCAGGGCGTCCGCGACGATGAACAGAGGCTGATAGACGATCCCCTGCCCTGCTATCGCTGCCTCGCGCAGGACGTCGCCGTTGCTGGCGCTGAGCGGGCCGGTGACGGGGACTGTCCGGTTGCCGTCGGTGCCGAAACTCCAGCGGTTCATTCCGGTGACGCCGCTGAGGGTATAGCTCAGACATGCGTGCTGTTCGAGGTCCGCGATGGTGCGGGGTGTTCCGCATTTTGCGAGATAGGACGGGGCGGCGCAGACCACGAAGCGGATGGCGGCCAGTTTCCGCGTCTTCAGGCTGCTGGCGGCCATCTGTCTGATTCTGAGGGTGAGATCCCATCCTTCCGCGATGAGATCCACGACCCGGTCATCCAGACCCAGTTCGACATGCACAAGCGGATACCGGCGGCTGAATTCGGCGAGGACGGGAGCGACGTAGCGAATGGCGAAGGAAACGGGCACGTTCAGGCGCAGACGTCCGCGTGGCTCGATCCGTCCGGCGCTGGCTTCCTGTTCCATGCCTTCGAGATCGGCCAGCAGGCGCTGGCAGCCGTCGAGATAGATCTGTCCGGCTTCCGTAAGGGAAAGTCGCCTTGTGCTGCGGTGGAACAGGGTGACTCCGAGCCTGTCTTCCAGCGAGGAGATATGGCGTGTCACCATTGTCTGGGAGAGCGATAATGTCCGCGCCGCTGCGGCGAAGCTTCCCTGCGCGACGACGCGGACGAAAATCTGCATGCCTGTTACACGGTCCGGCATCATCCCTCGCAGCGCCTGATATCTCACACTTATGGTGTGAGATGAGTTTCATGGAATGAGGATTAACATACCGGACGCGGTTGCCCAGTCTGCAGTTGCCCGGTCTGATGTGGGCGCCAGGTCTGTCGTCGTTACTCAGTTCGGGGATTGCGCGCCGGGTCCTGTGCCGGGCGATGTATCAGTTGTTACGGCGGAGGTGGAAATGACCGGTGTTTCCGGAGAACATGTGTTTCGTCAGCCTGTGCTGTTTCTTCCGCACGGAGGCGGGCCGTGCTTTTTCATGGATGATCCGGGCTGGGAAAATCTCGGCGCGTATCTGCGCAGTATTGCCTCAGCCCTGCCTCGCAGGCCTGACGCGATTCTGGCAGTCTCCGGGCACTGGGAGACGGAAATACCCACAGTGACATCCGGGGAAACACCTGATCTTATCTATGATTATTATGGCTTTCCGGAGCATACCTATCGTCTGAAATATCCGGCTCCCGGTTCGCCTGCTCTTGCTGCGCGCGTGCAGGGGCTCCTTGCTGGTGCTGGTATTGCGAGCGCCGGAGATGCAGAGCGGGGTTTCGACCACGGGGTCTTTATTCCGTTCATGCTGGCATTTCCGGATGCGGATATTCCGGTTGTCGAGCTTTCGCTTGGCTCTGATCTGGATGCTGAGCAGGAGTTGCGGACCGGTGAGGCGCTTGAGACTCTTCGGGACGAGAATGTTCTGATTGTCGCCACCGGCATGAGCTTTCACAATCTGCGTCTGTTCAGACCGGGTGTGCCTGCGGCTGACGAGGCTTCCCGCGCGTTTGATGCCTGGCTGGTCGCGGCGGTGACGGCGGCTCCGGCTGAACGCAATGCGGCTTTACTGCGCTGGGAAGAGGCGCCGGCGGCCCGGATCTGTCATCCGCGTGAGGAACATCTGCTGCCGCTGATAGTGGCTGCCGGTGCTGCGGGGTCTGACCGGGGGCGGCATGTTTATGGCGATACGGTGCGGGGCAAGGCCCTGTCCGGGTTTCGCTTTGGCTGAGTGTATCGGTTTTGAGAACAACAGAAAGAAAAGAAAATGAAAACTGCTTTCAGAAATACGATGTTCGCGGCTCTTGGTGCGGTCGTCACATCTGGTTCCGTGCTGGCCGCTCCCATTCCGGCGACGGTTCCGAGTAGCGTATATACGGCTGACCCGGCGCACACGCAGGTTGTGTTTTCGGTCCTGCATATGGGTTTTACTGATTATACGGGGCTGTTTTCGGACGCGGCGGGAACGCTGACGCTGGACCCGGCGCATATTGCCGACGCGAAGCTGAACGTGTCGATCGGGATCGGAAGCGTGCAGACGACGAGTGCGCGGCTGACGGGAGAGCTCAACGGAGCGGACTGGCTGGACGCGGCAAAATATCCGAAAGCGACGTTTGTGTCCTCGAAGGTGACACCGACAGCAACCGGCTCTGCGGAGATCGAGGGCATTCTGACTCTGCATGGTGTTTCGCGTCCGGTGACGCTGAATGCCACGTTTATCGGTGGCGGTGTCAATCCGATGGACAAGGCCTGGACGGTCGGGTTCGAAGGGACGACGACGATCCGGCGGAGTGAGTTCGGTGTGAGCAAATATGTTCCGCTGGTGGGGGATGAGGTGACACTGAGGATCGCGGCGGCGTTCGAGAAGCAGAAGTGATCCGGTTATTCCGGATTACTTTGTCTTACAGTAAGGCGTCTTACAGAAGGCCTTTTTCGGCGAAGCTCAGCCACTGGCCGTTGCCGACGATGATGTGGTCGCGGATTGTCAGGCCCAGCACGGCTGCCGCTGCGCCGACCTGACGGGTCATCGCGATGTCGTCCGGGGACGGGGTGGGATCGCCGCTTGGGTGGTTATGGACCAGAATCAGCGACGCCGCTCCCAGTTCGAGGGCGCGGCGCACTACTTCACGCGGATAGACGGGTGTATGGTTGACGGTTCCTCTGGCCTGGGCTTCGTCGGCGATCAGGCGATCGTCCGGGCTGAGAAACAGAATCCGGAACTGTTCGATGACCTCACGGGCCAGCACGGCTGAGAGGTATTCGTACAGGCGCGGGCGGTCTGACAGCACTTCACGGTCGCGCAGGGCTGCGCGGTGAAGTCTGAGGGCGGCTTCCTGCATGACGCGGATTGCTGACAGGAGATGAGGGCCGATTCCGGCGATGGATCGCAGTGCCTGATCTGTGGTGGTGAGCGTGGCGGCGAAAGATCCGAAGCGGGTGAGCAGGGTGTCGGCCAGGGTTTCCGGGCTTTCGTGCCGGGGCATGGCGAGACGGATGAGGCAGGTCAGGGCGGTGCGGTCGTCCGCCTGCGGGAGTTCGTCGATGGGGAGAAGCGGGGGCCTTGTTGATGTGTCCGCTTCCGGGAGTCCTGATGCTGGTAACGGGTCGAAAACGGTGCGGGTTCGGGGCAGCGTTACCGGTACAACGCGCGCGTCCGAAAATCCGTCTCCGGTCCTGCTCAAGATTATCGATCCTGCCAAGCAATGTTTATTGGTAAACTAAAATAAACACACCAGATAAGCATACGAACATCAAGTTTATATAAAGATTAATGCAATATATAATCTGTTTTATTCTATATTTTTAGAAATAAAATAAATATATAAACTTGATACTGGAGGATTATCCCGACATACAATTCAGAATTCACTTTAAATGTAGCATGATGGCATGTCGGAAATAGACGTTCTTATACCCGTATATAATGCTGAATCCTATATTCTTGACTCCATCAGGAGTATTCGGGAGCAGACAGTAACGGATATAAGAATCGTTATAGTCGATGATGGATCGACGGACAGAACGCGCGATATTATTCTCGATCAGCAAAAGGAAGATGCGAGAATAATATACCATTATCAGGAAAATGCCGGAATCGTTTCTGCTCTCAATGCCGGGCTGGCGCTGTGTACTGCGCCTTATATTGCACGGCATGATGCGGACGATTTTTCTTATCCCGAGCGGTTTGCGCGGCAGCTTGAGTGGATGATGGCTCATCCGGACTGTGTTGCGGTCAGTGCGCAGGCGCGCCATATCGATGCGGAAGGCAGGCCCACCGGATCGGTTTCGACTGTCAGGATGATCGAACGGGCGGACAGTTCTGCTATTCCGGCTTATGAGCCTTATCTGCTGCACCCGCTGCTGATGGTTCGCCGCGACGCGTTGCTGGCCGTTAAGGGTTATCGGAAGGTTTATAACTCCGAGGATTCCGATCTTTACTGGAGGCTCCGGGAGATTGGAAAACTGCATATTATTCGTGAAATTCTCGGAGATTACCGGCTGCACCCGACATCATTGTCTTCGGCGTCGGTCGTAAACGGGCGCCAGATGGCGGTATGGTCGCAGCTGGCGGCTCTGTCGGATCAGCGACGGGCGAAAAATGAACCGGATATTGACTTCTCCGGAGAGGCGTCGGCTCGCATCCGGGCGGCGCGGGAATTTACGGATATTTTCTTCGAGGCCTCCAGAGGATTGTCCCTGTCGGAGAAGGAGTGGCTTCAGTCGGCGGCCTGCGCGAAGTTTCTGGAGCTTTGTTACTACCGGCCGTTCGAACCGACCGGGAATGATATAAAATTCATTCAGACTTCGGCCTTTTTTGAAAAAAAGCTTTACAGGGATTCAGATTACGATGTTTTCCGGGAGGCGCTGATCTCGGCTGGTATCAGAATGGCCATATCGAGGCGGATCAGGGATGCTTTGCGTATTGTCCCCTCCCCCGGAAGAGCGAATCTTCTGGCGCGTATTCTGTTTCGCATTGCCGCACCGCAGGCGATCAGGACGCCTTTGAAGAAAATTCGCGGCAGGTGGCGCCGGTCAGCGGCGTAATCCTGACTGACGCAATTTTATTCTCCGGCTGGACTGGCTTGCGAGGATAGTGCCGGCTTGTGTGTCACTGCAGGAAGTCAGAGGTTCTGTGCGCGTCGGAGCGACTGCCGGTATCGCGTGGAGGCAGAACCGGACTGTGTCCAATGGCCCGGATAGCGCTTCCCGGCCAGGAATTTTAATCGACAGTTCGGCGGAGTTTTTCTCTTTGCTGCCGTTCCTGACCGCTTTTATCGCAGTCGGACTGAACCCGACTGTTGATCGCGGGTCCGGGAAAGATTGCCCTTCATCTTAAAAACTGCCTTTATCACCAGGGCTGCTTCATCGAATTTGCGTGTCGGCAGGAGTGAGGCTTGTATCATTAACAGGAATGATCTCAGCTCAGAGAGGAATTCAATGTCCGGCAATCGCGTTGATGTCGTAATGTCCACTTATAATTGTGCGAAATTTCTTCCCGAAACTATTCAGAGTATTCTCAGTCAGACATTACAGGACTTTCGGCTTATTATTGTGGATGACGGGTCTTCTGATGAGAGTCACGAAATTCTTGAATCTTTTGCGTGCAAAGATAACAGAATAACAATTATTACTCAGAAAAACGGTGGTATTGTATCCGCAGTAAACGCCGGTCTTGCCCTCTGTACGGCGCCTTATATCGCACGCCATGACGCGGACGACATTTCTGATCCGGATCGCTTTGAAAAGGAACTTGCCTGGCTGGAGGCAAATCCTGACTGTGTTGCCGTTTCATCTTTGCCCAGAACGATTGATGAGCGAGGCGCGCCTGCCTCGAAGGCTATCCGGGCGAAAGATCTGTCGCTTGTCCGTGATGACAGTTATCCGGCGAACGAACCTTATATCATGCAGCCCATGCTGATGGTGCGCCGGGACGCTCTGGAAAAAGCTGGTGGTTACAGGAAACTTCCTGTCGCGGAAGATGCTGATCTCTACTGGCGTTTACAGAAACTCGGGTCTCTGCATGTTTTGCCGGAAGAGCTTGGTGCCTATCGTATGCACGCTGGCAGCATTTCGAGTTCCTCGATTATACGCGGGCGTCAGCTTGCTGTCTGGTCGCAGATTTCCGCGCTGTCGGCGCAGCGCCGTCGAAAAGGCCTGCCGGACATAGAGTTTACCGACGCACTGTCCGACCGCATGAATGCCGCCGGATCGCTTGCGGATATGTACCGGATCCTCGCCGAACAGTGTTCATCCGATGAGAAGAACTGGCTTGCGCTGGCGATATCGGCGAAGCTTCTGGAGACCTGTTACTACCGTGATTATGAACCGGACCGGGAGGATATCCGTTTTATTCGTGAGACTATCTCGCGAAATCTTCCGGTTTATCATTCTTCTGAATGTGTCGTTTTCCGTGAAGCGGTTCTTTCCGCGTCCATTCGCCTGCTGATCACGGGACGTGTCGTGGATGCCTTTATGCTCACCGAGGTAAGGCGCTGGCCTGTGATGGCGGGACGCGCTGCGTTCAGGGGGATATTGTCGGATCGTGTCCGGGGATGGATCAAATCATGTCTTCCGCGGAAGCTGATTTATGGTCATAAATGAATCATGAAAATGTTCGTTCCCAGCGGATTGAATTTTGATTCCGGATTTTTCTGACGACATTGGGAAAGCCGTTCGGTTGCCGGATGGCCGGTTGCGGAGCACTCTGATCCCTGATGTTCCCGTTTCCGTTAAATCGCAGGATGCAGAGCGGCTGTCTTGTTTCGTCCGTGATCCGGAAGATCATGCTGTCGGAAACTGTCCACAGGCTACATCAGACCTGGCTGGAGCAGATGTGACAGGAGTGCCCGTTTTATAAAACCAGGAGCAGAATACTGATGACCGGATTATCTTCCTCGTGACGAATTTTGCTTTCGGATGACGGGATAAACGATCTTGCGGGACGGAAGAAATTTATCCTAGTCAGATCGCAGGTGTGTTTTTGTTGTTTGCAACTTCGCGGTCATCGCGAGCCAGGATGTTTTCGTGAATGTAAAAAGTGACGAGGCAGCCGGGTCGGCTGTCGTTGCGGATGATGGCGCGGCATGACGGCGTCTCGCGGTAAAATCTCCGGTGTCGGACAAAGTACCACCAGTGGTTTTTTGTGGCTTGTCGTGCAGAGCTTCGCTGCGCGCGGGATCGGCTTTGTTTCGCAACTGATTCTTGCCCGTTTGCTGATGCCGGAGGATTTCGGCGCCATCGGGCTGGCTTATACGGTAACGGGGATTGCTAACTCCCTGATCAGTTTTGGCATCGACGATGTGCTGCTCCAGCGGCAGAAGAGCATCGGGCAGTGGACCACGCCGGCTTTCTGGCTGAGTCTCGGCATTGGTGTGGCCGGCATGATCGGCATGATCGCGTTCGCGCCGTATGCGGCGCGCTGGTATCACTCGCCGGATCTTGTCGGGCTTATTATCGCGATTGCCATTGCGACGCCGCTCCGCACTCTGGCGACGGTTCCGTCTGTGTGTATCCGGGCGGAGATGGATTTTCGTTTTCTCGCGACCTACAACACGTTTGATATCTTTGCGCTTCAGTTGCTGACAATTCTTTTTGCAGCCTGTGGCATGCGGGCCTATGCGTTTGCCCTGCCCTTCCCGATTGTCGCTGCGACGCGGGCTGTCTGGTTCTGGCGTCGTTCTCCGCCCAGCACGAACCGGCGGTTCCGGGTATCTCAGCTGCGCTATCTTTTCGGCAACAGCACGGTTGTTCTGCTCAGCCGGACGCTGATAGAGCTGGTTAATCAGGGTGATTATATCGTCCTGGGTCTGATCGCATCGAAGACGACGATCGGGTACTATTTCTTCGCGTTTCGTTTCTCTGCCCAGCCAGTGCGGATGCTGGCGGGAAACGTGACCAACGTGATTTTCCCGGCTCTTACCCAGTTTCGCGGCGATCCTGTACGACAGAGGGAAGCTGTTGTCCGGGCCAGTCGTCTGCTGGGGTATCTGGTGATGCCGTTCTGTTTTCTGCAGGCTGCCCTCGCGCAGCCGGGACTGCATTTTCTGTTTGGCGAGCGCTGGATGGCCGCTGTTCCTTATGTCGTCATTCTCAGCCTTGGGCTTCCCTTTGATGCCATGAGCTGGATTACCGGAGCGTTTCTCAGCGCGCGGCGGGAGTTTACACGGGCGTTCCGGTATGCGCTGGTCTCCACGCCGGTTTTCTATGGCATGGTTCTGCTTGGCGGCTGGCTGGACGGTCCCATGGGGGTCGCGCTGGCGGTTGCTCTTTACTATTTCACCTATCCGCCGGCGTTTTCTTATCTGGTGCTGATCGGCGCCGGGGTCGCATGGACCACTGTTTTCGAGTTCTATGCGATGCCGGCCGTTCTTTCCGGTATCGCCGCGGCGGCCGGGCTGGGCTGTGCGCTGCTGCCCGGAATACGGAACAGCGATCTGCTGCAATGTCTGGCGATCGGCATTGTCATGTGCAGCGTCTATCTCATGCTGCTGGCCGGCTTCCGGCGGGATATGCTGAACCAGATTCTCGACCGGTTTTCGGGACTGACTTCGCGGCTGAGAAGACGCTGAGCTGAGCTTCATTGATCCGGACGGACTGATCCGGTGACGGTGTTAACCGGTTCCGACCGGTATCCCTGAGACCGGTTCCCGGAGGCGAGGCCTCCGGGGTTATTCGTTTCCGGATATCGTTATCCGGCGACGGGCAGCCGGTACATTGCGCAGAGCTTGTTTCCGTCCGGGTCCCGCAGATAGGCGAGATAGAGGTCTCCGGCAGATCCTTTCCGCACGCCCGGCGGATCTTCGGCGGTTACACCACCATTCGCCACACCGGCGCGGTGCCAGGCTTCGACGAGTTCGGCGCTGCCGACACCGAACGCGACTGTGCCGCCGTTGGCGGGCGTTGCGGGCTGGCCGTTGATGGGCTTGCCGATCATGAGTTTCTGCTCGTGATGCGCGTAGACCAGCCGGCCTTTCGCGTTGATTTCCGATGGCGGAATGCTGATCGCTTTAAAAATGGCGTCGTAAAATTTTTTGGACCGTTCGATATCATTACTACCGAGCACGACATGACTGAACATCGGATCCTCCTTAGGTGACCGGCGGGAAGGTGCCACCCCGATGCGAGTGCGGCTAGCCCCAAAACACGCCATCTGGCATCCCGCCGTCGCGGCTCTTAGACTGGCCATATGACAGATGAACTGAAACCTGATCCGGATCGCCGTCGCGCGCTGACGTCTCTTGCCACATTCAGCGCTGTCGCGTTTACGCGGCCAGCGCGTGCGGCTGACGGGCCGGGTGCGTCGTCGGGGCCGTCACAGCCCGTTGCACCGAAGGCGCCGGATCATGACCGCGCGGCCGAGCCGAATGCCTCCCATCCCTCTCCCGCCGATCAGCCTGGCGTGGTATCCCGCCCGGTGGTTAAAACTCAGAGTGACACGCTGTATCGTCCAACGGTCCATTTTACGCCGGTGACGGGGTTTATGAACGATCCGAACGGGCTCGTTTTCGATGGTGTGCAGTATCATCTTTATTATCAGTATGATCCTTTCGCGCCCTATGCCGGACGGGTTCACTGGGGACATGCCACCAGTTCCGATCTGCTGCACTGGCAGGATCAGCCCGTCGCTATTCCGGAGACGAAGGACGGGGAGGCCTATACCGGCTGTGCCGTTATCGACGAACACAACGCGACCGGGCTCTTTCCGCCTGGCGAAGGCGGTATTGTCGCGCTTTATACGCGGGCCAGTCCGGTAAGGCAGGCGCAGTTTCTGGCCATCAGCCGGGACAGGGGGCTGACCTTTACCGAATATGAGCACAATCCGGTTCTGGATATTGGCAGCAATTCGTTTCGCGACCCGCAGGTTCAGTTTCACAGACCGACGAATCAATGGGTGATGGTGGTTGCCAGAGCCCGGCTGCATCAGATTGCCTTTTATGCCTCGATCGATCTGATTCACTGGGTTCATCTCAGTGATTTTGGTCCGTCCGGCCTGTTTGGCGTGGATTACGAATGTCCGAATCTCATTGAGATTGCGGTTGAGGGCGGTGGGTCGCGCTGGGTTCTCTTTGTTTCCGTCAATCCGGGAGGGCCGGCGGGCGGCAGCATTACCCAGTATTTCGTCGGCCAGTTCGACGGCACGCGGTTTATCCCCGACGACACGGTTATCGGTCTGACTGATTTCGCCAAAGATGCTTATGCGCTGCAGGTTTATAACAATATGCCGCGTGACGAGGCTGTTTCCGTGGCGTGGCTCGGGAACTGGCAGTATTGCCAGGAGCTGCCGACGCGGAGCTGGCGGGGGGCCATGACCGTGCCGCGGTCGATGACTCTGCGGCGCGATTTTGCGGGCTGGCTTCGGCTTGCACAGCAGCCTCGCGGGCTGGAGGCGGTGCGGGGGGCGCCGCTTCCCTTCCCGGTTCATCGCCTGGCGGCGGGGGCGAGTGCTCAGGTCGTGCTGCCGGCGGGAGTGGCGCTTGATCTGACCATGAGCGTGACGGTTGATGAACGGCCTGCCAACCTGCCTCTCGGTGACAAGGGACGGACCGGACGGTTCATTATCGTCTTTGGCAACGATGACGGGGAAACGCTGACCATTGGCTTCGATGCCTTTTCGGGTCAGCTCTGGCTTGACCGGGACAATCTGCATGGTTTTGCACAGCCGTTTTTCACGGGTGAGTTTTCTACCGTTCTCAATCCTGATGACCGGCATTTCTCCGTCCGGATCATTCTTGACGCCAGCACACTGGAGATTTTTGCCAATGGCGGTCTTTCTGTTGGGACGGCGCTGATTTATCCGGCTGCGCCGCTTGATTTCCTTCGTCTGGAAACGAGCGGGGCCGGCGCTACGGTCGAGAGCCTGGAACTGTATCCGTTGCGCAAGGTCATGAATCGCGAAACGGCTGTCTGACGGGTTGTTTCTTCCGCGAGCGCCTCATTTATCGGGTTCATTACCGGGTACTGGCAGGGCTTACGCTCCGTGAAGTGATTTGTCGGTAATGGAAAAAGACGCCATCACGGTTCAGGTCATTCCGTAATTTTATTATCCTGGACTGACGTCCGGAAAGCACGGCTGAGGATCTGTTGCCGATGATATCAGATCGCGGTGATGCTGACCGGTGGCATCTTCACTGGCTGACGGCTGGCGGAACGCCGGATCTGCCAGTTCGCGAGGCTGTCATGGCCGGGCGGGATGAAGCCTTTCTGGCTCTGGCCGGTCTGCGTCAGCCTCCGGTTCTCGATATTCTTGTGAACTGCTCGCGCGCCGTTATCCCTGAGACCGGATGCGGTGGCCGGGCTCTGCGCCCTGACCTTTTTGAACTGCGGCTTGATCCGGAGAATGCTGCTCTGGGCGGCAGTCTTGCCACGGGGGTGATCCGCCGGACCATTTTGCATGAAGTGCATCACTGCATGCGAATGGCCGGCCCGGGTTACGGACTGACTCTCGGGGAAGCTCTGGTCAGCGAGGGACTGGCGGGGCGTTTCGTGCAGCATCTTCTGCGCACTCCGCCAGAACCGTGGGAGTGCGCGGTCGGGGAAGAGGCTTTGCCGGATTTTATGCCGTCTGATGAGCAGTTGTGGACGCGGCCGTACGATCACGCCGGATGGTTTTTTGGGGCTGGCGGGCGGTATCCGCGCTGGCTCGGATACAGTCTCGGGTTCTGGCTGGCCGGATGCTGGGTTAGGAGCGTCAGGCCTGAAGGCGAAGCGTGGATCGGGGTTTCGGCGCGGGAGGTCATTGAAACCGGACGCCGTGTTCCGGACGAGAGCTGAGCCGGTTTGTTCTGTTGCCGTTGTGTCTTGTGATTTTCGGGTATTCCGGGCGCTGGTAAATTCCGCGGCTTTGTTTTTCGGAATACGGATAAAAAAGGGAGGCCGAAGCCTCCCTTTTTCAGATTGCTGCGACGACTGAGCGTTTCAGCCGTGCGTCTGCTGTTTTGCGAGCAGATCGCGAATGTCTTCGAGAAGGATTTCGCTTTTCGGCGGCGGAGGCGGCGCGGCGGGAGCCTCGTCCTTTGCAGTGTGCATCTTGCTCAGCAGGCGGACGACCCAGAAGATGACCAGCGCCACGATCAGGAACTGGATGACGGCGTTCAGGAAGACGCCGTAATTGATGGTAACGGCGCCTGCTTTCTGAGCGTCCGCGAGGGTCGGCTCGACGGGGCCTTTCAGGGTGACGAAGAGGTTGCTGAAGTCGATGCCGCCGATGAGGAGCCCGAGGAACGGGTTGAAAACGTCTTTCACCAGGCTGTTTACGATGGCCGTGAAAGCCGCGCCGATGATGACACCGACGGCCATGTCGACGACGTTGCCGCGCATGATAAAGGTTTTGAAGTCGGCAACCCATCCCGGGGTGTGCACTTTCAGCTTAGTCTCGGCCATCTGGACCCTCAGAAGTTTTATGTTCGGGGTCGTTATCCGGCTTTTCCGGTCGTTTTACAACAATAATGTTAAACGAACTGTAACATATTGCTGACATATTTCAGGTCTGACCGTTAATCTGACGATATACAGAGTCAGTAATGCCTTAATGTTTCCTGCAGCAGATACGGATATTGCAGTTGTCATGTTCTGCGTGGATGGAAACGCGGCGGAAAGTGCCTGATGCGGCGAATTTCCTCTCTGTCCGGGCATTGCAACGCGCGGATGATATCCCTATAGCATGCGGCAGCATGTCCCGGTCGGCATCGGGACTCTCCCCATCGAAAGATTTCTGACATGAAGCCCAATATTCATCCCGATTATCACGAGATCAACGTCATCATGACCGACGGGACGGAGTTCAAAACCCGTTCCTGCGCCGGCGCGCCCGGTCATACGATGCGTCTGGACATCGACCCGAAATCGCATCCTGCCTGGACCGGTGTCCAGCGTATGCTTGATACGGGTGGCCAGGTTGCGAAGTTCAACAAGCGTTTCGCCGGTATCGGCAAGCGCAAGCAGGACTGATCCCGCGATCCTTCGCGGTGACTATTCAGCAACCCTGCTTCCGGGAAGTCTCCCGGAAGCAGGGTTTTTTTATACCTGCCGGTCAGGCTCATTCATGTGATTCCGGCTTGACCCCGACGCATGTCGCGGCCATTACCGTTTCCCAAGAGCGCGCCGGCAGGCACGCAGGGACCGGAGCCCCGCTCCTGCCCGAAGACCGGAACCGGTGCCTGCGTGAGCGCCGAATGACACGCAGCAACAGGACCGATCGATGACGACGCTTCCCTTAATGCCAAAAGCGACGGCCGTCTGGCTGATCGAGAAGACCGCTCTGACATTTCAGCAGGTGGCTGAGTTCTGCGGGATGCACCCGCTTGAAGTGCAGGCCATCGCGGATGGTGAAGTCGCGCAGGGCATTGTGGGTTATGACCCGGTTGCCAATCATCAGGTGACGCAGGCGGAAATCGACCGCTGCGAGAAGGACCCGAACGCGCGACTCAAAATCCTGAGTGCCAGCAATCCGGTGAAGCGGCGCGCCAAAGGTGCGCGTTACACGCCTGTGGCCCGGCGCAATGACCGTCCGGACGGGATTGCTTTTCTGCTCCGGAATTATCCTCAGCTTCAGGATCAGCAGGTTGCCAAGCTGCTTGGCACGACCAAGGACACGATTGCCAAGGTTCGTGATAAGCAGCACTGGAACAGCCCGAACATCAAGCCGCGTGATCCGGTTACGCTGGGGCTTTGCAGCCAGACCGATCTGAATGCGGCTGTGACGGCGAGCAATGAACGTCTGGCGCGCGAGGGTCGAGAGGCCCCTGCCCCGCTTGAGATCGGCGACGACGAGTAAGACGCTGAGACCGCTTTCGCGGCCTGCCTCTGCGGGTGGCCGCGAAAGCGGATTGGGACGTCAGTTGGCGGGATATCAGATAGCGGAGCGAAGCCTGTCCATTTCCTCTTTCACGCGCAGTTTCTGCAGCTTGAGGGACATCAGCACGCGCTGATCGGGCATGGGGCGATGGCCTTCGTCATTAATTTTGGCGTCGAGTGTTGAGTGTCGGCGATGCAGACTTTCGATCCGTGACTGTTTGCTCATGGTCACTCTCCCTGTTCTGGTGATGATGACGAACTGACGCTAACGCGTTTCCCTTCGGTTTTGTCATGAAAATTTGCTCATATTCGGCGGACAGGAGTGACGTTTTCGAGGGGCGCGAACGTGTGGTGGTCTGGAAGTGTTGTGTGAGGAACGCACAGGTCCCCGCGATCATCAGTGATGAGGAATGGTGGGCAAAAGGGGCGGCAGGAACGGGGTTCCGGAACGGCAACCCTTGTATGGAGCCATCAGAACGGGGGTACTGGCGCGAAAGCGGAACGTGTCATAACGTAGCGGATACGTCGTGGGCGTGAACGACGGGCGCCTGAGGCGGGAGGACACGGACCTTGACAGAAATCGCCTTGCGAAGCCGGAGGTGGGATGCTGCGTGACCGGGACAGTATGCTGCGCAAGTTACATGAGTTGCGGAGTGAACACCGGGACCTGGATACGGTCATTGACCGCCTGGCCCTCGAACCGATGGACCAGCTCCATCTCCAGAGACTGAAAAAGCGAAAACTCCTGCTGAAAGACGAGATTTCCTGGATCGAGAGTCGTCTTATCCCGGATAATATAGCCTGACCGGGTTCCGGACCCGGTGAAACTGCTGAGCGATGAATGATACTGAAAACGTGCCGGTGACGGAGCGGGAACACGAGGCGGATATCGCCACGGGAGACAGCGGTCAGCCGCGTGTCGGCGTGATTATGGGCAGTCAGTCCGACTGGGAGACCATGCGTCATGCCACGGATACGCTGGACGCGCTGGCGATTGCGTATGAGGTGAGGATTGTTTCGGCTCACCGGACGCCGGACCGGCTTGCGGATTATGCGAAGACGGCTGCCGAGCGTGGTCTGTCGGTGATCATTGCCGGCGCGGGTGGGGCTGCGCATCTGCCGGGCATGTGTGCGGCCTGGACACGGCTTCCGGTGCTCGGGGTTCCGGTCGAATCAAAGGCTCTCAAAGGCATGGACAGCCTGCTTTCGATCGTTCAGATGCCCGGGGGCATTCCGGTCGGGACGCTGGCCATAGGCAGGGCCGGCGCGATCAACGCGGCTCTTCTTTCGGCCGCCATTCTGGCGCTGGGGGATTCCGATCTTGCCGCGCGTCTGGATACGTGGCGCGCTTTGCAGACGGCGTCCGTGCGTGATGAACCCGAAGAATAGTCCCGGCGTGGCGCTGCCGCCGAATTCCGTTATCGGCATCGTCGGAGGCGGGCAGCTTGGACGTATGTCGGCCATGGCGGCGGCCCGTCTCGGGTTTCGGTCGCATGTGCTGGCGCATACGGAGGACGATCCGGGCGTGCAGGTGTCGCACCGGGCGACCATCGGGGCGTATGACGACCCTGATGTTCTGACGCGTTTTGCCGAAGCGGTGGATGTTGTCACGTTCGAGTTCGAGAATGTGTCCGCTGACGGGCTGGGGCTTCTCTCCGGTATCCGTCCGGTGCATCCGTCGGGAGCCATTCTGCGGATCAGTCAGGACCGGGAGCAGGAAAAGACTTTTCTCGGCTCGATCGGGGCTGAGGTCGCGCCGTGGCGGCTGGTGACGGATCATGACAGCCTGAGAGCGGCGGCGGATGCGCTGGGTTATCCGTTCATTCTGAAGACGACGCGGCTCGGCTATGACGGCAAGGGGCAGCGTCGGGTTACGGATGAGGCCGGGCTGGAGGCGGCCTTCGAAGCGCTGGCGCCGAAGCCTCTGGTGGCGGAAGGTCTGGTTGATTTCGGAATGGAAATCAGTGTCATGGTGGCGCGTGGCGTTGACGGGACGGTGCGCTGTTTTGATGTGACGGAGAACTGGCACAAAGATGGCATTCTGGATCTGAGCTTCGCTCCGGCGCGGATCGAAGCGCCTCTGGCTGAGAAGGCCCGCGATCTGGCGCGGCGGATTGCTGAAGGTCTGGATCTGACCGGTATCCTCGGTGTCGAGATGTTTGTCGGGCGCAACGGCGAGGTTCTGGTCAACGAAATTGCGCCGCGGCCGCATAATTCGGGCCACTGGACGATGGATGCATGTCCTGTGGATCAGTTTGAGATGCATGTGCGCGCGGTGACGGGACTGCCTTTACCGGAGCCGGTGCGGCATTCGGATGCGGTGATGAAGAACCTCGTGGGACCGGACGACATGGCGCTGTGGCCGGAGATTGTTGCGGCGCAGGGGCTGATTCCGCATCTTTACGGGAAGCGGATGGCCCGGCGCGGGCGGAAGATGGGGCATGTGAACGTGCTGTTTCCGCGCGGCGGCCTTCCCGGAGAGTTTGGCGTGCAGGCGGCTCTGGGGCCTCTGGCGGGGGATGCGGAGGGTTAGTCCGGATCGGGGATCTGCGGGTCCTGGTCTGGTGATACCGTAAATCTGCTTTGTCGGACCTGTTTCCTGCCCCGGCCTGCTTTGCCGGGGAATACCGTTTTCGGAATTACTGAAGAACGATCTTTATCGCGTCCTGTGAGAATGGCAGGTCCGGTGTCGCCGTCTGTCGGCTGGCGCTGACTGAGCAATGTGACTACCCGGTGAAACTGCCTTGCGGTGTTTTGGGTTCCGGCCGGTATGTTCGCCTCTTCCATGGCCCCTGCCCGATCAGCCACATCATGACGGGACCGTTATGTTTCCGGCGCGTCAGGATAATTCTTGTGGCTGGTCCGCCAGAGATGCTGAACGGCCGTGAGTTTTTCACTGTTGCAGGAGATGTATCTGAGTCCGGTTTTATCGTTTGTGAGGAAGGAAAACTCTGATTTGTGAAATCCGGATCTCCTCTTTTATTCTTTCCGGAAGCGTTTCTGTTTTTCGTATTGTGTCACGAGACGATTGCGGCGGAGAGGTGAGAGTTTCTGAAGCCAGAAGATTCCATTGAGCTGATCGATTTCATGCTGGTGGCAGACGGCGCGCAGGCCTTCGGCTTCTTCCGTTTGCTCCTGCCCGGCGAGATCCTGATAGCGCAGGCGGATCTTTGCCGATCGCTCGACCATGCCGGCGACGCCTTGCATGGAGATGCTTCCTTCTTCATGCCGGATTTTTTCCGGCGACATGTGGATGATTTCGGGATTGACGTAAGTCTGAGGCCCGAATGCGTCCGGGAGGTCGAGCACGACGATACGTTGCAGGACACCGATATGGGGGCCGGTGATTCCGATGCCGGGAGCGGCGCGCAGGGTGTCGAGGAGATCGGTTGCGAGAGTGCGGAGCTGGTCGTCGAAGAGGGTGACTGGGGTTGCGGTCTGACGCAGGCGCTGGTCGGGGAAGGCGATAATGGGGCGCACCGTCACATCGGGTCTCCGGGCTGGAAGGAATCAGATTACAGACTGGGGTGCGGGAGCCGCAATGCGCGGCATGCTTCCGCGTGAGGCTCCTGGCCGGGTCGGACAAAGTCCGGGTCTGTCTGATCCAGACCTGTCTGTCGGATAAAGGGAAACGCCCTCTGACGACGGCATGATGTCCCCTACCCTGCCTGTTCGAGGCCGGAGCTGCCGCGGAGGAGGCCGGTGGCTTTTTGTCCGGACATAGCGAGGGCGACGGCTTCGGCGATACGGATGCCGTCGATGGCGGCGGAAAGGATGCCTCCGGCGTATCCGGCGCCTTCGCCGGCCGGGTAGAGGCCGGGGGTGTTGGGGCTGGCGCCGTCGGGGTCGCGGGCGATGCGGAGGGGCGATGAGGTTCTGGTTTCGACGCCGGTGAGGACGGCATCTTCGAGGGCGAAAGCGGAGAGCTTTGAGGCGAAGGCTGGCAGGGCTTCGCGCATGGCATCGGTGACGTAATCCGGCAGACAGGTTGTGAGGTCGGTCGGGGTGACGCCGGGACGGTAGGACGGGATGACATCGCCGAGATGGGTTGAGGGGCGTCGGGCGAGAAAGTCGCCGACGCGCTGGGCCGGGGCGCGGTAATCGCCGCCGCCGGCGAGGAAGGCCTGACGTTCCCAGTGGCGCTGGAAGGCGATGCCGCCGAGGGGAGTGTCGGGGTAGTCCTCGCCGGGGCGTAGCTCGACGACGATGCCGGCGTTGGCGTTGCGTTCGGCGCGGGAATACTGGCTCATACCGTTGGTCACGACCTGGTCCGTTTCCGAGGTAGCGGCGACGACGGTGCCGCCGGGGCACATGCAGAAGGAGTAGACGCCGCGTCCGTTTGAGGCGTGGTGGACGAGTTTGTAATCGGCGGCGCCGAGGATTTCCGTACCGGCCTGGGGGCCGAAGCGGTCGGCATCGATGAGGGACTGGGGGTGTTCGATGCGGACGCCGATGGAGAAGGGTTTGGGCTGCATGGCCACCCCCTGCTCGTGGAGCATGGCGAAGGTGTCGCGGGCGCTGTGGCCGACGGCGAGGATGACGTAGGAGGCGGGGATGGTTTCGCCGGTAGAGAGACGGAGGCCGTGGATGTGGCGGTTTTCGTCGAGGAGGAGTTCGTCGACGCGGGCGCTGAAGCGGTATTCGCCGCCGGCGGCTTCGATTTCGTTTCGGATGTGTTCGACCATCGAGACGAGGCGGAAGGTGCCGATATGGGGTTTGGAGACATAGAGGATTTCTTCCGGGGCGCCTGCCCGGACGAATTCTTCCAGCACCTTTCGGCCGAGGTATCTGGGGTCGCTGACCTGGCTGTAGAGTTTTCCGTCTGAGAAGGTCCCTGCCCCGCCCTCACCGAACTGGACATTGCTTTCCGGGGTAAGGATGGATTTCCGCCACAGAGCGAAGGTGTCGACAGTGCGTTCACGGACGACTTTGCCGCGTTCGAGGATCAGGGGTCTGAGGCCTGCCTGGGCGAGGATCAGGGCGGCCATGAAGCCGCAGGGGCCGGCGCCGATGACGACGGGGCGGAGGAAGCCGGGAGCGCTGGCGAGTGCGGGGCCGTTTATGTCGGGGAAGTGGTAGGTCGTGTCCGGGGTCGGGCGGATGCGCTGGTCGGCGGCGCAGCGGGCGAGGAGGGCGGGTTCGTCGGTGATGGTGCAGTCGACGCTGTAGACGAGGGCGATGCGGCCGCGTTTGCGGGCGTCGTAGCCACGGCGGGCGATCCTGAAGTCGCGCAGCTCGCCGGGGGTGATGCCGAGGCGGGCGATGATGGCCTCACGCAGGGCTTCCGGGGCATGATCCAGCGGGAGCCGGAGTTCGGTCAGTCGGATCATGATGGCGTTCCCTGAAAGTGTCGCGCGGGCGGCGCTGCATATCACGCCCGGGCGGTTGCCGCGACCCGGGATGGTCTGGGTGTTGCCGGGTAGTTCTGGTCTGGCGTCGGATGCTCGGATGGCTGAGGGTCGGGCGTCGCGTGGTCAGGCGATAGCGGGGCGGGCTGTGCGTGTCTGTTGCAGCAGCCACTGATCTGCAGGCCGTGAGAGTGACAGTTCGACGGTGCGGCCCAGACACCAGGAGAGGGCCAGCACGGGCGGGAACCAGAGCCAGCCCAGAGCCATGTTGCCGCCTGTGCGATGGAACAGCGCGATTGCGGGAAAGACGATGAACATGTGCGAGAGATAGATTTCGTAGCTCATGCGGCCGAACGACCGGAGCCAGTCGGTGCCACACGCCACGACGGTTGCGCCCCATCCCTGACGGAACGCGACGAGGAGCGCCGCGACAGAGACTGTCAGGAGAAGGTCCGTGTTATCGCCCAGTATTCCGTAAAGATCGTGATAATCGAGCAGACATGCTGCGAGCGCGATGGTTCCGGAAAGACCGGAGAGGGTGCGAATTCCGCGGCTTTGTTCAGAGCCGGGTTTTGCGCGGCTGAAATTTCTAGCGATCAGTGCGGCGCATATGCCGGTCGCGATGGCTGACATGCCGGGCAGATACGCCTTGTCCTGCCAGATTTCGGGAGCATTTGTCAGAGCGCGGAGGCTCAGGGGCATGGAAAGAGCCAGTGCTGTGCATGCCATGATCAGTAAACGGGGAAACCGGGCGCTGAGAAGGCAGGCGAAGGGGAAAATGAGATAGAACAGCTCTTCGATCGAGAGTGACCAGAGGACGTCCCATCCGCCGGGGAGCCATGAGGTCCGCCCTTCGTACCGGTTCAGAGTCATGGTCAGGGCGGAGAAGATGGCACCCCCAAGCGACTGGTCCGGGCGGGTGATCGTGTAATCGGGAACCTGGAGCAGATCGAGAAGACTCAGGATCACGATCAGAACGAGAAGGCATGGCATGATCCGTGCCGCGCGTCTGACCATGAAGGCTCCGGGCGGAACGGATGCCAGGCTGCCCCAGCGGCGGATTGTTGTTTCTGTAATCAGGAAGCCTGAGATGACGAAGAACATGATGACCGCGTTATGGCCGTTCCAGTTCAGCGCGCGCAGGAGCTGAGCGGGGAGAATGTCGGCGAGAGCGGTTTTTCTCAGTGGAATCCGCAGGGCGACGTGATGGATGACGACGAGCACGATGGAGAGGCCACGGAGCAGATCGATTCCTGCGTTGCGGTTCGTCTTCGCTGATTCGTTCCGCATGTGGGCTCCGTCTTTGTATTTTGTTTCCCATGTGAAGTGAAATTCTGACCTGAGTGTGGCTGTCGACCCCCCGGTGGTGCCGGACCGGTGTGAGATTTTGCAGTTGCGCTGTTCAGTCCTTATGACCGGAGGCGTCCTGAGGGAGAGACGGCCATGGCACGCCCGGGTGAGAAAGCGAGACAGGCGTTGAGGGCACGCATTTCAGAGGCGCTCCGGCATCTGGACGGGGGCGACGCCCGGCGGGCTTTCAGCGAGCTGACTGTGCTGCGGGCGGAGGCGCCGGATGATCCGCTGCTGCTGCATGCGCTGGCGCGGGCGGCTTACGGGCTGGGACGTTTCGATCTGGCGGCTGGGTCCGCGGGACAGGCGGTGCGGCATGATCCGCGACCGGCGTTTCATATCACGCTGGGTCTGGCGCTTCTGGCTCTGGGGCATGTCGAACCGGCGCGGGCGGCGTTGCATGTGGCGGTTCTCGGAGCGCCTGATCTGCCGGAGGCGCGTCTGGCTTATGCTGAGGGACTTGAGGCGGCAGGACAGTTTGCGGAGGCGGAAACGGAGCTTCGGGAGGTAGTGCGATTGCAGCCTCTGGAGGCGGGGATGCGGCTTGTGCTGGCCCGGTTTCTGGCGCGGCGCGGGCGGCCTGACGAGGCGCTTCGGGTTCTTGGCGACGCGCGGCGTCTCGCGGCGGAAGACGATGTCGCGATCCGTCAGGAACAGGTGTCTCTGCTTGCGCTCACCGGTGCGATGGATGAGGCGGTTCGGGTTTCAGCTGAGATCTGCGCCGTTCTTTCGGACAATCCGGCGGCGGCGGCGAATCATGGTGCGGTACTGTTCAGCGCCGGGCGTCCGGAAGAAGCCAGGGCCATGCTCGGACATGCTGTTTCTCTGGCGGCTCCGACGGCGGAGACACTGACCAATCTGGCGCTGGCGGATATGGCGCTTGGTGATTTGCTGTCTGCTGACCAGGCTTTTTCCGAAGCGGCGCGTCTGCGTCCGGACGATACGCGGATTGCGCTGAATCGCGGAACGTTGCTGAACGAGCTTGGTCAGCGCCGGTCCGCCGAAATGCTGTTCGACCGGGTGATCGCGGCGGTGCCTGGCACGATGGATGCTGAGCGCGCGCGGTTTAATCGCGGAACGACTGAACTCGCGGAGGGGCGGTTCAGGGAGGGCTGGCGCGATTTCGAGGCGCGGCGGTCTCTGCTGGCTTCGTTGCCGCGTGCGGATCTGCCGGACTGGAATGGGCGGGAACTGGCGGGGCGCGTTCTGCTCTGCGGGGAGCAGGGGCTGGGCGATTTTATCCAGTTTCTGCGTTATGTGCCGCTGGCGCTTGAGCGTGCGCCGGTCTGTCTTGTTGTGCCGGAGGTGTTGCTGCGGCTTGTGACGGAATCGCAGAGTCTCCCGGTGTGGAAAGAGTATTTCCGGTCCGGGCGACTGGTGGTGACACAGAATGTCCCGGTGGAGGGCGTTGTCGCGAAGGCGTCTCTGCTCAGTCTGCCCTGGCTGCTTGGTCAGGGCGCGCCGCCACCTTTTGCGCCGTATCTTCAGTCCCGGAGCGGGGCTGTGGCGGACCGGCTGCATCCGGGACTGCGGGTCGGGCTTTGTCATGCCGGCAGTGCGGCTTACCGGTTCGACCGGCGGCGGTCGGTTCCGCTGGCGGGACTGGCGCCGCTGCTGGCCGTGCCCTCGGTTCGGTGGGTTTCGCTTCAGCCGGGGGAAATGCCTGAGGGCTTTGAGGCGCTGCCTGTAGGGGATATGGCGACGACCGCGACTGTCATGGCCGGGCTGGATCTCATCGTGACGGTTGATACCGCGATGGCGCATCTCGGGGGGGCGACCGGACGGCCGGTCTGGCTGCTGAACCGCTATGGCGGGGACTGGCGGTGGGCTGAGGGCAACCGGGCTGACGGCCCGGATGGCGCGCCGCGGAGCCTGTGGTATCCGTCGGTCCGGATATTCGATCAGATGGCGCCGGATCTGCCGGCGGTGGCGTGGCGGGAGCCGGTCGGAGCGGTGGCCGGGGCGCTTCAGGCTCTGGTTTCGGGCTGAGAGGCTGAGGCGAACGGTTTTCCCCTGTGAAGGGGGCTTCTGGTCTGAGGCGCTATTTACGGGAATTGATGGCTCGGATGTGAGTCCAGGAAACGTATGGCGGGCCTCGCCGGTGGGGTTTTCGATACAGGCTTTTAAGGGTCGCGGCGGATGACGCTGGCGGTGATGGACTGGAACGGGGTGAAACCGAGGGTTCTGTAGAGAGCGATGGCGCCATGGTTGGTGGCGTAACAGTGCAGAAACGGTGTCTCGCCTCTTGCGAGAATGGCAGACGCGACTTCCCGCATCAGGAAACCGGCATAACCGCGACCGCGAAAGTCGGGATGGGTGCAGACACCACTGACTTCGCAGAATTCGCCGGGTTTTGTCCGTTCGCCGGCCATGGCGACGAGGCGTCCTTCTTTACGGATGCCGATAAAGCCGCCGAGCCGCCATGTTCCGTGGCGGAACGGGCCGGGCGCAGTGAGCGTGGCGAGGGCCAGCATGTCTTCGGCGTCGGCTTCACCGAGGGGCGCGGCGTGGAATGTATTTGCGCCGGCGGTGATCGAACGGGCGGTCATCTGCACACATTCGGCTTCACGCAGCAGCGTCATGCCAGGCGGAACCGGTGGCGGGGTTTTTTCGAGAAACCAGAGTTCCTCGCCCTCTCCTGCCAGATCGCGCAGGGCGGCCAGGTCTGAGCCGGAAATATCTGATCCGGACGGGCCGGCGGCGGCGAGAGGACTGACTTCCGTGCGGAAGCGCAGCGATTCTTTGAGGTGACCTGCGGCATGGGAGACGAAGTCTGACGCAAAGTCTGACTGGCGGCCTGTCAGGGCGGACCAGACCGGGCGGTTCAGCGGATGGGAGTCGGGAGCGTGCACTGGTGGGAGCGGGTCCATTTCTGTGACTGTTTCTGTAATCGTCGGCTGATTCTGTGAGCGTGGACCGGGAGGCGGGTTCAGATGTGTGTCCGGGATATTCCGGACCGGAATGCCCCGGATTGGATGCCGGTAAACGATCACAGATTGTGGAGGCCGGTCTGTTTTTCATTCCGATAATTCACGTAATTCTTGCGCCGGGCATCGTGCGGGTCAACTCTTTTGGCGGACGCCAGTAACCAGACGGTGATAACGGGCGTTAATGCCGGATATCAACACGGGAGATTGCTCCATGGATCTTGGAATTGCCGGTCGCAGGGCCATTGTCTGCGCCGCTTCGAAAGGACTGGGCTATGCTGTCGCGGAGCATCTCGCGGCAGCCGGGGTGCATCTGACCATCAACGCCCGCAACGAGGCGACGCTTCAGGATGCGGCTGATCGTCTTGCGATCTGTTATGGCGTCGATATTAATTTTGTTGCCGCGGACATTACCACCCGGGAGGGACGCCGGGCGGTCATGGAGGTTGAACCGGCTCCGGACATTCTGATCAACAATGCGGGCGGCCCTCCTCCGGGCAACTGGGCGGACTGGGATGAGGGTGACTGGCTCGCGGCGATCAACGCGAACATGCTGACGCCGATCATGATGATGAAGAGTCTTCTGCCGGGAATGATCGGTCGGAAATGGGGACGTGTCGTCAACATCACTTCGGCGGCCGTGAAGAGTCCGATTCCGGATCTTGGCCTGTCCAATGCCGCGCGGTGCGGGCTGACCGGTTTCGTTGCCGGGACGGCGCGGCAGGTGGCGCGGCATGGCGTCATCATCAACAATCTGCTGCCTGGTCCGCATGAGACGGACCGGCTGCGCGGCCGGATGAAAAGGGAGGCCTCGCAACGCGATATTACGGTCGCTCAGGCGGCCGAGGCTGTCGCGAAGAGCATTCCGGCGGGGCATGTCGGGCGTCCGTCGGATTTCGGGGCGACGGCGGCGTTTCTCTGCAGCGAACATGCCGGTTTCATGGTGGCGCAGAACGTGCTGCTGGATGGCGGCGCGTTCAATTCCACGATGTGACCGTCAGAGGATTTTTGTCTTTGCTTCTGTCTCGCGCTGTTTGACCTCGCGCCAGACGGCGTCCAGGTCGTCTACGGACTGGCCGGCGGGAGTGAGCCCACGTGAGGCGAGGATGGCTTCCAGGGCCTGAAAGCGGCGCGTGAACTTGTCGCTGGCCTGTCTCAGGCAAGCTTCCGGGTCGAGGTCGAGACGACGGGCGAGCGTCGCGACGGAGAAGAGGAGATCGCCCATCTCGTCCTGGAGGGCGGCGCGGTCTCCGGCCTCGATTTCGGCTTCGACTTCGGCCAGTTCCTCGTGGACCTTGGCGACGACGCCGGAGACGTCCGGCCAGTCGAAGCCGACACGGGCGGCGCGGGCGGCGATTTTCCGGGCACGCAGCAGGGCGGGCAGTGCGCGCGGGATGCCGGCGAGCGTGCCGTGTTCGGCGCGGGCGATCCGCTCCTGTTCCTTGCCGGCCTCCCATTGAGCGAAGACGGCGCTGCTGTCACCGGTGGTCGCAGGGGTTGTCTCGCCAGAGGTATGGGAGCCGAAAACATGGGGGTGGCGGCGGATCATCTTATCGGTGATCAGGCGGGCGACGGTTGCGAAGGCGAAGCGACCTTCCTCTTCGGCCATGCGTGCCTGATAGACAACCTGGAGCAGGAGGTCGCCCAGTTCGTCCGCGACGTCGTCCCAGGCGCCACGGTCGATGGCGTCGGCGACCTCATAGGCTTCCTCGATCGCGTAGGGGGCGATGGTCTGCGGGGTCTGGTCGATATCCCACGGACAGCCTGTCGCGGGGTCGCGCAGCCGTGCCATGACGCCGATCAGCCGTTCCAGTTCCCGGGCTGCATCGGCGGCAGCATCCGTTGCAGTGTCCGGGATGTCGGCTGCGATTGCATCCGGACGGGAGCGGTCGTTTTTTGTGGCCGGAAATGGCGTTTCGCGGGTCATCGGGCGGTCTCCGGGCGGGATGGGGCTGGGGTCATGACGGGTTCTGCAGGCGGGTCAGGACGTCGCCGCAGTCTGTTTCGGCCATCGGCCCCTCATCGCTGAGCGCGGCGCACAGGGGCAGGACGTAATCCCGTGTCAGTGGGGCCAGAACGATGTCGCCGGGCGCGGACGGGTCAACCCAGACCATCTCCTCGATTTCAGCCTGGATTTTCGGGCTGACGGAGCGGGTGACGGCGAAGAGATCGGCCTGGACCCCGAAGCCTGGCTCGTTTGCGGCCGGGGCGGAAAACTGCCCGAGCGTGACGAGGTCTTTGGGGTGCAGGTGCAGGGCGAGTTCTTCCTCGAGTTCGCGCAGGACGGCCTGCAGCGCGGTCTCTCCGGCGTCGATTTTACCGCCGGGCTGCATGAAAGCCTGGGTGCCGCGTTTGCGGACCAGCAGCACCCGTCCGTCGGAATCGCGGATTAAGCCTGTTGCAATGCGGATAATACGTTCAGCCATGAGCCTGCCATTCGGAAAACCGGTCTGTTCCGCTACACTGCGGAGAGACGCCTCAGGCGAAACGTAAAACGAGGTCTGCCCGCGTGACTACCCCTTCGCCGCTGCAAGGCAGGTCGGTTGCTTCTGTCTGCCGGGATGTGCTGGCGGGGATTACGCTGGCGTCCGTCAATATTCCGCAGGTTCTGGGATATACGCGCATCGCGGCCATGCCGGCTGTGACGGGACTTTATACCGCATTGCTTCCGCCTGTTGCTTTTGCGTGTCTCGGATCGTCCCGGCATCTTGTGGTTGCGGCGGATTCTGCGACGGCGGCCATTCTGTCCAGTGCGCTGGCACCGCTTGCCGCTCCGGGGTCGCCGGAATACGTGGCGATGGTCAGTGTCGTGGCCATACTCTGCGCGGCCTTTCTGGCGATCGGTCGGCTGTTCCGGCTTGGTTTCCTTGCGGATTTCATGTCCAGGACGGTTCTGGCCGGATTTCTTGCCGGGGTTGGAATTCAGGTCTCGATCACCATGCTGCCGGAGATGCTCGGGATAATGACGGACGATCATAATCCTGTTCTGATACTCTTTGATATTGCAAAACGATTTTCAGATATCCATGGACTGACCGCCGGCATTTCCGCGGGCATGGTTCTTCTGCTGGTCGCGGGGCGTCGTTTTCTGCCGCGTCTGCCGGTGCCGATGCTGGCTGTTATCGGCTCGGTCATTGCCAGCAGGACGCTGTATCTGGATACGCAGGGGGTGGCGACGATCGGGCCGGTTGCGGGAGGACTGCCGGATTTTCATATTCCGCTGATCGGCTGGAATCGGACACTTGCCCTGCTTCCGGTGGCGGCGTCCTGCGTTTTTGTGATCATTGCCCAGAGCATTGCGACGTCGCGCAGTTTTGCCGGAATGTTTCATGAGAAAATCGACGCCAATGCTGATATTCTCGGGCTGAGCGCGGCCAATCTGGCGGCGGCGGTCAGCGGTGCATTCACGGTCAATGGCAGTCCGACCCAGACGGCGATGGCGATGCGTTCGGGTGCACGGAGTCAGCTTGCGCAGGTGACGTTCGCGGTGGTGGCGCTGGGCGTTCTTCTGTTTCTGACCGGTCCGCTGGAATATCTGCCGCGCTGTGTGCTTGCCGCGATCGTCTTTCTGGTAGCGATCGACATGATCGATGTGCGCACGGTACGGGCGATCCGCACGGAAAGTCCGGGGGAGTTCCGTCTGGCGCTCGTGACGGCGGCAGCGGTTGTCGGGATCGGAGTTCAGCAGGGAATTTTTCTGGCCATTGCGCTGTCGCTGTTCCGGCATGTGCGTCACAGCTACGAACCCCATACCATGCTTCTGCATGAAGACCCGGGAATGCATGCGATTGAGGCCGGGCCGGTGGTTCCTGGCCAGGAGACGGCGCCGGGACTGGTGGCCTACCGGTTCAGCGCCGATCTGTTTTACGCGAACAGCGCGCGGTTTTCGGACGATATCATGACGCTTGTCGATCATGCGCCCGATCCGGTCCGCTGCATCGTGATTGATGCGAGCGCCATGACGGATATCGACTATTCCGCCGCCGCTGTGGTGCGGGATCTTCTGCACGGGCTGGAAGAGCGTGGACTCTCGGTGTATTTCGGCCGGGTCAGTTCCTATCTTCTAGCCGATATGAAGCGGCATCGGATTACGACCGTGGTGCCGCCGGGCAATATTTACCCGACGCTTCACAGGGCGCTCGATGCGGCGCGGGCGGAGATTGCCAGGGGTGGGAATCAGGCCTCCCGCCCTGCCCCGCCATCGAAGAACTGACCTTACCTTAATCGTTCACAGGATGATGTGCATCATGACCGCCTTTGACTCGCTTGAACGTCTCTTCAGCCGTCTCTCCGCTCTTGATGATGCACTTGGCATTCTGTCCTGGGATCGTGATGTGATGATGCCCGCCGGAGCGGCGGAGCGGCGTGGCAGCGGCGTGGCGACGCTGGAGGGGCTGCGGCATGAGTTGCTGGTCAGTCCGGCGACGGGTGAATGGCTCGCGAAGGCGGATGCGGGCGGCGATCCGTGGCGTGAGGCTGATCTGAAGGAGATGCGGCGGCTCCATGCGCGGGCTGTTGCTGTTCCGGGGCCGCTTGTCGAGGCGCTGTCGAAGGCCTGTTCCCGCAGCGAGATGGCATGGCGCCGGGCGCGCGATGCTGATGATTTCGCAGCGCTGCTGCCTGATCTGCAGGTTGTGCTGGATCTGACGCGGGAAAGTGCGCAGGCGATTGGCGAGGCGCTGGGCCTGTCTCCGTATGACGCGCTTCTGGACGGATTTGATCCGGGCATGAGGCAGGCGGCGATTGCGCCGGTTTTCGCTACTCTGGCGCGTGATCTGCCGCCGCTTCTGGGGCAGATTCTGGAGCGTCAGGCCGCCGCTCCCGAAGTGGGGGTGGTCGGCAGAGCCCCCTTCCCTGTTGCGCGACAGGAAGCGCTCGGTCGCTGGATGATGGAGCGCGTGGGCTTTGATATGACGCGGGGCCGGCTCGATGTCAGTGCGCATCCGTTCTGTGGCGGTGCAACGAGCGATGTGCGGATTACCACGCGCTATGACGAAAGTGATTTTTTGCCGGCGTTTCTTGCTGTGCTGCATGAGACGGGACATGCGCTTTATGAGCAGGGTCTGCCGGCGGCGTGGCAGAGCCAGCCGGTCGGACGTGCGCGGGGGATGACGCTGCATGAGAGTCAGTCGTTGCTGATTGAAATGCAGGTGACGCGTTCGCGGGCTTTTGTGGATTTCGCGGCACCGGTCATGGCGCGGTTTTTCGATGATGGCGGCGACTGGAGCCCGGAGACGCTTTATCGCCATATGACCCGTGTCGCGCCGGGATTCATCCGTGTCGATGCGGATGAAGTGACGTATCCGGCGCATATCATCACGCGTTACGAGCTTGAAACCGCGATGATCGGGGGAAATCTTGCTCTGCGGGATCTGCCTGAGGCGTTTAACGCCCGGATAAAGGATCTGCTTGGTCTGGATGTGCCGGACGACCGGCGGGGCTGTCTTCAGGACATTCACTGGCCGCTTGGCCTGTGGGGATATTTTCCCTGTTACGCGCTTGGCGCACTGACTGCGGCGCAGCTTTTCGAGGCGGCGCAAAAGGATAATTCCGGTCTGATGGACACGATCCGGCGGGGTGATTTCTCGCCGCTCACGGGATGGCTTCGGCGCACTGTGCATGAACGGGCGAGCAGCGCGTCCACGATGGAGATTGTGGAAGACGCGACGGGACGTCCACCTGGGGCGGAGAGCTATCTTGCGCATGTCCGGAAGCGTTATCTGGAGGACTGATTCCCGGAGGATTGATCGGGGTGGCTTTCGTCATCTGCGGCAGAAAAACGGACCGAATACATGACGCGCGGCAGTCTGAATCCAGGCTTCCGCGCCCAGCCGGTATCCGTGCAGACCGAAGGCGACAACGCAGATCAGGGTCAGGGTGACCGGCACGTTCATGCGTGGTCCGGCCATGTCTTTACCATTCAGAGCAAATCGGAGAAGGCAGACGACAGCGAGACCGACGATGCTGCCGGTGATTACTTCGCAGGTGGTATGTACTCCAAGCGCCACGCGCGACCAGGCGAAAGCGACGGCGAGCAGAATGGTTCCGGCGGCGAATACCCATGTGCGCCGGCACAGAAGCGCCAGCAATCCGCCATAAACCATCGTGCCGCCCATGGAGTGGCCGCTGGGGCTGTAGAGAATACGGTGGGAAGGGATGCCACATCTCTCGAACCAGAGTTTGAGGATGACGATCAGCGTCGAGCCGGCGAGCATGGCCAGGCCCCAGGATGTTGCGTCGCGTCTGCGGCCGGACAGGGTGAGTGAGAGAAAAACCAGGATTTCGACGGGAATCAGGATGCTCTGATCGGCAAAGTCACTGAACGTTCCGATCATACGGCAGTGATGGCTCCGTTCGGGACTGTCTGTTCCGTCTGGCTGGCCGCGACGCGGATCCTTGTGATGGCTGCTATCACGACGGCGATCATCACGTAGAAATCGGGCATGCCGATTGTGGGGGCTGAGACGATGGCTGAGATCAGACGACCGAGAAGGGCTGCGAGCATTCCTTCTGTCACGAGACTCTCGGCGCATCCGGGTGCGATTTTCAGAGCCTGGCCGGCGGCACTGACGAGGCGCCAGTCGAACACCAGCAGGCCGATCACGCCGATTGCGCCGACGGTTGCCAGCAGGCCGGGAACGAGGCTGGACGATCTGTTGCTGCCCCATCCGACGCCGAGGCCGTATGTATCTGTGAACTCTTCGATTGAATCCGCATCGGCCTGGCTGCGTTCTTTGTAGGAGGCGCTGTCCTTTTTCTCCGCTGTGCCTGAGATCACGTCCTGCGCGCCGCTCACGGCTTTCGGCACGAATGTTACCACGAGGAGGCCGCCGATCCCGAGCAGAACAGCAGCGATCATAGCGAGTTGTCCGACGCGGCCCAGCAGCCTGGCAGCGCCGGTCGCGACGAGCATGACGGGCAGTAGCAGAGCGCCGATTGCGACTGTAGCGAATCCGGTCGTCGACGTCGTGAGGCAGAGGCACAGCGCGGACGCGGCGATAAGCGGCCTGACCCATCGGACACGGTAGCCTTTGAGCGTTATCCAGACGGTGGAAAACAGGACGCCGGCAAGATAGGTCGCGCAGGCCGCGGGTTCGGTAAAGCTCGCGTTGATCCTGGGAACTGGTCCTGTCATCTGGGTATCGAGTACAGCCCAGCTGGTATTGGAATACAGAAACGTTTTAGGGAATGGGACGCCGCCGATGCGTGCAGCAAATTGCCAGACACAGATGACGACGACCATCCATCCGGCAACGAGAAAGGCATAATACAAACGGATAATACTGACCTGCCATCGTGTCAGATATTGCGCACTGCAGACCATCAGCATCACGTTCAGAAGAAGATAGACATCCTGGGTAATGTTACCGAAGCTTGGAGCGAGCAGACTTCGCGCACCGGATGCATCATTTTTCTGGGGCCAGACCAGAACCTGATTCTGAAATAACCTGGGCATCACGAATGAGCCAAAAATGGCCCAGCCGGCGCAAAAGATCATAGGCGCACACAGTCTCATAACGCCGGACTGTCCTGGATAGCGTGCGCCAAGCAGTTTTTGCAGAAGGAAGTAAGAGAGGAATGCCAGACCGGGCGCGAGCGATGGCTGGACGGCCAGTCCGCCGAGAATGAGAGCGGCGGCGGCGGGGAAGATGCCGGCGACAAGAAGAATTTCCAGAAGCCGGTCAGGCTTCATCCAGAAAAGCAGGCAGAGCGGAAACAGGATTACTCCCATAAGCGGAAGCGACATCAGATTTCTCTTTCCGGCGACTTTGCGCTCATGCTGGTCAGATCGCTTCCGCATTGTTTTCGTCGAGCAGGCGGTCGACGAGTTCTTCGATATGGCCCTGGAATGCCTCCCTTGAAAACCGCAGGGCATTGTTGCGGCAATTCTCTGCCGTGACCTGATCACGGATCATCTCGAACCGGCTGACCGCGTCGATGATGGACGCTGCGGTCTGCTGTCCGAATAATACGCCGGAAACGCCTTCCGGACATCCTTCTTCGCGCACGATATCCTTCGCGCCGCCTCGGCCAAAAGCGATGACGGGAGTACCGCAGGCCTGCGCCTCGACCAGCGTGATCCCGAAATCCTCCTCGGCGGCGAAGACAAAGGCGCGGGCCTGCTGCATCATGGTCAGCAATTCGGCATCCGGGACCTTACCGCGCAGGATGATGTTAGGCGCGTCGGCTGCGATCGCGGCGATCCTGTCGTGTTCGGGGCCATCTCCGGCAATGGTGAGTTTCCGTCCAGGCATCTGACGGAATGCTTCCGCCACCAGATCGACCCGTTTGTAAGGAACCTGACGCGCGGCGACGAGATAAGCGTGTCTGTCAGGCGAATCCTGTGCCGGCAGAAAACGGTGAACATCCACGGGAGGGTGGATTACCGTCGCGTGACGGCGATACACTTTACGGATCCGGCGCGCGATATAGGCTGAATTGGCGACGAACGCATCCACACCAGCGGCTGATCGCACGTCCCAGTTGCGTATCCGGTGCAGCATCCAGCGGACAAAAAAACCTTTCAGACCATGTTCGAGACCGCTCTGCCGCAGATAGGATGTCTGCATGTCCCACGCATAACGCATGGGAGAATGAACGTAACTGATATGAAGCTGATCTGGCCCGGTAATGATCCCTTTCGCCACAGCGTGATGGCTGGAAAACACGAGATCGAGTTGCTCTACCGCAACGGGCATCAGGTTGAGATAGTTACGGAAATGCTTTCGTGCGAATGGGAGTTTCTGAATGAATGTTGTCGTGACTTTTCGTCCGCCGAGGAAAGCCCGTTCAGATTCCGGCAGAAAATCGACCACGGCAAACACTTCGGCGTGAGGAAATATCCTGAGCAGTTCTCCGACCACCCGTTCCGATCCGGCGTAATGTTCCAGCCATTCATGTACAACCGCCACTTTCAGTCCTGAGACGGATACTGTCACACTTGCTTCTCCCAACTCATCTGTCTTCTCTGGCCCGCATCCGGGCCGTCGTCATGTTTCGCAAACATCTGAAGCACGATGCAACATAACTGCTCTCTAGGATCGGTCACTCACAGACTGATCCTGTCATCGACAGCTTTTCTTCACCAGCCGACGCAACGTTAGCACGACGTTAACACTTATGAACGATTCTGCCGGAACACCGTTATAGAAGTCTGAAAAATCATGAGCACTTCATCCTCGACAGGCATGTTACAGACAATGAATACGGAAGCGGATGCACTGCCTCCGGAGACAGGCGACCCCGCCCGGGCGGCACGTGGGGTTCTGATAGCAGTGGCCCTGGGCGTGGCGGCCTGGTATCCGATTATTTCAGGTGTTGCTGTGACGCTGCGCCATATTCGCCGGGGTTTCTGACCGTCGGGTATAACGGCTTCCTTAGACCTTCCTGCGGAATGACATTTCCGGGGAATGGCTGTACACGCTGTCGGGTCGGGTCCTCATTCTTCCTGCTGGATGTGGTGGCATTTATGCCTTTGGACCGGGTTGTTTCTGTAATCAGGGGTGCCGAACGGAGTATTCTCGGTCCGCCGCTACGGCACTAAAATAAAGGCACTCAGAGTTTGGTAACTCTCTTTAAAAATGGCGCTCGTAAATCTTCAGGACGTCACCAGGTTTGACGTAATCCTGTGGTTTCAGTTTACCGACAACAGTATGGTCGCCCTCCTGACGTACGACATATGCGCGACTTTCAAGCGAGCGGTAGGTAAAGCCTCCGGCAGCGGCAACCGCGGTCAGCATCGTCATACCAGGCTGATAGGGATACTGGCCAGGTCGTGCGACTTCGCCCAGAACCGCGATCATGCGATATGCCGTTATCTCGACGGAAACTTTCGGATCGCGCAGCATACGTGACTTTTCGAGTGCTCCGCGCACCTCATCGGCAAACTGCCCTGTTGTCAGCCCTGCGGCCTGCAGGCCGTCCGTCAGCGGAAAGGCGACCTTGCCATTGCTGTCGATCCGGAAATCAGAACTAAGCTGATCCTGACCATAGGTTATGACGCGGATCTGGTCGTCGACACCGAGCGTGTACTGACCCGGATCATAGTGAGGCACTGGTCGCAGCCCGGAACCATCTGCACAGGCTGCGAGAGACAGCGCGATGCAGCCCATCGGCACGACCGATCGCCTGATCCGGCGAAAACTGAAACCCGACGCCGCCATATTTGAAATCCTATCTCTCAGCGTTGACAACGAAACTTTCAAAAAACTCTTACCCACTCGCATGAAAATCGGTTCAGAACAAAAAAGCAGCGCTTCGGGTTTTGAGCCTGTTTTTCCTGCGTGGCATTTTCGCAACGGAAGCTTCAGAGCGCGAAATGAACGCCTCCCATAATGTAATGAACCGGGAACATCGGACCCAGATATGCGCTCTGACTGGAATAATCGTAGGATAAGGTCAGAGAAATGTGACGATTGAGATATATTGTACCATTAATACCGAATCCGTACATATTCTGGTCATGTGCCGGCTGATAAATCGGCGTCCCGACAAGGGCTGACGATGTAGCGGGATAAGCGGCGCTGCTGACCTCTCCATGGACCCCGAAGACAATATTACGGGAAAAGGCATGCGTCACCGTGACCCGGGCCTGAGTGTTCGTGTAACCCACGACTGATTCGAACGCAGAATCCTCAATGCCATGCGTAACGCTTATAACGGCCGATGTAAGTCGGGTCGGAGCCCAGCGCAGCGATGCTTCCGCGATTGGCGAAGTGATGCGCCCGTAAAGCTGCGCAGAATAGTTTCTTAGCTGATAGCCGACAACGGCACGGAACGTAATGGGACTGGCCTCATTGGAATCGAAGCCTCCCAGGACAGAAAACCCGTTAGAATTTCTGGCAGGATAACCCGGATTAGATTGCTCATACTGAATTTCAGTTCCCCGCGCGATAAACAGCAGATGGCTGTTTTTCAGAAGTTCGTAACGGGCAGTAAATCCTTCATTGACAATAACTCTGTTACGATAGCCCTGGCTCTGGGGGGGGGAAGCGCTGTCTGTGACAGGAGGATTTCCGAAATAATAATGCTGGACATTCAGTTCCGGGATAAAGCTTAGTCGGCCACGTGTCTGAAGCAGATAGCTGACACGACCGTCATCAAGATTATACGGAATCCGACCCACGAGAATAAGCGCGCCTGATTCGGTCGGTGTCTGAACAAGCGACAGATGCGTAAAAGCGGCCCCAAGCACGTCGCGTCCGAAATGGTGAGTTGCGCCAATACTGGCATTCCAGGTAGTCCGGTTCTGCAGGGATCGAGACGGATATCGCGTGTCATCAACGCTGATATCCGCATGTGCCTGATTGTCATGCTCGAACATTGCTACGACACTCAGATGACCCTGGGTATCGATGGACGCACTGCTGTGTCGCACCTGGGGAAGAAGGTCGACATTGCTGGCGTATCCGATTGTCTCGGTACCGTCTGCCTGTATTGAAAGAGGACCCCATCGCGCCCCGAGGGGCTGGTAGGATTGAGTTGCACGAATCTGTGCTGGCTCCTCACTGAGTTCGCCGGCTCCGGTGCCAAGTGCAGGAAAATACTGATCCACGACCTGGCCCTGAGCGGCTACCGGAATCAGTAAAGCGGCAATGCCAAGAACCCGGTGAAGCATCGACATGTTATTGCTCATGCCTTTTACCCGGACCCCTTCCGCACCACAGGCTGAGACGATTCTCAGCACGGAGCAATGCGAACTCACTTACAGCCGGCTGTAACCCTGCGTCCATTATAAAAGTGATAAAGAAGCCAGTTTGATGACTACTTCACATCTGGCGCTATGTTGAGTCGTTAATAGCTCGTTTTCACATCTTCGTGATAGACGGCCCGGCTTTGTTTTTGGTATTGTCGCACGAGAATTTACATATGAGCCCGTGGCGAGAGATTTATCCGTAAAAATACTCTGTCGTTTTTTTTCGGAATTAAGCTGTGTTCTCGACTCATTACAGCTTCATCAGAAGCCAGAATGTTGCATCTGGAGGTTAACAATGCGTTCGTCTTTCTCCGGTGCGGCAAAAAAAAATCATAAAGATAGTGCGTTATGGTTTCGCGGCGGCAGCGCAGAAAAACAGAACAGACACAGTTACGATACCGAACCTGGTATGACGTCAGCACCTGATTTGTCCGATAAATTTCCTCGCGATATCTCTGCTGCGGAGGCTGACCCGGCTGTTCGCAGAACGGGCAGCCAGCTGGCGAAAGTTGTTTTTGATGTGACGATTTCAACGCTTTTATTTCTCATGGCGCTGCCGGTTTTCGCGGTGATCTGGTTTCTTGTCCGGCGGGATGGTGGCCCGGGTTTTTACGGTCATCTGCGTGTCGGGCAGCATGGGAATATGTTTCATTGCCTGAAATTCCGTACCATGACCGTGAATGCTGATCAGGCTCTTGCTGACCACCTGGCCTCTGATCCCGTAGCTGCGGCTGAATGGTCAGTCTGCAGGAAACTCACGAAAGATCCACGCGTTACATCGGTCGGCCGCTTTCTGAGGCGCACAAGTCTTGATGAGCTTCCGCAGCTCATCAATGTGATGCGCGCTGAAATGAGTCTTGTAGGACCCAGACCGGTGGTTCGTGATGAACTGAAATATTACGAACAGAATGCTCATTATTATGAGGCGGTTCGTCCTGGCATTACCGGTCTGTGGCAGATAAGCGGTCGCAGTGACACAAGCTATGATGAGCGGGTGGCTCTGGATACTCAATACGTCCGCGAATGGAGTTTCCGGAACGATCTTGTTATTCTTGCGCGGACATTGCCTGCGGTTCTTTTGCAGAGAGGCGCCAGATAGCGGTAAGGGCTTCTCTGTCGTTTTCCTGGTGCGACGCCTGAAAATCTGATTCCGTTATAACCGTCTGTCGTATGGAAACGTTCCGATGAATGCCGTTCAGCTGCCGCCGTTCAATGGTCCTTCCCGTCATGAGACTCATGATCCGTCGACCGTTTCGCCGCTGAAGATTTTCAGTGTCGTGCGGCGGCACTGGCTGGCGGTGATGATCGTATTTCTTGTTATCGGACTGCCGGCCTGTGTCGGCATTAAGATGATACCGCCTTATTATGACTCGGTGGCGGCGCTGATAGTCGGGACCCATCAGGCTCAGTTTCGGGATCTTCAGGCGACGCAGACCTCGCTGGATGTCGATACTGTGGCGATCAACACGGAAGTCGGCATTCTGAAAAGTCCGGCGACGGCTATGTCTGTCGCAGAGCGCCTGAAGCTGGTTGATGATCCGTATTTTCGGAAGCTTACCGACTCCGTGCCCCTCAAGGCCCGCATCATGACGTGGATCCTGACCAGGTTTGGCAGTCCGCCGGATAACAAACCTCTTACTCCGGCCGAACGCCTGCAGGTTGCACGCGACATTCTGATGAAGCATGTCACCATTCTCAATGACGGCCGGTCCTACATTATTACTGTCACTGCTCGTACAGACCGGCCGGAACTGAGCCAGAGTATTGCCAATACCTATGCGGACGTTTTCTTGGACTTTAAGCGGCGGATGAAGATCGACGCGACGTGGCGGGCGAACGGTCTTCTTGATGAGCAGATTGTACCGCTCCGTGAGAGGCTCCGGAAGGCCGAGCAGGCGGCTGAGACATATCGGGAGAAAAACGGCCTGATCTCGGCGGAAATGGAACATTCGGGCAGCCCGGGCACCCAGGGCAGCAGTATTACGGTAGCCGATCAGCAGCTCGTGGAGACCAATCGTGAGTTGATTCGCGCTCAGGCGGACCTGGATGAGAAACGTGCGCGGGCCAGCCAGATGCGTGATAACGGTGGAGCTTCCAACACTGTTGAGGCGCTCTCATCTCCGCTTGTGCAGCAGCTTCAGGGGCAGGAGACGCAGCTGAATGCCCGTATCGCGAGTCTGGCGAGCACAGCAGGGGATGCGAATCCTGAGCTGCTGGCGGCCCGTGCGGCTGCGGCCCATGTGCATCAGCAGATCGGTGTGGCGATCAGCCGGATTTCAAGCAGCAGTTCCAAGGATCTCGAGAGTGCGGAATCCCGTGTCAACGAGCTTACTCTTGAAGTGAGAAAGCTCGAGAGTCGCGTTGCCCAGGAAAATGAGGCGAATGTTACACTGAAGCAGCTTGAGAGCGAGGCGAATGCGGCGCGGGCAGTCTATCAGGACTATCTGGGCCGTTTCGCGCAGACGTCCACGGAAGCGACATTACAGGAGCCCGAGGCCGAGCTCATTGCAAGAGCAGAGAAAACGCTTGGTGTGTCTGGACCGCCGCGGACACAGTATATGGCCATTGCACTGCTGTTTTCGGGAATTGTGGGAGTTGGCACGGCCCTTGTTCTGGACCGGATTAAACAGGGTATGCGTAGTCCATCCGAGATGGAATCTGTTCCTGGCCTGTTCACTCTTGGTTTTCTGCCGTCTTTTACCGGAGGTCTCGCGAACCTTTACCGGACGCCTGGTTCATCCGTGTATATCGAAATGGTGGAAGCGGTCCGGACGATTCTGTCTTTTGGGCAAAGTCGCCTGCGGGCGAAAACGATTGTTGTGACGTCTCCGGGACCGGATGAGGGTAAAACGACATTTGCGCTGTCGCTGGCCGGTAATACAGGCCGTTCGGGCAAACGGGCGCTTGTGATCGACTGCGATACGCGGGGGCCTTCAGCCATGCAACTGGTCGGGCTGGCTCCCCGGGAAAGTCGCGGAAAAAAGACACCGGCTGTCATCCGCCATGATGAACTGGCGCGGGATGTTCTGCCTGGTGTGGACGTTATGACGATTGCGGGCTGGAAATCACCGAGCGACCGGATGGTGTCTCCTTCCGTGATCCAGCTCATCCTGACAGATCTGAGCCCGCATTACGACATGATCGTGCTCGATACGCCCCCTGTCCTTGCTTTCCCGGATGCGGCTGTTCTGTCTCATGAAACGGACGGTGTCGTGATTGTTGCGAAATGGGGTGTCACGACACCGGCTTCAATGAAAGAGGCAATGCGACAGATGCAGACATATGATGCGCGTGTTCTCGGGGGTGTGCTGACCCAGGCTCCGATGCGGGGACCTGATGGCGTGGCGAGTAATCCCATTCAGATTTATCAGCATTACGGGCTGCTTGCATCCTGATGGCGGATACAGATAGTCTCGTCATAAACGGGCGGTTCGCCACACAGACACTCAGCGGTGTGCAGCGTTTCGCGGGCGAGATGACCCGTGCTGTCGCCCGCATCTGGACGGAGCCGTCAACGATTCCGCATCTTCTTGCCCCCCGGGGCCGGCTGGCGGACAGTGCGGGTTTCGGTCTGCCGGTGGAGCAGGCCGGCCGGCTGACCGGTCAGTTATGGGAGCAGATCGAACTTCCGCGCCTTGCGGGCAGGCGTATGCTGATCAGTCTCGGCAATACGGCACCGCTTTTCGCCTGTCGCCAGCTTGTCGTGCTGCACGATGCGGCCGTATTTGCACAGCCGTATGGTTATTCATGGAAATTTCGTCTCTGGTACAGGTTTTTGCAGAAATCTCTGTGCCGGACGGATGCGCGGCTCGTTACGGTTTCTGAATTTTCCCGGCGGGAGCTCGCCCGTTATCTTGGCGTTTCAGTAAGTCGGATCAGCGTGATTCCTGAAGGCGGTGAGCACATCAGGCAGACGCCTCCCGATCCGTCGATTCTGACGCAGTACGACCTGTCTCGTCGCCCTTTTGTTCTTGCTGTCGGGAATCTGGCTCCACACAAGAATCTCCGGGCGCTTTCGGCTCTGGCGGCTACTCTGCATGAGCGCGGGATCCCGCTTGTCATCAGCGGTGGCGCGAATCCTTCTGTTTTTGGTGCCGAAGCTGTGCTTCCGCAGCCTGCGCTCTATGTTGGCCGGGTGACGGACGGCCAGTTGCATGCGCTTTATCAGGCGGCGTCCTGTTTCGTCTTTCCGTCTCTTTATGAGGGCTTTGGGTTGCCGGCGGTTGAGGCCATGGCATGCGGCTGTCCTGTGGTGGCCGCAGAGATTCCGTCTTTACAGGAAGTCTGCGCCGATGCGGCGGTTTATGCCGATCCGGATGAGCCGGAAGCGATTCGGGCGCGGGTGCTGCAGGTTCTGGACGATTCGCAGTTGAGCGAACGGTTGCGTGAAAACGGTTATCGTCGCGCAGACTTCTACACATGGGATAAGGCGGCGCAGGCGCTCCTTGCCCTGACACACTCCGGATCACGCTGATGAGTCTTCCCGCCCGCTGTCTGGCAGGTCTGGCCGTTCTGTTCCTGCTGTCTCCTGTCGTGAAAGCATCCGCTCAGGACGATGATTTTCTTCCATCCGGATCTCCGGCGACCCGCGCGGGTGTGACCGCATGGTGTACCGCCGAGAATAGCGAGCGCGGGGAGTTTTATCTGAGTGCGCCGAGGAGGCTGCTCAGTTCTTCCCCGATGGCCGTCGGTCTGCTCAGCGGGCATTTTGCTCAGACGGTCAATGCACGGTTTGGGATGCATCTTGCGATGAATGCACCTCACTGCCAGGTGTTCCGGACGGCTGCCGCTTCTGAATCCGCGCGGTCCGCCATTGTCACAGGAGCCTCAAAACGGTCTCTGACGATCAGAGACCCTGGAATATTCTGAGGCGTCCGGACATGGCGGGGAGCGCGTGTTACGAAGCGCCAGCCTGTTCGAGGATTTCCATATCGTTCTCTGACAGAGACAGAGTCGCGGCTTTTGCGAAGCTTTCGACCTGTGACAGTTTCGTGGCGCTCGCGATCGGGGCGGTGACGCCTTTGCGTGCGATCAGCCAGGCCAGTGCCACCTCGGCATCTCCGGCGTTATGCCGCTCGGCGACCTGATCGAGAGCCGCGAGAATTTTTGTTCCTCGGGGATTCATATAGGTCTCGACGCGTGTTTTACGTTTGCTGCTCCCGATATCCGCTTCGCTGCGATACTTTCCGGACAGGAAACCGGACGCCAGGGAATAATAGGTGACGACACCGAGATTTTCTTTGAGGCAGAAATCCCGCAGGGCGCCGTCATAGGAGGCGCGGTCACAGAGGTTATATTCCGGCTGTAGTACCTGATAGGCGGGCAGTCCGTGCTCACGTGATGTGGCGAGGGCCTCTTCCATCTGGGCGGCATCGAAATTGGAGGCTCCGATCGAACGGATCTTGCCGGCTTTCAGAAGTCTGTCATAGGCACCGAGTGTTTCAGCCTGCGGCACATCAGGATCGAAGCGGTGGGAGAAATAAAGATCGATCTGTTCGATTCCGAGTCGACCGAGCGATTCGTCGACCGCCTGCAGGATTCGTTTTTCGGACAGCCCGTTTTTTCCGGGCTGCTGCATATCCATTCCGACCTTTGTAAAGATTTTCACGCGGTCACGCATTCCGGGACGTGCTTTCAGCCAGTTTCCGATGATGGTTTCTGACTCACCACCTTTGTTTCCCGGCGCCCATACGGAATATACGTCCGCCGTGTCGATGGCATTGAAGCCGTGATCGACGAAAGCATCGAGGACGGTGAATCCGGTCTTTTCGTCGATTGTCCAGCCGAGGACGTTGCCGCCGAAGACGATGGGGGCGATGTCAAAACCGGTATTGCCGAGTGCGCGCTTTTTCATGGTCTGCTCTCCTCTGCATGGGGTCTGTCCGATGATAACGAACCGGACGGTCCTGTTGTCATGGAGCGTCTGATCAATCCGTGGTCTGATAACGCGTCTGACGCCTGTTCGTCACTTTTCTGGCTGTTATTGATCGCGGTCCACGGAGACTTATTCATGTCTGGCACAAATTCCTTTTCGCTGCTCACCCGGCACGCTCTGTCATGGATGATCGCGGACAAAGGATGGACGATCGGGGACCATACTTATGGCGCGCCGGTGATTCTGGAATCCGAGTATGCCGGGCTCGAAATCGGGAGATTCTGTTCCATCGGTCCGGATGTAACGATGATTCTTGGCAATCACCGCACGGATCTTGTCACGACATATCCATTTAAGACGCTGTCCCATTTCTGGCCGACAGCTGCTCAGGGCGAGGATGACCATACGACCAGGGGCGATATTGTTATCGGCAATGACGTATGGATCGGGGCTCGCAGTACCATTCTCTCCGGAACCAGAATCGGGGATGGCGCTGTCATTGCGGCCGGGGCTCTGGTGCGCGGAGAGGTCGCACCTTATGCGATCGTCGGCGGCAATCCGGCCAGGACCATCCGGTATCGCTTCAGTCCGGAAATCATCTCGCGTCTTCTCGATGTTGCCTGGTGGAACTGGCCAGAGGACGTGCTGCGGGCGCGGCTGCCGAAACTGATGAGCACGGATATCGAGGCGTTTCTGGCGGTGGCCGCGGGTCAGGCGGGCTCTGGTGGTCAGGCGGAGGGTGGTCAGGCGGTGACATCATCGCCTGACCTGAAGCCAGGCGATGTGTGAAGGGAACTGCGACCTGGCTGGCGAGACGGCCTGCGATGAGACGGGCTGATGAAATGGCCTGATAAAATGTCTGGCGGGAGCCAGGCCGTGTCATGGGAACGGGGCTGTTCCGGTCTTCAGCCGCGCAGAACCTTTTGCAGGGTTGTGCCGAGTTCCGCCGGGGTTGGTGCGATGTGGATACCTGCGCTTTGCAGCACTTCGATCTTGGCCTTTGCGCTATCGTTTCCGCCGGAGACCACTGCGCCGGCGTGGCCCATGCGGCGTCCGGGAGGCGCTGTGATGCCAGCCACCAGGGCGACAACCGGCTTTTTCACCCGGCTGTTCTGTAGCAGATAAGCTGCGTCGTTTTCCGATGTTCCGCCGATTTCGCCGATCATGATCATGGACTCCGTTTCCGGATCGGCCATGAACATTTCGATTACGTCGGTGAAGTCAAGTCCCTTGATGGGGTCTCCACCGATACCGATGCTGGTGCTTTGTCCCATGCCGAGCGCGGTGGTCTGGGCAACGGCTTCATAGGTCAGTGTGCCTGAGCGGGACACGATGCCGACATGGCCGCGCCGGTGGATCGGACCGGGCATGATGCCGATTTTGCAGGCGTCGGGGGTGATGACACCGGGACAGTTCGGGCCGATGAGAAGGCTCTGTGAGCGGGCCAGTTCCGCACGGACGCGGACCATGTCCTGGACCGGGATTCCTTCGGTGATGCAGACGATCAGACGGATTTCATTCGCGATCGCCTCAAGGATGGCATCGGCAGCGCCCGGAGGTGGCACAAAGATGACTGTCGCGTCTGCTTTCAGCTCCTTCTGCGCCTGCTCGACGGTGTCGAACACGGGCAGGTCTAGATGTGTCTGTCCGCCACGGCCGGGTGTTACGCCGCCGACGATTTTTGTGCCGTAGGCGAGTGACTCCCGGGAGTGGAATGTGCCCTGCGCGCCGGTGAACCCCTGGACGAGGACTCTGGTGTCGTGATCGACGAGAATGGACATCAGGCAACCCTCCGGGCACGAACGGCGGCGACGATTTTGCGGGCCGCATCTCCGAGATCTGTGGCGACGATGACGTCCAGTCCGGAATTTCTGATCAGGGTCATCCCCTCCTCCACACGCGTTCCGGCGAGACGGACGACGAGAGGCACTTTCAGCCCGACCTCGCGACAGGATGAGATGACGGCATCCGCGATGATGTCGCAGCGCATGATGCCGCCGAAAATATTGACCAGGACGCCTTCGATCCGGGGATCGCCCAGGAGAATGCGGAAGGCGGCGCTGACCTTTTCTTTCGAGGCGCCGCCGCCGACATCGAGGAAGTTGGCGGGGGATTCCCCTTCCTCGTGGATAATGTCCATGGTGGCCATGGCGAGGCCGGCGCCGTTGACCATGCAGCCGATGGTGCCGTCGAGCCCGACATACGACAGGCCGAAGCGGGCGGCTTCCTGTTCGCGCGGGTCTTCCTCGTTCGGGTCGCGGAGCTCCTGGATGTTTTTGTGCCGGAAAAGACCGTTATCGTCGAAGGCCATTTTCGCATCGAGCGCCATCAGGGACCCGTCTTTCAGGACGACGAGAGGATTTGTCTCGATCATCGAGGCGTCGAGCGTTGTGAAGGCCGTCCAGGCCGACCGCACGATTTCCGCGAACTGATGAATTTGCGATCCGTGCAGACCGAGCCGTGTCGCGAGTTCGCGCGACTGGTGATCCGCGAGGCCGAGCAGCGGATCAATCGCGACCTTGCGGATTTTTTCCGGCATTTTCTCCGCGACGTCCTCAATACTCATGCCGCCGGCTTCGGACGCGATAATGACGATGCAGCGTTCGGCCCGGTCGATCAGCATCGAGAAATAGAGTTCCCGGTCGATCGCGCAGCCGGCCTCGACGTAAAGCTTGCGCACGACGCGGCCATGCGGGCCGGTCTGACGGGTGACGAGGGTGCGGTCGAGCATTTCATAGGCGGCGGCTTTTGCTTCATCCGCCGTTCTGACGAGCCGGACACCGCTGCATGCGGGTTCACCCACGAAATGTCCGGCGCCACGACCGCCGGCATGGATCTGCGCCTTGATGACGAACAGGCTGCCGCCGAGGGATTTCGCGGCGTCCCGTGCTTCGTTCGGGGACTGGACGACAATGCCGCGCGGAACGGGCATACCGTAGGATCGGAGAAGTTCCTTGGCCTGGTATTCATGAATATTCATTGTTCTGTCCTGAAGCCGGTTGGAACAGATCCCGGAGACTGTCCGGGCGGCTACCCTCGGCTCCGGGCTTGCGGCCCTTCTCGCCGGCCGTTCCGAAACCTCTGCTGCATATTTTCTGTTTTTTCTTCATGCCGGCAGGTGGGATGCGAATTACGACGCTAGGTGCCCTGACTGTCTGCGACAAAACAAAATCCCGTGCTTATCTCCGGTATTCTGCTTTCCGGTGTTCTGTTCTCCGGTGTCCTGGCGGGCCACGGGGTCGACTTTTCGGACTTCAGGGGCCTATCTGGATATCTTTCATGACCGGAATTCGCCGTTTGCCGGCGTCTTCGCAGCAGAGGCCGGCCTTTGCGCCGGGAGACTGGAATGTCAGCCGCTCTTGAACGCCGTTTTGAAGCCGCCCGCGCTGTCGTGGATGATGCCGCCCGGATGGCGCTCGCGATGCGTCCTCCTTCCGGAGGCCCTGTCGCCATTCAGAAATCCGCGCAGGACTGGCTGACGGAGACGGACGGTGCCGTTGAGGCGTTCATCTCGCAGCGGATGCAGGCTCTGTTTCCTGAGGACGGGTTTCAGGGCGAGGAAGGCGGAAGGGCGCGGGAGGGCAGTCTTCGATGGGTGGTCGATCCGATTGACGGCACGTCCAATTATGCGCGGGGGCGCAACCGGTGGTGTGTTTCCCTCGGACTGCTTGACGGGGATGAGCCGGTGGCGGGGGTGATTGCGGCCCCTGCCCTGCGTGAGACGTATACGGCGCTCAGAGGGCATGGAGCGCGGCTCAACGGCGAAAAAATTCATGCGTCGAATGTGACCGATCCGCGCAGTGCGATGATCGAGATGGGATGGAGCAACCGCGTGCCGAAGCCGGTCTTCATGGAGAAGATCGGTGCCGTTCTCGATCTGGGTGCTATGCCACGTTCGGGTGGTTCGGGGGCGCTGGCTTTGACGGACGTGGCCTGCGGGCGGCTGGATGGTTATATCGAGATCGTTATCAACCTCTGGGACGTCGCTGCAGCGCTTGTCATTCTGTCGGAGGCGGGAGCGCGGGTTTCGCCGTTTCTGCGGGATGGCGGGCTTGACGGACCGGGGACCATTCTGGCGGCGGCGCCGGGGATTGCCGGAGAATTATCGCAGGCTGTCGGGATTTCGCTGACGTAAAATTTCAGGGTGCCGGAATTCGTGTCCGGTTATTTTTGCGCGCCATTGAGAAGGTGCGGCGCTGGCCGATCGGCAGAGAATGGCTGGTATACGCTGGTGAAGCGGCGCTTTTTTGTCCGATATGCAATACGATATCATAGACGCGCAACTAAATGTTACATTTGATTGTCGGGATACTGAGTTTATGAAACGTTTTTCTGCAATGCTTCTCGCCGCTGGTCTGGCCGTGGCACCGACCTTTGCCCATGCCGGTTCCATTCATACAAACTGGGAAAAATATAAGGCCGGGCGGGCACTGAAGCATCTGTCCAATGATGGCCAGCGTGCGCTTGTCGACATTCTGCAGGCCCGGGATCTGCTTTCGGCCGGAAAGACCGACCAGGCCATTCCTGCGCTTTATGACGCCACGAAACGGCTGGAAGCAGCGAAAAAGGCTGACACGAAGCTGACGGCTGCTGAGAATGCGCTGACGCCTGCGCCGCAGCATCCGGCGGCGCCGTCTCATGTTCCGTCGACAACGCCGACCGAGTGGGTTCCGGTCGGTGGTGAGTGGATTGCCAGCGAGACGCTTGCGCCTGAGAAGAAAGCCGCTGTCGGAACGGCCAATGGTCAGCTGAAGACCGGCACGACGCAGCAGGCGGCCGAGACGATGCAGGTCGTTGGCGAGGATGTGGACTTCATCGTGGCTCTTGCGCCGATTGCCCAGACCGAGGGAGCGGTGAACCGCGCGACCGTTTTCACGGAAGGTCGTGATGCGAAGAGCGCTGTCGACGCACTGAATTCTGCGCTGGGCGGAATTGTGTTCGTGTCTGACGATTTCGTCGATTCAATGAGCAATAACGCTCCGGCCAAGGGTGCGACTGCGAAAAAATCATGATTTGCGAATGCTGCGGCTGACCTGCCGCAGCGGAAGAATGAGTTTTTGCGGACCGTGGCCCTTTATCGGGGCCACGGTTTTTTTGCGTTTATCTGATCCGGTAACAATGGACAGGGCTATGCCCTCCCCTTCCGTTATGACCTGAACGAACCGGGATCAAAGGGACTGCGTTCCCTGTGGGGTTCGGGCAAAACTCCGAAAAGCCGCTCCGTATATATTTGCAAGGTATCCGGGCGCCTTTTTCTTCTGTGACGGTTCATCTCGCCGTGTAGCCGCCATCCATCATGTAATTCGATCCGGTGATCTGCGCGGCTTCTTCGCGGCACAGGAACAGTGCCAGCGCGGCGATCTGTTCGACGGTGACGAACTGGCCCGATGGCTGGGCGGCAAGGAGGACGTCGCTCAGGACCTGTTCGCGGGTCATTCCCCTTGCCTTCATCGTGTCGGGAATCTGGTTTTCGACCAGGGGTGTCCAGACATAGCCGGGAGAGATCGCGTTGATGGTGACGCCTGATCCGGCCGTTTCCAGCGCGGCGGTTTTTACCAGCCCGGCCAGACCGTGTTTTGCGGCGACATAGGCGCTTTTGAAGGGGGAAGCGATGACGGAATGAACGGAGGCGGTTGCGATGAAGCGGCCCCATCCTTTTGCTGTCATGAGCGGCAGGGCGGCCTGCATCAGGTGGAAGGGAGAGCTGAGATTGACCGCGAGAATCCGGTCCCACAGTTCGGTGGGAAATGTGCTGATCGGCGCGACATGCTGGATACCGGCATTGGCGATGACGATATCGGCGCCGCCCAGCCTGTCGGTTATTTCGTGAACCAGTGCTGCGTTGTCTTCCGGTCTGCTGACATCGGCCGGGATGAACAGGGCTTCCGTCCCTGACAGTTCCGAGAGGGTGCGGCGTTCTTTTTCGATGTCATCGGGGTTTCCGAAACCCGTGAGGATGACGGTTGCGCCTTCGGTCGCGAGGGCTCTGGCGCAGGCCAGTCCGATTCCCGAGGTGGAGCCGGTGACGAGGGCCGTTCTGTCTGTGAGAAACATCGTTTTTTTCCTTCAGCCCAGCAGGAAGACGGAGATGCAGCAGATCACGAGGGAGATCAGGAATGTGATGGAGGTGAAGGCCATCACGCGCTGAATGCCTATGCCGGCGATGGCGACGATGGGGACCGCCCAGAAAGGCTGGAGCATGTTTGCGACATTCTCGGCGATGGCCACGCCCATGATGACATGCGGGATCGAGGCATGCAGGCTCATGGCGGCGGGAACCACAAACGGTCCCTGCACGGCCCAGTGTCCGCCGGCGCTGGGAACGAGAAATGTGATGATGAGCGAACTGATGAAACTCCAGAACGGCAGTGTCTGCGCGGATGCGACATGCACGAAGAATTCGGAGATGACGCCGGCGAGCCCGGTCGCGGTCATGATCCCCATGATTCCGCCGTAGAACGGAAACTGCAGCAGGATCGGGCCGGTTTGCGAAATGGCTTCCCGGACCGCGCTGACATAGGCGACCGGGGTTTTCTGGAGCATGAGACCGAGGATCAGGAAGGTCAGGATGAGGCTGTCGATGTCGAATCCGAAACCGTGCTCATACCAGCTCAGGACCAGGGCGGTGAGAGCGAACAGGGCGATGGCGAAGGACAGAATGACGGAATGTTCGGTGGCGCTGCGCGGCGACCGGGTGATCGGAGACGGTGCGGAGGCCGGGATGTTTTCGTTATGCACATCGAGGCAGACGGACTGTTCCGGCGCGGGGCAGAACAGCGGGAAGACGAGGGCGGAGGTGATGACGGTCAGGACGGTCGGCACGACGGTGAAGGCGGAGAACAGGGAGGCGCTGAGCGGGACCATCTGACCTGTCAGCTGTTCGACGATGTTCATCGGGTTGCCGTGGGTTGCCTGCGACAGGGCGATCGAACTGGACAGGCCGCTGTTGCAGATCCACCAGGCGGTGTAGCCGCAGGCGACGAGCCAGCCGTAATCCACCCGGACGTGTCGCGCGATTTCGCGGGCGACGAAGGCCCCGACGACGAGGCCGAGCCCCCAGTTGAGCCAGGTGGCGGGCACGACGAGCAGGAACATCATCAGGACTGCCTGGCCAGGCGTGCTGACGCCGGAGACGAGCCGGCTCAGGGTGCGTCTTACGGGCGCGGCGCCGGCCACGGCGTGTCCTGTCACGAGGATCAGCATCATCTGGAAGGCGAAGGCGACGATCTTAAACGCGCCGCCATACCATGCGTCGAGAATGGCTGCCGGTGAGCGATGCGGGGCCAGGACCATTGCGAGCGCGGCCGTGACGAATGTCAGCAGCAGGGCGATCACGAACGGATCGGGCATATAGCGTTCGAAGAACATGACGGAAAAATCGACGAGGGCTCTCTGGAATGAGCTCCGCGTCATCATCGCTGCGGATTTTTCTGACATTGGAGACTGATCTTTCAGGTCTGCGTCCGGTCCCCGTGAGGCCGGGTGACGGGGGAGTCAGACTGCTTCGCGGAGACCGAGCATGTGCCGCGCTTCCACGGGCGTGGCCGGGCGGCGGCCATGCGCGGCAAGGCGTTCCGCTGCGATCTGAACGAGTTCCGCATTGCTGCTGGCGAGTCTGTCACGACTGACCCGGATATTGTCTTCAAGACCGGTCCGGACTCCGTCACCGTCCCGCGAGAGAATCCAGCCCATGACCATGGTCTGGAATTTACCGATCCCGGCGGCTGTCCAGGTTGCATGGGGCAGAACGCGCTGTTTTTCCGCGAGCAGGATGTCGAGAAGATGCTCTTCCGCCGGCATGGCATTCTTCACGCCCAGTACGAACTGGACATGCGGGCGCGGGCTCATGAGGCCGGCATCGATCAGACGGCGGGCGCCATGGATATGCGAAAGATCGAAAATCTCGATTTCCGGGGCGATGCCGTATGTTTTCATGGAAGTGGCGAGGCTTGTGACCAGTGCTTCTCCGTTTTCGTACACGATTGTAGGGAAGTTCACCGAGCCGGTTGAGAGCGATGCCATATCCGGGCGGAGCGGCAGGGCGCTGCCGCGTGCGCCGGCGTCACGGCCGCGACCGCCGGTCGAGAACTGGATGATCATTCCGGGGCAGTGCCGGGACACGCCTTCCTGGACCGCGCGGAACAGATCCGGGTCTGAGGACGGACTCTCATCCGGATTCCGGACATGGATATGAACGAGCGATGCGCCAGCTTCAAAGGCCTGATGGGTGGATTCGATCTGCTCCGACGGGGTGACGGGCAGTGCCGGATTATCGGATTTGCGTGGTACGGAGCCTGTGATGGCGACGGCGAGGACGGCTGGGCGCATGGGGTTTTCCCTTTTTGTGACATCCCTCTCCGGGGACTGAGTCAGGTGTTGAACATTTTCAGGCGATAAACATTTCAGACAGTGAAACGACGCGTCATCACGGAAAAGATAACGGGCCGGCGCTGGACGGATTTTCCGTCCGGGATGATCCCCCTGCCCTGCCGGCGAAGTGCAGGTTTTGTTTTCGTTCTGCGATATTCTTTGTTCAGGATGATGAGTTTCCGTTGTTACTGCCTCCGTCGGGACGTCATTTTTCTGTGTCTTTTTGCGATGGATGCGATGTCGTCCCCTGGACTGCTCCGGCACTGATGCAGTCCGTCATTTTTTAGTTTGTGCGTATATCGCACTTATGGGCGTATAATGAATTCTATTCAGCACCTCTCCCCCGCTGGCGGCAAGGGTGAAATCCGTCCTCCCCTTGTTGTGAAATCATGGCTGGACAGGCGGGGTTATCCGGCTTGCCGCTTTCATGGTCTCTGGGGCACAAAGGTTTTATGAATCGCGCGGAAGCAGCCTCACAGGACGTCGCTATTGAAAGCCGGGATTTCGTTACCGGTCTTGCGCGCGGACTGGACGTCCTGCGCGTCGGCTCCGGAAGGGCTCACGCTTTCGGATGTCGCGCGTGCGGTCGATCTGCCGCGCGCCGCTGTTCGCCGCTCGCTTCTGACGCTTGTCGCGACTGGTTATGTGACACGGAGCGGGCGTCTTTTTCAGCCGACGCCGCGTGTGCTGGGGCTTTCGGCGCGAGTGGCCGATATGCCGCTGCCCCGTCTGGCTCAGCCTGTTCTCGATGACCTCAGCCGGTCGATTGATGAAAGCGCGTCGCTGGCGACTCTGGACGGGCCTGACATTCTCTATATCGGGCGGTCGGAAACGCGGCGGATTCTGGCTGTGGATCTGTCGGTCGGATCACGCCTGCCGGCATGGTGCACTTCCATGGGCCGCGTTCTTATTGCCGCTCTGCCTGCTGCTGAACGACAGGCGCATATTCCGGCGAATCTGACGGCGCGGACGCCGAAGACCATTACTGACCATGCCGAACTTGACGCAGTGCTGGATGGCATTGCTGCCGATGGATACTGCATCCTTGAGCAGGAACTGGAACTGGGGCTTCGCTCCGTCGCCGCGCCGGTGCGTGATGGCACGGGACAGGTTGTGACGGCGCTCAATGTCGGAACTCAGGCGGCGCGGACGTCGTTGCGGGATGTTCGCCGGATCATTGTTCCGGCTGTGATCCGTGCGGCGGCCACTCTGACGGAAGCGATCAGGCTGCAGCGGCGCGGCTGACGCGGCACCGCCGCAGCCGGGTTTTCTGTCCGCGCTTCTCCCGGTGTTTCCGTCCGGCGTTATTCGACGGTGACGGATTTTGCGAGGTTCCGGGGCTGATCGACGTCCGTGCCTTTCAGCAGAGCGGTCTCATAGGCAAGGATCTGCACACCGATGGTCTGGATGACCGGTGTGACGAACGGATGAACCTCTGGCAGGGCAATGGTGTGTTCGGCGATGGCCGAGAGCCGTTCGGCGCCGGCTTCATCGGTGAAGGCGAGCAGGCGTCCGCCCCGTGCCTTCGCTTCCTGAAGGTTTGACAGGGTTTTTTCGAACAGGGGCCCGGACGGAATGGTGGCGACGATCGGCACGGTCCGGTCGATCAGGGAGATCGGGCCGTGTTTCATCTCGCCGGCGGCGTAGGCTTCGGCGTGGATATAGGAAATTTCCTTGAGCTTCAGCGCGCCTTCCATGGCGACGGGATAGGCGCTGCCGCGGCCGAGATAGAGCACGTCACGCGCTTCCGCGACGATGCCTGCCATTTTGCGGATATCTGCCTGGTGCGAAAACACTTCAGCGGCCTTACCAGGGAGGTCCAGCAGCGCGGTGACGAGTTCGTCCTCGCCGGCTTCGTCCAGGGTGCCGCGGGCGCGGCCCATTGCGATGGTCAGGCAGGCGAGGACGGTGAGCTGCGCTGTGAAAGCTTTTGTTGAGGCAACGGAAATTTCCGGTCCGGCGACGGTGCCGAGGACCAGATCGCTTTCCCGCGCCATGGTGCTGTGTTCGGCGTTCAGGACGGAGAGCACCGGCAGGCCGATTGCTTTCAGAGCGCGCAGGGCGGCGAGCGTATCGGCTGTTTCGCCGGACTGGGAGATCAGCATGCCCAGCGAGCCGGGTGTCAGCGGCGGGTTGCGGTAGCGAAGTTCACTGGCGACGTCGATATCGATCGGCAGGCGGGCGATTTCCTCAAGCCAGTAGCGACCAATCATGCCGGCATAGTAGGCGGAACCGCAGGCGGTGATGACACCGCGTGGGATTGTCGCGAGATCGCATGGCAGAGGCGGCAACACGACCTTGCGTGTTGCGGGGTCGACCATACGCTGGAGTGTCTGCCCGATCACCAGCGGATGTTCGTGCAGTTCCTTTTCCATGTAGTGCCGGTAACCGTCTTTTCCGACCGCACCCGCGATCAGGGCCGTGACCTGAATTTTGCGCTCGACGGGCTCGCCGGTGTGGTCGAAGAATTCGGCTTTCTCCGGTGTGATGACGACGCAGTCACCGTCATCGAGATAGGCGATGCGGCGGGTGAGCGGGGCCAGGGCGAGGCTGTCGGAGCCGAGAAACATCTCGCCGTCACCGAAGCCGACGGCGAGGGGTGCGCCGTGACGGGCGCCGATCATCAGGCCTTCATGGCCGGCGAAGATCATGGCGACGGCGTATGCGCCTTCAAGGCGGCGGAGCGTCGCGAAAGCCGCCTCACGCGGCGACTGGCCGGCTGCGAGGTAATAATCGACCATCTGCGCGATGGTTTCGCTGTCGGTTTCCGTCTCGAAAACCTGACCTTCGGCTTCGAGTTCGGCGCGAAGGGTCTCGAAGTTTTCGATGATGCCGTTATGCACGATCGCGACCCGGCTGGTGCCGTGCGGATGGGCGTTGTTCTCGGTCGGCGCGCCATGTGTGGCCCAGCGTGTGTGACCGATGCCGGTCGTGCCGTAGAGGGGCTGTGTTTCGAGGACGGCGGCGAGGTTGTCGAGTTTGCCCGCCGCGCGACGGCGCTCGATACGTCCCTCATCCAGCGTGGCGATGCCCGCGGAATCGTAGCCGCGATATTCGAGCCTGCGCAGGCCTTCAAAGACGATGGGAGTTGCGGGACGATGTCCGACGACGCCGCAGATGCCACACATCAGCTTTGTTCCTTCTTTGCCCGGAGCGCCGCGCGGAATCGCGCCGCCCATCCCGGTTTGTTGACCTGCGTGCCTCTGGCGACGGCGAGCGCGTCCGGCGCGACATCGTGAGTGATAACGCTTCCGGCGGCGATGAGGGCGCCGTCACCGATTGTCACAGGTGCGACAAGAATGGAGTCTGATCCGATGAAGGTGTTTTCACCGATCGTCGTCCGGTGCTTGAACACGCCGTCATAATTGCAGGTGATGGTCCCTGCCCCGACATTGCTGCCCGCGCCGATACTGGAATCGCCGAGATAGGTCAGATGGTTTGCTTTCGCGCCGGCCCCGAGCGTCGTGGCTTTCAGTTCGACAAAATTGCCGACATGAGAGGCCTCGCCGAGGGTGCTGCCGGGGCGCAGGCGTGCGTAAGGTCCCACGAGGGCGCGCGGGCCGACCTCGCAGCCTTCGAGATGGCTGAAGGCGCGGATTTCGGCTCCGCTGCGGACGGTGACGCCCGGACCGAATACGACATTCGGCTGCACCACGACATCTGGTTCGAGCAGTGTGTCGAAGGAGAAAAAGACTGTTTCCGGCGCTGTGAGCGTGACGCCGGCCAGCATGGCGTTCTGCCGCAGCCGGGCCTGCACGATCGCTTCGGCTTCCGCCAGTTCGGGGCGTGAATTGATGCCTCGCAATTCGCTTTCCGGCGCTTCGACGGCGCGGACGATAGCGCCCTCGTCGCGGGCGATGGCGACGACATCGGTCAGGTAATATTCGCCTTTGGCATTGGCGTTGCCGACACGACGCAGCCATTCGCGGAAATGTCCCGCTTCAGCGCACAGGACGCCGGCGTTGCAGAGATCGACATCTCTTTCCGCCTCGGTTGCGTCCGCCCATTCGACGATTTTCCCGACAGTGCCGTCCGGAGCGGTGATGACCCTGCCATAGCGGGCGGGATCAACCGGACGCATGGCCAGCAGGGCGAGATCTGTCCGTTCCGCGCCTGTGCCGGCGCGGCGCGTGGCGAGCAGGCGGGACAATGTTTCGGGCGTGATCAGGGGGTTGTCGGCATAGAGGACTGCGACGTCACCCTCTCCGAAGAAGGATTCGGCCTGGAGGGCGGCGTGGGCGGTGCCGAGGCGGTCATGCTGAATGACGGTGGCATGGGGTGCGGCGAGTGCGGCGACATCGTCCATACCTGGGCCGATCACCACGACCACACGGCTGAAGACTTCAGCGGCGCTGGCGATCAGGTGGGACAGCATGGGCTGTCCGGCGAGTGGCTGCATGGCTTTCGGCAGTGCGGATCGCATCCGGGTGCCGAGGCCGGCGGCGAGAAGGACGGCGGTTGACGGAGCGGGAACCTGTGAATTTATCATGGTATTTCTGGCGGTAGGCCAGCACCGGGATGCTGTCAAACCTCAGGGGTGCCGCGGGCTTTCACTTCGCGTTACGATGATTTTCCGGGCAGGTGACCGGAAAAGGGGACGGGCATGCGGCTGGCGGTTTTTGATCTCGACGGGACACTGATCGATTCTCTGCCGGATCTCGCCGACAGCGTGAACAGTCTGCTGCGTGGCTACGGCCTGACGGAACAGGACGATGGGTCCGTGCGGGGGATGATCGGGGACGGTGTGGCGGTTCTTGTGCAGCGCGCTCTTGCCCGCTGTGGCGATGCAGCTGCCGGAATTGACCGGGCTGAGGCGACGAAGCGGTTCATGGAGATTTACGGGCCGCGGGCGACGGAGCGGTCGCGGCTGTTTCCCGGTGTGAAGGATGCGCTTACTTGTATGCGCGACGAGGGCTGGCGGCTGGCGGTCTGCACCAACAAGCCTGTGGCGGCGGCCCACAACATTCTCGACACGTTCGGGCTGAGTGATCTGCTGGCGGCTGTCGGGGGTGGCGATTCCTTTGCGACGCGAAAGCCCGATCCGGGACATCTGCTGGGCACGATCAGAATGGCGGGCGGCGATGTTTCGCGCTCGGTCATGACCGGCGATCATGCCAACGATATCAGGGCAGCTTCCGGGGCGGGCGCCCGCTCGGTTTTCGCGGAGTGGGGTTACGGCGTGCAGGCTTTTGCGGAAGGCGCGTCGGCCTGCGCGGCGTGTATGGCGGATGTGCCGGTGATTGCGGCGCGGCTGGTGCCGGCGGTGTCGTGAGTGATGGGCACCAGAAAGGGTAGCATCGGGAGCGGCGTTATTGAACCAGAACCGGGTCTTTAGTCAGCAATGCGGTGGCTTTGCCGATTTTGGGGTGTTCCATTTCGACTCTGACCGCGACGGGGCCGAAGCCCGGGATGGTCTCGAACCAGATCGATCCGCCATGGGTTTCCCGCAGGCTGGTCGTTGTGTGCCCTTTGATGAAGCCGGCGATCTGGCGGCCTGAAAAATCGCAGCGCAGGGCGGGTGCACTCCATTCTTTCCGGACATTCGGCGGCGCTTCCGTTCCGGCGCTGCGAAGAGTCATACGGGTCAGGCGGATGCCGTCGAAAATATCGAATGTTCCGTCACAGCGGCCGGTCTGCCTTACCTCGGCGAGGACTCTCATCATGGCTCCGAGGATATCGACGGCTGCCTTTTTCTGGTCGTCCGAAACAGGTTCACGATCCGTCTCGGGCGGGTCCTGTATCACGATTCTCGGGCCTGATTGCGGATAATCGATCATGACATGCCGCATGGCATGGCGGCTGAATCCGCCGCTGTCATAGAGCTGTGGCTGAACGACGCCGTTCTGCACGCTGCCTTTCGCCAGTGAGTGGATGTTCATCCGCATGAACAGACTGACCAGGCCACCGGCGTGGGCGTTCATGCTGGCCTCGTAATGAGTCGAATCCAGCAGATAGTCGGTGCTGATGTCCAGCACGGCGAACCAGTGCGAGTACAGCGTGTAGGACAGGTGGGTCTTTGCGGGGGACAGCGTGGCTGCGGGGGCTGCGGCTTCCGGCGCTGTCTGCGCGCGGGCTGCGTCTGTTCCGCACAGACTTATCAGGGCGGAACAGAGGAGCGGGAAAAAGACCTGGCGGAACGGGCGCCGTGCCCGGATCGCCGGAAGACCATGCAGGCCTGTGCGGCCTGCCGTCCGGATGTTGACCTTTGTCATCCGCCGGAGTTCAGCACGGCGACATACGGGACGGCAAGACGGAGCGGTCTGGATGGCCGCCTTCGGGTTCAGGCGCCGCGATAGCCGAGACGGGCGGAAAGGCTGGCGGCCACGGAAGTGGTCAGATGGCCGATACGGTCCCGCACCTCATCGGCGTTTGCGGGCTTCGGCTGGCTGATGCCGAGTCCTGCAACCGTGTTGCCACTCGAATCATAGACCGCTGCGGCGAAGCACCAGACGCCGAGATGAATCTGTCCGTCATCGATAGCGTAACCATCTTTCTGGGCAATCCTGATCTCTTCCATGACTTCTTCGGGAGTGATGGTGCTGTGTGGCGTCGGGGCGGGTGGCCAGGTGGCGAGCGGATAAAGCGTCAGCCACTCGCGAAACGCGGCGCGGTCCATGGCGCTGAGCTGCGCCTTGCCTGTTGCGGTATAAACCGCCGGCAGATGCAGTCCGACGCTGTAATGCACGCCCAGCCCCTTTTCGCTGGCGCGGCTGGCGAGATAGACGACCTCGTCGCCATCGAGCGTGCTGAGACTGACGGTATAGGGCGCGAGTTCCGGATGCGTTCCGACGATGTGATGAAAGGCGCCGATCAGATCCTGGCGGGAGCTGACATGGGCGGCCCAGTCGAGCAGGCGCGGGCCGAGGCGGTAGCCGGAGGCGTGACCGGCGGCGGATTCGAGCAGGCCGAGTTCGGTCATCACGCCGATCAGTCCGTGGGTGGAACTGCGAGGCAGATCCAGGAGGCGGGCGATTTCCGCGGCGTTTGGCGGTGTCTGCTGCGATCCGACGAGATCAAGGATTCTGACGGCCCGTCTCAGCGCCGGAACGGATTCGTTTTCTTTTTCTTTTATTGTCACCAGATGTTCGTCCTTGACGCGGCTCATGGGAATCGCCTATATCCGACATACGGGATCGTGTTCAATATAATGAACAATAAGAAACTGAACACGATCTCGTCGTTACTTTCCGAAAAACATTGTTCAGACCGGATGTTATGGAAATCCTTCGGATCTCCGTACTGGACCGGCTGTCTTCGGAAACGTCATTTCCACGTCGGATGATGAAGCGTGGCTCCTTCTGCATGTACGGTCTGGCCGGAATCTGCGCGGATTCCGGGGATCTGGTAAAGGGGGCTGACGAAGAAGCCTGATATTCCCGTCAGCCGACGGCGAGGCCGATCTGTTTGATGTCGTGGAATTTCAGATCTGGATTCATTTCCTCCGTGCGCCGCATCATGAAGGCCGAACTGGCGAGAAAGACCGGATCGCCGTCCAGGTCATCCGCCATCGAGGAACGGTTGGCCTGTGCGAAAAGATCGAGTTTCGTCCGGTCGCCTGTGACCCAGCGCGCGAGGGAGAAGGGAGTGGAATCGAAGCCAATGGCGACGCCGTATTCCCCTTTCAGCCTTGCCTGCAGCACGTCGAGCTGAAGGGTTCCGACCACACCGACGATCGGCTGCGCCCCGTCCTGCGGACGGAAGAGCTGCACCACGCCCTCTTCCGCCAGTTCCGTAAGGGCCTGGCGGAGTTTTTTGGCTTTCATCGCGTCTTCCAGCCGGACGCGGCGCAGGATTTCGGGGGCGAAATGCGGGACACCGGTAAAGCGGATGTTCTCACTCTCGGTCAGCGTATCGCCGATACGGAGCGTGCCGTGATTGGGAATTCCGACCACGTCACCGGCGAAGGCTTCCTCGGCGATCTGACGGTCGCGGGCGAAGAAGAACTGTGGCGTGTGGAGAGCGAATCCCTTACCGGTGCGGGTATGGTGCAGGCGCATACCGCGTGACAGGCGACCCGAGCAGACGCGCGCGAAGGCGATGCGGTCACGGTGATTCGGGTCCATATTGGCCTGAATCTTAAACACCAGCGCGGTCATGCCCGGCTCGTCGGCGTGAACGGTGCGGGTTTCTGTGGCCTGATCGCGGGGTGACGGACCGAAAGCCACGAGGGCGTCGAGAAGATCGGTGACGCCGATTTCCTTCATGGCGCTGCCGAAGAACACGGGGGTCAGGTGGCCGGCGTCGAAGGATTCCCGGTCGAATTCGGGAAGCGCGGCGTCGATCAGTTCGAGATCCTCGCCGAGCTGGATCATACGGGGGTCGGCCTGATCCAGCGGCGTCGTGGTGTGCACTTCGCGGGTGCGCAGGTCATAGGTGCCGACGAAGGTGGCGGCGCGGCCGACGGGCCAGGTGGCGGGTGTGGTGTCGAGCGCGAGGGAGGACGAGATCTCGTCCAGCAGGGCGAACGGGTCCTGGGCTTCACGATCCATCTTGTTGATGAAGGTGACGATCGGGATATCGCGCATGCGGCAGATTTCGAACAGCTTGCGTGTCCGGTCCTCGATGCCTTTGGCGGCGTCGATCACCATGACGGCCGAATCCACGGCGGTCAGTGTGCGATAGGTGTCTTCCGAGAAGTCCTCATGGCCAGGAGTGTCGAGGAGGTTGAAGACGCAGTCGCCATATTCGAACGTCATGACCGAGGTTACGACGGAAATGCCGCGATCCCGCTCAATGCCCATCCAGTCCGACCGGGTCCGGCGGCGCTCGCCCTTGGCCCGCACATTGCCGGCGAGCTGGATGGCGCCGCCGGCGCGCAGGATGCGTTCGGTCAGCGTCGTCTTACCGGCATCCGGATGCGAGATGATCGCGAAGGTCCGGCGGCGGGAGATGGCGTCGCGGATTTCGTCCGGTGTCTCAGCCGGTGCGGCTGCGGTCTGGGTATCGGTCATGATGGCTGATCATCCTGCGATGGATGGAAGGCACGGAGATGTGGCCTGAAAACGGCAGCGCCGGACGGAGAGAGACTCTCCGCCCGGCGCCAGAACGGACCCGGTCGGTGAGGACCGGGCAGTCTCGCAGGATTTAGCGCGAGTAGAACTCGACCACGAGGTTCGGTTCCATCTGCACCGGATACGGCACATCGGAGAGACCCGGACCACGGAGGAATGTGCCCTTCATCTGACGATGATCGGCTTCCATGTATTCCGGAACGTCACGCTCGCCGGACTGGGCGGCGTCGAGGACGGCGGCGAGCTGCTTGGACTTCTCGCGGACTTCGATGACGTCACCTTCGCGGACGAGGTAGGAAGGAATGTTCACCTTCTTGCCGTTCACGAGGATATGGCCGTGGTTGATGAACTGACGGGAGGCGAACGGCGTGATCGCGAATTTCAGGCGATACACGACGGCGTCCAGGCGACGCTCCAGCAGGTTGATGAGGTTCTCGGAGGTATCGCCCTTGCGACGCACCGCTTCCTCATAATACTTGCGGAACTGCTTCTCGCTGATGTTGCCGTAATAGCCCTTCAGCTTCTGCTTCGCCATCAGCTGGACGGAGAAATCCGAAGGCTTGCCCTTGCGGCGCTGGCCGTGCTGGCCCGGTCCGTAGTCACGGCGGTTGACCGGGGACTTCGCGCGGCCCCACAGGTTGACGCCGAGGCGACGGTTGATTTTGTATTTGCTCTCAAGGCGCTTGCTCATCGTGCGCGCTCTGCTTTCATCTTTTGCGACGTGGCGCGGACGTTTGCGTCCCCTCACCCGCAGTGGCACCGGTAGTCTCTGACCAGCATGGTTCAGAGCGGGCGCGTTCCGTATTACCGGCCCCGGGGAGCATGATACCCGCTGGGCCGGCCGGTCCGTCCACGTTCCCGGCAATGGGTGGCGCCTATAGGTCAGGAGGCCTTCTGTGTCAATTCCGATGATACGTGCGTATCAAGAACCAGCGCGATGAGCCCTGGGAAGCGACGTTCCAGCTCATCTTTCCGCAGGGTGTTGATATGTTCGGTGCCCTGCGTGGTGGTTCTGACCAGTCCGGCCTCGCGCAGAACGCGGAAATGATGGGACATGGTGGAGCGTGGCCGGTCGCAGCTCAGGGCGGCGCAGTTCAGCGGGCCGCGCCGGGCGAGGGTGCGTACGATGTCGAGGCGCAAAGGATCGGAGAGGGCGTGAAACACCGCTGAGGGCTCGACGGTGTCGATGGATGGATGGCTGTAGCGTTCCATGGCCCCCTGCCCCGCCGGTTTTCTGTCACCGGTCCCTGTTACCGGCCAGCTGTTGTGTCCGTCCGGTCCCTGCCCGCTTGCGACATCTCTTTATTATGCAGAAGGATCCGTCGGGATGCGAGGGCCTCGTCATTATCTTCCCAACGAGCCTCCATCGGAATTTGAAGTTCGATAAAATACGAACTATAGAGCGGATGTGTCGATCACCCAGAAAGGGATGCATGCGATGACTACTCTTTTCGATCCCATCCGTATCGGCGCCATCAGCGCGCCAAACCGGATTATTATGTCTCCGCTGACCCGGGGCCGCGCGACCCGCGCGCATGTCCCGACGCCTGTCATGGCGGAATATTACGGCCAGCGCGCCAGTGCGGGGCTGATCGTCTCGGAAGCGACCGGCATCAGCCGCCAGGGGCTGGGCTGGCCTTACGCGCCTGGGCTCTGGTCCGATGAACAGGTTGAGGCCTGGAAGCCCGTCACGCAGGCGGTGCATGATAAGGGTGGTCATATTGTCGCCCAGCTCTGGCATATGGGGCGTCTCGTTCATTCCTCGGTGACGGGACAGCAGCCGGTTTCTTCTTCTCCCGGCGCGGCGCCGGGCGAGGTTCATACTTATGAGGGCAAGCGTCCTTATGAGAGTGCGCGGGCGCTGCGGATCGACGAGATTCCAGGACTGCTGGAGGATTACGGGCGGGCGGCGCGCAATGCGCGCGCGGCAGGCTTTGACGGTGTGCAGATTCATGCCGCGAACGGCTATCTGATCGATGAATTTCTGCGAAATGGCGTCAATCATCGTGACGATGCCTATGGCGGCGCGCCGGAGAACCGCATCCGGCTTCTGCGCGAGGTTACCGAGAAGGTCATAGCGACCATCGGGGCGGACCGGACGAGTGTGCGGCTCTCGCCTAACGGGGAGACGCAGGGGGCTGATGACAGTGATCCGGCGGCGGTTTTCGTGCCGGCAGCGAAGATGCTGTCCGGACTGGGGATCGCCTCTCTCGCCTTGCGCGAGCCGGGGCCGGACGGAACATTCGGGGCGACGGATGAGCCGAAACTGTCACCGCAGATCCGCGAAGTGTTCGATCAGGTTCTGATTCTGAATTCAGACTACACGCCGGAAGCGGCTGAAGCGGCGGTTGCCTCGGGTCTTACCGACGCGATCGGCTTCGGACGGCCATTTATCGCCAATCCGGATCTGCCCCGTCGCATCCGCGAAGGGTTGCCGCTGGCCACGTCGGAAATGAAGACCTGGTATTCTCAGGGGACCGAGGGATATATCGACTTCCCGCCGGCGTTCGCCTGAAAATCTGCCAGGGAGGGGGTCTGCGCCCCTTCCCTGTGGCCGGCCCGGATGCCTGTCAGGATGCGACGGCTTCTGATTCTGGCTGCGCCTCACCCTGCTGGTCGCTGTGGCTTTCTTCGGCGCCGCCGGCTGCCTCGTTCTGCTGGTAATTTGGCCGTGAACGCGTGGTCCGTTCCTGCCGCTCGATCTGGGCCTGCTGCGCGGCCTGATTCATGGCGTTCAGAATACGGAAGTAATGTTCAGCATGCTGGAAGTATGCTTCGGCGGTGACCCGGTCACCACCGGATGTCGCATCGCGTCCAAGCTGGAGATATTTCTCGAACAGCTGCTGAGCCGTGCCGCGGATACGAACTTCGGGACCGTTACTGTCGAACACATGGTTCCGGTTAAGGGGGACCTGCCCGTTATGGAGGCGTGCCCCGCTGCTTCCGCCGTTATTATTGCTTCCGGGCCGGTGATGACGGCTGCGCGTGCGTTTCATATTCATGGTGTTACCACGACACTTTCCTGTCTTTACGCAGTCAGCGCGCATTTTACTGTTCTGCTGACCGACTACTCGAAACCTGTATTTTTCGGGTTCAGGCTCGGCGCGACCGCAGAAGCGCATCGCTGACACAGGCCTTTCTGGCCGTCGCTGACGTTAGTGGCGATCTGTATCGCGCTGGCTACAGCACGATACGCCATGAGAACGTCAGGCGTTCCGAAGCCCTTTGGAGCACAGGCCGCGCGCCGGCGCAAGCAAAGATATGCATCATGTTATGAATACCTGACACGTCAGGCTACGGAGTTGCGGAGGTCAGAGCGTAAAGACCACTGCGCGGGGATGGCCGCCGAGATCGGAGCGGATATCCGCAACGCGCAGACCGGCCGACCGGCCCAGTGCCGGCACGGTTTCATCCTGACCGATGCCGATTTCGAAAACAGCCAGACCACCGGGCGCCAGAAGCCGGGTCAGGGCTGGCATCAGCACACGATAGTCGTCGAGCCCGTCCGCTCCGCCGTCGAGCGCGCTGAGCGGTTCGTAGTCGATGACGTCGCGCATGAGATCGGGGATATCGCAGCCTGGAATATAGGGCGGGTTGGACAGCACGACATCGAAGCGGCCGGAAATGGCGTCGTCCCAGCGGCTGACGATGAAAGAACAGCGCTCCGCAAGGCCGTTCGTGCGGGCATTTGCCGCGGCGAGCGCCGTGGCTGCCGGAATACGGTCCACGCCGATGCCGGTTGCGTGCGGGTATTCACTGAGCGCCGCGAGCAGCAGGCATCCGGTTCCGGTTCCGAGATCGAGAACGGAGCGCACTGCTTCCCGTTGCGGGCGATGGGCCAGAAGGGTTTCGATCAGTGTTTCCGTATCGGCGCGTGGAATCAGCGTATCGGCGGAGACAGCCAGATCCAGCGTCCAGAAGCCCTGTTTCCCGGCCAGATGTGCGACCGGTTCGCCACGGGTGCGGCGTGCGACAAGCGAGAGGAACAGATCGGGTTCGGCAATCACGCTGTCGCCGTGGCCGAGCTGCCAGCCAGTTGTCATTCCGAAGGCGATCTCCAGAAGCAGGCGGGCTTCCCGGCGCGCGTCTTCGATACCTGAGGCAGCGAGTTCCGTCGTTGCCCGGGTGATGAGGCTCATGACGGTTGCCGGAGATGACAGGTGCGGAACAGGGGTGGTGGTTGTCATGGCCGGGAGCAAAGACGGAGTCATGCCTCCGCTGTCAATGTCGCAATCCTTTCATGTGCCTTTCCGGTTCAGGCCGGGCACGTGTCGGGCTATATTGACGGGATGACAAAGATGTTCCGTTTCGCCCGACGCTCCGGGGCGCTTCTTACCGCGGCTTTCCTTGCAATCGGCATGGTTTGTGCCGGGCAGGCACAGGCCGGGCAGTTTTCGGTGGTTGATGAAAAAGCGCCGCAGGAAATTTCCGAGGTGTCACGTCTGTATGTGGACGGCGAGCTGGCCGCGACATTTATCCTGAACAGCGACACGACGCAGAAGAGCGAGACGATCCACACCCCCGCCGGCCGGGTCGAGCATACTTATGCTCTTTGCGGTGAGATTGTGATCCGCACGCCGGAAGGACGGACGGAGACGCATAATGTCAGCAGCGCCGGTGTTCTGCACAATCCGGACGGGCATGTATTCCAGGCTCTCGGAGCGGAGAATTTCACCGATTTCTATCTCATCGATCCGACCGATCCGGATGTCGCCCAGCATCGGCCCGGACGTGCGGAGGCCTGCACGGTTGCGACGAGCTGACTGAGCGGAGCGGCCGGCCTGATGTTTCCGGTTCAGGATTCAGCTTCGAGATAGGCGGGCAGCACCTGATCCATCGGGCCGTCCATGACCACCCTTCCCTGCTCCATCCAGAGCAGGCGCGTGCACCATTTTTCGACGATTTCCGGCATATGGGTGGAGATGACGAGAATTTCCGCGCCTTCCACGAGGCCAGAGATCCGTTGCGCCGCGCGTCGCATGAAGGATTCATCGCCGGCCATGAACCATTCATCCATGATCAGCACCTGCGGCATGATCGCGGTTGCGAGGCCGAAGGACAGTCTGACGCCCATGCCGGAGCTGTAGGTTTTCAGTGGCAGGTCCATAAAGGACCCGAGACCGGCGAATGTTTCGACGTCCTGCTCGACCTCGGTGATTGCTTTATCGGATAATCCGAAGAACAGACCACGCAGCCGGATATTCTCGCGGCCCGATAATTCGGGGTTCATGCCGAGCGACGTATCCAGCAGAGTGCCTATCCGTCCCCGGACGAGCACACGGCCTTCCACGGGTTCGTAAATCCCGGCGAGTGCGCGCAGGAGCGTGGTCTTGCCGGCCCCGTTCCGGCCGATCAGCCCGAGACGGTCTCCGGGGCGAAGGGAGAAGCTGATATCCGTGAGAGCCCGGACGGTCACCCGGTTACGGTTGTCCTGTGCGAACCGGCCTGACAGCCGGCGCCCGCCGAGCGCGCCGCTGAGCGTTTTTTTCAGGCTGCGGGCGTCGCCGTGGTAGAGCGGGAAGGAGATTGTAAGATTTGAAACGTCAACGCCTGCCATGTCCGCTTATACCCAGTAAGCCAGTCGCGCGCGCATGCGTGCGAACAGCAGGAAAGAGATAAACCACAGAATCATGCTGTAGAGGATGGCCATAAGCCAGATCGAAGGGCGGACGGGTGTTCCCATGAATGTGCCGCGGATGATTTCCAGAAATGGAAAACATGGGTCCAGCAGCATGTACTGACGGCCGGTATAGATCAGATCGGGTTTCCAGAGGACGGGCGTGACGAAGAACAGAATCTGCATCACGCTCGCGCTCACTGGCGGGATGTCACGGAAGCGGGCGCCGAGAACTCCGACCAGCAGGGTGATTGCGTAAAGATCGACGCCCCAGAGCATGAGGCTGGCCGGAATCTGCCAGTTCAGTGTCGGCGTGATGTGAAAAATCATGAAGACGATCGCGATGACGCCGACGCTGTGAAGGAAGGTGAGAAAGTTCCGCACGGTTACGCGCAGCACGTGAGTGCTGAACGGCATCCGTACGGCGTGGATCAGCCCGGCCGATCTGGTGAAGGTGGCGCAGCCTTCGGAGACCGTGCTGCCGAGCAGAGCCCAGAGAACGAGCGAGAAGGACAGGAACGGCAGATAGACGCGCAGTTCGATATGAAACAGGGCGGCATAAAGCACGCCCATCGAGCCGACCAGGACTGCTGTTGAGATGGTCATCCAGAATGGCCCGAGCATCGAGCCACGGTAACGGAGCTTGATGTCCAGCCAGCCGAGCATCCAGCCGAGCCTGAACAGGGCCATGCCCTGACGGAAATCCCGCAGCGCATGCAGGATATGCGCGAAGCCCTTTTCGGGCCGCAGATCGAGAACCGGTTCGGGTCCCTGCGCTGCGATTTCTGCCCGCAATTCGGGTTCGGCGGAGACTGCCGGATGATCGGGCGCAGCGGAGCCGGCTGCCATCGGAGCGTCGCCTGACTGCGTTCCGGCGTCCGCGTTTTCGTCGCTGTTCATGGCAGCGCGATAGACAAGGCGGCCGGCGAGCGCAAGCGCCGTCCGGTCACGCCGGATTGTGTCACGTCCGCGCCTCAGCCTGCAGTGCGAGAGGCAGAAGTCCGGAGCTTGCGGCCGCACCCAGCGACCGGATCTGCTCGATATCGAACCAGCCGACTTCCAGAGCATCGTCACCCGCACGCGGGTTCAGCTGTTCCAGGCTGGCTGTTACCCGGCAGCGGATGACCGCGATCAGATAGTGAAACAGGAGGGCTCCGTCCTTGTCGCGATGGATCGACTCCAGGACCGTAAGCACGTCTTCACCCAAGGCTTCCACTCCGGTTTCCTCGGCGAGTTCCCGTGCCGCGGCGATGCGCATTTCTTCTCCTGGTTCGATCCTGCCACCGGGAAATCCCCATAATCCGGCATCCGGTGCATTGGCCCTTCGGACCAGCAGAAACGCGCCGTCTGTTTCGCGCCGTACGACCGCGAGAACTCCCCCGCGGGGGCGTGGTTCAGTCATATGCCTCAGTCACTTTTAATTTCATCCAGTCTGTCGAGATCCCGCAATCCCGGAAAGAAGCGCATCCACAGCACCGTTACGATCAGTGTTCCGACACCACCGAGGACGACGGCGGGAATTGCGCCGATGGTGCTGGCGAGCATGCCGCTCTCGAACTCGCCGAGCTGATTCGATGAACCGATGAACAGCATGTTTACGGCTGAGACACGGCCACGCATTTCATCGGGCGTGCCAAGTTGCACGAGAGCGCCGCGCACCATCACACTCACCACATCCGCGGCACCGAGGACCATCAGCGCGAAAACGGACAGGGTGATAGAGCGCGACAGTCCGAAGACGATCGTCGCCACGCCGAATATGGCCACGCTCAGGAACATGAACCGGCCTGCGTGACGGTTGAGGGGCCAGCGGGTCAGAAGGGTGGCCATGATTACCGCTCCGATCGCGGGGCCTGCCCGCAGCAGGCCGAGGCCGATGGGACCGGCATGCAGGATTGCATCGGCATAGAGCGGAAGAAGCGCGGTGGCGCCGCCCAGCAGGACGGCGAACAGGTCAAGCGAAATAGCGCCCAGCATGGCGGCCTTGCGGCGCAGGAAGGCGATACCGCCGAAGACGGATTCGAGGGTCATCGGCTGGCGTGCCCGCGCGGCGAATTGCAGCTGCATCATGCATGTTGCGGTGGCGGCGGTGCCAAACCCGGCGGCGCAGAGTGCGTAGCACGTGTCGGCGCCCAGGCCGTACAGCACGCCACCAAGCGACGGGCCGGCGATGGATGCCACCTGAAAGATCGAAGACGACAGTGCTGCGGCTTTTGGAAACAGTGCCGCCGGAACGAGAGAAGGCAGAAACGTCTGCTGTGCCGGCATTTCAAAGGCCCGGCAGGCTCCGAACAGCATGACCATGGCGTATATGCCCCACGGACCGAGAACATGTTCGAAAGAGGCGATGGCCATCACGACGGCCGAACATGTTTCGATCATCTGGCAGGTCATGACGACACGGCGGCGGTTGAACTGGTCGGCCACGTGGCCTGCCGGAAAAATCAGTGCGACCATTGGCAGGAACTGCATCAGGCCGACGAAACCGAGTGCGGCGGCGCTGTGTGTCAGCGCATACATCTGCCAGCCGACCGCGACGGCCTGCACCTGCGACGAAAAGGCTGCCACGTTGCGCCCGATAAGGAACGCCAGCAGCCCTGGCTGACGAAGGAGCGCTGTTTCGGTGGCTGTTTCGGTGATGGTTTGCTGGCACATATTCGCGTCTCTAGCAGTCCGGAAGACGCCTGACACGGGGGAGATGAACTGCGACTCCGGTAATGATGCGCGTTGCAAATGAACGTCCGGGAGGGCAATACGACCCTTTATCGGCGCGGAACCGCCATAAGGCGGTGCAATTTCGGTTCAGAGACCAGCAGAAAGGCTACGGCACAGAATGGCGACCAATTACGCAACGGTGACATGGGATCAGCTTCACCGCGATGCCCGCCTGCTCGCCGAGAACCTCATGCCGCGCGCACCTTTCAGAGGAATCGTCGCCGTTACCCGTGGCGGGCTGATTCCCGCCGCCATTATCGCCCGTGAACTGGATTGCCGTCTGATCGAGAGCATTTCGGTCGTCACATATCAGAATGAGGAAGAGCGGGGCGAGCCGACGATCATCAAGGACCCGGAGGCGGCCGGAGATGGCGAGGGTTTTCTGGTTATCGATGATCTGGTGGATTCCGGAATCACCGCGCAGGTTGTTCGCAGGCGTCTTCCGAAAGCGGTTTTCGCGTGTCTGTATGCCAAGCCCAGCGGCAAGCCGCTGACAGATCTGTTTGTCGTTGAGGTGCCGCAGGACACCTGGGTGCTGTTTCCGTGGGACACGGCGCCGCTCTTCGTGCCGCCTCTGGCGCGCAAACCTGTTCCGACCGAGTAAAAGATCATGACGGATACGGCTCATTCCGGTCATGTTTTACCGGCTACCGAAGGTGCCGATCCGGCATTTGACGCTTTTGACACATGGCCTGTCGGCACGCAGTTAACGGCTCTGTGGCAGTCGCAGCTTGCGGCGGCGGCGGTTGTTTCAGCCGCGTTGCCGGCACTGTCGGCGGCTGTTGAAGCCGCCCTGCCCCGGCTCCGCAGAGGTGGCCGGCTTGCCTATGCCGGCGCGGGCAGCTCGGGACGCCTGGCTGCGCAGGACGGCGCCGAGCTTGAGCCGACCTATAACTGGGCGCCGGAGCGTCTCCTGCTGTTTATTGCCGGCGGGCCGGAGGCGCTGCTCACCGCTGTCGAAAATGCCGAGGATGACGGGGAAGCGGCTCGTGTCGCTGTCCGGGATGCTGCTATCGGGCCGGACGATGTTCTTGTGGGTGTCGCGGCCAGCGGGCGGACGCCGTACACCGTGGCGGCCATCGAAGCCGCCAGAGCGGCCGGCGCTCTGACTGTCGGTGTTGCGAATGTATCTGGAACACCGCTGCTGGCGCAGTCCGAATATCCTGTCTTTGTCGGGACCGGTGCCGAGCCGATTGCGGGATCGACCCGGATGAAGGCCGGAACCGCGCAGAAAATTGTTCTGAATCTGCTGTCTACGACTCTGATGACCGGTCTGGGACGCGTTTATCGCGCGCAGATGGTCGATATGCGCAGCCGTAACGAGAAGCTGCGGCGTCGCGCCGTGCGCATGGTGATGGGACTTGCGGGATGTGACGAGCCAGTGGCCCGAATCGCTCTTGAACAGACGGGAGGACATGTGAAGCCTGCTGTTCTGATTGCCTGTGGAACGGATGCGACGAAGGCGGAGGCTGCGCTTTCCGCAACGGGAGGCAATCTCCGGGCTGCGATCAACGAATTGGGACTTGCCAGAAACGGGTGAGGTACTTAAACAGCGCCCTGTGTCGGGGCGTAGCTCAGCCTGGTAGAGCGCCTGCTTTGGGAGCAGGATGTCGGAAGTTCGAATCCTCTCGCCCCGACCATTTTTGATACGATGACGTGACTGCACCGGAGATGGCGAGCATGACGGCACGGATCTACAGGCAGCCCAAGGCGGCCGGCCAGTCGGGTTTTCACGGCACTCATACCTGGATCCTGGATTACGGACAGTCCGCGCAGCGGCACCCTGATCCGCTGATGGGATGGACGGGCAGTAGCCGGGACACGCAGTCTCAGCTTCGCCTGCGCTTCGACAGCAGTGACGCTGCTGTGGCCTATGCGAAAAAACACGCTATTCCCTATGAGCTTGAACAGCCTCCTGCTGCACACATTCGGGCGCCGAAGGTTTATGCGGATAATTTCGCTGCGAACCGTATTCAGAACTGGACGCACTGAGAGCCGGACGGACTGAGTGGCTCCTGCCGGGATAAGGCCTCTTGTTTTTCCGAGCGGAACCATTGATAAAACCGTTGCCGGGTTTACCGTCCCTGTCTGCGCGCCCTTAGCTCAGTTGGATAGAGCAACAGCCTTCTAAGCTGTGGGTCGCTGGTTCGAATCCAGCAGGGCGCGCCAAAATTGCCTTACAAAACAACGATTTAACCACACAGACTGACAGCTTTCTTAACTGGAAAGCCACGTTTGACGACTAGCATAGTCCTAGCACAGTGATTCCTGTTTCCAATGGAATCAAGGACTTAGCCATGTCTGAAAATCGCAATAAGCACAGTCCAAGCACAACGAACCTAGCAACAGCAGACAAAAAACTGCCGTTTTCACTGTTTGTTCCTTCTGGAACACAGAATTATTCCATGCGTTTCAGCATCGCCGGACATGGACAAATCAGAATAGCACTTGGCACCGCATTTCTGCCGGATGCTATGTCACTGGCACATCGGAAATACTGGGAAGCGATCAATAAGGCCGAATCCGGCCAGTCACCAAAACAGAAAAAAATCACAGACCTGATTGCTGACTTCATGAAGCTGCCGAAGCCGAAGGAAGCACATCAAAAAGCGGCAACCAGAAAGATTGTTCTGGAACGCTATCTGACCGAATACGTCACCGCCTATCCGTCACCTATCAACGAAAAGATGATGGCCGCCTATCAGACATGGCGGAATGACTACTGGATAAGCGGAAACGGCAAACACATCACGCATCTGGAATACAAAAGACAGCAAAGCCGCTTTGTTCGAATTATCAAAACACCTGTCACAGATAAAATGCGTAGAACACCAGCCGGTTCATCCATAAACCACGAAAACGCTATCCTTCGTGAATTTTTTACATATCTTATTAGTGAAAATCACCTGAAAGAATTGCCTAAATTTCCATCTGTCAAAGCGGAACATAGAAAACACAACAGACCATCGTTCGCTGATGACGAATTAGACCTGTTCAGACAAACAACAATGAAACGACTTCAAAATTCAACATCTTTGAATCGTGATATCCGTTTTCTGTTCTGGTGTTTCAGCGAAATCATGATTGATTCTGGTTTACGTGATACAGAAGCATTACATCTGAAATGGTCAGATATAATCAATTTCACAACGAATACAGAAATAAAAGACAATAATATATCCATCAAAATTCACGGAAAAAGCAAATCAAGAACGGCCATTTCTAATCCGTCAATCATATATGTATTGCAGGCGCTTCATTCAGAACGAAATCCATCACCTGATGATTATGTGTTCACGTATAAAAACGGAAACAAAGCTAATTCTTTTTCTTCACAAATGAACGAAGCACTGAAAGACAGCAATCTGACGACTGATTATCGTGGCGTTAAGCGTACCTGTTACAGCTTCCGCCACTACTTCATAACGAAAGCACTAAACAATGGTGTTCCTATCCATCTGCTAGACAAGAACACAGGCACTTCTGTTGCCATGATAGAACGCCATTATTCACATGTCAGTTTGGAACGACACAGACAAAGACTGATTCCTGAACACATGAAAATATAAGACGAACCACACAGAAGACCGGACAAGCCAATATTAAATGATTTTGTATGATTATACCTGTTTCATTTAATACGCCTGTAGCGTCGTCTGTGACGCTTATTGAATAAAGATGTTTCGTTTTCCTGAATGATTATGTCCATTCAGACAGCAATGTGCAGGCGTTGCACCTGCTGCACCTGCGTTGCACCTGCGTTGCACCTGCGTTGCACCTGCATGGCTAGAAGGCCAATAAACGGCGGTAAACCGCCATTCTTTCTTATTAATAAGAAGAATAAAGAAGAAAATGCAGGTGCAACAAGCCTGTTTTTGGAACATTAGTGGCTGAATCATTTTTTCAAAAAAAGTTCTGTGTTTTGCGGCTTCTGACCGAAATATTGCGCCTGCATCACCTGCATCACCTGCATCAACCGGCGGTCCTATGGATGGTGGCCTTCCATCAGGCCGGTCATTATATATGCATATAAAACATATCTAATCGTTATCCATGCGTCTGATGCATACATAGCCAAATGACACACCTACCGGATACCGGCTTCTGGAAATCATCATGTGGCCATCATCGCACGTCCAACAGTTTTCACAGCACAGGTGTTTTTTGACAAACACTCTATTTCAGATATCTTTCGTCATATTAGTAAAAAAGGAACAAAATAAATGGGCGAAGCAAATAGGGTGAAAAAGAAATTCCTGATATCTCATCCACACTGTTATATATGCGGCAGTCCTTCAAAAGAAATAGACCATATTCCGCCACGAATTCTTTTCTATAGAAAAATGGCACCTAAAGAATATGAATTTCCAGTTTGTTTAACATGTAATCATAACACAAGCCAAGCAGAACAAGCGGCTTCACTTCTTGTTTCGTCAGAAATAATAGAAGCGACAGATAACGAAAAAACACGAAATGCGAAGATTAAGTCTGGCATCCAAAATAATAACAAAGACTTAGTTAACGACCTTATTCCATTGTATGGCCAAGAACGGCAAGATGCTATAAGCCAAGTTTTTGGATCTTTAAATAACGAATTCACAAATGAAGATACTATTGCTTATAAAGTAGGAACAATATTTGAAAAAACATTATCAATATTTATTTTTAAAATGTTTCATGCTATATTTTATAAAATAAAAGGAAAACCTTTTACCGGACGCATCTTCTATGTGAAAAAATATGCACATTTACTTTCCGATGCAGAACAGAAATTATTTGATATTGTAACACCAAATAAAGGAATTATTACACAAAGACTACCCATAAACGAAAATAAGTTTACATATAGTTATGGTGAAAGCCCACACAAGACAAATTTTGTTATAAATTTATGTTTTGGTGGACAGTATAGATTCTTCTGTTTCGGATTTACGTCTGATTACGAACATTCCAGTGATTATAATAAGGAGATATTCGATAAATTTACATCAGATCCATATATCGAATTAACATTTAAAGACTGCATTAATTCAGAAAGATGACAGATTTTTCGATTGTGTTGTTTCGCCATATCCTTGCAACAAGCAACACAATCACACACTATTAAGTATGTGCCGCTGTAAATTATCTAACCGATTGAAAACTTTATCCACAAGCACTAATATTTTATTTTAGAAATTAAATAAATCAACGGTTTACGTATTATCACGGATAATTGATTTTTCTAGCACAGTCATTAGCACAGCACGATATTTCAATAAGAAAATCAATGATTTACTTTGGTTTCACACAGCCTTCTAAGCTGTGGGTCGCTGGTTCGAATCCAGCAGGGCGCGCCAAAATTCCTTTATAAATCAGTTATTTGTCGTATTAGTCCACAATTCGGATTAACAAATAATCCACGTTTGACGGCTGGCACAGGCTTAGCACAGTGATTCCACGCTTCTAATGGAATCAGGGACTTAGCCGTGATTAACAAATTGCCGCAGGCAACGGCTTTTCCAGATAAGCACCGTCCAGGCAGTCTGGACCTGGCGAAAGTACAAGCTTCATACGCGCTTCCCTGACTGACAACATTCCCTGATTTGAAACCGGAATATGTTCTGAAGGCCCAGGAGAGCTCGCCGACGTTTTCGGTGTTATCCCGGACCTTCAATCCGCAGTGTTGTGACGTGCTGCCGGTCATCGACCAGAACAATGCCGGAAAGGGCGAGCGCGCCGGGGCTATCGGTGAACTGGAGGGTCAGCAGCCCATCGGACATGCGATCGGTTTTTGCCAGTGAAATCTGCAGCGTGCCGGGTGCGTGCCTGACCGATGTGACGGTGACCGGTCCGCTGAGGCGGACTGGCTGTGCGAGCAGCAGTCCCAGGGGCGTGTGAGACAGACCCATGCGGGTGACGGCGCCATTTTGCGGATTGGTCAGGACGAGATGTCCGTCGCCGGCGACGAGGGTCATGCCGCGGGGGATGGTGTAATCCAGACGGAAATTTCCGGGGACGTAGCTCATCACGCCGGAACCGGTTCCACCGTCGGGAAAGGTCTGGGAAAAGAGCAGTTTCAGAGATGGCTGTTCGTTGAACCAGGCTTCCACACGGGCGACATCGTGCTGGTCATTGCCCGACAGAAGCTGGCCTCCTGATCCGGCGCAGGCTGTCAGGGCGAGGCCGGCGAGCAGCGCGGAACGGCGTGTGAGCGGAGACGTCATCGCGCGGCCGTCTCGGCAGGCGCGCGGAGCGACAGGGCCAGGGCGTGCAGCCCGGTTGCGAATTCCGGCTTCAGAAGATCGTGAATCATCCTGGAGCGGGCGACACGGGAGACCCCGTCGAAGGAGTCGCTTACGATGGTCAGCCGGAAATGTGTTTCCGCCATTCCCTCCTGGGGGCCGCGCGGCCGGCCGATATGCCCGGCGTGCCGGTCGCTCTCATCCATGATCTCCAGCGCCGCCGGCGACAGCTTCTCCTCCAGCAATGTCCTGATGCGCTGCGCGCGGGGTCCTGTTGCTCTGGCGATCATGACATCCGGTCCTCTGAGGTTTTTCGGTGGCTTCCACACAGAAATGCCTCTTGCGCAGCGACCCTGGGGGCACACATAACAGGTCACATGAGGAGACGAAACACACGCCACCGGGCCTTCGATCCCGATCCGGACGCGCCGCAGCAATACTGTGATGCGCCCGGTTGCCATGAGGAAGCCGGCTACCGTGCTCCCCGCTCACGCACGACGCTGAATAAATATTTCTGGTTCTGCCTGGAACATGTGCGGGAATATAATTCGCGCTGGGATTATTACAAAGGCATGAGCGCGGCGCAGATCGAGGCGCAGCTGCGTGCGGATGTGTCGTGGGACAGACCTTCCTGGAAGGTGGGTCATGTCGGCGGAGCCGCCTTCAGTGAAGAAGATATGCTTGATCCGCTGGATCTGCTGAACGCCTCCCGGGCTGAGCGGGCGCGGCGCCATCGCAGAGCCCGCGAGCCGAAGACGCCGGAGCCTCTGCGCGAGCCGCTCAGCACGATGGGGCTGAACTGGCCGGTTTCGTTCGATGAGGTGAAGGCGCGCTATAAGAGTCTCGCCCGGCAACATCATCCGGACATCAATGATGGCGACCGGAACGCAGAAGAGCGGCTCAAGGTCATTAATGTTGCCTATTCCGCCCTTCGCGCCCATTTCGCTTCTAACAGCGACGGCGGTCTCGAAAAATCCGCCTGATCGTGGCAGGGTCTGCCGCACCATAACGAACGGACACATCATGAACGCAGCGAGCGACGAACTGATCCCCACCTCCGCCATTTCGGTCCCGGATCTCAGAGTTTCCGCCCGCGACGTCTTCGGCATCGACACCGATCTGGAAGTTCCGGCTTTTTCGATCCGGACTGAACACGTGCCTGAGATCGATACGTCCTATGTCTTCGATCATGATACGACGCTGGCGATCCTGGCCGGGTTTGCTTTCAATCGCCGTGTGATGGTTCAGGGGTTTCATGGCACCGGCAAATCGTCTCATGTCGAACAGATCGCGGCCCGGCTGAACTGGCCGTGTGTCCGGATCAATCTCGACAGCCACGTGTCGCGTATCGATCTGATCGGCAAGGATGCCATTGTTCTCAAGGATGGTCAGCAGATTACGGAATTCCGCGAGGGTCTGCTGCCATGGTGCCTCCAGCATCCCTGTGCGCTCGTTTTTGACGAATACGATGCCGGTCGTCCGGACGTCATGTTCGTGATCCAGCGCGTTCTGGAAGTGGACGGGAATCTGACTCTGCTCGATCAGAACCGGGTTATCCGGCCAAACCCGTTTTTCCGCCTGTTCGCAACGGCGAACACGGTGGGGCTCGGTGACACGACAGGGCTGTATCATGGCACGCAGCAGATCAATCAGGGACAGATGGATCGCTGGAACATTGTCACATCACTGAACTATCTGCCGCACCAGCAGGAAGTTGCGATCGTCATGTCCAAGCTCGGGATCGCGGCGGACGACAAAAAGACAAGGCAGATCATCGACAACATGGTTGCTCTGGCCGGTCTCACCCGGTCCGGTTTCATGGCTGGTGATATCTCGACGGTGATGTCACCGCGAACCGTGATTGCCTGGGCCGAGAATGATCGTATTTTCCATGATATCGCTTTTGCCTTTCGCGTCACCTTTCTGAACAAGTGCGATGAGGCCGAGAGGGCCATGGTGGCAGAATATTATCAGCGCTGTTTCAATGTTGATCCGCTGGCGAAGCCGAAGCGTCCCGGCTGAGTCTGTTTGCCGCGCTGAGGAAATTACGGGCGGAGCGCGTTCCCTGATCACGGAACACGGGGCGCTCTGACGATACAGGAGATATCCGGACATGGCTGAGCGTCCGCGCGTTCCGAATACCCCGCCTTCGTCGGATGCGGCGGCCGACAGGGCTGAAGCGTTCCGGCGTGCCACGGCTGGCGTTCTGCGGGCTATTGGTGGCCGGGCTGACACCGAGGTCACTTTCCATGCCGGCAATATGCCGGCCGGAGCGCTTGACCAGGATGGACCGGTTCGCCTCCCTTCCCTGTCCCGTCATGCGACTGAAGACGAAGCGAACCGGGTGCGGGGTGCTGCGGATGCGGAGGCATTGCGGCTGAGGCATCATGACTCCGATCTTCATCGCATCCGTCAGCCGGAGGAAGGCTCCGCCCGCGCTGTCTATGATGCGCTGGAACAGGCTCGGATCGAGGCTGTTGGCTCGCGATATATGCGGGGCGTTGCCGCCAATCTGGACCGCCGGCTGGAGCAGGAATGCGCGGATGCCGGTGTTGCTCATATGAGCAGCAAAGAGCAGTTGCCGACTGCCCTGGCATTTGGTCTGCTCGCCCGCGAACGGCTGAGCGGGCGGCCTGCCCCGGACTCTGTACGTGCCCTGCTGGATGCGTGGAGTAAGGAGCTTCCTGCTGAAGCACAGACGGCTCTTTCCAGACTGGCAGCGACCCAGGACGATCAGGAGCTGTATTCCCGTGAGGCCCGCCATCTGATGGAGGCCTGCTCGCTTGTCGACAGGGAGTCCGAGCTTCCTGAAACCGACGATGACGGGGAGATGGACACGTCCGCGGAGCAGGATGCAGGTGAGGAGCCGCCTCCGGAGACCGAGGACCGGCCACCTTCCGACGACACGGAAGAGCAGGATGGCGGACCGGAACCCCAGCTCATGGAGCAGGCGGGAGAAGCCGGAGAGCCTGATGAAACGGCTGATGCGGAAGGTGGCGAAGGCGAAGGTTCCGGTGATCCGTCCGGTCCGAATGACGGGCGCCATGCGACGCCGGGCGATACCGCACGGAGCTATCATGCGTATACGACGCAGTTCGATGAAGAAACGACAGCGGAAAATCTCTGTGACGAAGACGAGCTTGCGCGCCTGCGTCAGCAACTCGATCTTCAGCTCGCCAGTCTGACGGGTGTTATTTCCAGGTTGGCGAACCGTCTGCAACGCAAGCTGATGGCGCAGCAGACCCGGGCCTGGGAGTTCGATCTCGAGGAAGGCATTCTCGACGCCGGCCGTCTCTCCCGCATTGTTGTCAATCCGATGCTTTCGCTGTCTTACAAGCGGGAGCGGGAGACTGAATTTCGCGACACTGTCGTCACACTTCTGATCGACAATTCCGGCTCAATGCGCGGTCGTCCGATATCGGTCGCTGCCATGTGCGGGGATATTCTGGCCCGTACGCTGGAGCGCTGCGGTGTGAAAGTGGAAATCCTCGGCTTTACGACCCGGGCGTGGAAAGGGGGACAGAGCCGCGAAAAATGGACGGCCAGTGGTAAGCCGCCGAATCCCGGACGTCTCAATGATCTGCGCCACATCATCTATAAAGCGGCCGATACGCCGCTCCGCCGTGCCCGTCGTAATCTGGGACTGATGCTGCGCGAAGGGCTGCTCAAGGAGAATATTGACGGTGAGGCGCTGCTCTGGGCTTCGCGACGGCTTCGCACCCGTCCGGAACAACGTCGCATCCTGATGGTGATCTCGGATGGCGCGCCTGTCGATGACAGTACGCTGTCAGTCAATCCCGGTTCCTATCTCGAGGATCATCTGCGCGAGGTCATCGCCAGCATCGAGACGCGGGGAGAAATCGAGCTCATTGCCATTGGTATCGGTCATGATGTTACGCGCTATTACCGGCGTGCGGTCACCATTACCGATGCGGAGGAACTTGGCGGGACGATGATGAAGAAGCTGTCCGAGCTGTTTGATGAGGACCGGCGGCCGGGGAGACGGCCTCGCGCGGCCTGAGAGATCGCTGCGATAACCGGCAGAATTTAAAAATCACAGCCGGTTAGTCTCCTTCTCCATTCATATCTGAAAGGAGAAGGAAGGCTTGTCAGCAACTACGCTTCTCGACGAGGGAGTCGAGACGAAGTTATGCCGTGATACGGGTTTTCTGCTGCGTATTGCTCATATCGTTCTCGTCTGAAGACGTTCCGCGCGCTTCGAACAATGTCAGAATCTGTGCTTCATAAGAAGCGTTGCCTTTCTCCACCGATGTCTCGAAGCCGGCCAGGGCGACTACGATGCCGGTTCCGGATCCCGAAATCATCATATAGCCCTTACGATCTCCGGAAGCACTTCTGTCTGTCATTCCCAGAGCGTCTTCCTCGGCGATTGTTTCATCCCATGTATAGCGTCCTGCGGCGTAATCCATTCCATGCTGACCGGTGTCGATAGAGTGACGCAGTTCTTTCATGTATTCGCCGACAGTCGTGGTAACACTCATACCCGACTGCCCGCCCGGGTCGGTCTCCACTTCCGTGATAATGTCGGAAGCCGAAACCAGCGTTCCTCCGATCTCCACGAGATCATCGCCACGACTTCCGGTTCCTGTGAAAACATCAACTGTCACTGATCCGGTCCCTGCCGAGGTCTGCTCGTAGTAGTCCCATTCAAGTGTTTTTTCATTTGTCGCCGTCATCAGCGTGGCTGCAACCTGCATGATGTCTCTTCTCCCGGATTTTCCAGAATATTCAGAGTCCCGGGGACTTCTTAATAAAGTCCGAAAATTACGGATACGTGACCGGCAGGTCTTTCCTACGCGTTACAAAACCGTTTCGAAAAACGAACCATATCCCGCCGGGGCAGCAGGTCCTGACGGTGTCTTACTTTTATCAGCCAGCAGAATTTCCGCGCAATCTGTCTTCTGGCATTCCCGGCAAACCTCGCCCCGTCGCCAGTTCCAGCACTGCATCCACCATCTGATCGGCATCTGCGCAGGTCGTCCGGTGGTTGACGATCGCCGCCCGGATCACCAGTTGCCCGCTGATGCGCGTCGTAGACGGCGCCGCTATGCCGCTTTCCTGCAAATCCTTGACCAGTTCGGCATTAAACGTATCCTGCGTCGCCTCGTCAGCACCCGGTACACGCACCCTGAAACAGACAATGTTCAGCGTCACCGGCGCCATCAGTTCGAGTGTCGGCTCCCGTTTTACCCTTGTGGCCAGATGCTGTGCGACGTCGCAGCACTGGTCGACCATTCTGCCTAGCCGCCGTGTGCCGTAGATCGATAATGTCGCCCAGACTTTCAGTGCGCGAAAGCCGCGTGACAGATCCGGTCCCAGATCGCAGAACCACGGTGCGCCTGCGGCCAGGCCGCGGTCTTCCCGTGAAAGATAGGACAGGGTCTGAGCGAAGGCGGCGGCGTGACGAACCGGATCGCGGACGATGACACAGCCGGCATCGTAAGGGACCTGAGCCCATTTATGGAAATCGAACGCCAGGCTGTCGGCTTTGCCGATCGCTTCGAGCGCCGGATGAAATCGTTCTGACAGCATTGCCAGGGCTCCGAAGGCGCCGTCGACATGAAACCAGAGTTTTTCGGTCCGGGCGATGACGGCTATATCCTCCAGCGGATCGATCGCCCCTGTATCCACGGTCCCTGCTGTGCCGACAACCAGAAACGGTTCGGCGCCTGCCTTACGGTCTTCGGCGATCATCCGGCGCAGCGCGGAAACATCCATCCGGAAGGAGGTATCGACTGGCACCAGCCGTAGCGTATCTGTGCCGAGGCCGGCCAGATCGAATGCCCGGCTGACGCAGCCATGCACGGTCCGGGCCGCGTAGCCCACAAGTTTCCGCGCCTGCAGGCCGGTTTTGCGCATTTCCGTTCCGGCCGGCTGAGCACGGGAGGCGACGATTACGGCGATGAAGTTGGCCATCGAGGACCCGGTGACGAGCAGGCCGGATGCTGTTTCCGGCAGACCCATCATGGTGGCGGCCCAGCGGATGACCATGCGCTCGACCTCGACCGGTGCGTGGTCGCGACCACCAAGATTGGCGTTCAGTCCCGCGGCCAGCATTTCCGCCAGCATACCAACGGGTGTGCCGCCGCCATGCACCCAGCCCATGAAGCCAGGGTGCCGGTTTCCGGTGCTGTAGGGCAGGACAGCCTGTTCAAACCGGGTGAAGAACTCTGTGAGTGTTCCGCTTTCTTCGGGTATGGGCGCCTCACGAAAACTTTCGCGTATCTGTTCAGGAACGGGTTGCCAGACCGGACGCTCCCGCAATGTGGAGAGATTATCGATCATTGCGTCGAGCATACGATGTCCGGACGCGCGAAACTGTTCCCACTCTTCTCCGGATGGATCGAGTGAGTCTGAGGAAAAGTCGCGACTGGTCATTCGTTCCGGTTTCCAGACAGGGTTCAGGCGGATATTCGCGTCCGGTTCTGGCTTAGCATGAATGAACTCCTGATCCCAGGCGACCTGACCGCTGAAACCGATTATGCTTCGTCTGTGGTGATTTCGATCGGCGCATTTTACCCAAATACGAATAAACTCTTCCTCTGCCATGGCAGGCTGGTAAATTCGTTCCCGATATCGTTGTTTATCCTTATCTTACGGATACGCTCAGGAGGCGGAACCAGTCATGTTCTTTGAAGGGTTCACGCTGACTACGCGGGAGATCAACGGTGTGATATACCGGTTCCGTTTGGGGGGAGCAGGCAAACAGACAGTCATGCTTCTTCATGGGCGACCGGAGACGCACGCTGCCTGGCATCATGTCGGTCCGTTTCTTGCGGCGGATTATTGTGTCATTTGCCCAGACCTTCATCCCGAACGAACACCGGCGGAACAGGCCTCCGATCTTCTGGAACTGGCGACAGTGACGGGTCACGACAGGCTCGTAATCGCCGGTCAGGATTATGGCGCGCATCTTGCCTGCCAGATTGCAGCTGCAGCGCCGGAAAGGGTGCAGGCCGTGATTGTGATGGAGGCCCTCCCCGCCCCTGATCACACAGGGCGCGATGATATGGCGTTCTCTCTGTCGCAATATGACTGCTGCTGGTTCGGGCAGCTTCATCCTAAACCTGAATCCCAGACGATTCCGGTGCCATCCGAATGGCTTGAAAATCCTCTTCCTTCAGAGAGTATTTTTGCGCCTGAAGCTGTCGCAGACTATCTGTCTGCCTCGATATGGCAGTATGCGGTCCCTGTGATCTGGCCTGTGCCCCGCGCCAGACTGACATGCCCGTTGATGGCGCTCTGGGCAAATTCCGGCCGTATCGGAGGATGGTACAATCCACTTACCCTGTGGCGCGAAACCACAACGGGCGAGATCAGTGGTCACCCGATCAGCGGACGACATTTTCTTGCGGAAGAGACACCTGTTGACGTCGGGAATTCGATCCGTACTTTCATGCAGCATCTGACATCGGCCTGACGGGCCAGGGCGACCCGGTCAGCCGAAGAGCTGTGAGACGAGAGAAGTGCTGCCGGATGACAGACCGAAGAGGCTGAGTGTCGGATCCGTGCTGCCGTCCGAGCCATACAGGGAGAGCACTGTGTTGGTCTTGGTTACAGTCTGCGGGGTTATCTGCAGCATTCCCAGGTAGCGTTCCGCGTATTGCTGGATTTTTTCCGATGACGAAAAATCCGAAAGATCGACGCTTTTTGTCAGGAGCCGCTTCTGCTCGTCATAATCAAGGGCGCCGAACTCTGTCGGATTAAACCCGCTTACTGTTTCGACGACTTTCAGCAGTTTGCTGTCTGACATGATATCATTGAGCGTCATGCTGCCGCTCATGACCCGTGAGAAATACAAAGCATACCCCACCCCTGATACGGTGCCGGTTGTGGAATCGGAGCTCTCCAGGGACGTCTCGTACTGGCTCATTTCATAACTGGATACGGTCGATTCCAGCTCGGTCGGGTCAGAAAACGGCGTGGACGAAGACGTTGAAGACGCCGATGAGGACGTTTCGTTCCACGCGGCAAACGCTTTGGCGAATTTGAGCCATGTCGCGTTGCCGGATTTTGCTGCGACCGATGTCGATGATGTCGGGTCCTGTGTCAGCAGATCTTTCACCAGGGCGGTCTCACCCTGGATGGAGCTCAGACCATACGCGCCCAGCACGACTGCCAGAGCCTTGTAGTTCTTCATCAGAGCGGACGCAGAGGTAATGGTCGACGCGTCGTTCTCGAAAGACGTGACGTAATTGGAAACAGTAGCATCCGTTTTTGCGTATGTCGTGGCGGCCTTTGTCTCGTCTTTTTCGTCGAGAATATAGGTCGCAACTGGTGATAGTCCTGAAATGCCGGACATCAGGCCGCCTCCGCATCGACCGCATTTTGCGGTCATCGTGTGAACAGGTATGCAGACAGTGAAATATTGGGATTAACAATGGGTTAAGAAGACTGTCTGGTCATTGTGCGAACTTCACGCCGCAGGCATTTCATTTCGGTCTTGGCGGGCGTCTTATTTCTTGCTTGAGTGCAACGAACCCTCCTGAATCATCAGCGTTCGGAGAGGAAACGGGCAGGAGCAACCATTGGCCGACAAACGCGACGGACAGCCAGGACAGGACCCAGCCACTCAGAACATTCCGGAAACACAGTCCGGAACCGGTCTGTTTTCGCATTACCGGAACGGCCATTTTTTTTGCGAACTGACGAACAGCGACGGCACGCCTGATCCCCAGATTGATCTGATCCGTAGCCGGCTTGATGCTCTTCCCCTCAATGACCTCCGTAACCGGGCCAGGCAGGCCGAGCAGGAGCTCTACAATCTTGGAATAACCTTTACGGTCTACTCGGAACGGGATGCTATTGACCGTATTCTGCCCTTTGATCTGGTACCGCGCATTCTGACTCAGGCGGAGTGGCGGCATGTCGATGCAGGCGTAAAACAGCGTGTACGGGCGCTGAACATGTTTCTGTGGGACATCTACCACGATCAGAAAATCCTGAATGACGGTATTATCCCGCGCGATCTTGTTGTCGGTAATCCAAACTACTGTCCCGCTATGATCGGTCTTGATGTTCCGGGCGGCACATACGTTCATGTCAGCGGCACCGACCTGGTTCGTGATGACAGTGGCAGATTCCTGGTACTGGAAGACAATGCCCGCACGCCGTCCGGCGTGTCCTACGTCATCGAGAACCGGCACACGACGCTGCGTGTCATGCCGGATATTGCGTCAGGTATCGATCTGATGCCGGTTGATGAATATGGCGTGCATCTGCAGAACGCTCTTGCTGAACTGGCTCCCGGAGGTGTGGACGACCCGCAGGTGGTTCTGCTGTCTCCGGGCATCTATAATTCCGCCTATTTCGAACATGTTTTCCTCGCCCGGGAGATGGGCGTGCCGCTGGTGGAAGGTCGCGATCTCGTCACCGAAAATGATCGTGTCTATATGCGCACGACTGCGGGCCTGCGTCCGGTGCACTCCATATATCGTCGGCTGAATGATGACTTTCTTGATCCGGAAGCCTTCGATCCCACCAGTATGCTTGGTGTGCCAGGGCTGGTCGAAGCGTATCGCAAGGGCAACGTGACCATTGCGAACGCAATCGGCACAGGTGTGGCGGACGATAAGGCCGTTTATGCGTATATGCCGCGTATCATTCGCTATTATCTCGCGGAGGAGCCCATTCTCTCCAATGTCGAAACCCATATCTGCGCGGAACCTGAAGGACTGGCTTACACGCTCGCGAACCTGAACAATCTGGTTGTCAAACCGGTTGGTGAATCCGGCGGATACGGGCTGATCATCGGGCCTCATGCCACGAAAGAAGAACTGGCTGAATTCAGAACCAAACTGGAGGCCGATCCTTCAAACTATATCAGTCAGCCGGTCATCAGTCTTTCCGTTTCGCCCACGCTCTGTGAAGACGGTCTCGAACCGAGGCATGTCGATCTTCGTCCGTTTGCCGTAACCGGGAAATCGACCTGGGTGCTTCCTGGCGGCTTGTCCCGGGTCGCGCTCCGGCGCGGTTCGCTCGTCGTCAATTCGTCGCAGGGCGGTGGCTCCAAGGACACATGGGTAATCGCGCAATGACCACCACTGTTGATCCGATCGCCACCGTCCCGCTTCCGCTCCTGTCCCGTTATGCCGAATGCACGATGTGGCTTGCGCGTTATATGGAGCGGATCGAAAATCTCGCACGAATCATTGATGTCACCGAGACGTTTGTCCGGAGCGGCGCGTCGGATGGCTGGCGGGCCATTGTGCAGATTAATGCCGATGAGGAGCGCTTTTTCGCTACCCATGATGCGGCGACGGCCAGAAGCGTGATCACATTTTATACGATCGATACGGAGAACCCGACATCCATCGTTTCTCTCGCCCACGCTGCGCGGGAAAACGCGCGGTCGCTGCGTCCGGTCATTTCGACGGAGATGTGGTCCCAGCTCAACATTTTTACAAAGTTTATCCGCAGCCTGAACCGGGAAGATATCCGTCCGAGCGAGATTTCGCAGCTCTGTGCGCGCATCAAGCAGGACTGTCAGACCCATACGGGCATTACCGAAGGCACGTTCTATCGGGATCAGGCGAGTATTTTCTACAATGCGGGTCGTCATCTGGAGCGGGCCGATCAGATTACCCGGCTGATTGACATCAAATATCACACGCTGCTGCCGTCGGAAGCGGGTGTCGGTTCAGAAGTCGATATCAGCCAGTGGTCAGCCGTTCTGCGCTCCGCTGCCGGCTATCATGCTTATCGGCGTGTTATGACGGCTGATATCCGGCCATCCAGCATTGTCGGGTTCCTGCTCAAAAGCGAGGCGTTTCCGCGTTCGCTTTCCACCAATCTCCGTCATCTGCATGGCAATCTCACACAGTTGCGACGGGATTATAATCTCCGGGGCGCGTCCAGGATTGTCGGACGGGTCGAGCATCTGCGGAATATTCTTGATCAGCAGACGGCCACCGAGATCATTGTGAGGGGTCTGCATGAGTTCAATGACTGGATTCAGAGCGAGTTACAGGACATTCAGAGAGAAATAGCGAATGTGTTCTGGCCGGCACCCGGTCTGGCTGCCATCGACGCAAAGATCTCTCAGCCTGAACCGGTGACGGGTCAGACTCAGTCACAATCCTGACAGGCTGCTGGCTCGCGGGTCTGACGAAAGGCTGATCAGACGGCGATTCTGCAAGGCCGCATGAGCGAAAACTGCCCGTCCCAGATAAAATAAACGGGAATGCGGGGATTCGGGTGGGCAACCGGCGCGTGGTGTTTCTATTATACCGTCATGAACATGCTTGCCCCTGTCCGGACCAGGATCGGCGTCGAAGTTATCTTTGACTTCGTCTGTCCCTGGTGTTGTCTGGGGATTGAGACGGCGGTTGCAGCTTTCCGGGACAGGCAGGACGTTGAGGTCACCTTCCGCTGGCGTCCGTTTATTCTGAATCCGACAATTCCGCCGGGCGGGACTGATTTCGCGACCTGGCTTCGCGGAAGACATGGCGGTGAGGAGCGGGCCGGGCGTTTTCTGCGGCTTATTGAGGCGCAGGGGCGCGAACTGGGGAAGATTCTTCATTTCGACCGGATCAGACAGGTTCCACCGACGATGGATGCCCACCGCCTTGTTGCCTGGGCGTCATCGAGAGGGGACTGCACGGGACTCGTGCTCGGGATTTTCGATGCCTATTTCAGGAATGGCTCCGATATCGGCAACCCGGTAATCCTCGCGTATATCGCGGAACAGCATGGTTTCGACCCGGAGCTTGCGCTGCATTTCCTCACCGGCCGGACCCTGATCGGGACTGTCACGTCTGATCAGCTGAGTGCCCAGAGGGCGGGTATTAATGGCGTGCCATCCATCATTATCGACGGCCTCGCCATGACGGGTGTTCATGACGCGCGGGTTCTGTGCCGGCTCCTGGATGCGGCACTGGCCGCGATGCCTGCGGCCGGTATGGATGCCAGAGAGACATGGAGCGCCGGTCCGGGTCCGTTTCAGGCAGTCTGACTGTCACCCTCTTCCGCCGTTTCGGCCTGCCTGGCAAATCGTTTCGCCATCCAGGCGCAGACAAAGAGCTGAATCTGGTGATAGAGCATCAGCGGCAGCACGACGAAACCCACGCTTGCCGCCGGGAACAGCACGTTCGCCATTGGCACACCGGACGCCAGGGTTTTCTTTGATCCGCAGAAAACGATAGCGACCTCGTCTTCACGCGAGAATCCCAGCAGGCGGCTGCCGATTGTTGTCACGGTGAGCACGACGGCCAGAAGCGCCGTGTCCACCACGGCGATGACGGCAAGCTGTTCCAGCGGCAGGCGGTGCCAGAGTCCCTGCACGATCGCCTCACTGAAGGCTGTGTAGACCACGATCAGGATTGATCCGCGATCGGTCATGGAAAGCAGTTTCTTGTTTCTGTGCGCCCAGCCACCGATCCATGGCTGCAGCAGCTGGCCTGCCACGAACGGCAGCAGCAGCTGCAGAACGATGCTCATCACGCCGCCTGACTGCGCGCCGTGCTTCGCGAGCACGAGGCCGACGAGAACGGGTGTAATGAAGATGCCCGCGATATTGGAGGCTGTTGCGGAGCATACGGCTGCCGGCACGTTTCCGCGTCCGATTGATGTGAAGGCGATCGAGGACTGAACGGTCGAGGGCAGGCAGCACAGGAAGAGCACGCCCATCCAGACGTCGTCGAGCAGAAGGCCAGGGGCGAGCGCGTGGAGCGCAAGGCCCAGAAGCGGGAATAACACGAAAGTGCATGCAAGGATGGTCAGGTGCAGCCGCCATGCTGTCAGGCCGTTCAGCACGGCCGCCCGTGAGAGGCGGGCGCCCTGAAGAAAGAACATGATGGCGATCACGATGACGGCGAGCCACTGAAAGATCGGAACAGCGGCGCCGTGACAGGGCAGAATCGTGGCGATGATCAGCGTGGCGATCAGGCTGAGCAGAAACGGGTCCGGCTTGAACGGCATCATATTTTCCAAATCGATCAGGGCGGACGCGGCGTCGTGCATCTCACTGCGCGGTGTGATTGCGAACCGCCGCCATTTGGGCCACGTTTAGCGACAAATGGAACACTTAGCTATTCATCCCCGCAGGCCGTCGCGATACCGTTACCGCCTGTCCGTTGCTGTCATTTCTGGCCTGTGCGTGGCCGGAATTCTGCTGCCATCCGCTTTGCGAGCTGCTCCTGTTCCTGCCGCGTGTGCGCGGGTTACTCACGGGAATGCAGGCAGTGCCACGGGCGAGATCATTCTGGACCGTGTCACGGTGACATCGGGTTCCGGCGGAGACGTGCTTATGGCGACACGCCAGACATTCTCCGGAGCCGGTGCGGAGAGCGGACAGGAACTCGCTGATGCGGCCTCTGTTCTGCTGCTGGCTGCATTTACGGGGCACCATAATGCCGCCTGTTCGGGCTGGCTTGAGGCGGAGGGAAGAGCTGCCGAGAAAGCGCTCGCCGGCAGCCACAATCTCGACATGAGCTGGAGCGGAGCGGATATCCGGCATGGAAAGCTCCATGTCAGCGTCGGCACCGCGCATCTCACGCTGAAAAACAGTGGCGCCGATGCGAATGCCGGTCTGTCCTTCGATAGTGTTTCCGTCAGCGGGATGACTGCACAGTCTCTAATGCCATCGACCGCCAGCGCCAGTTTCAGCCTGCCATCCGATGAACTCGCGTCGCTCATGGCTGCCACGGCGGGAAAATCGGCCAGTCTTCCGGCTGTGCATGCAACCATCCATTCTCTCACCGCGCAGCGGGATACGATCGTACTTTCCGGAAACGGTCGCGCGACGCTGACGGGTGAGACCGGAAGCACGTCGGCGGGCGGTCATCTTGAAGTGCGTGATATCAGCGCCCTTATCGATCGTGCCCGCCAGGATAATCAGATGAAACTGGCGGCGGCTCTGATCCTGGCCCGCATGGTCAGCCATAAGATTACTGATGGAAATGCCTGGGACACCACATGGGAAGGCGGTATTCTGACGGTCAACGGCGTGCCTCTTCCCCTGAAGTGACGCCTCCCCTGCCCCGGATTTACCCCGGCGGGTCCGAAATTGCAGCCTGACCGAACCTCGGCCATGCTGCGGCCATAAATTCGGGCGATTCGGCTTCATCTCGCCTTTCTGACAGGAGACCATACGTATGCGGGCTCGCCGTTTTCCCCGGCTTTCCCTTTACCCGGCAACTGCCTGTATGGCGGCCGCCCTGAGTCTGTTCGGTCTTCCGGCGAAGGGGCGCGCTGCCACGGAAACTCAGCAGGCTCTTGTGGATAAGGCCACGCTTGCCGTGCAGGACGTGTTCAGTGGTGCCCAGACCACTGATCGCGTCTATCGTTATCTTGGAAAGGCCCGGGCGGTCATGGTCTGTCCGTCCGTTTTCCGGATGTCGATTGGAATCGGAGGCTCCGGCGGCGGGTGTGTGCTGCTGTCGCGGGATGCGCGGGGATCATGGTCGGACCCGGCTTTTTACAGGCTTGGTTCCGCTTCTCTGGGCTTTCAGCTCGGTGTTCAGTCGTCTGAAATCCTGTTCTTCGTGATGACCGATCGCGGTCTGCAGGCCCTTCTGGACAGCCAGTTTCAGTTCGGTGCCAATGCCAACGCGTCTTTTGCGACGATGGGCGGCGGGATTGAGAGCGGAACGGCCGGACGCACCAATACGGACATCATGGCGATTCAGAAATCGTCCGGTCTTTTTGCCGGTGTCTCTCTTGGCGGATCGAAGCTGACGGTCGACAGCGACGCGAACCGTGCTTACTACAATCAGATCGTCGGTCCGACCGAGATCGTTATCTCGATGCGGGTCAACAACACGAGCGCTGATCCGTTGCGTGAGATTCTGACCCGCTACAGCACGGCAGCGACATCAGCAGCCGCTTCGACCGGAGCCGCCACAGCCGGAACGACGACCGCGCCGGCGGACGGTCCGACATCTCTTACGCCGGCCTATACGCCGCCGGTTTCTTCCGGGGCCGGGGGCGCTATCCAGTCTCAGTCACTGCCTCCGGTGACTTCAGGCAAACAATACTGATATCCGGAGCCAGCAGTTATGGGGCGGCGATTATGGATGCGTAACGGATGGTGCCGTGTCCGCGCCGGAGCCCCGCATGGTGCGTAACGCAGAGACGTTGCGATTATGCTCGTCAAGGGATGGCGTGAACCTGTGTGTCCCGTCACCTGCCGCGACGAAGTAAAGGTCGTCGCCTGGCGCCGGGTGAGCCACTGCTTCGAGTGAAGCAAGGCCCGGTGAACAGATCGGTGTGGGAGGCAGGCCGGCGGTTACATACGTATTGTAGGGGTTCTGAATGCCCATGTCGGCATGAGTGAGCGCGCGTCCGAGCCGTCCGGCACCGTCGGTCAGTGCGTAAATCGTCGTCGGGTCCGCCTGGAGTTTCATCCCGAGGCGTAGTCTGTTGAGAAAGACCCGGGCCACATGGGGCCTTTCCGCCGGGAGGCCTGTCTCTTTTTCGACGATGGACGCCAGGATAACCATCTGTTCCGGGTCCTGCAGTCCTGCCGAAGGATCGCGATTTTCCCAGACATGAGAGACCGCACGCTGCATCGCCAGCTTCATTCGTGCGACGAGTGCGCCGCGTCCTGTATTGCGCAGATAATAATAGGTCTGTGGCAGGACATCGCCTTCCGGAAGCGTGTCGATTTCGCCGCTCAGAAGAGGCGCTTCGTTCAGCACCGCGAGGATCTGTTTTGCCGCGAGACCTTCGGGGATTGTAATCGGATGCCTGACGGGCTGTCCGTGTCGCAATACGTTCAGAAGATCGCGCATCGATCCGTGCGCGGGAAACTGTAATTCCGCCGCGTGCAGTTGCCCTTCGCGCCGTGTCAGGGCGATGGCCGCGCGAAATGTCCAGACATCCGGTATGTCATTCCGCAGCGCCCCGCCCTGCTGAAGCGCAGCGATGGTGCTGGCATAACCGCCAGGCGGGATGACCAGCGCTTTTGTTTCGGGCAATGGACCAGGAGCCGAATATCGCCAGTAGCCGACACCCGGGACAGCTCCGGCAGCAAGCAGGCCGCCCCCGATGACGGCTGAAAGGATACGGCGCCGGCGTTTTTGCCGTGATTTCACCGCCTCCGGTTTTTTCCTGGCTGCTCTCGTCAAGATTCAGCGACTTTCACGGACCAGCATGCTTCCCATTCCTCCTCTGGCTGGAGGTGGAACAGACCCGGCTTGTCGCGGAATTCACCGCTGAAGCCCTGCGGCGTCGCCATGCCATGCCATGGCTCGATGCAGAGAAAAGGCGCGCCTGGCTTTGTCCACACGCCCAGTTCGGGAAATGCCTGCCAGGACAGACGAAGTCCGCGGCGCCCTGGCTGTCCGAAAACGACTGACCGGCTTCTGATCCGGTCAAAAATCACGGCATCATCGATGAAGAGGGAGTCGTCGAGAGGCAGTTCCCGTCCGATGACGGGCGTGGGATAAGCCGCTGCCGCCAGCAGACCGCCAGAGACTCTCCGGATCGGTTCCGGCTCGGCTTCTTCAAAGACCAGGCGATATTCATCTCTCACGTCGCCCGGGTGCAGGGGCCAGCGGAAAGCCGGATGGGCGCCAAGGGACGCGTGCAAGATTCTGTTTTCGTCGGGATTGCGCACTGTGTAGCGGACGGTCAGTTCACCGTCGCTGATTGTATAGGCGATCCACAGACGAAAGCGGAACGGGAACATGGCGAAGCTCTGCTCATCCTCATGCAGTTCCAGCACACATCCGTTCTCCGTCATTTCCGACAAACGAAAGATGCGATCCCTGGCGAAACCGTGCTGAGTCAGATGATATGATTTGCCATTGATGGTCGCTGTATCCTCGGGCAGACGCCCGACGATTGGGAATAACACCGGTGAATGGCGGCGCCATTCCGGGCCGGCATTCCAGAGCAGTTCCGTGCCGTCGCTCTGTGCCAGTGAAACCAGTTCGGCGCCTTTTATGGACACCGCAGCCCTCAGCGATGCGTCGCCGAACGTGTGAATCTCTGTGCCCATAACGGTTCCTCCGGAGCGTTGATCCGGAAACCTGTATGGAACATTCAGCGCAGATCGCAAAACCTGGGTGCCGGCGCCTCGACTGGAAGGACGGTGCCGGCCCGTGCTCAGTCGTCGGCCAGCCGGTCCCTTGGATGAGGCGGCAGGGCGGCGCGAATTCCGACATCTCCTGCCGCTGATCCGCGTCCGGAGAGCGATGGGTGGGTCATGAACCACTCATGTGCGGAAAACGGTTTTGCGCCGGGATCAAGGCGGCGATAGCGGCCTGTACGTTCGAGAATCCAGGAGTTCAGATTATCTTTCAGGTCGGTGACCATGATCTGGTCCAGGACCTGGGCATGAACGGTCGGGTTGGTGATAGGGACAAGGCTTTCCACACGCCAGTCCATGTTTCGCGTCATCCAGTCCGCGGATGAAATGAAAACTTTCGCGGAGCGCGACGGCAGGCGATGGCCATCCCCGAAAGCGTAGATACGGGCGTGTTCAAGGAATCGTCCGACGATCGATTTGATACGGATATTTTCGGACAGGCCCGGAACGCCGGGTCTCAGGCAGCACATACCGCGCACCACGGCCATGATCTTTACGCCGGCGCGGGAGGCCTCGTACAGTTTGTCGATCAGTTCGGGATCGACGAGTGCATTCATTTTCAGCCAGATCTGCCCTGGACGTCCGGCGCGGACATGAGCGATCTCGGCTTCGATCAGGGCCTCAAGCGTCTTCCGGCAGGTCAGTGGCGAGAAGGCAATGGCTTCCATTTTGGATGGCATCGCATAGCCGGTCACGTAGTTGAACAGGCGGGCTGAATCCCGGACGAGTTCCGGATTGCAGGTGAAGAACGACAGATCCGTATAAATTTTTGCCGTGATCGGGTGGTAGTTCCCGGTTCCGAAATGCGCGTATGAGCGGACTGTATTTCCTTCGCGCCGGACCACGAGGCTCAGCTTTGCGTGGGTTTTCAGATCGGCGAATCCGAACACTACCTGGACGCCGGCTGCTTCCAGCGCGCGGGACAGCCGGATGTTGGCCTCCTCATCGAACCGGGCCCGAAGCTCGACCATCGCGGTCACGGATTTCCCGGATTCCGCTGCCTCGATGAGTGCTTTCACGATCGGGCTGTCGCGGGACGTCCGGTAGAGAGTCTGCTTGATCGCAATGACGTTCGGGTCCAGGGCCGCCTGGCGCAGGAACTGCACCACCACATCGAAACTCTCGAACGGGTGGTGAACGATCAGATCCTTTGCGCGGATCGCCGCGAAACAGTCACCGCCGAAATCGACAATCCGCTCCGGGAAACGCGGCGTATAGGGCGGAAACAGCAGATCGGGCCGGTCGTCGACGATCATCTGCCGGAGATCGACGACGCCGATCATGCCGGAATGAACGGCGACCTCCTCGGGCGGGAGATCGAGTTCATCGACGATAGCGGCGGCAAGTTCAGGCGGGACACGCGATTCCATGTCCACATGGATCACGACACCACGGCGGCGCTGTTTAAGCGCTGTTTCGTAGGACCGGACCAGGTCTTCAGCCTCATCCTCGAATTCGACATCAGTATCGCGGATGACGCGTAACATGCCGCCTTCACCGATGACGAGACCGGGATAAAGCCGGTCGATGCAGAGCGTGATCAGATTTTCGAGAAGAATGAACCTGACGACCGGCGGCTTTCCGGGCGGAGATGGCAGGCGGATAAACCGTTCGACCTGCGCGGGCAGCAGAATCAGCCCGTTCATGACGAATTTGTCCGTCTCGGCCGAGATCAGGCGCAGCGCCAGGGCAAGGCCCATATTCGGGATGAAAGGCAGCGGGTGGGCGGGATCGACTGCCAGCGGTGTCAGAACCGGAAACACGCGCTCCATGAAATATTCGGTCAGCCAGGTGCGATCTGCGTCATCGAGCTGGTCGAGACCGCAGAGCACTACGCCGACATCCGCCAGCAGCTCACGCAGATGCGTCCAGATTCTCTGCTGCTCACGCAGAAGCTGCGCGGAGCGCTCACGAACGGCGGCAAGCTGCAGAGCGGGTGTCAGCCCGTCCGGAGACAGTGACACCAGGCCTTCGCGGACCTGGCCGACAAGGCCTGCAACGCGCACGGAGTAGAATTCATCGAGATTGCTGGCGCTGATCGAGAGAAAACGCAGCCTTTCCAGGAGCGGGTTGCGGACGTTATCCGCTTCCTCGACGACACGCTGGTTAAACGCCAGCCAGGACAGTTCACGATTGATGAAACGGTCCGATGAAGTCGCATCGATTGGATGGTCCGCTACATCTCTGGCCCGCACCGCAGCAAGAGCGGATGTTGTTTTGGCGGTTCTTCGACGGGATGGCGCCCCGGCAGTATTTCCTGAAGATCGTGACGGTGTGCGTTTCGCCTCGCCTGTCGTGCCTTTTACTCTGCGCCCTGTTCCCCGCGCTCTGGTGCCGTCACTCCCCGCCAATTGTCTCTCCAGCTCTGTAACCATTTCCCCGTGATGGGGTTAGCATGTTTCATCGTAGGCAGCATGACGGCCACTGTCATATGACAATTCGTGGAAAACTCTGATGGGCCTGTCGGCATCCTGACGATCAGCTTTGTTCCGTGAGGGACGCCATGGACATGTCGGCGAGGACACAGGCTGCTGCGACGCGATCCAGCGGTGCGCCGGATGTCAGCATTTTTGCGTCGATCCGCGCCACGGCCTCCTGTACGGCCCTTGCCTCACGCGGAAGACGATGCAGCAGCCACTCTGTGATGGCGCGCGATACGACGAGTTGCCGCTCGGCCAGCAGGCGCAGCATCAGGCGGAGCAGCAGCGTGTCCTCCGCCGGTTTCAGTTCCACTGTCATGGTGGCCCGCAGCCGGCTGCACAGGTCCGGCAGGGACACGCGCCAGCGCGCCGGCGGCAGACGGGCGGCGAGCAGCAAGGGAATTCTGCGTTCCCGCGCCATGTTTACGATCCGCAGGAGCGCCAGTTCGTCGATTCTTTCAGTGGGCAGGGAATCGAGCGCCAGTGCAGCCGGCTCTGGCTCTATCAGTGCTGCGGCGTCAGGCAGTCCGGCCTCGCATTCGACAACGGAAGCGCTGTGCCGTTCGGCCCACGCCCGGAGCAGGTGAGTTTTTCCACGTCCCGGACCGCCCCAAAGGAGGAGCCGCCCTTCCGACCAGCCATGCACGGCATCGTCTGAAAACAGCCATGCGCGCGCTGCGGCGTTCGATTTCGCCGCGACAAAGCCGGTCTCATCGAAACGCGGCCTGTGTGTGAATGCGAACGCGGTTTGCGCGGGAAATTTCTGGCAACGCGCAGGCGTGACGGTACCCGCGTCGCCTGAAAGGCACGCGGTCTCATAACGTTCCGGATCGCAAACCTGTTCAGTCACCGCTATGCGCGCCGCCCCGCCTGCCCTAAAGGAAACCCTGAACCCTGTTACCTCAAACGGCACGGATATTCGACCTTCCGTCGACCGTCCACAGATGAGACGAGCATACCGATGAGCAACACCACACCAGATTCCCGGTCTCAGGGTCTCACCTATCGCGAAGCCGGTGTGGATATCGAAGCCGGAGATGCTCTTGTCGAGGCTATCAAGCCGGCTGCGAAAGCGACGATCCGTTCAGGCGTCATGGGTGGGCTTGGCGGATTTGGCGCCCTGTTCGATCTCAAAGCGGCCGGCTTCACCGATCCTGTCCTCGTTTCCTGCACGGATGGCGTGGGTACGAAGCTCAATCTGGCCATCGACTGCGGTCTGCATGACACGGTCGGCATCGATCTTGTGGCGATGTGCGTCAATGATCTCGTTGTCCAGGGCGCGGAGCCGCTGTTTTTTCTGGATTATTTCGCAACGGGAAAGCTGGCGGTCGAGGATGCGGCGCGTGTCGTTCGCGGCATAGCGGAGGGCTGCCGACTGTCGGGCTGTGCTCTGGTCGGAGGTGAAACGGCGGAAATGCCCGGCATGTATGCTCCGGGTCACTACGATCTGGCGGGTTTTTCCGTCGGCGCCGCGGAACGTAACGCGCTTCTGCCTGGAACGATCAGGCCTGGTGATGCTCTGATTGGTCTGCCTTCCAGCGGCGTTCATTCCAATGGTTTTTCCCTCGTTCGTCGTATCCTGGAAGCGGCGGGCCTCGCTCTGCGGGATGATGCTCCTTTTTCGGAAGGCCAGACGCTCGCCGAGGCATTGATGACGCCGACCCGCCTCTATGTGAAACAGGTGCTGGCGTTGCATCGCGAAGGGCTGCTGTCGGGCGCCGCTCACATCACGGGTGGCGGGCTGCCGGGCAATCTGCCGCGCGTTCTGCCGAAGGGTACCAGGGCGGTCATCGACCAGACATGGACACCGCTCCCTGTCTTCCGCTGGCTGGCGAAGACCGGTGGTGTCGCTCCGGATGAGATGCTCCGGGTGTTCAACAGCGGGATCGGGATGGTGCTCATCACGCCCGAGCCTGATGCTGTCCTTGCCCGCCTCAGAGACTTCGGTGAAGCACCGATACGTCTTGGGCATATTGAAGAAGGCGCCGAAGCGGATGCCGCTCCGATACTCGATATGGCTGTGATGCCGGATTTCGCGGAGGGCTGATTTCTGCTCTCAGTGTGAAATTCATCCTGTATGTCGGGAGATGAATTTAATTACTTGATATTAAATGATTTTTATGAATTTCAGGCATTCGTCTGATTTCTTAGGAAAATTGTTTAATGCATTGTTTTTAAAGCTATTTATCAGTTCTGATTTGTTCAGGAAATCGTTTACTGTGACATCCCCTTCATCTTCACCTGCTGCAAAAAAAATCCGTATCGCTATCCTGATCAGCGGTCGGGGCAGCAATATGCGTTCGCTGATAGCTGCATGTGCTGAACCTGATTTTCCGGCTTCGGTATCGCTGGTTCTGAGCAACAGAGAGGATGCGGCCGGACTTATTTACGCACGGGAAGCGGGTCTTGAGGTCAGGGCGGTTCCGCATCGGCCTTACGGCAAAGACCGTGAAAGCCATGAGCGCGCGGTTAATGCTGCTCTGGCAGAGGCGGGTGTCGAATTTGTCTGTCTCGCTGGCTATATGCGGCTTCTCACGCCATATTTTACCGATAGCTGGGCGGGCCGGATGATCAATATTCATCCCAGTCTTCTGCCGCTCTTTCCGGGCACGCATACGCATGAGCGGGCGCTTGAAGCTGGTGTACGCGTTCATGGATGTACGGTGCATCACGTCACCGCTGGCATGGATGAAGGACCGATCATCGCGCAGGCCGCCGTTCCCGTTTTTCCGGACACCGACACTCCCGACAGTCTGGCCGCCCGCGTTCTGGCTCAGGAACATCTGCTCTATCCGGCCGCTTTGCGACGTCTTCTGTGTGGTCCGGCCTGTGAGATGCCGGTTCCGGAGAAGAACGACGCTTTGCTGGTGGTCTGAGGCGCGGGGACTACGAATGACCGCTCTTCGGGAAAGGTGGTGGAAAGTTTTTACCGGCGCAGCAGCCACAGAATCAGCGACAGGACGATGCTGAGCAGAAGCCCGGTCATGAGAGGCATGTAGAACGTAAAACCGGGCCTCTGGATGACGATGTCTCCGGGCAGACGTCCGAAATGCAGGCGCATCAGCCAGGGCCAGAGCAGTCCGGCAGCCAGAATCAGCAGGCCTGCGATGATCAGGACTCTCGACACGGCCTGTTCACTCCGAAAAAATCATGCCCGCTCCATCGGGTGTAGCCGGGCGTTCAGAATCGTCAGCGTGAGGACCGATAATGCTGCTGCGCCGACCACCAGCATAAGCGGCAGCGCGAGGCCGACGCCAAGGACGGAGGCAATACCATGCTGCAGCAAGGCGTTGCTCGCCGCAATCAGATTGCCGAACTGATAGGCCACGCCGGGAAAAGTGGCGCGCACGGATGCGGGAGACAGTTCACTGAGATAGGCCGGTACCACGCCCCATGCTCCCTGAATGCAGAATTGCATGCAGATGGCGCCGATCGTCAGCCAGATCAGCGAATGCGGGAGCGTCCAGAGGGGCAGCAGCGGGAGGACCAGGAAGGCCGCAAGTGCAATTGCATATTGCCTTCCGATCTTCTGGGACAGGTAGCCGAAGAAGACCCCGCCCGTTATCGCCCCGATATTATAGAGCACCACGATCAGGGTGACGTGCTCCGGCGCGATTTTTCTCTCAAGGGCGAGGAACAGCTTCGGGTACAGATCCTGCGAGCCATGGCTCATAAAGTTGAATGAGGCCATGAGTGTGACTGCGAAGATGCACAGGGCTGTGTTACCGCGGATCACACTCCACAGACCCGGAGCGGCTTCCCTGTCACCATCCTTCTGGCGTGCCAGCCAGTCGGGGCTCTCGGGGACACGCCACCAGATATAGATCGCGGATACGACCGCGCTTCCGCCAAGGATGAACAGGCCGCGCCATCCGAGAACCGGCAGCAGGAGAAACATGAGTGAGGCAAGCAGATAGCCTGCCGGATAGCCTGCCTGCAGAATGCCCGAGGACATTCCCTTCCATGATGGCGGCACGCTCTCCATGATGAGGGACGTTCCGACGCCCCATTCACCTCCGAGGGCGACGCCGAACAGCGTGCGCAGGACAAGAAACACTCCGATTGTCGGCGCGAAGGCCGAGGCCACTTCGATCAGCGAGTAGATCAGGATTGTACCGATCAGGACCGGTTTACGGCCGTATTTATCCGCTGCCCGGCCGCACAGAAACGCTCCGATCGGGCGCGTGAGGAGAGTCAGCGTCGGTGCAAGCAGCACGGTCGGGAGCGGGACGGCGAAGCTTTCGGCGACATTGTCCAGGGTGAACAGAACGATGAAAAAATCACATGCGTCCAGCATCCAGCCCAGAAACGATGCCGCGACGACATGCCGTGCTGTTGCGAGATCCTGTCTTGTGTCCGGAACGCGGGCGCCGGGAAAAGCCGATGGCGAAAAACTCTCAGTGGTCATGCCGTATCTCCAGATCGACCGTGTTTCGTCGCATGCGAACGCGGGCGAGGCCACTGATGACGCAATCACGTTCCTGACATTCCGGGACTGCAGGCTGCATCCCGTTCCGGGATCGCAGTTCATGCTGGCAACGGAAAGAGTCCGCTTCCCTGCAGTCCGGATTCAATCGCAAAATCCGGAGTGCCTGTCGCCCAGCCGCGTGGCAGGTTCGGAAACATGATGAACAGACAGAAGAACGCCTGGCCCCTGCCCTGCCCGCCGATTCCGGAAGATCCTCGCCTGGCACGAATCCGCGATCGTGATCCGACGGCTGACGGGGTTTTCTGGTATTCTGTTGCAACGACGGGTGTTTATTGTCGTCCTTCCTGCCCTTCACGGCACGCAAATCCGGGCAATATTCGTTTTCATGCCAGTCCGGCTGAAGCGCGTGCGGCGGGATTTCGGCCCTGTCAGCGCTGTCATCCGGACGAAACCGGCTTCCATCATGCAGCGCTGATCGAACAGGCCTGCCGGAGCATGGATCGTGCGGAAATATTCCCTTCGCTTCCGGATCTGGCGCGGCAGGCAGGGCTTAGTCCCGGTCACTTTCACCGACTCTTTCGTGCCGCGACCGGACTGACTCCTGCCGCGTATGCTCAGGCTGTCCGGGCGGACAGGGCGCGCGCCGCGCTCAGCACAGCCGAAACGGTTACTGAGGCGGTTTATGACAGTGGCTTCAGCTCCGGCGGCCGTTTCTATGAGCGGGCCGGCTCGATGTTCGGTATGACACCCACATCGTGGCGCGCCGGTGGAAAAGGCGAGATTATCCGTTTTGCTCTCGGAACATGCTCGCTGGGGGCGATCCTGATCGCGAGTACGGAGCGCGGCCTTTGTTCGGTGCTTCTCGGGGATGATCCGCAGTCTCTTTCTGCCGATCTGCGGCGCCGTTTTCCGAACGCGCTCCTAAGCGGATCTGATCCCGCTTACGACCGTATTGCGGCGCAGGTTATCGCCTGCATCGAGAACGGAACCATGCCGGATCTCCCGCTTGATCTGCGTGGCACGATATTCCGTCAGCGTGTATGGGCCGCGCTTCGGGATATTCCTTCGGGAGCGACGACGACTTATGCTGAACTTGCCGCACGTCTCGGCTCGCCGGGTGCCAGTCGCGCGGTCGGGAGCGCCTGCGCGGCCAATCCGCTTGCCGTAATCGTGCCGTGTCATCGTGTCGTCCGCCGGAGCGGTGATCTCGCGGGCTACCGCTGGGGTCTTGCCCGCAAACGGGCGCTGCTGGACCGGGAAGCCGTTCCTGAACCGTGTCCGGAGAGTGACACAGACAGGTGACACGCCGAGAACTCATTCTCGCAGGTTGACGGTGAATTTCCGCTCAGGGTATCGCCCTGCCCGGGACATGCATGTCCGTCGCTATGGCGACGCGTTCGCCCGGAGACGCCGCGCACAAGCCGGGAAGAGGAATTTGCCATGACGAAGTCGCCGCCGGTTATTGCCGTGGACGGACCTGCAGCTGCCGGCAAAGGGACTCTCGCCAGATGCCTCGCCGAATCTCTGAAGCTGCCTTATCTCGATACAGGTCTTCTTTACCGTGCCGTTGGTCGCCGGATGCTTGATGAGCGGCTCGACCCTGCTTCGCAGTCCGGTGAACAGCTGGCGCTTTCGCTTCGGCCTGACGACCTGAAGCGGACTGATCTCCGGACTCCCGATGTGGACCGGGCAGCGAGTCTTGTCGCACGGGATCAGGCTGTGCGGCAGGCGCTTGTCCATATACAGCGGGCCTTCGCGGCAGAGTGTGGCGGCGTGCTTGACGGTCGTGACATCGGGACCGTGATCTTTCCGGACGCCGATGTGAAACTGTATATTACGGCCTCCGCCCGCACGCGCGCCGAACGTCGCTATATGCAGATGGCCGGAACGGAGACTGAGACGAACCGCGATGCTGCAATCCGCGAAGTGGAAGCAGCACTTATCGAACGGGACAGGGCCGATGCGACGCGCGCGGCGGCGCCGCTCCGCATGGCTGACGATGCTGTCAGGATCGAAACGGACAATCTGAACGCCGGGCAGGTACTGGCGGAAGCCATCCGCATCGTTAAATCTGTTCTTGACGCGAAAATGGTCTGATCTTTCTGCCTGAACAGAACCGGGCAGCTATCGCGTCATAATCTGTCCTGAGGAGTATCGTGCCATGGACGCCCCACGGACTGAAAGCGACCCGCGCCACATACATGCTTCCGCCTGCGGTCATGATCACGAAGAGCATGACCACGCTCCTGGTCACGGGCACGATCATGGACATGAACATGGACACGGGGACAATCCGGGACATAACCATGCTCATGACCACCATGATCATGAGCATGGTCTGTTCGGTCATCACCATCATGCGCCGGACTCATTCGGAACCGCCTTTGCCATCGGCATCGGGCTGAATACGCTCTATCTTATTGCCGAGACTGTCTGGGGTATTCTCGCGCACTCACTCGCCTTACTGGCCGATGCCGGACACAATCTTTCGGATGTTCTCGCTCTTGGCGCTGCATGGCTCGCGCACAGTCTTTCCCGACGTGCACCATCCATGCGCTTTACCTATGGTCTGCGGCGCTCTTCCATCCTGGCGGCGCTCAGCAACGCGGTGATTCTGCTTGTCATTACCGGCGGGATTGCATGGGAAGCCATTCTGCGCCTGATGCATCCGGCGCCGGTCACCGGCAGGGTCGTTATGATCGTCGCTGCTCTGGGCATTCTCGTAAATGGCGGCACGGCGCTGCTCTTCATGCGCGGGCAGAAGAACGATCTTAATCTTCGTGGCGCCTTTCTGCATATGGCAACAGATGCCGTCGCCTCTCTTGCTGTCGTCATTACCGGCGCGCTGGTGATGCTCACGGGCTTTCTCTGGCTTGATCCTGCCATCAGCCTCGCAATTTCCGTCCTGATCGTCGCGGCGACCTGGTCGCTGCTTCGTGATTCGCTGGATATGGCGCTTGACGGGGTTCCGAAAGGAATCGATGTCGCTGGCGTGGAGGCCTATCTCCGGAGTCTTCCCGGCGTCACTGGTCTCCATGACCTGCATGTCTGGGCGATGAGTACGACCGAAACGGCGCTGACTGTTCATCTTGTGCGTTCAGGCACGGACGGTTCGGACAATGACCGGATTCTGGAAGCAGCCGGTGAAACACTCCGCTCGCGCTTTGGAATCATCCATCCCACGCTCCAGATTGAACTGAGCCGCTGCGATACCGGTTGCAGTCTCGGAGTGATGCCTGTTGCCTGATACCGCCGCGCCGCCCGAACTCTCCGGCCATCCGGCTGCCCGGGAGGACGGTATTGGTAAAACCGCCGTTGCCTGGCTCAGTCTCGGGGTCGCCGTTATTGCTCTGGGTCTGAAATATGCCGCATGGGCCTGCACCGGCAGCGTTGCGCTGAAATCGGACGCGCTTGAGACGGTCATCAACGTTGTGGCGGCTGTTGCCGGGCTTCTGGCGATCAAACTGGCCGAACGTCCGGCGGACGATAATCATACCTACGGGCATTATAAAGCAGAATATCTGTCGGCGATTATCGAAAGCGCCATGGTTCTGGTGACGGCTTTCGCGATCGGCAAGGCGTCGGTCGACGGTTTTCTTCATCCGGTTCATGTCGATGCGCCCTGGTCCGGAATTTTTCTGAACGGGACCGCCACGATTCTGAATCTTGTGTGGGGGTACACGCTCCTGCGTATCGGTCGCGCGAGGCGTTCCCCCGCTCTTGTCGCTGGCGGCCAGCATGTCTTGTCCGATGTCTGGACCGGTTTTGCTCTCATCGCAGGGCTGGCTCTGATTCCCTTTACGGGCTGGCACTGGCTGGACCCCACTCTTGCGGCGCTTGTCGCTGTCAATGTGCTTCGCGTTGGCTGGGAGATGCTTCGCCAGTCTGTCGCCGGTCTGATGGATGAAGCGCCGGATCCGGAAACACTTCAGAAAATGCGCGAGGTCATCGCCCGGAACGCGGTCGGCGCACTTGAGGCCCATGACATCCGTATCCGCGAAGTCGGTGCGGTCACTTTCATTGAATTTCATCTTGTCGTGCCCGGAAGCATGACTGTCGCCGTGGTTCACGAAATCTGTGATCGTATCGAGGTCGGGCTCCGCCAGATTATCGGACGGGCGCTGATCAATATTCATGTCGAGCCCGAGTACAAAGCCAAGAATACCGGCATTATCCTGACATCTGATGACCAGAAGGCGTGATCCGGAAGTCTTTGTTCCTGCGGAATGACATAACCGGACGATCGGTGAACCAGGGCGGCGCACACGCGTTACAGAAAAGACAGATTTAAATCGGGGTCACATGTTTAGGCTTGGAAAGTTACACGACCGGGCGTAAGCCCGGATTACAGTCTTCGCCGTAATTCTGTCGATGAAGGCTCCGCGTCATGCCCCCGGAAACGAGTTGACAGAAACCGCATGTCTCCTGCTTCAGGCCGTATCAGACATTTTCGTGAAACTGCCCGCATCACGACAGCGGAATGGCGCCGGAAGCTGATTTACTGGGGCGGTTCGATCATGGTTGGGATCGTCGCCGTTACCTTTGCCGAACTCGCTGACGATGCCGCGAAACTTCGCCATGTGGTTCTGACATGGAGCCCGTGGCTCATGCTGGTTGTCACACCGGGCGGTCTTGCTCTTTCGATCTGGCTGACGCGGACCTTTTTCCGGGGGGCGCAGGGCAGCGGTATTCCGCAGGCTATTGCCTGCATGCACCTATCAGATATCACGGTTGTCAACCGCGTTCTCTCCATCCGCATCGCTGCTGCGAAAATCATGCTCACCTGTCTGGGGCTTTTTTCAGGAGCTTCTATCGGTCGCGAAGGACCGACGGTTCAGGTGGGCGCCGCCATTATGAACGCCGCCGGTCGTTATACCTGGCTGGGTGACGCGGTTTCCCATCGTGCCCTTGTGCTGACCGGTGGCGCGGCCGGTGTTGCCGCTGCCTTTAATACTCCTCTTGCCGGCATTGTGTTCGGGATTGAGGAACTGGCCCATTCCTTTGAACAACGCACCAGCGGCGTCGTTCTTGCCGGTGTCGTTCTGGCTGGTGTGACAGCCATCGCTCTTGTCGGCAATTACTCCTATTTCGGTCATACGGACTCGATTGTACCGGTTGGTGCAAGCTGGGTGGCCGTGCTTGCCTGCGGGCTGCTGGGCGGGATTACCGGCGGCTCGTTCTCCGCTATTCTGATCCGGGCTTCTCGCGGCCTTCCCGGTACGGCCGGGCGGTTCATCGCGCAGCGTCCTGTCGCTTTTGCTGCTCTTTGTGGTCTTGTACTTGCGATAATCGGCCTCGCTTCCGGCGGGATGACTTATGGCACCGGGTATGCTCAGGCCAGAGCGATTATTCAGGGCGAGGAGCACTATCCGGCGTCCTATTTTATACTGAAATACATCGCGACCATTGTTTCTTACTGTTCCGGCATACCGGGCGGCCTGTTCGCGCCTTCTCTTTCAGTGGGAGCGGGTATGGGAGGCTGGGTGGCTCAGTTTCTGCCGCAGGCGTCGCCAGGCGCGGTCGTTCTTCTTGGGACTGTGGCCTATTTTTCTGCCGTGGTGCAGGCTCCGCTGACGGCGACTGTCATCGTCATGGAAATGTGCGACAATCAGCAGGTTACTCTTGCTCTTCTGGCGAGTTCGTTCCTGGCATTCGGTGTTTCCCGCATGATCTGTAAACAGCCGCTCTACGGCGCGCTCGCGGAACGCTTTCTGCGCACGGTCTCGCCCGGCAGTGTTCCCCCTGTCCGGGAAAATGCGGATAAGAAAAAATATGTCGCGTAGCAGTAATGTTATGACATGACGGCCCGTCAGGTCAGGAATTGATGATTGTTGATTTTGCGTGCTCGTTCTTTGTGATGCAGAGCGCGGGAAAGCTCACGAATGATGCCAGGCTCTCGTAATGCTCGCTCATGACGTGATCGAGAGAGGTGTTGAAGAGCGTATCGTGTGTGCGGAAGTGGTATCTCTTCTTATTATGCAGAGGCAGGCAGACATCGAGCATACGACGGGCTCCCTTCGGTGATATGGCGTAACCGCAGATGCCGAGCGTATGATAGAGCCGGAATGGTAAAGACCGGACATCAAGCTTTCTGAATTTTTCAGCGCCGAGGCGAACAAGTGTTTCGTTGAATCTGGCGACACAGTAAGTAACGCCCGGCAGCAGTTCAAATGTCAGGCTGATATCGGCATTACTTCCCCAGAGGATGATGTCCCAGTCCTCCGGCAGCTCTGACAGGATTTTCTCCGACTGGGAAATGAAATTCCGGCAGAGTATGGCGTCGTCCTCAAAGATGCAGGCTGACTCGTCATTTTCCAGGACAGCATTCCAGAGCAGGATATGAGACATCGCCGAACCGAGCGCGCCTTTCGAGTAGGACAGGTCCGGCTTGATGATCCCGCCTGCGATCAGTTCTTCCCGGTCAAGAGTGGTGCCTTCCACAGCGCTGAAACGACGAATATCATCGATATGTGCATTGGCGTTCCGAAACTCTTTCAGCCGCTCTGTGTCACAGTCCCGGTTGATGACCACAAGTTTCACGCTTCCTCGCCTGTTCCGTCAGTTATTCTCCGGGAATAGTCACAGGGAGTGTTTAAGACGCCGATAACAGGGAACGGCGTTCGTTTCTGTTCGCCGGCAATGCGTCACGACTACGTGAAACATTGCCGGAGCCAGCTGCTTTGCGTTGCCGGCCCGTTCTTTCCCGACTGTCAGCCTCACCGGATCGGGGTCAGGCCATCCGGCTCTGCAGAGGCGGCGAGGTTTTGCGGTTTCGAGACAATGCGTTACCATCTGGAAACAGAGTCCGGGACCGGGGAAGCGTTATGCCGCGAACGATACTACCCGGCGATGCGACCGGTGAGTTTTTTCGGGAAATCGGTGGAACAATGCGTCATGTCGCCATGGCACTGGCTTTGCGTATTCCTCCGCTTCGTCGTCTGCATACGCAGAGAGATACGCTTGTCAGGGAGCGTGATGCTCTCCAGGCTCGGCTGGATCTCGAACGGGTCAGATGCGCCGGAACGGAAGCAAGAACTCCGTTCTGGTTCTACAACAGCGCCTTTGACGCCATTGCTCTCATGAAAAAATATCAGGCGGCGGATGTACCGCCGAAGGCCGGGCATCTCGGCAATTATCTCGGTGTTTATACGCACATACGCTTCTTTCCCGGCATCCTCGACTGCCGGGAAGGTCAGGTGGATGCCGGTCTTCCCCTGCCCGCAAACTGGCATACCGACATTGTCGAATGGGGAGCTGCCCTGCGAGCCGTCGATCTGTCCGGTCCGGTATTTACTGTCATGGAGCTTGGTTGCGGCTGGGGCTGCTGGCTTAACAATACCGGGGCCGCCGCGCGGCGTGCGGGGAAGAAGGTCAGACTGATCGGGATCGAGGGCGAACCTGTCTACGTGGACTTCGCCAGAGAGGCCTGCGCGACAAATGGTTTTCAGCCTGATGAAGTCACCATTATCCATGGCGTCGCCGCCAGTCGCAAAGGCGCCGCTCTCTTCCCGACGCAGACTGTTGAAGGTGCGTCCTGGGGGCTCGAACCTGTCTTTGGGGCCTCAGAGCAGCAGCGCCGGGAAGCCGCAGTCAGCGGCTCGCACGTCGAAGTGCCGATGCTGCCGCTCTCTGATCTCATTCCCGAAGGGATCTCTCTCGATCTGCTCCACATGGATATCCAGGGCGGAGAGGCCGATTTCGTCAGAGACTGTATCGCCACGCTGAACCGGTCTGTCGCTTATCTCGTCATCGGCACTCATTCACGCGAGATTGAAGGTCAGCTCTTCCACCTTCTCTCCGGAGCCGGCTGGATACCGGAGATCGAGCGTCCCTGCATCTTCACGCTGAATGGCAAAGAGTGTTTCACAACCGTTGACGGGGTGCAGGGCTGGAGAAATCCGGCATTACGGCCGTAAGTCCCGTGGATTTCTAAAGCGACATCCCCAGATGCAGTCCGAAGATCAGTGCGTCCTGAACTTTCCGGCCCGAGATCGTATCGTAAACGCCGCCGCTCGGATTGATCAGGCCTTGCATGTCGGGCTGCACGGACAGCCAGGACAGTGCCTGCCATGTGTAGGTCAGCTCAATATGATACTCATTCACCAGGGATTTTGAACTGCCGTCCGGCCTTTGTGCCGTCACGTAACGACCAGGCGCCGCGTAGCCGAACCCCAGCCCCAGACTGTCTCCCTTACGGTGAAACGGATCCACAAGCACGATCCCGGCATCCAGTGAGGCCGCGATCTGGTTTCTGTCCGAGAGCCCGGTATAATCCCAGCGCACAAAGCCTTTCAGTGTGCCCTCACCGGTGTTTTTCACCAAGATATGATCGAGGGTCATGTAAACGGCCCAGTTGCCGCGACAGTTCACCGAAGGATCGGCCTGAAGCGGAAACGGTCCGGTATCGGCAAAGAAACCGGCCTTCCATGTGCCTTCATGCCCGAAAAAACTGACATCCCGGTCCAGCTCCCCGATCACGAACGTTCCGGTGCCAAACCAGAATTTCGTGCCGCTCGGGTCCTGGTTCTGATTCCACGGGTCCGTCGGGTTAGTGAACCGCCGCGCCCCCGTGGCGTTGTCATCCGAAACAGCCAGTCTGAGCAGCCATTTTTTTGCAAAAGCGATATTGATCCGCATCGCCGGGGACGCTACCGGAGAGGCCGGCCCCTGATCGTAGAGATTGTTGCTCGGCAACATTGGCCAGCCGAATGACCCGTTGAGAAAATTCTGCGCCGTGTCACTGACCATGAAGTCCGAGCTGAGATCGAGTTTGCCGATCCGCAGCGAAAAACGGTTATCTCTACTGTGCCAGTTATAAGCCAGTTCATACAGACGCAGATTCGGATCGGCTTCGCTCGTGGAGGTCTGGTTGAATGCGTAAAGCGGATAGTTACTGAAAGGTTTGCCGCGAATGTCCATCGCGCTGATCTCAAATGTTCCCCAGGCGCCGTCCGCCATGCTCATTCCCGCCAGCCGCGCGGGATCAAGCGTCAGATCCGCCGTCGTCGCGCCGATATAATGTTCAGACGGTCTGGCGCCTCCGCGTGGAATGCCCCAGACTTCCTCGGCGTCTGACACGCTTACGCCAACACCGGCCTTCGCCCATTTCTGCTTCAGTTCGTTCCAGCCAAAAGGATCGTCAATACTGAAACGATCCTCCGCCTGAGCGAGCCCCGCGAAAACTGTCCCGGAAAGAGCGAACGCCGCGCCGGAACGAAATAAAAACCGGTGCAGACATAATACGGAACGTAGAACTGACCATCTCCCCATCAGACAGACCGGAACCGGCACATCACACCGGTCCTGCGTCCCGGACCCCTCCGCGATATATCACATCGGAAAGGAGAAACGCATGAGACAGGCCACGCATCGCCTGACCATCAGAACCGGTGGTAAAGGCCTCATTCCCATCACACACTTCGTCACGGACTGGATCACGGAAACCGGCATCGTTACCGGCCTGCTCACCGTCTGGTGTCCGCACACCTCCTGCTCGCTCACCGTTCAGGAGAACGCTGATCCCACCGTGCGGGAGGACATTGCCCGTTTCTTCGAGAGCCTCGTTCCGGAACAGGCCGGACGTTACGTCCATTCTTACGAAGGTCCGGACGACATGCCTGCTCATCTGCGCACCATGCTGACGCAGTCCGGACTTTCCGTTCCGGTCATTGACGGTGAACCCACATTTGGCACGTGGCAGGGGCTCTATCTTTTTGAACATCGTCGTGCATCGCATCACAGGGAGATCGTACTGCATCTGATGGGTGAGGAGTAGGACAACCTTTGCCCGTCGGGGACACATCCCCCCTGCGCGGGCCGGTCGCGGGATGCCGGAGATCCAGGTGTGTATGACGGCTTCCGCGCGCTGCGCGCAGACTATCCGACGGAACTGAATTTCCGCTCCCGGGTCATCAGGATGATCGTGTGAAGCGGAAACTTCATCGGACTGTCAAAATCCGGCGGACCGTGAGGGGGTGTCTGCCCTCAGTGTTTTTCCACGCGATCATCTCCAGGGCGCACGGAAGCAGCCGGAGCGGCGGTTACCGCAGGTTCATTCACGGAAATGACGGCTTCGTTAGCGATCGAGACGACATCCGTTGGCCGGTCGGCGTTTTCCTGTTCTGTCTGTGCGATTCCTGTTGTCATTGCACGCAGCCGCGCCACTTCTTCCCGCACATCGCTGAGAATTTCGACCAGCGCCGCGTGATCTTCGGCGGCGCGCTGGTCCGATCCGCGTGTCAGGATGGCGTTTCCCACCATCAGCGCCGGAAGCGCCACAAGCTGGATCGAGTTGCTTACGTACAGCAAAGGCCCCTGCCATGTCGGTTCCAGGACGGGGATCAGCGAAAACAGGAAGAATGCGTAAACGCACCAGATACTGCCAAATATCACCGTCATCCGTACGGCGAGATGGTCATTAAAGCGGTCAAGCAGACCGGGCTCGCCGGGGGATGAATCAGATCTGCGCCGGTCCCGGTAGAACCAGCTGAGAGGTCTCCACGTATGGCGGGATTTCACAACGACAGGTCCGTTCATGAATCAGTCAGGCAGAAGTGCCGATAACATCGTTTCCTGTTTCATGAGATGGGGTCAACAGAATTGCCGGCATGACAGTCATCCGCCATCGTGTCCGCGATGCCATTCCGCATCGCTGAATATGGCTGCGGGACGCATTCAGGGTTTACGGGCATCAATCAGAGTCTGATAAATTGCCAGATAATCATCGGCCATCCGGCGCGCTGTGAAGCGCCGCTCGAATTCGCGTCTGATCGTCGCATGGTCCAGGGCCTCGACACCGGGATAGGCTGCGATCGCCTCCTGTTCGTTGGAAACGACCGCACCTGTCACACCATCTTCCAGCACTTCGGGAACCGAGCCGTGCCGGAAGGCGATGACCGGTGTTCCGCAGGCCATCGCCTCGATCATGACGAGGCCGAATGGCTCCGGCCAGTCAATCGGCATCAGAAGCGCCCGTGCGCCGGACAGGAAGGCGGGTTTCTGCCGATCGTTGATCTCGCCGATCAGTTCCACGCCTTCGCCCAGCATCGGCACGATTTCACGCTCGAAATACTCGGCATCCACCTTATCGATTTTTGCCGCGATTTTAAGCGGAACACCGACTGCCCGTGCGATCCGGATTGCCTTATCCACGCCTTTTTCCGGGCAGATCCTGCCGAGGAAAGCAAGATAGTCACGCGGCCCGGGCAATGGCGTGAGCAGATTTTCCGGAAGACCGTGCAGAACCGTGCCGACATAATGAGCCTGGGGCAGTGGCAGTCGCTGATTATTTGAAATCGACACGATCGGCACGTGAGGAAATGCATCAAAAACGGGCTGCAGTTCCATCAGATCGAGCCGCCCGTGCATTGTTGTGACAAAAGGTGTCTTCTGGCGGCTGAAATGGGTAAAGGGCCAGTAATCCATATGAAAATGCATAATATCGAACTGGTCGGCGAGCCGCGCGACGTGTTCCATGAGGAGCATGTGCGGCGCGATCGGATCGCGGATCGCGGGATCCAGCCGCAGGGCCCGGGGCCAGACTGCGTCCAGAGTTGCTGTCGTCACGCTGTCGCCGCTCGCAAAAAGCGTTACGTCATGGCCGAGAGCTACGAGTTCGTCCGTCAGATACGAGACGACGCGCTCAGTGCCACCGTAAAGTTTCGGAGGTACAGCCTCATGAAGAGGGGCTATCTGGGCGATACGCATGTGCCAGTGAACTCCGGTCTTATTCTGTTGCAGCGGAATGGTGCCTGCGTAATATCAATACAGGCACTGTTTCCACCTGCACACCTGAAAGATACGTGACGATCACGCTGCTCATCGCCTCCTGCTCTCGCTTTCCTCATGTGTTGCAAACGCCTACACTGATGAAAAGTTACAGAGTGGAGCTACGCATGGGTGCCCACGCGTGAAGCGCGCCGGTGAGGTTACAATTCCCGACGACGAACTCCCGCATTATGCGGGACACCCCGTCAGGTTCATTGTCCGATATGCCCGGAGCCGGGCTCTTCCGCATCTGATCGTATTCGGATTTGTAACCCTGGCGGTTTCATGTGCCGTCTTCTCGTCATATGCCATCAGACACCTGGTCGACACGATGGATGCGGTTCCGCATGGCGAAGGCGATCATGGGTCCGTTCATGCGGTATGGGTCGCGGTTGCATGGCTTGCTGTCATCATCGCGGCGGATAATCTTTCATGGCGTGTCGCCGGCTGGTACGCGGTAAAAGCCTTTGTTGCCGTCACCGGCGACGTAAGGCTCGATCTGTTCCGGTATCTGACGGGACATTCCACCGGCTATTTCGCGGACCGGATGCCTGCGGCCCTTGCCGCCCGCATTTCCACGGCGGGAACAGCAACCTTCACGCTCGAGAGTCTGATGGCGTGGAATGTCCTTCCGCCGTGCCTCAACGTCCTGCTCTCCATCGGCCTGATGATTACCGTTAGTCCGCTGATGGGAAGCGTTATTACTCTGCTGTCATTCAGTCTTGCCGCGCTCATGTTCCGCATGGCCCGGAACGGGCGGCAGCTTCACGCGACCTACGCTACTGACGCGGCGGGTGTTGACGGTGAGATGCAGGACGTTGTCGGCAATCTGCCGCTCGTCCGGACGTTCGGGATGCTGGGCTTTGAGCGGACCCGGCTAGCCCACACCCTGCATGGAGAAATGGCGACCCGCGGAAAATCTCTTCGTCATATGGAGAAGCTCCGGCTGGTCCACGCCCTGCTCACGGCCGTTCTGACGGCGGGTCTGCTGATATGGGTTGTCCTTCTCTGGCAGGCTGGCAAGGCCACCGTGGGCGATGTCGTCATGGTGGTTAACCTGGGTTTCATGATTCTGCACGGCACCCGGGATCTCGCCGTCGCGCTGGTTGAGACGGTCCAGCACACCGCCCGTCTTGGCGAGACGCTGTCTACCATTCTTGTACCTCATGAAATGCAGGACCGTCCCAATGCGGCCGGCTTTAAAGGTGCCACTGCCGGCGAGATCCGGTTTCAGGATGTCACTTTTGCCTATCCGACCGGCCCGAACGTGCTGGAGCATTTCAATCTGCACGTTGCGGCGGGAACCCGTGTCGGTCTGGTCGGCCGTTCCGGATCGGGTAAAAGTACTGTGCTCGCGCTGCTTCAGCGTCAGCGTTACGTCCTGAGCGGCGCAGTTTTGATCGATGGCCAGAATATCAACGATCTTTCCGAAACGGCACTTCGTGGCTGTATGTCGGTCGTGCCACAGGATGTTTCGCTTCTGCGGCGATCGGTTGCTGACAACATCCGCTACGGCAAACCCGAGGCCTCGGACGAGGATGTGCGCCAGGCCGCTGATGCGGCTGGCTGTACTGACTTCATTACCGCGCTTCCGCAGGGCTTTGATACAGAAGTTGGCGATCGTGGTGTGAAGCTCTCCGGCGGGCAGCGTCAGCGTCTCGCCATTGCCCGCGCGTTTCTCCGGAACGCTCCGATTCTGATCCTTGATGAGGCGACCAGCGCACTGGACAGCGAAAGCGAACAGCACATCCAGATAGCGCTTTCGAAGCTGATGGTCGGACGCACGGTCATTGCCGTGGCCCATCGTCTCTCCACACTGAAAGATTTCGACCGGATCGTCGTTATGCAGAAGGGTCATATTGTGGAAGATGGCTCGCCGGCGGAGCTTGAACGTCGCGAGGGTCCTTATCGGGAGTTCCTCAGCCTCCAGGCGATGGATATTGCGCCAATCTGAGCGTGTGACGGTGATATCTGCCAGCATTGATGATGTATTCCGGCCCGTGGCTTCAGGTCTGCAGGCCGGGATCTTATTAACCGACCGTATCCGTAACGTGTTCTCTGGCGTCGAATACGAGACTCAACGGGCTTATGTCGGGGGCCGGATACCAGGCATGAAGAAAAACGGGCTGGCAATTCGCTCATCTCTGCGGAATCTTTTTGGGCAGTTTTTTCGGTCTGATTTCAGACAACTGGCAGGCTCAGGATCGAAGTTTCAGCGCAATGACAATGACGTGGGGAGATTTTCAGGCTGTTGTTCAGCTTTCGGCCGGGCTTAACGTCGCCATTCTGAGTTTTGTCGATATCAGCCTGCCTGCTATCAAGGAGAGGCGGCGCGTCTTCAGCAAGGCGCGGCAGGAGCTGGAAATTCACCGCAAGAATCCGCACAAGCAGACTGTCACGGAGATCGCCGAGCATAAGCAGAATGTCGGCAATATCGACCGGCAGCTTTTCGATCTCTGGCGTGAGACCGCCGATTTTGAGAGTTTCGAAGACTCACTGATGAAATCGACCGGTGTCTTTGGTATTGTTGGCGCCGTTCTGAGTCTCAGCCTGCTGATGTATTCAGCGTTTCACTACGACGAGGCGGTAACGCTTACGGATGAAGCGCTGGTCTTCCTGTCATTCCTGTCGCTTGGCGCGGCCTTTATTATCAATTTCTTCACCGCGTCGAAGGCCAGTCGTTTTACGAAGCGGTGCAACGATCTCCGTGAAAAAATGCGTACGACCCTCTGAAAGGTCTCCGGCGGGTATTCTTCGCTCCTGACATTGCTTCCCTGACAATAAAAAGACCCGCCGGCAGGATGCTGGCGGGTCCATGGATGCATGATGACAGAGAATGAAGACGACAGAAATCAGGCGGCGACAGGTGAACCCACGGGCAGATGCGCGACGACACGAGGAATGCCAACCGGAAGAACTGCCCGGCCAAGCTGTGCTTCTATGACTTCGGCCATCGCCAGATAGAGAGCTGAAGCGCCGCAAAGCAGGCCTTCAAAGCCGGCGAAATGCGTAATCGTGGCGTTGCCTGTTGCTTCACCGGCGGCAAGAAGTGCGAACAGCACGGTCAGTGAGCCGAAGACGAATTGCAGCACCCGGTTAGACCGCAATGTGCCGACAAACATGAATGCCGTGAATACGCCCCACAGGCCGAGATAGCAGGCCATTGCGGTTGGGTCCGAAGCAGCGATCAGCCCGAGTTTAGGCAGGAAAATCAGCAGGACAAGAGAAATCCAGAAAGCCCCGTAGGATGTAAAGGCGGTCAGGCCGAAGGTGTTGCCTTTCGGATATTCCAGCAAACCTGCGCACATCTGCGCGGCTCCGCCAAAGATAATTCCCGTAGCGATTACGGATGAATTAAGCGGCAAAAAACCTGCGTTACAGAGATTGAGCAGGATTGTCGTCATTCCGAACCCGGCAAGTCCGAGGGGTGCGGGATTAGCTAGACGTTCCATCGCGGAACTCCCGGCAGATAGGGGATTATGAACTGAGCAGAACCAGACTGGTCCGGAGCTGCCCGGCGCACGCATAGTCGCGCGCTTCCGGCTATCTAACAATAATTATAATAACTGAGATGCATTATCTTTTTATCACAATTTTGTGTGGATTATCTCCGATCGTCGTGGGTTTTCTCTGATGCCACTGGCATCAGAGGCGCTGCGGCTCCACCGCGCCCGAAGTTAGCGAGAACCTGCACCCCTGTTACGATCCAGTTGCCGTTCCGGTAGACGAGCAGTGGAGCACCACTGCTTCCCCGCGTTGCATCGCAGTTGTGGGAAATCATTGGCTGTCCGTTGCCATCGGCGACAATGGCCATGACATGACAGGCCATATCTGACGTTACGACCTCGCGAAAATCCTGCTCGTAACCACCGAGCATTACGCCATCGCCCGGAGCAGGAAGGTTCTGTGCGACAGTCAGACTCTGTGTCGGTGTGCCGGCTGGCGCGTCAAGGAACAGGGTTGCCCGGTCGTAAGCTGCCGTAAGGGTTTCACGACGAGGATCGTAGCCGGGCGGTATCAGGAACCGTGCGACACGGGCATGAGAGGCAAATTGACCCCGGCTGTAGGCGCGAAGAAAATGAACGTCACGCGGCTGGATATAATGGCCGGTTTTTGCGATCCACAAACAATGGGCTGCTGTTTCCACAACAGCAGGAGCGATCAGAAATCCCGTACAGCGGCCGCCCAGTTCGGTCTGAACCCGGCCGATCGCGCTCCATGGCAAATCTTCCACGCCCACCTGCCGGCGTGTATCCCCGGCTCCGATCCCAGGTCTTGCGGGAACCGGGACAAGCTGGGCATGAGCGATCGGGGCCTGCAATGCGGCGAACAGTCCGCTGATTGCTACTGGCCGCCAGAGTGTTTTTATACCGGTCTTTGCTGTCTGGCATTGACTGCGGAATAATTTTATTCCGGATGTTTCTTTCGCAAAACGGACCATAGAGATAACATCGTACATTATTCCGGATTTTTCCGGAATCCGGCTATTGATATCTGGATCTGACGATCGCCGGGAACGGCGCAGTGCATCCGGATTTCAATGATTACGTCGGCGTTCCCGCCGAAATACCGAGATTATCAGGACCAAAGCTATCAGGCAGAAGCTCGGCCAGTGTCCGTGTCAGCAGAATTTTACCTGCCGGGTCTACCATATGCACCTTCGTCTCGGGTGCCGCGAATTCACGCAGTTTCTGGCGGCAACCCCCACATGGCGGGCAGGGCTCGGCCGCACCGCAAACGACGGCTTCGATGATCCGGCGTCCACCGGCAGCGACCATCGCCGAGATAGCACCGCCTTCTGCACAGATTCCTTCCGGGTAGGCTGCATTTTCCACGTTACAGCCAGAGTAAATATGGCCGTCATCGCAAAACATCGCTGCGCCGACTTTAAAGTGTGAATATGGCGCGTAGGCCTTCTCGCGGATTGACGTTGCTGCGGCAATCAGTCCGTGAGGAACGGTTCCGGGAGCAGTATTTATCATATCATTCAGTCCTGATATCCACCCGGATGCGCTTCGCGCCATGCCAGAGCCGTTTCCACCGTTTTGTCGAGTTCGGTGAAGACGGGAGTCCATCGGGTCTCTTTCATGAGGAGCGCCGGACTGGCGACCAGACTCGCCGGGTCACCCGGACGCCGCGGCCCGGCTTTCCAGGGGACAGGTCGTCCGCTGACGCGTTCGACAGCCCGGATCACTTCGAGATTGGAATTGCCCTTTCCGGTACCGACATTGAATGTCACACTCCGGTCATCGAGCAATGGCAGAACTGCGAGATGGGCCTGAGCCAGATCCGCAACGTGAATATAATCACGGATACAACTTCCGTCCGGAGTTGGATAATCCTGCCCGAACAGCGTCAGGGCTTCCCTTCGACCCAGCGCCGCGTCGATGACCAGAGGAATCAAATGAGTCTCAGGGCGATGATCCTCCCCTGCCCTTCCGGCGGGATCGGCACCGGCGGCGTTGAAGTAGCGCAGGCACGCGCTGCGCAGGCCGTGAATCCGGTCTGCCCAGTACAGCGCCCGTTCGACGACGCGCTTGCTTTCACCATAGGGAGATCCCGGATCAACGGGGGTCGTTTCGTCGATCGGGCCGTCTCCGGCCGAACCAAAGAGAGCAGCCGTGGAGGAAAACACAAATTTTTTCACGCCATGCTTTATGCAGGCGTCAATCAGACCAAATCCAAGGGCACCATTATCGGTCATGTACATTAATGGATGCTGCATACTTTCACCCACCAGCGACAAGGCGGCGAAGTGAAAGACGCAATCCCAGGGGCCGTCGGCAAGAACGGAATTCAGCAATGGCAGATCGGCAAGATCACCTTCGATAAAGCGCGCTCCGGATGGAACGGCGGCCCGATGTCCGGTGCGGAGACTGTCGTAGACTGTCACCTCATGTCCGGCATCAAGCAAAGCCAGAACCATATGACTGCCAACGTAACCCGCTCCGCCGGTCACCAGAAAACGTGAATTTTTCATCTCTTTTCCGCACCCTTAATATATGCGGGGACTACGAAGAAGCCGCCGCCGTTTATAAGTTCATCCCTCACCGAAACCACAAATACGGGCTGGCACGGAAAAATCTTCATCGCATGATTTGTATCAAATTCACCGATATCTGCCCAATTCAAAATTCGATTTCTGTCTGTATATGTGGGATCTCGTGTTCTGGCGAACGACAGCTATAATTTATGCACTCGTTATGATGAGCCGAATTATTTTTATGATTTGACAGCATAATGTAACATAAAATAAGAAATAATTTTATTCTACAGAGCAGATAATTTTTATTTCATAAAATTTATCAATATTCACTTATTTATTACACCTTATCGAAGATAATTTCGGATATAATCACAGTCATTAAGAGAAAAAAAGTAAATCCGAAAACTATAAGCTCTCGGATTTAACTTGCAGGACTGTTACAGAAAAGAACTAATTCAATATTAGCTATGACTTAGCCAGGCAGAAAGTCATTTTCTTTCAGAATGCCCAAAGCGTGCCGGATCCGCTGGCCATAAGTATGCTCGGCCATTGTTCTCGCCTGTGCTTTTTTAGCTGTTTCAAGGCGCAGAGCCTCGTTATCGAGATAAGTTGCGACCAGCCTGTCAAAATCTTTGCGATTGGAGAATGAAGGAATTTCGTCCTTCGTGTAATAACGCCTGATCTCGTAGGTATCTTCATGAAAGATCTGCATGGCGCCTGCTGCGGCGGCCTCGTAGGTTCGTGGGCCGGGCGTGGATGGCGCGATCATGAACCGCTTGTTCTCGAAATTCAGGCTTCGGCCGAGATTCAGTACCAGTTTGGAGCGTGAATAAAACTGGACCAGTTGCTCCTTTTCCAGCCTGGCATCTGAGAACCCGATACCAAGTTCACCCCAGCCCGGACCGACAATCTTGATATTCAGATTGCGCAGGGTCGGCATTAACCCGCGCACGATGTCCTTCCGGTTCGTGAATGCCACGCCACAAAAAAGAACATCAATTGTCCGCTCGACGTCTTCAATAATCGGTCGGTAATGCAGTTTTGGACACGCTGCGAGAGGCAGATGCCATACGTCTTTCCGGGTGTAAAAATTCGAGCCCCAACGCTCGCATGAGAAAATTACGTCGAAATCGTCGCAAATACGATAAGACGCATCCTGCTCATAAGGATCTTCCGTGGCCCAGAATACCGTGGCGGCGCCGATCTTCTTTGCTTCCCGGCAGACTTCACCGAAATATGTGCTTTCCGGGAGGTAGGACCCGATCCCGAAAACAATTGTAGGTCTGAGATACTGGATAGCGGCTGCGGCACCGCTGATATTGGCGGCCACGACATTTTCATCACCGAAACATTCGCCCCAGCCGGCCATGATCGATTCACGAACCTGCGCATTGGCCTGTGACTCAAAACGGCCACCGCTACAGATCAAAACCCGTCCGGAATACTCGCTCACCTTACCCACCATCGTTCCTCTTCACGCCCAGTCACCATCGTTTCGAACTGCTTCTATCACAGCAACACCAGCTAACGACACGCCTCCTTCAGTATCTCCATGACCGACGTATCGAATTTAGCAGGACTGCAATCCGTTTCGACACGATGCAGCGCTTCCTGCCGTACCTGCTCCCACAACTCTTCATTCTGATACAACGTCGTCACAGCTTCTGCGAATGTCGCCGCGTCTGGCGCTCCGCCGGACAGGATGTCTTTGCCGGACGTCCAGCCGAGTTGCCCGATCAGAACGTCGCTCGCCACCACAGGCACGCCGTGTGCGGCACTTTCATGGACCTTGTAAGGAATTCCGCCCGCAAAGCGTGTCGGAGCCACAAAAACACGGTGCTGTTCATAATACTCCCGGAGATCGTCTGCTCCTTCGATGACGTCAATTCCGTCAAACTCCCGCAATCCGCCGAGATCGACACCTCGTGTCCGGAAGCCCACCGCCGTCAGGCGAATATCCTCACCCAGTTTCTCTCTCAGCAATGGCATCACGTCCCGCATGAACCACAGTAATGAATCCAGATTCGGAGAGTGCGCGTCGATAACAGCGCCGACAAACAGCAGACCCTTTCTTGCGCTGAACGAAGCCCGGGTGGGTTCTGTCTTCAGAGCATGTCCCAGAATACTGACATTCGAATGTCCGGCGCGTCTTATGAAATCAGCCTCCTGTCCGGTTACGGCGACAATCTGCTGACAGAAATATGCGCATTCAAATTCAGCGCGGAGTTTCTCATCGAGATCCTCGTGCGTTCCGTTCAGACCAAGCACGCGCTCACGCATCAGCAGGCGCGGACTCACGACTGCTTCCGTATCGAGAATGAAGCCCTTTGCTGCCATATAGCGGGTGTTTTTGTGAAGAACCGGAAGAATTCTTGCGAGATTATGCGTTCGTCCGATCCAGACCGCGTCAAACGATCCGGCCCGTTCTTCAAGGAATGTGTCGAGATCGACAGCCGACCGGTCGAAGAGAACTTCCACCGTATCAGGAAAGTCACTGTAAATACGGCTCAGTGAGTGATAATGGGTGTTGATCGGGAAAACCGTGACCGCGCATCCCTGTCGGGCGAGGCTCCGGACAATGTCATTGGAGCGGACATAACCTGAACCGAGTGAACGCAACGGCACACGGTCCTCGATGAAGAGCACGCGCGGTGCGGCGCTCCGTCGTGACCGGCCGAGCACGGCATTACCGAGATGAGCAGGCAACTGGTCTCTAAGAAACTCAGCCTGCCGCTGAACGAAAACCCGTTTGTTCCTCTGCATCAGTGCGATTGACGCCTCGGACGTTGAAGAACCGAATTCCAGATGCTCGATAACGACAGACGGATCGTAGACGACGCGATACCCTTTTCTGATCAGCCTGACGCAGAAATCGGCTTCTTCGAAATAGGCGGGGCAATAGCTTTCATCGAAACCTCCGAGACTCTTTGCCAGAGCTGTCGGCACAAGGAGAAAAGCACCGGAACAGTAATCCACATCTCTGACGAAATTGGCTTCGGGACAGTTCGGATCATGGTCGCGCAGATAACCAAGTGTTCCGCCGTCACGCCATATGATCGATCCGGCCTCCTGCAAAAGGCCATTCGTGCGGATGATTTTTCCGCCTACGGCGCCGACATGCGGGCTGGAATGGAGACGGTTCAGTGCCGCACGAACAGCTCCGGGAGCCAGTCTCACATCATTATTGAGGTAAAGCACGGCGTTCGCTGTAACCTGTTCAAGCGCCATGTTACAGGAAAGAAGAAAGCCCGCGTTATACCGAAGATGAGTGATCTTCGCGCCCTGAACATAACGCTCCAGGTGTATTGTTTCGTCATGCGAACAGGAATCAATGATGATGAGCTCTATATTTCCGTCGAAATTATCACGCAGCGACGCGAGGGCCATCAGAGTCAGCGCGAACTGATTATGAAGAACCATGATAACGCTGAGGACCGGATGGTCCGGACATGTGAAATCCAGAACGCTTCGGCCACTCTGCACCGTCAGTCCGCGTGCGAGCCTGCAGAATGCCAGTTTGGCATCCATCTCTTCCAGATTATCATAGCAAAATCGCGGGTCCTGTTTTTCGTGGGCCGCGATCCAGTGCGCATAAGGATCACGAAACAGGCCGCTCTCGATATCCGCACGCACGGTCGCCAGGGACGCATAATGCGTCAGCGAGACATCCGGAGCCGGCAGCCGTCCTTCGGACGCTCCGGCTGTCAGAAAATGGTCATAACCTGAACGAAACAGACCGGCAGAGATACAGGCTGCGACATCGGGATATTTTTCCCGGTAGAATTCTTCGGAAAAACTGGCCTGTGGCGAATACTGATTATACTGACCTGCTGTCACGTAATGATGTAGTGCGGAGGTATATGTACCATTCCGGATAAGTTCCCGGACTTCGGGGTAGCGATCCAGATACCATACCGGATCGAAATACCACGACGTCCGGCAGCGATCGGAAATACTGTCTGACAGCGTCAGGAACAGGCTATAATCAGAGTCCGGTTTACTGTCCGTCGTCTGCCCATATGGCTCAGCGTTATGCGTAATCCGCGATATAAAGCAGGAAAACACACCGGGATCGAAAAACACGCTGCCGCTTCTGTATCCGCACTCTCCGCCTGACAGATAGTGATCGTAACCGTTCGCGCATCCTTCCGCGCTGAACACAAATGACGTCAGTTCAGGATTGAAGGATCTGTAGTATTCTTCAGAGAACAGCCAGTGTGGCGACCGCTCACGATAGCCATGCTGTACATAATGCTGAAAGCCGGACTTCCACTGACCACTGGCGACAGCATCCGCGACATCGCTATATGTTGCGAGATACCACGTTTCATCAAACCATTTATTAGGCGATTGCTTCAGCAGCTGTCCGGCCTGGAGATAATATTCCAAGGCAGACGAATATTTTCCGGCTGCAATCGCTTCTTCGGAAGCAGGATAACGCGCCCGAAACCACTCCTGATCAAACCTGAGCCATACAGGTATCCGGGAATAGCTGCCAGCCGCGCTTCCGATGTTCCAGTCAAACACGGAAGGCAGCTCAGAAAGGGGCATTAACACCAATAGTCAGATCCAGTTTTAACGATGTGAAGAAAAACCGTCAGTCGATCACCTCCAGAGCAATTTCCTTACACAGCGCGACTGTCTCATCCGAGGGGCCTGTCTGTTCTACTGATCTGATCTGCCCTTCTTCACAAAGCACCCGGATACCGGTCGGACGCATCCCCATTTCATCCGCAACAACATTGAGCAGACAAATACGATACCAGCCATCAAGTTTTTCGTTGAAGCCTTTGTTCAGATTCAGATTCCCGACAAAGCCGACACAGAGCGGTGCGTCCCGGAAAATTGTCTGCACATCCTGGCGAATCAGGCGTGACGTTCCGAAAAATACGGTCTTGCCGTTAGCCTCGTTTACGAACGCAACATAAAGCTGTCCGGCGCGGGAAATACCCCGAAGGAAACCCCAGCCACGAACGACAATATCGCTCTCTTCGATATCCCGCTCATGGCTGCCGCCATCCTCGATGATGCCTGTGAAATGATCGATGTAGAATTCAAGGCTGCCTTTATACTCCTGGCCGATACGTCTGTTCAGCGCGGCCAGTTTCACCCCACGGAGCAGACCATCGCTTTCTGAAATTCGTTCGAAATCACGAAGAATCTGACCATTGGATGGCGGAACACGGGCAATACCGATGATCTGACCGCCTTCGATCTCGATCTGCACACTTGTCAGCTGGAATGCCCCACGGCCGTGGACCACATTAACGAGGCCGATGCGGTAAACACCCTCGCACCATTTCCCGCGAAGGGCCGCCTGCCCGGCAAAGCCTGAACGTCGCGGAGCGCCGGGGAACAGGCCGGTCACGTCAGACCGGACCTCGCGTGCGGTCGGGATAAAGATAGCCGGCGACTCATCGTCTCCGATGAGAACTGCGTAAAGGTGCCCGGACCCCGACACACCGGGAACCACATACCAGCCCCGGATGTGGAATTCACCTGCTATCACGAAGTCTTCGTCATCGGAGTCCGCGAATACATGGCGGCACACGTCGTCAATATAGTATTCAGCTCCCTGGATCGAATACCAGTCCGTAACTGCTTCCGGCAGTTCGATCGAAATATCTCTCTGAGTCGGCGGATCGAAAATATGACGCGGAGGCGCCTGATGTTTCCATGACGCATGCGGAAGCAGATGAACCTGCCCGACATCGAACTGCACGTTACTGCTGCCCATCATCCGGCGCGGGGCAACATTCCTGTAGACATCCAGAAGTGCCGCGCCGTAATCGCGGGCGTTCGTCCACAGTTCGGGCGTAATATTCGACATGAGCCGTTCGCGTGTACTTTCGCTGCAACGGATCAGTTCCAGACGCTGCAGAACGTCGGCAGGAGAGCCAATCGGAACCTTATAGCCGTTGACATCATTAATAACCCGGTCTCCGAGCGCCCCGACATCCGTTACGATCGGAATCAGGCCATTCTGCCAGGCTTCGGAAAGTGAAATGCAATATGTCTCGGGCCAGATTGAAAGATTGAGCGCGACATCGGCAATTTTCAGTGCATCAATGTCACCGGCCGAGTAACGACCGTAGGTAATAACATTTTTCCGGTCGAGATTATTCAGCACGCCCTCATATTCAGGGTGCACATAGCCAAATATGTGGAACTCAAACAGGTCTGGGTGAGCCATCTCGATCACGCTCAGAACCGCATCCGCACCTTTTGTGCGGAGAAAGTTTCCGATGATCGCAACCGAGAGACGACGACCGTTCAGCGGCTCGTAAACTTTCTTCTCGACGGGCGCTGGCGTTTCAGGAGACGGTATTCCCAGGATCAGACTCTCTTTCTGATCCAGATGCGGATAGACCGTGTGTGTCAGATTTCGGGAGTGCTCGGTTCCGAACAGGATTGCATCCACGGAATCGAGCATTTTCGCGACGAAAGCACGACGTGTCTGCTCGCCGCCAAACTCGACGTTATCTGACCGCTTGAGGGAAATATCAGCTGCAAGAACCCATTTCACATCTTCTTCGCAATAGCGAAGCTCGTGGTTCAGCAGATTATAACGCGACGAAACCAGGAAAAAATCGTGCGCTGAAAAGACCACTCCGGCACCGTTTGCTTTCGCAATAATCGGCAATGACAGACAGTGATGTCCGAGATGCTGGAAATGCACGATATCAAAATTATACTGACTAAGGGCGCTGGAGAATGCCATTTCTTCAGTGCCGTCACACATCGTGTCCAGCCAGCCGGTATCCGGCACGTCGAAGCTTTCAATCTCACGGCCGCTTGCGTCTGTCAGACGGCACATCCCGTCCCGATGCAGCCAGTAAAAGAACTCCACGTCACGCAACAGCATCGATGAAATCGTCTGCTGATAAACCTCGACGCCGCCCCAGGCCTGCTCGTGAATGGTGGAGTGAGTGCACATCAGCACGCGGAGACGGCCCCGGCGTGCCGGTGCGGCAGATATGTGCTGGTTTCGACCGAAATCGGCACCGGTGACATCCATCATCCGGCGCAGCCGGTGCTCGTAGAGGTGCGACTCAAGAACCGATTTCTGGGCTGCTGTCGCACATTTCCGACGCATCGTCTTATTGGACAGAAGGGCGTCTATATGTTCGACGACGCCCTCAACTGTCCGCGCAAGACCGACGCCGGCAACTTCTTTAATATAATCTTCATTCAGCTGCTCGCCTGCCTCGACCACCTGGGCCGTGCCGGCCAGAGCCAGCTCATAGAACCGCGGACCTGGAGCCGTTGCCTGCCCTACATCACCATGGCTTGCGTAATCCCGGAACATGGTCAGCGTAACAGCGCTGGCGTTCGCAAAATCGATAAAGGCCTCATGACTGATCGGCCGCTGGATAGCCAGTTCGGCAATATCAGCCGGAAGCGGCGGCAGATATTCGTTACCTGGACAGATCAGCTTGATCCGCGCATCCGGAAACGCGGTGATGACGCGGCGAAGCGTGTATACTCTGTTCGGCCACATCGTTCCGGCGAAGAAAATATCATAATCAAGATCGGCGGCGGATTTAACTTTTCTCTCATGAAAAGACAGACTGGCTGCCAGCGGCAGGTAATGCCCTTTCCCCTGATAGAAATCAGTACAGGATGGATCATTTGTAAAGACGTAATCAAATAAACCGATGTTATCGGCATTGAAGGTCACCATAAACGGATCTTCAAACGCCCAGAAAATCATTATTTTAAAGGCGGGACGAACACGCCGCATCAGTTCCATATTGATACGCTGACCATCAATACAGATCAGAACATCATGCTCACCTGCCGCAGCAAGTCCTGCAAGTGTCATATTATCGGCAACAACGACGTTTTCGTCACCCAGAACTGTTTTTGCAGCCCGTTCGAAAGCCAGAGTCAAGTAATAGTTAGGATTATGCGTGTAGTTCGTGTTGTATATGATCGCCATGAATTACGCCGACGTTGCCGTCCCCGCCTTCCTTACTGAATTACATCGATCTGGTATCGTCTCTTTTCACGGACACTACCGCAAACGGGACAGGGAAAAAAGACCTCACATCAGAGCCCTGCTCCTGTAATTCCAAAAAAAATGGCATCTCATTACGAGATGCCATTTTTCTCATAGTCAGACTAACGACGGTTTAATTACGCATCCGCGTTACGACGCCGGATAGCGGCCCCGAGGATATCACCGAGGGACGCACCACTGTCAGACGATCCGTATTCGTTGATCGCCTGCTTGTCTTCGTCAGCCTCGCGACCACGGATGGTCAGAGCCAGCTTGCGGGCCGCGCGATCAACCGAGACGATCTTCGCATCGACCTTCTCGCCGACGGCGAAACGCTCCGGACGCTGTTCAGCTTTATCACGGGCCAGTTCGGCGCGACGGATGAAGCCGGTCAGAACATCGTCGACCTTCACTTCGACGCCGTTCGTCTGGATACCCGTCACAACGCAGGTGACAATCGCGCCTTTCTGAACATGCGACAGGACATCAGCCGCCGGATCTTCCTGAAGCTGCTTGATACCGAGAGAGATACGCTCTTTCTCAACATCAACGTCCAGAACCTTAGCCTTAACAACCTGACCCTTTTCGTAGTTCTTCATGGCTTCTTCGCCGGACTCATCCCAGGACAGGTCGGACATGTGAACCATGCCGTCGATGTCTGCGGACAGGCCGACAAACAGGCCGAACTCAGTGATGTTGCGGATCTCGCCTTCGACGATCGAGCCAACCTTATGCTCTTCGGCGAACTGCTCCCACGGATTACGCTGAACCTGCTTCAGGCCAAGCGAAATACGACGCTTGCCGCTGTCAACGTCCAGGACCATGACGTCGACTTCCTGCGAAGTGGCGACGATCTTGCCCGGATGGACGTTCTTCTTCGTCCAGGACATCTCGGAAACGTGGACCAGACCTTCGACGCCCGGCTCGAGCTCAACGAACGCGCCGTAATCGGTGATGTTCGTCACACGACCCGTGAAGCGGGCACCCGGCGGATATTTCAGTGCCACGTTCTCCCACGGATCAGCCTCAAGCTGCTTCATGCCGAGAGAAATACGCTGCGTGTCCGGATTGAAACGGATGACCTGCACGCGGACCGGCTGACCGATCTGCAGTGCTTCGGACGGATGATTGATGCGCTTCCATGCAATATCCGTCACATGCAGCAGGCCGTCGACGCCGCCGAGATCCACGAACGCACCATAATCGGTGATGTTCTTGACCACGCCGTCGAGGATCATGCCCTCTTTCAGGCCCTGGATCAGCTCGCTGCGCTGTTCCGCGCGCGTCTCTTCGAGAACCGCACGACGTGAAACGACTATATTGCCGCGCGCGCGGTCCATCTTCAGGATCTGGAATGGCTGCGGCACGCCCATCAGAGGCGTCACATCGCGAACCGGACGAATATCCACCTGGCTGCCTGGCAGGAACGCCATCGCGCCGCCCAGATCAACCGTGAAGCCACCTTTCACACGACCATAGATCGTGCCGTTGACGCGCTGGCTGGCCTCAAACGCTTTCTCAAGATTTGTCCAGGCCTCTTCCCGGCGCGCCTTTTCACGCGACAGAACGATGGAGCCGTCACGATCCTCGTAACGCTCGATGTAGAGCTCGACATAATCACCCGGCTTGACTTCCGGGGTGACACCCGGCGGACCAAACTCACGAAGCGAGACACGTCCTTCGCTCTTCAGACCAACATCGACGATCGCATAATCATCGGTGAGGCGAACGACACGTCCCTTAACGACCGACCCTTCAAAGCCGCTGTCTTTCCCGAGTGTTTCATCGAGAAGTGCCGCGAAATCTTCGCCGGCGAAATGGTCGGTTGCTGTCTGTGTGGCTGAAGCCATTAAAAAACTATTCCCTGCCAGAGAAAACCCTGACAATTCCTGCGCTCCGCATCGCTGCGAAACGACTTGCCGGTGTCTTTTTTCGGTATTATCCGCGAAAACCGACCACATTAAAAACCATGTATCGCCTTACGGGCGATTCACAGGGGCGGATGAAAGACATGCACGCGACGGCTTTGTCAATAGCGTGAATGACATGACACCGCGCGTGGCTGTGCTGCCAGATCCTCTGCCGCGATAACTTACTGAAAACGAACATATCTGGTGATAAGGACGACGTCCTGCTGGATAAATTTATCTCAGATAAATGATGAGAGACGCCGCCCGAACAGAAACGAGAAGAGGGTTCGTCAGCGCCTGCTTCCGAAAAAGCGTCAGTAATGGTACTGCCAGAGGAGGCCGACGCTGCTGCCTGGGTCGTTTTCCGGGGTGGTGAACCCGGTGACATTGCCTCCAGTTCCGACGGTGGTGTTGAGTTTCAGATGTTTTGTAAGATCAACCTGGACCTGAGCCTGGGTTCCGGAGCCTGAGGTGGCCTGTTTGGCGCCGACATAGACACCTTTCATGACGTATTTACCGGCTTCGATACTGGTGCCGCCATTGTTGACGCCGGAGCCGCCACCGATGGCGAGGCGGTCGAGGCCAAGGGTTTTGCGTACCGTGCCGAGAGGATCGAAACCGGAACCGCCGGCGAGGGTGGCGAGAGCGGCGCCGATTTCGGCCATCTGGGTGGTCGACAGGGAGTGGGAATCCGTCCCGAAGAGCAGCATGGCGAGGATCTGATCCTGCGGGAGTTGCGGGATGGATTCAAAAGCGATTTTCGGGTTACTGGCGTAACCGGTCACCTTCAGCATGGCGGTCTGGCCTTCGACATTACGGTCGGCTTCGAAATCGAGCGTCGGGTCGAGTTTGTGTTTGACGCCGGTTCCGTTGAAACCGACGCGGCCGCGCGTGAAGTTCAGGGTGACACCACCAAAGCTGAACAGACCACTGCGCATATCGAAACCGCCTTCGATACTGGGGGTGGCAGCCGTTCCGCCGATATGGAGATTGCCGGCCATCTCGGCATCGAGGCCGTGACCGCGGACGAAGAATTCGCCGGGCGAGGTCAGTTTCAGGTCGAGACCGATGACGCGGCTGCTGGTCTTCTGTGTCTCGTCCGGCGGTTTGTCACCCGGGCGGACAACGTTGAGGGTCGCGACCGAGCCGGGCATCGAATTGGGAATATTGATTTCTACATGCGGAAGCGTGATCTGGCCGGCGACATCGACGCGGGTGTCGGCCTGGCCCCTGATAGCGATGTCGGCGTTGATCAGGGCGGTCAGCAGATCGCTGGCGACGGGCTGAGCCTTGTTTGCGGTCAGATGCAGGTCGACCGGCATGCCTGGGGCGAACGCGCCGACGCTGCCGCTGAGGCTGATGGTGCCATCTTTTCCGGTATGGGCGACGAAGGACTGAATGACGAGACTGTCGTGCCGGGCAACGATGGCGGCATCGATGTCCTGGAGGTGGAGGCCTTGGGCAAAATCCTGGATATCGCCATTATGCAGCGTGACGGTGCCGGTGGCTTCGGGGCTGGCGATGGTGCCGGCGATATTAAGGGCGTAGTTCACCTGACCGAGCGCCTGGCGACCGCTGGCGCCAAGGATGGCGTTGGCGAGCGAAAGATCGAGATTACCATTCGTCCGGAGGCCGATGGGGCCGGTTTTTGAGGTGGGTACGGTACCGCTGGCTTCGAGATTCAGTTTCGGTCCGGCGCTGGCGTGGGCATCGATACGGGCTGTGGCGCCGGCGAGGTCAGCGGTGGCGTCGATCCGGGCGGGCGCCAGCGAGGCGGCGTCGCCGGTGGTCATGTGCAGGTCCCTCCCGGTGAGAGAGACAGTACCGCGTGGAGCTTCGAGGGTTCCGCTGAGCTTTGCGTCGGCGGAGAGGGTCCCGGCGGCGTGGAGCGTGGGTGCGAAGGGTTGCGCGAGGGCGGGCGTGACGTTTTTGACGGACGCGGTGAGGTTCAGGGCGGGTTTGACGGTTCCGGCGAGGTCGATCGAAGCCGGAGTGATCCCTTTCGGCGCGAGAGTAGCGCGCAGGCGATCGACGCCCATGATTTTTCCGTATGAAACGGTGGCAGGAGCCTGGAGCTGGAGGTTTTCGCCTTTGGCCGTGGCGGTCAGACGGCTGATTTTGACGTTCTGAGCCGGGATGCTCGCGACGGCTGCAAGGTCGAGCATGCCAGGCGCGCCGTAGAGTTCGGAGAAACGGGCCTGAGCGGTGGTGGCGAGCGCGGTCTGCGGGCCTTTGACGGTGGCGCTGAGGCTGCCGGCGACTGAGGGCGCTGCTACTCTGTCGAGAACCAGGGCAAGGCTGGTGTCGGGAGTGCCTTCCGGATCGGTAATGGTGCCGGTGAGTTTGATGGAGCCGATGCTGTAGGGAGCCATGGCTGCATTGCCGGACACGTCGATGCCGGCTTTGACGGGGGCGCTGTCGGTGGCGGCTGTGGTTTTCAGAGAAGCATTGAGCGCACCGGAGATGGGCTGGCCGATAAGGTTGCGCAGGTCGGCCAGGCGGGCGACGTGGAGATCAAGGGTGCCGAGCGGAATTTTGCGTTTCGACGGAAGATCGAGTTTGCCGGCGCCGTGGACGCTGTTCCAGTCCAGTTTAGTCAGAGTGAGATGGCGGGTGCCCCCGGTGTCCTGAGCGACTGTGGCGTCGAGGGCGAGCGGGGCACGGTCAATAGTGCCGCTGGCTGTGATGTGGCCCTGCGGTGTCGCAGGCAGGTGGGCGACGTCGGCATCCAGCGTGACCGGGGCTTTCGGCATGGTGGCGGTACCGAAATCGCTGGCGAGATGTGCTTTTGCAGCGAGATCGTCGATGGGACCTGTGGCTGTGAGGTCAAGTTTCGCGTCACCACGCAGAGTCTTCGCAACGGCGGCGAGGTCGGGCAGACTCAGGCTGGCCTGAGCGTCGACAGTCGTATTGCCGCCGGTTTTGCCGGTGGTCTTTTCGGCGGCTTTTTCTCCCGATCTGTCTGCTGTCCGGATGACGTTGCCACCCGCCGTGAAGTGAAGAGCTTTGCCATCCAGAGCGAAGGTGTCGAGATGGATCGTGCGGTCGCCCTGCCCGCTTTCTTTCATGGTGGCGTGGGCGGCAAGTTTGCCGTTGGGACCGATCAGTTTGACGGCCTGTTCGAGCCCGGTGAGGGCGGCGATATCTCCGTTCAGGCTGAGGGTCGTTGTGTCACCGGGATGGGCCGGATCGGATTTATCCGGCAGGGCAAACGCGGCGGTCAGGGCGGTATGACCGCCGAGTTTCTGACCACCCATGGCGGCGAACGGCGCGAGGTTCGGAAGGGTGAGTTTTGCGTTGCCTTTGACGGAGGGCTTTGTCGCGGCGTCGGTATCAAGTTCCAGCAGCGGGTGGCTGACGCTGAGCGTGGCGCGACGTGTGGAATCGTTCGGGGCGTAAGTGACGTCGAGCAGAAGGGGCGCGCTGGCGAGCAGGGTCGGGTTGCCGCCAGGGATGCGAAGACCGGAGGCGGTGGCGTGCAGGTGCAGGAGATCGATCTGATCGCCCTGCCCCATTCCGTCGAAATGGGCGATGAGAGCACCGAGCTGCGTGCCACCCGCGACGACGCGGTCGAGGGTGAGGTCGGCAGTGCCGGCAGGTGCGGTAAAAGGACCACTGAGCTTCGCGGTGAGGCTTGCGGCCTGCCAGCTGAGCGTCGGGCCGGGGGTCATGGCCGGGGCGGTCACATTCGCAGTGATGTTTGCTGTGCTGGCCAGAAGGTTCAGTTTGCCATCAATGATGGCGGAGATGTTTCCGGCGTCGGCATTCAGATCCAGTGCGGCGTTGTCGGTAGGGCCGTTCAGGGTCATGGCCAGAGCGACAGGGGCAAGGTCTGGCATGTGAGTCATACCGGCGACGATGCCGTCTTTGCCGTCCTGGGCGTTAAGCTTCAGGTTGACATGTTTTGTGTCGGTCTTTGCTGCGAGGGTCAGAGTTCCGGCGGCATCGAGGCGGCGGAGATCGATCGCGATGTCCGAGACAGGAAGGTTTCTGAAGGACGGGCTGTTGAGCAGGGCGTCGAGGTTCGGGAGAGCGGCATGGCCTTTGAGGGCGAGCACGGCCGGGATTCCGGCGAGCGGAGCGCCGACTTCGATGCGACGGGCATCGACTTTGCGGATATCGATGGAGAGACCGGTTTTCGTGGGGCCGGTGGACGGAGCGGCAGGCTGGTTCGGGTCCGAATATGGTAGCCGCGGGATGGCGAGGCGGTCGGCGCTGACGAAATCGACGCGGGCGGTGCGGCCGATCATGCGCAGAGGCGACCAGTCGAATTCGAGATTCTCAATGGTCAGCCAGACGCCTTTTGTGTCGCACAGTTCGATGCGCCCGACGTGGAGTGCGTCGGGGAAGCGGCCTTTCAGGCCGGTGATGAGGACGGTGTTGCCGGTGAGCGAAGCGGTCTGGCGTTCGAGAAAGTGACGGCCGGGATTTGTGTTCGCGCCGACGAGAACAATACCGACTGTAAGCACGGCGAGGCCTGCGACCGAGGCTACGGCGATGCCTGCGCCTTTTGCGATACGGCGTGGCCAGGAGCGGCGGGGTTTTGCAGGGATCCGCGGCACGGGCGGGACCATGCGGTCAGGTGGATTCTGCTGCCCGTTCCGGGATGTCTCGTTCTGATCCACAGGCATCAGAAGGTTTCTCCCAGACCGATATAGAGTTCCCATTTGTCACCACGTGGCGGCCGGTTGAGCGGCACGGCGATATCGAGGCGGATGGGACCGATGGGAGTAAAGTAGCGGGCGCCTCCTCCTGCGCCGACACGAAGCTTGCCGGTAAAGGGCGAACTGCCGGAACCGACCTGGCCTGCGTCGATGAAAGCGGCGGCGCCGAAGCTTTTCAGGATACGCTGGCGAAATTCGACGGTGCCGGCATCGAGCGAGGTACCGCCGATGGCATATTTGGTTCCGGCGAACTGAGGGCCGACGCCCTGGTAGCGGAAACCGCGAATGGTGGCGGTGCCGCCACCGTAAAGCCGCTGATCGGGTGGGATATCGAGTGTTGAGGCTCCCTGGACACTGCCGACGATGGCGCGGAAGGCGAAGACGCTGCGTCCGGGTCTGGTCAGGCCGGTACGGGCGAGATCGACATAGGTTGAGGCGTTGGCCTGCAGCAGGGCGAAGAAGGAAGTGCCCTGATCGAAGGATGCGGACGGAGTAGCGCTGAGGGAGACACGCCAGCCACGGGTCGCGGGCAGCAGAGGCGAAGCCAGGTCCGTGTTGTCGAAATTCGCCGAGAGAGGGGCGAAAATCATGGTGTAGTCTCTGGTGATCCAGAACTGCTCGATTTTTTCCTGTTCCGCGGCAAGACCGTAGGACACGTTCCAGTGCCTGTTGAGGCGGCGGACGATGCCGGCGCGGGCGATGAGCGCGGTCTGGCGATAGGAATAGAAATCCTGTTTCAGTCCTTCCAGGCGAAAGCTGGCGTTCTGGTTGCGTCCGGGAAAGTCGGGTTTGAAGAGGTCGGCGTAGATGTCGTAACCGAGACCCTGCTGGGCGGAACCGCCGAGGCCGGTGACGAGAGCGGTCAGACGCAGGCGCTCGGCATTGCCGAACAGGTTGTAATGCGTCCATGTGGCGCCGACCCGGCCACCGAGGTCGGTGGAATATCCGATTTCGGCTCCGACGGAGCGTAGTTTGGCCTCTTTAAAGTTAAAGGCGAGCGGCATGGTGCCATCGGGGGCGAGTCTGGGGGCATCCTTGACGCCCACGGTGGAAAAGATACCGAGAGAGGCGAGATCCTGCCGGGCGTTTTCGATTTTCGACGGCTGGTAGAGCTGGCCGGGACTGACGGTAAGGCGTCGGCGGATGAAAGCGGGTTTTGTTCTGCCGAGACCGTTCAGAGTGATGTTTCCAATATCGGCTTTCGGACCGACAGAGATCGGAAAGGTCAGGTCCAGGGTTCGGGTGGCCGGGCGGAGATATGCTGTTGGCGCATCGACACTGGCCAGCGGATGCCCTTCCTCCTGGAGTTTACCGGCGAGGGCATCTCCGGCGCCAAGCACGGTGGAAGCAATGGCGGGATCACCGGATTTCAGACCAAAAGCGGTCTGTTCATCGGGGGAGATGGTAACCGGCTGTTTTCTGTCCGGCGAGACAAGACTGACTTTACCGAGGTGATAGAGTGGTCCCGGAGTTGCGGAGACTTCGATCGCGAGGGTTTCACCGGCGGGAATGCCGCTGAGCCATTGCGGAAGGTTGATGTCGTTACCGTCCATCTGAAGATCGGGCGGGGTTCTGGCGGTTTTGGGTCTTCTGACAGTGACGGTCACGTGGCCTTCGTAATATCCGAAGCTCTCCAGCGCGGTGGTCATGCGGGCGTATTCGCTGCGAATCCGTCCGGCGAGGGCAAACGGGCCGACAGCGTGAGTTTTCTGCAAACCCAGCAGATCCGAGGACGCTGTGAGCGCGGAATCGAGGTCAGCGTTTTTCGTGGGAGTGATCGTCGTTGTGTAGGGCAAAGCCGGACCGGTCGGGGCAACGGTTTTTGTCGTGGCTTGCTTTGTTTTGCCGGATGCGTTCTGGGCAATGAACGGAGCAAGCGCCGTTGCAGCGAAAAGAAGAATAAACGTTCGGGCGTGAGTACTCCGCGAGGCAACGAGGCGAGGCGCAACCAGAGGGCCGCTCGTCAGCACCGTGCCTCCCTGTTTGCGGCACGGGAATACAGATTGACGGTAGCGGGATGGCACCGCATGGGGCTGACCGCTGAGCCCGGCAAGGGAAAGGCGTCCTCTCATCGGGTTCTTAATGACATGAAAGTGCTTTAAAGCGAGGCCGTTTACACGGAAAAATCCGTCTTTTCATACGATTTTTTGCCTGCCTTTCCCATGCGTTGTCGTCTTCCGCTGTTTGGATGTATGAGAAAGCATGAATCTGGCTTTTCTTTGCCCGTGCCTGATGGCGGGCTGTATGATTTTGTTGCGGTCGGGGCGCTTATGAAAGTCCCTCTGCTGAAACGCCGCACTCCGCCTTTCAGGATTGATCCTGACGAGCTGGACCGCATTGATATCCGCGAGCGGGAAGCGGCAGCGCGTAGTCTGTACAGGCGGCTGCGGGGAGCTGCGCGTCTGGCAGCGATCGCTGTCTGGGTCCCGACATCGGTGGGTTTTGAGGCATGTCTGCTTCTGGTGCCCGGAACAGCGAAGATTCGCTGGACCAGGGTGATCTGGGGCGTGATCTGTAAGCTGCTGTCACTGAAGCTCAACGTGATTGGCCGGCGTGCGGGCACGGTTGGCGGTGCGAGAGCGCGGGCGCGCGGCGACCGGCCGGTGATTTATGTGTCGAATCACTCGACGTGGCTGGATGTGCCGGTTCTGGGGACGATTTTACCGTCAGTGTTTGTCGCGAAAGGCGACATCGAGCACTGGCCGATCATGGGACTGGTGTCGAAGATCGGACGAACGATTTTTGTAAGCCGGCAGCGCAATACGACCGGGCGCGAGCGTGATGAGATGATTTCGCGGCTGGCGGATGGCGACAATCTGGTGCTGTTCCCGGAGGGAACATCTTCGGACGGGTCGCGCGTGCTGCCGTTCATGTCGGCGTTTTTTGCAATCGCGAAACCACCGAGATTGCGGAATGCGGATGCGCAGGAAGTGGGAATTACATTTCCGCCGGGAATGGTGCCGCTGATCCAGCCGGTTTCCGTGGTTTATGACCAGCTTGACGGATTGCCGATCGGTCGGGCGCGACGCCCTGTTTTTGCCTGGTACGGTGACATGGAGCTTGGCCCGCATCTCTGGCAGCTCGTGAAGTGGCGCTCGATGCGGGCTTCGGTTCTGCTGCATCCCCCGCTGGATCCGGATGATTTTCCGAGTCGGAAAGCGCTGGCTCAGGCGACATGGCGGGCAGTGACCAGCGGGGCGGCGGAACTTCGGCAGAATGTGCAGCCCGAAGCGCCGGAATGGGAACTGAAACCAGCCTCTCCGGCAGCGGATATCCGTGGAAATGATAAAGCTTCACTTGACAGGACTCGTCCATCCTTTGCCTGATGACATTGTCTTACGAGGCCCGGGCAGACCGGGTTTTGTGGCTCTTGTGAGGAGGCCCGGTGCTGGCAGGTTCCTGCTCTTTCCGTTCTGACGTGGCAGCTGTTTATGACGCCGGTTTTTCACCCCTGACCGGGATGGGGTCTTGACCGGGGCGGCAGCACGCATGATTTCTCCGTTCCGTCGTGCGGAATGGTCCGGCGACATGCCGGAACGAGCCTGACTGTGACGACTGACTTCTCCCTCCCTTCTGACAAATCTGACACGCGGGATGTGTCCTTTTCCCCTGCGGCTCAGGCGGGCGGGGTTTGTCGGGGGTTGCATATGATCACCTGGGGTTGTCAGATGAACGTGTATGACAGCGCGCGGATGACGGATGTGCTCCGGCCGCTCGGCTACGGGCCGGTCGACAATCCTGCTGACGCTGACATGATCATTCTTAACACCTGTCATATTCGTGACCGGGCGGCGGAGAAGGTTTTTTCCGAACTGGGCCGGCTGCGGGTGATCAAGGATGAGCGGAAGGCAGAAGGACGGAGCACGGTTCTGGCGGTTGCGGGTTGTGTGGCCCAGGCCGAGGGCGAGCAGATTCTGAAACGCGCGCCTTATGTGGATATCGTGCTGGGGCCGCAGACCTATCACCGGTTGCCGGAGATGGTGGCGCGGGCAGCGCGGGCTGGCGGATCTGTGATCGATACGGATTTTCCGGCCGAGCAGAAATTTGATTTTCTGCCGGAAGACGCGGCTCCGCAGACAGCGGCCAACGTTTCGGCTTTTCTGACTGTACAGGAAGGCTGTGACAAGTTCTGTTCTTTCTGTGTCGTACCTTATACGCGCGGAGCAGAAGCGAGCCGGCCGGTTGCGTCCGTTCTCGCGGAGGCACGGCGAATGGTGGCGGGCGGCGTACGGGAGATCACGCTGCTCGGGCAGAATGTAAATGCGTATCACGGCGAAGGACCGGATGGCGGTGTGTGGGGGCTGGCGCGGCTGGCTTATGCGCTGGCTGAGATTCCGGGGCTGGACCGCATTCGCTACACGACGTCTCATCCCCGCGACATGGACGATGCGCTGATTATGGCGCACCGCGATCTGCCGGCACTGATGCCGTTTCTGCATCTGCCGGTGCAGTCGGGATCTGATGCGATCCTGAAAGCGATGAATCGGGGGCACACGGCCGACGAGTATCGCCGTCTGGCGGACCGGCTCCGCGAGGCGCGGCCGGATCTGGCGCTGTCGTCCGATTTCATCGTCGGGCATCCGGGGGAGACGGATGCCGATTTCGAGGACACGATGCGGCTGATTCGCGATGTCGGTTTCGCTCTGGCCTATTCGTTCAAATATTCCGTTCGGCCGGGAACGCCTGCAGCCGGAGCGCCGCTGCAGGTGGCTGAGGATGTGAAGGACCAGCGTCTGCAGGCGTTGCAGGCGCTTCTGCGTGAGCAGCAGGATGACTTTAACGGTTCCGTGGTGGATCGTGTGGCGCCTGTTCTGTTCACGGGACGCGGCCGGAAGCCGGGCCAGATGGTCGGGCGGTCGCCGTGGCTGCAGCCCGTTCATGTGGACGGAACGGACGATCTGACCGGCACGGTTCGTCCTGTGCTGATTACGACGCGGCTCAGCAACTCGCTGGCCGGGCATCTTATCGAGGAGTGCGCGCTCGCTTGACCCAACTGTCAGCCACCGGAACCTCGCATCCCCGCACCAGGGGCACTCATTCTCTTGCCGGAGCAGGGATGTCGAAACCGACGACCCTGCAGTTCGGCGATAACGCGCTGCTGGCGCAACTGGTTGGCGATCATGACCGCCACCTGCACCATCTGGAGGAAGCGCTCGGTGTCCGTCTGACGCGACGGGGAAACCGGGTGGCGATCAGCGGTGATCCGGGCCGGGTCGCTCTGGCGCATTCGGCGCTGACCTCTCTTTACCGGCGGGCTGAGCGTGGCGGGGTGATTGACACGGGCGAGATCGATGCGGCGATCCGGTTGTCGGACATTCATGCCGCGCTGAAAGATCAGTCACCGGGCATTACGGGCGCAGGCGCCGTGGCCGGAGAGCCGGCGCCGGTGCTGGCGGATCTGCCGGCGATCCGTACGAAGCGCGGGGCAATCGAGCCACGCTCGCCGGGGCAGGCGGCGTATATGGACATGCTGGCACGTCAGGAGATGGTGTTCGGTGTGGGACCTGCGGGCACAGGCAAGACCTATCTGGCGGTGGCGCAGGCGGTGGCGATGCTGCAGGCCGGGCAGGTGGACCGGATCATTCTGTCGCGGCCGGCGGTTGAGGCGGGTGAGCGGCTTGGGTTTCTTCCGGGCGACATGAAAGACAAGATCGATCCGTATCTGCGGCCGCTTTATGACGCGCTGCATGACATGATGCCGGGCGATCAGGTGATCCGGCGGATGGCGACGGGTGAGATCGAAGTGGCGCCACTGGCATTCATGCGCGGGCGGACACTGGCTCATGCTTATGTGATTCTCGACGAGGCGCAGAATACGACGCCGGCACAGATGAAGATGTTTCTGACGCGCATGGGCAATGGTACCCGCATGGTTGTGACAGGCGATCTGAGTCAGGTGGACCTGCCTTCCGGCACGGTTTCCGGGCTTCAGGACGCGCTGAACACACTGGAAGGGGTTCAGGGTATTGCCGTGAACCGCTTTGACGCGAGCGATGTGGTGCGGCACAGACTGGTTGCGCGCATTGTTGATGCGTATGATCAACGGAAGACGGCGGAACGGGAAACTTCCCGCAACAGGTTCCGCCGGGAGCAAGATGGAACCGCCAGGTAGTATAAGTTGTGGTTTAGCGGCTGCGACAGAGAGCGACCCTTCCAGACGGAACGGGTCACCCCCCTCCCCTCTTTTTATCAATGAGGGGAAATTTGGAACCTCTGACGGTGGTCCTGAGATCATCGTTGAGGATGTGCGCTGGCGGGCTTTTGTTCCGCGCGCGGAGGCGATTGTGTGGCGCGCCTGCACGGCGGCCTGCCGGCGAACGGAAGCCGCTGCTCCGGAGACGGTTGTTCTGTCTTCGGACCGCGTGGTGAAGTTGCTGAATGCCCGGCATCGCGGACGCAACAAACCCACGAATGTTCTGACTTTTGAGCCGCCGGAAGGGTTTCCTGGCGGCGAGATTATCCTTGCGCTGGAGACGGTGCGTCGCGAGGCAGAGGCGGCACATCGGCCTGTTGCCAATCATCTGGCGCATCTTGTGGTCCACGGAGTGCTGCACCTCGACGGGCATGACCATCACGGTGCCGGCGAGGCTGTGCGGATGGAGATGGAAGAGGCGCGGGTGCTGTCAACGATTGGTGTTCCTAATCCATGGAAGCCACGGACATGAGCGGTTCTGAAAACGGATCTTCGGGCGAGAAGCATGACGGGCGCGGCAAGCGAGGGTTGTTTTCGCTGTTCGGGCGACGGAAGGACCAGGGGCTGCGTCACTCCATCGCGGCGCTGGTTCAGGAAGCGGCGGAAGCCGGAGATTCGGGCGATGAGGCACCGGAACTGGATCGTCAGGAACGGGCGCTGATTGCCAATGTTCTGCGGCTGCGGGAGACGAGTGCGGACGATGTCATGATTCCGCGGGCGGACATTGTGGCGATGTCGGCAGATATCAGTCTGGATGACGCGCTGGCGATGATGCGGCGGGAGAATCATTCCCGGATGCCGGTTTATCGCGGACAGCTCGACGACATTGTCGGCATGATTCATGTGAAGGATCTGATTGCCTATCTGGGTACGAGCGAGGCGTTCACGCTGGAGCCTCTTCTGCGGCAGCCACTGATGATTGCGCCGCAGATGCCGGTTCTCGATCTGCTGCTAATGATGCGGCAGCGGCGGATGCATATGGCACTGGTGATCGATGAGTATGGCGGTATCGACGGGCTGGTAACGATCGAGGATCTGGTTGAGACGATTGTCGGCGATATATCGGACGAGCACGACGAGCCGACGACTTCGATGATCGTGGAGCGTCCGGACGGTTCTTATGACGTTGACGCACGGTGTCCGGTGGCAAAGTTCGAGACAGTTCTCGGGCCGATTCTGACGGAGACCGAACGTGAAGCGGAAATCGAGACCATTGGCGGGCTGGTATTCCGGCTGGCGGGGCATGTGCCGACGCGGGGCGAGGTGTTTACCCATGAAGGGGGCTTCCTGTTCCGGGTTCTGGACTCTGATGCGCGGCATATCCGGCGGGTAAGGGTTCGGAAGACCGCAGTAGATACCCCCGCCGGGGAAGCCGGCGATGGGAAGCAGGGTAGCTGAGTGCTGCGGACGGTTCTGCCGGCTCCGTCTTCTGGCGATAACGGGCAGTGAGCTTCCATGAAGGGCTTCGCATCCGCCGTCCGAGCATCCTGAGAAATAGCTGTAATGCGGAGTCTGGCCGTAATAGGTGCGGATCATGGCTTTTGCGTACAGAGCAGTCAGATGAGTTGCGCGATAAGCGAAGTTAATGCGTTTTTGCGGATCGCTGGCAAGGGCTTTGAATCCTCTTTCGGCGGCCTCACCGGCGCGTTGCGCTTCTGGCAGGGAACGACGTCGAAAGAATGAAAGCGGAACAGAGCTGTTGAAGGAAAATGATCCGGCGTGTCGCAACCGGATCATTTTGTCCCTGATTGTAACGGCATCGTTCAGGCCGGAGGCAGAAAAAGTTCCTTCAAGGTATGAGGCTGGCAGCGGAGATACTGGTTCGGAGCTCTGACCTTTGCACCGAGATGGGCAGCGGCGTGCCAGGGCCAGCGGGGATCGTAGAGAATGGTCCTCGCCAGGGCGACGAAGTCGGCGTCGCCGGTGGAGACAATAGCTTCGGCCTGCTCAAAACCGGTGATGAGACCGACGGCTATGACGGGAAGCTTCGTTTCGGCTTTGACGGCACGTGCGAGCGGCACCTGATAACTGGGACCGACGGGGATCTGCTGCTGCGGGCTGAGACCACCACTGGAGACATGGATGGCGTCACAGCCTCGCGTTTCGAGAGCTTTCGCAAGGACGATGGTCTGATCGATATCCCAGCCGCCAGGAACCCAGTCGGTTCCGGAAACGCGGATGGTGACAGGACCATTCGGGAAAGCCGCACGGATAGTGTCGAAAATTTCCAGTGGGAAGCGGAGACGGTTTTCCAGACTACCACCATAGTCGTCACTCCGTTGATTGGAGAGCGGTGATAGGAACTGGTGGATGAGATAGCCGTGGGCTGCGTGGAGCTGCACAGCGTTGAAGCCGAGATTCGCGGCCCGTTTCGCGGCAGCGGAGTACGCGGCACGGAGGCGGCTGAGATCGGATTTGTCGAGCGTGTGCGGCGGCACGGTGCCTTCGGTGAAAGGAATAGCGGATGGGGCTTCGGTCTGCCATCCGCCGGGATTACCGGCTGGGATGTGTTTCCCGCCTTTCCAGGGTACCTCCACCGAGGCTTTCCGGCCGGCGTGACCGAGCTGAATGGCGAGCGGGATGTCCAAGACGGCGCGGATGCCGGCGAGTGTGCGGGCCATGGCGGCCTCGGTCTTGTCGTCCCAGAGACCGACATCATGCGCGGTGATGCGGCCTTCCGGGGTGATGGCAGTAGCCTCGACAGTGAGCAGAGCGGAGCCGGAAAGGGCGAGATTACCGAGATGGATGAGGTGCCAGTCGGTCATGCAGCCGTCGATCGCGGAGTACTGGCACATCGGTGCGATAATGATGCGGTTATCGAGGTTCAGTTCACCGATTTTTGCGGGTTCGAAGAGTTTTGGTCCGGACATGGGATTCTCCTGCCTGCGCTAAAATTTTCACACCCGGACCGGAAAGAATCAGTAGAACTGGAGACCACTTATCTCCATTTCCGGGTCCAGGTAATATGGAACATAGAATGTAGGCGTGGCGGACGTGGTTATGCTGTTGATACCTGTTGGCAGCGCGGCAGGTTTATGCCCGGTTGCGGCAAGACAGGTGTAGAGTGTACTGCGCAGTTTGTCTTCGGACAGACCAGTCTGGCCAGTTTTACGGAACAGGTCTTCCGCGTACGGTTTACAGGCAGCGGGCGTACGGTCGATCTTATCCGCGATCTGTTTGTCGCGGTAGGCGGTAACCTGGGCGTCGGTCAGCCAGACGCGGAAATAATCAGGCGAAGAGGGATCAAGCCAGAGGGCACGCCAGTCTTTCGGACCGTTTTTGAGGCGGGTGACGGCGATGCCTTCTTCTTTTGAGCCATCGGCACGGGTCAGGGTGCCATGGCAGGCCATCGCCTGGTAATGAGAGCCGAACAGCGAGCCACGAATGGCACCATTGCTGAACGTTGTGGCAGAACTTGCGGGTGGTGCACCGGTCACGTCGGGCAGAGGGGACGGGCTGTTGGCGACAGCGACGATGGCGTTGGCGATATCGGGTTCGGCGCAATAATTTTTTAGCGGATCGACCGTATAGGAACATCCGGAGACGAGAAGCGCCGCGAGGGCTGTGATGCGGGATTTCATGGTCTGGCTCGCTGTGTGAGGCCGTTTCCCGTCGGGCCGGTTATATGTCCATCTCGACGTATGGCGGCTAAATATAACATGTGTCTGACATGACTCATTTTTTTGTGCATTGTCCTGGATCAATTCCGGACTGTGGGATGAAGCGTGGACGGGCGGGCCTGTATTGGCTATCGGTGCCCGGTTTGCAGCCAGTTTCCTGCATCATGAAACCGGGTTTCCGGCATGGGGAGTTTTATGTCTGCAGCATCTGTAAACGGCACTGCCGCAACCGGCGGGTTTCGCACGCTGACGCTGAGCTGTGTTAACAGGCCGGGGATCGTGGCCGCAATTTCGCAGAAGCTGTTTGAACTGGGTGCGAACATTACGGAAGCGCAGCAGTTTGACGACACGGAGAGTGGTAAATTCTTCATGCGGGTGGTGTTCAGTCCGTTTGAAGGATGGAAACCAGAGCGCCTGATACCTGAGATATCGGCGCTGGCGGCTGAGTTCGGCATGACGTGGGCGATCAAGGAGAATGCACGCCCGACACGGGTAATGCTGATGGTGTCGAAATTCGATCACTGTCTGGTCGATCTGCTCTATCGCTGGCGCGTGGGTGAACTGGCAATCGACCCGGTTGGGATTATCGCCAATCATCCGGCGTCTGTTTATGAAGGTGTCGATTTCTGTGGGATTCCGTTTCATTATCTGCCTGTAACCGGAAGCACGAAAGCGGTACAGGAGACGCAGGTTCTGCAACTGGTTGAAGAGACGGGAACAGAACTGGTGGTGCTGGCACGCTATATGCAGATTTTGTCGAACGAAATGGCGGCGAAATTATCAGGACGCTGCATTAATATTCATCACTCGTTTTTGCCTGGCTTCAAGGGGGCGCGGCCGTATCATCAGGCGCATGAACGGGGTGTAAAACTGATTGGCGCGACGGCTCATTTCGTGACGCATGATCTCGATGAAGGACCGATTATCGAGCAGGATGTGGAACGGATCAGCCATACGGACACGCCCGAGGATCTGATCCGCAAGGGCCGCGATATTGAGCGGCGGGTTCTGGCACGGGCAGTGCGGTATTATACCGAGCAGCGTGCGATCCTGAACGGACGCAAGACGATTGTATTTCTGGACTGATTTTATCCCAGGGCTCTCTGCCTGCGGATCCTCCGGATACCAAGAACCTTTGAAATCCGTTTTGCTTTCGTAAATCGGGCGCAGTATCCTGCCGGGCTCAGGCGGAACCTGACACTATATGATTTATGCTGTCAGAGAACGGAACTTTGCGTAATCCGGCTGTCCGTCAAACACGAACAGCATGTAATAATCGAGATAATGCCGTTTGTTGCGGGCAACTTTTGAATAGAACGGATAAACGTTAAACGGCCCGAGATAACCGGGCGGAAGAGGATCACGGTCAAGGATACACTGAACGCGAAAGAGCGCTATGTAGACAGCACCCTCCTCATTTTCGCGCTTGCGCACGTGCCAGAGGTTTCTGCGGAAGTCCTTCAGTTTATCAGGAAGAATGAAGATCATTGTTTTTTCGATGAAGGGCTTCTGAAACTCTTCCGGCTTCAGATAGCGCAGATCGTCTGGCATGTCGCAAAACCAGGGATGATCCTGAACGATCAAGCTGCAGTCTCCGGTTGGTGTTGGTTTACGCGGACTGCTCCTGCCCCGTCCCGACGACCAGTAAAATGTTTAGTGCCTTTGATCCGCTTCGGGGCTGCCCCCGAAGCGGATTCTGCCTTAAACGTCGAGATTGGCGACCTTGAGCGCGTTTCCGACGATGAAGTCGCGACGCGGCTCGACAACGTCGCCCATAAGGGTAGAAAACACCTCTCCGGCTTCTTCGAGATCAGAGATCCGGACCTGAAGCAGTGTACGAACAGCGGGGTCAAGTGTCGTATCCCAGAGCTGCTCGTCATTCATTTCGCCCAGACCTTTAAAGCGGTTGATGGCGAGGCCCTTCCGCCCCTGGGCCAGCAGCCGGGCGAAAGCTGTCGATGGACCGGAGGCAGGCAATTCCGTGCCGTTTTCAAGATGAATAACGATACCCTGCGCATAATCACGCATCAGACGAGTGGCATTGTGTCCCAGCCAGCGAATATCCATGCCGGTAAAGGTTGTCCGGTCGATCCGGTACATCTCTCCTATCCCGCGGACATTACGTCCCAGTTCCAGTCCTGTATCGCTGAGAACAACTTTCCACCCGCGCTCGGCAGGTTCTGAAGCATCATCGAGACGTTTCTGCAGATCGGGGATGCGACTTTGTGCCGTGTCACGATCCGCATCGAATACACCTGCGATAGCGGCCTGTTCTATAACCCATCCCGGAACACGACTGGAAAGACGGGCGATGACATTTGCGGCTTCGCGCATGAAAGCGATCTCAGCCTCACGCTCGTCGCCTTCGAGGATACGGCCATTTCCGAGCGTCAGAGTGGTATTATTCAATGCTTTATCGAGCAGATAGCGTTCGAGTGCAGCATCATCTTTCAGATACCGCTCTTCGTTGCCGCGCTTGGCACGGTAGAGCGGCGGCTGGGCGATATAAAGATAGCCCTTCTCGATCAGTTCAGGCATCTGCCGGAAGAAGAACGTCAGCAACAGGGTCCGGATATGCGACCCGTCAACATCGGCGTCTGTCATAATCACAATGCGATGATAGCGAAGCTTTTCGAGTGAGAAGCCACCCTGATCTGCCTCGCCGCGACCTATGCCGGTGCCGAGCGCAGTAATGAGTGTGCCGATTTCGGCTGAGCCGAGCATGCGATCAAAACGAGCCCGTTCGACGTTCAGGATTTTGCCTTTGAGGGGCAGGATGGCCTGAAAACGGCGGTCCCTGCCCTGCTTGGCGGTTCCGCCTGCGGAATCACCCTCGACGATAAAGATTTCGGCTTTCGAGGCGTCGCGTTCCTGGCAGTCGGCAAGTTTCCCCGGCAGGGAAGAAATATCCAGAACCCCTTTGCGGCGGGTCAGTTCACGGGCCCGGCGGGCGGCCTCACGGGCGGAGGCGGCGTCAAGCACCTTTGAGACGACCACTTTCGCCTCTTTGGGATGCGTTTCGAACCAGTGACCGATCATGTCGGCAGCAGCCGTGTGAACGACGGGCTGCACTTCCGACGAGACAAGTTTATCTTTGGTCTGAGAAGAGAATTTCGGGTCCGGCACCTTCACGGAAAGAACTGCCGTGAGTCCTTCCCGCATGTCATCACCGACCAGGGAAGCGGCATCCTTTTTAGCAATGCTTTCCGCGTATTTCCCGACGATGCGCGTCAGGGCCTGGCGGAAACCGGCGAGATGCGACCCACCATCACGCTGCGGGATATTGTTTGTGAAACACAGCATCGTTTCATGATAGCTGTCGTTCCAGGTCAGTGCGAACTCGACCTTAATGCCGTTATCCGGGTTTTCCAGACTGCCATAGATGGGCGGCGCGATGATCGGAGCACGGGAACGATCAAGCCATTCGACAAACGCAATAAGTCCGCCGTCATAATGAAAGACCTCCTCACGGACGGGCTCCGTACGGGCGTCGCGCAGAGTGATTTTCAGTCCTGAATTGAGAAAAGCCAGTTCTCTCAGGCGGCGTTCGAGAATGGGAAATTCGAAAATCGTTTTCGTGAACGTCTGTCCGCTTGGCAGAAAGGTGACCTGGGTGCCACGCTCTTCGTCCGAGGACCCGATCTCCACCAGCGGGGCGACGCGTTCGCCGTGACTGAAGCGAATCATGTGCTCGGTGCCGTTACGCCAGATACGGACTTCCATCCATTCGGACAGGGCGTTGACAACGGCGGCACCGACACCATGCAGGCCGCCGGAAACTTTGTAAGAGTTCTGGTTAAATTTTCCACCTGCGTGCAGTTTCGTCAGCACAACTTCGGCGGCGCTGATACCCTCTTCCGGATGCATATCGGTGGGGATGCCACGCCCGTTGTCACGCACGGTGACGCTGCCATCTGCATTGAGGGTCAGTTCGCAATGAGTAGCGTGGCCAGCCTGGGCTTCATCGACGGCATTGTCGATGATTTCAAAAGCCATGTGATGCAGGCCCGAACCATCATCCGTGTCGCCGATATACATACCGGGGCGTTTGCGTACGGCGTCCAGCCCCCTGAGAACCGAGATTGAAGACGCGCCATAGTCATCATTCCCGGCAGGTGTGGAAGGCGTGGCTGACTCTGTCATTCGGGGAGGATGCTCCGGTGATTTTGTGCTGAAATGATTATCAGGATCTTATACTCCCTTTGCTGGTGCGGGGCCAGCTTGCAGACCGGGGAAGTGCGCGATTTGCCACCGGTTTTCGCAAAATGAAGCCGTTTTTGGGACGCTGTGCCGTTATGCGTGCGAACCGGTTCCTGCGCCGGCCGGATCGGGTCCAAGGGCACCGTCATTCAGGCGCACGAAAAGGGCTTTTTTGCGCAGAGGAGCGAAAGGTTCAGGATCGGTTCCGGTCAGCAGGACCGGGGTCTGGAAATCGAGGAGCATACTCAGCAGCGCAGCGCGTCGGGCAGCGTCCAGATGGACGAGCGGCTCGTCGAGAAGGAGCATTGGCGCAATGTTACCCGGCGCACTCATAAGACGAGCGTGGGCGAGAATCACGCCGATGAGCAGAGCTTTCTGCTGCCCTGTGCTGGCTTCACTGGCCGGGCGACCGGTTTCCAGATCCTGAAGAGAAAAATCGGTGCGGTGAGCCCCGAGTACGGCGTGGCCGCGAAGACGGTCAGCATCGCGTGAGGTGCGAAATTCGGCGCGGAGCCAGTCTTCCACCGCGAGAGCCGGTTCACTCCCCAGCCGGCTGGCAACAGGACAGATCAGGGACAAAAACGCGGACGGAAAGGCGCCGGACGGATCGGCGCCTGTGGCGTTAAGGCGGGTGATGAGTTCCTGACGGGCGGCCACAACAGCGACGCCATGACGGGCCATGGCGTCTTCGACACCGGAAAGCCAGGCAGGATCTGTGGACCGGGTGGAGAGGATGCGGTTACGCTGGGCGGTGGCACGTTCACAGGCGGCGAGTTCACGGGCGTGGTGCGGGGCCATGGCGACAACGAGACGGTCCAGGAAACGTCTTCTGCCACTTGCGCTTTCTCCGAACAGGCGATCCATCTGCGGTGTGATCCAGACGGCGGAAAGATAGTCTGCTACTGCGGCGCGGGCGCGGAGGGCAACACCGTCAACGAGGAACTTGCGGGCACCGTCCTGGCCGGCTTCCATGCCGGTGGCGATTTCGAATGTGCCGCGATGGTCGGCGAAGCGGGCGGAGACACCCCATCCTGTTGCGGTGGCATCAGTCCCGGGCAGGTGACTGCGGAGATCGGCGGTCCGTGCGCTGCGGAGACCGCGTCCGGGGGTGAGAAGTGAGAGGGCTTCAAGAAGGTTGGTTTTTCCACTGCCGTTATCACCGGTGATGATGACGGGCGATGAGGCCGGCTTCCAGGCGAGCCGGTCGTAATTACGGAAGTTTGTGAGGACGAGACGAAGAAGACGTGTCATCGGCTGAAGCCGGAGTAGCCCGGCTCTCTCCGGGCTGATCTGTGCGTTTGAAACGGATTTCAGACCCGCATTGGCATCAGCACGTACAGTGCCGAAGGACTGTCCACGTCACGGACGATGGTGGGCGCTGCACTGTCAGCGAAGACGAATTCGACATCCCTGGCAACCTGATCGGTGATGTCATTGAGATAGCGAGCCTGGAAGCCGATTTCCATATCCTCGCCATCATAGGTGACGCGGTTGTCATCAAGTTCTTCTTTTGCAGTACCCTGATCGGCGCTGGACGCGGACAAAATGAGCAGATCGCGGGAAAGAGTCAGTTTGACCGGCCGCGAACGCTCCTGACTGATGGCAGCGACACGGGCAACAGCATCTGAAAAATCCTTTTTACCAACACGAAGTGTACGATTATTACCCGTTGGGATAACGCGCTGATATTCGGGAAAAGTGCCATCGATCAGCTTGGATGTCAGGGTGATCGGGCCGACGGTAAACTGAATACGGGTGTCGGATACGGCTACATCGACTTCTTCCGGCGCCTCGTCAAGAAGTTTACGGATTTCACCGACCGTTTTACGGGGAATGATAACGCCGGGCATACCGGACGCGCCGGCTGGCACTTCAGTTTCGACGCGGGCCAGACGATGACCGTCTGTGGCAACAGCGCGCAGAAGGCCACCGGCATCGCCTTCAGCCACGTGCATGTAGATACCGTTAAGATAATAACGGGTTTCTTCTGTCGAAATTGCAAAACGCGAGCGGTCGATTAGAGATTTCAGAACCATGCTGTTCAGTCTGAACTGGTGCGGCAGATCGCCGGCGATCATGGAGGGGAAATCATCGACGGACAGGGCGTTCAGGCGCGTAGCATAGCGACCGGCACGGAGATCGAGCTGTGAGTCCGCTCCGGGATGACTGAGCTCGACATCGCTGCCATCGGGAAGTTTACGAACGATTTCGTAAAGGACAGCAGCGGGGGCTGTTGCCGAACCGGGTGTATGAATGGTGGCGGGCACTTCCTCGACGATGGCGATTTCCATGTCGGTGGCGGTGAGAGCAAGACGACCACTGGTGGCATCGATCAGCACATTGGCCAGAATGGGGATGGTATTCCGCTTTTCGGCGACACTCTGAATATGAGCGAGAGCCTTGAGCAGGGTGGCACGCTCGGCCGTAAACTTCATCGACGCCTGTTCCTCTGTGAAGCGCGGACTGATCGCGCCATCCGGCCATGCTGACCGGCTGAAAAGTGGTGGGATACTTTAACAGGGAGCGGCACGGGGGCAAAGGCTGGCAGGCGCAATTTTTCGGGTCTTCGCCGTGTTTCAGATCCGCCTTGCCCGGCTGTCCGTTTGCCCTGCTCCGGTCCGGCCGAACCTTTCCGGTCCCGCTACCGGATCTCAGCTTTCAAGCATACGTCTCATGAGTTCGACGTCTTCGGCGAAAGCGGTATCGCGTTCCATCAGTTCAGTAACGCGGGAGACGGCATGCATGACGGTAGTATGATCGCGGTTACCGAATTTACGGCCGATTTCCGGAAGTGACCGGCTGGTGAGTTGCTTGGCAAGATACATCGCGACCTGGCGCGGACGGGCGACGGCACGGGCGCGGCGGGCGGAAGACATATCGGTAAGGCGGATATTCCAGTGCTCGGCGACCTTGCGCTGGATTTCCTCGATGGTGACACGCCGGTCGTGTGCTTTCAGGATGTCGTGCAGGACTTCCTGGGCCGACTCCAGCGTAACCGGCCGGCCAAAGAGATTGGCATGGGCGATAAGGCGATTCAGCGCGCCTTCAAGCTCCCGGACATTGGTGGTGATCTTGTGGGCGAGAAACTCCAGCACCTTCGCGGGTACGGTCACGCCTGAAGCCGCGGCCTTCGCTTCCAGAATCGAGATGCGGAGTTCGAAGGTTGTCGCGTGGATATCGGCGACCATGCCACACCCCAGACGGGTACGGAGACGATCTTCAAGACCGGACAGATCGGAAGGAGATTTGTCGGCTGAGACAACGATCTGACGGCCGGCATCCACGAGGGCATTGAAAGTGTGGAAGAACTCTTCCTGGGTGTTGTCCTTGCCGATGAGAAACTGGAGATCATCAATCATCAGCACGTCGACAGAGCGGAGCTGGTCCTTGAATTCCACGGTGGACTGGGAACGGATTGCCGCAATGAAACGATACATGAATTTTTCGGCCGACATATAAGCGACAGAAATCCGGCCTTCCCGCATAAGCTCGGCGCCGATGGCATGCATGAGGTGAGTTTTACCGAGACCAACGCCGCCATAGAGGAAAAGTGGATTGAATCCGGCGCTGGACGGTTTTTCCGCGACGCGACGTGCGCAGGCGTAAGCGAATTCGTTGGGCTTGCCGACGATGAAAGTATCGAAGGTGAAGCGCGGATCAAGCGGAGCGGCGAGGTCCGAGCGGGCATCACCGGGGCGCTCAGCGGCACGGGATGGCGCGGAAACAGCCGGGGCTGCGGCCATGGGTGTTGCGGAAACTTGTCCGCCTGAGTCTGCAGGAGCGGGCGGCATATCGCCCGGACGCATGACCTGAAGCTCGACGCGCCGGATCGCCGGAATTTCCTGATTCCACAATGTACTGAGACGATCACCGTACTGACCACGGACCCAGTCACGAAGGAAGCGCGTTGGCAAAAGGAGTGTGACCTCATCGCCGTCTATGGGACCGGGGACAATCTGCTGAAGCCAGGTGCGATATTCGACATCCCCGACCTCCGACTTCATCCGTGCGGCGATCCTCGACCAGGCATCGGCAATGAGGCCGGAAAAAGCACCTGTGGCAGCCTGCTCTGCATCCGGAAGCCCTTCATTCAGCAATCTTTCGGACTGTGTTGGAACCGGCATCTTCCGCGTGCACCCATTTCCCGGGAGTCAGTGCGGGCTGACCGGCTTGCGCGGCGCGTCCGTCGACTCCAGCAATCGTTTTCGTTCACAGGCCCGCACCGCCAGACAGCGATGCCATCAGAATTTCCGTTACCAGACCCTCCGCTGCGCGGCGGGCACAGAAGCCCGTTGCGGTCTTTAGCTCCGCCAACTCCGACGTCCACCGATGACCGCATAATGCGGTCAGTCGACCTGCGTCTGCATATCAAGCTGTTCGGCAGAAAGTAGATCATCGATTCGCATGGCGCAATGAGATTCTCGACTCGGTTACGCAATTTGATATGAGGTATTGCAAATCGCGAATAACGTAAGATGATCGCTTCTTAATCTGATCATTACACTTCCGCTCAAAATAAATAAGCCGAAACACTTTAAGAGTGTTTCGGCTTATTTAAGCACCATATAATTAATATTTGAGAAACCAGAAATTTAACGCTTTACGAAAACGCTCTGGCGGCTCAGCCCTGTTCAGGCAACGGCAAGTGCCTTGATACGCGAAGACAGGCGTGAAATTTTGCGGGCTGCCAGGTTACGATGAATGACACCCTTGGTAGCCGCACGCTGGATTTCCGGCTGAGCCACCTTCAGTGCAGCATTCGCTTCGTCTTTGTTACCTGCTGCAATAGCCGTTTCAACCTTCTTGAGGAAGGTGCGCATGCGGGACATGCGGGCGGTGTTGCGAAGGGTACGACGCTCCGTCTGACGGATGCGTTTACGAGCGGATGCGATGTTCGCCATTGTTTTCTGTCTGGTCCAGCAAAGTCGATGTGGTGATGCGTGTCCCGTCTGTCCGACGGTCACGCCCGAATAAGGTTGGCTTCTCTAGTCCAGTGCCGGTTCGCACGTCAAGCAGAGTTCTCGGGTGACCGCGCTTTTCGCAGCCGGCAGGCCATGCATATGCCGCAGGCCCTTCGCGCTGACAGCTCTTATTTCATGTCAGGAGCCGGTTGCTGGCGAGGACAGAAGAACGTCGAACGACCGGACTGAGTTATCTTCACGATACCGGGACAGGCTTCCCTGCCCTTCTCTTCCTGACAGTCAGGACAGCGCTGGCCGGCGCGGCCATAGACACGCCAGGCATGCTGGAAATAGCCAAGCTCTCCGTCGGGCTGGACGTAATCGCGCAGGCTGGACCCGCCGGCGGCGACAGCTTCCGTCAGAACAGCGCGGATGGCGCGGACAAGGCGCCGGATGGCGGGCATGGTCAGCGTGCCGGATGGCGTAGCCGGATGGATGCGTGCGCGGAACAGGGCCTCGCAGACATAGATATTGCCGAGACCGGCAACGACGCGCTGATCGAGCAGCATGGCTTTGATCGGAGATCGGCGCCCTGCGAGACTTCTGGCCAGGCTGTCGGCGGTAAAGTCCGGCTCCAGTGGTTCGGGCCCCATACCCGCAACGAATCGATGGGAATTTTCTTTCTCTGTCGCCACGAGATCGATGGCACCGAAACGGCGAGGATCGATCAGGCCGAAACGGTGGCCTTCTTCTGTTGTAAACGTGACGTGTTCATGAAGAGCGGCCTTATCGGAAGCATCCAGGGTAACGCGACCGGACATGCCCAGATGCAGCAGCATCGACATGCCGCCGGAGAGTCGCATAAAGATGTATTTCCCGCGCCGGCGGAAACTTTCGATACGCCGGCCGTTGAGAATTTTTGTCAGGTTCTTCGGCAGAGGCCAGCGGAGGTCCGGACGGCGGGCGACGGCAGAGGCGATCCTCTGGCCTTCCAGGCTGGCGCGCATGCCGCGCATCACGGTTTCAACTTCGGGGAGTTCTGGCATTGCGACAAACACGCTATAGGTCGGCGCCATGACCGACAATGCCCCCTATGAGATCCATGAAGCGACGGGCGCCACGGGCGCTGCTGCTGATGAAACCACTGATTTTGGCTATCGCGATGTGCCGCGCACTGAAAAGAAGCCGCTTGTAAGGGCGGTGTTCGACAGTGTTGCGAGTCGCTACGATGTGATGAACGATCTGATGTCGCTGGGCGTGCATCGGGTCTGGAAGCGGATTTTCAACGCGCAGCTGGCGCCTCAGCCGGGTCTGTCCCTGCTCGACCTCGCGGGCGGGACGGGCGATGTGACATTTGGCTGGCTGGCCGGCGGCGGCGGCCCTGCGATCATGACGGACATTAATGAGAAGATGCTGTCCGTAGGGCGGGACCGGGCGATTGCGCGGGGCTATGTCTCAGATCTGTCGTTCTGTGTGGTAGATGCGGAGCAGATTCCCCTGGCGGATCGTTCGGTGGATCGGGTGACGATCTCTTTTGGTCTGAGAAACTGCACGGACAAGATGGCCGTGCTGAAGGAAGCCAGGCGAGTTCTGAAACCCGGCGGGCGCTTTATGTGTCTGGAGTTCTCACAGGTTCAGGTTGCGGCTCTGGCACCGGTCTATGACGCCTGGTCGTTTAAGGTGCTGCCGACCATGGGACAGCTCATCGCGAAGGACCGCGACAGTTACCAGTATCTGGCGGAGAGCATCCGCATGTTCCCGGATCAGGAGACGCTGGCGGACATGTTCCGGGAGGCCGGATTTGCGCATGTGAAATATCAGTCGCTTTCTGGCGGCATCGCGGCGATTCACTCCGGCTGGCGGCTCTGATTTCGCATGGAAGCCGCAGCGGCGCGAGGTGACGGGGCAGCGCAGAAGCGGGTTCTGCTGATCGTCAGCGGCGGGATCGCGGCCTACAAGGCGCTGGAGCTTGTGCGGCTGCTGAAAACATCCGGCGTGGATGTTCGCTGTGTGCTGACAAAGGCGGCAACGGAGTTTGTCACGCCGCTCTCGTTGCAGGCGCTGAGCGGAGAACCGGTCGGACAGGATCTGTTTTCGCTGACGGACGAGCAGGAAATGGGACACATTGTGCTGTCCCGCTCGGCAGATCTGGTTGTGGTGGCACCTGCGACGACGAACATCCTGGCAAAAATGGCACAGGGACTGGCGGATGATCTCGCGACGACATTGCTTCTGGCGACGGATACGCCGGTAATGGTCGCACCGGCAATGAACGTGCGGATGTGGGAGCACCCGGCGACACAGGCCAATATGGCGCTGCTGGCGGATCGGGGCGTGATGGTTGTCGGCCCGGATGAAGGCGAGATGGCCTGCGGAGAGTTTGGAGCCGGACGGTTTGTCGAGCCCGCAATGCTGCGGGATGCGATTCTCGGGTGGTTTGGAGAGCAGTCATCTCCTGGCGCAGCCGCTGCTTCAGTGGGGTTTCAGGGTGCGGTATTAGGGTGGGAGCCGCTGGCGGGACGGCGGGCACTGGTGACGGCCGGGCCGACGCATGAGCCGGTCGATCCGGTGCGATATCTTGGGAACCGGTCTTCGGGACTGCAGGGCTATGCGATTGCGGCGGCTCTGGCAGTGCTCGGAGCGCGGGTAACGCTGGTGAGCGGACCTGTGTCGCTGGCTGACCCGGCGGGTGTGAATGTGGTTCGGGTTGAGACCGGGCTGGAGATGGAACGGGCCGTACGCGCGGCCCAGCCGGTGGACATTGCAGTGTGCGCGGCGGCTGTGGCTGACTGGCGGGTGGACGGAATTTCGGATCGGAAGCTCAAGAAGCGGGCAGATCTGGCACCCCCGGTTCTGACACTGGTGCCGAACCCGGATATTCTGGCGATTCTGTCGGCTCCTGGGCCGGAACGTCCGGCGCTTGTGGTGGGATTTGCAGCTGAAACGGATGATGTGGAGGTCAATGCGGTTGCCAAGCGCACCCGGAAAGGGTGTGACTGGATCGTGGCGAATGATGTTTCAGCTGGTACGAATGTGATGGGCGGTCCGGATAATCGGGCCGTTCTGATCACGGAAGACGGGATTGAGCGCTGGCCGCTGCTGCCGAAAGCGGATCTGGCACGACGGCTGGCGCAGAGGATCGCGGCGCGGTTTGAGGCGCCTGTGATGGCGAATGGCGGCGAGCGGGTCTGAGAGCCGGGCTTTTTGTTTTTGTATCCGGGAGATTGTGGATGACGGCGCCTCTGGTTCCTGTTTCTGTGCGACGGCTGGCTCATGCGGATGGGCTTCCCCTGCCCTCCTATGCGACTGCGGGCGCAGCCGGAATGGATCTGCTTGCGGCGGTGAGCGAGTCTCTGAGTGTTCTGCCGGGCGGTCGGGCGATTATTCCGACGGGACTCTGCATTGCACTGCCACCGGGCTATGAGTTGCAGATCAGGCCCCGCTCCGGCCTGGCGCTGAAACATGGCATTACGGTTCCGAATACGCCGGGAACGATTGACGAGGATTACCGGGGCGAGATCTGCGTGATTCTGCTGAATACCGGAACGGAGGTGTTTACGGTGGAGCGCGGGATGCGGATTGCGCAGGCGGTAATTGCACCGGTCTTCAGGGTGCTGTGGAACGAGGTGGACGATCTGGACGAGACCGCGCGTGGCACGGGCGGTTTCGGTAGTACGGGACAGTAATTCCTGATCGCTCAGTGACAGGAAGTGTGACAGATACCCGCTGAGCCTTTGACAAAGGGAGCCTGAAAGGGCTCCATTTCTTTATCACGGGCAGAAAACACGGAAAATATGAGCGCCTCTGGTAGTCCTTTATCTGAACGTTTCGCAGCGGATGTGGTGCCACCACGAGCCGGGATGTTCCGGCTGGCAGGTATCCGCGCGCTTGTCTGCATTCTCTGTCTGGAAATGCTGGCTGGCGTCGGAGTGGATGTTCTGACGGAACCGGATGCAGTATCCGGACGGCAGGTGGCGCATCTGTCGCTTCTCAGACTGCCGGACTGTGCACTGCATACGACTTTGCGGATGGCGACGGTTCTCATCGTGGCCCTCGTTTTTTCAGTCTGTTGCGCTCTGGTGATGGTGCGGTCGGCGCGGCTTCGCGAAAATATCCTGTCGTTTCTGACTGAAATGCGGACCATCCCGGTCTGTGGATTCCTTGTGTTTGTCGCGCCGTTTTTCTCGATGCTGATGCCGGCTCATGGCGTTGCCGGAGAATGCCTGGCAGACGCCGCTGTTTTTCCGGTTCTGGCGGGACCGATGACGGCGTCATTTTTGCAGGCAATCGGAGAAGTTCCGGGCGATCTCACTCTTATGGCACGCGGATTCCGGCTGACAGGCTGGCAGATGTTCTGGCGACTGATTGTTCCGGTTTCAGTTCCTGCGCTGGTGCGCGGGATGGCGCGGGCCATGCCGTATGCCTGGCTGGCACTTCTCTGGACAGAGATTTTCATACGGCATCGGGCTTCTTTTGTAACACCGGGTTTGGGAGCCTATGTTTCGGCGGCGGCATCAAACAGCGACGGGTGGCCCGTGGTTCTGTCAGCGGCAGTGATGATGCTGATTGTCGCTATGTATGACTGGTTTATTTTCCAGCCTGCTCTGACCTGGTCTTACCGGTTTGTTGCCGATAATGACGGTCAGCCGGTTTCCGATGGGCCCGAGGAACCCTGGATGCTGCAGTTTGTGCGACGGGCGCCAGCTATCGGATGGCTGGGCGGACATCTTGTACGGACGGCGCGGACGTTGGGAACGCTCCGGCTGGGAACGAAGCCGTTGGCGGAACCTTCGGCGGATATCTCGATACGGTCAGGTCTGCGTGAGACAGCGGCTCTGACGGTGCTGTGTGCCCTGACGCTGGCTTTCTGCTGGCAGCCTCTGGTCTTTCATATTGGACCAATCGGGATTGTGCGGGTTGTGGCGCTCGGGTTCACGACGCTTCTGCATGTGATGGCGATGGTGTTTCTGGTATCCGCAATCTGGATTTTTCCGGGTGTGTGGCTTGGAAAACGTCTTGGCGCCATAGCCGGACATATGACGCTTCTGCGGCTTCTTGGTGTGTTTCCGACGGTCATGCTGTTTCCGCTTGCCGCAGCTCTGATCACCGCATTCCGGCTTTCTTCCGGCTTCTGGCTGATGCCGCTTCTGGTGACTGGTCCGCAGTGGCTTCTGGCAACCCGCCTGATCAGTAGCGTTGCGGAATTTCCAAAAGGGCTGTTCGAAGCAGCGCGGGCTTATAACATCCGGGGCTGGATGTGGTGGCGATCGGTTGTATTGCCGGGACTTGGCGGTGGCTGGCTTGCCGGGGCACGGGCAGCTTTTTTTGGAGCCTGGAATCTGGCGATTGCGGCGGAGTTTGTGCGCTGGGGAAATGTCCGGCTGACTTCGGAAGGGATCGGATCGTATATTGCGGAGGCCATGGAGGCTGGAGACAGCATAAGGGCGGCATTTAGCGTGACGGTGATGACGGCGTTTGCAGCGCTTCTCAGCGCGCTGGTATGGGAGCCTCTGACAACCTGGGTCCGGCGGCGGACAACAGGGGCCGGGTAAGGAAAATTTCGTTCGTTTTTGGGAACTCTGTCATACGTGACGGGTAAGTCAGGCCGATCTTAGCCTGATTTTGAGATATTTTAATTTTTTAAGGGAATTTCCAGCAGAACCGACAGCTGCATGGGACGTAATCAGCCTTCGGGAGACCCTGCGTCCGGTCCGAACTGGAAACCGGTTCATTTGGAGAATACCCGGTGAATTCTGACGATCTGGCGCTTTTCGCGCTTGTTGCCGGTGATCTGAGTATTTCGAGGGCCGCCATGACGCTGGGACTCGATCAGTCCACGGTCAGCCGGCGTATTGGTCTGCTGGAGACGCAGCTTGGCGGTCAGTTGTTTCGTCGCAGTGGACATGGGGTCAGACTGACGGAACGAGGGCGTCTGCTGCTGGATTATGCTGAGCGCGTTGGCCTGATTCTGGATGAAGCTTTTCGGACTGTGCAATCCCGTTCCGGGACCGGTCCCGTGCATTTATGTATTGCGGCGCAGCCAACGATTGCCCGGATGCTGTTCGGAAGTCTCAGCCGCGCTGTCCGGGCGCGCTTTCCTGCGACCCGTATCCGTCTGATTGAGGGGCTGGCCGCTCAGATCCTTCCCCGTATGGATGCGGGAGAGATCGATCTTTCCATACTCTATGTCCCCGAACATACGAGCGGGCAGCACTGGGAAGCACTTTTGCTAGAAGATGTGCATCTGATCACGCCTGCTGGCCATCCTCTGGAAGGTAGCACGGTGGACGTTCGGGATCTGGGAGCAATTCCTCTGATTCTTCCAAGCACACATCATGGTCTGCGCGTTCTGGTTGAAAAACTTGCCTCGCGTTATGATTTCCCTTTGCAACTGGCGCTGGAATGCGATGGTTCGATTTCCATCACCAAGCGGCTTGTCCGGGAAAACTGCGGTTGCACGATTCTGCCTTCAGCAGCCGTTCTGGAGGATATTGCGTGTGGCACACTGAAGAGTTTCCGACTGACGAATCCGACGATCACACGTACAGTGGCTGCGACGTGGCCAAAGAAAAGTCTGCTGACGGATGATTTATCGTCGATTCTGCGGATTCTGCGCCACTGCACGGAAAGCATTGTCGCAGAAGAGCGATGGCCGGATGCCCGTCTCTGCCCGGCCACGACATCCCTTCCTGCGACTGCAGTCGAAAATTCCTGACAATAGTCAGCCGGGGACGGGAATTCCGTCCTGCAGGCGCCATACATGCAGAGGATTATCCCGTTGCAGTGATGCCGGAAGCAGAGCGTCGGGTATGTTCTGATAACAGACTGGCCGGAGGAAGCGGTCTATAGCCTCACTTCCGACAGACGTGGTACGGCTGTCGGAAGTCGACGGCCAGGGACCTCCGTGAACGGTGGCGTCACATACTTCGACGCCGGTCGGATAGTCGTTGACGAGAATGCGCCCGGCTTTACGTTCCAGAACGGGCAGAAGGACGCGTGCCATTGGATAGTCGTCCGGCTCGAGATGCAGGGTGGCGGTCAGCTGTCCTGAGAGATGACTGGCCAGCTGATACATTTCATCGACATTGCGGCAGACGACCAGAAGTGAACTGGGGCCGAAATTTTCCTCTTCCAGAGCCGGATCGGCCAGAAAGGCGGCAGCGTCCGTGCGGTAGAGAACGCCGCTTACCCTGCCCCGCTCTGTGCTTTCTCCATTCCCCGCGATACGGGTCACGGCAGGATGATGGCTGAGTCTGCTGATACCTCCGCACCAGGACTGATGGATTTTCTGTGTCAGCATTGACGCTGGCGGCACTTCTGACAGTGTAGACGCAATGGTTTTCACAAACCGGGCAAGGGCCGGACTTTCGAGGGCAATGAGAAGCCCGGGGCTGGTACAGAGCTGACCTGCGCCGGTAGTCAGCGATACCGAGAAACCTTCCGCTATATCCGCGGCACGTTTTTCCAAAGCGGCAGGCAGGAGAAAAACCGGATTGATGCTGCTCATTTCAGCGTAAAGCGGTATCGGTTGCGGTCGTGACTGCGCGATACGTAACAAGACTGTTCCACCCTGCCGGGAGCCCGTGAAGCCGACGGCCTGAATGCCCGGATGGCGGACGAGTTTCTGACCGACGGTGATGTCGCTGGCAAAAAGCAGAGAAAAGACGCCATCTGGCATTCCGGTGCGTTCGATTGCCTGCAGGATGGCCTGTCCGACCATTGCGGACGTGCCGGGATGGGCTTCATGCGCCTTGACGATGACGGGACAGCCTGCGGCCAGGGCGGATGCTGTGTCACCGCCGGCTACGGAGAAAGCGAGCGGGAAATTACTGGCGCCAAAGACAGCGACGGGACCCAGCGGAACGCGCCTCTGACGCAGATCGGCGCGGGGTGGCCGCCGGTCTGGCAAGGCGGAGTCCAGAATCGGCGCCTCATTTCTTCCTTCGCGGACCAGACGCGAGAACAGCCGAAGCTGGTTTACTGTCCGCAGCCGTTCACCGGTAAGGCGCGGCAATGGCAACCCGGTTTCCTCATGCCCCCTTATGAGAAGAGTCTCCCCGAGCGCCATGATCTCGTCGCCGATGGCCTCGAGAAACAGAGCGCGCTGCTCGCCGGGTAACTGGCGGTATTCATCAAAGGCGGAGACTGCCTGTGATACCGCTGCATCCACATCTTCCGGAAGCGCTCCGCCGAAGGTGGGTTCAGGTATTCGTTCTCCTTCCGGTGTCCATGCACAGAAATCACCTCCCCTGCCCCGCACGTATCGCCGACCGATAATCATGTCACCGCTGAGCTTCATCTGTTTTCTTCCTTTCTTTCTCGCGGACTTACGCGAGGCCTGTCTGGGTCAGGCGCGTCTGCGCGGTGATCTGTGACGGATCGACCATCAGTTCGATCAGGGCCGGTTTTCCCGCAGCCCGGGCGCGTTCAAAGGCAGCGGGAAAATCTTCTGTTCTTTCGACGCGTTCACCATGAGCGCCGAAAGACTGCGCGAATCGGACGAAATCGGGATTGGACAGCGTCGTCCCACTGATCCGGCCGGGGAATTTCTGTTCCTGATGCATGCGGATTGTCGCAAGCATGCCGTTATTGACGACGATAACGACGACTGGCGCATCGAACTGCATGGCTGTCGCAAATTCCTGCGGATACATCATGAAGCAGCCGTCTCCGGCGAAACAGATGGCCGGGCGTGACGGGTCATGCAGGCTGGCGGCAACAGCGGCGGGCAGGCCATATCCCATGGCACCGTTCGTGGGAGCCAGTTCGGTGCCGGGTTGCCGGTAACGGTAAAACCGATGGACCCAGGCGGTGTAATTACCGGCCCCGTTAGTGATGACGGCGTTGTCAGGAAGAACCTCATCCAGCCAGGCCACGACGCGCGCCATATCCACACCTTTATGATCAGCGTGGAGCGCCGGAGGAGTCGAGTGCTTCACGTAATCGGCGTGAGCGTCCCTGGTCCAGGCGCCCCAGGGCACTGACCCGGGAGGCGGGATATCGCTCAGCGCTGCGGCAAATTCCTGCATCGAAGCGTTGACAGGAAGATGGGCCTGATAGACATGCCCCAGCTCTTCCGGGCCAGGGTGAACATGGATCATGATCTGTTCCGGCTGCGGCAGTCCGATAAGAGTGTAGCCGGACGTCACGGCCTCGGAGAGGCGCGATCCGATGACCAGCAGGAGATCGGCTTTTCGGACTCGGTCCGCCAGCGCGGGAGAAATACCGATGCCGATCTGTCCCGCATATTCGGGCAGACGATTATCGAACAGATCCTGCCGTCTGAATGAGGCTGCGACCGGGAGGCTGTTTGCCTGCGCGAAACGCTCCAGCGCCTTACAGGCGGCGGGTGACCATCCAGTGCCGCCGACGATGACCAGCGGGCGGCTGGATGTGGCCAGCAGGCGCTGCATTTCCGCCATTGCGCCTGGCGCCGGAGCCGCATGCGCGATGCGGGGAGCAGGAAGGTCGTTAACCTGAGCTGTCCCGAAAAGCACGTCTTCCGGCAGAGCGATGACGACCGGACCTGGACGGCCAGACAGGGCAGTTGAGAAAGCACGTGATATAATCTCGGGGATACGCTCGATTGTGTCGATTTCAGTGACCCATTTCGCGATGCCGCCAAACATCTGGCGGTAATCGATTTCCTGAAACGCCTCACGACCAAGAAACTCTGTTTCCACCTGTCCGATGAACATGATCATTGGTGTGGAATCCTGATGAGCTGTGTGGACGCCGTTGCTGGCGTGCGTGGCACCCGGGCCCCGGGTAACGAAACAGATACCGGGACGGCCCGTCAGTTTCCCATAGGCATCTGCCATGTTGGAGGCGGCGCCTTCATGCCGTGTCACGATAGTACGGATGCCGGCTGCGTCATGCAGCGCATCCAGCACCGGAAGATAGCTCTCACCGGGCACGCAGTAGATCGTGTCCACGCCATTAGAGGAAAGAGCGGAAACGAGGATCTGGCCCCCGTTTCTCTGAGAGATCAGGTCAGACATGCTCAAGCTCCAGGCCATGAGTTTCGGGCAGGAAAACAGCGACGATAAAAACAAGCACGTAGGAGCAGGCGGCCCATACGCCGATTGCGAGCGCCAGGCCCATCGAGGTTGCGGTGAAGCCAACGATTGTCGGCACCATGGCACCGGCGCCTCTGCCGACATTGTAGGAAATTCCGGCAGCTGTTCCGCGAATACGGGTCGGGAAGAGTTCCGTAAAACATGCGCCCATCCCGGAGACGATCCCCGACTGAAAAAAGCCGAGCGGGAAGCCCAGGAAGAGCAGAACAGGCATGGACAGATCAAGCTGGGTGTATGCCAGAACCGTGATGAACGCGCCTGCCGCGGAAAGGGAGAAAGTCTTACGCCGCCCGATATAATCACTGACATGGGCCATGAGGACGTATCCCGCGAAAGAGCCCAGGAGATTCACCGAAAGATACAAGGATGTCATATTCACCGTCATTTCGCGGGTCTGGCGCAGATATGTGACGAGCCATGTCAGGATCGTGTAATTTCCTCCCAGCGCTCCGGCGACCATGAGGCATGACAGGATCATTCTGGAGCGTACGCCTGACGCCATAAGCTGTGTAAAAACAGACCGGTCATTTGCCTGTCTGCGTTTTTCGACCGCAACATGGAATGCGTCAGAGTCTTTGATGCCGCGACGCATCCACAGGACCAGAAGTCCCGGCAGAAGGCCCACCAGGAACAGCGCTCTCCAGGCGATCGCCTCGGGTGCGATACTGAAGACAATCCACCATGCCAGCGCGGCCGCAGCATATCCGACTGGCCATCCGGCCTGAACGGATCCGACGGCGCGGCCACGGATACTTTTGTCAACAACTTCGCCGATCAGAATTGCGCCGGCCGCCCATTCTCCGCCGAAACCGACCCCCTGAAGGCTTCGCGTGATGAGAAGCTGGTGGAAAGAGTTCGTAAAAGCTGAGAGACCGGTAAAGACGGTAAACCAGAGGATAGCGAGTTTGAGCACTTTCACCCGGCCTATGCGGTCAGCGAGTGTTCCGGCGAGAATGCCGCCGACGGCGGACATCATAATGGCGGAGGTGCTGATGATGCCGGCTTCGCCTTTTGTCATCCCCCAGAGGGGCATCAGTGTCGGAATGACGAAGGCGAAAAGCTGGACATCCATCGCATCGAGAGCCCAGCCGAGAAAGCAAGCCCAGAATGTCCGGCGTTGATCAGGCGGCATGGTCTGATACCAGGAAGACATAAAACCTCTCCAGTTCAGCAGATTTTTCTTTTTATTTCCGTCTGGAAGAAACGGTGCGGCGACCATGGCTGAAAACGCCGGACGGCTCAGGGCTCTGCACGCATATCTGTTATGGAGGACGCCCCATCATTCCTTAACCGGCACTTCTCACCCGAACGTGAAAAGATATTTTATGTCCAGCAAGGATGAGAAGACCTCTTTCAGGGAGATTCGAGGTGCGTCACGATCTCCCTGATAAGGGAATCCGGTGTGCCGGACCGCCAGGCAAGCGTCAATTGCACCTGGTCATGAAAATCCGTCAGCTCTCTGAAGACTATTCCTGCCAGCGACAGTTTGCGGAGCGATGCCGGAGCGAGAACAATCCCGCGACCACCAGCAGCCATACAGAGGGCTGTGATGAAGTCACTGGTCGTGTGCGTAGGAGGTGGTGGAAAACCGCCTGCCTCGGCCAGGCGGATGAGATTGTCGATCAGGCCGAATTTCTCGTGAAACTGAGGTACTATGAATGTTTCTCCGGCAAGGTCCGCTGCTCGCAGCGAAGAAGCGTCCGCCAGCCGGTGGCTGAGCGGCAACGCTATGACAATGTCTTCGCTGTGAACGAGGCGGGTCATGATGGTTTCAGGATAAACCGGACGAGGACGAACAAATCCGAGAGTAAGTCGGGCATCGGCTATGGCGGCGATCTGATCAGGTGTCTCCATAAGATGCGGCGTGATTTCCAGCAGCGGAAACCGTGCGTGGAGATGACGCAGGACGGATGGCACGAGACCGCAGATAGCGGCGGAGAATACGTATCCGATATGGACCGGGCCACCTTCTCCAAGGCCCGTCAACCGCGTGAGCCGTGATGCGCGTTCGACATGTGCAAGGATATTCCGTGCTTCTTCAAGAAACAGATGTCCGGCCGGAGTAAGAGTCGGGTGGGAGCGCCGGTTGCGCACCAGTAAAGGTGTGCCAACCATATCTTCCAGTCGCATGATCTGCGTACTGAGTGCGGACTGCGCGATATTCAGTTTTTCTGCTGCTCTGCCGAAGTGAAGTTTCTCGGCGAGGACGATGAAAGCATGAAGGTGCCGGTTTTCGATCATGACGGGTTTTAATCTCCGGATCAGATCATATGCACTGAAATACAGAATTGAGGAGATGGTTCATCTCCTTCTAGCATTCCGGATAACGGGCTTTGGCTCCTCATGGCCGGCGGATTGAATAATAAAAACAGCCGGTCAGAACTTCCGGAGACGGATTTTGGAAACTGCGCAGCATTCGGGCCGGCTTGACTGGTCTGATCCTTTCATTCTGGACGATCAGCTTACGACGGATGAGCGGCTGATCCGTGATTCCGCACGAGCTTTTGCACAGGACCGGTTACAGCCCCGCGTCATTGAAGCCTATGCGGACGAGCACACCGATCCGGAGATTTTTCGCGAGATGGGCGCACAGGGGCTCCTGGGCGTCACGGTCCCTGAAATCTATGGTGGGGCAGAGGCATCCTATGTAGCCTACGGCCTGGTGGCGCGTGAGGTCGAGCGAGTGGACTCCGGCTACCGGTCGATGATGTCGGTGCAATCCAGTCTCGTAATGTATCCGATCTTTGCCTATGGTTCAGAAGAACAGAAGCAGCGTTACCTGCCCCGTCTGGCGTCCGGGGAACTGATTGGCTGTTTCGGACTCACAGAGCCGGATGCGGGATCTGATCCTGGCGGAATGCGGACAAAGGCTGAGCGGATTGATGGCGGGTACCGCCTGAGTGGCACGAAAACCTGGATTTCCAATTCACCGATTGCGGATGTTTTTGTGGTCTGGGCAAAATCCACAGCCCATGGTGGCGCGATTCGGGGTTTTGTTCTTGAAAAGGGAACAAAGGGACTTTCCGCGCCTAAGATCGGTGGGAAGCTGAGTCTCCGGGCTTCGATCACCGGTATGATCAATATGGACGAGGTGGAAGTGGGTGAGGACGCTCTTCTGCCAAATATCGAAGGCCTGAAAGGACCTTTCGGGTGCCTGAACCGGGCGCGTTACGGCATTTCGTGGGGCGTCCTGGGTGCTGCTGAATACTGCTTCCATGCTGCCCGTCTCTACGGCCTCGACAGGAAACAGTTCGGACGGCCTCTGGCTGCGACACAACTTTATCAGAAAAAACTCGCCGACATGATGACAGAAATCACACTGGGACTTCAGGCAAGCCTGCGGGTGGGCCGCCTGATGGACGAAGGGCGTTTCGCTCCGGACATGATCTCTCTCATCAAGCGGAACAACTGCGGAAAAGCGCTCGATATCGCAAGGATGTCACGCGATATGCATGGCGGAAACGGCATTTCAGAAGAGTTCCAGGTCATCCGCCATATGATCAACCTTGAAACCGTCAACACCTATGAGGGAACGCACGATGTTCATGCTCTGATTCTGGGGCGTGCCATTACCGGCATAGCGGCGTTCTGACATGAACGCGCCTCTCGCGGGTCTGAAGGTTATCGAACTCGCCAGAATTCTGGCAGGTCCGTGGGCCGGGCAGATCCTCGCAGATCTTGGTGCTGAGGTCATCAAGGTCGAGAGCCCGGCGGGAGATGATACCCGCCGGTGGGGTCCTCCATTTGTTGAAAACGCCGATGGAACGCATGACGCGGCTTATTTTCACGCTGCTAACCGGGGCAAGAAATCTGTCTGCGTTGATTTCGCTACAGAGGAAGGACAGGCCGCGTTATGGGAGCTTATCGCTGACGCAGACGTTGTGATCGAGAATTTCAAGGTTGAAGGACTGAAAAAATACGGCCTTGATTACGCCAGCCTGTCAGCCGTCAATCCGCGGATTGTTTATTGCTCAATTACGGGTTTTGGTCAGGACGGACCTTATGCTCCGCGCGCTGGCTATGACTTTATCGTGCAGGGTATGGGCGGGATCATGGATCTGACCGGCGATCCTGCCGGCGCACCGCAAAAGATCGGTGTGGCGTATGCAGATATCATGACGGGTCTGTATGCGGTGATTGGTATCCAGGCAGCCCTGGCGCAACGCGAGCGGACCGGCCGGGGTCAGCAGATCGATATGGCTCTCCTGGATGTCATGGTCAGCACACTGGCCAATCAGGCGATGAATTACCTGGTGTCGGGGGTGTCTCCGACGCGGCTTGGTAATGTCCATCCGAATATCGCGCCTTATGAGGCCTTTCCGACCGCCGATGGCTGGTTCACACTTGCGGTTGGTAATGATGCACAGTTCCATAGGTTCTGTGAAGTGGTTTCCCTGCCGCACGATATACGTTTTGAAACCAATGCGTTGCGTGTTGCGCTGCGTGAGCAGTTGAGCCCGCTGATTGCGAAAGCAACGCTGCAATGGCAGCGGAACGATCTTCTTGCAGCGCTGGCGGCGCAGGGCGTACCGGCGGGACCGATCAACACGGTGGCTGAGGCGCTGTCAGATCCGCAGGTCGTGCATCGCGGCCTGGTGACGTGGGTGGAGCGCGCCAACGGGGAGCCGGTACCAACGGTCCGCACGCCAATTCGCTTTTCCGACGCGGAGCTGACGATCCGTTGTGCGGCCCCGGGCATGCCTGGTCGTGAGACGCCGGTTTCACAGGAAGATGCCATCACTTTGTGATGGTACACGAACCAGATTAATTTCATAATTTCAACATAAGAAGAAAATCAGATGATGGAAGATCCGCACACGCTGATGGCGCGATCATCTCCTGGGAAATGGCAGATTATTGCAATCTGCGTCTGCGTGCTTCTCAACGGGATTGATGGTTTTGATGTGCTGTCCATCAGCTTCGCAGCACCTGGTATTGCAGCTCAGTGGGGCGTGGATCGCAGTGCACTGGGATTTATTCTCTCAATGGAGTTGCTTGGCATGTCTGCCGGTTCGATTGTATCTGGCAATCTGGCGGACAGAACAGGGCGGCGACCCGTGATCCTCGGCTGCCTTGTAATCATGAGTTGCGGCATGTGGGCCTGCACCCAGGCGTGGGATCTGACGGTACTTTCACTGTGCCGTCTGTTTACCGGCTTCGGTGTCGGGGGGATGCTGGCCTGCGGAACGGTGATGGTTTCGGAACTCTCTAACGCAAGGTTTCGGAACCTTTCACTGTCCGCAATTGCAGCCGGATATCCTCTCGGCGCCGTCGCCGGAGGCTATTTCGCATCTCGTCTCCTGATTCATGGCGACTGGCGCAATGTTTTTATGCTGGGAGGCTGTCTGACACTATTTTTTATTCCGGTCGTAATGCTGTTATTACCGGAGTCCGTGACGTGGCTTGCGCAGCGTCAGCCACCGCATGCGCTGGAACGGCTGAACAGAACACTGCGTCGCTATGGCCATGAGGAAATATCACAGTTACCGTTCAGAACGACAACAGTTTCAAAAACCTCTTTGCGCGAACTTCTTTCACCCCCGCTTGTTTCGACGACATTGCTACTGACTCTTGCCTATTTTTCTCAGATGCTGACCTATTATTTCATTCTGAAATGGGTGCCAAAGCTTCTGGCAGACATGGGATTTTCTCATTCCGAAGCTGGCACCGCGCTGGTATGGGTTAATATCGGTGGTCTCATCAGCGGTTTTGTAGTCAGCGCCCTCAGTCTTCGCGTCAACATGAGAAAACTGGTCATGACTTTGCTGATTATGGCTTCGGGGCTTGTCGTCCTGTTTGGTCGTTGCCCGGCGGACATGACTTCAATCCGTGCTGTTCTGACCCTTGCGGGTTTTTGCAGTCAGGGTGCAGTCAACGGGCTGTTTGCCATTATCGCGCAGAGTTTTCCCGAAAGAGTTCGCGGCAGTGGAACCGGATTTGTTTTTGGTTTCGGACGCGGAGGTGCGGCTATAGGTCCTGTTATTGCCGGCTGGCTGCTGTCTCACGGCCTGCTCCTCTCGGGAGTCACACTGGTGATGGCAACAGGCGCGATCGTTGCCGCATGCGCAGTATTTGCACTGGGAGGCGGAACGCGCTCCAAACCAGCGGAGATGACGGCACCGGGAGCCTGATCGTGAAACTTCCGGTCAATTATAAAGAAGTTTTTGGTGAAGGTTTTTCAAAAAACGTTCAGAAGAGACAGTCTTTTTCAAAAAAAGACGGCACCAAAAAACTTTTAATTATTTTTTAACAAAGACTTATCTCTAAGTGCTCTCTGATCCTGGCTGAAGCGAACAGGTGATCGGGACTCAAAAAACGATAACATCATCAGTTTTTTTGCATTTAAAGATTTTGAAACAGCCTCTTAGACTTTTGTCGATCTGTTCCATGGCGGCGATACATTATCGTGTCACCAGAAGTGTCGTGATACGGCAATGACACCTCATTGCCTGCAGATTGAGATGTCATTGCTGGCACAGATATTCTCTAGCGGGACAGATCCGGCAGGAGGGTCAGATAGAAATCAATGGCCGGAGCGATGCTCGCGACTGGTGTTCTCTCGTTCAGACCATGCGAGAAGTTTTCAGAAGGTCTCAGAAAGACCGGGCTGATGGAATAGCTCGGAACGTGATGGCTGCGGAACCACATGCTGTCACTTGCGCCGGAACTCATGCCGGAGAAGACGGGGAGGCCTGGATAAACGCTGTGCATGGCTTTATCGATGGCCTGAGTGAAATCCGGGCGCATTGGAGAGGCTTCCGTTTCCACCGAGCCCTGAGTGACATCAGTAAAATGAATCTGTGGATCGGCGGCGACTTTTTCGAGTTCGGCCATGATGGTGCTGCGAGGATGACCGGGGAAAATACGACAGTTGATATTGGCGGTGGCGTTCTGTGGCAGGGCATTAAGCGCGTGGCCGCCACTGATCATGGTGACGACGCAGGTGGTGCCGATTTTGCCGATCAGGGCCGGATCGGCGCTGAGAGTGGCGATGGCGTTTCTGTCACCAGGATTGATGGCGAAAGCACGCATAGCGGAGGCAATATTCGCGGGCTGAAACTGTGCAGCGTTTGTGAAATAGTTTTTGCTCAGCGCGTTAAGTTCCGGTCTGAACTGATATTTCTGAATACGCAGAAGAGCGGCGGCGAGGCGGTCGATGGCATTGTCGGCGCGAGGTTCTGACGAATGGCCCCCGGGGTTCGTGACGGTCATCTGGAAATCGGCGTAGGTCTTTTCAGCACCTTCCCAGGAATAGTAGGATGGTTTGCCGGTTTTTTCGTCGAGGATGCCGACGCCGACATCGCCGTTCAGAACCAGATCGGCGTTTGAAAGTTTGTCGGCGAGGATTTTACCGGTTTCCATTGCGGTTTCTTCGTCGCCTGAAAGAGCGAGAATGATATCGCGGCGAGGTTTATAGCCCTCACGCTTCAGTTCGGACAAAGTGGCGATGACAATAGTGGCATCGAGTTTCATATCTGTAGCGCCCCGCCCATAGAGGTAACCGTTTTCAACGACGGGTCTGAACGGGTCACGCTGCCAGTCCGCGGGTTTTGCCTCGACGACATCCATATGTCCGGAGAGGACGAGCGGTTTGAGTGAACGGTCGGAACCGGGCCAGCGGGCGATCATATATGCGGTGTCGCCGAAGGGAGTGATGGTGATATCTTTTGCCTGAAAGCCGCCCTCGATCAGAGCGGAACGGAACAGTATGGCGACCTGCGGAGTCTGGTTGCCGGGACCGGCGACGGAGCGCAGGGCAATAGCTTTTTCGGCAAGGGTCAGGGCCTGGGCTTCGGCCTGCGGGTGATGCGGGATGTCGGCGCAGGCGACCGCCGGGGTAAGGGCTGTCAGGCCGAGCAGGATAAGCACCTTGCGCATTGAGCGTAATCTCCGTCTGTTATTCGATGCGGATGGGTAACATCCGGGCAGAGGGACGAACAGGGGTGCAGATGAGGCTTCCTTCCGGTGCAATGAGGCGATAGCGTGACGTAATGTACTTCTGATTTCCTTTCCCGTCCGGTGGAAAGGAAATTACTCTCTGACCGAAGACCTGATGCACCCAGTGATGCCGGATTCCTTGCCTGCTTTTCCATCATCTTCAGACCCGGCTCAATCCGCGGAGACGGAGCGACGGGAGATACTGCTTTCGCTTCGGGATATCCGGCAATCCTATCACCGTGGAAGTAACGCTGATCTGCTGGTGCTCGACGATGTATCCATCGACATTTCGTCGGGAGAGATCGTCGGGCTACTGGGCCGGGCCGGGTCAGGCAAATCTATGCTGCTTCGGATCATGGCGGGCCTGATTGCTCCGACATCAGGCGCGGTGATGTGGCGTGGTGTGGCACTGCATGGGCCGGTTGCCGGAATTGCGATGGTGTTTCAGTCCGGTGCGCTGTTTCCGTGGCTGAGTGTGCAGGACAATGTGGAACTGGTTCTGGAGACGCAGGGGATTGCGCGGAAGGAACGCGAAGCACGGGCACGGGAGGCAATCGATCTGATCGGACTTGGCGGCCATGAAAATGCCTGGCCGCGTGAACTGTCGGGTGGGATGGCGCAGCGCGCCGGTCTGGCGCGGGCGTTATCGGTGCGACCTGATCTGCTGCTGATGGACGAGCCTTTTTCCGCGCTGGACGTGCTGACAGCAGAGAATCTGCGCACTGATCTGGTGGAACTGTGGTGCGAGAATAAGCTGCCGGTGAAATCAATACTGATGGTGACGCACAGCATTGAGGAAGCGGTGCTGATGTGTGACCGGATTCTGGTATTCGCGGCTAATCCGGGACGGGTGGAACACGAGGTGCGGGTACCCCTGCCCCATCCGCGACACCGGGACGATCCTGCGTTTCGGGAGTTTGTCGACCAGATTTACGGGCTGATGACACGGCGGGCACCCGTGCTGTCCGAGGCGGACCTTCCTGAGGAAGTGGGCGCTGTCCCCGTGTCTGCTGCCCCTGTGTATGTGGCGATTGCACCGGTGACGATTGGCAGCATGGTGGGACTGATCGAAGGGCTGGCCGCACCTCCGCTGAACGGGCGGGCGGATCTGCCATTACTGGCGGAAAAGGCTCAGCTTGAGCTGGACGATCTGTTTCCTCTGGTTGAGGCGTTGCAGTTACTGGGTTTTGCCGAACTGGAGGACGGAGACATTCTTCTGACGGAGGAAGGGACGCATTTCTCGACGAGTGAATTTGACGAGCGCAAGACGATTTTACGGCATGCGTTGTTGCAGCAGGTTCCGCTGGCGAAAGCCATCTGCACCGTTCTTGATGAACGTCCGAATCACGCCGCGGATGCCGGACGGTTTCGGGAGGAGTTGTGCGAAAGCATGTCGCCGGGTTACGCAACGCAGACATTGCAGACGATCATCGACTGGGCCCGTTATGCGGAACTTTTCGATTTTGACGAGGATGCGGACCAGTTTTTCCTTGATGAGGATGAGGAGCCCCGGCGAACGGGGCGGTGACGATCACCAGCGATGGCCTGGTCTTCATCGCCTCCGCGCATTCGGGAATAAGGCCGTGACGGCGAGAAGATGAGCCAGACAGGATGTTTCGGCCCTTTCCGCTCGTAATCGCCATGCAACGTGATGACTCAGAAGTGAGCTTCGATAAGATAGATCCACTGCTTCTGTTCTGACTTCAGTCTGACTTTCCGAGGAAACCGAAACATCCGGAGAGCATGTCTTCCGGGAACATTCTGATTCCACCCTCTGATTTCCGTCCTGGAAAGAGCAGAGGAACTTTGCGAAACAGACAGATATCCGAAAATAACCAGGACTGACTCAGGACGGAGCCCTGCGAAGCATCGATCAATGGGCAGTCAGATAAATTCAGATTACCATTTCGGGTCGGGGCCTTTGACGATTTCTGCGAGATCATCGGGGCGAACCCATTTACGGAAAGCAGTCTGAACATCTGCGGCAGTAGCCTTGTAGAAGGCCTGAGCCGCGATATCGGGGCTGTTGAGAGGCAGACCAAGGCGAATCAGGCGGAGATAGCCTGAGGCAATACTGTCGAGGCTGGCACGTTCGAGAGGCAGACCGCGCAGGAGGCCGGATTTCGCGATGTTGAGTTCGTCTTCTGTGACGGGGGAAGTCTGCATGGCGCGGATGTCGTGGAGAGCAGCCTCACGCGCCTGTCCGACTTTATCGGGATCGGCGCCATAGGATACGGAATAAGCTCCGCGGGTACGTCCGATGCTGAAACCGCTGCTGACGGAATAGACATAACCGGTTTTGACCCGAAGATCGCGATAGAGACGTGACGAAAAACCTCCGCCGAGAATTTCGTCGCCGACACTCAGCATATAGCGCTCGGGATTTGCAGCGGTAAGGGTGAGGCTTTCGGCCAGGGCAACGGTATCCTGGACGTTGCTTTTATCCGGGACATGAGCGCGGGAGGCCTTGCTGTCGGGCCTGGCTGGCAGATCGACTTCCGGTTTCGGACCGGAGGCTTTCCATTCGCCGAAAGTTTTTTCGACGGTGGCGCGGGCTTTTTCCGGAGTGATGTCACCAGTGATGACGATGGTGGCCATATCGGGGCGCCAGACGGCGCTGTAATAGGCGCGGACGTCGGCGAGGGAGAGGGCCATGATGGTCTGCGGAGTCGCCTGCCGCAGGGTCGGGTCGTCTTTCGGAGAGATAGCCGACCTGATAGCGCGACCGAACAGATAGCCGGGGGACTGAAGCTCTCCGGCCTGACCCTGTGCGGCCTGCATCTTCACAACCTGAAAAGCCTGCGCCGGGAATGCCGGGTGCAGTTCGTTTTCCGCCAGAAGGCTCATGCCCTGATCGAATTTTGCTGAGGGAATATTCAAAGAGAAACCTGTTCCTGCACTGGCCCAGGCCGGCACGTCATCCAGGGCTTTGCGGAAAGCCAGCCGATCATGCTTTGTCGTTCCGTAACTGAACAGATCTTCGGTGACGCCGGCCAGGCCTTCTTTACCTTTCGGCACCTGGATATCCGGATTATTGCGGATTTCGCCTGCGACCTGGATGGTATGGCTGACATCAGACGGATGAACGATAAGCGTCAGACCATTGGGCAGGGTCTGAACGCTGGGTGTCGGGACCGGGGGCGGCAGGTCGAGTTTAGCCAGTGCCGAGGTAGCCCAGTCCGGGAGTGCGACGGGTTTATCGGGTGCGGAGGCGAAGGACTCAGCGCCGCCGAAGCCCTTGTCACTCTGAGGTTTTCCGGATTCTTCCGGCATCAGGATAGCCGTGACAGCGCGGGACGGATCGAGAATACGGGCTGCGAGACGGTTGACGTCATCCGGGGTAACGGTGCGGTAGGCGGTGGCAATGTCATCCGGTGCGGAGAGGTTCTGAAAAGCCAGTGCCTGAGACCAGCTTTCGGCGAGGCCACTGATGGAATTTGCGGAGAAACCGAGCTGGGCGACTTCCTTTGTTTTCGCGGCTTCGACGAGTTCGGCCGGGACGCCATGGGCGCGGATATCAGCCAGAATCGCCTTCATTTCGGCAAGGGGTTTTGCGGAGTCGCCGCCTTTCGGGAAAGCGGCGACGGCGATGCCCATACCGGCACGTTTGATCGGGCTGAATTCGAACCCGGCGAACAGGGCTTTGCCAGCGGGAACGAGCTGGAAGAGCGCGCCACGCTGGCTGCCCAGAACATCAGACAGGATATCGGCGGTGGCAAATTCCTTCGAGGTCAGACCGGGCATCGGGTAGGCGATGGTGGCGATGCCAATCGGCAGATCGGTCGGGAATGACAGGGTCTGAGCTGGCGGGGGCGCCGGATTGACGGGGGCGCGGTCTGGCAGAGTCCGGCTCGCAATGGCACCGAACGCCTGTTTTACCTTATCGAGAGTGGCCTGAGGATCGACATCGCCGACGATGACGAGGATGGCGTTATTGGGCGCGTACCATTTTTCGTAGAAACTGCGCAGGAGAGCAGCATCGGTTTTATCGAAGGATGGCCGCGTGCCCAGAGCGTCGTGCTCGTAGGGCGTGCCTTTATAGAGGATCGAACGGAGCTGCGAGATGTAACGATAAACGGGGCTGGAAAGATCGCGGGAGACTTCCTGCTCAATGGCGCCACGCTCTTTGTCCCAGTCGGCCGCCGACAGGGTGAGGCCATTCATGCGGAGCGCTTCGATATGAAGCAGCAGGCCGAGATCTTCGGCCGGGGCGGTGTAAAAATATTGAGTTACGTCTTCGGTGGTGTCGGCGTTGTAGCTGCCGCCGAGACGGGCCGCCAGGGCGGCGAGCTGGTCCTTATCGAGATCCTTGCTGCCGCGGAACATCATATGTTCGAGTGCGTGAGCCGTTCCGGGAAAACCATCCGGAGCGTTGGATGAGCCGACGAGATAGTTCAGTTCAGTCGTGACAACGGGGGCCAGGCGATTCTGCACGATGACGACGTGGAGACCGTTAGGCAGGGTAGCACGGGTAACTTCCCCGGCTGTGCTGGCGATGCGGGCCACCTCAGATGGACGGGCTGTGGCGGTGTGAGGTGTGAGGAAGGTTCCGGCGAGAAGACCCGCACAGAGGAATGAGGGAAGAAGTCGCGTCGTTCTGAAAAGCATAATATGTCTGGCGTCCCGCTGCCTTTGATTTTGCAGAGGATCATGCAGGGTCGTCGGCTCTGTGTCACCTCCGCCCGTATTGTATTATGATGTCAGCTCAGACGTTCGGGCTTCTTCCGCTGGCGCGATCGGAGCCGCGGCGGCCGAACCAGGTGAGGACCGGGAGGGCCATACGGAGGATTCCCGGGAACATCATGCAGAGGCGACCGAAAAGTCCATCTATGGCGGGCTCAAAGCGTTCCTGACCCGGGTGGCGAAGGGTTTTCATGACGGCGGCGGCGATGGCTTCGGGCTTTGCGGGCGGGGTCACGAAATTCAGCACTGAGCCGCCACGGGCCATCTCGTCGCGCAGCATGGGGGTATCTACAGCACCGGGAAAAACGGAGGATACAGCGATGGCGCTGGATTTTGTTTCCAGAGTCAGGGCCAGGGCGAAGCTGCGAAGAGCAGCCTTGCTGGCGACGTAGACGGCGCTGTCAGCGAGCGGGATAACGGCGGCAAGCGAGTTGATAAAGACGACATGACCTCCGCGTGGGATCAGATGGAGCAATTGCGAGGTCAGCAGCACGGGAGCTGTCAGGTTGATGGCGATCTGACGCTGGACATCTTCCGGGCGCAGGCTGCTGACCGGACCGGGCACAATAACGCCGGCACAATGGATGAGAACCCGGACCGGGCGACCTTCGGCCATAAGCGTAGCGGTGGCACGGGCAATATCTGCAGCACTGGTGAGATCACATGGAATGTGCCGGATCTGTGCAGTATATGGAACCGGGGATGATGGTGCTGTGCGGGACAGAGTGACGGTATCATAACCGTTATGAGCCAGTGCCATAAGAATGGTCTGGCCGATCCCGCCCGATCCTCCGGTGATGACCGCAAGAGGCGGCCTGCCGGTGTACGCTGTATCGCCCGCGAACGGCCCGGTCCTGATCATAGGGTCTCCTGTTTGCCGGTTTTTACACTGGCATGGCTCCTGGTTCCAGCCTGCTTCTCATCACCGGGTAAATTAACGACCGTGCTGTGGCTTCCATACATCGCGGGCATCCGCGAGTGATCCTGTGTGCAAACATGGCAGACCGGTTTTCACGACTCTGTCTTCTTCGCGGACCCCGCCGGGGCATCTGTCTGCGATATTTTATCCGGCTGTGCCCCGGTGGTGGTCCCCTGAGTATTCTTTTCCGGTTCCACGCTGGCCACGATCCCGGCGTCCTGCAGCGCGCTCCACAGAGCAAAACGGACAGCATTCGCGACACTGTCGACATTTCTTGGTGACGACGTTTTCGCGGAAGCCGTCAGCGTGACCGTGTCGAGAGTGATGGAAGCGACGGTAACGCTTGGCGCCGGGTCTTTCAGGAGGCCGGACACAGTGCCAAGAGTTTCTGACATGACGCTCACGGCTTTCGTCAGGTCAGTTCCGACCGGCATGCCTATGGAGACAGACAGGGCGCCGGCAGGATGTCCCAGGGTCACGTTCCGGACGGCGGATGTGATGAACTGCGAGTTCGGGACGATCATCGTGGAGCCATCGGACAGTCCTATATCGGTAGAACGGACACTGATGCGACGAATATCACCGGTGGTGCCGTTGATCTGGACAAGGTCACCGATGGTTACGGGACGCTCAGCGAGCAGGATGATGCCGGAGACGAAGTTCTGAACGATGGACTGCAGACCGAAACCGATACCAACGGACAGCGCGCTGACGACCCAGGTCATGCTGCTGACGGTGATACCGATGGTCGACATGACAGTCAGTCCGATGACGATCCAGGCGGCATAAGTGAAAATGGTGATGATGGAAGTCTGAGAGCCGAGGTCCAGATTCGTCGTCGGAAACAGTCTGCCGCTCAGCCAGTTTCGGGTCAGACGGATGAGATAGTAGCCGATAACCGGGATCGCAATGCATTTAAGAATGACGTCAAAGGACAGGGTGATGCCACCGATACTCTGGCCGAACACCACCTTTCCAATATTTCCCGATATGACAGAGAAGTCGAAATCACCACCTGACTGGGCGACGGCAATCCCGACGAAGAGGAGCAGGATGCTGAACAGGCCGCTGAAGACAGTGACACTCTGATCGACGAGGCGGGGTGAAAGTCCGAGTCGGACCAGATGGCAGCCGAGCGGGCCGGAACTGATGAAAACGGTGGAGGCGAGATCGTTGACCAGGAGAAAAACAAGCGACAGCCCCAGAACGGTGATGACCATGGAGCAGATCCACGACAGCATCGTATAGCCCAGCGGGATGTAGCCAATAAGGCTGGCGATCACGCAAAAGACGGAGATGACAAATGCCAGGATCCGGGCGATGCGGCCGATGGTACTTTGCAATGGCGGTGTGTCGTCCTGTCCGGCCTCACCGCTCCGCATGATCTGTTTTGGTGTCATGAAGAGCAACGGTGCGGCAGCGAAGACAAAGACAAGATCGGAAGTCTGAACGCCGAACGGACCAAGACCCGATTCCGTATCGATGTAACGCAGAACACCTCGCAGAATGAGAAGGAGCGCGAACCACAGGGCATAAGGTCCGAGCGCCCGGGCGGCGGCATTCCCCAGAGGCACAAGACGCCAGTCGGGTTTACGGGGCGCGAGCATGGCTGTGGCCGCGCCGAGAATGAATCCTGCAAGCGGGATCTGGGCGCCGACGAAACCGGCGAGACGGGCGAGGCTGCTGCCATCGACATCGCTGGCACCGGTGATTCCAAGCCACAGGACCAGAGCGCTGCCACCGGAAAAGGCGGCGCAGCAGGCCGAATAGATCACGACGGCGCCGATGCGACGCACGCGACCATCCGGCAGAAGACGGGCAGCGGCGCGACGAGCCTGGGTCAGCAGGAAGAATGGGGCGGTGAACAGAATACCTGCTCCGGCAAGGCAGATGAGCAGGGTCATAAGGGCTGAACCACGGGCGGCCCCGGCGATGGTTCCGGCAGTCTCACCGGCGAATTCCCGGACGCGGGCAAGGTTTGACGCGGCTTCCGTGGACAGATTGCTCCAGAAAGCGGGGGCTGCAGGAGACGGAAAACGCTGCAGGAGCATGGCTTGCTGGACGGCATCGTTGCGCTGGCCGAGCACCTGAACAAGCTGATGCGCCTGAAGTGCGTAGAGGCGGGCACGGGTCAGGCGGGTATCGAGATCCTGTTTCGCTCTGAGCAGTCTGCTGCGCTGCGCCGTCAGGGTTGCCGGCTCGGGCGAAGCATCCTTTGCGGGCGCCGGTCCGAGAACGTCAAGCATGGTTTTGAAGATGTTCTGATAGGGTTCGAGCTTTGCCACAAGGCTGCTGGCCCGGGTTTCTGCGGCGGTGGCGCGCCGGGTCAGGTCGGCGACAGTCATCGCGCCTTCGCTGGTACCAGACACGACCCGCGTGCGAAACACGTCCTGAATGGTCTGTTCGAGTTCGTTCAGAGTGGCATCGGAAGCGATGGTATTGGGAACGGCGAACAGCGTATCCTGCTGGTCAGCAGAGGCACTGGCCATCGCGGGAGCCTGATCGGCCGCGCGGGCGGATCTGGGCGCGACACCTCCAGTCAGACCCGTGAAACAGGCAAGGAACACAAGCGGCCCTGCGATGCCCGGCATAAGATGGAAAACAGCCCGCAAAATCGAGGATAACGTCCTCTGGGCCGGATGTGTGATATGGGGGGCAAACGCTTCCGGCATCAGTATTCCTGACACGGTTCCTCCTGATCGATGACCGCCCGAAATGCGGATTATTGTTCTCTGTTCCCTTATTAACCCCCTGAGAGGCAAACTGGTTTCCGGGCTCACTCGTCAACGGACGTTTGCATATCGAACCGGTTCGGCCATCATGGGCGGAATCAGCAATGTGTGTGTCGGGCCGTAAGTCGGCATACCACCTTTCGTCAACCGGGGTCTGGCTGGGAGAGCGTCTGGCAGGCCGGAAGTTTTCTCCGGACGTGCAGTGCTTTTCAGGGCAGGCTCTTTTCAGGATCGCTTTATGCAGCAACCCGCCAGCTCCCGCGAGCTGACCGTTCGCGGTCTTATTATCGGTGCTCTTATCACCGTAGTGTTTACAGCTTCCAACACTTATCTCGGGCTGAAGATCGGGCTGACCTTTGCATCGTCGATTCCGGCGGCAGTCATTTCGATGGCGGTCTTACGGATGCTGGGCGGTGGCTCGATCCTCGAAAATAATATGGTGCAGAGCCAGGCGTCGGCAGCGGGCACGATTTCGACAGTATTCGCGGTGTTTCCCGCGCTGATTCTGATCGGACACTGGACACGGTTTCCGTACCTTGAAACCGCAGGTCTCACGGCGGCAGGCGGCATGGCAGGAGTGCTGTTCACAATTCCGTTGCGGCGTGCCCTGGTGAACGACAGTCCCCTCCCCTATCCCGAAGGCGTGGCAGCAGCGCAGATCCTGCGGGCAGGGGACACACAGACCGGGCGAGGCAATGGGGCCAGTGGCCTCACGACACTGCTTCTGGGTACTTTGATTTCTGCCGCCTTTTCATTCGTCAGCGGCGGATTACGGGTGGCAGCGGACAGCGCCTCGGTGGTTTTCTCTTCCGGCTCCGCCATATTCCGTCTTTCAACAGGGTTTTCGATGGCGCTGCTTGGTGCCGGTTATCTTGTCGGGATCACAGGTGGCCTCGCAATGCTGTTCGGATACATTTTATCATGGCTGATTGCTGTTCCCTGGCTGACAGCGGTAACCCCGAATACGGACCATCTGGCTCCGGCTGCGTTTGCGACATGGATATGGATGCATAAAGTCCGTTTTATCGGAGCGGGGTCGATAGCACTTGCTTCGGTATGGACACTCGGGGAACTGGCCGTGCCGGTCATCCGGGGCGTGAAGGATGCCCTGACATCTCCAGCCGGAGTATCGATCGATAAGCGCGATCTGTCTCCCAGAACGATCGGTCTGACCGGTGCTGGCCTGTTTGTTCTGATTGCTGTCCTGCTGACGATGTTTCTTCTCCCGTTTACGTCACATGTTATCGTGCCGGTGCTGTTCGGTACGGTCTTTCTGTTCGTTTTCGGATTCCTCACAGCGGCTGCGTGTGGATATATGGCAGGTCTTGTCGGATCATCTTCATCTCCGATATCCGGCATTGTTCTCATTGCTACAATTCTGGTCTCGGCTTTTATGCTTGGAATGGATTCTTTTGGGCTTCTACCAGCAGTATTTTCAGAAAATGGCCACCATCTGGCGATCGCATTCACGATCGTTGTTCTGTCCGCGATCGTCGCAGCGGCGGCAATTTCCAACGACAACCTTCAGGACCTCAAGACCGGGCAACTCGTCGGGGCTTCGCCATGGAAACAGGAAGCGGTGCTGCTGCTGGGATGCGGAGTGGGGGCGCTCGTTGTTCCACCGGTCCTGAACCTTCTTTATCAGGCTTACGGATTTGCCGGAGCATTGCCGCGTGCCGGCATGGATCCGGCCAGAGCTCTGGCTGCGCCTCAGCCAGCAATTATTTCCATGGTATCGACTGGCATCTTTGAACGGAATCTTGACTGGACAATGATTTCGGCGGGACTGCTGCTGGGTGTCATTCTGATCGTGCTGGATCGTCTCCTAAGGCGAGGTGGACTGGCGCTTCCACCTCTCGCAGTCGGGATTGGCCTGTATCTGCCTCCGGCAGTTTCCACGACTCTTGCCATTGGCGCACTGATCGGCTGGTGGCTGCAGCGCCGGACAGGACGCGCGCAGGGCGAAACCGGACCAGGGACGATGATTGCGTCCGGTCTGATTGTCGGCGAGAGTCTGATGGGTGTCGCACTGGCAGCCGTCTCCGGGCTTACCGGTTCGGATAACGCGCTTTCCGTCACAGGAAGTGGTATCGCCCCCTGGGATACAGTGACCGGATGTCTGGGTTTTCTCGTTGTGTGCTGGTGGTTTGTGGCGCGCGTCAGGAAGACGAGTAATTACATTTGACAGTGGCGCTGCCACTCGTCAGCGAGACATCACCGGACCCGGAACCGGCTGTCAGCGGAATGGAGGAGGACTGGCGCGGCACCATGTAAAGGCTCTCATACATCGACAATGTATAAGGGCTGCTCTGGCCGGAACCGGAAAATTTCGGCAGATATGAACTGAGTACCGGTGGCAGATAATCGTACCAGGCCTCCCCGTAAATGAGGTAGCTGGAGGCCGTTGAATCCGTTCCGGCTGGCAACGTGACAGTTTCATTCAGAGCACGGGCAGCACGATTGAGGCCGCAGCTCCATACTACTGTGCCGGTACCACTGCTTCCCACCGAAACCTCGGAAACAACCATTTCGGCGGGATTCGTAGAATAAGGTTCCAGAACCAGCAATGAGGCGGCCAGGACAAGTGAAGCATCGTCCGTGGTCATGGTTTCATACTGAGTCGTCAGGTTTGCGATGGTGTGGGAGGCGGTCGTGACTTTCCGCATGACAATAACGGCGTCTTCAATTTCGGCCCCGCAAATGAACAGAATAATCAGAACGGGTGCCACCAGAGCAAACTCAATGGCCGAAACCCCGCGCCGGCAGTTTCGAAACTGCAACCAGCTTTTCCGGACCAGATCACGAGCGAGTTTTTTTTCGCGAATGAGTTCTCTTTTGTGAAGACGATCTTTGCCTGGTATTTTGTGGCTGGCGTCCGAAGTCGTGCCCGTAGAGCGCCGTATCACGTGGCGGGCTCCGCTTTAATGACCACGGTCGAGACCATAGCCAGATTTTGCCCTGCACCTTTTGTTACGGGATTGAAGCCGCCAAGACCTCCGGACAGCGGAACAGGCAGCATATATATCAGCTCGAGAACCACAATATCGCCCGGACTTCCCGGATCGTAATTCAGGCTGTTTGTCAGTTGTCCCCCGCTGCCAAATACCGGTTGCGTTTCCGCCGCGTTGACATCAGAAAAACTGCTGACCGTCTGTACATTGATGTACAGCGAAGAGCAGCTCATATATGATGGTAAGCTCGCGCAGGCCTGAGCCTTGAACTCCGAAGCGTTTCCGGATGCCGGAGCCTGCCCCGTAAGAATCTGGCGGGACATCTGATCCGAAATGGCATCAAGCGAATCCTGGGTGAAATAGATGATGCTCGTCATCACCGATGCGTAGAGGAGCGCAAACAACGGAATCGCAATAAATGCGAATTCAAGAGCCGTTGCACCTGCCTGATCCCTGAAAAATACGCCGGACGCAGTTGTCCTGTTCAGTGATTTTCGTTCTGCCGGGCCGGCAGCCGGGCACGATGTCGCGCGTCTTTTGATTGGATCCTCTTTTTGCATCTGACCGGCCGCCTGATCACGCGCACCGATTTAAAAAATCTCGTAGCGACAGAAACAGGAGGATACCTTCGCAGTCTGGCGTTAACGGCACGTTTAAAACACCAGGACCCTCCCCTTGCGTGATCCGAAGAAAATATCCTTATGTCCTGCACCGATATGCGCCCAGTCGTGCCGCAACACGTTATGTGTGTGCCTTCTGAAGCTGTCATACTCGGGACGCATGCGCTGAATTCACGACATTTAATGGACAGAAAGGACCCGGCGAACCGGTATCTCCTTCCTGTATCGGAGACGGTAATGGCAGCATCGATCTCTCTGCCTGTTGAAGGCATGACGTGCGCAGCCTGCGCGGCACGCATCGAAAAGGTTCTGAACCGGCTCGAAGGAGTGACCGCACATGTGAATTTCGCAGCGGGAAAAGCCTCCGTAACTCTGGGCGAAAAGCACGCACCGGTTGGCGATATCGAGGCGGCGATCGGAAAGGCCGGATTTACTGTACCGCATGAGCATGTCGTGCTGTCGATCGAGGGCATGACATGTGCGGCCTGTGCGACACGGATTGAGAAAGTTCTGAACCGGCTCGAAGGAGTGACCGCACATGTGAATTTCGCGTCCGCACGGACGACAGCAGACATCACTCCCGGGCTTGCCGGAATCGATGACCTGATTGCGGCTGTGAAGGGCGCCGGATTTCAGGCGGAGCTGACAGAGACGGATGAGGCAGCGCGTCTGGCGCGCCGCGCCGGATTACGGCGGCGGCTATGGATCGAGTTCATTGCCGGCGGGGTACTGACACTGCCTCTGCTTCTGCAGATGGCACCGGGTGCTGGTCATGTGCTGATGCTGCCGCGCTGGATCCAGCTTGTTCTGGCAAGTGTTGTGCAGTTCTGGCCGGGACTGAAATTCTATCGGGGAGCATGGGCAGCTCTGCGGGGAGGCAGTGCGAACATGGACGTGCTGGTGGCTCTCGGTACGACGATTGCGTGGCTGTCGAGTGCGGTCGTGACTGTATTCGGGCTGGATGCACCGGTGTGGTTCGAGTCCGGAGCGACGGTCCTGACACTGGTGACAGCCGGCAGGCTGATGGAGGCAAATGCAAAAGACCGGGCGGCATCAGGTATTGCGCGCCTGGTGAAGCTCCAGCCGCAGACGGCGCATGTGGAGACGGCGGATGGGGTTCACGATCAGCCCGCAGCGGAGCTTGCGCTTGGTGATGTGTTTGTTGTGCGGCCCGGTGAAGCGGTACCGACAGACGGGTCGGTGTTAACGGGAGAATCGGCGCTGGATGAGGCGATGCTGACCGGGGAAAGCCTGCCGGTAATGCGCGGCCCGGGCGATCTGGTGCGTGGCGGAACGATCAACGGGGACGGCGTTCTGCGGGTAAAGGCAACGGCAGTCGGGGCGGACACAGCTCTGGCACGTATCACGCGAATGGTGGACGAGGCAGAGGGATCGAAAGCGCCAATCGAGCGGCTGGTGGACCGGGTTTCGGCCATTTTCGTCCCGGTGATTCTGGCGGTTGCGCTATTGACGCTAGGGATTGGCTGGCTGGCTTCCGGATCGTTTGAATGGAGCCTGCTCAATGCGGTAGCGGTACTAGTTGTAGCATGCCCGTGCGCTCTGGGGCTGGCGACGCCGACCGCGATCATGGTCGGGGCAGGACGCGGAGCGGCGGCAGGACTGCTGTTTCGCTCGGCAGAGGCACTGGAGCAGATGGGGCGCATTTCCGTGCTGCTTCTGGACAAGACCGGAACGCTGACGGAAGGGCGACCCGAAGTGACTGGCGTGTTTCCGACAGATGGTCTGGCACGGGGAGACGTTCTGGCACTGGCGGCGGGAATGGAGAGGGATTCGACCCATCCGCTGGCGAAGGCATTACGGGATGCGGCGACCGAAGCCGGAGTGACACCGGTTGATGTGACGGACGGACAGGCTGTGGCAGGGCATGGACTGACTGCACAGGCTGGCGGCGTACTGGTGCGACTGGGATCGGAGCGGTTTCTGGGAACGGCGCCTCAAGGACCGGCCGCGGAGGCTGCACTGCTTGGAGAGACGCTGATCGGGGTTGAGCGGAATGGCGTTATTGCAGGATGGATCGCTGTAGCGGATACGCTCCGGGCGGATGCGGCGCAGGCTGTCGAGTTGCTAAAGGATCTTGGAATTCGTCCGGTGATGGTGACGGGAGATTCCGAGGCGGCGGCACGACGTGTGGCGACAGCGGTCGGGATAACAGACGTTCGGGCGGGCGTGTTACCGGGTGACAAGGCTGCGGAAGTGGCAGACGCCCGGGAGTTTGCGGGTGAAAGTGGTCTGATCGGGATGGTCGGTGACGGGATCAATGATGCACCGGCTCTGGCGGCGGCTGATGTCGGAATCGCGATGGGCAGCGGCACGGACGTGGCGCTGGATACGGCTGCCGTCGTGTTGATGAGGTCGCAGCTTCTGGCACTTGTGGATGCAGTCAGTCTGTCGCGGGCAACGTCACGCAAAATCCGGCAAAACCTGTTTTTCGCCTGTATCTACAACGGGCTTGGAGTGCCACTGGCGGCGTTTGGAATCCTGCCGCCGATGTTGTCCGGGGCCGCAATGGCGATGAGTTCGGTTTCGGTGGTGAGCAATGCTCTGCTGCTCAACCGGTGGCGTCCTGTCTCGCAGGATGTACGATCAGTTCCGATGATAGCCGGGGCTGGACAATGATCGGATGTGGCGTAATGGTCGCGGCCTGTTGAACACGGCGACCGTATCAGCAAGCTGAAAAGCTGCCGGATCGGATCTGTAAGGAGGAAAGAGCGATGAAAACAGAGACATTTCTCGTACAGGGCATGACATGCGAAGGATGTGTTTCATCGATCAAGCGGGCGCTTGAAGGTCTCTCCGGAGTGAAAGAGGCGAGACCTTCTCTGGAAAAAGGCGAAGTCTCGGTAGATTACGATCCTTCTCTGACCGGCGAGTCGGCGATCCGTCGGACGGTCGAGGCGGCAGGTTTCGACGTCAACTGATATTTTCGCCAGCGAAGCACGTTAAGCCGGCCCATGTCCCGTCAGGTTTCGGCCATGCAGAGTGCACGCGGGGGAACTGCCGGGGTCGGACTTCATTGATCCGGCGGAACGTGGCAGATGGAGTGTGTCGTGGCGGATGTGTTACGACGCTGAGTCAGAAAAGAACGAGGTCGCGGTGTCTCATCCAGCAGAAACCATGAAGCGTAAGTCCTGGGGATGGATGCACGCACGCAGGCTGATGCCATTGCTGGCTTTGTGCGCTGCAGGATGTTCTGCGGAGATGGGCCGGACAATCAACGATACCGATATTTCATGCCTGCGAAAGCAGATGAGTTCTGAGATTCACGCCTCTTTCCCGCTTGCGGCGAATACATGTCAGCGCTGGACCAATCACAACACGATTTTCAATCAGAAGACCGCGAAACCAATTCCGCTTAATCTGAAGGGCGCGCCGGATCTGCAGGCTCTGGCTGAAGAATACAGCTATACCTATACGAAATAAGGCTTCAGATTTCCAGTTCGACGTCCCAGTAGAGATAGTCACGCCAGCTCTCATGCAGATAATTCGGCGGAAAGGCTCGTCCGTTTTCCTGAAGTTCCCAGGTTGTAGGCTGCGCGGGACGACGACGCGGAAACATACGGATTTCCTGCGGCAGATGATCGGCTTTGAGAAGGTTACATGTGCCACAGGCAGTGATGACATTTTCCCATGTCGTTCTGCCCCCCTTGCTGCGGGGAATGACATGGTCGAAGGTCAGTTCATGCGTGGGAAGCTGGTCACTGCAATACTGACAGGAAAAATTGTCGCGGAGGAAAACGTTGAAACGCGTGAAGGCAGGACGTCTGGCTGTCGGGACATATTCTCTGAGAGCAATCACGCTCGGCAGACGCATACTGCAGCTCGGTGAGCGGACTTCTGCATCGTATTCGTTGAGAACGGAGACCCGGTCAAGACACACCGCCTTGATGGTATCCTGCCAGGACCACAGCGAAAGCGGAAAATAGGAGAGCGGCCTGAAATCGGCGTTCAGGACGAGAGACGGATAGTGCATACTGCCACAGGTCAAAGCGCGTATCCTTTCCCCGGAGACGGCTCATGAATTCCACGGCTGGGCTCGAAACAGAACGCCATGGGTCACGCGTCGTCGAGAATTGTCATAAAAACTATAGGCCCGAAAATTCGCGTACTGCAAGAAAGCGGACTCTGCGGGAATATGAGAGTTCCATGACAATATCGCATGAAAGAGCCCGTTTCCGGCGCCGGGACATCCGGTGAACGGTAAATCCGCCAAGGCAGGTGAGCCGGTTACGACCCGTTTTGCACCGAGCCCGACAGGGCCGCTGCATCCTGGGCATATAGCGGCAGCCTTTTTTGCCAGACGTCAGGCCGGAATGGATGGTCGGTTTCTGTTGCGGATGGAAGATATTGACACGCAGCGCTGCCGGGAGCGGTTTATCGACGAAGCGCTGGAGGATCTGGAGTGGGTCGGGCTGCGGTGGCATGGCGCCGTGATCCGGCAATCAGAGCGAATGGCCCTTTACCGGACAACGCTGGAGGCACTTGATGCCCGAGGGCTGATTTATCCGTGTTTCTGCACGCGGTCGGCGATTGCGCGGGAGCTGTATGAAGCGGCTTCGGCGCCGCATCATGCACCGGACGGAAGTCTGATTTATCCGGGAACGTGCCGGAGGTTGAATGCCGGGACGCGGACCCGGCGAATAGCGGCAGGGGAACCTTATGCATTGCGACTGAATGTCGCGCGGGCTCTGGGCGAAATCGGACCAGCCTCCCTCACCTTCCGGGATCTGAGTCGCGGCACCATCGTGTGTGATCCGCTGGCATTCGGAGACGTGGTGCTGGCAAGGCGGGATGTGCCGGCATCCTATAATCTTTGTGTAACATACGACGATGCGGCGCAGGGTGTGACGCTGGTGACGCGGGGTGAGGATCTGCGGGATGTTACGGCAATCCATCGGCTTTTGCAGGAGCTGATGGGGTGGCCGGAGCCGGATTACCTGTTTCATCCGTTGTTATGTGATGCCGACGGACGGCGGCTTTCGAAACGGGACGGGGCCTTCTCGATCCGGGCGATGCGGAAGGCCGGGATGAGTGCGGAAATGGTGCGGCGGGCAGCAGGGATTCAGGATGATTTCTGTTGCACACACACATAACAGATACACTGACCCCGGAATTTCCTGACTGGTTCAGACCCAGGTTTGTCATGTGGCTTTTTGTCAGTGCTGAGGAGAAAATCAGCAATTTCCTGTTCGGACGTAACTTCACAGGATGTGAACGTCCGGCTGTTCCGCATTGGCATGAAACCTTCTATTGTGCTGCGCCGCCGGGAGACGGCTTGTGACCGGATCTGTTCCGGTCTCCACTTCTCAGGATCGAGATCATGTCTTTCATCGCCGACCGCCTGAATAAAATCAGCCCGAGCCAGACCATTGCCATTACGGCTAAAGCCAGTGCACTGAAGGCGGCAGGGCGCGATATTATCAGCCTGTCGGCAGGCGAGCCTGATTTCGATACTCCGACGAACATCAAAGCGGCGGCGATCCGGGCGATCGAGACAGGCCAGACGAAATATACGGATGTCGCGGGTACGCCTGCCCTGCGTGCGGCTGTGGCTGAGCGATTCCGGCTGGATTCCGGTCTGGATTACAAGCCAGAGGAGATCATTGTCTCTACCGGCGGCAAGCAGGTTATTTATAACGCGATGGTCTCGACCATTAATAAGGGCGACGAAGCGATCATTCCGGCACCGTGCTGGGTGTCCTATCCGGATATTGTAGCGCTGGCTGATGGCGTACCGGTGGTTGTGCCCTGTCTTGCGGAAAACAGTTTCAAGCTGACTGCGACCGAGCTTGAGGCAGCGATTACGCCACAAACGAAGTGGTTCTTTCTCAACTCACCATGTAACCCGACAGGCGCGACCTATTCGGCCGAGGATTTGCGACCACTCTGCGATGTGCTGCTGCGACACCCTGATGTCTGGATCTTTACCGACGATATCTATGCAAAGCTGGTTTATGATGGTTTTAAGCCGGCGACGATTGTTGAAGTCGAGCCGAAGCTGCGGAATCGCACCGTGACGATGAGCGGGGTATCGAAGGCTTACGCGATGACGGGCTGGCGGATCGGGTTCTCGGGAGCGCCGGTGGAACTGACGCGCGCAATGAATAAACTGCAGGGGCAGTCGACATCGAACCCGTGTTCGATCGCACAGGCGGCGGCACTTGAGGCTCTGACGGGGCCACAGGATTTCATCGGGACAATGTGTGAAACCTATCGCGGGCGGCGCGATCTGGTGGTGTCGATGCTTAATCAGGCGAGCGGGCTGAAATGCGCACGACCGGAAGGAGCGTTTTACGTATTCCCGTCGATGGCGGAATGCTTTGGTAAAAAGACCACTTCAGGCGAGGTGATTGATACGGATGAAGCGTTTGTTACCGCTCTGCTGGATGAAGAAGGCGTGGCAGCCGTGCATGGATCGGCGTTTATGTTCGCCGGGCATTTCCGGGTGTCTTATGCGACGGATACTGAGAGCCTGAAGGAAGCCTGCACGCGGATTCAACGTTTCTGTGCGAGTCTGCGCTGAGAGAAGTGAGACGGAGAGTAATGGAAGGCGGAGCGGCTTCAGTGGGGCAGATTTCAGAGACCGGCATATCCGGACCTCGTCTGGCAAGGCGGCTTGACGGGCTGCCCGCTCCGGCGACCATGGAGATGGCTCGAAAGGCGCGGGCTTTACGGGCGGAAGGACACAATGTGATCTCCCTGGCTCTGGGCGAGCCGGATTTTCCGACGCCGCCTTATGCGATTGAGGCTGCACACGCGGCGGCGCTGGCGGGAGATACGAAATACCCGCCGGTCGATGGAAAGCCGGCACTGAAGGCTGCGATTGCACGGAAATTCGAGCGCGAGAACGGGCTTATTTTTGCGCCTGACGAACTGATGGTCTGTAATGGCGGTAAACAGGTCATCTTCGATGCATTCATGGCAACGATTGATCCGGGTGACGAGGTCGTTGTTCCAGCACCATACTGGGTGAGCTACCCGCTGATCGCACGGATGTTTGGCGGAGTTCCTGTGCATCCGGAATGTGATGAGGCGGACGGGTTCAGTCTTCGGCCGGAACGACTGGCAGCGGTGATGTCGCCAAAGACGAAATGGCTGGTGCTGAATTTCCCGAACAATCCGTCAGGCGCTCTGTGCACAGAAGAAGATTTGCGCGGCATTGCCGCCGTACTTCAGCGGTATCCTGATGTATGGATTCTCTCTGACGAAATCTACGAACATCTTGTTTTCGATAACCATTCGTTCCGATCATTTGCAGCAGTGGCGCCAGATCTGAAAGATCGGGTGCTGACGATGAACGGAGTGGCGAAAGCTTATGCGATGACGGGCTGGCGCGTGGGTTACGCCGGTGGGCCACGCGAGTTGATTGCAGCAATGCGGGTGGTTCAGGGCAATGCGACCTCAGGTGTCTGCACAGTGGCGCAGGCGGCGGCGGCGGCGGCGCTGGACGGACCAGCGGATATGATTCGGGAGATGGTGGCGACCTATGCGCGGCGGCGGCTACTGGTGGTCAAAGCACTGCGTGCCATTCCTGGGATGACCTGCGCGATGCCGTCAGGAGCATTTTATGCGTATCCCGGAGTTGCGAGCTATCTTGGAAAAACCACAAGGGATGGCCAGGTGCTGAGGACGGACATAGATTTGGCGATGGCATTACTGGAACAGGCCTATGTGGCGACGGTTCCGGGAAGTGCATTCGGGCTGTCGCCCTATCTTCGGCTGTCCTGCGCAACCTCAGATGCCGCCCTGAAAGAAGCCTGCGAGCGGATTGCGGAATTTACAGCGACATTACACTGAATGGATGCGTTTAAATTGTTCGTTTGTGCACCAACTGGGATTGAAGATTCCGAAGCGATCTGATGACTGGTTGCGGAAAAACATCCCGGATGGTCATCTGGATGCGCCGAGACAAAGGCATGCCGGGCCGCCGGATATAAAGAGTTGTATCAGCCGCGGTTTCAGCGGGGTGTTCGGGTTCTGTATAAAAGTAAGCAATGAGGGCGCGGCGAGGACGGTCCCCCGGAAGCGAGGTTGGATAGCCATGTGCTGCAATTGGCGACTGTCCCATGATGACGGTTCGCCCAAGAAGCGGTAAAATACTGATCTCGGCACGATTTTCATTCATGTTCCAGAGTTCGAGTGCACCGCCATCGAACTCGGTCCAGTTTGCGTTCAGATAGGTGATGACCGCGATGCGGTTTTCCAGTCCAGTGGACGGATGACGCTGAAAATCAACATGAATTTCAAAATGGCCGTCCGCTCCGGCCTCATGCACGCCACCACCAAAAAGAGTGAGATCTGGCTGGAGTGACATAATTCCTGTTACGGATTGCAGAAAAAAGATGAAATCCGGAGAGTTAATGACTTCGAAATAATGCGCCGCCAGCGGTGGCAGATCACCGGCATTACTCGTCATGCGTTTTTTTTGCAGAGCTGTATAATGCGGCGCCCAGTCAGCTGACGGAAGCGTTTTTATCTCCTCAGCCACTTTACTGAGAAAATCTGCGTCAAACAGATTGTCGATAATCAGATGAGGAAAGGGACTTGCTTTGACGAACGAACTGGCGAGCGCTTTGCCTTTCGTTTCCGAGGGAGGATGCCACACGGAACTGGTGTCCGATCTTCGGGAAATGATGAACTGATCTGTCGTCATCGAAACCGATCCTTTTCCCTGGAGAGGACAGGAAATATTGGTCAGATCGTCTCATTTATATTAAATGTATTAATATTTGCCTTATTATATGAATCAATAACAAAATTCCATTAAATAATGTCCCCGACATAACATGATGCCGGACCTTGCAATGAGTTGTATCGGGCGATCGTATCGCTGGACGCATGACGTGCCGGATGTCACCATATCCATATGATTCCTGAATTTATCTCCCTCACCTTCCCGCGCCCAACGGAAGCCAGTCTCTCGGATGGTTTCCGCGCTGTCGTCACGTTACTTGACGCCGGTAATCTGCAGGCATCACTGAAACGGTTCGACCGGGAACGCCGTTTATTCGATAGCTGGGCAGCGCTCGTTTACCTGCGGTTTTCGCAGGATACGGCAAGTGAAACGAATAAGGCCGAACGTGATTATGCTGACAGGCTGGGACCGAAAGCGACGGCGCTTGAGGTTGCTATCAAGAAGCGGCTGCTGGCACTACCCGAGCGGGGAAAACTGATTGCGATTATCGGATCGCATGTCGTTCAGCTCTGGGAGAGCGACATCACAACATTCGATGAGCGCATAGAGACCGCGCTTGAGGAAGAGTCCAGACTTTGTAGTGAATATACGATGCTTCTGGCGTCGGCGCGGATCACCGTTGCAGGCCAGACGGTTAATCTTTCAGGACTGGCACCCTGGCTGGAGAATGCGGACCGGACGATGCGTCACGAAGCTGAGCAGGTACGCTGGGCGTTCTTTGCTGAGCATGGCGAGACTCTCGATGCACTATATGCGCGCCTGGTGTCATTGCGGACGGGGATGGCGCGAACATTGGGCTTTGAGCGGTATACGCCTCTGGGCTACCGGAGAATGCGCCGCGTCGATTATGAATCAGAGCAGGTGGCGCGCTTCCGTGACGAGGTGTTGACGCATGTTACGCCTCTGGTGGCGAAACTGCTGGAGAAGCGGCGTCAGGAGATGGGCTGGGACCATCTCCGTTACTGGGATGAAAGTTTCATTGATCCCATGGGCAACCCGAAACCGGCTGGAGATTATGACCTCCTGATCGGACGGGCACAGACGATGTTCGACCGGATGCCAGGAGAGATCGGACCGTTTTTCGCGGAAATGGTAAAGAATGGCTATCTTGATCTGAAGAACCGCGACGGCAAGGCCGGTGGCGGGTTTTGTACCGCGTTTCCAGCCGTCAAAATGCCCTTTATTTTCGCGAATTTCAACGGCACTCACGGGGATATCAGTGTCTTTACCCATGAGATGGGCCATGCGTATCAGAACTGGCGGAGCCGCGAACTGCCGGTCATTGATGAATTGTGGCCAACGATGGAGGCTGCAGAGATCGACTCAATGGGGCTGGAGTTTCTGACCTGGCCACATATGGAACTTATGGTTGAGGATGGTGCAGCCGATCGGTTCCGAAGAATGCATCTCATCTCGTCGCTAAGCTTTCTTCCTTATGGAGTCTGTGTAGATCATTTTCAGCACGAGATTTATGCGCGACCGGAGATGAGTCCCGAGGAACGACACGCAACCTGGCGAAAACTAGAACGGCTGTACATGCCATGGCGCGATTATGGGGACATTGCCTATCCGGCTAAAGGTGGCCGCTGGCAGGCACAGGGCCATATTTATAAATCTCCTTTTTATTACATCGATTATACGCTTGCGCTGTGCTGTGCGATGCAACTCTGGCTGAGGTCGCGCAAGGACGAACCTGCGGCGATGAAAGCTTATGAAACTCTGTGTGCGCAGGGTGGTTCGATGCCATTCACAACACTGGTGGCTCAGGCTGATCTGGTTTCGCCGTTTACCCCTGGAGCGCTCGCGGACGTTGTGCGTGAGGCATCGGTCGTACTTGGCGCAACAGATTAATATGTCCTGGTGTCGTATCATGTTGCGATGCCTCTGAAGTGTTTCAGTCTGGCAAAAAATCGTTGGATGATGTTTCTGCATTTATAAAACGACAAACGGGTTTTCCGTAGATTGCGTCGGTCTTTCCCTGAGGGGATGACCGCTGTGATCTGCCGTTTTTCGAACTTTTCGCTAAGGTGATGTTGGCCCTTTGTCCGGGCGCTTGGGCCGGGACGACTGCCTTTCCTCTCGAGCGCCTATCGTGAATCTTTGTGGTCAGCCCGCCTCGGAACCATTCGATGCGCGTGATCCGCGTTCTTTTTTGGGCTCCCGCACTATGCCGGTGAGCAAGGACAATCGTGCTGTCGCTCATCATGTATTCATTGGCGTGATCAGTAGCCAGATGGCGGAAAAACCGCTCGGTCACACCGCTTTCGCATCAGCGACGTAACCGCCGGTGTACATTCTTCCAGTTCCCGAACCGGACAGGCTGATCACATCAAGAAATACCTGCGCGATAATGATACAGCACAGCCTCTACAAACATTTGAATTCTTCTGCTTATCAGTCAGCAGCGCTGACCGTAGTTATATCGAGAAACAAAAAAGGGAGGACGAAATCGCCCTCCCCTCTTCAATCTCATAACGACTTTGAGCGGAATCAGAAATCCATATCGCCCATACCGCCCATTCCGCCGCCACCCGGCATTGGAGGAGCCTTCTTTTCCGGTCTCTCAGCAACCATAGCTTCCGTCGTGATCAGCAGGCCTGCAACCGAAGCCGCATCCTGAAGAGCCGTGCGGACAACCTTAGTCGGGTCGATGATACCGGCATCAACGAGGTTCTTGTATTCGCCGAGCTGAGCATCGAAGCCGTAGGCATAGTCATTCGACTCGAGCACTTTACCAGCGATGACTGCACCATCTTCACCGGCGTTGTGAGCGATCTGGCGCAGCGGAGCCTGAAGAGCCTTGCGGATGATTTCGCCGCCGACTTTCTGGTCTTCGTTGTGATAATGCAGATGCCCGAGAGCCGTGGACGCACGGGCCAGAGCAGTGCCACCACCAGGAACGATACCTTCTTCGACAGCGGCGCGGGTTGCATGCAACGCGTCATCGACGCGATCCTTGCGCTCCTTCACCTCAACTTCCGTCGAACCGCCTACGCGGATGACAGCGACGCCACCGGCCAGTTTCGCGAGACGCTCCTGCAGCTTCTCACGGTCATAGTCCGAGGTGGTCTCCTCGATCTGTGCACGGATCTGGTTGCAGCGCCCCTTGATGTCGTCGCCGTTACCAGCACCTTCGACGATTGTGGTGTTCTCTTTCTCGATATGCACCTTTTTGGCGCGACCGAGCATCGGCAGCGTGACGTTCTCAAGTTTGATACCGATGTCTTCGCTGATGACCTGACCACCAGTGAGAATCGCGATGTCTTCGAGCATCGCTTTGCGACGATCACCGAAACCCGGAGCCTTGACAGCGGCGATCTTCAGACCACCACGCAGCTTGTTGACGACCAGCGTAGCCAGAGCTTCACCATCGACGTCTTCGGCGATGATAACCAGAGGACGGCCGGACTGCACAACAGCCTCGAGCAGCGGCAGGATCGGCTGAAGCGAGGACAGCTTCTTCTCATGGATCAGGATATAGGGGTTATCCATATCCGCGATCATCTTTTCCGCATTCGTGATGAAATACGGGGAGATGTAACCACGATCGAACTGCATACCTTCGACGACGTCGAGCTCAGTATGGAGGCCCTTGGCTTCCTCAACTGTGATGACACCCTCGGATCCGACTTTCTGCATGGCCTGCGAGATCATCTCGCCGATCTCATGCTCTCCATTGGCGGAGATCGTGCCAACCTGGGCCGTCTCGGCAGGGGTCGTGATCTTCTTGGTGTTTTTCTTCAGCTCTTCGACGACAGAAGCAACAGCCTTATCGATACCGCGCTTGAGGTCCATCGGATTCATACCAGCAGCGACAGCCTTATGGCCCTCGCGGACGATAGCCTGAGCAAGCACGGTTGCTGTGGTGGTGCCGTCACCGGCCACGTCATTGGTCTTCGAGGCCACTTCGCGCAGCATCTGCGCACCCATGTTCTCGAACTTATCGGCCAGTTCAATCTCTTTCGCGACCGACACACCGTCCTTGGTGATACGGGGCGCACCAAAGCTCTTATCGAGGACAACATTACGACCCTTCGGGCCGAGCGTCACTTTGACGGCGTCTGCGAGGATGTCGACACCGCGCAGCATACGCTGACGTGCATCACCACCGAACTTTACGTCCTTAGCAGCCATGAAAAATTCTCCTTAAAGGATGAAAACGATCAGAAAGGGGGATCAGAAGCCTGATCAGGAGGCGATCACGCCCATAATGTCGCTTTCTTTCATGATCAGAAGCTCTTCGCTTTCGATCTTCACTTCCGTGCCGGACCATTTACCGAACAGAACGCGGTCACCGGCTTTGACATCGAGTGCCACGATCTGGCCCTGCTCATTGCGGGCGCCCGGACCGACAGCGACGACTTCGCCTTCCATCGGCTTTTCTTTTGCTGTGTCGGGAATGATGATCCCACCAACGGTCTTTTCTTCGCTCGTCAGACGACGAACCACCACACGGTCGTGCAGGGGACGAAATTTCGTCATTATGGATCGCTCCATGTTCTTTTTTCGGGACGACGCCCTCAGAGTAAGCGACGCCGCCTCTTGCCACGCGCTCTACGCCGCGGTGCGTTAGCACTCCCACCCCGGGAGTGCCACAATGGAGATAGGAGCGCTTCAGAAGAGTGTCAAGGATGTCTGGCACTTTTCTTCACAGAGTGCCAGTTAGCTGGATTTATCTCAGCTTTTTTAAAATATGTGGAAACAGCCAGATCGTAATGCAGGAACTTCCGGCGCTCACCGGATTATGCCTGAACAAGAGACATAACGATCGTGACAAACATGAGAATTTTTAAAGTCAAAGAAACATTATGAGAGAAAAGAAACTGCCCCTCATAACAGGCAGCGTTATACAGTACTTAACATGACAACTCAGGCAAAAACACAGGGCCATTACAGGTATAAATATAACCTGTTATTAAGGCCCTGACTGCAACAGATCAATCCACAGACTGTTTTGCTGGTTACTGTCGCAACCAGCAGTGTAGTCTCAAAGTGTTTTAAGATTCGTCGCTGCGGCTTTCCCGCGCTCAGTGACTAGCTCGTAGCTGACCTTCTCGTTCTCAGTAAGACCAGTCAGGCCGGCTGCCTGTACGGCAGTGATGTGGACGAAAACGTCCTTATCGCCATCATCAGGCTGAATGAAGCCGAAGCCCTTTGTCGCATTGAACCATTTTACTGTGCCGGTGGGCATTGGAAACATCCTTCCTCGTAGAGCGCGGCCCGACCTGAGGACGAGCGCACCGGTCAGTCGGACAGCCACACTCTGTGACGCCTCTGACTTAGGCGCATCCCCTCACGATCCGGCATCATTGTCAATCGCAGTTACATTCAGAGGACAAAAAGAGGAACCTGCTCCATAGACGGCACAGTAATAAGTCCTCTGTCAGTAATCCGGATATCCGGAATGACCGAAAGCGGAATCAGATTGAAACCCATGTAAGGCAAGGTACAGCCGAGTTCACTCCACGCCTGTTTCAGTTCTTCTGTCTGCTGCGCGACCGTCCCTGCCCGCTCATCCGAAAGCAGTCCGGCGACGGGAAGCGGAACGAGTGCTCTCACCTTGCCTTCCGATACAACAACAACACCGCCACGGCTGTCGCGCACGGTTTCAACGGCGAGGCGCATATCGTCTTCATTGCGTCCGGCTACGATGATGTTGTGCGCGTCATGTCCGACACTGCTGGCGACAGCGCCACTGGTAAGACCGAAGCCGCGAAGGAGACCGTGCGCGATACCTCCGTTGCGCCCATGCCGTTCAAGCACGGTGACAAAACAAAGATCATGTTTTTCGAGCAGCGTGTCCCAGTTTCGCGCTTCTTCTAACTCAACGACCTCATGAAGAAGTGCGATATCACCGGGGCCGCTGATCCCAATCACATTAGCGTGACATTCTCCAGCCGGAAGTTCTGGCACGAGGGGACCAGTCTCCGGAAGGATAACGGTGCGGTAAGCTGCTTCCGGATAGCGGTAGCGGGATTCGGACAACTGGCGGTCAAGGACAGACGTGATTTTACGATCCGCGACAACGTGGGTTCCACCGTACCAAGTATCCTGAACCTCCATGGAGTCATCGAGGATAACGAGATCGGCCCGGCGTCCTCCGCCGAAGCCGCCGATCTCGTTATCCATACCGAATCGGGTCGCGCCATGAAGTGAGCCCATACTCCAGGCTGTTTCAGGTTTAATCCCGGCCAGTATTGCCTGCCGAACGACCCAGTCCTGACCGAACAGGAACAAATCGTCGGCATCACGGTCATCGGTGCAGACACAGACGCGCTTAGGGTCAGCTCCCATTTCGGTGATCGTTCTGATCGCTTCGGGCAGAGAGTGCCAGGGAGTTGTGGGGGGACCGCCACGCAGAAATATCCAGACTCCGGCTTCCAGCAGATCATCTGCTATTTCTCCGGTGACGGCCTCGTGGGTATCGGTGACACCGGAGGCAGCGTAGGCGGCGACAAACTCCCGCCCATAGACATGACCGCTGACGGGATGACCGCGCCGGAGAGACTCGGCAACAACAGCATGGCTGCGTGCATCACCGAGGCAGAGCGGAACGAAATCCATTTTTTCGCCGAGAGCAACTGCCTCGGGCCAGCGGTCGAAAAGAGCGCCTATTTTTTCCGGAGTAAGATCGCCTCCCGCTGTTTCGCATTGTGGCGAAGTTGCCGGCACAGTGCTGGGAACGGTCAGGAAGATATTGAGAGGAGCGTGGCGGGCATCTTCGAGCATCCATTCAATACCGGCGACGTCGGCAACATTTCCGAGCTCGTGGCTGTCGCAGAAGATGGTTGTGGTACCATTAAGCAGCGCTGCTTCCGCGTAGGCACAGGCAGTCATCATGCTGCTTTCGATGTGCAGGTGCGGATCAACAAGGCCAGGAGCAAGGATACCGCCATGCACATCTCTTACCTCGCCCGGAGTCTGGCCGGTCGTGCGCCAGCTTCCGGCGGGACGAAGGGCGGCGATGCGACCACCGCTGATCCACAGTTCGCGGTCTTTCAGCATACGGTTCGAATAGGTGGAAAGAACTCTGGCACCGGTCAGCACGAGATCCGGCGCGGCACGTCCGAAGGCGACGGCGGCGAGTTGCCGGGTCATGGTGTGCAGCGGCGTTACACTGAAGCGGGTCAGGGTCTGAATGTTTTGCATAAAAGGAGCATAACGTCGGAACTGGAGTTTGTCTCGCTGGCAGAACTACTCTTCACCACTGGCGGCGCAATCCGGCACGTCTTTATCCGTCAAACAATCACCGTTTTGACAGGATAGAGCAGATGCAGGCCAAAATATTTCATAACCCTCACTGCAGCACCTCGCGCAGGGTTCCTGGGAGACTGCAGGAACCCGGATTTGAAGTTCGCGTTATCGAATATCCCAAAACTCGCCCGGATCATGCAACGCTGACTGTTCCGGTGAGACGATTGGCGTGGGAGTGTGAGGGCTACTGTGAACAGAGGAAGCACTTGCGTTCAGTCTGAAGCGCAATGCACCGGAAGTTTCCGACGAGATGTTACTGTGGACGCGATGACCGGGCATCCGCAACTAATTAATCGCCAATTGTCATGACAGGTCACTGAACGCTCCCAGGCAAACCGGCTGAAAAGGTTGAAGAATAACTTTCTTTCGACTGATTTTGTCGCGGAAAAATGACTGCGCAGGATCAGTTTGCCACAGCCCAGTCTAGCCAGGCCATAAGGCCGACAAATACGATGACAATTCCATGCATTATCAGAATTGCCCGGCCAGAAATGATTGGAACATCGTTTTTGATATCTTTTTTTGCCATAAATATTTACTCCGTTCCATATTCCGGAAGCTATTTCGCCTCGATATGAGGAAGATGGTGATAGGCCCGGTTGAAATAGACGAGGCCACCGGCGATGCCTCCGAGCCGTAAAGCTTCTACCGCGCCAAACATGACGCTGTGCGTTCCGACTTCCACAATCCGGCTGATCCGGCAATCCAGAGCCACAATAGCCTCTTCCAGCACCGGAGTGCCGGTTTCAAGAGTGGTCCAGTGCCCGTTTTCAAAGCGTTCATTCATCCCGAACGCGCCGGCGAAACGCTCGGAGAGTGCTTTCTGGGCGCCTGACAGAACATTGACACACATCGCCGCATTCTCGGCGAACGCAGGCCGGACACGCGCCGAACGGTTCAGGCAAACAAGAATCGTGGGAGGTGTATCTGTGACTGAACATACAGCCGATGCCGTAAATCCTGTCGGCTCATCCATGCTGCCGGTGGTTACGATTGTCACGGCTGCGCCCAGACGCGCCATCGCTTCTCGAAATGCACCGGTCTCAACAGCCACTCTGCTTGCTCCTGCTCCCGCACGACCTGAACTGGCCGTTGCTCTCACGTGCTCACCCGTACGAGATTCGGGTGATTGTCACAACCGGATATAAAGAACGAATGAACAAACCGGACCGCTGGATGCACGCGGCACGAAACCGGAGATAAATGATGACTGTGCCTGCCCCGCCCGCCGATACCCGCCGTTTCTTCCTTTGCGAGCGACACGGCCATCTGGCTCGCATGACTCTCAGTCGGACTGAAAAACTGAACGCCGTTGACGCGGCGATGGCTGAAGACATGCTAAATGTGCTGGACGAATGGCGGGACGATCCTGAAATAAATATCGTACTGATTGATTCGTCATCACCGCGGGCGTTTTGCGCGGGAGGCGATATCAAGGCGATCCGAAACATTATCACGCACCAGGGAGCCGTGGCGGCGCACACCAGCATGGCGATCCCGTACCGGACGATGCTGGCGATTGCACGTTACCCAAAGCCGGTCGTGACAGTGATGGATGGCATCACGATGGGCGGCGGGATCGGCCTTGGAGCCCATGCGCGTTATCGCATAGTGACAGAACGCTCCGTGCTCGCGATGCCGGAGACCGCGATCGGGCTGACACCGGATGCGGGTGGTGGCTGGCTGCTGGGCAGAGCACCCGGGACCCATGGCCTGAGATTCGCGCTTACCGGAAACAAAATGAACGGCGTCCAGGCTCTTCAAATGGGAATGGCCGATTACCTCATGCACTCGGATAACCTTTCACTCCTTCCTGATGCCCTCTCCCATGCTTCCATCGAACAAATTGATTCTGTTCTGACCGGGCTCACCCGTAAACAGGCATGCGGAACCAGCCTGCAGGCATTACCGGATAAATCGGCCGGAGTTTACGACGTACTGAGTCTCACACCGGCGGAAGGGGTACCACTGGTTCTCGCACGACTGAACGCTGTTGTCGCGGCGGGTGGCGAAACGACCTGGGCGGAAAGTGATATTGCAGCACTGAACGCAGCATGTCCGTTTTCACTGCACGTCACCTGGCGGATGCAGCAGAAGCTTGCGTCCATTCCGCTTATTACTGACGGATTTTCTCTTGAAAGTACTGCGGTAGGTCATTTGCTTGCACGAGCCGATTTCTCAGAAGGCGTCAGAGCCCGCATAATTGATAAGGATAATAATCCGGTCTGGAAACCTGCTTCAGCCATCGATATAGACCCTGCGGAAGTTGAATACTGCATTATTTAAATAAACATCTAAAGGAAATAGCTTTACATTCCCATAAAAAACATCGCATCTTTACTGTTATCTACAAAAGAAAACTCCAAAACGATTTTAGTTCAGTCTTTATATATCAGTATTTATACTGAGAGGATGGCGGAACACTGGTATACGATTTATTGAGACGCATGGCATTCTGCTCCGCTGTCAGACCCGTCGGCCCCTCAGCGACTTCTCTCGCCACATTAGGCATGAGATCTGGCCGGCTCCAGCAGTCAACACCACTCCATCCGGCCGTACAATAAGGCTGTGGTGGGGGAGGTGTTTCTGGTGGTGAACACCAGCCTGTTCCTTTTTCAAGCTCAGAGGCGGAACAGTCTCGGCCCATGGCGAAACTGCCGATTTGTGGAGCTGAGCAGCCGCTGAGCACCAGAAGAACGGATGAAACGATGAAGCGGGTACTGTGCATGACGAAGACTATGGCGCGGCCATGTAAAGAAACACTTACTGTCTCATCGACGCCGGAGGGTTCGTAAGGAACCAGTTTGCCGCATTCCTGCTGCGCGGCTATTGTTCGGCATAACAGTAGCCATGTGCTCCTGCGCCGGGATGGCGCGTCAAAGGGCGTATGTACTATATCAGCAGGGACAGCAGTCCGCAGATGAAGAGATTGTACACCGGTGGTCGATGAGATTTTCAGGGAAGTCGATGACGAACTGCGGGCCGAACGTATGCGGCGTCTCGCAAGACGATTCGCAGGGGTTGGAGCAGGAGCTGTTATTCTGGTGTGTGCCGGCGTCGGCGCATGGGAATATCATCGATCCGGTGAACGAGCCCGGGCGGAACAGGCCTCCATCACTTATTTCAAAGCACTGCACGATGCCGGAACGGACCAGATTGCGAACGGCGCGGCTACGCCTCTGACGGATACGCAAAAAAAGGCGTTTATCTCACTGACACAACTCAGTGGAACGGCACCGGCGGGGGTTGCCGCTCTTTCCAGGATGCGGATTGCAGCCGGCAATGCCGCGCATGGCGATGTTCGGCAGGCGCTGACAATCTGGGATTCAATCGGCCGGGATACGCATGTGGATCATGGTCTGCGTGATCTCGCGACCTTGCTCTGGTGTCAGTGGCAGATTGATTCCGGAGATGCTGCGACAGTTCGTTCTCGTCTGTCATTGCTTACAGATAGCGGTAAGCCTTATGCAGCACTTGCAAATGAGCTACTGGCGACGCTCGATATCCGTAACGGTCAGATTAAACCGGCACGGGACCGGCTTACAAAACTGGCGCAGGATTACGCGGCACCCGAAGGTGTGCGGATGCGAGCCAATGCGCTGTTACAGACTCTCGGCCCGACCGGCTGAACGCGTTCATTAACTTAAACTTCTGACAGAGACCGTCCTGCCGTGCCCCAGCCGCCCGAAAGCGATCTAATACTCCGATTTTCCCGCAACAGCCGTCGCGGCTTTCTCAGGACGCTGCTGGGTGGAGCAGCACTTGTCCCGGGTCTCGCCGCCTGCAGCATTTTTGACGACGATGAAAAACCAATCTTGGCCGGACATCGCGTTCCGGTTCTGGCAGGTCGAAACGGTCTGGTTGTGCAAAAAACCAGCGATCCGCTGACGCCGATCACTATCCCTGCGCCGACTCAATCTGTTGAGTGGCCGATCAGTGGACACATACCGAGCCATGTATCCGCCAATTATGCCTGGGGTGGCCTGAAAGAGCGCTGGTCAAAATCGATCGGGCACAGCGTTTCGGAGCCTGATTTTCTGGCGTTTGCCGCGCTGGGGTCGAATGGCCGCGGCGTTATTCAGGCAACACCTGTCATTCATCATGGCAGAATCTTCACCATGGATGCCGTTGGGAACGTACACGGCTATACGTGGCCGGGAATGAACCATCTGTGGCATTTTAATCCAAAATCGCATCGCCTGCTATCGAGTAATATCGGCGGCGGTCTGGGGGCTGACGGCGATACTCTGTATATCGTCGACGGAATATCAGAGACTGTCGCTGTTGAGGCCGCGACCGGCGAGGTCAAATGGCGGATGAATGTTGGAACGCCCGGTCGTTCCGCTCCGACAATTGCTGACGGACGGCTGTTTTTCGGAACAATTGACGAACGCCTCTTTGCTCTGGATGCAACCAGCGGTCATCAGCTCTGGAATTATAACGCATCGCCGGCCGATACAGTGATGTTCGGGCAACCTGCTCCGGCCGTTATGGACGGCGTTGTTCTGGCCGGCTTTGGTTCAGGCGATCTGGTCGCGCTGCGTGCGGAAAGTGGTGAGGTCGTCTGGAGTGATACGCTGGGGAGTGCGAACGGTCAGACCTCGGCGCTGGACTTTTCCTGTGTGCGCAGCATGCCTGTCATCGCGGGCGGTACGGCATATGCAATGAGCGTAGCGCCAATGATGGTTGCAATTGACATGCGCTCCGGACGGAGGCTCTGGGAGCGCGCCATAGCCGGCCAGAACCCGCTGCTTTCTGTTGGGGACTGGCTGTTCATCATCACAATGGATGAACAGGTAGCCTGTCTCGACCGGATTACCGGACAGGTTCGCTGGATTACGCAGCTTCGGCAGTATGTCCGGGTTGACGTGCGCAAAGATGGCGTAACCTGGACGGGACCGGCACTCGCAGGTGGCAAGCTGGTGTGCATCAGTACCCTGCCTGAAAACGGTATCATCACACTTGATCCGCTGACCGGAAAAATTCTGTCACTCGATAAGATGCCGGCTCCCACTACCGTCGAACCTATTTTCTCCGATGGCCAGATGCTGGTTGTCGATAATCGGGGCGTTCTTACTTCTTATGGCTGATCAGAAACGCGGCGGACGATCTCAGGGCAGATCGCAACGACAGCCTATGCGGCCGGAGCCGGTCCTCCCTGCCACCGGTCTGCCAACGGTTGTCATCGCGGGTCGTCCTAATGTTGGCAAATCGACTCTGTTCAATCGTCTGGTTGGACGGCGGCAGGCCATTGTCGCAGATACCCCCGGTGTGACACGGGATCGCAAGGAAGGTGAGGCCATTTTGCGCGGTCGTCTTGTCCGCCTGATCGATACGGCGGGTCTTGAGGAAGCGGCGCCCGATACCCTGTTCGGCCGGATGCGGGCGTCGTCCGAGATGGCTGTCCTCGAAGCGGATGTCGTTCTGTTCTGCATTGATGCGCGTTCGGGGATCACGCCGGCGGACGAACATTTTGCGGCTTGGCTGAGGAAGCAGAACCGGCCGGTGATGCTGGTGGCGAATAAAGCTGAGGGCAAGTCGGGAGCCGCTGCCGCGATGGAGGCGTTCTCGCTTGGGCTGGGAACACCCGTTGCTGTGTCGGCCGAACATGGTGAAGGCATTGCCGATCTCATGAGCGAGATAGCGGATGCCCTGCCGCCGCCAACGGACGCTGAAAAACAGACTGAGACCGTACGGCCGTCGCGCAGGAAGCTGAAAAAACCTGTTGAGAAGCAGGATGATGCCTCAACGCTCAGTTTTGCGACACTGACAGGACCCGATGAATCTCCTGAAGACGCGGTCCCCGAAGAATTTGCGGACGAGGCTGTCTTTATCGAGGATGAGACGGCTTTGCCCGGACGTCTTCGGATTGCGTTTGTCGGGCGTCCAAACGCAGGTAAATCGACATTGCTGAACAGGGTCCTTGGCGAGGAACGGATGATTACCGGTCCGGAGCCGGGACTGACCCGGGATTCGGTGGCCGTGATGGTCAGCGATGAACATGGCGAGGTTCAGGTTGTCGACACGGCCGGTCTGCGACGCAAGGCGCGAATTGACGAAAAACTCGAAAAGATGTCGACCTCGGCGACGATTGAAGCGCTGAAGCTCGCTGAAGTTGTCGTTCTGGTTGTGGATGCGACGCTGGGACTTCATGAGCAGGATCTGCAGATCGCGCGGCTGATCGAACGTGAGGGACGAGGCTGCGTCCTCGCACTCAACAAGTGGGATGCGGTCGCGGATCGGGTTGCGACGCGCAAGGCGATTTATGATCGGCTGGAAATTTCTCTGACACAGATGCGTGGTCTGGAAGTTGTGGCATTTTCAGCGAAGACAGGCGCAGGCGTGCAGAAGCTGTTGCCGGCGGTGCGGCGAACGGCAGAGATATGGAACAGCCGGGTGCCGACCGGAGAGCTGAACCGCTGGTTTGATGCCGCTCTCGACCGCCATGCTCCTCCTTTGGTCAGCGGAAGACGGTTAAAGCTGCGCTATATTACGCAGGTAAAAAGCCGGCCTCCGACGTTTGTCGTGTTTGGGACACGCGCCGAGATGTTACCGGAAGAATACCGGCGCTACCTGGTGAACGGATTGCGGGAAAGTTTTGGTCTGACCGGAGTTCCTGTTCGACTGCAGCTGCGTGGAACGAAAAACCCTTACGCGGATGATAACGGACGCTGAAGGCTGACTCTCTATGGTGACCGGATGTGCGGCTACCTTGCACAAGGATAGCCGCACATCCGGTGAACGCAGTCGTTACAATCATTTGCTGAATTTTGTGCCCGCCGATTTCAGAGTGGTTGTTATTTTCGTGAAACTGGCAGCAATGCGCTTCTGAACAGCGGTGCTGCCTTCGTGAATATGATTGATTTTATCGCGGGCTTCGTTGCTGGCGACAGTTTCCTGCCGGTTGGCTTCTTTCGCGACACAGGCATTGTAAACCCGGGCGGCTTTTTCGTAAGCAGCAGCACGATCAACGCTGCTGTTGTATTTATCGACACTCGACACATCGAGATCCGGGACCGATGGTTCGGTGCCACAGCCGGATGCCATCCATGCACTGTCGGCGCGGGCGGCAACCGGAAAAATGGCGATGGTCAGAAAAGCGGTCAGACTGAGAGAGAGACAGACGTTCATGTGGTTTCCTTCCGGCCTGTAGCCGGAGCGACGTTAGTGACTGTGTCATGGATTTTTGGTCCACGATGGCGTGTCCAGTATCTGGCCAGATGAAGCCGGGCGGATAGCAACCAGACCTGCACACCGACGAGTGGGATCCGGCGTGGTCCTTACTGTCTCCCCTGCCCGTCTGTTATCTCACGGCTTCAGACAGCCGTCAGGCGTTAACACCAGCTTTAGGGCAAAAAGCAGGCAAGCTGGCCTCGTGGTTCACCGATCATAGTGTCGTCGCGCATGATAGCCTGCCCCCGCACGATGGTGGCGACAGGCCAGCCGATAATCTCCTTGCCGTCGAACGGGGTCCAGCCAGCCGGCGTGACGATCTGGTCATTGGTGATGCGACGGCGGGCTTTCATATCGACAAGGGTGAAATCGGCGTCATAACCGGCAGCGATGCGACCCTTGGCCTGAAGACCGTAGACTCGGGCCGGCCCAGCGGCCATCAGGTCCGCAAGGCGGCCGAGGCTGAGTCGACCGGCATTAACATGATCGAGCATGAGGGGGACGATGGTCTGCACGCCGGTGAGGCCCGCAGGGCATTCCGGCCAGGGTTTTGCCTTGGCCTCCAGCGGGTGCGGTGCGTGATCGGAGGAAACGACATCGATAGTGCCATCGCGGACGGCGGCCCAGCTGGCCTCATAATGGCTGCGGTCGCGAATCGGTGGATTCATGACAGCCAGGCCGCCGAGTTCGTCGTAGCAGTCCGGACCGAACTGAGTGAGGTGATTGACGAGGACTTCGACGGTGGCGATATCACGGAAACCCTGAAGGTATTTCAGTTCCTCGGCGGTAGAGGTGTGAAGGATATGCGCCGGGCGGCGGGTTTTGCGGGCCAGCGCCATGATCCGGCGAGTGCCGAGAAACGCACATTCGACGTCACGCCAGACAGCATGGATGCTGTAGGGCATGCCGGTATGGAATTCCCTGCGACGGGCCTGAAGGCGGTATTCATCTTCGGAATGATAAGCGATGCGACGGTGACCATGGCGCATGACAGCCTCAAGGCCGGCGTCGTCCTCGATCATCAGATTGCCGGTGGACGAGCCGGCGAAAACCTTAATGGCGCAAACTCCGTCGAACTGCTCGTATTCGCCGAGATGCGACGTATTTTCACGTGTGGCGCCTACGTAAAAGGCGAAATCGGTCCAGGAATTACGTGACGCGTATTCCTGCTTCCAGCGCAGCATTTCATCATTCGTAATGGCTGGATTTGTGTTCGGCATATCGAACACGGTGGTAATACCGCCAAGGGCGGCGGCGTGGGTCCCGGTCGGGATGCTTTCGACCGAAGCGTTACCTGGGTCGCGCAGATGGACGTGAGCGTCGATCAGACCGGGTAAAATATGCAGGCCGGTAGCATCAATAATCTCCGCAGACTCAGCGGAGGAAGGAACGGCGAGGCTGGCGATGCGGCCGGAGATCACGCCGATATCGGTTTTTGCCTCACCCCAGGGCAGGAGGCAGGTTCCGTTACGAAGGATCAGGTCATAGCGCATCGGCAGATTTTTCCTGTCGCTGGGGCAGTTGTAAAACCACCTTATCTGGAGATAAGACGCATCTTTACGCCATCGGCTGACGATGAGCTATGGAGCAAAATCAGTCGGGCCGTGAGCCATGCGACTGCCTTTTATCCCTTTCCCACGCAGAAGCCTGACAATAACGCATGCTCTGTATCGGGTTCCCTGCGTTTAAACTGAGGAGCCTGATGTTCTGTACTCTCTGCGGCCTGCAAAGATAATCTCCGATATGACGAGAGACGTCTAATGGTGGTGCCACGCGTCACCGGTATAGAAAAATCTGCCCAGCCCAACGGTAAAAATAAGACAGCCGTACAAGGCATGTTCCAGACAGGTAAGACGCAACAACTGGTGTCGGGCGTAGTCACGGGCGAACATAAAACCGCCTGCCAGCGTCATTATAATCGCAACCGGATTCAGGAAAATTACGTGGGCGAAACCGAAAGCCAGTGCACTGGCAGCAATAAGAACAGATTTTCGCCTGAAAAGAGGAGCATAATGCATAAACAGAAACTGGCGATAAAGCATTTCCTGGGGCCAGACAGAGAGCAATGGGTAGAGAACCATGATCGCGGCCCAGAATAATGGCCTTTCCGACGGCAGGCTCAGAAATGTCTCCGGCAAGAAAAACCAGCTGGCAAGGGCGATGCAGGGGGCGAGCAGAACAAAGCGTAAAAACAGAATACGGATTTCAGATCGTGTTTCAGAAGGCTCAGAAGAAACGGACTGTTTGCTCCGGGTAGAGAGCCATGCGGTCGCAGCACCGGCCCATAACAGAATAAAAAGTACTCCCGGCCGATGCAGGACAAGAATCAAAAGCGGACCGCCTGCAAAAATAAGAATGAATTCGGTAGCGAGGTGGAATCGTACACCAGGCGAGATCCTGTTCTCCGTGTCCGCTCCAGTCATCGTGCATTATCCCATCCGCCAGTCCCGGAATGGGCAAAGTGCCTGGGGCAAGACTGTCGTCCGCCACCACTCCGGAGTGTACACATTACACAGCATCACCGAGCACGATCACGAAGCTCTGACAGAAAAAATGAGCCACACGCCACAACAGGTCAGAATCCCGAATATCCATCAGGTCTGATTTTTCACAACAAACACAGGGAACTGAGCCATTTCGAACAACCAGCCTGGCGGCTATCCCGGCATGAGTGTTTCGAATACGTCTCCATTACGATCTGCACCTTCCAGATGAACGCGATGCCAGAGAGCGTAAAAGAGCAGTGTCCAGGCAGCAGGACCGGTTTTGCGTGTTGCGGCGTTGCAAAAAAGCGACCGGACACGGTCCGGGTCGGCAATGGCGGCGATCGAAATCTGGCTGGCGACGAGAGGCCCCAGGCGGGGACCTGCCTGAGCAATCCATTCACCGACGGGGACGGTGAAACCCTTTTTAGGGGCGAAGGGATCTGAGACCGGAAGCTCCCGTTCAAGCCAGCGGCGAAGGAGATATTTACCTTTGCCGTTCCGGATGCGCAGGTTGTCCGGAAGGCGCCAGACCGCCTCAGCGATGACGGGGTCGAGCAGCGGAGTACGCCCCTCAAGGCCATGATCCATCAGGCAGCGGTCGAGTTTGAGGAGCAGGTCGTTGGGCAGCCATTCCGCGATATCGGCGGCCTGCAGAGCAGCGAGGCGCGTAGGAGCACCCGTGATACTGCGTTCGGTGTTCGTAAGATCGTCGCGCCAGTGAGCAGGATCAGGGCGCAGGATGTCGAGCCCGTCAAAAATACCGTGGCGACGCATTGTGCGACCTCCACGCCACCAGGGACGAAGCGCACGGCGATAGCGGCCGTAACCGGCAAAGAGTTCGTCGCCACCTTCACCGGAGAGCACGACGGTAGCGCTTTCCCGGGCCCGACGGGCGAGGAGCCAGGTCGGGACGATGGCATAATCGGCGACAGGATCGTCCACGCAGCCGACGATGGCCGGAAGATGACTCCAGAAGTCCTCGCGTGTCACGTGGACGACTTCGTGAACGGCCCCGGTAGCTTTTGCGAGACGGGCGGCCTGTTCGCTTTCGTTGGCAACATTATCCGTGTCGAAGGTGGCGGTCCAGGTAAGAAGCGGCGAGCCCTGCCCTGCCTCGCGCCGTAGCCGGGACATGGCGGCAAGAACAGTACTGCTATCAATGCCACCGGAGAGGAACAGACCGAAGGGAACGTCGGCGCGTTCATGGACACGGACACTATCCATGAGGGCAGTGTCGAGGCGCGCGAGGGCAGCGGCTTCGCTGATCACTTCGACGGGGCCGGGCGGGAGAGGAGACTGGCGACTACGATTATCGATGTGGCCAGCTTTTATATGGAGGGTTTCACCGGGAAGGACACGGCTGATGCCGGAGAAGATAGTGGAGCTGCCAGTGACAAACTGAAGCTCCAGGAGCTGACTGCGACTGATGGGGTCAATTTCGGGTGGGACAAGTCCTGCGGCAACAAGAGCAGCAGGTTCGGAGGCAAAGGCGATGCCATCGAAAAGTTCGGTGATGTAAAGCGGTTTGATGCCGAACGGGTCGCGGGTGAGAACCAGGGTGTCCTTGGCACTGTCAAAAATGGCGATGGCGTACATCCCACGCAGGCGAAGGGGGAAACCAATGTGGTCACGCTGCCAGAGACGGAGAGCGGACTCACAGTCGCTCCCGGTGGTATAATGATCGTTTCCGATATCCACGCGGATATCGGGGTCGTTGTAAATCTCGCCGTTGGCGATCATGGCGGCGGGACCAGTATGGATGGGCTGGTCCCCACCTTCAAGATCAATGATGGAGAGACGGGTGTGAATCAGATCGGTGCGACCAAGGCGTTCGATTTTGATGCCATTTGGGCCGCGATGGGCCAGTGCCCTGGCAAAGCGCTCCAGGGTTGCATTATCGCGCGGGGCGGCGCCGGGTCTGTAAACGATGCCACCGATACCGCACATGTCACGCGCTCTCCGGAGCGTTGGGAGCGACGTGCCGGAGGAAATCTGCCCAGGCGGCAAGGACGGGCTTCGGGGCGAAATTGCGTTCGTAGGTAGCGCGGCCAGCAACAGCGAGGCGGTGGGCCAGAGCGTGGTCGGCAAGAACAGCCTGCATGGCAGCCGCGAGCATTTTGTCGTCGTCGACAGGAGCAAGAAGGCCGTTACGACCGTGAACAATGAGTTCGCGAGGTCCCTGTGAGGCGGCGGCGACAACCGGACGAACAGCGGAGAACCCTTCGATCACGACATTGCCGAGCGGTTCATGACGGGACGGACAGACGAACAGATCACAGGCGCGAATGAGACCGGCGGGCTCGGCCCAGCCGGGCATGTGGACACGGTCTGTGACACGTTCGGTACGGGCGATGGTTTCGAGAGTTTCGCGTTCCGGCCCCTCTCCGGCGATCATCAGATGCACCCCGGGGACACGGGCAATCGCGCGGATGAGGACATCGAACGCCTTGTTGGTATGCAGGCGGCCGAGGGCGAGAACAAAGGGAATATCGTCCGGTATTTCGGGCGGACGTTTCGGAGTGACATGTCCGATATCGTTGGCGAAGTTGGGGACATAGTGAACCTGATCCTTAGGCCAGCCCTGCCGGACCATCCAGGCGACCAGACCATGTGTGTTGCCGATAAGGTGGGTACATCGCCTGTAGTAGGACAGATCGTAGAAGCCACCGAGGCGGCCGGCGAGAGTCCAGGGGCCGGTCGGAGCGAACCGGGCGGCACGGTTCATCCAGGCGACGACAACGGCGGGATCGAAACTTCGAAGCGTAGAATTCAGGCGCGGTCGGGTCAGAAGATCGGCCTGCCCTCCAAAGCGGAGCTCACGCGGTGTGAGGCCGCCCTCTGTGAGCCGGCGGAGACGACCTGCATCACGACGAATAACAGAAAGAATGTCTAGGCCGCTTTTCGCCTGGGCGATACAAAGGCGCTCAAAGAAGAGTTCGGCTCCGCCGGCGGCGGCACCGGCCATGACATGGGCGACGCGGAGAGGGACCTCGGGAGGCTCCGGAAGTGGGAGTTCGCCCGGGTCGAGAATTTCGGGGATCTGTTTGCTGAGCGTCGAAACAGACAGCGCAGACGGCAGGATATCCGCAGTTCCGGAGCGTCCGCCTGGCCTCAGAGACGTGCCTGTCCGTTTTTTTTCTTCGCTCACGGCTTTGGCTCCGCTGCGATAACGGACAGCATACCCAGAATACGATCCGTGACAGCTTCAGTTCTGAGCCCGGCAATGGAGGCTTCACCTTCCGGACCAGGAGCCGCAATCCATTCGGCGTGACGACCGCCTGGCGCATATTCGCTCGCCTTCGAAGGTCCGAACAGGCCAAGCGTAGGAGTGCCGGCAGCGGCAGCGAGGTGCATAAGGCCTGAATCATTTCCGACAAAAAGCGTGCAGAGGCTGAGCATGGCGGCGGTTTCTGCAAGAGTGAAACATCCGCCGGCATTTACGACACCTGGAATGGCGAGCAGCGGGGCGGCCATCCGCCGCTCGGTCTCACCGGGACCGTAAAATACTGCAAGCCGAATATCGGGACAGGCTTTGGAAAGAGCGGCCCAGAGGGCTATGAAGCGATCTGCGGGCCAGACCTTTCCAGACCAGTTGGCAGTTGGCCCGAAGGCGATGACGGGTTGCCGGCCCAGAACAGTACGGGCCTTTGCGACATCTTCGGTGCTCATCCATACAGTGGGCATCGGAGGCGGCACGAGGTCAAAGAGTTGGCCGACATGCGCAAGACGGGAACCTGCGCGACGGCCGCCACGCATAATCCGGCGACGACGGCTCCGGAGGAAAAAGCTGGTGCCGGAGCCGCGCAGGTCGACAATAAGATCCCAGCGCGTAAAAACGCACTGGCGCCAGAGGTGGAACCAGTGAAGATCGTAACGGCGTTTGGTCATCACGATGATCTGCTCCAGGCCAGGCATGCGCTGAAACAGGCCGGCAGCAACCGGGCCACAGGCGATGGTAAAACGAGCATCGGGGTAAGTGTGGCGCAGGCGCTCCAGCAGACCGGTGGAAATAACTGCGTCGCCGAGACGGGTTGCCGTGATGAAAAGAATGCGCATCAGTAAGGGGTGATAGCGCGGGTCGGGAGCACGGTCGAGGGGCTCATTGGGGACTTTGACGTGTCAGACTTTGCGGAACGTAACATGATCACTGTGATGTTTGTTCCGACAGAAAAACGTTGACAGTTCACCATCGGTTCTACAATCATTAATGTTACGAGCAGAAGCGGTCTGGATGTGTGCGGCGACGTGGCAATCCTGGACATTGCTCCACATTTCATTTGCGAATGTTTTGTGGCGTTGCCGTGTTCTCTCTGTCCCTCATCCGGCTTACCGCAGAACAGACGCAATCATTCTCGTAGGAGACGATTGCAATGACCGGACAGAATACAGAGAAAGCTGCATACAAACTTGATGAACTCAATCGTGAAGCGACGATTGGAGGGATGGGCGTGAGCGTGGCGCGGGCTGTGCCACAAATTGATATGGCTGACTTCGAAGAACGGAAGACAGAAATAGCGGACCAGCTCTGGCAGGCGGCAACGGGAATTGGTTTTTTTCAGCTGATAAATCATGGGATTCCGGACGATCTTCTTTCGTCGGTCTATGACAAAGCATGGGATTTTTTTAATTTACCGATGGCGGAAAAAGAGCATTTTCCGCTGAAACCTGGCACGAATGCCGGCTGGGAATTTCGTGCGCAGGTCCGGCCTTCGACCGGAACGCCTGACAATAAAGAATCTTACCAAATCACCTTACCGAACATGACCGGTCTCTGGCCGGATGACGAACAGATTCCAAGCTTTCAGCATACAATGCGCTTATTCGAACAGGCGAACTGGAAACTCGGAATGCGAGTCCTGTCATGCTTTGCACTGAAGCTTGGCTTTGACGAAGACTTCTTTACAAAACTGCATAATCCGGTTTCGCCGACCTATCAGTCTACACTGAGACTGATTCACTATATGAGCATGGAAAACGCAAAACCGGAGGACTTCAGATTCTGGCGCGCGGGAGCGCATTCCGACTTTGATTGTCTGACGCTGCTGCACCAGCGTCCGGGACAAGGTGGTCTGCAGCTTTGTCCCGGAAAAGATGCCACATCAGGCGAATGGACAGATGTTGCGCCCGATCCCGGTGTAGTGACATGCAATATTGGTGACATGCTGATGCGCTGGAGCGACGACAAGCTTCTTTCAACGCTGCATCGTGTTCGTATGCCCTACCCGGATGAATATCTTGGACCGCGTCTGTCCGTGCCATTTTTCTGTCAGGCTAACAGAGATGCAGTGATCCAGGGACCAGAGAAGAAATACGCTCCGATTACTGCAGAAAATTATCTGAAAGAGCGCATGCAGGCAAATTACGCGGAGAAAAAGAGCTGATATCGGCGAATGGCTGATTATCCACTGCCACAAGGATAACGCCGATTTCCTGACTGAATTCAAGCCAGATTACTCTCTTGCTGCTCTTACAATGTTAATATCTCAACTTTCACATCCGGTTTTATTGATGGAATCTGCTATGCTCAGTGGCTTTCTGATATAGGCTATCCGGATAGCAGACGATTTGTCTGCGACAACATTGTTTGCTTCATGCGTAAATGCCGTGAAACAGCCGCCCCCACAGACGATTCTCCTTTTGCGTGACGGGCGTGTCCCATAGTTGTGGTGAAGGTCCTCTGGTCCTGCCAGGGCACAGAGTGCTAGGGGAAGGCTGAACCTGTTGCGCTCGGCCCGTTCCATGGCTCTCCAGAGAGTATTTGATTCGGGGCAGCACAGCAGATTATTTAACTGATATGGCTAAACCGGAGAAATAACGCATGGCGCCGCCCGAAGGAAAACACATTAAGAAGGTCGTCCTGGCCTATTCGGGTGGGCTCGACACGTCAGTGATTCTGCGCTGGCTCCAGACGACGTACGGCTGTGAGGTTGTGACGTTTACGGCTGATCTTGGCCAAGGTGAAGAACTGGAGCCAGCCCGGAAGAAAGCTGAGATGTTCGGGGTGCAGGAGATCTTTGTTGAAGATCTCCGCGAGACCTTTGTGAAGGATTTTGTGTTCCCGATGTTCCGGGCAAACACGCTCTACGAAGGCCAGTATCTCCTGGGAACATCGATCGCACGCCCGCTGATTGCCCAGCGACAGATCGAAATTGCCGAGGCGGTTGGCGCGGACGCGGTAGCGCATGGCGCGACGGGCAAAGGCAATGACCAGGTGCGTTTCGAGCTGGCTTACTACGCTCTGAAGCCGGATATCACGGTGATCGCACCGTGGCGTGAGTGGGATCTGACTTCGCGGACGCGCCTGCTGGCCTTCGCGGAAGAGAATCAGATTCCGGTAACAAAGGATAAGCGGGGCGAGGCGCCGTTCTCTGTCGACGCGAATTTGCTGCATTCGTCTTCTGAAGGAAAAATCCTCGAAGATCCTGCCCTGCCGCCAGAGGAAATGGTGTTTCAGCGCACAATCGCGCCAGAGGATGCGCCGGATGTGGCGACGGAGATCACGATTGATTTCGTGTCCGGTGATCCGGTGGCGATCAATGGCGAGGCGCTGTCACCGGCGATGCTGCTGACGAAGCTGAATGAACTGGGCCGGGCGAACGGCATCGGTCGTCTGGATCTGGTAGAGAACCGGTTTGTCGGCATGAAGTCGCGCGGGATCTACGAGACACCGGGGGGCACGATCCTGCTGACAGCGCATCGAAGCATCGAGTCGATCACGCTGGACCGCGAGGCGATGCACCTCAAGGACAGCCTGATGCCCCGTTACGCGGAAATTCTGTATAATGGCTTCTGGTTCTCACCGGAGCGGCGAATGCTGCAGGCCCTGATCGATACGTCTCAGCATTCGGTGACCGGCCGGGTCCGTCTGAAGCTCTACAAGGGCAATGTGATCTGCATTGGCCGCGAGAGCCCAAACAGTTTGTATGACACACGGGTCGTGACGTTTGAGGAAGACCAGGGCGCCTATAATCAGCAGGACGCTCAGGGCTTCATCAAGCTGAACGCATTGCGGCTGCGTTTAGGCGCGCAGATCGGACGACGCGGCGGCTCTCTCTGAAGTTTTCGTCTGCCGGACTGAACCGGAACCATCGCGATATCATGGCATTATCCGCATGTCCGGGTATCGCGATGTTGCTCGTCAATAATCACTGAGGTGGAATGGTGCGTTTTTCGCTGAATTCGAAAAATTTGTTTTCTCTCGCGCTGACGGGGTTGCTCGGCCTTCCGCTGGCGGCTTGTGGACACAACGAAGATCCGGAACTCACCCCCGAGCAGATCATGCAGAAAGAAATCTCGCAGCCGGGAGTAAAGATTCTTCCTGACGGACTGGCGTATAAGGTTCTGGCTTCCGGCCCGAAAGACGGTGCGTCGCCACGCAAGGGCGACGGCATGATGCTGATCTATGAAGGCAGGCTCCCCGACGGTTCGATCTTCGACAGTTCGGATCAGCATGGTCAGGGCGCGTATATGCGAATGCCACTGGACGGTCTGGTACAGGGCTGGATGGAAGCCTTACCGATGATGCATGTCGGTGATACGTGGATGCTTTATGTCCCGGCAAAGCTGGGTTACGGTCAGCGCGAAATGGGTATTATTCCTGCGAACAGCCCGCTGATCTTCAAAATCCAGCTACTCGGTGTCGATCACGCCGAATAAAGAAACGATTGCCAGAGGCGGAAGCTGAATATCCCGGCTCTGGCAGTTTTCCGGCAGTGCTTATCCAGATGATTTTTTTCCCTTAGACGATTTTTTCTCGGGAAAATAAGCCTTGCAGGCCGGGCTCAGTTTGTCCCGCTTTGACTGGAGGCAGGAAGCAATCTTTTTTTCGTTCGGGATAGAGAGCGTGCAGAGTTTGAGTGCATCGCCCTTGCAGGCTGCTGTCTGCTGCTCGCGCGCAGTGTCTGCGACGGCAGGACCAGGTGCAGCGAAAGCGGCCAGACCAGTCAGAGCGCAGAAAATAGCAAGCGCGCGAGCGCGACGGTAAGCGAAGACCATATAATATTCCCTTCACGGACAGTGTTACGATTTAACGCGCTTTACGGGTTCGCTGTAACTTTCAAAATTCAGACAGGACTTATGCATTTTTATTTCCGGATAAACATCTGCCATCTCCGTTTGCTCCCTCTGCTGGCGGTCGTTATGTTCCTGAATGGTTGCTCACGACATAAGAGCGGTCATTTTCTGTATGGCTCCAATTGTGGCATCTGCCATCATGGCGGTCAGGGCATGGCGGGATCGGTTCCGCCGCTGACCGGGCGGATCGACCGGATTGCTTTGACGCCGGAAGGTAAACGTTATCTGGCAGCTGTGCTGATGAACGGTCTGAGTGGGCCGATCAAGGCGAATGGGGTGGCTTACGAGGCGGAGATGCCTCCGTTTCGTTATCTTTCGGACGAAGATGCAGCACAGATTCTGACTTATCTTTCCAGTCAGGGAACGACGAAACCGGCGCCAGTCATTACGGCGGTGGACGTCGCTGAGGCGCGGGCACACCGGGTCGGAGCCAGTGGCGTAGCGACGCTGCGGGAAACGCTGGGACAAAGCAATCCCCTCCCCTGACGCGGTCCGTAATACGGGTTCATTCTGCGCTCGTGTCAGACGCGTGGTCGGGCCTGAATGTTGCGGCTTGACCGCGACGGGCGAAACACCCGACAAAGCGGTCATGAAACGCGTATTCTCCGGCATTCAGCCGACCGGCATTCCTCATCTGGGCAATTATCTGGGTGCGATCCGTAACTGGGTGGCGCTTCAGGCGGATCACGAATGCATTTTCTGCCTCGTGGATCTGCATGCGATTACGGTCTGGCAGAATCCTGCCGATCTGCGTGAGCAGACACGACAGCAGACAGCCGTGCTTCTGGCCTCCGGGATCGACCCGGTCGGGCAGATTCTGTTCAATCAGTCGGCAGTGAGCGCACATGCGCGGCTGGCATGGATATTTAACTGCGTGGCGCGGCTGGGCTGGCTGAACCGGATGACGCAGTTCAAGGACAAGGCAGGCAAAGATCGGGAGAATCACTCTGCCGGCCTCTATGTTTATCCGAATCTGATGGCCGCCGACATCATGGCCTATAAGGCAACACGGGTACCGGTGGGAGACGATCAGAGACAGCATATCGAGCTGGCGAACGACATCGCACAGAAGTTCAATCATGATTACGGTGTTGAGTTCTTTCAGACGATTGAAGCGTTTGTGCCGCCTGAAGCGGCGCGGGTGATGAGCCTGCGCGATGGCACGAAGAAGATGTCGAAATCCGATGCGTCCGCACAGAGCCGGATCGATATGACGGACGACGCGGATACGATCGCGCTGAAGGTGCGCAGAGCGAAAACGGACCCGGAGCCTTTGCCGTCTGAGGCTGAAGGTCTTGAGGGACGACCTGAGGCGCGGAATCTGGTCGGGCTTTATGCTGTGCTGTCCGGTATGAATGTGGATCAGGTTCTGGCGCAGCATGGTGGCGACGGGTTCGGACCATTCAAGCAGGCTCTGGCTGATGTTCTGATCAGCAGGATTGAGCCGATTGCGAACGAGACGCGGCGGTTACTGACGGATACGGCACATCTGGATACGGTGTTGCGTGAGGGCGCTGCGCGGGCGGGAGCGATTGCTGAACCGATTGTGTCCGAAGTTGAGAAGATTGTCGGCTTTCTGAAGTGATCTTCCGGTCGTTATCCTGAGCGGGTGGTTTCAGGAGACGCGAGATGACGGTCGGGGATACGGGTGGAACGGTGTTGCCGGATGCCGTTCTCGGTGTGGCCGCTGAAGTTCTGACGACGCTGAAGGCGGCGGGGCTGAGAATGGTTACGGCTGAAAGCTGTACGGGCGGTCTCGTAGCTGCGGCGCTGACATATCATGCGGGTTCTTCCGCCGCTGTAGTCGGAGGGTTCGTCACCTATTCCAATGCGATGAAGCAGGTTTTTCTCGGAGTTCCGGAAACTGTGCTGGAGCAGTATGGGGCCGTGAGCGAGCCAGTAGCGCTGGCGATGGTTTCCGGCGCGTTACAGGCTGCGGCTGAGGCGGATGTAGCAGTGGCGATTACAGGCATTGCCGGGCCTGATGGTGGCAATGCGAATAAGCCGGTCGGGCTGGTCTGGTTCGGGGTGATGCGGCGCGGACGGGAACCATGCGCAGAACACTGTGTGTTCTCAGGGGACCGGACAGCGGTACGGGCGCAGGCTGTGACGAAGGCGCTGGAGATGGTGCGGGGCGTGATCTGAGGTGGTGTGAGACTCTTTGCGGTTTTCCCCGAGGCTTTGTTCCGTATCTCAGGAAGGGAAGTAGTCCCTTTGATCCCGATTTGAAAACATCAAAAGCGTCGCAGTTCTATGTTGGTTTGCAAAGCCTTTATGGCTGCCAGGGTCGCGACGGTCAGATGTGCCGGCAAGTCAGTGAGCGGGAACCAGCTTATGGCTGCATGTTTTTTTGGTTCGAGCAAGGTGGGTTCGCCTTCGAAACTGGTGGCCAGATAAACCAGCGCGACCCAGTGGTCATCGGGATCGTACATCACCTGGTCGGTGACGCAGAGAAGAGATAGATTGTTCAGGGTAAGGCCGAGTTCTTCACTGATTTCGCGGCGAACGGCGTGTTCAACCGGTTCCTGCCAGTCAATTTTACCGCCGGGAAGCCCCCAGCAGTCAGCCTCAGGCGGAATGCGGCGTTGCACAAGCAGGAGTTTGTCGCCGGACAAAATGGCTGCGCCGCAACCGACGCGAGGATGGCGGTCCATATCGAAATACTCTTTACCTCTGAGCCTCTGTCTTTAATTCAGCGGACATGGTCATGGAAAGAGGTCAGGAGGCCATAGTGACTCGTCCGCCTCCCTGTTTCTTGCTTTCATACATGGCGAGGTCGGCGGCTTTCAGAACTTTTGAGATATCCGTTTCAGACGGTTCGCAAAATGCGATGCCTATACTGGCTGAGGAATGCAGTTCGTGGCCGTCAAACAGAAATGGCTGATTGAGGGCATGGCAAAAGTGTCTGGCGATGTGCAGGGCCTCTTCCCTGTCGGGCAGACCGGCCAGACACGCCGTGAATTCATCCCCGCCGAGACGGGCCAGGGTGCAGTCTGGACGGGACCGGACACATTGAGAGAGACGACGGGCGGCTTCGGTCAGGAACATATCGCCGGCTGTATGACCGAAATGGTCGTTGATGTCCTTAAACCGATCGAGATCGATGAGACAGACGGCTGAGCAGATGCCGGAGAGCCGTTCGGTGCGAAGTGTATTTGCAAGTGTTTTGTGAAAGCTCATGCGGTTTGGCAAACCAGTCAGGGCGTCATGTGTAGCGTCGTACAGAAGTTTTTTTTGCGCATCCTCCCGCTCCATCACACGGGCGATATGTCCGCCGATATTCATGCACAGACCGACGATGGGCTCCTCGGCCCTGACTTCCGCGCAGGAAAAAAAGACGAGGAGCGCGCGGACGACTCCTCCGGCGATGACAGGCAGGCCGAGCGCATGCGAAAGCGAAGCCAGACCCGGACCGGGCATCCAGCTGAGGATTTTCTGTTCTTCCGCAATTTGTGAGGCAATGCCTCCGGGCTCGAACAGTTTCGAAGCACGACAGGCCGCCAGGGCATTTTCAAGCGTTTCCGGCGTGCCAGGGCTATACAGACAAGAGCCTCCGCGGCTGAAGCCTGTCTCCCTTTCTCTCAGAAAGGCAATGCCACAGGTCATCCCCAGACTTTTACATGTCTCTTCAAGTGTAACCTCAATGACACGACGGCCAGATGAGGTTGTATTGGCATAGCTGACGATCGTTTCCAGGAGTTTTTGCTGATCGTTAAGACGATACAATTCTCGAAGGCCGCGCTCCGCTATGGCTTCTGCCTCCCGGCGAATTTTTCGTTCGCGCTCCAGGCGGCCAAGTGTTCGGCGGTAGAGCGCCTCATAATCATCCGCGCTGCATCCGGTAGCCTGTTCCATCACTCACTGAACCAGTGGATAAGAATGTCCTTTCCCTGCGCGGAATCAGCCGGGAAACGCTCAATGATAACTTTTTCATTCCATGCGTCGGCGGCGCCGGCGACAAAACCGTGCGCGAGGTCGAGCAGATTACGCGATGATTCGTAGGTCATCCTCAGTGCGCCGTCCGGCATCTCCTCAAATCTGAAGAACGGGCAGCGCGCGCCGGAATAAAGTTTCATCACTTCAGGATGAATGATGGTGTTGACTAACAGCACGAAGGCTTTCGATGAACGAAACGGAGCGAACAGTTCCGGATAGGACGATTTCAGTATTGGCATGGCAGCCTCGCCGAACCAGCGCAGGACGTCAGATGCCGGCTGGTCCAGACGCACGGACGCGGCGGCGACGAGAGCCTGTATATCGCTGTCAGGATAGTCTCCAAGCGATGAGTAGATGCCATCGAGCCCGGTATCCTCCAGAAGGAGTTCCCAGGTTTCAGCGCCATGATGCTCGCAGACGACATCTTCCAGCAGGTTGAAAACAATACCCTTCATCCGGCTCCCGATCAGAACTGACTGCATTCCGGTTCGAGGTTAGCGCCCTTATGCTCATATCCGGTTAAAACTTTACACTTTGCTTTCCGGGTCATGAAAAAGTGTAATGCCGGCATAGTCTGGTGGTGCGAGGCTGTCTGTGCAATCAGCCGTGCTGTTCTTCCCGTTCCATCTCCTGCGCGGCGGCAGCGCGAATGGCGCGGGCCATGGCTTCGACACCGTTACCCCGGTTGGTGGACAAGGCCTGCACGAGGCCGAGATCATGCAGGAAGGTCGGTTCCGTGGCGAGTATTTCCTCCGATGGGCGCCCTGAATAGACGCGCAGGAGGAGCGCCACGAGGCCGGAGACAATGGCTGCGTCCGATGCGCCGGCGAAATACATCACGCCATTGTCGCAGCGGGCTTCCAGCCAGACCTGGCTCTGACAACCAGGAACACGGTGGGCGTCGTCAGTCCATTCTTTTGGGAATGCCGGCAGTTTCCGGCCGAGTTCGATGATGTACTGGTAGCGGTCCATCCAGTCATCGAACAGGGCCAGTTCATCACCGATAGCGGCGATGGCATCAGCGGCAGTTTCGTCTTCCGGGCGGACGAAGGGGTCGACAGCCATCAGAGAATGAACCGGCTGAGGTCGCCTTTGCTGGCGAGGGGAGCGACGCGGTCGCGGACAAGGTCGGCGGTGATGGTGATTGTCTCCCCTTTATGTTCCGAAGCGGTGAAGGACACGTCTTCCAGCAGCTTTTCCATGACGGTAGCAAGGCGACGGGCGCCAATATTTTCCACGCGTTCGTTGACGTCGGCGGCGAGTTCCGCGAGAGCGTCGACAGCTTCATCAGTGAAATCCAGCGTAACGTCTTCGGTACCGATCAGCGCGATATACTGCTTTACCAGCGAGTGTTCCGGCTCCGTGAGGATGCGGCGAAGGTCTTCACGCGTGAGAGGGGTCAGTTCGACGCGGATTGGCAGGCGGCCCTGAAGTTCGGGCAGAAGGTCGGACGGTTTCGCGAGATGGAAGGCACCAGAGGCTATGAACAGGATGTGGTCGGTTTTGACCGGTCCGTATTTGGTGGAAACGGTGGTACCTTCGATGAGCGGCAGGAGGTCGCGCTGCACGCCTTCCCGCGACACGTCGGCGCCACGGGAGCCACCCTCCGAGCGGGCACAAACCTTGTCGATTTCATCAAGGAAGATGATGCCATTATCCTGCGCGTGGGCAATTGCTTCCCGTGTCAGGGCTTCATTGTCGAGCAGTTTGTCGGCTTCCTCGCGGGTGAGTTGCTCGCGGGCGGCGGCGACGGTGAGGCGGCGCTGTTGCGGTGTGCGGCCCATGATGTTCTTCATCATGTCGCCGAAATTGATGACCGCACCGGGTGGCATTCCGGGGATATCAGGACCATTCTGTCCGCTGGCGGGGTCGGGCGCGATCGCAATGTCGATTTCCCGGTTCTCAAGCTCGCCGTTGCGGAGCATCTGGCGAAAGCGGGACTTTGTGTCAGCGGATGAGCCTTCGCCGGCGAGCACATCGACCAGACGGCTTTCGGCGGCCTCTTCGGCGCGGCTCTTCATATCTTTGCGCCGCTGGTCACGTAGCATTGTGATGGAAGATTCGATGAGGTCGCGGATGATGCTTTCCACGTCGCGCCCGACATAGCCGACTTCGGTGAATTTCGTGGCTTCGATTTTCAGGAAAGGCGCCTGGGCAAGTTTGGCAAGACGACGGGCAATTTCAGTTTTTCCGCAGCCGGTCGGGCCTATCATGAGGATGTTTTTCGGAACGACTTCCTCACGCATGGCTTCGGGCAACTGGGCGCGGCGCCAGCGGTTACGCAGAGCGATGGCGACGGCTCGTTTGGCGTCTGTCTGTCCGACGATGAAGCGGTCCAGTTCGGTAACGGTTTCTTCGGGCGAAAAATGGATAATGCTCATCGGGCTCCCTCTTCGCCGGCTTCGTTCAGCACTTCGAGTGTGACGGAGTGGTTTGTGTAAACACAGATATCGCCGGCAATTTTCATGGCACGGGCGGCAACCTCGGTGGCAGTCAGCCCTTCGATCGGCAGCAGGGCACGCGCGGCAGCAAGAGCATAGTTGCCGCCAGAACCAATGGCGACGATACCGTCTTCAGGCTCCAGCACGTCGCCGTTGCCGGTCAGGGTAAAGGAGTGGTTTTTGTCGGCGACGATCAGCATGGCTTCAAGACGGCGCAGATAACGGTCCGTGCGCCAGTCCTTGGCCAGTTCGACACAGGCGCGTTCAAGCTGGTTTGGAAAGCGCTCCAGCCTGCCTTCAAGGCGCTCAAGCAGAGTGAAGGCATCGGCGGTAGCTCCTGCGAATCCGGCGAGTATCTGGCCTTTCGGACCGATGCGGCGGACTTTGCGGGCGTTTCCTTTAACGACGGTCTGGCCGAGGGAGACCTGACCATCACCGGCCATCGCGACTTCGCCGTCACGGCGGACGCAGAGAATGGTTGTGCCGTGCCATCCGACCGGATCGTGAGGCGTGTTCTGATGCGTGTTCATGGCCATATGAGATAGACTTTCCCCTGAGGATCACAAGGGGCGACGGTCGTACGATCCCTTTTCCACGACTACGGATGAATCAGCTATGCAGCCATGAATGCAGTGCGGCTGCAGAAACCTGAATTGAGCAACCATTTATCAGACATATCAGTTGTGTCTTACTGGGCTGCCTTTCAGGGCGCCACCCCATGGAATAACCAGCGAATTTACTTTGATTTTCAGCTGAATATCTGCTGACTGTTACCTTATGCTTGCGATAAGAGAGAAGTTCGCCGATAATATCGCAGAATAATCATCGAAACGATCTCAAAGAAAGTTCCGGAGTGGTTGCCGAGAGAATAGATTCCCAGCGTAAACCACAATCTGACTGGAGCTTTCTCGTATATGACCCCTGGTCAGAAACGTCCGAGTTTACGATATCCGCCGGCCAGAGCCACCCGCTGTAGAACGCGGCGAAACCGGCTGGTCGGAAGCTTTCTCAGAACGACATCACAAAACATATTTCCATCCAGTGCCAGCGCGACCATTTCCCATCCATGGGAGAGCATGAAATCATGGGTGGCCTGAATAACGCCATAAGGACCGCCTCCGTCCCCCATGATGTAATCGTTGAGGATAATAAGACCCGTGACTGGCCGGATTTTACGGCTGCAGATTTCGAGTTCTGCGGCAACTGACGGATAGGTATGATCCGCGTCGAGGTAGACGACATCAAGACTGGCATCCGGTATAGATTCCAGCATAATCCTGCTGTCTCCGGAAAGAATATTCATTGTATTTTGTTCTATTTCCGAAGAAAAACGAGCTTCGTAGAACTCCTGATGCGTCTTTCCTGCAAACATTTCTGATGTCGGACGTCCCCATACCTCCTTCATTTCATGGATCTGGAACAGATCTATCCCGTAAAACAGCCTGGGCCGGCAGACGTCTATAATAACACGGGAGAAGTCGCCCGCCATAACACCCACTTCAGCTATTATGCCGCCTTTCGGAAGTAACGGAAGAATTTTAGTGCGATCGGGCAGAATACGGGCATTGCGAAGAAGAAAATCAGGCAACGGTACCACTGGTGGCGGACGAGACATAAATTACCTTAAAGATATTAACCGAAACCGAGCAGAAAGATGTAAGCTGTCTGCCACGTGAATTCTGAATGATATCGCAGCACCATGCAAATCACCATACCGAATAGAACGCTGACATTTTTACCTGACAAGACAGATCTGTTCTGAACCGAAATCATATCAGATACAGAAGATCCACTTCTCAATTCATATACATAGAATTAAAATAAATACTTTTATAGAAAAATTTATGAACAATATTTATATCTTACTTGATTACTATATAGAAATTTAATTTTAATATCCATATATAATTAAACTGCTTTATACACATATAGAATATAATATGATTTCTGAATATACTTCCGGAAGAACGAGGGCTTTTCTGATCATACCATTGTCACAGCCCGAGTATTCCAATGGTTTATGCCACCTGCACTGACGCAACAAACAAGCATCCGTCCAAATGCCGAAAACTATTCGCCTGATCTAATTTCACAGGCCCCGACCGTATTTTAAGGCCAAGCACCCCTCCTGCAGAAAGGAGGGGTGCTTTTCTCTTATGAAAAACTGATAACGTCAGAAGAATGAATAAACCCGAAGATTTTGCTGAGTGAGTGAAGCGAGGCTTGTCACAGCCGGAGGCAGAATGTCCTGTATTGTGGACACACCAAGTGGATGTGTGCCATCTGCCGATGGCATTGTTGAGGTGAACCAGCCATCTGTCGAGACCCATCTGACCAGGCCGTTGGTGCATTCAGCTACAGCGGCCTGAAGCGCCGCGGTAACAGTCGTCCGGGCGGTAGTAGTGAAGTAACTCCCGTTACCCTGAAACGGCTGCATAACAACGATGTGGGCGGATGGACAGGTTGCGATCAGATTTTGAAGAACGGTCACTGCGGCAGTCTGAACAGCATTCTGTGACGCATTATGCGCGCCGTCATTTGTTCCTTCATTCATGACAATCACATCGGGAGCCACCGTGAAATCTCGGGGCTGGCCATTCCAAAGCTGATTCCATGTCGTCGTCAAAGGTGGAACGTTACCATTCCCTGTGACGGTCAGACCAGATCCTGTAAAGGCTACGATTCCAACTTCGACGCCAAGCGCGTGACGAAGGCGATATCCCCAGGCAAGACTTGCATCGCTTACCGCTGCGTCAGTGGTTGTGCTGGCAAGCTTCTGAAGCGACTGATAGCCTTCCGTAATACTGTCCCCATACACCAGAATTTTTTTCTCAAATGGCGCAATAACCGACAGCAAAGCGCCAGATGACAGTGTAATATCTGTAATCACAAGACTGGTTTGCTGCGGCGACCACCGGTTCTCCGTGCATGTAGAGGATTTGAAAATCAGTTCACACGTATGCGTTGGCCACGATGACGTTGTCGAAGGCATAGCGACCGTCACTGTTGCTGCCGCAGTAAACAACTGGGGAGCCTGTCCATCGATAACAACATAGAATTCAGGCAGAGGCCCACTGTTTGCACTGACATCGCAGGTAATCTGGAGCGTGCTCCCTGTAAATCCAAAGTTCAGATATGCTCCGGGATTTGCCGACACAGCACCGGCTGCGGAAACCGACCAGTTCCAGGGTGAATAAGTAATGGCCGCATTGTTCATCGGTCCTGTCTGTACTGCCTGAGCAGCAACGGCGATCGACATGGAAGCAGGGTTGGTAAGGCTGCCGCTGTTGGTCGCGCTGAGCGTCCCTGTCCCGGCTGCCCCGGGTGTAAATGTGAATGTCTGAGCCGCTGTGGAACCAGCAGGAATTACCACGGAAGACGGGCTGAATGTTCCGCTGAGAGTGCATGCTGGCGTAATAGTAACCGCGGTCGAAAGCGCTGCTCCTGATCCGGGTGTGATCGTGTAACCGGAAGCCGAGCCAGCCGTTAATGAAGCCGGTCCTGTCAGTGTATAAGTCGTGAATGATGTGGTCGCAGCAGTAACAGAAAAAGTTGCTCCGGACGGATTGGTAAGTGATGCGTTATTTGTCGTGCTGATTGTGCCGGTGCCGGTTGCACCTGGAGTAAAGGCAAAAGTAACAGCCGATGTGCTGCCTGCTGGAATTGTTACTGTTGTGGGGTTGAAGGTTCCCGTCAGCGTGGACTGGGGGGTAATGACGGCGGCACTGGTTCTGGCTGCCCCTGCTCCGGGCGTCACTGTGCAGGTTGCAGCGACCGATTCAGTCATGGCTGACGGGACTTTCAGCGCGTAAGTGCTGAAAGCAGCCGGCGTGGATACTGTAAGCGCCGGCGGATTGGTAAGACTGCCATTATTGCTGCTGCTGAGCGTTCCGGACGAACCGGCATTATCCGGCGTAAATGTGAATGTTTCTTCTGCTGTTGATCCGGCTGGAATCGTGACAGTTGCCGGAGAGAATGTTCCGGCAAGCGTACTTGCCAGTGTAATCGTAATCGCACTGACAGCAGCAGAACCTGCTCCTGGTGTCACGGTAAATGTACTCGCACTCCCCGCCGTCAGAGAGGACGGACCAGTCAGCGTATAGGTGCTGAAAGGCGTACTGGCTGATGTCGCTGAAATTGAAAGAGTGGCCGGATCTGTAAGGCTTCCATTGTTTGTTGTGGAAAGCGTGCCGGTGCCGGTCGTGGAGGCTGTAAACGTGAACGTCGCGGATGCTGTCGAACTGGCCTGGAGAGTGACAGACTCAGGACTGAATACACCAGAGAGCGATGAAACAGGTGTAATTGTGACCGCGCTCGCTGGCCCGCTTCCATCAGGGACCAGGGTGTAGGTTGCGGCAGAGCCCGTTGTCAGAGAGGTCGGACCGGTCAGCGTATATGTCGTGGAGGGCGTAATAGTAGCCTTACTGTCAGTTCCGTCTCCATCAAGGTGGTAAAGCGCGACAAGACCGGCCTCAGCCCCTGTGTAAGGTGCAGTCGCAGGTGTGTAGGCAGCGGTATGCCTCGCAGGGGAAAATACCGCTATTTCGTCGATGGTGCCCTGGTTGACATATGGCTGTGAAGAACCAGGATAATATCCGATACCCCACTGACTGCTTGTCCAGCTGATTGTAGCAAGCACTGCCGATGTGCAGGCGGTCGTGCCCGACAGCACTCCGTCGATAAACACAAGCGCGTTGATGCCATCAAAGACAGCTGCAATGCGATGAGGATTACCGTCGAGAATCGTCGTGGCTGAGGTCGCAGAGACCTGAATACCGCTTTTCAGACTTCCAACATACGCCTGTACGGTTCCAGAGGATGTCACAGCCAGCGCGATGAGCCCGTCCTGCATCGCGACGATGGAATTGCGTGTTACGACTGACGTACCGGTAAAAATCGCTTCAATTTCTACGGTCGTTCCGACCGCTGAAAACAGAGAATTGGTTCCCAAGCTCGACATCAGCCAGCCAAAACTTTTTGATCCCGGACCAAGAGCCTCACCATAGCCGGCAGACGGTGATGTCAGAAAACTGGCACCTGTCTGCATCGTTACATTAAAGGCCATCGTTTACTGGCCCGTTGGCATTGCTTCTGCAGCGATACTGCAGCTGTTATCAATGCGTATATATGCGGTCATTCATAATTCCTTCATTTTGAATGACGCTATTATTCGTGTCTTTACATAGAATCGCTCCTGCCTGAATCTATTTCCTGTTCTTTTTCTGCGGCAGACACTTCCGGGAAGCGCTGTTCTGTTTTGTCATCCAATCTGGCACATCAGAATATACACAGTATAAAATAGAATAATTATTTATATGAAATATAACAATAAAATAAAATTAAATAAATATATATTTACATTTGTTTATTTATAATAATTAGAAATATAGAATACATATTTTAATGTATCTTACTGATCGTCATGCAGAAAACCGCTCTTCAACACCAGACAACAGCGCATCACGAGTGAACGGTTTAGGAAGCACCCTGGCATGTTCAGGGAGAATAGCCCGGTCAGCAAAGCCTGTCACAAAAAGAACCTTCAGATCCGGACGCAGAATCGCAATACGACGCGCGCATTCATCACCATTCATCTCGGGCATGAGAAGGTCCATTATGATCAATCCTATATCCGGACGTTGCCTGACCAGTTCAATAGCCTGCAATCCGCTATGACTTTCCATAACCACGAACCCGGCTTTTTTGAGAAAACCGACTGTCACAGCAGCTACATTTGGATCGTCGTCGACGACGAGAATACTGCGCCCCCCTGCCGGCCCAGGCGCCGTATCATTATTTTTGTCCGAATCTGACTGGGAATTTGCCTCCGCATGGATAGCAGGGAGCCACAATGCGATCGAAGTTCCTGCGCCAGGGGTGCTGACAACACGTACATCTCCACCATTGCGCTGCATATAACCATAGACCATGGGAAGGCCCAGACCGATACCACTACCGACTGATTTCGTGGTGAAAAACGGCTCAAAAATACGTGCCTGTGTTTCAGGCGACATTCCGACGCCCCGATCTTTGACGGTGATAACGACATATTGCCCAGGCGAAAGCGGCCGGCTGGTGCGTCCGTCTCCTTTATCTGCAACAACAGCACTGTCCGGACTGATGGTCGCCTCCCGGGCCGAGATGATAATCTCTCCACCCTTTGGCTGTGCATCGCGGGCATTGAGGCAAAGATTGACCAGTGCGACTTCCAGTAAGGACGGATCGGTTGAAGCGAGCGGAAGACGCGAGCCAGGAAGGTCGAGACGAACGGGAATAGCGCGCGGACCACCTCCGCCAATGCTCTGAGTTAACAATCCCCGCATCTGCCCGAGAAGTTTCGGAACATCAACCGGGCGACGCGCGAGGTCACGGGGACGGCTGAAATCGAGCAGTTTCTGAGTCAGAACAGCACCACGACGGGCAGCATCCATAGCATTGGTGAACAAACGCGCGACATTCGGATCAGTCGGAGGCTGCAGATCTGTTACGAGTTCGAGAGAACCGAGGACGGCCGTCAGCAGATTATTAAAATCATGGGCTATGCCCCCCGCCAGCGTTGCGATCGCCTGCATTTTGTCAGCCTGGCGTGCTCGCTTTTCCATCTCAATCAGATCGGTAACGTCCTGGTCAATCAGCACAGAAATGGTGCCCGTCCCCGGCATAGTGACCGCCGTCTGATTTTTACCCTGTGCACCGACAGGCGTATCGAGTGTTACACGGGAAATGCGGTGCCAGTGTTCGCGTCCGTCGGAGCTCGTTCTTCTGACAAGATCCTGCCTGTCATTGCTTCTGATATCCGTTGTCGGGGACGGTTCCGGGAGCAATTCGCCTTCTGTATGCCCCAGACAGTCTTTCAGTGGACGCCCAAAAGAGAGTGCCGCCAGGTCGTTAAGCCGCGTGATACGTCCGCGTCCGTCCGTAAAGGCAAGACCAAGTGGAAGATTATCGAACAGACTGCGCAGCATCGCGCGTTCCATGGCCAGCGCGCGACGAGTTCGGCAGGCAGTAGCAGCCTCGCGCACCATGGCGCGCAGAGCGCCGGGCTCCCATGGTTTAGAAGCATAAAATGTAATGGCACCGCGATTCAATGCGCCGACGACGGTATCGAGCTCCGCGTAACCCGTCAGAAGAATAGTTCCGGCATCAGAATATGATCGGGTTTCTGCGAGGAAGATGTCGCCGGTCATATCCCGCATTCTCTGGTCTGATATAATAACCGAGATTTCCGGATGATCCGCAAGGACGACAAGAGCTTCCTGACCCGATACGGCACTGAGTATATCAAACTCGTCTTCGAGCAGATCCGTCAGAGCAACAAGAATTTCTGTCTCATCGTCAACAATAAGCACCTTATCCCGCTCTGTCGCACTGGCCGAAAAAAGAGGATCAGACATTTTCATGATGAACCTCGGTGATATGTATATCTGTCGTAGCCCGTGGGTCAGACAGATGCGGCAAGATCGGAACAGAAATTGAAAAACATGCGCCGCCTTCAGAAGATTCAGTCACATCAATGATTCCGTGATGCGCCTTTACAATACCATACGCTGTCGCAAGGCCGAGACCAGTCCCCTCCCCTACCGGTTTGGTTGTAAAAAACGGCTCGAATACGCGTTCTCGCAGGAGCGGTGGAATACCCGGCCCGTTATCACTGACGGTAATGACATATTGTTCAGTTGCTCCGTCAGGACGAGAAAAATCAGCCGGCTCAATGTAAGTCGCAATTCTGATCCACGGTGCCTCTGTATCCCTGCGACCTTTGTGCAGTGGATCATCTGCCCGCGTCCGTTCAGGTGTAGTAAAAGCGTCGGCTGCGTTGCTGATGACGTTCATGACCACCTGATGCACCAGAGCCATCTGGCAGCGAAGTACGGACGGAGCCTTAAAATCGCAGGATATGTTTATTTTGTCTTCCAGTTTTGGCTTAAGCAGGGCGAGAACCGTGTTGATAGCTTCCGGCATATTCACGTCATCGAAAGCGCCCTGATCGAGACGGGAAAATCTTCTGAGACTGCTGACGAGATCACGCATACGCCCGAGCCCCATTGAGGAAGCTCCGAGGCGATCACGACTCTTTTCCAGCATCGCATGCGCTTCCGGGATATGTCCCGCGTGAAGAGCAGCAAGTGCACGTTCGAGGTTACGGGCTACAGTGTCTTCGTGCGCCAGAACGAAGGCAAGAGGATTATTGAATTCATGCGCGATACCGGCGACCAGCTCGCCGAGCGATGCCATTTTTGCAGACTGCACAAGTTTGGTCTGTGCGTCGATCAGCTTGCGATTGGCGTCGGCAAGTTCATCATTTGCCTGTTCGAGGGCTTCGGCCAGAACAGTTTTTGCCCGCGCTCCTTCCATTGCCGCCTCACGCGCGACGCGCTCGGCTTCACTTCGGCAGGTTTCTTCAAGAAGAGCCTTCCGACGCAGGAGAACACGGATACGCAACAACAGAAATTCTGCGCAGATACTGGAATCAACCAGGTCATCAGAACCCGCAGCATAGACCGCTGCGACAAATCCGTCACGGTTCTGCCGGGCATCCATAAAGCCCAGAAGGCGAAGAGACGCGCCACCGGAAATACTGTTACCCGTACGGCGCATATTATACATCCGACAAAGTGACAACCCGTCAAAAAGCGGACAGGACAGATCAATCAGAGCGCAGTCAACAGCATCAATCCAGTGTTCCGGCGATGAGAGATCTGATCCGCCGAGCAGGATGACCTTCATCCCTTCTCCGCGCAGGAGATCGACGATAGCAGGCGTATCTTTTGCCAGCGCCGGATTTAGCAGACTGCTGCCACGCGTTACATCGGATGGAGCCCAGGCCATCAACGCTCCACCAGCACCTGTAGCAACGGCGATTGTCGGACGACGGAACGGCTCTTTTGGCGTGGTCCGCGGCGCATGATATCCTCGCAGAAGAGCGTGGATACGAAATGCGAGAAAACGTGCGTCCGCTGAGCGCGGAATACAGGCATCAACGCCAGCAAGCAGCGCCTGACGCTCTTTGTCAGGCTGATGACCGTCCATCAGCAGAATAATGGGAAGGGCACGCGTTGCCAGATTGAGCCGAAGCTGACGCGCCATCTGTTCGCCAGTCATACCCGGCAGATCCAGATCCGTGACGACGATAGCCGGAATCCATCTGTCCAGACTCTCAAGCGCGATTTCAGCGCTGCTGGCGCTTTCTACTATAAAGCCGCAACTTTCAAGCGCGCGACCGATCCGGAGACTCAGCGTTGCCGCATTTTCTACAAGAAGCACACGCGGCAACGCTCCCGTCATGACACGCGACCAGTTTTATCGTGACAATCAGCTATGTCGCGCAGACAGGTCGCAAGATCGGCAGGTGACCCACAGATTTCTGAAGCATCGATCTGGCTGGCCAGAACCGGCGCCTGGGCAAAAGGGCAGAGGGCAGGAAATTCCGCAAGCGTGCATCCCCCGATCCGCTTTATCGCGAGGAGGCCCGAGACTCCTGCGTTACCAATATGCCCAAAAAGAACTGCCATTGCCGCGGAGCCAAGCGACTGCGCCATCGTAAATAACAGCAGATCGGCTGCCGAGACATCTCCGATTCCGGCCCCCGACTGGCCGGGAAGCGAAGCCGATACGGAAAGGGTCGCTCCGGGTGTTACCGTTGCAATCATTTCGGACGAAAGCACATAAATCCTGTCGGGCGCCAGAACCCCTTCGCCAGAAGGTGCCGCAGCCACAACTTCCTGTCGAATAGACGCATCGAACCATGACACAAAAGCAGGAAAAAATGCATTGTCGATATCGACCGACAGGAGAACCGGAACGCTCAGCGGAGGTAAGTCATCAAGCATACGCATGAGCGAACCAGTCGCACCGGCATCTGCTATCAGCGCGATAAGACGTGGCGGACTGAAAGAAGCCAGCAACGGCGGCGCATCCGGTATCCGGAACTGAGCGCCTTTCCCAGTCATCGCTGTGCGGACACACGCGACCATACGTCCGATGACATCCGAAGTTTCAGAACCAGAAACCGGACGCGGGATCAGCGCCAGCGCACCGGAACGGAGACTTTCAAAAGCGATTTCGGGATCAGATGACTGGGCATCAATCATCACAACGATCGGAACCGGATTACGAACCATGATCGAACGGGTTATCTGCAGGCCGTTCATGCCCGGCAGATCGGCACGCATCACAATCAGATCAGGCTTCGCGCGTGCAATAAGATCAAAAGTCTCTTCGGAATCGATTGCTTCGCCGCATACATCCGCGCCGGCAATAACGCGCACAGCATCGCCGAGAATCTGCCGGACCGCTGTATTATCATCGACAATAAGCACTCTGACAACAGTAAGTCCGCCCGAAGACCGTAACTTTCCCCGGTTCAGGGCGGCTTCAAGAGAGAATATCTCATCCGACATGATCAGTGTCCTGCACCGATCTCAGATGACAACCACTCAGGTAATAGAATCTGACAGATTTTATACATTAGCGGCTGATTCCCCGGTTTCCGTCAGCGTGACATCCGAATGCTAATGCACAGCATACGACGACCCATCGCACCATGCTTTTCGCAAGTTCGTGAACATCTTCTTTCAAAAATGTCCTGATGGAAAAACTGATGCAATTCCGCCGCTGCATGAGCGGTGCGTCCATATTTCCATAAAAATATGACTGTTTACCCCGGAATGATGGTCGTCTGCGGCGCTTCGTCCATTATTCCCGACAGCTTCATCACCTGAGCAAGTCTCGTAAGACGGCGGCGAACAGCGTCTCCACGCACCGCAACACGTGCTGACGTCAGATGAAGACAGAGTTCAGTATCATTCAGCTCAAGACGCGTACCCTCAAGCAGCCTTTCAGTGCCGCCGCAGAGAACATATGCCAGCCGAAGGGCAAGACCCAGAGTAATCCCCCAGGTAAACATCTCATCATCGAGCAGGGAACGGGATGTTCTGAGATAGGACGCAGTGTCCGGCTCCGCTTCATAACGGATGGCGAGAGCGAGGGCCAGAGCAGCCCGGGCCTGATGATCAAAGCCCGCCCCCTGCAATCGCAGCACACGCAGATATGTCTGTTCAGCGCGATATTCCGGATGATCGTGGCTGCCAACATCGGAAAGCCTGCATGCGGTCTCGCGAAGACGGCGCTGATGATCGGTCTCACCTCTGAAGATTGGCTGAATCCAGTCGATCAGAGCACTCGGAAGAGTGTCGCTACGCCCCAGCCGCGCGCACATGTCGCGGGAAACAGTTTCAAGCGGATCAAGAGACTGGAGATCAGGAGCGACATTCAGCGCGTACCAGCCTTCGCGCAGTCCGTCGACGCAGAATACAATTTTTTCCGGCTCAATGCGCCTGATAAGCCGACGGAGAACGGTCGCTGCAAACGGGACGTCATCCAGGCGTTTGCGGGGTGCATTCGGCAGACGCTCAAGAGCCTTGCGATTGCTCTGAATGAGCCAGCCGGTCATGTCGCGGGCGGCGAGTGGATTCAGCGTATAATAATGTACAATATTGAGTGGATAATCCGTGCGCGCGATTTCGAGACGAGCTAGTGCGCGGAATGCGCCGCCAACGAGATAGAGAGTTTTACCACGCATCCCGGTGAGCCACTGCACGCCCGCCAGATCAGCGTCAGCAATGACCTTGGCGTTTGCGATATTGCCACTCGCGCGGTCGCTGAGGCGGATGACACCGAGAGGGAGCGTGTCAGCGTCATGCCGCCCCTCACTGTCAATACGGATGAGTTCAAGCGAACCACCACCGATATCGGCAACGAGGCCATTGGCTTCCGGAATGCCACAGAGCACACCAAGTGCGGAATGATCGGCTTCCTCAATACCTGACAGGATGCGGATCGGGACATCCGGCATCAGCTGACGCAGGGAAGCAACGAATTCCGGACCGTTGACTGCATCGCGTACGGCGGCGGTAGCAAGAATCTCGAAGGGGTCAGCATTCATGCCGCGGGCAATGGCGTAAAAACGACGAAGCACGTCCACAGCCAGGGCCACGCCTTCTTCGTTCAGCCTCCCGGTCGTCGTCAGGCCGCGCCCGAGACGCAGAACGGCCTTTTCGTTGAAAATAGGTACCGGATTGCGGGACACACCGTCGAACACGACCATACGGACGGAGTTGGAGCCGAGATCGACGACGGCAGAGCGTGCCGGGGGGTCAGCCTGCATGTTTGCTCCTCTGGACGCCTTGAAAGCGCCGGACCTCCATGGGGTGCGCAACATCTGAGTTTCATGCCCGCCCTGAGCAAGCCCTATAGCTGATCATGTTCCGGTGGAAGCCAGAATCGATCAGATGCCTGCTTATCCGGATTTACGCGGAAAGCGCGGCAGCAACATCTTCCGGCAGGTCGAAATTGGCGTACACGTTCTGGACGTCATCGCTGTCTTCAAGGGCATCGAGAAGTTTCAGGACGCTGCGGGCCTTCTCTTCATCGAGCGGCACCGAGTTTTCCGGACGCCAGTCAAGTTTCGCACTTTCGGGCTCGCCGAACTTCGTCTCAAGCGCGTCTCTGACGGTAAAAAAAGCTTCGACCGCACAGGTGATTTCATGGATTTCGTCGGTGGAGATGACGTTTTCAGCGCCGGCTTCAATGGCCGCTTCCAGCATATCGTCCTCGGAAGCCGCGCTGACGGGATATGTGATCACGCCGGTACGGTTGAACATGAAGGAGACGGAGTTGGTCTCACCCAGGGAGCCGCCATGTTTGGAGAACGCGGCGCGGACATCGGAGGCAGTACGATTGCGGTTGTCGGTAAGGGCCTCAACGATCACAGCGATGCCGGCGGGACCGTAGCCTTCGTAACGAACTTCGGTGTAATCGTCGCCCCCACCGGTACCGGTAGCCTTTTTGATCGCACGCTCAACCGTGTCTTTCGGCATATTGACCTCCCGCGCTGCGGAGATGGCGGCCCGCAGACGGGGGTTCGTTGACGGATCGGGGAGACCAGATCGCGCGGCGACGGTGATTTCGCGGATGACTTTAGCGAACTGTTTCGCACGCTTTGCGTCCTGTGCACCTTTACGGTGCATGATGTTCTTGAACTGTGAATGGCCAGCCATGCCGCCCTCGTTATCTTTCTGTCTGTACCGGTCGCCGGACCGGCCTGTGCATAATACAGTGGGGTGATGGAGAACCACCACCCGGATGCAAACATAAACCGGGAATTTTCCCCGGCTTTCTTCATGGACTATCAGCTACCGTCTGTCCGGGCTTTCCTTTCCGGAGCAGTTGGCGAGCCGCCCCACTCAGGCATGGCTGCCATGGCAGTGTTTGAACTTTTTCCCCGACCCGCAGGGACAAAGAGCGTTCCGTGGCGTCTCACCCCAGGTTTCCGGATCATCAGGCAGGATCGCACCGGAACTGACCGGCTCGGATGAAACAGAAACAGGCATCTGCGCATAATGCGCCGGCTCTGAAGCGAGACCGGGCACTTCGGGATCGGGGTGAAACTCACCGATACCTTCAAACGGATTGGATTCGAGCGGTGGCGCAACTTCAACACGACTAAGCATCGAAACGACGCGTTCACGCATTTCACTCAGCATCACGTTAAAGAGCTGAAAGGCTTCATGTTTATATTCGTTCAGCGGATCTTTCTGACCGTAAGCGCGCAGACCGATACCCTGACGAAGCTGATCAAGAGCATGGAGGTGTTCTTTCCACACCGAATCAAAGGTCGTAAGCAGAATCTGCTTCTCAAGATACCGCATAAGGTCTGGCCCGAAATTGGCCGTACGAACCGCCTGTGCCTGCGCAGCAGCATCTTCAACCCGGGTAGCAACCTGCTCCCTGTCCATTCCATCTTCTCTTGCCCATTCAGCGATCGGAAGTTCAAGATTCAGAATACGGCGAAGATCATCGGCAAGTTCCTCGCTCTGCCACTGTTCGGCAAATGCTTTTTCCGGAATGCGCTGATCAACGAGCGACAGGATCAGTTCCTCCCGCATATCGTTTACGATTGCGGCGACATCATCCTCCATCATGAATTCGCGGCGCTGAGCGTAAACCTCCTTGCGCTGATCATTCATGACATCGTCGTATTTAAGCGTATTTTTGCGCATATCGAAGTTACGGGCTTCGACTTTTTTCTGGGCGCGCTCAAGAGCCTTGTTCAGCCAGGGATGAACGATGGCCTCGCCGTCCTGCATGCCCATCTTCTGCAGCATTCCGGTCATCCTTTCGGAACCGAAGATACGCATCAGGTCGTCCTGGAGCGAGACGAAGAAGCGGGAGTTACCGGGATCACCCTGACGGCCTGCACGACCGCGGAGCTGGTTGTCGATGCGGCGGCTTTCGTGACGTTCCGTACCTATAACATATAAACCGCCGGCAGCTTTGACAATTTCCTGGTTGCGGGCGACTTCTCCACGAATAGCCGCTTCGGCGGCTTCACGTTCAGCGGGGTCGGTGATGTGATCCAGTTCCTGCTGGATACGCATCTCAACATTACCGCCGAGTTTGATATCGGTACCACGACCGGCCATGTTGGTTGCAATAGTAATGGCGCCGGGCGCACCGGCCTGGGCAACGATGGCGGCTTCCATTTCATGGAAGCGGGCATTCAGCACATTATGTGGGATGCCACGTGCCTTCAGAGTCGCCGAAAGGGCTTCACTTTTTTCGACGGAGGTTGTGCCGACGAGAATCGGCTGACCGGTCTTATGGATTTCCTCGACGAGGTTCCCGACGGCCGTGAACTTCTGTTCTTCGTTCAGATAGATTTCATCGTCTTCGTCCTTACGGGCGACTGGCAGATTTGTCGGGATTTCAATGACGTCAAGTTTGTAAATTTCCGCGAATTCATCCGCTTCGGTCATGGCAGTGCCAGTCATACCGGACAGTTTGGGATAAAGGCGGAAATAGTTCTGGAAGGTGATGGAGGCCAGAGTCTGATTTTCCTGCTGGACCTCGACATGTTCCTTGGCTTCTAGCGCCTGGTGCAGGCCGTCCGAATAGCGGCGGCCATCCATCATACGACCGGTGAATTCATCAATGATAACGACTTTGCCGTTCCGGACGATGTAATCCACGTCGCGGGAAAAAAGCGTATGGGCGCGCAGTGACTGCTGAACATGATGGACGGCGGCAACGTTGTGAACGTCGTAGAGGCCACCATTTTCGAGCAGCCCGGCATTACGGAGCAGTTCCTCGACGCGATCGGAGCCTTCCTCCGTGAGAATGACGGTACGAAGTTTTTCGTCTTTATCGTAAGCTGCCGTATCCTTCACCAGTTCGGCCACAACGGCGTCGACGCTGTTGTAGAGTTCTGTATCGCCTTCCGCCGGACCGGAGATAATGAGCGGGGTCCGGGCTTCATCAATAAGGATTGAGTCAACTTCATCAACAATGGCGTGGCTGAATGGCCGCTGAACCATTTCGTCCAGACGGTATTTCATATTGTCGCGCAGGTAGTCGAAGCCGAATTCGTTGTTGGTTCCATAAGTGATATCGGCGGCATATGCAGCGCGACGGGCCTCATCCGGGAGGTTCGGCACGATGACGCCGGTTGTGAGCCCCAGAAAGCCATAAAGTCTGCTCATCTCTTCGGCATCACGACGGGCAAGGTAGTCGTTGACGGTGACGACGTGGACGCCTTTTCCGGTCAGCGCGTTGAGATAAACGGCCAGAGTCGCCACGAGAGTTTTGCCCTCGCCGGTGCGCATCTCGGCAATCTTGCCTGCATGCAGGACCATACCGCCGATAAGCTGGACATCGAAATGGCGCATACCCAGAACACGCTTCGACGCCTCCCGGCAGACGGCGAAGGCTTCAGGTAGCAGAGCGTCCAGGGTTTCACCTGACGCCAGACGTTCCCGGAATTCGATTGTCTTGTGAGCAAGAGCAGCATCATCCAGGGCGGCGACGGACGACTCCAGCGCGTTGATCTGGGGCACGCGGCGCTGAAAAGCTTTAAGTGAACGGTCATTGGAAGTGCCGAACAGGGCGCGGGCGAGCGAGGCGAGCATGAATACCTTTCCGGAACAGCACGCTGCCTGACCGGCGCCTGACTCCGTTCATACCTCCGGGTAAGGAGGAACCGTGTCGGGGTCAGAGACTCACGACAAACAACCGGTCGCGTGCGAGCACTGAGATAAGGCCGGCAATGCTCCGGGTCAACCGATGAGCCACAAAACGGCTGTTATCTGCTGTCCGTCATACCGACCCCGATCATATTCTCCGGTCATATTGCAGGAGCGTGAATTGCTCACCCCTCGCCCTTGCGGGTGCCAGTCGTGTCGGCCATGATGCGCGCCGCTCAGAAACACAGGGTTTATCTCTCATGCGGTTTACCAGCCCGGCTTCCATTATCGCTATGGCGGCCCTGCTTACCTCGACTCTCCTGTCTTCCACCAGCGCGTCTGCTGCGCCCGCGGCCGCAACTGCGGCGCCTGCTCCCGCAGGCAGCCCGACGCCAGCACCGGCGGAGGCGCCTGCTGATCCGAACCTTGTGGTAGCGACGGTGGATGGCAATAAAATTACGCTTGGCGACATTCGTCAGTCGGCGGCGAATATGCCACCACAGCTTCGCCAGTTACCACCAAATGTAATTTTCCCGATGCTGGTCAATCAGGCGGTAGATCAGAAAGCGATCCAGATCGTGGCGCGGAAGGCTAATCTCCAGGCCGATCCTGAAGTCAAAGCCGCGATGGATGTTGCCTCAAATAACGCATTACAGACGGCCTGGCTTTCCCGGCAGGTCACTCCTCAGCTCACTGATGCGGCCATTCATGATTTTTATTTAAAAAATTACGCGAATAAAGCACCTGAGAAAGAAGTCCATGCACGCCATATCCTCGTGAAAACCGAGGCGGAGGCTCAGGATGTGATCAAAAAGCTAAAAGCTGGCGAGGCTTTCGGCCCGCTTGCCGAGAAGCTGTCGATCGACAAGGGGAGCGCGAAGAATAACGGCGGTGATCTTGGCTGGTTTAAAAAAGGCGACATGGTTCCGGTCTTCTCGGATGCTGCTTTTGCGATGAAGCCGAATACGTTCAGCGAAACTCCGGTTAAGAGCCAGTTTGGATATCATGTCATTCAGGTTCTCGACACGAGGACTGCTCCGATTCCAAAGGAAGATGAAGTTAAGGACAAAATCCGACAGCAACTGATACAGCAGGATGTAAGGTCTGCGGTCGAAAAAGCTGCGTCTCAGGTAAAGATCGTACGCTATGGGCCTGATGGAAAACCCGTTCCCGATAACGCTCAGCCTGCGATCGCCGGAACACCGACCGCTGCACCTAAAAAATAAATCTCTGTCGAAGCTGTTCCCGCGGCTGGCAGGAGCAGCTTTCTCATGCAGATACAGGAAAAGGGGCGTCGTTCTGGCGTCCCTTTTCCTGTATCTGAGACCATTCAACAGACTTCTGTGGTCCTCAAATCTGCATCGGCCTGACGCACAAGGTTTTCACAAATGGCAAAATCGCTGCCTGTTTCTCCCCTCGCCTCTTCTCTTCCGGCGCTCGGTGTGGTGCCGGGTGTTCGGCTCGGTGCCGTGGCCGCTGGTATTCGCTATCACGGCCGGACAGATCTTGTTGTCGCTGAGTTCATAGAAGGCACCACTGTCGCAGGCGTGTTCACGCAATCAAAGTGTCCGGGCGCGCCAGTTGACTGGTCGAGGAAGGCGCTGACAGGCGGTTCGGCGCGGGCACTGGTCGTCAACGCGGGCAATGCGAATGTGTTTACCGGTCAGGCCGGAGTTGAGACATGCCGTATCACCGCCAGCGCTGAAGCCGGACTTGCGGGCTGCTCTCCGCAGGAAGTGTTTCTTGCGTCAACAGGTGTCATTGGAGAGATATTGCCGGCAGACCGCATTACGAAGGCGCTGCCGGAATTGCACGCTGGTCTCTCTGAGACCGGGTGGGAGGACGCTGCCCGCGGAATCATGACGACGGATACCTTCCCGAAGGCAGCCTTACGCAAGGTCGAAATTGAGGGTGTGTCTGTGACGATTCAGGGTATTGCCAAGGGTAGCGGTATGATCGCCCCGGACATGGCGACGATGCTGGGCTTTGTCGCGACGGATGCATCACTTCCCGCACCTGTTCTCCAGACGCTTCTGGCCAGAGGCATAACAGGCAGTTTCAATTCGATCACGGTGGACTCCGATACATCGACCTCCGACATGGTTCTGCTGTTTGCAACGGGATATGCGAGTAACCGGATCATCAGCAGCGCAGATGATCCGGCACTGGCGGCATTCCGCGATGCACTGAACGGGCTGCTGCTCGATCTGGCGCTGATGGTGGTGAGGGATGGCGAAGGTGCTACCAAGCAGATCAAAATCACGGTGAACAGCGCCGTGTCCAATGCTTCAGCACGCGAAGTCGCTAAGGCGATTGCCAATTCACCGCTGGTAAAGACAGCAGTTGCCGGTGAGGACGCGAACTGGGGTCGTGTGGTGATGGCTGTCGGCAAGAGTGGCGAACCGGCAGATCGCGACCGGCTGTCGATCGCGATTGGGGGCGTGATCATTGCGCGGGACGGTACAGTTGTCGAAGGTTACGATGAAACTCCGGTAGTAGCGCATATGAAAGGGCGCGAGATCGACATCGTGGTCGATCTGGGGCTTGGTAACGGGACGGCAACCATGTGGAGTTGCGACCTGACTCACGGCTATATCGATATCAATGGCTCTTATCGGAGCTGATAGCTAAGGACAGCGCGACCACGTTTTGCCGAAAGGATAATATCTGATGTCGAACTCCCTTCCTCCGGGCTGGGGTCAGAATGCGTGGTCCACGAAGACGGCCGGACCGGCGGATGACTGGACCGGAGGAGAACAGAGCGCTTTTGGCTATGCCGGATTCTGGATCCGGACAGCGGCGGCGCTGCTCGACTGGTTTATTCTGAGCATGGCGGGATATTTTCTTCGTCTGCTGGCTGTTCCCACATTACGGTTTGATACGATCGAAGTTCCCGGGGATACGCCGTCCTATGAAGTCGCTTACCGTACGACGGATTACTTTTATTCTGTCCCCTTCCCGCACGCGCATATAGACACCTCCGGCAATAATCCGGTCTTTTTCCTTCTGACGCTGGCCTGGGCGGTTGCATTTGAAGCATCGGCCATGCGTGGAACACCGGGCAAATGGGTTCTGGGGCTGCAGGTATGCGATCTGAATGGCCAGCGCATCTCGCTCCTTCGCTCGCTGGCGCGTAACCTTGTTAAAATCTTCGTTTCTTTCCCATTTCTGTGCGTCGGCGTGATCATGGTGGCCTTCACAGCACGCAAGCAGGGACTGCATGACATGGTAGCGGGCACTCTGGTGTTACGGCGGCAACGGATTGTCCGGTTCGGCGGTCAGATCTGACAGGCCGGCTGCTCACGTCCGCTCCGGGACTTCCTGAAAGCCCGGGACTTTCAATGTCAAACAAAAACAGACACTTTTGACTCAATATTTTTTGTCGCGGCAGAAGCCCTCTTCTGTCGCGACAAATGCAGATCGGAGCGGAATACAATGACAGGAACCAGGACATCTCTGAAACCGTCGGCCCGGAACGACGCAGGGCTGTCCGTAAGGCGTTCCTTCGAATGGTTACGGGGTTCCGGGTTTGTGCTGGCCATTCTCCTGTTTCTGCTCCCTTACGGAGCGAAGGCCGCGCAAGCGGACCCCATTGTATCGCCGCAAACCACAGGGGCTCAGGCGCTTTCACCAAAGGAAGCGCAGGAACTTCTCAACGTCCTGAACGACCCTAAACAGCGTGACGCATTTACGCATGATCTGTCGCTCATGACACGCGGAATACAGGCGACGGCACCGGGACCGCAGACCGGTATCACGAAGAAGGGCACAACTGCACCGAATGCAGTGGTTTTGCACAACGATCTGTCGTCCGGATTTTCATCCATAAAAACTGAGATAGCCGGGTATCTTGAGAATTTCCTCGCTCTTTTCAAAGATCTGAAAACAGTCGGGACGTGGTTCCAGAATGAGATCAATAATCCCCAGACGCGCGGTGTCCTGATCGGGGCTTTCACACGAGCTTTCATGATAGTCGGTGTGGCGCTGCTGATCGAATGGGGAACGGCTCTGATGATTCAGAAGCCTCTTCGGCGAGTGACGGACCGTGCGATAGCCCGTGAGGAACGGATCGGGGCCAGTGAACCGGTGCAGAACGGGAAGGTCGAGCCTGACACCGACGAAGCTGTTTCCGATGATCAGGTTGCGCAGGCCGCTGCGGCGTCCGGAGCGCCACAGGAAGAAGTGCAGACTCTTGAAACGCGAGCCGACGACCAGCGGCGCCAGATTGAAACCCTTCGGTTTCTCGCGCGTGTTCCTTATGCGCTGATGCATCTGGGACTCAAGCTGCTGCCTGTCGGTGCGTTTCTCGGCATCGCATTTGCGGGTTCGGCGGTTGCCACGAATACAACCGAGTCAGCGACGGTGACGGAAACACTGGCTCTCGCCTATGCGGCGGCGCGTGCGCTGTTTATTTTTCTGGAAACCGCCATTGCGCCGCGTTCTCCGGCCATCCGTCTGATGCCAGCAGGCGATTCGACCGCATGGATGCTGACCCGCTGGTGGAACATTCTGGTCGCCGGCCCGTCGATTGTTGTCTGTCTTTCTGTTCTCGGCGGAGAATTCGACCTGTCCGATCGTGGCACGGAAGCAATGATCCGGGCAGTCGTGCTTGTCGAGCATATTCTGATTGCGATCTTTATCTGGCGTCTTCGTCCAGTTGTCGCCCGTACAATTGAACCGAAACGGAAAGCGTCCAAGAGCGCGTTCTGGTCTTTCATGCTTGCACTTGCGCGTGTCTGGTGGGTTCCGGCACTGTTCCTCGACGCGGCGCTCTGGGTGGTATGGGCGGTGCATCTGCGCGGAGGGTACGACTGGATTCTGCGCACCACAGCGATGACCATCGTTATTATTGCTGCCTCGCGTCTGCTGGCCGTACTGGCCTATGGAGCTCAGGACCGGCTGTTTCGTCTCAATCCTGAGGAGGTGAAGCGCCGGCCCGATCTGCAGAAACGGGCAGATGTTTATTACCCTTTTGTACGCGGTGCTCTGACTATTTTCATTACCTTCGTCAGCTTCCTTGCGCTGACGGAAGCGTGGGGCATCAGCAGCGTACAGTTCTTCTTCTCAAACCGTCTTGGATCCAGACTGCTGGGCGCCGCAGTGACGGTCGTGATCGCGTTGACGATTGCAGCGGCGATCTGGGAGGTTGTCAATGCGATGCTGAATCGTCAGCTTGAGCGCTACGCTCAGACGGCCCAGGAGACACGGGCCACCCGGCTGAAGACGGTTCTGCCAATCATCCGTACCGTGCTGCGGGCAGCAATCATTGTCATCGTAACGGTAACGTCCCTGTCGCAGATCGGAATCAACGTCACACCGCTGCTGACCGGTGCGGGCATTATGGGCGCGGCGCTGGCCTTCGGTTCACAGAGCCTGGTGAAAGATTTCATCACAGGGTTCTTCATGCTGGTCGAGGATGCGATTCAGGTTGGTGACTGGGTAACGACCGGAGGCGTGGCCGGGTTTGTGGAGCATCTGTCGATCCGGACGGTGCGGGTCCGTGCGATCAACGGTGACCTGCACATCATTCCGTTTTCGTCCGTGACATCGATTGCGAACACGGGCCGGGATTTCAATCAGATCATTATCCGACAGACAGTGGATCTGTCCGAGGATGTATCACGTGTCGTGAAGATCATGTCGGATGTTGTGGATCAGATGCGGAAGGAAGAGACGTTCAGAGGTATCATTTATTCCGGCTACAATGATCTCGGCGTGGATAACACGGATGGCAACGGTGCCGTTATTATTGGCTCGATAAGGACCGCCGCCATGATGAAGTGGAAGGTTCAGCGCGAATTCTACAAGCGCATCGCGCATCCTATGGCAAAAGCAGGTGTTCTGTTCTTTACCCCGACCTCATACACAGCGTCCGCACCTGGCACGGCGCTGAACATCACGGGGGAAATGTCTGCGCTTCCAGGCAGTACCCCTGCAAACGAGGACAAGCCTGCTGCAGACCGGACCACAGCGACGCAGACGGGCACGGTGCAGGCTGACAATAAAGCAAATGATGGCAAGGTAACCAGCGAAGCACCCGGAGATGGTCATGATAGAAAATAACGAGGCCCGGTTTCCGGCAGCGGCTGTTCTTGAGATGATCGAGGACGAGACACGTGCAGTGCATTTTGCCCGCATCATTTCAGGCGAGATGAAGCCGCTGCTTGAAGCATTCGGAATGTCGGACTGGGCTGGTTTTGCAGCGAGCTGGCAGCGCCTTGGCGTTGATCGTTATATGGCTGACGGTGGTCGTTATCGACGGCGGCGTTATGCCACTTTTTCACTGACACAGGACGCAATCATTCGAAAACGTCACCAGCCACATTATCAGAGCCGGGATTACAATGTGCTGAATGGAGGCGTCGAACGATGGTTCGAACCTGTCGAACGGGAAATCGGTGCGCATCCGGTGATGCATGCGGCTCTTGCTCTGATACGGCGACTGGCGACAGATCTTACACCATTACAGTCACGGCCGGATGTATGGCATGCCGAGGTGCATCAGTTCCGGATTGAGGCGCAGGAGGCGCATGAAGGCCGGCCTACACCGGAGGGACTGCATCGGGATGGGGTTGACTGGGTTCTGGTAATGATGATCCGGCGTGAGAATGTCGTGAGTGGCGACACGACTATTCATGACCTGACGGGGCGTGAGTCAGGCAGTTTTACGCTTTCAGCACCTCTGGACGCTGCATTCGTCGATGATAATCGGGTTTTTCACGGCGTGACTCCAATCCAGCCAGTCGATCCGTCCCGTCCGGCTTATCGTGATGTTCTTGTTGTCACTCTGCGTCACCAGTGACGTCAGCAATTCAGTAAGGCCATGCCCCGGAATAATGCGCTGCGTGCCAGCCAACCGCCGTCAGCAATGCAACAAACATCATAGCACCAAGCATTTGCGCCAGTTCTTTTACAGAGGCACGGTCCATATGACCGGCATCTGAAGAAAGCTCTGTCGATGTGCCTAGTCTCGCGACGGGGTTCGGAGCTACCGGAATAACAGGATCTGCATGAGTGTCCTGATGGGGCGATGCAGCAGATATATTTTCCTGCACTGAGATCCCTTCGGCATGTCCTGCCCCACTCTCAGACGAGGCAGAATGGTCATTAACCAAAGCGTTACCGGTGGCTTCAGGTCCTGTCATGTTATCGCTCATCCGCTTCCTCCAGCGTTGAATAATAACATGCCATGCAGAAGATGCATGCATCTTTTCCACAATCACAGGAAAATACAATGCTCTGGAGAGCATCTGTCTCCATCCGCGGGTAAAGTTAACCCGCAAGAAAGCATCCTGCCTTTAGCATGGCTTCATGGGCCGGATAACGCGACAAAAAAACACAGTAATGAGTGGCCATGTCTGATCTCAGGCATCTTTTAACGCACGTAACGCGACGACCGGCCATCCTGCCTTTTCGAAATCAGCTTATCTTCTCTACCCTATGCCTGATGGCCCTGAACGCAGGAAATGCGCACGCCCAAACTCTGGATTACAACGCATTTGAGACGCTTTTCGGCGAACCGGTCACATCTTCCGCAACCGGAAAACCGCAGAGAGCCAGTGATCTTCCGACAGACATGCAGATTATCACCCACGATCAGATTGTAAGTTCCGGCGCACAATCGGTGCCCGATGTACTCCGAATGGTCGCCGGCATTAACGTGCGCAGTTATTCGACACTGGGTGCAAACGTTTCGATCAGAGGTAATGATGCAGCGGGCGGCTCACGAACGCTGGTTCTTGTCGACGGCCGGCAGGTCTATCTGGATGGTTACAATTTTACAGATTGGGGCCTGCTGCCTGTGTCCCTTCGCGATATCCGTCAGATCGAGGTTGTTCGTGGCCCGAATTCAGCCGTTTACGGTTTCAATGCATCGGGCGGTGTGATCAATATCGTGACGCGCGACGTCCTTCACGAAAACAAAAGCTATATTCATCTCAATGGTGGCAGTCTGGGAAATTTTGGCGGCGAACTGGTCGCCTCACATAAATTCTCCAGTCAGCTAGCGGCGAAACTTTCGTTAAACGGTTTTCAGGCGGATGAATACCGTGATGCCCGGTCGCGCGGTACTATACTGAAAACACATACGCTGAATGCCTCTCTTGATCTGCGTGGACAAATCACTTCACAGATCGACTGGCAGCTTTCAGGAACCATCGGACAGGAGAGAACGCCATTCTGGGCCGACCTCGGGACTTACGCCGTTACAAATCCTCTTTCAAAGAGTCTGGAGGGAAAGATCAATGCCGATACATCGGCAGGTCTTATCGAATTTAAGGCATATCAGAATTCTTATACCAGCGGCGCTTATGATACGGTGTCTGCACTTGGGATGACATTGCCTATAGATTTTGATTACAGTCTTGACACAACTGATACTCAGCTGTCTGACACAATTTCGCTTAATAGTCAGAACGATCTCCGGCTTGCTGCTGAATATCGTTATACTACGCTTAGCGCGCGTGAAGCCGGAATGCAGCTGGCAAGCGAGTACGACATGCTGGCAGCAGGCTCAGTTGTGTGGGATTACAGGATTCTTCCTGATTTAACGCTGGCAAACGCTGTCCGTCTCGACGCGTTCTATGTTCCGTCCATGCGAAATCCATTACCGGCATATGGGGAGATATCTGCTTCCCACCAATATATAGAACCAAGTTTCAACAGCCGTATCCGTTATGATGCCGGGGCAGCAGGCGTATTTGGACTAAATGTCGCACGAGGAATTCAGTTGCCGGCATTGTTCGATTTCGCTCCGACCATGAGCTTCGGAGCTGCTACGATTTTAAATAATGCATCGATTATGCCGTCAACGACCATCAATATTGGGCTTAATTATTCACGAAATATCCGGCCTGTTGGTGCATATTTCTCTCTGGCGCTATTTGCACAGCGAACCAGTAATATGCTGGGAACACCTTTTTCACCGAACTTCAATTACTCTCCACCGGCAACGCTTACTACACAGCCCGAAAATTACGGTCGCGTCGATGTCGCCGGTGGTGAAGCCAGGCTGAATGGTTCGGTATTGGCTGGTCTGAAATGGGATTTATCCTATGCAATGACTGTCGTACGTGATCTGAATAAAAGTTCCCTGATTAATTTTCAGCGCCAGACACCTGTTAACTCCGTTATCGGTGGCTTTTCTTACAATCTCGGTAAATTCGAACTGAGTTCCCATGTACGCTGGCAATCACATTATCAGGATATCATTGCTGACTTTTCGCGTCTCACACTTAATAATGTGAAAATTCATGGGTTTGTAACTTTGAATGCTCGCATTGCATGGCACTTCGATAAACGGTTTATATTGTCTCTCAGCGGTGATCAGCTCGCGGATCCCGAACTCCGTGAGACATCGGGACTCAGAATACAAAGGCGACTCCTTGGCGGCCTGACGGCGCAGTTCTGAACATCCGCATTTACTGTTATGAGGCCAACCACCTTAATGAACAGGATGGCCGATATGTCGGATGCGTTTCCCCTCGTACTTTCTTTTGGCAGCATAAATATTGACGTAGCGGCACGAGCGCTTCGCCTCCCCTCGCCCGGAGAAACAATACATGCGGAAAGCTACGTTCTCGGTCTGGGTGGTAAAGGGAGCAATCAGGCTGCGGCTGCGGCCCGGTTGAGTCGTTCCTTACCGATTCGGACGGCTTTGGTCGGGCGCGTAGGTCTCGACGCATTTGGAATTCAGGCACGGACAGAACTGCTCGCATTTGGTGTTGAATTGAAGGCGTTGCTGAACGACCCGGACCATCCTACCGGTCTGGCCCTCATCATCGTGGATCAAAAATCGGGGGAAAACAGCATTACTGTCATCGGAGGGGCCAACATGGCTATCGATGATACAGATATTACCCGCGCTGATGTGCTGTTTTCTGAAGCCAACGTCCTTCTGCTGCAACTGGAAGTTCCAATAAATGCTGTTCTTTCAGCAGCCAGACGCGCTGCGCGTTCTGGCGCTTCAGTTATTCTTGATCCGGCGCCCGCACCTGCAAACGGACTCCCTGTGGAACTCTGGCCATTGATTGACGTGATTACGCCCAATGAAAGTGAGACTCTCATTCTGACAGGGATAAATCCGGAAACTCCGGAATTGGCGGCCCACGCAGCAGCTTCGTTGCTTCGTCGCGGCGTCAGAGCAGCAGTCGTGAAAATGGGAGCAAAGGGAGTGTGGTGGCAGGACGAAACCACAGGCGGATTCATACCCCCATTCCCGGTAACGCCGTGCGATACGGTCGCCGCCGGCGACTGTTTCAACGCGGGTCTCGCCATCGGTCTGGCACAAGGTCGACCTCTTGCCGAAGCGACACGCGTAGGCGCTGCATGCGGTGCACTCGCAACGACCCGAACAGGAGCTGCACAGGCGGCACCTGAGTGGAGTGAAGTCGTTACGCTTTTGACGAGTATTATGGAGTGAGAAGGCTACTACGGTCTTAAGCGTGAAACATACGAATGCAACTAGGGCGTGTCGTCAGTTAAGTCCGAGAATTGCGGCGACGAGTTGCACGACTGCGAGGAAGGTTGATTTCATCCTGTCACAGCGCGTTGCGATACCTCTGAACTGCCTCAGTCTGGCGAAGAAGCGTTCAATGATGTTTCGTTTTTTATAAATTGAAAAACGGATTTTTCGTGGACAGATACGGTTTTTCTTTGAGGGGATAACCGGTGTGATCTGTCGTTCTTCAAGCTTTTCGATAAGCGGGTCAGCATCATAAGCCTTGTCGGCGATAAAGGCTGCAGGGTCGGCTTCATCCAGGAGAGGTTCTGCTTCAGTAATGTCGGCCCTCTGCCCTGACGTCAGGGAAAGAGCCACAGCCTTTCCCGCAGCATCGACAATGGCGTGGATTTTGGTAGTCAGTCCGCCACGGGATCGGCCGATGGCCTGATCCGCGCCCCCTTTTTACGGGCGCCCGCACTATGCTGGTGAGCCCGGACAATCGTGCTGTCGATCATCATGTATGCGTTGTTGTGATCGGCAGCCGTTCCGCCGACATGGCCTTCACGACCCGGGAGAAGATTTTTTATTCGCTACCATTGACCGTCGTTCAGACCATACCGACGCATTCACACTCTCCCCGTCCCAGAAACAGGAAGAAAACATCACAGATCAAACGAGAGTACAAGCGGCATAATCCTCCCGCTTAACTGACGACACGCCCTAAGAGGAAGACAGTCGGGCATCTGACGTAACATGTGGCAACACTTCGCCAGTCCTTCAGACGGCCGAACATGATCTCAATACGATTGCAGCGCTTATAGCGTCGTCGGTCATATCTGATGGGTTTTCCTCGGGATTTCCGGTCTGGAACGCAGGGTTTAATTCCTTTCTCTTCCAGCGCTTTTCTGAACCAGTCGGCATCATAACTCCGGTCCGCCAGCATCCATTGTGCTTTGGGAAAGCTGTCCAGCAAGGCAGTCACTCCCGTATAATCGCTGATCTGACCTGCTGTCATGAAGAAGCTGAGCAGATGTGCGTTCCAGTTTGTGATGGCATGCAGCTTCGTATTCATACCGCCTTTTGTCCATCCGATGATCGTCGCCCTGTCTCCTTTTTTACCCCCCAGGCCTGAAGCTGTCCGGTGTACATTGAGGTAAGTCGCATCAATCATGATGGTCTGAGCTTCCGCCCTCCCGACGGAAAGGTATTTCATCATCCGGGCAAAGATCCCCATGGTGCCCCAACGTTTCCAGCGATTATACAGCGTCTTATGTGGGCCGTTGAGCGCGACGCGTCACGCCAGTGCAGGCCATGCGATTTACGAAGGTGATGCCGCTCAGCACACGGTGATCGTCTGCTCGGGGGTGACCATGGTTCTTTGCGAAGAACGGCTGCAAACGGGCCATCCGTCAGCCATTACAGATTATTCATCTTTAGTCTCCTCTCAGAGCTTGAATCAACATCCTTTCCAAAAATTAATGGGGTTTGAGCCTAACTGACGACACGGCGTAAGCAATATGCACTACGTATGACGTGCATACTACACACAAATTAAAAATAGACTCTCTAAGATATTTTGCGCAATAAATAGAAATTACCGATCGCAGTTTCCACCACGATTATGGAGCAAAATCTATGAACTGTGTCATCTTGTTTCGAACGCATGTTTGGGATGATTTTGTTTTTCGCCAATACAAAATGGTCAAACAAAACAGTCCTTTTGAAGTCATCATTCTTGCAAACAACACGAACGGAATCTGCCCACCAATAAATAATTTACCCTTTGTGACATTTTGTATAGCAGATTTTGAAAAAATGGGATTATACATCGGTGACAAAAGCGATTGCACTTGGTATAATGCTGATTATCCGCTATACTATTACTTTAAATTATTCAATAAATATGACTATTATATTATATGGGAATATGATGTCGTTGTCCGGGCAAACATATCTGTTTTAATGGAGCGTGTTATTAAAGATTTTCAGGATGTCGTGGCATTTACTGTAGACGATCCATTTTATGATTGTGACTATATTTATAGTATTTCAGGTGTGTATCCAAAAGATACTGTTGAAAAAACATATTTTCCGTTTGCTATTTTTTCCCGAAGAGCTGTAGCAGAACTTTTATCACGTCGCTTGTATCTTTCCGATCAGATAAATTCCGGGAAGATAAAGGTTTGGCCCCACGCCGAGTTGTTCATGGGAACGGAGCTAAAAACCAGCAGACTAACCGTTTCACAACTTACAGACTACGGTGCTGCAAATTTTTTTTCGCATTATCCACCATTGTTTGAAGGCGACATTCAAACCATGGTGGAAGAGCAATTTCTTCATCCTGTGTTAGATGCCAAGCGTTACGTAAATAGCATTATCCGGTACGAAGGACGACCTGGTCGATATTTTAATCCTACAAGTTTATTTCATAAAACCCTTCGTCGCTTTCCTTTTTCTTTGTATAAACGCGACCTTTATGCGGCATTAATAAAGCGCGCAACCAGAGTTAGGAAAATCGCTAACGAAAAAATGAATTACATACTATATAATAGTTTTGGATCATAGTCGTTTGTTATGATATAAAATTGAGTATTAAATAATGGACCTTTTTATGATCAAACCAGAGTTTTATTCCATCCTAAGAAACGCCACTACGCCGGGTACCATTTTTACACATGTTGAGGCATTATTCCCTATATTTCGAAGTATAACTGGAAAAGGTATAAGATGTACTTTAAAATATATTGATGATCGAGTCCAGAATTTTCAGATGATAAATGTTCCATCAGGAACACCCGTCTTGGATTGGCAGATTCCAGATGAGTGGAATGTTAATTCGGCCACAATCAGGACGCATTCTGGTGAAATTATTATTGATATTAAAGAAAATAATTTGCATCTTTTGCAATATAGTATTCCGTTTCGCGGTCGAATATCGAGAGATGTACTGCTTAATCATTTATTTTCTATTTCAGAGCAGCCTAATCTGATTCCATATCGAACGAGTTATTATAACCGTGATTGGGGCTTCTGTGTTTCCAATCAACAAAAAGATGCCATGACGGACGCTGAATATGACGTTGATATTAATGTTTCTCTTGAACCCGGTCATCTGACATATGGCGAGGTTTTTATCCCAGGACGTTCTGAAGAAGAAATATTTTTTTCCATTCACTGCTGCCATCCGTCTCTCGCCAATGACAATCTTTCTTCAATTGCTGTAGCAATTGAACTTATTCGCGCGTTGCAGGCAACGAATGACCTACGTTTTTCATATCGTTTCGTCTTTGTTCCAGGCACAATAGGCGCAATCGCTTGGCTGGCAAATAATATTGAAAATACGAAAAGAATTCGAGCCGGACTGGTCTTAAGTTGCTTGGGAGATGGTAGCGGACTAACATATAAGAAATCACGCAACAATGCAGCTTCTATCAATCGATATCTTGAATGGCTCATTAGTAACGAAGACAATGCTAACATTCGGGAATTTGAACCTTACGGCTATGATGAAAGACAGTATTGTTCTCCTGGTTTCAATTTGCCGATAGGATGTTTGATGCGTTCTCCGAATGGTTCATTTCCAGAATATCACACATCTGCGGATAATCTTGATTTTGTGCAGCCAGAGGCGCTTTTTTCTTCTTATCAATTCATTCTGAAATTTATTTTTCTTCTTGAGAACGATGCTTATCCTGTTAATCGCTTCCCATTTGGCGAGCCACAGTTGGGCAGACGTGGACTTTACCCGTTACCTGCTTCACTTTCTGGAGACGATGACAACAAACCAGATCAGATGAGCCTTTTATGGATTCTTAACTTTGCAGATGGCTATCACTCATTTTTTGATATAGCAGTATTGGCAGAAATATCATTCCAAACTATTATAAATGCCTCTATAATACTTCAGAATTCGGGACTTCTTGATATTTATAATAACGCCAAGATTCATGCTACACCCGGTTAGAGCATTTTCTTTTCAATCTGGCTCATATCCAGCGGCGGTGAAGAAATTTATGCACTCTGCGGGCGAGAACTGGTCGATCAGGGTGCCGATCCTGTTCCACAAGGCGTCACGGGTGCGTTCGGCAACGCGACGCAGATGGGCCTTGAGCCTGGAGAAGGCCATCTCGATTGGAT